>Ga0209506_1000020_pt1 | contig 194697 bp, 154 predicted proteins | sample AD_JPNHG2_MetaG_FD_184409 | JGI IMG/M metagenome (GOLD analysis project Ga0209506, IMG submission 184409) | Active sludge microbial communities of municipal wastewater-treating anaerobic digesters from Japan - AD_JPNHG2_MetaG (SPAdes) (version 2) | ecosystem: Engineered > Bioreactor >...
GACAGATGCCGGTCGCGTTCAACGCATTCCATTGGCAGCCCGTCCGTAAGACAAAGAAGATTCCGTCCATGCACTTCCGGTCGTCGGCCCGCGGCCGCCCGCCGCCGAACCGATGGGTGTTCACGTGTTTGGGCAGCAACGGTACGATCTTCTTCCACAGTTCGTCGGAAACTCGATATCGATTGCTGCTCATCCCTGATCTCCTTCGGGGGCCACCATGGCCCTCAGACGTATATCGGCAGATCAAGGGTTATTCGGATAGGCTCTTAGAACGAGGCCTTGCCGTCGGCCATCTCCACCCGAATTCCCTCTCCGGCCAGGTTCTGCATTTTCCTTCTGGAACGACGCGTTCGTCTCTGGTAGCTTTTGCCCATCATGCGGTCCTTTCTACGATTGACAGTTTCGGTTTGGTGACACCTATCTGTTACGCGGACCGCATGATCCCTTTCAACGACTTCCCAGCAGCCACCGGGGCAGCTTCCCGATTTCCGCGTGACTGGACATGGCGTGGCAGCCGAAGGGGAGAAAGCCGTGGCGTTCTGGACCGCCGACGGCACGCACGGAGGCGAACGGGTGGGCCTGGGTGTCGCTCTTGTGTCTCAGGGAGGCCTCGACCAGTTCGGGCCAGTTGGATCGCTCTGGAGCGACGACTCCCCCGTTGTTGACCGCCTGCTCGGTCGTGACTCGCAGGCGGTTGGCTCCGGCTGAGTTCCGGCGTCGCCTGGCCCGCGGACGCCAGGCGTCGTCGTACCACATGACGTACCACTCGACTTGGTCTCGGCGTTGGCGCTTGGCGACCCAGGCTCTTGGCATTATGATGTCCTCCTATGGACGCCAGTGTGAGAGGTCCTGGGCGACATTCAAGCGCAGCGAAGGAATGGAAAAGCATCATGGGTATTGCCAAAATGTTGCCCAAGCGGGTGTTCTTAACCTGGAGGTGAATTCGTAAGTGACGTAATATAAAGGACTTGGCCGAGTGGCGGAATGGCAGACGCTGGGGACTTAAAATCCCCTGCCCGCAAGGGCGTGTGGGTTCGAATCCCACCTCGGCCACTCCGCGTCCGCGACGGGCTGCATCTTCCGTCGCAACAGCCGGCCGACGCCAGACAACAGACTGTTGCCCAGACATTGGAGAAGCTGAGTAATGGCAAGAAAAGACCTTAGGCTCGTCGACACCGACAAACCCAACCTCTATCGTGAAACGTTCCCCTACAGCGAGTTTCCCAAGGTCGTCTTCGACCACGAACGGGTCGAATACGAGATTCCCGACCAGATATGGATCACCGACACGACATTTCGCGATGGCCAGCAGGCCCGGCCGCCGTTCACGCCTGAACAGATCCTCCGTATCTATGACCTTCTGCATGAGATCGACGGAGGGACCGGCCTGATCCGCCAGTGCGAGTTCTTCCTCTACTCGGAACGGGACCGCAAGGCGGTCGAGCTTTGCCAGCAGCGAGGGTATGAATACCCCGAGATCACCGGCTGGATTCGCGCCGTGGCCGCCGACTTCAAACTTGTTTCCCAGATGGGCCTGAAGGAAACCGGCATCCTGACCTCCGCCAGTGACTACCATATCTTCCTGAAGCTGCGCAAGACGCGGTCACAGGCCTTGGCTGCCTATCTCGATATCGTCAAGGCGGCGCTCGACAGCGGCGTGCGGCCTCGCTGTCACTTCGAAGACATCACCCGGGCCGATTTCGACGGCTTCGTTCTGCCGTTCGCCAACGAGCTGCTGAAGCTTGGCGATGCATACAATCAGCCGGTCAAGATCCGCCTGTGTGATACTCTGGGTTTCGGGCTTCCCTGGGCGGAGGCGGCCCTGCCTCGCAGCGTCCCGAAGCTGGTGCACGGTCTGCGCCGGATCGGGGTTCAGCCCGAACAGCTCGAATGGCACGGCCATAATGACTTTCACAAGGTGCTGGTAGACGCTTCGACCGCCTGGCTTTACGGCTGCTGCGCCGCCAATGCGGCGATCTTCGGCTGCGGCGAACGCACGGGCAACCCGCCGCTGGAGGCCCTGGTCATCGAGCATGCTCAGTTGAAGGGACAGACAGGGGGCGTTAACTACGCGGCGATCACCGAACTGGCGGAGTATGTGCAGAAGGAAATGAACTTCGAGATCCCGCGCAATTATCCGCTGGTCGGGCGCGATTTCAACGTGACACGAGCAGGGATCCATGCCGACGGCCTGCTCAAGAACGAGGAGATCTACAACTGTTTCGACACAGAGAAACTGCTCAAGCGCTCCGTCGGCGTGGCCATCACCGACAAGACGGGCGCTGCCGGCATCAAGCACTGGGTCGAAGCCCATTACGACATCCAGATCGCCAAGCACGATCCGCGCATCATCTGGATCAAGGATCGGATCGATGCCGAATACGCCGCGGACCGCGTTTCGGTGATCTCCGACGACGAGATGTTCGCCTGGGTCCGTGAGGCCTTCGGCCCGGACCTGCCGGTGCTGAGGCAATGAGAAGCCACCGCTGCTTCGGACCGGCGATTCCTCCCGGCGCGAATCGCCAATCCGAAAGCCGCAATCCGCAACAGGATGCCGCCTCATGGCCGAAATCAAGGCTGTATTATTCGACCTCGGGGAGACCCTGCTGAGCTTCGGCACGTTCAGCAAGACCAGGTTGATCCTGCAGGGGGCGCGGTCGTCGTACGACTACCTGAAGGAGCAGGAGCAGCCCGTCGGGAGTTTCACAGGGTATTTCCTGCGTTATCTGGTGCGGCTGCGCATTCGCTACTTCCTGGCCGAATTCCGGGGCAAGGACTTCGATTCGCTGGCTCTGCTGCAACGGATCGGGCGCCGGGAGGGCCTCGACTTGCCCCGCGAGCAATGGGAAGAGGTGATCTGGCGCTGGTATGAGCCGCTGAGCGTCCTGGCCGAGACAGAGCCGGACTTGCCCGGGACGCTGGCGTGCCTGAGGCAATCCGGTCTGAAGCTGGGGATCGTCTCGAACACGTTTGTGAACCGCGCCTCTCTCGACAGACAATTGGCCGGCCTCGGTCTGCTCGATTTCTTCCCCATGCGATTGTATTCGTATGAATTGGCGATGCGCAAACCCGATTTGCGTCTGTTTCGCATTGCGGCCGAACGGATCGGCGAAGCTCCGCCGCACATTCTCTTCGTCGGCGACCGCATCGACATGGACATTCGGCCCGCACTCGATTGCGGCATGGCCGCCGCACTGAAAGACGCACGCACCAACCGGGGCAAGCCGACCCCCGCCGCAGCGCACCGAATACAGCTTCTGTCCGAATTGCCCGCCTTGATCGAGCACATCAATTCCTCCGCGACCCAGCTCACCCGCGCCTGAGAAAAAGACAGAATGATCGGGGGTGGTTCACCTTCAAATCTAAGTCCTGGCGGTTCTGTTGATCCGCGCGTGCCCCACCCGCTTGCGCTCTTCTACCTCCAATCGTAGCCCCAAATCGTGGACTATCCAGGCCCGCCTATTGCCGGCGTGGTCCTGAGCGTGTGCTTGCGCCAGAAAGGGAAGGTCCCCATGCCGAAACGGCAGGGACGGAAGGTGTTCGTCCGGTTCTTTCGGCACTGGCGGACCGGCAGGGTGGTCTACTCGACGGATCCTCTTGGCGAACTGCTTCTGGTCTTCCGGGCGCTTCCCGCCTCGGTCGGGGAGCCCTTGGATGCTTTCTTCTGTAGTGCTTTGCCGGTCGATACCCTACTACCGAAGTGTCATTTTGGTTGCTTTTCTTCTGTTTCCATGAAGTTTCAGGTTGCTTTTGCCGATCCCTCTGAGTAGACTATCCGTAGAAGGAACCGAGCGTGAGTGTGCAGGCAATACAAGATATACCCGCCAGCGATCCTTAGTGGTCGCTGGTTTGTGATACCCGCCAGCGATCCTTAGTGGTCGCTGGCTCTTTTTTTGAGCGAGGCTGAAGATGAACAGATATGCGGTCTTCATCGACGGGGGATATGCCAAGAAGATCTACGAGCAGTTCAAAACTCGCATTTCTTATCTGAAGTTCTCGGACCTTGTTGCCAAGAATCAGGAGAGATTGCGCACGTACTATTATGACTGCCCGCCATTCGTAGGGCCCTCTCCCTCTGCTGACGAACGGGAGCGAAAAGCGAAGTTCGACCGTTTTACGGCAATGCTTGATCGGGAGTCACGATTCCAGGTGCGTCTTGGGCGCCTCGCGAAACGCTACAACAACGATGGGTCCGAGCGATACGAACAGAAGATGGTTGATATCCTCTTGGCCGTTGACCTTGTTCAACTCAGCGTTGGCCATCAAATCCAGAGGGCCGTGTTATTGGCTAACGACAGCGATTTCGTTCCGGCGATTGAAATAGCCAAGAACGCCGGCACCGTCGTCGAATTGTACTATCTGGAGCAGATCAAGCCATATTCCGGCCTGCGCACGGCCTGCGATGATTGTATTCCTATCGACGCATCTATCGTCGAACAAATCGCCATTTGACCAAAGATGCAGCACCTCGCATCGCCGTGTTCAACCTGACCCATTTCCGACGATCGCATCACCCAAGGTGCGTGGAGATTCCATGTTCGGCTTGCCGTTGAAAGCGGCAGGAGCAAGCCCAAAGCGGATTGACACCTGTTGGGTTACCCCATACTATCGCGGCTCGACCATCGTTCGACAAACGCCTTATCTTCGAGGAGAACAAGGATGGCTGCAGGCAAGACGATTGACGTGACCGATGCCGATTTCGCCAGTGAGGTCCTGGATTCCGACGTCCCGGTGATCGTGGATTTCTGGGCGCCGTGGTGTGGCCCGTGCCGGATGGCGGCCCCCGTGCTGGAGAAGATCGCCGGAGAATATGAGGGACAACTGAAGGTCTGCAAGGTTAATATCGACGACCAACGCGAAGTGGCGACCCAGTTCGGTATCATGAGCATTCCCACGATGTTCGTGTTCGACGGCGGGCAGTTGGTCGACCAGATCACAGGGGTCACCCCGAGTTTCGAGACCGACCTGAGGCGAAAGATCGAGCCGTACCTGTAGAAAAAGCAAAGAGCAAAACGAAAAGACGCGGGAGGTCATCCGCCTTCCGCGGATTCCGCCATTCTGACTCTTGCATATTGATCTTTGATTTGTGGCGCGTGCTATGGCTGAGACGACTCATGACGTAATCATCATCGGCGCCGGGCCGGCGGGCCTCGGCGCGGGCTTGTACACCGCCCGGGACCGGCTCGACACGCTGATTCTCGAGAAGTTCATGCCGGGCGGCCAGATCAACAACACCGACCGCATCGAGAATTATCCCGGCATCGCCAAGATCGACGGGCCGGGCCTGATCGATAGCATGCAGAAGCAGGTCGAGAGCTTCGGTGCCCGGATCGAGAACGGTGCCGACGTCGATCGCCTGGAGAGACTTGAGAATGGCCATATCGCCGTGCATGCGGGCAAGAACCGCTATGTCGCGCGGGCGGTGATTCTCTCGCCGGGAAGCAGCTACCGCAAGCTGGGCGTGCCGGGCGAGGAGGAGTTCCGCAACGCCGGAGCGGGCGTCAGCTATTGCGGCACCTGCGATGCGCCGTTCTTCCGCGGCCGGCAGGTCGTCTCGGTCGGCGGAGGCAACACCGCGCTCGAGGAGACGCTCCACCTGACCAAATATGCGAACAAGGTGACGCTGATTCACCGGCGCAGCGAATTCCGCGCCGAGAAGATCCTCGTCGAGGAGTTGCTCGCGAAGGCCAACGAGCCGAATTCGAATCTTGTGATCAAGTACGACACCGTCGCCACCGCCATCGAAGGCCAGGGCAAGGTCCAGTCGGTCAGGCTCAAGAACGTCAAAACGAACGCACAAGAATCGTATCCCTGCGACGGCGTCTTCATCTTCGTCGGCATGATCCCCAACACGGACTTCCTCAAGGGCTTCGTAGAGTTGACGGACGCCGGCTTCATTCGATGCGACTGCGCGTACCTGCGGACGAGCGTTCCGGGCGTTTTTGCGGCGGGCGACTGCCGGATCGGTGCGGCGATGCAGCTCGTCACCGCCGTCGCCGACGGTGTCAACGCGGCGATGCAACTGAAGCAGTATTTCCGCGACCCCGCCTGGTGGAATACGCCCGTCACCGACATGCTCAACCCCGGCGGGTGGTAACAGGCCGCCAGGCGGCAGGACCGGCGGGACGCAGGCGACCGATGAGGCGTCTCACCAGAAGATGACGTAGAAGACGGCCACCATCAGCACGACCGCCGCGCCGGCAATCTTCACGATCGGCGCCGTCCGTGTGTCAATCCCTTCGCGAACGGGCAACACGCTCGGCTCATTCCGCGGCTTGACGAACGTGATCAATCCCATGATCGCGAGCACCAGCTCGAAGGTCACTCCCACCTGAATCAGGAAATGCAGACCCGGCGCGAACCGCTGGAACAGCCCGTAGAGGATCGGACCGCTGACCAGCGCCGCCACGCCGGCGCTGCCGGGGGCCTGGGGAACCAGCATGCCGAAAAGGAAGGCGGCCACGACGCCGGGCCAGATGTAGCCCTGGAATTGCTGAATGTATTGGAAGACACCGCCGAATCTTGGATCGGCCAGCCGGGGCGCGAGCAGGCAACCGGCGACGGCGAACACCGCTGTCGTGACACGACCCAACAGCAGCAACCGCCTCTGCGAGGCCTTGCGGTCCAGCATCCGGTTGTAAACGTCCATCGTGAAGATCGTCGAGGCCGAGTTCAGCATCGACGCCAGCGAGCTGATGACCGCGCCGGCAATGGCCGCCAGCATGAACCCGCGCAGGCCCGGCGGAATCAGATTGCGAATCAGCGTCGGAAACGCCTCATCGGCCGCCGCCATCTGATCGCCGTAGAGCTGATGCGACATGATGCCCGGCAACACGATGGCGAACGGAATGAGCAGCCACAACGCGCCGGCGAAGATCACTCCCAACTGGCCATCCCGCAATGTCCTGGCCGCGAGGTTCCGCTGTACGATGAACTGGTTCAGACCGCAATAATATACCAAAACGATCCACATACCGGAGAGCACGCCCGTCCAGGGCAGCCCCGCGTGACTCGCCGGCAGGACCATGTGCAGCTTGTGGGCGTTGACGGCGGAAAACCGCTCCCAGCCGCCGCAGGCGTGCAGGCCCAGGAAGAACGTCACGATGCCGCCGGCGAGCAGCGCGCCGCCCTGGAACAGGTCCGCCCACGCCACCGCTTTGAGCCCGCCCCAGACGGTGTAGATCGCGGCGATCGAGCCGATGAGCCAGATGCTCTTGGCCAGACTGACGCCGAAGATCTTCTGCAGGGTCAGGCCGCCGGAATAGAGCACCGCCGTCAACAGCACCGCGACGTAGATCACCACGGTGGTCAGCGCCATGAGCGCCCGCGCCGCCGAATTGTAGCGGTACTCCAGGTACTCCGGCATGGTGTAGATGCCCGCCTTGAGAAAACGGGGCAGAAGCGTGAAGGCGATCACAACGATACCGATGCTGCCGAACAACTGCCAGTTGCTCACCGCCAAACCGACATCGCCGGCGCCCTGGCCGGCCATGCCGACGAACTGTTCGGTGGAGATGTTGGCCGCCACGATGGAAAGCCCGATGAGCGGCCAGGTCAGACCACGACCGGCCAGGAAGTAATCCTCGCTGGTCTTCTCCCGCCGGCTTCTGAACATGCTGAAGGCGACGACCACACCGATGAACGCCAGAAACACACCGATATCGAAGGGATTCAGATCCATGCGTCAGCCCATCCAAAAAGCCGGCCCCGGGACATACGTGAGGCCATTATAGGGTCCGGGGATTCGGTCTCAACCAGAAAGCACGTCGGCAGCGCACCAAGCCGCCCGCTGGCGAACTGCGCGTCGATGCGCCTGCGCACCACCGCCGACTTACGACCGGTAAAATCCGTCAATCGGCAAGTTGATCCCTTTTCCTGCACAACCGAGCGGCATTGGCGCGGGCGTAACAGCACTCCAACCAAAGGCAAATCCAATCCGAATGGAGTTGTCGTACGCGTGTGCCGATAGGACTGCCGTGAGGGCAACCGTGGAGGGTTGCCTGGGGGCACAAGGACTGGCCATCTCAACCCCGGCCGATCCCGGGACCGCAGGAGGTGGGTGGCAGCCTTGAAGCACGGCGCCGAACCGTTTCGGCGCCGAGGGCATCCCCGAAGACTGCGCGACCGGAACGCATGGAAAGGCAGCACCTTATGATGAATCAGTCCGAGCAGCGGCTTGACAGAAGGCGGTTTCTCAAGACGGCGCTGGCCGCGGCAGGTGGGATCACCACATTCGGAGTCGATCCGAGCTTCGCCCGCGCCGGCCAGGAGCCGGCGCATTGGGCGCTGCTCTCGGATACCCACATCGCGGGCGACCCCGACCACAAGTTCCTGGGCTTCTGTCCCTATCAGAACCTGCAGGAGATCTGTCGGCAGATCGAGGCCGGTCCGCCGGACGGCCTCGTGGTCACCGGTGACCTCGCCCGATTGAGGGGCCATGCGGAGGACTACAAGAACCTGCGAGAGCTTATCGCGCCCATCGCCCGCAAACGCCCGATCCATCTGGCCACGGGCAATCACGATGATCGCCAGAACCTGCTGCACGCGTTCCAGAAACCCAACTACCCCGCCTGGACGGTCAATGGCAAGCACATGCTCACCGTCAACGCCGGCCCGGTAAAGCTGATCGTCCTCGATTCGCTTGTCTTCGTGGACTTGCCCTGGGGCCGCCTGGGCAAGGGGCAGCGCAGGTGGCTGGAGATGTATCTCCACGCCTGCGATGAGGCGCCGGTGGTCCTGATGCTGCACCATCCGGTCGTCGGCATGGACGCGCTCTGGGACGCCAAGTCGCTCCTCCAGATCGTCAAGCCGATGGCGAAGGTCAAGGCGATCGTGTACGGACATTCGCACCGGTTTGCTTTCTCCCAGTATGAAGGCATCCACCTGATCAACCTTCCGGCCACCGGTTTCACGGGCTACAGCAGCCAGCCCGTCGGGTGGGTCGAAGCTCGTCTCGCCGCAGACGAAGGTCTTTTCACCCTGCATGCGCTGGAGGGGAACACGCGACTGGACGGACAGACCACTCGCCTGCGCTGGAGAACATGAGACCGGCCACATCGAGGGGGGACGGCGGCACGCAGAGAAGAGCAAGGATGCAGAGGGTCAGTGAAGGAAGCAACAGCCGTTGTTCCGGCCTACAACTCGTCCGGCTGATGAACGTGGATGCAAACGTTCTGCCGGTAGACCTCGGCCTCGGCGTTTGCGGCCCGGTCGATCCGGCTCTGGGCCCAGAAGATTCTGACGGCGCTGAGGGCGCAGCCGAGACCGGCGACGAAGAACACGCCGGCCGCCAGATACGCAAAGAACTCCGGCAGGGCCGCAATCAGGACGCCAAACCCGATCAGCAATAACCCCACGATCAGGATTGCGCTGGCGACGCTGCGCGACAGTCCGGACAACGCGTTCGAATAGAAACGAAACATCATGTTCGGCGCTCCTTCCTGCGCAGTGTACGAAAAAGGAGCGGGTCCCGTTCGGGACCCGCTCCGCATTCGTCCGCCGGTTAGTACATATCGCCGCCCGGAGGCGTCGCGGGTTGTTTCTTCTTCTCAGGGATTTCACTTACGACCGCATCGGTCGTCAGCAGCAACGCCGCGATCGAGGCGCCGTTCTGCAGCGCGGTCCGCTCGACCTTCGTCGGTACGATCACGCCGAACTTGATCATGTCCCCGTATTGCTTGGTCAGGGCGTTGTAGCCGAAGTTCTTATCGCTGCTCTCCATGACCTTCTGGGCCACGATCGAGCCGTCCAGGCCGGCGTTCGTGGCAATCTGCTTGATCGGAGCGACCACAGCGCGACGGACGATGTCCACACCGATGCTCTCGTCGCCCTTGGTCTTGATCTTGTCCAGAGCCGGCAGGGCCCGCAGCATGGCGACGCCGCCGCCCGGCAGAATGCCTTCCTCGGCCGCGGCGCGACAGGCGTGCAGCGCGTCCTCGACGCGGGCCTTCTTCTCTTTCATCTCGGCCTCGGTCGCGGCACCGACGTTGATCTGGGCGACGCCGCCGGACAGCTTGGCCAGACGTTCCTGGAGCTTCTCGATGTCGTAGTCGCTGGTGGAGTTCTCGATCTCGGCCTTGATCTGCTCAATGCGGGCCTTGATCGCCTCGGTGCTGCCGGCGCCCTCGATGATCGTCGTGGTATCCTTGTCGACCTTGACCTGCTTGGCCCGGCCGAGCTGCTGGAGCTCGATGTTCTCGAGGTTCAGGCCGAGGTCTTCGAAGATCGCCTCGGCGCCCGTCAGTACGGCGATGTCGCTGAGCAGGGCCTTGCGCCGGTCGCCGAAACCGGGGGCCTTCACCGCCGCCACCTGGAGCACGCCACGCAGTTTGTTGACCACCAGCGTCGCCAGGGCCTCGCCCTCAACGTCCTCGGCGATGACCAGCAGCGGCTTGCCCTGCTTGGCTACCTTCTCCAGCAGCGGGACCAGCGACTTGATCGAACTGATCTTCTTCTCGTGGACAAGGATGTACGGCTTGTCCAGGATCACCGACATGTTCTCGACGTTGTTGACAAAGTGCGGGCTCAGATATCCCTTGTCGAACTGCATGCCCTCAACCAGCTCGACCGTTGTCTCGAGCGACTGGCCCTCCTCTACGGTTATCACGCCATCTTTGCCCACCTTCTCCATCGCCTCGGCGAGCTTCTTACCGATCTCGGCGTCCTGGTTGGCCGAGCAGGTGGCCACCTGCTCGATCTGCTTGGTCGACTCGACCGGTACGGCCATCTTGCCCAATTCCTCCACGATGGTCTCGACCGCCAGCTCGATCCCGCGTTTGACCTGCATGGGGTTGGCCCCGGCGGTGATGTTCTTCAGACCCTCCTCGAAAATGCTTTCGGCCAGGATCGTGGCGGTGGTGGTTCCGTCGCCGGCGACGCTCGAGGTCTTCGAGGCCACTTCCTTGACCATCTGGGCGCCCATGTTTTCGTAGGCGTCTTCCAGCTCGATCTCCTTGGCGACGCTGACGCCGTCCTTGGTAACGGTGGGCGAACCGAATGATTTTTCGAGGATTACGTTCCTGCCACACGGGCCGAGCGTAATCTTGACGGCTCCGGCGAGCTTACGGACGCCCTCGCGGATGGCGCTGCGTGCGTCGGTGCCGTATGCGATCTTCTTCGCTGCCATATCTTGCTTTCTCCTTTTTGTCTTTTCGATCCGAGTGCGTGACGCTTCCCTTGGTTGCCTTCGGCGGATTACTTCTCGATCACAGCCATGACGTCCGACTCATCCATGATCAGGTACTCTTTGCCGTCAACCTTGATCTCGGTTCCGGCGTAGCTGGTGAACAGCACCAGATCGCCTTTCTTGAGCTGGACCTCTCGCCGGGTGCCGTCTTCGAGCAGTTTGCCTTCGCCCACGTTGACGACTCGGCCTCTCTGGGGCTTTTCCTTGGCCGTATCCGGCAGCACAATCCCGCCGGCCGTCTTTGACTCCGCCTCCACGCGCTCAACCAGCACTTTATCCGCCAATGGTCGAATGTTCATTTGTTCCTACTCCTTTCCACTTGCCTTTGATGGGGTTGACCGTACCATCGTGTCCGAATCAGCGTTGTTCGCATAAATCTTTATCTATAAGCTCCCTGGCAGATTCACAGTGCGAAGATGTTGCTGTTGTACCTCTTCAGGAACAGCCGGTTCAGGAGTTCCTGAAGCACCTCCATGCTGACGGGCTTGCCGATGACGCCGAAGACGTCGAGGGCAAGGGCTCTGCCGAGCACATCGGCATCGACCTGGCTGGTCAGCAGGATGCAGGGCAGCAGGGGGTAGTCCATCCGGATGATCTTGATCGTCGCCAAGGCGTTAGAACGCTCGGAGTCCATGTCGAGAATGGTCGTGTGGATTCTGGTCCGTCCGAGGATATGAACGAATTCGCCGGCGTCCTCGGCCACCATGAGGTTGACGCCTCTGGGTTTGAAGAGACGGCGCAGGGCTTCCGGCCAAGCCCAGCTGGCCGCACTGGCCAGGACATTCACATCACCGAGTTGTGACCGTTCTGTAGACATAGTCATCCTGCCGCGGCCACAAGGTGCAAATGCCGTGCCAGCGACGGGTCTCGCTGCCATGTCATACTTAACATAAGCACTGACAATGTGTTATGCAAAGCTGTTCCATCCAGCGCCCTTCTGGCAAAATTGCAGGTAGCCCTTGCGGCCCTGCCAGCCTGGCAGCCGGGCCCCGCCGGCGGACCCGCCGCGATTGGCGCGGAAACCTGTTGGCAGGGGCCCCCGGATGTGCTACGAATGGCCCCGAGAACGGGGCGGTTATGGAAGGTCGGTCACATTATGGACAAGGTGGTCTTCGCAGAGTCATGGGAACCGTACTTCGCCCGCCTGGGCCTGAGGACGTTCGACGATTTCTACAACTACCCCGACACCGTCACCGTCAACCGGAACGAGAGACGGGATGTTCTCAAGCTGACCCTGGGCCGTGGTGCCGAGGCGAACACTTTCTTCATGAAGCGGTTTCACGATCCGCATTGGAAGGACATCTGGGCCGCTCGGTGGGGAGGTGGCGGCCTGGCCTCGCAGGCCGCCGTCGAATGGCGAAACGCACGGTTTCTGCTCAGCAACGGGATCGGCACGTACGAGCCGGTGTGCCTGGGCGAACGAACCCGCTGGGGCCTGGAGAAGGCCTCTTTCTTCCTCACCCTGGAGCTCGACGCGGTCTGCCTGCTCGATCTGGTGTTGCAGGACTGGAAGAACCTCGTGCGCGCTGGCCAGGAGGAGATCCTCGCGGCCGTCGGATGCTTCGCTAAGACCTTGCACGGACTGGACATATCGCTTCCGGACCTGCAGCTTTGGCATCTCTATGTGCACCGCGAGAACCCCTGCGGCCGGAGCCGCCTGAGCGTAATCGACCTGCACCGGATGACCTGGCCGGTCCGCAGCGAGAGAAGGAAGGCCAAAGACATCGGCCGGCTCCTCTGGAGCATGCTGCCGGATTACTTCGACGCCGGCCATCGACAAGTGCTGCTGGATACGTATCTTGCAGATCGCCCGCAGACCCGGCGGCAGAGCCTGGCCCGGCGCATGGAACGCTTCGAAGCGACTCTTAACCGCCGTCACACTGCCCGCCGCTACTACAAGAACACTTGAGACCCGTCCGCTCAATATGGCAATACGGCAGATCCGTCCGGCGGCCAACCAGCGCGAAAACATCGCGATTTCCCCAACTTCTCACTTGACAAATAAGGCGTTTTCGGCTATGGTCAAGGGTTGTCTGTCGTCGGAGTGCAGGGTAGGTGAACCGATGATCCAGGGGAGAAAGATCGTCGTTGCGGCTGTCGTGGCGCTCGCCATGACAGCGCCTCTCTATGCCGACATGGTGCCCCAGTCGGTCGGCAGTCCATCCTCGACATGGATGCTCGACCCCTGCGACGAATCGAATCCCACCTGTGTTGACGGGCTTGATCTATGTGTCGAGTTCGGCCCGGCCCAGGTGGACCTGCTGCCTTTGGCCTGCGTGGCCGGGCTGCCTGTGGAGATCGAATCGGTCGATTCCGCCGGGCCGGCCGTGCGCATCCTGTCGCACAACCAGAGCAGTCTTGACTTTTGTTTGTACGCCTTTGTCGGTCTGGGCCTGTGCCGCTCGGGCCGCTGGGTCAGGAAGGCGTCGCTCGGTTTCGTCCCGGACTGGTATTACAGTGGCGGCCCGTTCCAGATCGGCTATAGCCACGCCGTCAACCCGGACACACTCTGTCCCGTGCCCGCCTGCTGCTTCATCCAGCCCGACGGCACACCGGACCGTTCTCTGCCACCGTGCCGCTCCGATGCAATCACATCGCCGTGGCGTCCATCCCAACACACACCCGACAGCCTCGTCTCCCGAGGCCCTCCGCTTTGTTCCTGAGAGAATCGGTCGGACCCGACGACAGTCAGTCGGACTATCGAAATTCCGCGCCTCAAGCTCGGAAACGCAAATACTTGGCTCAGGAAGCAGGAGATGAGAATGAAGAAGAACCTCAATATCAGCATGCTGCTGTGCGGTGCTGCTGGGCGTGCTGGGCCTGAGCGTCGCCGGCATCAAATTACGCAAGCGCGCATAAGTTCAGGATTCGAGATAGGACAGGAGGAGTGATGTTTGCGAAATACATAATACTGGCTCTGGCCGTCGCAGTAATGCTGGGTGCAACCGTTTCGGCCGATCTGTTCTATGATGACTTCGAGAGCGGCAGCCTGTCGGCGTGGGTGGGCAAGGACGGCACTTCGACCTCTCACCACGGTCAGATCGTGTCCGATCCTCTGGACGCCAGCAACCACGTGCTGACATTCTCCCAGACGAACTGGGGTGGCGACATCTTCGCCACCGCCGCCGGCTTTGCCGTCACGGCGGGCCAGAAGTACACGATTTCCTTCGAGTACCTCGGCGATCCTACGAAGGGTGGGACCTCCGGAGATCTCGGCGGCTACGCGGGCATTTCTTCCGGCTTTCCGGGCACGCACAAATGGTACTACGGGACCGGCACTGTCAGTGGTGCGGCCCCTGTGCTGGCCGACGATGGCCAATGGCACAGCTACAGCTACACGTTCACCGCCACGGCCGGGATGAACCCCGTTCATCTGATGTTCGAGGATTTCTATCTGCAAGGCTACAGCCTCGCCAACGTCGCGGGTGACGTGTATTTTGACGATGTCCGGCTCGTTCCCGTGCCCGGGGCGGTGCTGCTGGGCATGCTGGGTCTGGGCGTAGCCGGCGCGAGGTTGCGCAAGCGGTCCTGAGGGCTGGAAACCGACAACTTATGTAGTTGCAATAAGACCGGGCAGCGAAGCCCTACTTCAGGGGCTTTGCTTGCCGGCATTGAGAAGGAGGTGGTGGATGAAGAGAGCGATCTTCGTTGCAGTGCTGTGCGCATCCGTGGCCCTGCCTGCGGCGGCGGACCCGACGTTCTACGTTGCGCCGAACACCTATTCGAGCTCGAGCTCGACATGGGACATACCCTGGCAAACGGCCGTAGGCACCTTTACGGAGCTGGACCTGGACAACTTCGCGAGCAGTGCGGACATCGACAGCCTTACGTTCGGCTCCATCGTGGCCAATGTGGGTCTGGGCGGCCTGAATGGTACGGCATCGACGGCCGAGATCTTCGCCGGTAGCTGGGGTGGCTCCTCGAATGGATCGGTGTATGGCACGGTCTATGGCATGGGACTGCTCAACCGCGACGCGGCGGGTACGATTCATGGAGAAATCACTTTCGCGTTCTTGGAACCGGTCAAAGGGTTCGGAGCATGGGTGTACGACAACAGCAGTAGTTCCGCCGAGAGTTTTCGTATGATTGTCACCGAGGTCGGCGGGTCCACCTTCACATCGCAGCCGCTTGAGTCGGGCAATGGGACCGTGCACTTCGTGGAGGGCTGGCTCGGAGCGACCTCTGCCGTGGGCATTACGGCAGTCTCCTACCAGGTGATCGCGACGGATGGCGACCCTGTTCTGAAGGCCTTCGAAATGGACCACCTGCAACTCAGCCCCGTGCCAATTCCCGGGGCGGTGCTGCTGGGCGTATTGGGCTTGGGCGTCGCCGGCATGAGATTGCGTAAACGTGCATAGGGACCTGGGCAACCGGCGAAGCGGTGTGCGGCGCCGGGAGGTTTCCGACACACGAGTGGGAAAGGGCTGGAAGCTTCGGCTTCCAGCCCTTTCTCGTTTCGCCAGAACCACGGACGGCACCAGGCTCAGCGGATCAGCGGACCCTGAGGGGACGGGGTCTCTACCGTGCTCGACCATCTCGCGTTTCTCGCTTACGATGCCCAACGCCGGACGGCGGTTTACCCTGCGCGATGAGCACCGATCGTGATAGAATGAAATCATGGACAGGATGGAACAACAACGTGTCCGACAGTGGATCCGGAACTGGGAGGCCGCGGGCGTTATGCTGGAGCAGGCCCGCGCCAGAGCCATCCGAGAAACCGACACCGCCACGGCGATCGAGCAGCTTTCCGACGCCTTCGAATCCGCACGCCTTCACTGGCAACCTCCAGCCACCTCGGGCCTGGTGGAGCAGCAGCGCCTGTTTGCGAGGCTGCGACCATGAGATCGCTCTTCTCCGCCGCAGCGGACCTCGAAGCGTTTCTAATTCAGCAGGGCTGGCGTTACTGCTTTATCGGCGGCCTCGCCCTCCAGCGGTGGGGCCAGCCACGATTGACTAACGACATCGACCTGACGATTCTCGCCGGCTTCGGAAATGAGGCCGTCTACATCGACGCGATGTTGAAACGATATGAGGCACGGGTCTGCGCCAGTCGTGAGTTTGCCTTGAAGCATCGCGTGTTGCTGCTCCAGTCTCCGGAGGGCATTCCCATCGACGTGGCGCTGGGTGGCATCGCCTTCGAGGAACGGGCTGTGTCCAGGGCGACTCGCTATCAATTCCTGCCGGGTGTATCCCTTCTGACGTGCTCCGCCGAAGACCTCATCGTCCTCAAGGCCTTCGCCGACCGGGCCAGAGACTGGGCCGACATCGAAAGCATTATCGCGCGACAGCAAGCCGACCTCGACTGGGATTACATCCTCGACCAATTGGACCCGCTGTGCAGACTCAAGGAAACCCCCGAGATCATCGATCACCTGCGCCGCATGCATGGCCAGCTATAGGCCGGTTGAGGCCCGAGTCAGCGGATCAGCCTGATGATCGCATCGAGGTCGTTGGGGACCTCGACGGGGGCGTTGCTGAACGGACCCAGCTTGTCCTTGTGGTAGTTGACGGTGACGTTGGGGTCCTTCAGGGCGTGCCCGGTCAGGACGCAGGCGACGCGGTCGTCTTTGGCGACCGTACCGTCGGCGAGCAGGTGCTTGAGCCCCGCGATGGTGGCGGCCGAGGCCGGCTCGCAGCCCAGGCCATACTTACCGATCAGGGCCTTGGCGTCGCAGATCTCCTGGTCGGTGACGGCCAGGACGACGCCGTTGCAGACGTCGATCGCGCGGAGGCACTTTTTGAGGTTCACCGGCCGGGAGATTTCGATCGCGGAAGCGCAGGTGTGCGGCGAGAAGTGACGCGCCGTCAGGTCGGCGTAGTAGTCGTCGATGATCTTCTGGTTCACATGCCCGCCGTTCCAGACAAGCTTCTTGTTGTTGACCAGGTCGGTCAGTGTGTCGGCGCCCGTGGCGTTGACGATCGCCAGGCGCGGGACGCGGTCGATCAGGCCGAGCTGCTTGAGCTCCAGGAACGCCTTGCCGAACGCGCTGGAGTTGCCGAGATTGCCGCCGGGCACGATGATCCAGTCGGGCACCTGCCAGCCGAGGGCCTCGATGATGCGGTACATGATCGTCTTCTGGCCTTCCAGCCGGAACGGGTTGAGCGAGTTGAGCAGATACAGCCCCAGCTCGGTGCAGACCGCCTGGACCTGCCTCATGCAGTCGTCGAAGTCGCCCTGGATCTGGATCGTCTGGGCGCCGTAGTCCATCGCCTGGCTGAGCTTGCCGAACGCGATCCGACCGGAGCCGATGAAGACGGTGCACTTCAGGCCACAACTATGGGCGTACAGCGCCACCGATGCCGACGTGTTGCCCGTCGAGGCGCACGCGCACGAGGTCGCGCCGACCATCATCGCGTGGCTGAACGCCGCGGTCATGCCGTTGTCCTTGAACGAGCCGGAGGGGTTCAAGCCTTCGTACTGAAGGTGCAGTGCATCGGGCTTCATGCCCAGGTGCTCGGCGATCTGGCGGTTCTGCTGGAGGATCGTCTGGCCTTCGCCGATCGTGACCTTGTGCTCATCGGGACAGAAGTCCAGCAGCTCGCGGAACCGCCACACGCCCGAGAAGTCCAGCCGCCGGTCCCGCGTCGCCCACCGCTTGCCGAACTCGCTGAGCTTTCTCGGCACGGGCACCCGGTCCCAGTCGTACTGGGCGTCGAGCAGGTCCCCGCACCGGGGGCACTTGAAGATCGCCTGCCCGCAATCGAACTCGGCGCCGCACGCCGGATTGATGCACCTCTGAAACGCCACATCAGCCATATCGAATTCTCCAGTCCTGCAACAGGCCCGGCATTATAGCCGATCCCCACCTCGCCTGCCAGCCCGCAAAACCCGCCCGCCGGGCAAAGCGCCTGTCCGCTTTTTGCTGATTTGACTTCCCCGTTTTGCCGATAACATCAGATACTGGAGGCCGCCATACCGAGGGAATGGACGTTGGGAGGGGCGCGCCCCGCAGCGGATGAACAGATGGCCGTCTGTGTAGCCCATGTGCCGTTCTCCGAACACTGGAGAGGACACCAGGTACCATACAGAATCTCGCGTGACGGTGGTCGAGACATGTCAGAAGGGCAAAGACAACCATGAAGAGGACTATCGGTATCGGCCTCGGCGTGCTCGCCGTGGTGGCTCCGGCACTCGCCATCATTCCCACCACCCGGGATGAAATCCATTGGCGCTGGGCCGCCCACCGGGACCGGGCAGCCGGTTATAGGTCGTATGTAGAGACGTGGCCTGATGGACGCCACGCCAGGGAAGCCCAGAGGCGGCATGACGAACGCGGCTGGGCTAACGCGCAGGCAGTCAACACGGTCGAGGAGTACGAACAGTATCTGCGATTCCACAGTGAGGGCAGGCACGCCGCCGAGGCCCGGGATCACATTGACGCCCTGCACTGGCAGGAGGCCACAACCAACAATACGGTCGAGGGGTTCGAACGCTATCTGCAACTGCACCCGGAGGGCAAGCACGTCGCCACGGCCGGGGACAACATAGACTCTCTACGCTGGCACGAGGCCACCACCGCCCACACTATCCGATCCTACCAGGACTACTGCGGCGCCCTGCCCCAGGGGCAACACGTGCAGGAAGCAAGATCGAGGGCTGCGGCTCTCAAGACGGATCGCGCGCCCGTTGCGGCCGCGATGAAGATCGGGACCGTCGCCTCGTTCCAGCAGTTTCTCGAAGACTTCCCCGGCCATCAAGAGGAAGGACGCGTTCGGCAGGCCATCAGGGACCTCAGCGAAGAGCGAGACCTGGTCAGCCTGTTTGAAGAAGAGAAGATCGACGTGGTTGTCCGTGGGGACGACATCCAGGAAATCACCGTGCGCATGTGCAAGCTGGTCCCTTACCCGCTCGCCCTCCGCATCCCGGTCGGCACCTTCTTCGTAGCGGTCGATTCGTCCGTCCAGAACATGGTCACCACGGCGGAGAGCAAGGTCCGACTGACGTCGGACGAATGGCAGTCCGTCTCCGTCGCGGTAGCCTGCGCCAACAGGGCAAGAAAGGTCCCGCGGGCCGGCGACTGTTTCATGGTGCGCAGGTCACCCCCCGAGTGGCAGTTGGCGCAGCTCATGCCCGTTCTGGCCCAGGCCAACGTCAGCGCCGACGTTCGACAAGCGGCCGTCTGGATCGTGACGGACGATGCCGACTACGAGGATCTCGGCATTCTCACAACCAGCCCGTTTGGCTTCCCCGCACGGGCGATCAGCGCCAGCGACACCGCCCGTGCCATGAAGATCTGCGATGAGGCCGGTATCAACATCAGGTACAAGGCCATCTGGAACGACCGCGACGAGATCATTTCCGAACTCCAAAGCACCGAATCAAACTACCCTGAATCCAAACCGTTGAGACAGTGGCTCGAACAGAGGTAGCATGACATCCGCTTGAGAGCACCCAATGGATCGCAACCCGGCAGGGATCGACGCCTTATCCCGTCGCCCGCCGCAGAGGTTGTGTTCCGCCGTACAACGTGTAAAATCCTGTTGTGGCACCTCGGCGAAGAAACCGGGCGGGTTCTCGGCCTGGCCGGGTGGATACGGCGGACTGGTCCCGCATGCGGTTCTGGTCCGAGCCCTGCCGGCGCTCTACAAGATCGTCTGCGACCTGGCGAGGAAACACGATCCGGCACAATGGCAGACGGGAATAGCCGCAAAGGAGAAATTCGATGGAAGCGAAGGACATTCCAGATGAAGAGGGCGGCCAGTCGCCGGTGTGCATCCGGTGTTTCCGGCCGGTAGACCCGCTGGCGCACTATTGTCCCAACTGCGGCGCCGCAACGGGCCAGCTCACGCATTATCTGCCCGTGGAGAGCATTCGCTGGCAGGCGAGCGTCTGGGGGCAGGCCTGGCGTCAGATCGGATACCGCGACGTCTCCCTCGCGGGCCGGCTGTTCCGCCTGCTCATGGTCGTGTGGAACGTCCCGATCATGCTGATCGGCCTGCTGTTCCGGTCCACTGACAAGACAGAGGACACCCCGGATCAGGACGACAGCGTGGGCCGCAGCGAATGACCGTCCCGCGAAACGGATGCGCGAAAGGAACGGCGATGAGCACAGGAAGAGCGAGCGTGATTCTGGTGTTGGTTCTGGTTTCGGCAATGGCGGCAGGGGGGCAGCGCCGTCGGATGATCGAGGACTCCAACGACATCGTCCACCTGTCGGAGATCTACCTGCGGGACGTCTGCATTCTGCCGGATGCGGCCAGCGGGACCTATTACATGGTCGGCCCAGGCTTCAACAGCGTGCGCATCTACACCAGCAGGGACCTCAAGACCTGGCAGGGGCCCCGGACGATCTTCCGCACGCCCGACGACATCTGGGGCGACATCCGCGTGGTGAACATCTGGGCACCCGAGATGCACAAGTACAGGGACAAGTACTATCTGTTCCTGACGTTCGACACGCGCAACCGCTTCGCCGAGCAGTGGCGCGACTGGCTGCCCCGTGTGACGCGGGGCTCGCAGGTCCTCGCAGCGGACCGGCCGACCGGGCCGTTCGCTCCGTTCGCCAACCATTCGACCCTGCCGACCGACATGATGACGCTCGACGGCACACTGTGGGTCGAGGACGGCACACCGTACATGGTCTTCTGCCACGAATGGGTGCAGATCAAGGACGGCACCGTCGAGTACATCCAGCTCAAAGACGACCTGTCCGCGACGGTGGGCGAGCCCAAGCGGCTGTTCCACGGCAGCGACGCCAAGTGGAGCAAGAAGTCCGACCAGTACGGTTGTCACGTCACCGATGGACCGTACCTGTACGCCAGCAAGTCGGGCAAGCTGTTCATGATCTGGACCAGCGGCGGCTACAGCGGCTACACCACGGGCATCGCGATCAGCGACTCCGGCAGGCTCGCCGGACCCTGGCGGCAGCAGGCCGAACCCATCTACGCCAGGGACGGCGGCCACGGCATGCTCTTCACGACCCTCGATCCCGACGCCCCGCGACTGATGATGGTGCTACACTCACCCAACAACCGCGACGCCCAGCCGCACCTCTTCGAGATGGAAGACACCGGCGAGACCCTGCGGATCACCCGCGAGTTCACCGGAAAATAACCGCCACACTGTGTGACACCAGAGCGCGGAGCAGAAGGCGACATGGCTGTGAAAGCGAAGAAACGCTCCGCACGACTCTGTCATTCCGAGCAACGTCGAGAGCCTGTCCTGAGCGAAGTCGAACGGAAATCTGGTCGCGAATGCGGCCCACTCCACATCCCTGGCCGGACCCCTCGACTGCGCTCGGGGTGACAAACAGGGATGCAGAGGCAGGCAAGACACAGCAAGAAGATGGGCCGAATGGAACATCTTGGCGCTCCAGAGGACAGAAACGGCCCCTGAGTCGACTGGAGCAGAACGACACAAGGTGGCGAGTGTATCGAGGTCGGTCCGCATGGCGGGTGGTAAACGGATCATAGTGGTCGGCATCGATCTGGCGGGTTCGCCTCGCCGGCCGACGGGGCTGTGCGTGCTGCGCGGCCTCAGGGCGCAGACGCAGGTCGCGTATGGTGACGAGGAGATTCTCCACGTGATCGAGCAGGCGAAGCCCGACTTGGTTCCAATCGATGCACCGCTGAGCCTGCCCCCCGGACGCACAAGCATCCACGATCGCGCCGGCGAGCACCTTCGCGACTGCGACCGCGAATTGCGCCGGCGCAAGATTCGGTTCTTCCCCATCACGCTCGGTCCGATGCGCATGCTGACCGTACGCGGCATGGCCATGAAGGCGAAGATCAAAGCGCTGGGCTTCTCCGTCGTCGAATGCTACCCCGGCGCTGCGCAGGACCTTTGGCACATCCCGCGCCAGCACCAGGACCGCACGGGGCTCCTGCACGGTCTGGCCCATCTCGGCGTCAAGGGCCTGACCGCCGAGATGACCGGCGACGAGCTCGATGCCGTCACCGCCGCCCTCGTCGGACGCTGGCACCTGACCGGCAAAGGCGAGATGCTCGGCGGCGACAACGGTATCCTCGTCCCCCGGTTGCCGTAGGCACAGCGTGCGACAGCCTCAATCCGCCGCAGGCGAATCGGGGATGGTCGGTTCACGCGCAGCGTCGCGATTGCAGCTCCAGCAGGTCCTCCTCGTTGAGCGGCTCGGCCGAGTGGCTATCGAGGATGTGGTCGGCCATATCGATGAGGTCGTCTCGCTCACACCCGCAGGTCTGGCAGCGCCAGCCGTCGCCGAGGTAGATCGGCAGGCTCCGGCGGCACTGAATCAGCAAAGAGAAGGCGTTCAGTTCGAGCTCGCTGAAGTATCCCAGCTCGACGGTCTGCGCGCCGCAGTCGTAGTCGTACATCTCCGCATAAGCAGTCATGTGCATCCTCCAAATGCATGCGCCTCAATTTCTCACACATTCATACAGCCGCATTCTCGCCGCCCACCGTTACCGCCGCGCAAGATTTCGATGTGTTTTCCGTAAGCGGCATCCCCCAAGTCCGCAGAAGGCAGTTGAAATTGGATTGCCGGGGGTTTAGTGTGGTCGGGGCGTGGGGCGGTTGGGTCCGCCGGGGGGCGGGGGATTGGGATAGGACAAGAAAGCGAAGGAGGTTCCGCATGGCCAGGCGTATCACGGGGATCGGATTCGTTATTCTGGTTTGTGTTTTGGGGCAGAGGGCGTTCGGGCAGGGGGCGGGGCGGGTGGGGTGGCAGCATCTTTCGAGCACGGCGGGGCAGATTCCCACGCCGGACGTGGGGCGGCAGGTGGCGACGCTGATTCTCGATGTCGATGGCGACGGGGTCAACGACTTCGTCGTGGCCAGCTATGAGAAGATCGCGTGGTTTCGGCGCAGCGCCGACGGCTGGACGCGGTACGCGATCGAGAACGGCGCCGAGGGCGTGCGTCTCGAAGCCGGAGGCGACGTCCTCGACATTGACGGCGACGGCGATCTCGACATCGTCATGGGCGCACAATCGAAGGCAGGCGAGGTCTGGTGGTGGGCCAATCCGAGTCCTGACTTCGACGCCGAAACGCCCTGGAAGCGGCATGAGGTCATTGCCGTCGGAGGCACGCACCACGACCAGATCTTTGGCGATTTCGACGGCGACGGCGAGATCGAGCTGGCCTTCTGGTACAACGCGGGCAAGCAGTTGTACCTGGCCGAGATTCCCGCCGACCCGACGCAACGCTGGCCGGTCACCGAGATCGCCAGGCTCAGCGCCGACAAGGCCAACCCCGAGGGTTTTGCCAAGATCGACATCAATGGCGACGGCAAGCTCGACATCGTCGGCGGGGGCCACTGGTTCGAGCACGTTGGCGGCACGACGTTCAAGGCCCACGTGATCGACGACGACTACCAGTTTACCCGCTCGGCGGCCGGCGACCTGATCGAAGGCGGCCGGCCTGAGGTGGTGATCAGCTCGGGCGACGGCGTCGGGCCGCTGGCGCTGTACGAGTACAGGAACGGTGCGTGGGTCAAGCGCGTGCTGATCGAGGGCGTGGATCACGGACACAGCCTCCAGGTCGGCGACCTCGACCGCGACGGCCACTGCGACATCTACGCAGGCGAGATGTACGACCCCGGCTCAGGAGCTAAGTGCAGGCAGTGGGTGCTCTACGGCGACGGCAGGGGCAACTTCGAGACGCAGTTGATCTCAACGGGCATCGGCTGCCACGAGTGCCGGATCAGTGATCTCGACGGAGACGGTGACATGGACATCCTCCAGAAAGACTTCCAGCAGGACCGGCGCGTGGACGTCTGGCTCAACGGCGGCACACGCCCGGGCGCTGCCGGCGTCGGCACCAGCGCCGATTTTCGCGGGCCCGTCGGCCTGCAGCTCTACAGCCTGCGTGACATCTTCAAAGACAACGTCGCGCTGGGACTCCAACTGACGCAGAACTTCGGCTTCGTGGAGGTCGAGCTGGCCGGCACGTACGGCCTGACGCCCGCCGAGTTCCTCAAGCGCCTGGCGTGGCACGGACTCAAGCCGATTGCGGCGCACTGGTCGTATGAGCAGTGGGAGAAGGACCCGGCGGCGGTGGTGGCCGAGGCCAAGGCACTGGGATTGGCTTATGCCGGCTGCGCGTGGATTCCTCACGATGGTCCATTCGACGAGGCGCTGTGCCGTCGTGCCGCCGCCGTGTTCAACCGCGCCGGCGAGGTCGCCGCGGCGCAGGGCATCAAGTTCTACTATCACAACCACGGCTACGAATTCGTCCCGCACGGCGACGGCACGCTGTTCGATCTGCTGCTGGCCGAGACGAAGCCCGAGCTGGTCACCTACGAGATGGACGTGTTCTGGACAGTCCACCCGGGCCAGGACCCGGTGAAGCTGCTGCGCCGCTATCCGAACCGCTGGGAGCTGTTCCACATCAAGGACCTGAAGAAGGGCGTCGCCACCGGCAAGCTGACCGGCTCGGAGGACGTCCGCAACGACGTGGTCCTCGGCACCGGCCAGATCGACCTGCCCGCGGTCCTGCGCGCCGCCCAGGAGATCGGCGTAAAGCACTACTTCATCGAGGACGAATCGCCCACGGTGATTCAGCAGATCCCGCAGAGCCTGCGGTTCCTCGAATCGTTGTCGTGGTGAGGCGCCGCGCGGAGCCCGAACTCCTCGCCCGTGGCGATGGCACCTTCGCGCCCTATCCACGGTCGGACAGGAGATGCCGGCGGAACCAGTCGCGGGTCCGGCGCCACATCTCGGGTGAGAGGACGTGGCCGGAACCGGGTTCGATGTAGTGGGTGAAGTTCTGCGTCGCTCCGGCCCGTTCGTAGGCCCGGGCGATGGTGTCGATCCCCTGGCGAACCTCCTCGATGGGGCTGCCTCCGTCGAGTTCGCCGAAGTTCAGATGGAGCGGTCGCGGCGCGATGAGGGCGGCGATGTCCGGCGTGTCGCCATATTGAAACCAGCCGGGGATGAAATTCGGGAAACAGTGCAGGATGCGCGTGCGATGAATCGCCGCGTATGTGGGCAGACAGCAGTTCCCGACCAGGCAGACCAGCCTCGGCTCCCACGGCCCGACGAGCCAGGTGTGGGTGGCGCCCATCGAGTGGCCGTAGCAGCCGATGCGGTCGGCCCTGACCTCGGGCCGCGAACAGAGGTAGTCCACGGCGCGGCGCATGTCGAGAATGTTCTTCCAGGCCATGGACTTGCCCGCCACGACGTAGCGGAGAAACTCGAATCGTTCGAAGTCACCACCTCGCAGCGTGTCGTTCTGTCTTTCCTCGAAGCACAACGCGTCGGGGCAGAGGACGACGTATCCCTCCTTGACCAGCGCGACGCCCGTGTGATGCATCGGGTCGCCCGCCAGTCCGGCCGGCTCGCTCTTGCCCAGGTGCCACTGGCCGTTGTGCTGGTGCCAGACGGCCACTGCCGCGGCAGGGTGGCCGGCATCGACGCCGTCGGGCACCAGAAGCATTGCCGGCACGCGATCGCCCGGCTCCACTTCGTACGTCACCGACTCGATGCGGTAGCCTTTCTTGCGGATGGTCACGCGGACGATCGGGCGCAGGTCGCAGGGCTGCGGCCACGGTCCGCCCAGGCAGGCCAGCAACTTCGTTTTCAAATCGTCGGATGCCATCGCTTTCTCCTCGCCGCAGACCGGTCCGCCAAACGTCTTCGAAGCCGTCACTATGGCGACCCCTGTCGCTGACTGCTTCAGAAACTCTCGTCTTGGGATATCGCCCTGCGGTCCGCGCGTCATACTCATGCCTTGCCTTCGAGGTAGCGCCTCCAGATGGCGTCGAGCGCGGGGCTGGCCCGCATGGCCAGCCGGATGTCAACCAGATGGGTCACGCGGCTGACGTCCGGGTTGATCTCGACGGTGGTCGCTCGCAACTGCGCGGCAAAGCGGACCGGCTCGGCAATGTACGGAAAGACGCTGCTCGTGCCCACGGAGAAGACGACATCGAATCCCTTCTTCAATTCGTGGAAGAGATGCTGGACCTTGTCTTCATCCAGCATCTCGCCGAACAGGACCACGTCGGGCCGGAGAATGGCACGGCAGTCAGGGCATCGTGGCGGAAACGACAGGTCACTGTAGTCGTCCACCGTGCGCCGGTACGCGCAGCGCGTGCAGAGCAAGTGGTGCAGGTCTCCGTGAATGTCGATGATGTTGCGTGCCCCGGCGGCCTTATGCAGCCCATCGACGTTCTGCGTGAGCACCCAGAGCCGCTCGAAATGGTCCTGCATCTCGGCGATCACCTGATGGCCGCGGTTGGGTCGGGCGCCGCGGCAGTTCTTCTCGATCTGGTGGAGGTATTTCCAGGTCAGTTCCGGCCGCTCGGCCATGATCTCGCCGGAGAGGGCCCGCTCGATGGGCATGCCATCCTCGGTCGTATTGACGTTGTAAAGCCCTCCGATGCCGCGATAGGTCGGCAGGCCCGAGTCGGCGGAGATCCCCGCCCCGGTGATGAACAGTACGCTGCGGCTCCGCGCCAACCTGGCCGCGATGCGTTCAATGGCCTCGTCGTTGTTGAGTATGGATTCCATGGCCTGCCTGAAACCGGACGGACGCGAACCCGACGGACGCGTTCGTGCACGGCCGTGAATAGCCTACTCGTCCACGCGGGAATTGCAAGGCCGTTCCTCCGCATTCCTCACCCGCGGTCAAACGCGTCGGAACGACGATTGACAAGACCGTGGCCGACCTGCATACTCAAGGTTTCGCGCGACGGGCTGAACCGCGAGAGGTTGGCCTCGGAGAAGGAGGAGGGCGTTCTCGGAACAGGATGGACAATGAAGACCTATGAGCAGATCAACCAGCGGATCGAGTCGGGCAAGGCCGTGGTGCTGACGGCCGACGAGATCATGGACTACGTGGACAAGAAGGGCCTCGAAGCGGCGGCAAAGGAAGTGGACGTCGTGACCACCGCGACGTTTGGCCCGATGTGCTCGTCGGGCTGCTTCCTGAACTTCGGACACTCCAAGCCGAAGATCCGCATGAGCGAGGCGTGGATCGAGGACGTGCTGGTCTACACGGGCATTGCGGCGGTCGACGTCTACCTCGGCGCCACCCAGCTGCGCCACGGCGACCCGGCGAACATGTACCCGCCGGGCGAGTTCCGCTACGGCGGCGGCCACGTGATCGAGGACCTCGTCGCACGCAAGACCCTGCAACTGTTCGCCCTCTCCTACGGGACCGACGACTATCCGCGGCGCGAGATTCGAACCTACTTCACGATCGACGACCTGAACCAGGCCATCATGGTCAACCCGCGCAACTGCTATCAGAACTACAATGTGGCGGTCAACGACTCGGACCGGACGATCTATACGTACATGGGAACGCTGGAGCCGAACCGCAAGAACGCCACCTACTGCTCGGCGGGGCAGTTGTCGCCCCTCCTGAACGACCCGTACTACGAGACGATCGGGATCGGGACCAAGGTCTGGCTGGCCGGCGCGCAGGGACACGTCTATGCCGAAGGCACGCAGCACGCCGGCGCCTGCGAAAGAACGCCCGACGGCGTGCCCACGGAAGGGGCCGGAACGCTGGCGCTGACGGCCGACATGAAACAGATGAAGCCCGAGTTCGTGCGCGGCGCGAGCCTGCGCGGGTACGGAGTCTCGCTGGCCCTCGGTATCGGGGTGCCCATCCCTATCCTCAACGAGCAGGTTCTCAAGCGGACCTGCGTGCGCGATCGTGACATCTTCGCGCCGGTGGTCGACTACAGCAACGACTATCCTCAGAAGACGGGAAAGGTTATCGCGAAGGTCAGCTATGAGCAACTGCGCCGCGGCGAAATCGAGATTGACGGCAAGACCATCGCGGTCGGTTCCCTGTCGTCCTACTTCAAGGCCCTGGAGATTGCGAACCTGCTGGCCGACGAGATCCGAAAGGGAGATTTCCTGCTGGCCCCTCCGATCGCCCGGCTGCCCCGAGACAACGCGATGAAGCCTCTTGTGATTCGGGAGAAGGCATCATGAGCGAAACCGTGACCCAGAAACTGATGCTGTTCTTCCCCAAGTGCGAATGTGAGAAACCGATCATCTACCATCTGGTGAAGGACTACAACCTCATCGTCAACGTGTATCGCGCGAAGGTGACCCCCGAGGAGGAAGGGTACCTGGTGCTCGATGTGACCGGCACGCCGGAAGATATCGAGAAGGGCATCGCGTTCGTCCGGACCTTTAACGTCACGGTCAACCACACCGGCAAGGGCGTCACGCGCGACGAAGACCGTTGCACACACTGCGGCCAGTGCGTGGCCCACTGCCCGACGAAGGCGCTGCACATGCCGAACAAGGCGACGAGAGAGGTCGTTTACAACGAGGCCGAGTGCATCGAGTGTCTGGCCTGCATCCGCGTCTGCCCATTCGGCGCCTGCGCGTCGGCGTTCTGAATCCCGGAACCGGTGCCAGTGGTCCCATCGGTCGAAGACGACCTGTGGGTGTCGTCATGACAAAACGAATCTATCGGACCTTCGTCCACCACGAGGCGGTGCTGCGCATCTGTTGCTACGCGTTCGACGCCGTGACCGAAGAAATCGTGCGCCAGCGACAGATTCTGGAGGACTACATCCGTCGCCACCCGACATTTCGCACCTCATTTGAGCCGATCGAGCTATTGCCTGACGCGCCGCAGGTCGCACAGCGCATGGCGCGGGCGGCCGGGTCGGTGGGCGTTGGGCCGATGGCCGCCGTCGCGGGGGCGATGGCGGAACTGGCCGCCCAGGCGGGTCTGGCGGCCGGCGCCTCGGAGGCCATCGTGGACAACGGCGGCGACGTCTTCGTCCAGGCGACCTCGCCCGTCGTCATCGCTCTGCACACGGGGACCGCCAAGCTGGCAGACCGCTTGGCGTTCTCCCTTCGCCCGGAAGACACCCCGATCTCCGTTTGCTCGTCGTCGGGCAAAATGGGCCATTCCACGAGCCTGGGCCGGTGCGATCTGGCCACCGTCGTCGCCCGGGACGGAGCCCTCGCGGACGCCGCCGCAACGCAGGCGGCCAACCTTGTCCGGACTATCGACGACGTGGACGCCGCCCTCGAACGGATCATGGCCATCGACGGCATCGATGGCCTGGTCATCGTCAAGGACGACCGCGTCGGCCTGGCCGGCCACCTGCCCGCGCTGGTCAAGGCTCCCCACTGAGACACGCATGTTTGCAGCGCAAGGATGGGTGACATCCGGCATCGCTGTTGATATGCTGTGGGAGTCCAGACCGGGCCGGCGCCTGGAATGAGTGGTGAGACAATCGCCGGCGAAATCGTTTGGCGGATGGATATCTTCCGTTGAGGGACGACACGATGGATGTGAACGCACGCAGAATCAGAACCACTTTTTGTCTCTTGCTGATCGGGTTGTCTACGCTGCTGGGGTCCTCTGGAAAGGGCAGGGCGGCAATCACCACCGGCTCGCTCTTCGAGGAGATGGTCGATCTGGCCGGCCTGTCGCACTTCCCGGAGCCGGCGTATCGCACGGTGCAGTTCTCCTCCACCGATCGACGCAGCCGCCTGCCCGGCGGGCCGGACTGGTTCGCTAATTCCGACGGCTTCGGGGGCGAGCCGATCCCGAATTTCGAGAAGGTGCTCCGCGAGCCCGACGCCGATGGGATCGGCGAATACCTGATTGCGGATGTCGCCGGTCCCGGCGCGATCGTGCGTCTGTGGACAGCCGCCATCGAAGGGCAGGTGCGGGTGGTCCTCGACGACGCCGAGACGCCGATTTATGAGGGCAGCGCCGACGTGTTCTTCCGTCGTCCGTACGAAAGCTTCGAGCCATTCAAGGGAATCGACGCCGAGATGTTCGGGCGGACCGTGTATCAGCGCGATGCCTCGTACGCGCCGATCCCGTTCGCCAAGCGACTTCGCGTCGTGTGGACGGGCAACGTCAAGCGGATTCATTTCTACGAGCTTCAGGTACGGCTCTACGACAAGGGCACATCCGTCGTGTCATTCCGCCCGGAAGATATTCACACGTATCGCGACACAATCAACCGCGTGACGAAGGTGCTCGCCGATCCGGATGAGGGCGTGAAACCCCACTCGCACGGCAACACCAAGCCGTTTGACGTTGTGGTGGCGGCGGCGGAGAAGAAGGTGGTTGCCGAGTTCGAAGGTTCTCAGGCCATCGAGCAACTGGTCATTCGGCTCCATGCGCCGGACATCGACAAGGCCCTCCGACAGACACTCCTTCAGGTGACCTGCGATGGCTATCCCTGGCCCCAGGTGCAGTCTCCTGTAGGTGACTTTTTCGGCGCTGCGCCGGGGATCAACCCTTACCAGTCGCTGCCGTTTACAGTGCGGCCCGATGGGACGATGATCTGCCGGTTCGCCATGCCCTTCGAGCGCTCGTGCAGAATCGAGCTGGTCAACCACGGCAATCAGAGCGTGGATGCGACCGGCGTCGTCACCGCGGTGCCGCAAACGTGGAACGAGCGGTCCATGCACTTTCGCGCGCGCTGGCGCGTGGATCACGATCTGATCGCATCGAATCGCGACGTGCAGGACCTGCCCTTCCTGCTGGCGCAGGGCAAAGGCGTCTACGTGGGAACGAGCGCCTACCTGCTCAATCCCGCCGAGGTGCCGACGCCCTACGGCAACTGGTGGGGCGAAGGTGATGAAAAGGTGTTCGTGGACAACGAGCCGCGGCCGTCGATCCTCGGAACTGGCTCCGAGGACTACTTCAACTATTCCTGGTCGTCGCCGGACATCTTCCTGTATCCGTATTGCGGCCAGCCCCGCAACGACGGCCCGGGCAACCGGGGCTTTGTCACGAACTATCGCTGGCACATTCTCGATGCGATCCCGTTCCGTCAGAACATCCGGTTCTACATGGAGCTGTTCAGCCACGAGCGGACGCCGAGCATGTCGTACGCCCGCATCGGATACCATTACGCGCGTCCCGGCGTGACTGATGACCATCTGGCGATCATGCCGGCCGACCTGAGGGCGCCCGAGCTGCCTGTGGGCTGGCAGCCGGCCGCCCGCATGGGGGCGGCCAACTCGGTGTTCTTCACGAGCGAGGATTGCCTGGCCGACAGGCAGAACACGCGTCTGGACAAGGGATCGCTCTGGGCGGGCGGCAAGCTGCTGGTCTGGACCCCGAAGGACAGCGGCGAGCGCAAGAGCTTCCAGATCGCCATCGACGACGCAGGCAGGAAACAGATCAACGTGGCGTTCGCCCTGACGCCGCGATCCGGCAAAGTCGCATTCTATCTCGACGGCCAGCCGTTGCTGTCGGCGGATCGGTCCGAGGTCGTCGATCTATATCAGCCGTATCGGACGCTGCTGCGTCAGGTCGCCCTCATGCCGTGCGAATTCACCGCGGGCGAGCACACCCTGACGCTCGAATGGAGGGGCGCAGGCGAAGACGTCGCGCAGCCGGAGGTCGGAATCGACTTCTTCTGGGTCCAGCGGCAATAATCCTCTTGGAAAGGAGACCCGTGAAGGTGAAGAACACCCGACGGAGGTTCCTGAAGACGGCGGCAGCGGGGGCGGCGATGGCGGCGTCGCAACCGGCGCAACTGCTGGGCGGACACGAGTCGGCCTCGCATCCGCGTCCCGTCCCGATGATCCACGCCACGGACCTGTTCCGTCCACACTGCGACCCCGACGACCATTGGGACCTGGCCAGCGTCTTCGCGCTGGCGTATACAAGGCAGATCGACCTCAAGGCCATCTTGATCGATTTCGAGCCGCACCCTGCGAAGGATCACAATCCGGATGTGATGGCCGTGGCGCAGATGAACTATATCACGGGACTGCACGTGCCGGTCTCCGTGGGCACGCCGCGGCCGATGCGCTCGCGCAACGACAGCCAACCCGACGCGACCCCGAGCGATCACGTCGGCATCGATATGGTCCTGGACATTCTGCGCCGCTCGCCCGAGCCGGTCGTCATCAACGTCACCGGCTCCTGTCGCGACATCGCCGTCGCGGGCAAGAAGGCACCGCAGCTCTTTGCGGAGAGATGCGCTGGCATCTATCTGAATGCCGGCACCGGTTCGCCCGACCGAGAGAAGGCGGCGAAGCTCGAATACAACGTGAGTCTGGCGCCGCTCAGCTACGCGGCGATTTTCGATCTGTCCTGTCCGATCTATTGGATGCCCTGTTTCGAGCAGATGAACTCCGACTGGTCGGTTATGGAGTACAGCACGCACTATTCGTTTCGCCAAGGCGAAATCCTGCCACACCTGTCGAGCCGCGTGCAGAACTTTTTTCTGTGGATGCTCGCCGGAAAGACCGATCACAACTGGCTGCGCTCGCTTCTCGGACCCGTCGATCCGCGACGGCTGGAGACCTTCGGCGCGCAGGATCGGCACATGTGGTGCACCGGCGGCTTCCTGCACGCGGCCGGGCAGAGTGTGACCGACGACGCGACGAATCAGCCGGTGTTCTCGTTCGATCCAATCCGAGTGAAGTGCTCTGAGGAGGGGATTACGGAGTGGACGCACGATCCAAGCGCGAAGGACCGCTACATCTTCCACGTGCGCAACCTGGACTGCTATCAGGCCGCCATGACCGGGGCCTTGCAGTCGCTCCTGCTGAGACTCCCGTGACGCTCGACACGATTCGCGGAGGTTCTTATGGTCCGCAGGTTGGCCGACGGTCGAGAGATCGCGGTTTCGGACGAACGGTCGCCTGTGAAGGGCCCCACTGCCCTGATTGTCACGGGCGCTATCCCGCGTTCGGCGTATAGAACTTCTGGCGGTGCCGGTCGGCGTACTGCTTGAGCCTTGCGGCGACGTCGGGGTGCTGGTCCAGCACGTTGGTGGTCTCGTAGGGATCGAGCTCCATGTCGAACAGGGACAGGCCGATGTCCTCCTGGCGGTACGTGCCGGCGGCGCCGTCGCGGCCCGGCGTCACCAGGGTGCGATACTTGTGCGGCAGGTGCAGTTTCCAGCGGCCGTCCCCGCTGATGACGCCTTCGAAGGTCTCGCCTGTCGAGAAGGGATAGTAGTCATGCGGGTTCGTCGCGCCCGGCTTGCCGACGATGAGGTCCCAGACGTTTCTGCCGTCCACGGGATTGGCGGGCAACTCCGCTTGCGCCAGATGCGCCAGCGTCGGCAGGATGTCGATCGAGCAGAAGGCTCTCTTCGAGACCGTGCCGGCCTCGATCCGACCGGGGAACTTCATGATGCACGCGCTGCGCGTCCCACCATCGAAGCTGGTGCCCTTGGCCTCGCGGAAGGGTGTCTTGCCGGCGTGGTTGCCGTACGAGATCCACGGACCGTTGTCCGAGGTGAAGATCACGAGCGTCTTGTCTTCGAGTCCGTTAGCCTGGAGCGCCTGCATGATCTGTCCGACCGACCAGTCGAGTTCCATCATCACATCGCCGTAGAGGCCCACGCCGGACTTGCCTTTGAATCTGTCGCTGCAGAACAGCGGAACGTGCGGCATCGCGTGCGGGACGTACAGCAGGAACGGCTCGTCCTTGTGGCGGCCGATGAAGTCCACCGCGTGCTCGGTGTACCACGTCGTGAGCATCGGCTGATGTTCCTTGGTGACGCGCTCGATGGTGACCTTGCCGTTCTCCCAGAATTGCAGGGGATGCCGGCCCCAGTATTCCGGGTTCTCGGGGTGGAATTCCCACATGTCATTGGAGTACATCAGCCCGCACGACTCGTCGAATCCCCTGGCGGGCGGGCGCGTCTCGGGCTGGTCGCCGATGTGCCACTTGCCGAAAACGGCGGTCGCATAGCCGCGCCTCTTGAGCACCTCGCCCAGCGTCGCGAACTTCGGGTCGAGCCCTCTGGCCCCCGGGCCGTGCGCCCCAAAGACCCTGGTCCGGCCCGGATAGCAGCCGCTCAGCAGCGCCGCCCGCGAGGCCGAGCACACCGCCTGAGGTACGTAGAAATTCCGATAGCAGCAGCCCTCTTTCGCCAACTGCTCGACGTGGGGCGTCGGGTAGTCCTGTGCGGCAAACGGTCTGAAATCCGCCCACCCCGAATCGTCGAGGAAGATAATCACGAAATTCGGCCGGTCTGTGGCGGGCTCCCGCCCCTGCCCCCGACCCAGCTTGGGCAACCCCATCCCAGCCAAAGACAACGCCGCCGCCTTCAGGAACGTCCTTCGCGTGTGCATCGTCGGCATGTGTCCTATCTCCTCGTATCAACGGGCTTGGCGTCAACAGGCCGATTATGCGCGGGATATCACGGGATTTCAAGGCTCGATATCGTGCGGCATGAGACCCGTAACGCCGGAGAAGTGTCTTACGCGACCGGTGGCTGCCCGAGGAGGGACAGAAGGTTCTCCTGGGTCAGCAGAGCCATGTCCTGGGAACGTTCGAGGAAGGGTTCGACATCTTCGGTCACCTGCTTCCACTGGAGCACCTCGATGCGCCGTCGGACGAGAGTGCGCCAGTTCTCCGACGTCACTTCCGGACCCTGCCAGTCCGTCTGCGACAGGGCGTTGTTCAGTAACTCAAGGTTCGGGCCCGGCCAGGCGCGATCCGAGAGATACCAGAGGAGATCGTACACGTCGCGGCCCTTGGTGTAGGGACGCGCCAGGATCGCATGGAGCTTGCCCGCCAGCAGTGATGCCTTATCGTAATGGCGCAGGTTGAGGGCAACGTGTCGCCTTACGAGAGATGAGACGATGCGCGCCCCGGCGGGTGGATTCGAATCCACTTCCACCTTGACCGAGAGCGTCTCGGATCGGTGCGGTGAGAGTTCCAGCTCGAATGGCAGGCCTCGGAAGCGCACCAACGCGGACTTGACGGTCTTCTCGTCCTTGATCCGAACCTCGACATCGTATCCCTCCGCTTCGAGAGCGCGCCGGCAGCCCGCAAGGTTCTCACGGAAACGAACGTCCGTTCCCGGCTCGACCAGAGCGAAATCGAGATCCTCTGAGAAGCGCGGCATCGCGTAGAGGAATCGCAGGGCCGTCCCCCCCTGAAAGGCCCACGCGCCGCACGCTCCCTGGTCCTGGAGCAACTGGAGCAGGCGGGCCTGGAGATACTCCGTCGCCAGACGCCGGCCGACGGTCGCATTGGCCGCACCAACGAGAACCTGCCTGAGATGCTCTTTCATAGCTCCTCTCCTGCTTCTTCCGCAACCAGTCGCACGATCCGCCTGGCCGCGTGACGCAGCTTTGGACTTCCCGCAGCCTCTGCCAGACTCGTCAGGACAGCCAGGTCGAGTCTTTCCAGGTTTTGCAGGCGAAGCTCCGTCAGCAAGTCGAGACTGTCGCTGCCAGCCGTCAAGTACACCAGATCCAGCAGAGCCTTTTCGGGCGTGGCGACGAACGCCTGTTGACCCCTCCCGAGATCGACCTGCTTGTAGCTGTGAAACCAGCTCTTCTTGATGCGCCGGAATGCGAACGCGCCCAGGGGCGTCTCGACTCGTTGCGGTCGCTGTGTCGTGACACTGGTCACCGTGGGAACGTGCTCGGGGATCATCCCGAAGTGCGCCAGCGCCGACTGGAGACTCACGTACGAGGCCTTCTTCATCGCGTTGGCCAGGACGAATGGATGCACGCGGACCTTGCGGTAAGGCTCCGCCAGCGTGTACAGTCCCTTGGCAAGCTGGATCAGCTTGCCGGCTTTGACCCAGCGGCTCAGTTGGAGACGCAGAGCGGGCAGACTATCGGCGCTCGCGGCCAGAAAGCCCGTGCGAAAGACCGGCACATCCGCCACCACTTGGAGCAGTTCATGCCATTTCATTGCACTATCTTATCATATATGATAACCTGCCGCAATGTAAATCGGCATTTCCTGGGCTTCCCGTGAGAGAATTCGGGTCTTGCCGGCGTGGTTTCCTGTCGCATGGGTCGGCCAGGGACGTGACGCGCCGCGGCGTCGCGGCCTTAAAGACGGTAGAGGCGCAGTATCGTGCGTTTCGACAGCGGCGCGGCTGGGATACGGCGGTTGCCGTCGGACGGGGACGCGGTAGAATGGGCCGGCAAGTGACGATGGAATCGAATGAAGCCGGAAAGAAAGGCGGGGCGAAATGATGCGGACAACACGTACGAGTCGAGGCCAATGGATGGGCAAACTGTTGCCCGCAGTGCTGGCGTTGTCAGTCTTTCTGATCGCGGCCGGATGCGCGCACCAGAAGGCATACAAGAAGGGCGCCCGGCTCTCGCAGGAGGGCCAGTACGAGAAGGCCATCGAGGAGCTGGAAGAGGCGGTCGCCCTGGCGGAGAAAGGCAACAACAACAAAGCGGCCGATCGCTATCGCGAGAAGCTCGAACAGACCAAGCAGCAGGCGGGCCAGTTCTACTATCGCGAGGCGGAACTCTGCTTCGGGCAGGCCGACCTGGCGGGCGCGCAGAAGTTCATCGAACGCTGTGTCCGATATTGTCCGGCCGAGCCATTGTATCGATCGATGAGCCAGCGCATCGCCGGCGCTGCGGCCAACGCCGAACAGATGCGCAGCGAAGCGCTGTCGCTGGCCGAGCAGGGACAATGGAGCGCGGCGGTCGGGCGCATGACCGAGGCGCTGCATCTCAATCGGACGATGCCCGGCGGGCAGGGCGACCTCAAGCAGATTCAGGAGCGGGCGTATCAGTACTACCTGGCGCGGGCCAAAGACCGCCTATATGCGAACGACCCGGAGGCAGCGGTGACCGAGGCCCAGACGGCGCTGAACTACCGCGACGACGGACGGGAAGCGAAAGACGTCCTCCAAACCGTGCAGAACCGGCGTGAGGCGACGGGGCTGGTCGCGCGCGGGCAGACGCTTCTGGGACAGGGCGACTGCGAAGAGGCGCTTCGCGTTCTGGAGCAGGCGCAGCGATTGTACCCGTTGCATCCGGACCTTCCCGGTCTGCTGGAGCAGGCCAGGCAGGCGGTGTGCGACCGCTGGATCGGGCAGGGCCGTCAGGCCATGGCCGGCGGCGACTTCGCTACTGCGCTGCGGCTGTTCACAAAAAGCCAGGACCTGCTCGGCGGCTACGGCGGTGCGGCGACTCTTGCGGCTGAAGCGCGAGCGACGCTGGCCAGGCGACATCTGGAGGCCTCCCGGCAATGTGCGCGCGACGGCGCCGACGGCTGCGGCCTGTTTCATGCGGTCGTGGCGTTAGGGTACGAGCCTGACAACTTCGATGCGCGGCGCCAGCTCAGCCAGTGCGCCGGCCAGGTGCAGCAGGCGGTGCAGTATACGGTGGGGTTCGTCGGCTTCCGCGCGACGCCGCCGCAACAGGCGATTGCCGATACGCTCGCGTCGATCGCGCTGGAGCACCTGACGCATGCGCGTCCGGCCAACATGATGCTGGTGGAACCAGGGGACCTTCAGACCATCCTCGATGAGCAGCAGCTCAGCGCCACCGACCTGATCGATCCGCAGTTCCGCGTGCCCGCCGGCAAGCTGCACGGAGTCGATGCGCTGCTCGTCGGCCAGGTGCTTGAGGGCAAGGTAACCAATGAAACCCGACAAACCGGCCAAGGCGAATCGACTTACCAGGATGGGTTCGTGTCCCAACCCAATCCGGAATATGGCGAGGCCGTCAAGACCCTCGACCACGCACAAAGAGAACTCGACCGGGCGCGACAGAGACTGGCCGAGGCCGAGGCAAGACTGGCGCGGTACGACCACGCCGACCCGCACGATGCCGCCGCGCAGGCCGCCAAGCGACGGGCCCGCGCCGAGGTGGACGAGGCGAAGCAACGCGTCGTGAACGCGGCGACCGATGTGGGGGCCGCTCAGATGCGCGTGGCGATGACGCCCAAGGAGGTGCTCGTGCCCCACATGGTCGCGTTCCAGTATCCAATCCAGACGGCGACCTGGACGGCCAAGGTCAGCTGCATGCTCAAGATGCTCGACACCGCGACAGGCGAGGTGCTGCTGGCCGAACGCGTCGAGGGCCAGCACGCCCAGTCGGACCAGTTCGTTTCGCCTGATGCGGCGCACAACGTGCCGGAAGACCCGCTGGTATTGCCCGACGAGGCGCGGCTGCTCGAAGCCGCAGCCAATGCGGCGGTCGGCAATCTCAAGAAGGCTCTGGAGACAGCTTGCGGCAAACACGGGCAGCGGTTCGCCCTGCAAGCCCAGCGGGCCGAAGCCGCCGGTGACACCGCCGGCGCCGTCGATGCTTCGATCAAGTACCTGTTCGCCTATCCAAAGAGTAATTCCGACACCGAGAAGAGAGTGACCGCCCTGCGCGGCTATCTCGGTCCCGAGGCGGACCTGGTGGACATCCGAGCCCTGCTGCGAACCCACTGCCGCGTCCTTCAGAACTAACCGGCGCTACCGTGACATCGCGTGGCCCCGTGGGATGATAGCCATCACTCACTCGCGGCGGTGTTCCCTCAGCCTGGCGTAGTACGTGTCGAACGCCTTGAGCTTTTCGAGGTTTGGAATCGGGCCTGCTTGGGGCGTTCTGGTGAAGATCATGGCGCTCATCGTCTCTGCGTCAAACGCAGGCCACGGCGGCAAGCCGGGGCCATTGGGGTTGCCACGGGTCGCGAAATTGACCCAGTAGGACATGATCACCTCCGACATCGCGCGCTTCTCGGGCGAGACAGCCCGCCTGAACAAGCCGCCGCTCAGGTTGCCGAACACGTAGCCAATCTCCGCCCCGTGGCCAGCCTCCCCCGGCTTGTCGGCGTAGTCGAAATAGTAGAGGTACGCCTTGCCCTTGCCGTGCTGCGACTGCATCTTCGCCCACGCCCAGCTCGGCCACGCAAAGAGCACATCACGTGCGATATCGCGGGTGGACCGAGTGGCTTCCGCCGTGGTCGCGTGCGGATACGCCGCGAGGATCTCCTCAGCCGCCAGGGGATATTGTTCCCGCATGCGCTTTTCGAACGCCGCCGGCGTCAGTCTCGAGCCGAACAACGCGTCGTCGGAGTTGGTCCCGACCAGCACCGGGGTGTCATTGAACTGCCCTCGCTCGTACAACTCGAGCGGATTGTCGCCGACGATCGTCTCACCGTCGGCCACGGGCCAAGGCAAGCTCCTGACCTTGCCTTTCTGCACGGCGTTTGCGCTGAGCGCGCGGGCCGCCTGGATGTCGGCCACCCCGAGGTCGGCAAGAAACGCCTTTCCCGTCTGCTCCGCCAGAGCGAGCGAGGGAATGATGACGTTCTCCTGGTCGGCAGCGGTCTTGATCGGGGCCATCGATCCGCCACTCTGGGAAATGGCCCGATGGAATAGTCCCCTGGCAAGCGGCGACTGCGCGAGAATGGAGACCGAAATGCCGCCCGCCGACTGGCCGAAGACCGTCACGTTACACGGATCGCCGCCGAACTGAGCGATGTTCTCCTTCACCCAGCGCAGGGCGGCGATCTGGTCCTGGATGCCATAGCAGCCGGAGCCCTTGCCGCTCTCGGCGCTGAGCTCGGGGTGGGCGAGGAAACCGAAGACACCGACGCGGTAGTTGGGTATGACCAGTACGACTCCCTTCTTGTTGGCGAAGTTGGTCCCATCGTAGGCGTTGGCGGCTCCGCCGTTGAACGCCCCGCCGTAGATATAGACCATGACTGGGCGGCGCTCACCGGCGTCCTTCGCGGCTGTCCAAACGTTAAGATACAGGCAGTCCTCGCTGGGCCTGGCCTGGTACAAAAGCGTCAAGAGGGCCGACTGCATGGGCGGCGGCCCGAACTTGTCAGCCTCCCGCACACCGTTCCACGGCACAACCGGCTGCGGCGCCTTCCATCGCAACTCGCCAACCGGCGGCGCGGCGAACGGGATGCCTTTGAACGACGCGACACCGTCTTTAACGACGCCGCGAACTTCGCCGCCGGTTACCTTCACGGTCCAGTGATCAGCCGGAGACGCACCCTGGCAGACCGCCGGAGCCACACCGAAAATCACCCCTGCCATCAACAGAAGAGCGGTCTTCATAGCAATCTCTCATCAACACAGACACACCCGACCATGAGTCATCCCAAAACCTTCGCCTCCGGGGCTGCTATGTGTCGTTCAGGGTTCGTCGCCCCAGATGGATTTGATGGTTTCTTCCTGGCCGAAGCCGGTCGGCACCGCGTCGCTCGGCGTGTTGGCCCAGTACCAGTGCACGTCACCGACGGGGGCCGCGAGCGTGCGGCTGCCGGGCATCTGAAGGTAGCCGTTGCGGTCGTGCCGGCAGATCCAGTCCCAGGCATAACGAAGCCATTGGTTGCGGTATTCGGGGCTCTGGTGAGCAAACCAGCAGATTTCGTCGTAGCCCCAGATCCAGTGGGCGCCGATATTCCGGCCCTCGCGTCCGCTTCGCCCGAAGTTGTCCAGCTCGACCAGATAGGGCAGGCTTTCGCACGACCATCCGCTCGGGGTCACGCCGCCTTTGCTGCGGCCGAAGAGGCTGTCAAGATAGCCGACCTTCAGAACGCCCTGCTCGGGATGCTCGACGACCTCGTCGATCCGCAACGGGAACGAATGCACGTCGAACATCAGTTCGCCCGCGTGGACGATACCTCCGCTGGGCACGTGAGCGTCACAGATGACCATGTGCCGTCTGGCGTGTCGGCGGGCATATTGGCGGACCCGGCGCATCATGTCACGCCAGTGGACGTGGTCGGGATCGCGGTCATCCATGATCTCCACCTGGCCGAAGTGAATCGCCTCGACGCCAATGTCGACGTACCGCTGGCAGAGGTAGGTGAACCACATCCGCGTTTCCAACTGGCTCATGTCCGGCACGGACGAGCCGCGCCGCCACTGGTCGACCCGGTGCCCATCCGCATAGAGCATGGCCTCGTAGCGGAAATTGCGCTGCTGCGGTTCGAGACCGAACTCGTCAAAGAGAGCAGCCGGAACAGCAATCCGGTTGACCTGCTCGGTGACGATCTCAAACGCGGCCGCCTGGAGAACAATGTTGGGATCCATGGCGTGAATTCGCTCGGCAATCGGTTTTGCTGTCGCGAGCAGGTTTTCCAGGTCGGCCTCGCCACCCCAGCGGTAGATGGCCCGACCGATGAACTTGGCGCCGATGTTGTCGAGCATGCGGAGGTTGTCGTCCACGTTGCCCTGACCGTGCAGGACTTCGCTCATGGTGATCGCGCGCGACAGGTAGTTCTCCAGCACGGCGCGGGAGATCGCGCCGTCGAAGTGGTAGTTCCGCCGGCCGTCGATGTACTTGGCTTCCGGAGGGGGCGCGGGCCTGCCTGCGGGTGACAGCTCCGGCGTGATGCGGAAGCTGTCATCGTTCAGATCGATCGTGACGGTGGTACCGTCGGCGAAGGTCGTGCGTTGTTTGCGGAGGGACTCGTCGAGGAACTCGTGCTTGGTCATCTCCAGAAGTCCGACGCGCTGGTGCAGGGCGCACATGGTGCGAACCTGCTCCAGCTCCACCTGGCCCGGATCGAGTGACAGATAGGGAAGACCCGCATTGGCCAGGCCATGCAGGTAGCCCCGATCGGTCTCGGGAATACCCCAGGCTCCCCTGTCCAGCGACCAGGGCATCAGCAGCGCATCGTGATAGACGAGGTTGAACAGCGGGATCGGGACACCCATGGCCGGACCGGAGCCCGGACCCGGTGTCAGGGCGTACGGCCCATGGTGGACCAGGTCGAGGTGCGGAATCGCCCAGTCGGCCGGCTCCTCGGAACTGACCACGCCCCCGGTCGAGCGGATGAAGTCGAAGCACATCCCCCGGTACGTCAGGCAGTCGGTGCGCGTCGCCGGATGCTCGGGACTGTAGCACTCGTCGGGAGGCACCACCGCGAAGACATCCAGATAGGCGCCGCGCACCTTGATGCCGTGGTCCAGCAGGGCGCTGTAGTTCTTCTGCACGTGTCCCGGCGCCAGTCGCGGGCAGAGAATAGACTGCCGGCCGCCATACCACAGGCCATACAGGGGCCGCTCCCCGTTGCGGTCGACGATGGTGTGTCTCGGATCGTACGATTTCGCGTCGCAGTAGTAGTCCCGGTACTGGTCGTGGATCGCGAACACGTAGTTCAGGTCTTCGCACGTTTGCGCCAGCCGCTTCATTCCGTCCCAGCCGCCCGCCTCCGGGCAGGGTGGCAACACGTCGGGGTGCAGATTGTCGTAGCCTCGAAAGCCCCATCCGTCGAGATGGACGTACGCGCGCGGCACGCCTTTGCCGGCCACACCACGCAGGTACGCGGCCATCTGGTCGAACGTCGTGAGGATGTGATTCTTGGAGGGATCGTCCTTGTTGTAGTATTGCGACTCGGGCTGGATATGAACCAGGATGCCCGCGTGGATGACGGGACTGCCGACGAGTCTGGCCACGAGCGGCGTGCGCGCGATCTTCTCCCGCAGTGAGACAAAGTGGCCGGTCCGGCGGACGTAGGCGCGGTAGCGCTTGGCCATGTCCACGTAGTTGCCCTTGTCGAAGAGGCACAGGCGGACACGCCGTGGATAACGCAACCGGCCGAGGGAGTGGACCCATCGCAGTTGCATCCGCGTCGGTCCGCCTGCCGGATGATCGAAGTGACAGCCGCCGTCGTCGGGCGTCTCCATCAGCACGAGCAGCGCGGAGTCGGCCTGTTGATGTCCCCACCACGGCATGTACAGACCGCGCCCGTAACTCAGCGTGTCGTACAGATAGACCTTCTGCGGCCAGTCCTTGGGCAGGAGCATCCCCTGCATGAACGGAACGATTGTCGTATCGAACGAACTGTCGGCCAGCGCCGGCGGCCAGAGGCACTCCATCACCTGACAACGGCTCTCGTCGGCAATCAGCTCACAGACAAGGTCTTCCTGCGGACCCTCCAGGCAGGCGGACAGCGCGATCGACAAGTCGATCTCGGTCCCTTCATGAGCGTAACCGCGTAGCCCGATCTTGACGCCGGTCTTGAATCCGGTCTGGTAAGGCGAGACCTCCCGCTCCTTCGCTTCGGCCAGGCACAGCGTGTACGTCTTTCCACCCGCTTCGACAATCAAATCGCCCACCGCCGACGCGACGGTGGACCAGGTGCGACCGCCGGCGCTGAGGATCATCTGCAAGTCGGCCGGATTGACCTCGACGCGGCTTCTGCGTCCCTGCACAATCCATCGCCCGTCTTCCTGTCGGACCTCAACCGCGGGCGCGCCGTAGTCGTCCTGCGTCGCTTCAACAGCCCAGGCCAGTGACACAATAGACAGAACCAGACCCGGAATCAAACGGGATGGCTTCATAAGCGGAACCTCCGGAATCAGTCGCGTTGCAGGATTGGTCTATCGATGGCGTGTAAACTCTTCGACAGCGTGCTTCATGCGGTTGAGGCCTTCGCGTAAGGTCTTCTCCGGACATCCGAAATTCAGCCGTACATAGCCCGGCCCCTGGAAGTCTGCGCCGTCCGAGAGTCCCACACCCGCCTGCTCGAAGAATTTCGCCGGCTCGGGCAGGCCCAGCTCCGTCGTGTTGATCCATGCCAGGTATGTCGCCTGGACCTGGTCCATCGACAGCCCCGCAATCTCCTCGTTGACGGTCCGGTATACGATATCCCTGTTGCGACGCAAGACATCGATCAGCGCCGCTCTCCACGGCTCGCCGTCGCGGTAGGCGGCCAGACAGGCGGCGTAACCCAGGGCGTTGGTGCCCGGGACGATCCCCTCGCGGGCCCTCTTGAAGGGCTTGCGCAACTCCACGTTCGGGATGATGGCAAAGGCACAGTTGAGCCCCGGGATGTTAAACGTCTTGCTCGGCGCCATCAGCGTGATCGTGCGAGCGGCGATCTCCTCGCCGAGTGTGGCAATCGGCACGTGCGGGCCGCCGTCGAGGACAAGGTCGCAGTGAATCTCGTCCGAGCAGATGACGACGTTGCGGCGCAGGCAGATCTCCGCGACGCCCCGCAGTTCTTCCGGCTCGTACCGCCGGCCGACCGGGTTGTGCGGATTGCACAGCAGCAGCACTTTCGACCGATCCGATAGCTCTCGCTTGAACCGTTCGAGGTCGAAGGTCCAGCGGTTGCCGTCCCTTCGCAACGGAACGACCCGCAGCTCCCTGCGCATGTGTCCCGGGGCCGCCAGGAAGGGTGGATACGCCGGCGTGAAGGTCAGCACCTCGTCGCCATCGTCGCCAAAGGCCCGGCTCGCCAGGTTCAGCGCCGGAACCAGCCCCGGCAACCATACGATCCAGGAAGGCTCAATCTTCCAGCGATATCGCCGCTCCACCCGCTCGACCACCGCCTCCACCAACCCTTCCGGCGGAACCGCATAGCCGAACACCCCGTGCTCGACCCGTGCGTGCAGCGCCTCCAGCACGCACGCCGGCGCCCGAAAGTCCATGTCCGCCACCCACATCGGAATAACGTCCCGGCCGTGGTAGCGGCGCCACTTGAGGCTGTCGGTGTTCCGCCGGTCGGGCACAGTCTCGAAATCAAAGCTCATGTCGACGGATTCTCCTTCTCTGGGAAACTTCCGTCACGGAGGGCCGCGACGACAGTCCAATCTCGCCGCATCCTACCACTTTCGGTCACGATAGACCATGCTCATTTGCCCGGTGAGCCTGTATTGTGTGACAGGAAACCCGCCTCAGCGGATGACGCCGAGGTAGCGGCCCATCCAGTAGGGCAGGAGGTAGATGTCCCCGCTGAACTCATAGCGGCCGCTCTCGCCGCCGTCCAGTCGGAAGGCGTTGCCGTTGTGTTTGCTCATCGGCCGTTCGTCGGGCGGCAGGACTTCGGCCGTGGACTGCTGGCGGAAGTTCGGCTCCAGAAACGAGAGGTCCCTCCGGTCGCTGTTGCGGATGTCCCAGCCGATTGTATCGAGAGGGAACTGCTTCAGGCTCCAGATCGACTCGGCCAGATCGAACTGTTCGGCCCCCGTGTGGGCATAGATGAAGTTCCACAGCGGGTTTTTCTCGGGTCGCTCGATCTGCCAGTGTTCCCGGATGGCCTGGCGGTACTGCTCACGAAGCGCCTCGGTGAAGGCATAGCGATACAGATTCCAGTAGCTCAGGAAGGCCAGCTCGTCATCGGAATGATTCCATTCCGTCGTCAGATCGACCCCCGGCACGCGGCCGATCTCCGAGACCGGGATCATGATGTTGTCGAGGTAGCCGTGGTTCTCGAACAGCTCGAAGGCCTTCTGCCGGTAAAGGTCTTTGCCCGTGAAGTACCAGGCGGTCTGAAGGAAGGCAATGATCTCGATCGAGTTGAGCCGCCGGTCGCCCACCTGGCGTGGGAACCGGTTGACGTAGTCGGGGTTCCAGCGACCCCATTGCGTGGGCTTGCCGTCGTAGTCCACCAGGTACCAGTCGTGTCGCACGATGTGGTCCATGATGGCGTCGATCAGCGCAACGGCCCGGTCGCGCCAGCTCCGGTCCGGCACGACCTCGGCAAAGATCGCGTACGCGAAGAAGTGTCCGACGATCTCGTCGCTGCTGGTGGTTGCCTTCCAGACCCAGTGTGGGTCGGCCGCCGGTTGCCAGCGTGGCTTGTCGGCCACCTGATAGCCGGCCCGGTCAAAGGAGCGGGCGGGAAAGCCCTCCATCGGCGTGATCTCGATGAGCCGTTCCATCGCTTCGAAGGACTCATAGCAGTTGTGCAGCGCCTCGTCCGATTTCGTCACGGCGTAGCGGAACAGCTCGCCCGCCAGGTACATCGAGGTCCACAGACCGTCGTTGTCCTCGTCGATCAGCGTCCCGGTGGACAGGTCGCCCGGCTGGCTCATGACGAACGCGCTGTTGAAACCGTAGCGGATGTGCCTCTGACGCACAAGCCGGTCGAAGTGCTCGGCCTTGTCGGACAGCGTCATCTCCGTAAAGTGGATTATGCTCAAACCTGTTTTTGAGAGGACCAGCACCGAATCATCCGGCCCCGGAGCAATGTCGATCACCTCATCATCCACCAGCCATCGCTTCGATGCGTAGTAATCGATGGTCCCGCCGCGATTCATGGCAAAGGCGCCTCGCGGCGTCCCGAACCACGTCTTGTTGCCAATGCGCTCGATGCAGTGGATATCCGTGCAGGGCAGTTTCGTCTCGAGGGCCGACCGCTGGACAAACGACACCGGGTCCAGAGACACAAAGCCGTCCGATGTGCCAATCAGCAGGGCATCGTCCGTCAGGCCAAGACAGTTCATCTTCTCGTACCGGAAGACGGCCGTCTGGTTGCTGTCCGATGTCACGCGCCACAGTGCGCTGTCCGTGAGAACGAGAAAGCACCCACGGGCAGGATCGAACGCCACTTGTCGGATGACGCCTTCGATGGGACAATTGCCGACAGCGTCTTGTGCACGAAAGCAAGTGACACGTTCGCCCCCGGCGACCAGGAAATCAAGAGCCCTTCCCATTGTCAGTCTTGCGGCACCGGGCATCTTGTGGTTCACAAGGAACCGGCCTGCCCAGGCGTTGCTCAAGACATGCTGGTCGGTGAGAAACACGAATTGGCCTTCGTGGACCTCCATGTCCCTGATGCGCATATCCGCCAAAGGCCGGTGGAGCCGGTCCGGCTGGAGCCTGCCATCGTGGACCTGCAACAGCCCCTTGTCCGAGAGCACAATGACTCGGCCATTGCGGTCGGCGCGGACCTTCCGCAGTTGGGCGCGGTGAAGTTCAGACGCCAGAGGGGCTTTCTCGCTGTGGTCCTGGCCGAAGGGCTCGTCGCGATACGTTCTTGCCGCCTCCTTCGCGACAAGAACGCCCCCCGTCACCAGCACACCACACAGAATCGTGATGGGTCTATTCATATCGAGACCCGAACAAGGAAGACCTTCATCATCACCGCGATCCGCAATCGGCGGCTATTATAGACCCACCGGACCGCCGGTCAACACGGAGACGGCAGACGGCTCGGCGACGGGTGCTGACAAAAAAGGTTGCCGCCAATGGCCGGACCGGTAGAATTGTCTGCAGTGACACCGTCAGGCGTTATGCCCTTGCGGGCACACTATCAACGGCAAGAGCGTCTTGCCGGTCTGCCCGTGTATCGGGTCCTTTGGAGTTGGAGTAAGCAGTGCGAGTCGCTCTGGGCCAATTCAACGCGACCGTCGGCGATCTGTCGGGCAATATCGAGAAGATGAAAGCGATGTGGGCCCGGGCCGTCGAGGCCGGGGCCGATCTGGTGGTCTTCCCTGAACTGGCGATCTGCGGCTACCCGCCCGAGGATCTGGTGTACAAGAGGCAGTTTCTGGAGGACAACCGCACAGCGGTCGAAGCCCTGGCGAACGCCTGTCCGACGAAGACCGTTGTAGCCGGCTTCGTCGAGAGCGTCAACGGCACCGCGTTCAACGCGGCGGTCGTGATCCAGGAAGGACGCATCGCCGAAACGTACCAGAAACGGGAACTGCCCAATTACGGCGTTTTCGACGAGCGGCGCTACTTCAAGCCGGGCAGCCGACCTGTCCTCTTCGACGTCGGCGGCCTGCGAATCGCCCTGACCATCTGCGAAGACCTCTGGGAGACCGAAACGCTGCGCCGATTCCTGGCCGACGTGGATCCCTTCGATCTCATGGTCAATATCTCGGCCTCGCCCTTCCACATGGGCAAGCTCGACGAGCGCAGCCGCATCATCGCGCGATGTACAAAGGCCTTTGGCTGCAGCGTTGCCTACTGCAATCTCATCGGTGGACAGGACGAGCTCGTCTTCGACGGCCGGAGCATCCTGGCCGACTCGACCGGCCGGATCGTCACCAAAGCCAAGGCCTTTGATGAGGACCTGCTGGTCGCCGACGTCACGCGGGTCGAAGACCGTGTCACCATTGCGCCCACCCGGACGCCCGTCACGCCGCCCGAAGGTCTCCTCGACGAGGTCTATCAGGCGCTCGTCCTGGGCACGCGGGACTACGCGAGGAAGAACGGGTTTCGGAAGGTGCTGCTGGGCATCAGCGGGGGGATTGATTCGGCGGTCACCGCCGCCATTGCCGTGGCCGCCCTCGGCGCCGAGAACGTACTCGGCATCACCATGCCCTCGCGGTTCAACAGCCCCGAGACCATCGCCGACTCGGCCCGGGTGGCCGAGAACCTGGGCTTCCAACTGCTGACGATTCCCATCGAGCCGATTCTGGGTCCTTTCCACAGAGCGCTTCAGGCGGACCCGGCCTGGAACGACAAGGGCCTGGCCTACGAGAATCTCCAGGCGCGGATCCGCGGCACGATCCTGATGTCCCTGAGCAACCAGGCCGGAGCGCTCGTGCTGACTACCGGCAACAAGAGCGAGACCTCCGTCGGGTACAGCACGCTCTATGGTGACACGGCCGGTGGGTTTGCGGTCATCAAAGATGTGCTGAAGACGATGGTCTATCGCCTGGCGGCCTACATGAACGAGAAGGCCGGCCGCGAGCTGATTCCATCCGCCGTCATCACACGCGCGCCCAGCGCCGAGCTGCGGCCCGACCAGAAGGACGCCGATTCCCTGCCGGATTACGATCTGCTCGACGAGATCATCAAAGGCTACGTCGAGAAGGACCTGTCCGCCCGCGAGCTGGTCGCTTCCGGTTTGCCCGCCAAGGACGTCGAGCGCGTGATCCGGATGATCGACCGCAATGAATACAAGCGCCGCCAATCCCCGCCCGGCGTCCGCATCACCCCCAAGGCCTTCGGCAAGGACCGCCGACTGCCTATCACCAACCGCTACTCCACCACGATCCCCACGCCGTAGAGCACGTTCTCGCCGCGCGCGGCAGCGGCAGCAGCCTGCTGAGCAGGCAATAGTGCAGAAAAGACCGGCGTAGTGCCGATAGAAACGTTGGTTGGATAAGAGCCCGGAGGGTGTGTGCTTCCGTGGTGTTGGATTTTATAGGACCCATTGAAGGGGGTGCGGTACGGTGGCCACGAGCAGGAAGTCACGAGCGAACAGGAACAGGCACAAGATCATCGGGGCGGGGGTCCGCCTGGCGCTTTTGTGCATCGGGGTCGTCATCTGTCTGGTGCTGCTGTTCAGTTGCTTGGGCTTCGATATCGGCGACCGGCCGAGCCCGTATTCCTACCCGCCGAATGAGCCGGCGAGGAATTGGTGCGGGTCGATGGGCGCCTTCGCCGCGTTCTATTTATTGTATTACATCGGTCCCGGCGTCTTCGTGGTGCTCGGATCGCTGCTGGCCTACCTGCTGGCACGGATCGCGGATCGCGCCGTCAGTCAAGTCGTCTTCCGGTTCGTGGGGATGGTCCTGCTGACCGTGGCGGTTTCGACGACATTCTATTTCTTCTGGCCGCACAAGGTCTACACCTTCCCCCTCGGCTCAGGCGGCGTGCTCGGGGTCTCGGCTGCGACGTTTCTGCGGAGCCGCTTTGCGATCCTGGGTACGTTCATTCTGGTCTCCGCGACCTGGGCCGTCGGTCTGGCCCTGCTGGCCGACAGCATCATCATCGGTGTGCTGGCCGCCTGCGGGATCGCCGTACGTCGGGTCCTCGGATTCGTCGTGCCCGCCTGGTCGGTCGCCAAGGAACACTCCGAAGCCCTCAGTGAGATATGGCAACGGCTCAGCGCCAGGCAGAGATCGCTGGCCATGGCCGGCGGCGAAACCGTCGAGGTTGGCGCGAAGGCACAGGAGGATTCCGACGGGGACGCCCAACAGGAGCAGGGCGAATATGAGGAGGAGGGGGAGGGTGGGGAGGAAGAAGAACCTCAGGAGCAAGACGAAGGTGCGCAAGCCCCCGAAGCCCCGGTTGCGCCGGTTGTGAAGCGTCCGCTGCCGATGGAAGTGCGGCAGCGCGCCGAAAAGCGCCAGCCGCCGGCTTTCGTCCAGCCCTCGTACGACGACTACACCCTGCCTCCGATGGAACTGCTGGCCGAGCCCGAGTACGGGTACGCCGCGATTCAGGAGAAGGTTGTCAAGTCCAAGGCCAGCGCGCTGGAGAAGCTGCTGAGTGAATTCAACATCAACGCGCGGGTGGTGGCTGCCGATACCGGACCGGTCGTGACCATGTTCGAGCTGGAGTTGGCCGCGGGCATCAAGGTCAGCCGGATCACGAACTTGTCCAACGACATCGCCCGGGCGCTGAGCGCCGGCGCTGTTCGCGTCGTCGCGCCGCTGCCCGGCAAGCATACCATCGGCATCGAGGTGCCCAACAGCGCCAAGGAGAAGGTCCGCATCAAGAGCTTGATGGAACTGGGAGGCACGCGGGCGAGCAAAATGGAGATCCCGCTGTTCCTGGGCAAGGACTCGGCTGGCGAGGCGCTGGTCTCTGACCTGACCCGCATGCCGCACCTGTTGATCGCGGGCACCACCGGCTCGGGCAAGAGCGTTTGCATCAACAGCATCATCGTCAGCATCCTGCTGACGAAGCGCCCCGACGAGGTCAAGATGATCCTGATCGACCCGAAGATGGTCGAGATGACCGCTTTCAGCACGGTCCCGCACCTGATGTGCCCGATCGTGACCGAGACGCAGATGGCGGTGCAGATCCTCGAATGGGCGACGGTGAAGATGGACGAACGCTACGCGCTGCTGGCCGAGGCGCGGGTCAAAAACATCGCCGAGTTCAACAAGCTGGGCGCCGAGGAGATCGTCGCGCGGTTCGCACCGAGCACACCGGACGAAGAGGCGCAGATCCCCAAGAAGCTGCCCTACATCATGATCGTGATCGACGAGCTGGCCGACCTGATGATGACCGCCTCGAAGGAGATCGAAGGCTATATCGTCCGCTTGGCCCAGAAGAGCCGCGCCGTCGGCATCCATATCGTGCTGGCGACGCAGCGTCCGCAGGCGACGGTCGTCACCGGCCTGATCAAGTCGAACATGCCGTGCCGCATCGGCTTCCGCGTGGCCGCCCGGATGGACAGTCGCATTATTCTCGACCAGAACGGCGCCGAGACGCTCCTGGGCGAGGGCGACATGCTCTTCCTTAAGCCCGGCACCAGCGACCTCATCCGCGCCCAGGGCACGTTCCTCGACGAGGTGGAGATTCGCGGCATCATCAAGCACCTCAAGGACATCGCCGAGCCGCAGTTCCATCCGGAGCTGACGCAGCTCAAGCGTGTCGACGCCGGCGAGATGCCACGCGATGAGCTGTTCGATGAAGCCGTGCGCGTGGTCCTGGAGAGCAAGCGAGGCAGCGTGTCGCTGCTCCAGCGGAAACTCAGCATCGGGTATGCTCGCGCCTCGCGCATGATCGAGGTGATGGCGGCCGCCGGCATCCTCGGCGAATACAAGGGCAGCCAAGCCCGGGAAGTACTGATGACGCTGGAGGAATACGAGGCGATCCGCAGCCAGATGACCGACGACGGCGAGGCCGGCTACGCCGATCCGGCCGAGGAAGAGGAGGGAGAGGAACCCGCTCGCGCCTACGCCAGCGAAGGCCAGCAGGGATACATCTCCAGCACCGCCGACGAGTAGGCACGGCGCGTCTGCGTGGGGCAGACGATCTGCCCCCACGCCTACTCCGTCTTCTTCTGCGCGATCCGCCGGCAACGGCAACGTCCAGCGGCTGCGACCTTCCGGGGGCTTCTGGCAGGCCAAGGCCACCAGATGGGCTTCGCCGTCCCCGTCGAGCTTCCGCAGATACACGCGGCGAGGCCGCCGACGAAGTGAATCAGACGCAGCAAGGCGCGGGCAAGAACATCGGGATCAGGCGCTCGTGGTGGCCCGCTCCTCCGGGTCATTCTGAGATGTTTGTAATACCCATTATGACTTCGCTGGGAGCCCCTGAGTGGAATCGGTCGGAAGAGAAGGCGAATCCACCTTCCGGTGTTCCTCATGTTACCCAGATTCACGCCAGGGTCGGAGGCTGGGTAGTCATTGCGGCCTGTATTACCGATGCATCTCAACATCGAAGAAAACTGCATCGAATGCGCTGCAAAACGGCGCTGTGAATGTTGACCGGCAAAGCGCGATCGCGTATGATTTACACAGATGGCAGGCAAGGACGCGGGCCATTCCAAAGTGGCTTCAGGCAGGTTTCAGTTCCAGTGTGGGTGATGACAAGAGCGGTCTGACTCTGTCGACACCAAGCCGACAGAACCAGAGTCTCAAATCGCCACCAGGGACGGTGCCGCCCTCACCGGCGCAGCTCACGGACGAGCTTCTTCTTTGAAATCCCCGTCTCTATTATTTCTGATTCCCATATGATCCCCCCTCCATTGTGGAGTCACACGGACCATAATAGGTGGCTGTCCTTGTCTACGTGAAGGGCTACTGCCTTATCCTCGGCCAGATTTCTCCGTGCGGGCTTCGCCCCATTCGACTTCGCTCAGTGCCTGCCCTGAACGCAGTTGAAGGGGCAAGCCCTTGGTCGAAATGACATCGGCCAGGCTCTCTGAGATGACAGCCCCCTTCCTGGCCTCGGCAGGAACCTATCTACCTACAAACATGCAGTGCACACGGGGCGCTGGGTTTCTCAAGACGGGCCTTGACGCAGGGGCTGCGAATCGGTACACTACCGGTTTTGGCGGGTGATCGGAACGTTTCTGGAAAAGGGAAGGTGTCAACCTCTCTCAAGAGCCATGAGGGTCATGTCTGAACCAGTGTCTGAGTTTGATGGGAACGAGGTCTTTCCTGACAAAAAGGAGGAGTGCGGGCTGTTCGGCATCTTCGGCGATCCGGATGCGGTCCAGAAGACCTACTATGGTTTGCACAGCCTCCAGCATCGCGGCCAGGAGGCCGCCGGCATCGCCTCGAGCGACGGCGAGCTCATCCAGTGCTACAAGGGAATGGGGAACGTCTCTCGTGTCTTCCGCAGCGGTTCGGGGGTTTTGGAGAAGCTGGCAAACTCCATGGCGATCGGCCACGTGCGGTACTCGACCGCCGGCTCCTCGACGATCGACAACAGCCAGCCGTTGCTGGCGGAGTATTCGCGCGGCCAGGTGGCGGTCGCGCACAACGGCAACCTGATCAACGCGGGGCTCCTGCGTGACGAATACGAGGCGTATGGCAGCATCTTCAAAGGCACCAGCGACACGGAAATCATCGTGCATCTGCTGGCCAAGCCGACCCACCAGAACAAGCCGGACCCGTTGGGCCACGTCCTGAACCACCTCCAGGGCGCTTATTCGCTGCTGTTCATGTTTGCCGACCATATCATAGCTGCCCGTGATCCGTACGGCATCAAGCCGCTGAGCATCGGGCGGACAGAGAAAGGGGCCTTCGTGGTTGCCAGCGAAAGCTGCGCCTTCGACGCGATCGGCGCGCAGTTCGTCCGCGACGTCGAACCGGGCGAGATCGTGCAGTTCGACGCCAACGGTCTGCACAGCCGGTTCTTCGTTCGACGCGGCGACATCACGCCGGCACACTGTATCTTCGAGCACGTCTACTTCGCCAAACAGAACTCGCGGATCTTCGGCGAGAACGTGCACGAGCTGCGCAAGAAGTTCGGCCACCAGTTGGCCAGGGAACACCCCGTCGAGGCCGACGTGGTGATTCCGGTGCCTGATTCCGGAACCTCTGCGGCGATCGGCTACGCCGAGGAGAGCGGCATCCCCTTCGATATGGGCCTCGTCCGCAGCCACTATATCGGCCGGACTTTCATCTCACCCGAGCAGAAAATGCGCGAGGTGGAGGTGCGCTTGAAACTGGCGGTCATCAAGGAAGCCGTCGCGGGCAAACGGGTGGTCGTGGTGGACGATTCGATCGTCCGCGGCACGACGACGCGCGGCAAGATTCGGACGCTGCGCGAGGCGGGGGCCACGGAGATCCACATGCGGGTCAGTTGCCCACCCATCCGCCACCCCTGCTACTACGGTATCGATTTTCCCACGAAAGAAGAACTCCTGGCGAACAACCGGAATCTGGACGAGATCAAGGAATTCCTCGAAGTCGACAGTGTGGGGTATCTGTCTCTGGAGGGGATGCTCTCGTGTGCGGCTCTGCCGGCGGAACACTACTGCACGGCTTGCTGGAGCGGAAAGTACCGGATTCCGATCGACATCGCCTTGAACAAGTTCACGATGGAACACTACCAGATGACGATGTTCGAGGATTTTTCCGCTACCCATGACTAAGTACGTAAGCTACAAGCAGGCGGGCGTCAATATCGACGCCAACGACGAGATGGTCGAGCGGATTCAGTCCAGCCTGACCAGCACGTTCGGACCGAGAGTGATCGCGCTGCCGGGTGGTTTCGCCGGACTGTTTCGTCTGGACTACGACGAGAAGCTCTTCAAGAAGAACTATAAGAACCCGGTGCTGGTCGCCTGCACCGACGGCGTCGGCAGCAAGGTGCAGTTGGCGGCCAAAGCCAGAAAGTTCGACACGATCGGTATCGACCTGGTGGCGATGAGCGTCAACGACATGCTTGTGCTCGGAGCCGAGCCGCTGTTCTTCCTCGATTACGTGGCGCTCCACACGCTGGAGCCGGCGCTGGTGGCCGAGCTGGTCAAGGGGATTGCCGTCGGCTGCCGCATGGCCGACTGCGCCCTGCTGGGCGGCGAGACCGCCGAGATGCCCGACACCTATCGCAAGGGCGATTTCGATCTGGCCGGCTTTGCGGTGGGCGTCGTCGAGCGGGACAAGACCATCACCGGCACGCACGTGCGGCCGGGCGACGTTATCCTGGGGCTGCGTTCCAGCGGTCTGCACAGCAACGGCTACGCCCTCGCGCGCAAGATCTGCTTCAAACAGGCCCGCCTCAAGATGACCGATGTCCTGGACGAGCTCGACGGCACGACTGTCGGGGAGGCGCTGCTGACGCCGACGCGGATCTATGTCCAGCCGATCATCAAGCTGCTGAACCAATACAGGGTCAAGCGCGTGGTACATGCGATGGCCCACATCACCGGCAGCGGCCTGGTCGGCAACATCCCGCGTGTCCTGCCGAAGGACTGCAATGCGGTAATCCGGAAATCGAGCTGGCCGAGGCCGAAGATCTTCTCTTTCCTGCAGAAGACCGGGCCGGTCGAGGAAGCGGAGATGTTCCGTGTCTTCAATATGGGGATCGGCTACGTGCTGATCGTTGCGGCCGACTTCGCCGACTCGATCGCCAGGAGTCTCCAGAAATGGGGAGAAAAGGTCAACCGGATCGGGACCGTCACGGCCGGCAGCGGAAAGGTCGTCCTGAAGAACTGACGGACGCGGCGCCTTGAAGAAACAAGCGATTCTTATTCTTGACGTTTGCAGCAGTATCCGGGACAGAGATCGTCCTGTCTTGAGAGTGGCCGGCGCCCCGGCGGAGGCCGAACGCTGACCATGTCGCGACGCAAGCAGAACCTGATGCGGCCGGCGGTTGCCGCGATCCTCTACGTGGTGTTCGCGGCCTATCTGTATCGTCCGCATTGCAGCGGGTTCACGCCGGGACGATGGCTGTTGCCCATCGGCGTGTGTGTGGCGGCGGCCGGCTGCTTCCTGCTGAGTCGTCGCTGGGTGGTCGGCTTTTCCGGGTCTTTCCTGGCCGGGTTGGTCTATGGTTTCGGGCCGTTCGTGTTGTCGCTGGCGCGGTTTCACGAGACGGCGGTCCTGTTGGCCGCAGGCATCCCTTGGTTGTTCATGCCGGCTGCTTACCTGGGTCGCAAGAGCGGTGCGGTGACTGCCCTGTTGTCCTTGCTGCCCTTTCTCGCGGTGGTGTTGTTCTTCCGTATCAGCGCGGGGGAAGACTACCGTCTGTTTGCGGCCCCCGTCCAGGCGGCGCCCAAGCCGGCCGACTTATTCGGCTTCGTCGCGCCTCTGGTGATGGTCACCCGCACGACCGCTCTGCCCGGCCTGTATCACGCTCCTGTCGCGGCCCTGATTCTCGGTCTGGCGATGGTGCTTCGCGCCCGACGATACGGGATCCTGCTGATCCTGGTCTGCGGTTTTGCCCTGGCGTTCAGCCGGTCATTCTTGGCGCCCGCCCAGCTCGAGTGGCTGGGCATCAGCCCGATCCTCTGGTTGAGCATTCCGCTGGTGTGCCTGGCCGTCCAGGCGGGCATCGGGCTGCAGGGTCTGATTGAAGCGAGTTACTCGGACGGCAAGTGGGTGTTGATCGCGGCCATCGTTCCCGGCGTCCTGGCGATCGCGACGCTGCTGCTGGCGGCCGAGCAATTCCAGGCCGCCTTCGGTCTGGGGGACGGCTACGCACGGCTGTTCGTCGAGGCGGCCAAAATGTACCTCGTCGCCGCGATCGCCGTGGTGGTCGTTTTCACGATGACACGCCAGAAGCTGCGTCTGCCGCGGCTGCGAGGGCTCATCCTCTACGCCGTTATCGGCATCGATGTCTTCCTCAGCGCCCAGTACATCGTCGACAAGACCCTGTGAAATGCTCCCCGGAAAGCGCCCTACAGGATTGGCTGGCAATGAAGTCTGCGAGTTGCCGATACAGTCAAAGGGGCTGTGGGGCTGTTCGGAGGTCGACATGAGAATCGCAGCGTACGTGGTGCTCGGCTCGCTGCTCCTTACTTCTGTGCCCGCGCAAGACAAGATTCGGACCATTCATGTCTGCGTGGCTTTATGCGACAACGAGCATCAGGGGATCGTGCCGGTTCCGAAAACGCTGGGCGACGGACACGACCCGGCCAACAACCTGTACTGGGCCGCGAGATCAAGAAGGCCGTCCGGGATTTCCTCGATGCGGCAGCGGGGAAGAACCCGACGACGCTGCCCTGTGGAGCCGATTCGCTTGGCCTTCACGGCGCGGCGGACCTCGTCGTCTATGTCGGGCACAACGGCCTGATGGACTTCATCGTCGCCCAGCCGCAGCGCGAGCCCGACGCGGGGACAAGGCAGGCCATCATCCTGGCCTGCAAGAGCAAGCCCTATTTCGGGCCGCGTCTGGCGGAGCTTCAGTGCCGCTCGGTCCTGCTGACCACGGGCTTCATGGCTCCCGAGGCGTACACGCTCGATGCGGCCGTCGCCGGCTGGCTGGCGCGAGAATCCGGATTGCAGATCACAGACCGCGCCGCCTGCGCCTACCACAAACACCAGAAGTGCGGCCTGACCGCCGCCCGCCGCCTCTTCTTCGCCGACGAGTAGAGATGAGTGGTTCTCTTCTGGGCATTGATGTCAAGGCGGGGCGCGATTAGAATACCTTGGGAAACCATGTTCGATGTGGACAGACAAGTCGGATACTGGCGTCAGGGTGCGAATGAGGACTGGCACGTTGCTGCCAAGCTGGTGGAGGACGGCAACGGCCGGCATGGGTTGTTTTTCGCCCATTTGGCCCTGCAGAAGATGCTCAAGGCGCTCGTCTGCCGCCGTACTCGGGATGTCCCCCCTCGAATCCACAATCCGATGCGTTTGAGTCAGTTGGCCGGTTTGGAGCCCGACAGCCGGCAAATTGATCTGCTGGCTGAGATGAATCAGTTTAGTCTTGAAGGCCGCTATCCCGAGGCGTTTGCTCCGGCGCCCGGCCCGGAGGAGGCGGCGCGCTATTTGGCCCGGTCACAAGAGGTCCTGGCATGGCTGACGCAGCAGTTCTAGAGATCGTTCGACGGTATCTGCGGAATATCGCTGGGCAGGGCATCCTGCCGGGCATGGGTGTGATCTTCGGCTCCTACGCCTCCGGCCGTCCGAGCCGGTGGAGCGACATCGATCTGCTGGTGGTCTCGCCCACGTTCGATGGGACGTATTCGCGCGATGCAGTCAACTGCCTATGGCGTGTCGCCGCACGTACCGACAGCCGGATCGAGCCGATCCCCTGCGGCCAGCGCCAATGGGTCGAAGATGCCGCCACCCCCATCATCGAAATCGCCCGCCGCGAAGGCATCCAGGTCCTCCCCGACGACCGTGCGTGGACCACAGACGCATAGGTTCAGAGATTGTTATGGGCTCCGTTTTCGTCTTGCTGAAATGACGTTCTCTCAGATGCAAACGCATGCGGCCCTATGAGAAGATTTCGCGGTCGACCTGGCCGAGGTAGAAACGGGCGTCGTTTCGCATGAATTTGAGGACGGCGTCGAGCTGCTGGCCGATGAACTGCGAATCGTTGCCGACGACGGCGATGCCGATGACGGCGCTGGTCTTGTTGTCCTGGTGGTCGACCTCGGAGACGGAGACGTTGAAGCGGCTCTGGAGCCGGCCGATCACGCTCTTGACGATGCTGCGTTTCTCCTTGAGCGAGCCGATCCCGTGCATGTACATCTGAGCGGTCATCGTTCCGACCAGCATATCCCGACTCCCAGCGCCGAGCGGCGGCGCTCGTACAGCCCGTGGTTCCGTTTGCATCCGCCGGCAGGATAGCAGGGCGGTTCGCGGCGGTCAACCGGCGGACGAGACCCCAACGGAGGGAGACTCGAATCTCGAAACAGCGAACTTGGCCTGAGCGAAGCCGAAGGGATCCGAAACAAACCCAACGAGAATCAAAGAGCAAGAAGCAAATATCAAGACAGCGGAATCCGCCTTCGGCGGATCACGTCCTCATTCTTGCACTTTGCGATTTGATCTATGCTTTGACCGTCGATATTCGTGCTTCGGATTTCGGATTCTTGCGGTATGCCGGCACAACTCCGCTCGGGGCGGCGGGAATTTTGGCAGGTCGGCAGGGCTTGCCGCGGCTGGGATGGATGGGTATAATGCCGGCTTATGTTCCCCTAAGGAAAGATGATTATGGGCGATAAGTTTGTCAGGGCGATCTTCCCCGGCTCGTTCGATCCGATCACGAACGGTCACATGGACGTGGTCCGTCGGGGCATGAGACTGTTCGATGAGCTGATCATCGCGGTCGGCCGCAGCCCGATCAAGAACCAGCTTTTCACCCCCGCCGAGCGGGTCGAGATGATCGCCGAGCTGATCGAAGGTCTGCCCGGCGTCTCAGTCGAGAGCTTCGAGGGCCTGACGGTGGAATACGCCGCCCGCCGACAGGCATCGGTCATCCTGCGCGGCCTGCGCAGCCTCACCGACGTACAGTACGAGTTCCAGCTGGCCATGACCAACCGCGCCGTGGCGGGCATCGAGACGATTTTCATCATGACCAGCGAGCAATACGGGTTCACCAGCTCGACGCTGATCCGCGAGATCGCCTCGCTGGGCGGCGACCTGTCGAACCTGATCCCGGCCAGCGTCCACAAACGCCTGGAGGGCCGCTTCAGCAAACTCAGAGATTGCCGCAAGTAGCGGCGAGGCCCCAACCACCGGATCGGTCCGTCAGGGAAACCAGCGGGTCGTTCCGAGCGTACAGACCCTCTGGAGAGAGCGTAGCGTGCTGGTGTCCGGAGACCGAAATTGACGATATACGCGCAGACGATCTTGGTGTAGAATGGATGCGGAAATCGCCGCGTCTGGCGGCCTGTGCGTCGATCGGCCGGCCGGGGGTATCCGCGCGACGGAAATGGGATTTGTGACCACGTATGCAGTGCCAGATCTGTAACAAGCGAACGGCGACCATCCATCTGACAGAGATCACCGAGGGTGTTCGCCACGAGATGCACATCTGCGAGCAGTGTGCCGCCGAGCAGGGGATCGCCGCGCAGAGCCAGATGTCGATCAACGACCTGCTCAGCAACCTGCTTGCTTCGCAGCCCTCGGACGATGAGCTGCTGGGCGGGGCCGACGAGGTTTCGGCCTGTCCCTACTGCGGCTTCACGCTCGACCGCCTTCAGAGAGAGGGAACTCTCGGCTGTCCGCATGACTACGAGGTTTTCGAGCACTCGCTGCTGCCGCTGATCCAGCACGCCCACAACGGCCGTTCCACACACTGCGGCAAGGTCCCGTCGAAGGTGCCTCGCGAGACGAAGAAGCTGGTCGAGCTGTCCAGCCTGCGCCAGGAATTGGAGAAAGCCATCCGCGAAGAAGACTACGAACGGGCCGCCGAACTGCGCGATCGGATGAAACAGCAAGAGTAGCACGGGGTTCGCTCCTCGGGATGCGGGGTTCACGGGTAATTGTCATGAAGCTTACGGATATCAGCAACGACATCAACGACTGGTTCAGTGGTTCCGGCCCGTTGGCCGATATCGTCGTCTCGTCGCGGATTCGCCTGGCGCGCAACCTGGCAGGCCACAAATTCCTGCACAGTTGCTCGGTCGAGGAGAAATCCAAGATTCTTGAACAGCTCAAGGCGGTCTTGATGGCGCTGGAACTGGGGGATGAGGTCTTCTATGTCAGCGTGGACCAGGCGCCGGCGCTGAGCCGGAGCTTCCTGGTCGAACGTCACCTGATCAGCCGGCACCACGCGATGGCCAAAGGCCCGCGTGGAGTGGTCATCGCACGGCGAGAGTTCTTTACCGCCATGATCAACGAGGAGGATCACCTGCGCCTCCAGGTGTTCAAGCCCGGCTGTCAGCTCTCCGCGTGCGCCGAGCAGATCGACCGGATCGACGACGACATCGAGAAGAAGGTGGACTACGCCTTCAGCCCGCGCTTGGGCTATCTGACCGCCTGTCCGACGAACCTCGGCACCGGGATTCGGGTCTCGGTGATGCTTCACATGCCTGCGCTGAAGATGACCGGGCAGATCGAGAAGTTCCTCGCGGCCGCCAAAGATATGAACCTGGCGGTGCGCGGCCTGTTCGGGGAGGGCAGCGAGGCGACAAGCGATCTGTACCAGATCTCCAACCAGGTCACGCTGGGCGTCAGCGAGCGCTCGATCGTGTCCACTTTCGAGAGTTCAATCATCCCGGAGATGGTGGAGTACGAGAAGCTCGCGCGCCGGCAACTGCTGGCGAAACAGGTGGACGTGCTCGACGACAAGATCGCGCGGGCCACGGCGCTGCTTCAGAACGCCAACCTGATCAGCTCGCAGGAGGCGCTGTCTCTGCTGAGCCACCTGCGGCTCGGACTGAACATGCGGGAGCACATGCAGGCCTCGACACCGGCCATTGACCGGCTCTGCGCGCTAAAGAGTCGCAGTGAAGGAGCCGGCCCCGACCGGGGTTTGTCCATCCGCACGATCAACCGCCTGTTTATGCTGACCCTTCCGGCCCACCTGCAACTGAACTACGGCAAGTCGCTCGACGCGGCCCATCGGGATGCCCTGCGGGCCAAGATCATCCGGCAGGCCCTGAACCAGGCGACGTAGGCGCGTCGCCGTCTCAGTATTCGTTGTTGAGGAAGCGGATCAGCTCCTCGGGGACGTAGTCGCTGGCGAAGACGAGGATGTCATTGACTTCCGCCTTCGTCAGGTCGGCGGCGATCTGCTGGTTGTTGATATCGACGTTGACGATGATTCCGTACTTCATGTCCTCGGCCGGCACCGCCTCGTTCCGCCGGACCGCACGCTGAAGGTACGTCGGGCGAATCTCGATGTTGACGTTCTTGCCCTCTGTCGGGGCCTCGATGAAGATGCGCAGGTTCTTCGCCCTCTGCCGCCACAGGTCGTGCTTGAGGCTGCTGGCAACGACATCGAGTGAGGGAACGTATCCCGTATCGAAAACGAACTCGTGGACGACGCCCACGCGCGGGACGGTCCGTTCGCCGAAGCGCGTCCGCAGCTCGTCGAAGGCCTTGCGGAAGATCTTGTCCTTGTCGGGAATGCTCAGCTCGTGCGGCCGGTCGATGAAGAGCCGCTCGGGAAACGTGAAGACCGGACCGCGAGGAGTCAGCACGAACGTCGGCAGCTCCACCCGCTTGGTGTCGGGCAGAATAAACGTCCGCTGAACCCGCAGCTCGCGCGGGCCCGACAGCAGCGTCTCGAAGACGTCGGGAAACTGTTCGACCAGCCAGTTGCCGTAGTCCTGGAGCTTGGTGCGGTCCTGCTCGGGCGAGATCGTCGGCCGGATGTCCACGCCGTACTTGACGATGTGCTGCGAAACGCTCTCTGACGCAAACTGATAGTTCATGTTCCCCTCTGTGCCAAAACCAAGTCCCGCCGAGTGTACCGGCCGGACGGGGTGCCGTCAAAGGAAACGTTCCACGCTGCGTCACGAGAGAGGCCTTGCCGTCGAGTCCGGCGGCGGAAGATCGAGCGGACCGCTACGACGAACGGCGGATGGCCGCGGCGATGACTTCGGAGGGGCCGGCCTTGGACAGGAAGACTTCGGCGCCGGCCTTGAGCATGCGCTCACGGGTGGCGTCCTCTTCAAGCATCGACAGCGCCACCACCCGCACGTGCGGCCACTGGGCTTTGATCTGGCGCGTGGCTTCCTCTCCGTCGATGATCGGCATGACCACATCCATGACGACGACGTCGGGTTTCAGTTGGCCCGTCAGGGTGATCGCGTCCCGTCCGTTTCCGGCCTGTCCCACCACCTCGATGTCCGGTTCCTCCTCCAGCAGGGCGGCCAGTCCGTCGCGCATGACCTTGTGGTCGTCCACCAGCAGGATGCGGAAGCGTTGCCTGGCGGCGGACGTGTCCTTGGCCGGCTGCGTGGCGGGTCGGTAGGAGATCGCCACGATCGGCGGCGCGCCCGGCTTAGTGGCGGCTTCCTCCGGCACGGTCAGCGGAATGGTCAGGATGAAGCGGCTGCCCCGGTCGGGAACGCTCTGGACGGTCAACGATCCCCCGAGGAACTGGATGCGCTCGCGAATATTGAAAAGCCCGAACCCGTTCTGTCCGGCCACATCCAGATGCTCGGGCTCGAACCCACGCCCTTTATCCAGAACCGCCAGGCGGATGGACTGCTCCTGCTGGCGCACCACGATCGCGGCCCGTCTGACATTGGCGTGCTTGACGACGTTGAACAGCAGCTCGCGCACCGCTTTGTAGACGAAGGTCTTGAGCGTCTGCGAACGGAGGTCTACCCCGGCGCCGATCCACAGGCGGACCTTCAGGCCGCACGTCGTATGAATCTGCTCGATGAGCCACTGGAGCACTTCGCGAAGGTCCCCGTGATGCAGCACGGGCGGGCTGAGTTCATGGGACAGTCCCCGAGATTTGTGAATGGACTCCGTAATCAGGCTGGTGGTCTCGTCGACGATTTCACGGATTTCCGGCGTGCCCTTGAGCTTTCTGGCGAGGATATTGAGTCGCAGTTTGGACCCGACCAGAAGCTGCTGAAGGTCATCGTGAAGCAGTTCGGCCAGGCGCCGACGCTCTCGATCCTCGGCCTCCGACAGCTCGGCCGTCAGCCTCTGCAGCTGCGACGTCCGTTTCTCCAGTTCGCGCATGGCCTCTTGGCGTGCCGTCACATCCTGCAGGTTCAACACGAGGAATTGAACCTCGCCGGCATCGTCCAGCAGGGGGGTCAGTTGCCAGTTCCAATAGCTGACGCCCCGTTCCGGGTGTTCGGGGTAGACGAACGGTTTGGCCAGCGCGTGGTACGACCGTTTCGTCCGGACCACCTCTTCGAAAATCGCCCGATTCTCCGCGTTCGGATACAGGTCGAAATGGTTCTTGCCGAGGAAGTCCGCAGGCACCTTGTCATCGACTCTGGCATAGGCGTCGTTAACCTGGACAAAGTTGAACTGACGATCCATGAACGCCAGCGGCGTAATGGTGTGACGGAAGAAGCCCTCCAGCAGTTGCGACCGCTCGCGGAGGCTCTTCTCCGCGAGACGGCGCCGCGCCACCTCCTCCTCAAGGCGTCTGACCGCATTGCCCAGTTCCTCCGTCTGGGCGCGGACCTCCTGCTCCAACCGATCGTTCAGGCGGCGCAGCTCCGCCTCCATCTGCTTCCGCTGCGTCACGTCGTACAGCACACCGAGCATGCGGACACCCTGCGTCCGCTCGTTGCGGATGACTCGGCCGCGCAAAGCAAGCCAGGCCACCCGCCGGTCGGGACGAACGACGCGAAACTCGGCTCGGAAGTCGCCGGCGGTCGCCAGGACATCCTGGACCTGAACCCGTAGTCTTTCCCGATCCGCCGGATGTACGCACTCGAAGAATACCGCCGCCGAGGGTCGGGCCTGCGGATCGGCGCCGAGCAGTTCGTACACGCGCTCGTCCCAGAAGCCGCACTCTTGCTGAACGTCCCATTCCCACAGACCCATCCGGCCGCCCTCCAGGGCCAGACGCAGCCGCTGCTCGCTCTCCTGCAGGATCTGTTCGCTTCGCTTACGCTCCGTGATGTCCTGGGTGATCCCAAAACCGCCCTGCAGCTTCCCTTCCGCATCGAATTCCAGGTACGCTTTCTCTCGTACCCATTTGACCTGCCCGCCGACGACAATCCGATGCTCGACATCGTAGGGTTCTCCCTGCAGGCCTGCATTCCAGCGGGCATCCACGTACTGCCGGTCGTCGGGGTGCACGATGGCCAGAAACGTCTCGTAGGTCATCGACGCGCCCTGGGGCACGCCGAAGATCCGATAATTCTCCTCGGACCAGGTCAGGATGTTGCGCCGAACGTCCAGACGCCAACTGCCGATCTGCCCGACCGCCTGGGCCCGGGCCAGGTCTTCGCGGCTTTGGCGCAGCGCCGTTTCCGTTTCGACGCGCTGCATGGCGACCGCCACAAGATCGGCCACCTCTTTCATGACGGCGATGTGTTCGGGACTGAACCGGGCCCGCGTGCGGGTGCCAAATGCCAGGGTCCCGATGAGGCGTTCTTGAACCATGAGCGGATGACAACAATAGGCTTGGACGCCGTACGACTTGATCCGTTCCGTGCTGGGATCCGTGCTGTTCAGGACATCCTCAACCACGACCCGTTTGCGGTCGCGCGCTGCACAACCGCAGACGGCGGCGCCGTAATCCAGCCACGTGATCTGGCGCGCCTGCTCCTTGGAGATTCCCGCGCAGGCATTCAGGTGCAGTCTTCCGGCCTGCTCGTCGACCAGGAAGTTGAAGAAGACCTGACAATCAAGGAACTCCATTACCCGCCGACAGAGATCTTCCACAAGGGCCTGAGGGTCACCGCTCTGCAGAAGACGTGCCGCGGTGTTCGAAAGCAGCTCATCGCGCCGGGCGCTCCATCGAGCAGCCTCTTCGGCGGCTTTGCGGCGTGTGACGTCGTGACCATAGAGATTCGCGTATCCTTCCGAGGCGATGGGCGCGACGGAGAAGGCATACGTCACGCGTCCACACGTCACCTCTACTTCGCCGACCCGGCCGCTATCGATCGCTTGACCGACCTTCTCGCGGATGGCCCCGGGGACCATATGGCCTGTCTTGCAGCGCCACGCGTGCAGCAGACGCTTGCTGGCTGCGTTGGCGAACAGCAGCATTCCGTCGCGCGAGACGCGAAGCACCGGCGAGGGATTCTGGTCGGGGAACAGCGCGGTAGCCCGCAGGGCTTCCTGGGCCTTCTGACGTTCAACCACGGCCTCTTTGAGCTCCTCGTCAGCGCGGCGCCGTCCGGAGGTCTGTGCTTGCTGCGCCAGTCCTTCTGCCATCGTCTGAACGGGCGCGCGAGCGCCCTCATGGGGCACCAACGCACGTGATGCGGACATGGGTCGCAGCGGCGCAATCGTATCACGCGACCGATCTCTACGGCGACCCGGCCGGTCGGCGGCCTCCTGTCTCGACCCCTCGGTCATCGCGTAGTCTTCTGCGTCCACTGCCGTCTGCCCCGTACGCTTCGTCCTGTCTGGGCCTCAAGCCGACACGCCATTCTGCTGTAGTATACGCCAGAGTGGCCTTATCAAGAAGCACAATTGCGGCAGGATCGAACCCCGGTCAAATCGCAAAGCGCACGAATAAGGAAGTCTTCCGCCGAAGGCGGATGCCGCGATCCTGCTTCTTGCTTAGAATCCCTGTTGGTTTTCCTGTAAACGCCGGGACCTCGCGGCGGCTCTATAGAGGCAGAAGTCTCGATCGGGGTTCCGCAGGTGTCGGCCTCGGGAGGCCATGGCTTGGAAACGACCGTTTTGCAGGACAGCGCGACTTTGTCCGACAAGAGCTTTGAGAATCTGGTCCATGACCACGGCCGGCAGGTCCTCCGCACCGCTTTGCGTGTGCTGGGCGATGTGAATCTGGCCAATGACGTCCACCAGGAGGTGTTCTTATCCATCTGGCGTCGCTGGCCCAGCTACAACGAACACACCTGCTGGCCGGCGTATCTGTACCGCGCGACGGTGCGAAAGGCACTGGACATTGCGCGGCGGGCCAATGGGTATCGCCCGCAGGCTTCGCCCGGGTGGGGCTGCGACGACCGCCGGCCCGACGGCGCCATGCAGGCCGACGAGCTCCGGCAGAAGCTGGGCGCGGCGTTGGCGAAGCTGCCGGCTCACCAAGCGGATGCGTTTGTGCTGCTGCGCCTGGAAGGTCTGCCGACCGCCGAGGTAGCCGAGATCCTGGGCTGCTCGGGTCAGACGGTCCGCGTCCATCTGCATCGGGCGTTGAAGAAGCTCGCTCGCGAGTTGAAGTCCTACCTGGGCTGAGTGAAAGGTAGCATATGAATCGCCACAGACAGATCAACAGACTTCTTCCGGCCTTCGCGTTGGGCGACTTGGACCAGACGCAAGCGTCGCAGGTGCGCCGCCATGTAGCGGACTGCCCGCGGTGTCGGGAGGACCTGGAGCGGCAGGAACGATTGCTGGCGCGTGTAGCCTGTCTGAGCGAGCAATCGGTGGATCGGCAAATGTGCGAGTCGGCGGGGCGCAGGGTCCTGTCGGCCGCGACCCGGGAACGAATGAAACGACCGCGCCACACCCTCGAATCGGCTGGCGCCGGAATGTGGAGGATTGTCATGAAGAATGGAGCTGCAAAACTTGCTGTCGCGGCCCTGATCGTTGTCGCCGCAGGAATCGCCTTGTACGTGTTCACAGGTCCCGGTGCAACCGACACTTACGCCCACGTTGTGGACCTGCTGCATAACGCCCACACGCTGACCTACAGCATCGTCAACAAGACCGGTGTGGAAAGCATGCCGACGGTTCGGACGCAGATCGCCTTCAAAGAGCCAGGCTACCTGCGAACCTCTACCGCCGACGGGTATGTGACCATCGTGCACGCATCCGAAACCGGCGTGCGAGGGCTGAATCTCGTGCCCCCCCAGAAGAAGTACATGACGTTCGAATTCACGAACGTGCCGGACATTCCGGAGACGGGGCCGTATGTGTCTGTCGAAAAGCTGCGGGCCCTTCCGGGACAGGCGGATGAAGCGCTGGGCCAGAAACGAATCGACGGTCGGACTCTGGAGGGTTACCGGGTCCATGAGACCGACATGACTACAACGGTATGGGTGGACCCCAAGACGGGTGAGCCGGCCCGCGTGGAGATGGAGTTCCCCGCAGCCCCGGGCATGGACATGATTCTAAGCGATTTCCAGTTCGATGTTCCGCTGGACGATTCGCTGTTCAGCCTTGAGCCGCCGGCCGGGTATGAGCCCATGGGGCTGGATCTCCAGGCAGATATGAACGAGGTCGGAGAGAAGGATCTCATCGCGTTCCTTCGGCTGTGGTCGAACTGGACCACGGACCGAACCTTCCCCCCGACCCTGACGGGCACCGAGATCGGCAAGATCGCCATGCAGATGGGACAGGAAGGCAAGTTCACCGGCTCTTCGGGGTTCAATCGCGAAGAGGAAGCGAAGATCATGTACAACGGGATGGTGTTCATGGGCAAGCTGCCCGCCGGCTCATGGCGGTACGCGGGGCAGAACGTCCCCTTCGGCGACCCACAGACACCGATCTTCTGGTACCGTCCGGAAGGCTCGGCGACCTGGCGCGTGATCTATGCCGACCTGAGCGTCAAGGCCGTTCCGCCCGAGAGGCTGCCCCGATAGATGCCGGACGCTTTGAAAAGACAGGGGGCCGCGTCCGCCAGTGGCGGACCGGCCCCTTCACGTTGGCCCCTACGGGGCGGTCACCGGCACGCAGGCACCCCGTGTCTCAACCGTCTCGGGGCATGGTCACCAAGACGCTATCAAGGGCCTGCGCTTCGCTGCGAGAGGCGATGCAGCAGCCGCGGGAAGCGACCTTGAAGATCACATGATGGATCTTCGCGAGGCATACCCATCCGCAAGTGCAAGCAGGCTACCAGTGGGGCATTCCGGTCGTGGCCGGTGATTCCGAACCCGACGTCCCGACGGACTTCACGGCTGACCGGACGGATAGCACACCCATCCCGTCTTTCAGCGACCAGGGTATGATCGACGCGCTGCGCATCGCGGCGGACTTCACGGGCGGTATCCCGAAACCCTCGATCACGACGCTTTGCAGCAGCTTGTCAAACAGATGACGGACGCTCTGGACACGAGCGATCGCCCGGCCGTCCAGCAGTTCCGCGTAGAGCTCAAGAACGCCGGTTCCAGAGAGGCGGCCATGCGGGTCAGCCGGGGACGTTTCATGAAGCTCATGACGCTGACCATGTTGCCCCTGATGCTGGCCGAACTGGAAGCGGCTGTGCCAAAGCAGGCAGCCTGATCGCCTGGGAAACATACAGGCCGAGCCCCGAGGGCACCTCTTCCTGCACGGGCAAAAACACCTGCACCGAAATAGGGAATGGCCGTCGACAATCAACCGACTCGCGTCGGCGACCCCTCGGGGTGCTTCGGCGGCCGGATCCGGCATGTGCGACGCTTGACATGGGTGGGCGGATGGGATAGAATCGTTTGAGTAGTCGGTTTCGGCATGTTCCGCCTCGTCCGGAGAATCGCGTGCGGCGTACAACCGAGGCGGAGGTCTTGAGGCTATATCCGGTCGGTCGATCAAACGAGACGCTCCTGAGTGATCTCGGAAGGGTGACGCGTGGATGACGGACGCCTGCACGGGGCCGCACCAACGCTTCTGTGGACTTACGCTCCGACTATAACACACCAATTAGAGGAGGACAGACATGTCGCGCAAACCGATTTTCCTTGTGGTATGGGTCCTGGTTGTGGGCATGGCCACCGGTAACGCCGTGGCCGACTTAATCGCCTACTATCCCTTCGAGGAAGGCCAGGGCACCACGACAGTCGATGCCACCGGCAACGGCAACGACGGCACCCTCAACAGCGGCGTGGAATGGGTCACCGGCTACAAAGGCGGTGGCGTACATTTCAACACGGCCGGTGAACGGATTGTGATCGGCCCCCTCGACCCGACGGCAGGCACCAATGCGATGACGCTGGCCGCCTGGATCAACTGGGAGGGCAGCGGACACAGCATCGAGCATCAGGGCATCATCGGCAAGCGTCTCGGCTGGGATACCACCGGGAACACAATCAAGTGGTTCTGGGAAGCTACCCCCGCCGGCGCTCTGTTGTTTCGAGCCGACTACAGCGGGGGCGGGACAGGTCTGTGGTGGGGCAATACCTACCTTCTGCCCTATGCGAACGAGTGGGCTCATGTGGCTCTGACCTGGGAGAATGGCACCGCCATACAATATGTCAACGGCGAGCAAGTCTCAACCGGGAGTATTACCTTCAGAGAGGCCGCGAACGCTACGCCGGTGACCATTGGCTGTGTGGATTCCACTAATAACGAGACCTTTGTCGGCACCATCGACGAGGTGCGAATCTTCAACAATGCCCTCTCGGTGGAGGCACTGGCCAAAGCCATGGCGGGCGACTACACCTCCAGTTCGGCGCCCAGCCCGTCGGATGGCGCAACGGACGTCCCCCAGGACGTGATCGTGAGCTGGTCGCCGGGAGATTCCGCTGTCGCGCACGATGTATACTTCGGGACGAGTCTGGCGGACGTGGAAGCCGCCAGCCGGTCCAATCCGATGGGTGTACTACTCAGTCAGGGCCAGACCGGCACGACGTACGATCCACCCGGCCTGCTCGCATTCGATGGCACCTACTATTGGCGTGTCGATGAAGTCAACGCACCGCCGGACAGCACCGTCTTCAAAGGCCAGGTCTGGAGCTTTACCGTCGAGCCTTACGTCTACCCGATCGCGAACATCAAGGCCACTGCTTCCGTGGCCGACGCGGATTCTCCGGCACAGAATACGGTCAACGGCTCCGGCCTGAACAGCCGCGATCAACACTCCACCGAGGCGACGCACATGTGGCTGGCCACGCCGACGGATGCGACACCGATCTGGATCCAATACGAGTTCGACCGCATCTACCAACTCTGGGAGATGAAGGTCTGGAACTACAACAGCCGATTCGAACTTGTTCTGGGCTTCGGACTCAAGGACGTGACCATCGAGTATTCCCTCGACGGTGCCGAGTGGACCGTTTTCGGCGACATGGAGTTTGCCAAGGCAACCGCCCGGTCGGACTACGCCGCCAATACGACGTTGGACCTCCGGAACGTGGCCGCCAAGTATATCCGGATTACGGTCAAGTCCAACTGGAACATGGGCGTGATGCCGCAGTATGGATTGAGCGAAGTCCGCTTCACGTACTTGCCTGTCGAGGCGCGCGAGCCTGTGCCGGCGGTGGGGCAGGCCGATGTGCCTTTGGACGTGGCGCTCGACTGGCGAAGTGGACGCCTGGCCGCGGCGCACGAGCTGTACGTCAGCATGGACCAGGCGGCCGTGGTCGATGGCAGCGCCCTGGTCGACACGGTCAGCGAAAGCCGCTATGAGCTTGGCGGTCTGAACTTCGGCTCGACCTACTACTGGAAGGTCAACGAGGTCAATGAAACCGGCGCCGGCTCCTGGGAAGGGGACGTCTGGAGCTTCTCGACGATCGAATACGCGATGGTCGACGATTTCGAGGGCTATACGGACGACATCGAGGCCGGACAGACCGTCTTCCAGACCTGGATCGACGGCTGGACCAATAACACCGGCTCAACCGTCGGCTATCTCGACGCTCCGTTCACAGAGAAGACGATCGTTCACGGCGGCAAGCAGTCGATGCCGCTCCAATACAACAACACAGTTGCGCCGTTCTATTCCGAGACCGAGCGGGAATTCGATTCCGCGCAGGATTGGACGGGCAATGGCGCCGACACGCTCGTACTCTACGTGCGGGGCAACGCGCCCGATTTTGTGGAAGCGGCCGACGGCAGCATCGTCATGAGCGCCATCGGCACCGACATCTGGGGTACGGCCGATCAGTTCCGCTTTGCGTATAAGAACCTCAGCGGCAACGGCTCAATCGTGGTGCGCGTCGACAGTCTGGTGCGCAGCAACGAATGGGCCAAGGCTGGTGTGATGATCCGTGAAACGCTCGAACCCGGCTCGAAGCACGCGTTTGTAGCGGTGACACCGGAAGCGTCGCATGGCGTGTCGTTCCAGCGCCGTCCGATTGCCGGCGGGGACAGCGCCAACACGGACGTGGCCAACGTCGCGATGCCGCGCTGGGTCAAGCTGACCCGCACAGGCAACATCTTTACCGCTCAACAGTCGGCGGATGGGGTTACCTGGACGGACATCACGGCCACGGCGCCGGTGGACATTACGATGGCCAGCAGCGTGTATATCGGTCTGGCGGTGTGCAGCCACGACGCCGCGGCCTCGACGGCGGCAGAGTTCTCGAACGTCTCGACGACCGGCAATGTGACGGGCAACTGGCAGACAGCAGGCATCGGTATCACCCAGCCGGTGGGCAACTCAGCGGAATCGATGTACGTAAGGATCGAAGACAGCACGGGCAAGACCAAGACGGTCGTGAACGCGGATGCGGCCATCACACAGCGTCCGACGTGGCAGGAATGGTCGATCCCGTACAGCGACTTGAACGGCGTGAACCTGAGCCGGGTCAATAAGATGGTCATTGGTGTGGGCAGCAAGACCGCTCCGAAGGCTGGCGGTACCGGCATTGTCTATGTGGACGACATCGCCTACGGCAGTCCCGCCGCTCCCTAACGTTTCACCAGCGGCAGGAACCTGCCGGATTCAGAAGCACCAGACAGGGCCTGTCTCGACGCATATCGGGGCAGGCCCTTTCGCTATGTCCGGCTGTGCGGCGTCCGCATTCGATCACGTGTGTCAGAGCATCCCTGGCACTCACACGGCAGCCTGAGAAGCGGCTCCGAGGAGAGTCGGTCAGTCCGGCCGGCGGATTGGCGGATGGGCATCTCCTGCGCCCATGCTGTTCCTTCACGCAGGTCACCCTGGTGCGGGGTAGGTTTTGCGGTTGACTTGCAGGACGCCTCGGTCGTACGTTTCTTCCCAGTCGAGCGAGCCGTCCGAGCGGAAGCGCTTTCGCGGGCCATGCAATGTCCTCCAGCGCGAAACCCGATACGGGCGAAGTCTTTGCTTGGTCCCTGCGCTCAACATGCTGGCTCGCACCGGGCACAAGTCCGGCAGGATCTACTTCGAACGCCTCCGGCGTTTGGCAACCGTGATCGGGCGGCGGTCTATCTTGCCGGTCGGCCATAGACCTCGACTTCGATGTAGTGGTTCAGGTCGCCGTCCACGTGGCCGTTGCTGTAGAGTCGGACGTAGCGGCCGCGAATGCCTTGCGTGTCGATGAGCTTGCCCTCGTTCGTCTCGACGTAGTGCAGGTCTTCGCCCTTGCCCAAGCGGGCCGAATTGTCGATATCGTTGTTGAAGACCGTTTTGACGCCGTCGGCGAACTGCGGATCGTCGCAGACCTGCACGACCACGTCCACGTAGACATGCGGGCGAAGGTGGTAATGCCAGACGACGATCGCATAGATCTCATAGCGATCGCGCAGATCGATGGTGACGTATTGGACGCCGGGCCCCAGCTCGACAATGCTGCCGTCGGTCGCCTCCTTGTCGCCATCGGTAATCATGTCCAGGCTTCCCATCGACGGCTCGGAATCGCTGGCGAAGACCGGCTTTCCGGCGGCGACGTTCGTCGTTCCCAACGGTACCAGGAAAGGCGGCCTCGCCCCTCTGCGCGGCCGTTCGAGGTTCGGCATCCGCACATCGGCGGGCGTTCCGATGAACATCGGCCTGGGCAGCGGGATCTCCAGCGGCATCAGGCGTGTGCGACCCAGGTCCTCGGGCGTGCCGATCGGGCGCGGTTCCTGGGGCGGCGTCCCCGTCGTCTGGCTGGTGCGATGGATGATCCGGGTCGACTCCGGCACGCCGAGGTCGTAGATGCTCATCGGGCCGGACTGCGGATAGCTCATCACCCATTCCTGCCGGCTGAGCATGGCCCCGCTATCGCCGAGCTGCTCGACGTGCGCGCCCACGAGTCGCCGCGTTTCCGGATCGGCCATGAGTCTCATCCGAAGCCGCTCGACGCGCCGACCGCCCACGGTGACGCCGGGATTGGACTTTTCCAGTTCGTACATCAGGACCTTCTGGCCTTCGTAGTGGTCGGTCCGTCGCGCGACCGCGACGTCGTCCTTGGCGGCAAAGACGGAGAAGGCATCAACGAGCGTGTACGCCGCATCGGCGCCGAAGAGCCCCTTGCCGGGAAGCTCGCTGATCACCACCGCCTTGACCTGCGGGCTGTACAGCATCTCCCGCCGGCCCGCCCCGAAGTCGGAGACCACCACGGAGCCGTCGGAGGCCAGGATGTACGCCTTGCGAGAGGCGAAGTCGTTCCACTGTTGATCGGTGTGAACCTTGCCGTCCCGATACTCCGTGACGACCGCGTGCAGCCAGGCCATCTTCTGCGTGGCCTGCCGGACCTGGCTCAGCGTGGGCGGACCCCATCCGCGTCGGACCTGGATGCCGACGACGGCTGTTACGACGATGGCGGCGGCGACCGCCACCTTCGCCACCGGCCGGAACGCCGAAAACGCCGATCGTTCGGGCGCCGGCACCAGCCTCGGCCCGACCGACCGGTTGACCGTCTCGAAGGTCGCCAGCATCTGCTGTCGCAGACGCTCCTTGTGGGCCGGATTCGGCACGGTATCGATCTTCAGGCCGGCAACGAGTTTCTCGAAATCACGCTCCTTCATCATGCTCCTCTTGGCCGAAATCACTGCGCAGGACCTCCCGGAGCTTCCGGAGAACCCGGTGCAGCGTGACCCTGATTGTCGCGGGTTTGGCGTCCATCACTCGACCGATCTCATCGAAATCCATGTTCTCGAAGAACCGCAGCGTCAGAACCGTCTGATGCTCGGGCTTCAGTTGCAGGATGGCGGTGTACAGCGTCGGCCAGTCCATCTCCGACCAGGTGCTCTCCTGCGGCTGGGAAGCCTTTCGCATGGCGACAACGTTTTCCATAAGTCTTCTGCGCCGCGAGGTCTTCCGTATGTAGGCGTTGGCCTGGTTGGCGGCGATGGTGAAGATCCAGGCCCGGAAATCCTGTTCGGTGCAGCCCTTGAACTGTCGGATGGCGGCCGCCACCGTCAGAAACACACCGGAGGTGATGTCCTCGGCCGCGGTGCTGCTGTACAGCCGGTGCACACAAAACCTGTAAATCCGCTCGTAGTACAGTTCGTAAAGCTGCGCCAGGGCGCCGGCCTGCGTCTTGGCCTGCATCACGAGATCGTCGTAAGCTGTGTGCTCAACAGGTTTTGTCATAGCACCGACCATCGACATACGTTCAGTTGCGCAGCCGCTGCCCATGTTACAAGGCCTCGCGGCACAAATCCTGGAAAAACGCGGGCAGACTATCCCCGAATCAGGGGCAGGCATCCCGACGGCTATCGGGACCCATGCAATGGCTACGCCTCCTGCGGCGCCTCGTCCTGGATGAACTCCTTGACGGGATAGCGCATGGCGACCGGGATGTACAGCGCCAGAGTCACCAGCATGGCGATCGCGAAGAACCAGTAATAGCTCGCGCCCGGCAGCTTGCTCGATCCGTCCTCGTTCTGGATGAAGTGGTTCACGAGGGCAGAGAAAACGTTGCCCAACGAGATCGCCAGCAAATACAGGCTCATCACGAAGGTCTTGAGCTTCTTCGGCGCCTGGGTGTAGGCGAACTCCAGGACGGGGATGGAGGCGAGGATTTCGCCTGCCGTCAGGAGCACGTAGGCAAAGAACTGCCAGCCAATGCTCGGCGCCAAACCTTTGGCGATCTGGATTTCCACCCAAGCCGGTACGACGAAGCAGACGGCAGTGACGAACATGCCGATCCCGATCTTCCGCAGAGGCGTCAGCGCGAATACCCGATTCAGAGCCGGGTAGATTGCGTAGGTGAACAGCGGGATCATGAGGATGATGTAGAAGGAGTTGACGAACTGCACCTGGGCCGGCAGCCAATGGATGCCCAGCCATCGCAGATTCATCTTCTCAGCTTGCAGCACCCAGGCCGATTGTGACTGATAGAACAGAGCGAAGAACATGGAGACGAACACGAAGATCACGCACAGACGGGCCAGGATCTTCAGAGTCTCTCTTTCGAGCACCTCGCGGAGCACGCTCTCGCCGGCGGGCGGGATGTGCACGTATCTCCTTCGGCCCATGACAAACACCAGGGTGGCAAATGCCATGAGCGCAGCGGGCACGCCGAATCCGACGCCCGCGCCGTACTTGTCCAGCAGCCACGGACAGGCCAGCATGGAGATACAAGCCCCCACGTTGATGGAGAAATAGAACCAGCTATACATCTTCGGAAGCAGGTGCTTGTTGCACTGGCCGAACTGGTCGCCCACATTGGCGGAGACACACGGTTTGATGATGCCGGAGCCCAGCGCAATCAGCACGAGGCCTAGGCCCAGACCGACCCGCGTGTGGTCCCAAGCCAACGCCGCGAAACCGAGGCAGTACACCACGGAGAAGATCACGATTGTACGATATTTGCCCAGCCAGACGTCGGAGAGCACCGCACCGATCAAGGGCGTGAAGTAGACCGCCGCCGTAAAGAGGTGAAACCATTCCTTGGCCCGCTCGTCGCCCATGACAGAGAGGGTGCCGTCGCTGCCCATGAGGTACTTCGTCATGAAGACGACGAGGATGGAGCTCATGCCGTAGAACGCGAAGCGTTCAGCGGCCTCGTTCGTCAGGATGTGGGGAATGCCGGCGGGCATCTTCTCGGAGGGCAGCGGGGCGGTCAGATATTCACGTTTGGCCATAGGAGTCCTCGGTTCGTCGCCAATTCCATGTAGGGGCGAATCCTGATTCGCCTTTGTGCCGCATGGTACAGACCTGGCGTCCCGTCTCAAAGAGGAAATCTCTGTGTGCCGCCGTCAAAGGACAGGCAGATGATTTGGAGGCGGCCTTGATTCGCGGCGGCCCTGCCGGTACGATGGGCGTCCCGGTTTGTAGTGACGCCGTAAGGCGTTACTGTCTCTATAGGAGGTATGCCCCTTCGGCAAGCTCAGGGCAGGCTCTGAGGGGCACACTACGAACGAGCGCCGAAATGATGTGTCGAGGGGAAAGGTGAACCCGATGAGAATTACAGCCACATTAGCCTTGATTCTGCTGCTGCCGGCCGGCGCGATCGCGGCCGAAATCGATGATCTAACCCATGTGCCCGATGCCCGCATGCTGCGTTTTCCCGATGTCAGCAGCGAGGCGATTGTCTTTTCCTACGCGGGCGATCTGTGGACCGTCCCCAGGGAAGGCGGTACCGCCCGGCGGCTCAGCTCGCCCAAAGGCGATGAGATGTTCCCCAAATTCTCGCCCGACGGCCGGCTGATTGCCTTCAGCGGCAACTACGACGGCAATACCGATGTCTATGTGGTCGGCGCGCAAGGAGGCCAGCCCCGCCGGCTGACGCACCATTCCGCTACCGACCTCGTGGTCGAGTGGTACCCCGACGGCCAGCATGTGCTCTACCGTTCGGGTATGGTCAGCCCATCCGGCCGCTTCAATCGCTTCTTCAAGCAGTCCATCGAAGGCGGCCTGCCCCAGACACTGCCTTTGCCGTACGCCGAACTCGGCTCGTTCAGCCCCGACGGCAGCCAGATCGTCTACCAGTTCATCTCACGCGAGTTCCGCACGTGGAAGCGCTATCGGGGCGGCATGGCCAGCGACCTGTGGCTGTACGATTTCCTCAACAACACCGCCGAGAAGCTCACCGATTTCGCCGGCACGGACGCGGTGCCGATGTGGCATGGCGACACCATCTATTTCCTCTCCGATCGCGCCGCCGATCAGAAGCTCAACATCTGGGCCTATTCGCTGCGGAGCAAGCAGTTCCGGCAGGTGACGGACTTCACCGAGTACGACGTAAAATGGCCCAGCCTGGGGCCCGATGCCATCGTCTTTGAGAACGGCGGCCAGCTCTATCTGCTCGACCTGGCGACGGGACAATCGCGGCCGATCCAGGTCAAGGTGCCCGACGACCTGCCCCAGGTGCGGACGGAGCTGAAGAGCGTCTCCAACCTGATCCAGAGCTTTTCGCTGTCGCCCACGGGCCAACGGGCGCTCTTTGAGGCGCGGGGCGAGGTGTTCACTGTGCCCGCCAAGCACGGCAGCGTGCGCGACCTGACCAACACCTCAGGCGTGGCCGAGCGCTACCCCGCCTGGTCGCCCGACGGCAAGTGGATCGCGTATTTCGCCGATGCGACGGGCGAGTACGAGCTGTACCTGCACCCCAGCGACGGCAAGGGCCGGCCCCGGCAAGTCACGCAGGGCGGCGCCGCCTTCCGGTATAACCCCCTTTGGTCACCCGACAGCAAGCGGGTCGCCTTCAGCGACAAGACAGGCAGCCTCTTTATCGCCGACGTCAATGATGGCCACATAACCTTCGTCGACAAAGACGAGTGGAGCACCATGTCGTCTTACGCCTGGTCACCCGACAGCCGCTGGCTCGCCTACGCCAAAAGCGGGGCCAACCGCCATGGCAACATCATGATCTACGACGTCAACGACCGGACTGTCCGCCAGGTCACCAGCGACTTCTACGACGACGGCTCGCCCGTCTTCGACGTCGAGGGCAAGTACCTGTTCTTCCGCTCGAACCGCTCGTTCGACCCGGTCTATGGGGACATGGACTGGACCTGGATCTATCCCAACTCCACACAGTTGTTTGCGGTGACTCTGACGAAAGATACGCCCAGTCCGCTCGCGCCGCGCAGCGACGAGGAGGAGATCAAGAAGGACGAGCAGAGTCAGAAGGGTGCGAAGGGGGAAGAAGGGGGTGCCGATCCGAATAAGGCGGACAAGCCCGCCGAAACGACTGAGAGTGGCGAGGAGGAAGGCAAGAAGAACGAGATAGACAAGGACGACAAGAAGAAGGACAAATCCGAGCCGGTGAAGATTGATTTCGAGGGCTTCGAACGGCGGGTGGTCGCGCTGCCGATCCAGGCGGGCAATTTCGGCGGTCTGGCATCGGTCAAGGGCAAGCTGCTGTTCGCGCGCTACATGCCGGCCGGCGCAAGGAAGCCCGGCGAGCCCGGGGGGACGCTGCTCTACTACGATCTGAAGGAGCGCGAGGAGAAGACCGTCATCGACAACATCGACGGCTATGACCTTTCCGCCGACGGCAAGAAGATTCTCTACAAGAGCCGCTCGACGTACGGCATCATCGACGTCGGCGAGAACAAGAAGGTCGGCGACGGCAAGATCGAAACCGGCGATCTGAAGGCCTGGATCAACCCCCGCGAAGAATGGCAGCAGATCTTCACCGAAGCCTGGCGCATCCAGCGAGACTATTTCTACGACCCCAACATGCACGGGCTCGACTGGCCCGCGATGAAGCAGCGCTACGGCGCCCTGCTGCCCTATCTGGCCGACCGTGAAGACCTCAACTACATCATCGGGGAGATGATCGCCGAGCTGAACGCCTCACACACCTATGTCGGGGGTGGCGACATCGAGTCGCCGCCGCGCCTGAACGTCGGCCTGCTGGGCTGCGACTTCGAACTCGATCGGGCGAACAATGCCTATCGGATCGCCAAGATCTACGACGGCGCCCGGTGGGACGCCGAAGCACGCTCTCCGCTGAGGGCGCCGGGCATCGATGTCAAAGAGGGCGACTATCTTCTCGCCGTCAACGCTCAGCCGCTGGACACGTCGAAGGACCCGTGGGCGGCGTTTCAGGGCCTGGCCGGGCAGACCGTGACACTGACCATCGGCCGCACGCCCGATGTCAACGACGCCAACGACATTCTCGTTCAGCCGATGGGCAGTGACTTTCGCCTTCGCAACCTCGCGTGGATTCAGAGCAATCGCGAGAAGGTGGAAGCCGCAACGCAGGGTCGGGTCGGCTACATCTACGTCCCCGACACCGGGCAGAACGGCCAGAACGAACTGGTCCGCCAGTTCACCGCGCAGTGGACCAAGGACGCCTTGATCATCGACGAGCGTTTCAACAGCGGCGGCCAGATTCCCGATCGTTTCATCGAGTTGTTGAATCGCCCGATCTACAACTACTGGGCCCGTCGGGACAACCGTGACTGGCAGACGCCCTTCCTGAGCCACGCGGGCCCGAAGGTCATGCTTATCAACGGGTGGTCGGGCTCCGGCGGCGACGCCTTCCCGTACTACTTCCGCGCGGCGGGCCTGGGGCCGCTCGTAGGCACGCGGACCTGGGGCGGGCTGATCGGCCTGAGCGGCAACCCGCGACTGATCGACGGCGGATCGGTCAGCGCGCCGACCTTCGGCATATACGACACGGACGGCCGGTGGACCGTCGAGGGCTATGGCGTAGACCCCGACTACGAAGTGGAGAACGCGCCGGACCAGATGGTGGCCGGCGGCGATCCTCAGCTCGAAACCGCCATTGCGGTGGCCCTCAAGCTGCTGGACAAGCAACCGCCTAAACGCCCGCAGAAGCCGGCGTATCCGGACCGCTCGGGCAGACAATGACATGGAATGCAGATGTGTGGCAGCCTCAAACGCAGGGCTTGAGGCTGCCGTCTGCCGAAGTCGCAAGGGAGTATGGAACGATGAGGCAATCGTGTAGGATTGGCGTGCTGCTGCTGGTCGTCGCAACCGCCGGCGGCTGCGGGCCCGACAACAAGGAGAAAGATTTGCAACTGTTCGTCACCAACCATGTCGCCAGGATCAAGCCGATCGAGAAGGAGGCCGCCCTGGCCTCGTGGAACGCCGCGGTCACCGGCGACGCCAACGACTACGACCTCTCCAGCCAGTTGACGCTGCAACTTCGCAGGATCTACAGCAATCCCGACGAATTCGCCTTCCTCAAGGCGCTCAAGGCATCGGGGGACATCCAGGACCCCCTCCTCGCCCGGCAGCTCGATGTGCTCTACAACAAGTACCTGTCCAACCAGATCGAGCCGGAGCTGCTGGAGAAGATCGTCGCGCTTGGCACGGAGATCGAGAAGCGATTCAGCACGTTCCGCGGCACCATCGACGGCCGGAAGGTCACCGACAATGAGATCAAGGTTATCCTCAAAGACCAGACCAATCGCGTCGTCCGGAAGCAGGCCTGGGAGGCGAGCAAGCAGGTCGGCCAGGCGGTGGCGGCCGACCTGATCCGGCTGGTCAAGCTGCGCAACCAGGCGGCGCAGGCGCTCGGCTTCAACAATTACCACACGCTCGTGCTCACCACCGGCGAGCAGGACGTCAACGATCTGGATCGGCTCTTCAACGAGTTGTATGAACGGACCAACGAGCCATTCGCCCGGCTCAAAGCGGAACTGGACCAGATGCTGGCGATCCGCAGCGGCATCACCGTCGAGGAGATGCTGCCCTGGGATTACCACGATCCGTTCTTCCAGGAGACGCCGATGGTTTACAGTCTGGACCTCGACGTCTACTACAAGGACAAGGACGTCAAGGAACTGGCCCGGACGTTCTACGCCGGCATCGATCTGCCGGTCGACGCGATCCTGGCGAGGAGCGACCTGTACGAGAAGGAGGGCAAGAACCAGCACGCCTTTTGTACCGACATCGACCGGGACGGCGATGTCCGCATCCTGTGCAACCTGGTGAACAACGAAACATGGATGGAGACGCTGCTGCACGAACTGGGTCACGGCGTATATGATCTGTACCATGATCCGGAGGTGCCCTACCTGCTGCGCGAGCCCGCCCATGCGTTCACCACCGAGGCGATCGCCATGCTGTTCGGCCGGCTCAGTCGCGATCCCGCCTGGATGCAGGCGATGCTGAACCTCTCGGACAGGCAGAGAGCGGAGATCGCCGCCGTCAGCGGCAAGTACGCTCAGCTCAAGCAGTTGATCTTCGCACGGTGGGCTATGGTGATGTACTTTTTCGAAAGGCAGTTGTACGCCGATCCGGATCAGGACCTCGACGCGCTGTGGTGGGACCTGGTCGAGAAGTACCAGCTTGTCCAGCGTCCGCCGCGACGGCATGAGCCGGACTGGGCCGCCAAAATCCACTTCACCATCGCGCCGTGCTATTACCACAACTACATGCTCGGCGAACTGCTGGCCTCGCAACTGCACTACCATCTCATTCACAAGGTGCTCAAGCTCGACGCCGCAGACGCGGTAAGCTATGTGGGCAAGCCGAAGGTGGGCAGGTTCCTCAAGAGGAAGGTCTTCGAGGTCGGTGACGTTTACCCCTGGACCGTCATGATCGAGCGCGCCACGGGCGAGCCGCTGAGCCCCAGGTATTTTGTCGAGCAGTTCGTGAAATAGCCTTCTCCAGGTTGATTCTCGGGAGATACGATGAACGATGCCCACAACACACCAAAGGAGTTGACGATCCGGGTTCTCTTCTTCGGCGTGGTGCTGTCCATGGTTCTTTCCGCAGCCAATGCCTATCTGGGACTCTTCGCCGGGATGACGGTCTCGGCCGCCATCCCCGCGGCGGTGATGGCGCTGGGGATCATGCGGTTCTTCAAGACCAGTACGATCTACGAGTGCAACTTGATCGGCACGTGCGCTTCGGCGGGTGAATCGCTTGCCGCCGGAGTGATCTTCACGCTGCCGGCGCTGCTGCTGATCGGCTTCTGGGACCAGTTCAGCTACTTCTGGGTCGCGGTCATCGCCGGGTTCGGTGGCCTGCTGGGCGTGCTGTTCACAATCCCATTGCGCCGTTCCCTGATCATCGAGCAGAAGCTCCAATTCCCCGAGGGCGTCGCGACCGCCAAGGTTTTGGAGACCGGGCGCACGGATACCTCCGGAATCCGCTACATCGTCAACGCGGCCCTGGCGGGCGGACTGTTCAAGGTCGGCGCCAACGCCCTGGGCATCTGGCCCGAGATCATGCAGGGCGCCCGGCGGATGGGTGGCTCCATCGCGTACTTCGGATCGAACCTCAGTCCCGCCCTGTTGTCGGTGGGGTACATCGTCGGCCTGAACATCGCCGTGCTGATCTTCGTGGGCGGTGCGCTCAACTGGTTCGTCGCCATCCCCATCGTCGCCGTCAAGAACGAGTGGCCTACGTATCAGCTTCTGAATCAGAATGTCCCTGCCGGGTGGGATACTTCGAACGCCACCTACGGAATGATCGATCCGAACGATGCCGCGGCATGGGATCGCCGCGCGGGCGAGCCGCGAGGGTGGGATTGCTTCGTGCTCCGGACGCAGGTCGCCGATCCCAGCGCGTCGGTCGAAGACGTCAACGACGTGCGGAAGCACAACGACAAGATTCTGGCCAGACTGGGCCGGCCGGTGGCGGCGCTGGAGTACGCACAGCGGACCTGGTCGAAACGGACCCGCTACCTCGGCGTCGGCGGCATGCTCGTGGGCGGGCTCTGGACAATCTTCCACCTGCGCAGGTCCCTTGTGAGCGGGATGGCCAGCGGATTGCGCGCCTACCAGAAAATCAAGGAGGGCACAGGCTCCGTAGAGCGAACGGAGAGAGACCTGCCGATGCAGTGGATCATCTTCCTGATCGTGGCGTCCATCGTTCCGTTGTTCATGGTCTACCAGCATTACGTCCAGCAGATCCACATCTCGCTGGTCATGGCCTTCGTGATGCTCGCCACCGGCTTTTTGTTTGCCGCCGTGGCGGGGTACATGGCCGGTCTGGTCGGGTCGTCGAACAACCCTATCTCCGGCGTCACGGTCTCGACGGTGCTGGTTTCGTCGCTGCTGCTGGTGCTGCTCATGGGCAAGGCGGCGGAAAACGGCCCGGCCGCCGCGATCATTGTCGGCGCGGTCATCTGCTGCGCCGCCGCCATCGCCGGCGATGTAATGCAGGACCTAAAGTGCGGCCGGCTCGTCGGCACCACCCCCTGGAAGCAGCAGGTCATGGAGATGGTCGGCACCGTGGCGGGCGCGATCATCATCGGTCCGGTGCTCATCCTGCTCCAGGGCGCCTACGGCTTTGCCGGAATGAAGGACGCCGGCTCCAAGGCGCTGTCCTCGCCTCAGGCCAATCTCATGGCCTCGGTGGCCAAGGGCGTCTTCGAGGGAGGACTGCCCTGGGCGTACCTGATCCTGGGGATGGGCATTGCCGTGGGCATCATCATCCTGGATCAATACCTGCAAGCACGCCAGTACCCGTTCCGGACGCCGGTTCTGGCGGTGGCCATCGGGTTCTACCTGCCGTTCCAGTTATCGGTTCCGATCTTCATCGGCGGATTGGTCAGCTTCGCGGTCAAGATGCACCACAAGCGCAATCGCAGCGACAGCGCGGCGATCGACGGGTCCGAACGACGGGGCCTGTTGATGGCCTCCGGCCTGATCACCGGCGAAGCGTTGATGGGCATTCTCGTCGCCATTCCCATCGTGATCGCCAAGCAGCGAGGCATTGAAATGCCCCTGTGGGAGGGTATGGTCCCCTTGGGCGGCCTGATCGGCGTGATCCTCCTGGTGTTCGTCACCATCTGGCTCTACCTGACTACGGTCAGAACGCCGCAGAGCCAATCCGCAGATAGAAAGGATCGATTGCCATGACAGATCGAGCCGAAGCGCACATCGACGCGAACCAGTCGCGCTTCATCGAAGAACTCAAGCAATTCATGCGGTTTCCCTCCGTCAGCGCGCAGCGGGCGCGCGATAAGGACACCCGCGCGTGCGCCGAGTGGCTGTTGGAGCACTTCCGCAAGCTGGGCCTCGAAGCGCAGCTCATCGATATCGGAGGCCAGCCGATCGTGCGCGCGTGCGCCAAGGGCAAGAAGCCCCGTCGCGTGCTGATCTATGGACACTACGACGTGCAGCCCGAGGACCCGCTGGGCGAGTGGAAGACGCCGCCGTTCGAGCCGACGATCCGCGACGGCATCCTGTACGGCCGGGGCGCGACCGACGACAAGGGCCAGCTCTTTGCCCACGTCAAGGCTGTCGAGAGCCTGCTGGCGACCGAGGGTGAGCTACCGTGCGAGGTGATGTTTCTGCTCGAAGGCGAGGAGGAGTCCGGCGGGGATGCGCTGCCTCGCTACGTCAGGCAGGCACGGGAAGAGTTGACCTGCGACGCGGTGGTCATTTCCGACAGCACGATGTACGACGCGAACACCCCGGCCATCACAAACGGCCTGCGCGGCATCTTCACCTTTGAGTTCACCGTCAGGGGACCGAGCAGCGATGTCCACTCCGGCGCCTACGGCGGCGCCATCGCCAATCCGGCGATGGTCGTGGCCCAGATCCTCGCGGCCTGCGTGTCGCCCGAGGGCAAGGTGCTGGTTCCGCATTTCTACGACGACGTCGCGCCGCTGGAAGACTGGGAGCGCGAGAACTTCCGCAAGCTGGGGTTCGACGACCAGGCATTGGCCCGCGAGTTGAATATCCCGCGTCTCCACGGTGAAGCCGGCTACAGTACGTTGGAGCGGCTGTGGGCCCGTCCCACATTCGAGGTCAACGGCATCTTCGGCGGCTATCAGGGCCAAGGGGCCAAGACGATCATCCCGGCCAGTGCCACTGCCAAGGTCAGCGTGCGGCTGGTGCCGCATCAGGACCCGGCCAGGATTCGCGATCTGGTCTTCGAGCACATCCGTGCCGTCTGTCCGGCCACGGTCCGCCTGGAGATTCCGGGCTGCGCCATGAGCCCGCCGGTGTTGTTCGACGTGAACACGCCGGTGATCCGCGCCGCCCAGGAGGCCCTTCGCAAAGGCTTCGGCCGCGAGACGGTGTTCATTCGCTGCGGCGGGTCCATCCCGGTGGTCAGTACCTTCGTCGAGCAGTTGCGCTGCCCCGTCGTGCTCATGGGCTTCGGCCTCGACAGCGACCACCCGCACGGCCCTAACGAGCACTTCAGCCTCGACAGCTTCATTCGAGGCGCCAAAGCCGCCGTCCACCTCTTGCGCGCCATCTGAAAGCAGCCGCGGTGCGGGGTATTTGGCGCCGATCGTGCGGTAAGACCACCCACCAGAGGCGTGCACCATCAGAATCCCTGGTGGTCTCGCGCGCGCTTCGCCCTCCCTGGAGGATTGCCTGCGACCAATAATCCGTGAACGAGTGACGCTGGAATATGAGGCGGTAGCGGCTTTGTTTGTTATGGTTTACGTGGGGGGCAACGGGGGGCACTTACAGGTGGGCCGAAGCGACGGCTTTCGGACAAGCCGAGGTGCCCCCTGCCCCTTACCGGTCGCCGTCGTTCATCGCGACCAGGACGATTCCCTGAAGGCCGCTCCGACTACTGGTCTGTCATGCCTGCGGTCTTCCCTGCTCAATCCGGGATCATATCACTCGCACAGCCGTAACTTTCGCAGAATGCAAGGGTTGCAGGAACGGAGGCGGTTCTGTAGAATGGGTGCTCAGCGTGATCGAGTCAAAACAGGGTAGGAGATTTCCATGACAGATCGCCGCCATCTCAATCGTCGTCAGGTCCTCAAGGGATTTGGGATTGGAGCGGCTGCGACTGCCTTGGGTCCGTTGAGGGTCAAAGGCGGGACAGGTCCGGCTCAATCTCAGGTCGATCAGACGCAAGTAGTTAGCGGAACATTGTTTGCGCGATCGGCGCCGCCCGCCAGGGTCGGCCTGGTCAAGGGCAACGATCGGCGGGACATCGTTTACCAGGCGCTCAAGAGCATTGAGGACGAGGTGCTGGCCTCCATTGGCGACAAGAGGATCCTGATCAAGCCCAATTTCGTCAGCACGCGTCGCGAGCTGTGCGCAACCCACGTCGATGCGGTACGAGGCATCCTCGATTTTCTCACGCCCCATCACAAAGGGCAGATCACCATCGGCGAATCGACCGCCTTCGGCGGCGGGACGCACGAGGGCTACGTCAACTACGGCTACCTGGCCCTGGAGAAAGAATACAATGTCAAGCTGATCGATCTGAACGAGCAGCCGTGGGTATATCGCTACATCTTCGGCAAAGGACACAAGCCCACTCCGATCCGCATCATCTCGACGCTCCTCGACCCGAACACCTATGTTATCTCGGCCGCCAGGATGAAGACCCACGACCGGGCGGTGACGACACTGTCGCTTAAGAACGTTCTGCTGGCGGCGCCGCTGAACGACTACAAGACCAACGACAAGCCGCTGATGCATGCGGAGTACAATTTCTCGCCCAAGGCGCTGCTCCACTTTAACATGTTCCACCTGGCCCAGGAAATCTATCCCGATCTGGGTGTGATCGACGGATTCGTGGCGATGGAGGGCAACGGTCCCGTGAGCGGCACGCCGGTCGATGCACGGGTGGCGCTGGCCAGCCTCGACCCGCTGGCACTCGACGTGCTGACGACCAAACTGATGGGCTTCGACCCCGCCAAGATCATGTACCTGACGTCGCTGGCCGAGGCAGGCATGGGGCAAGGCGATCTCTCAAAGGTTACTGTCCTGGGCACGCCGGCCGAGGAGTGTCAGTTTCGCTTCAAGCCTCACGAGAGACTTGTCGAGCCTTATGGCTTGAGTTGAGCGGAAAGGGCGGTTATGCAGGGGATGGAGGACCAGGGACCGCTTGAGCACGACGGTCGGAACCTTGCTTTGCTCGTCGTCCTGGCGCTGGTACTGGGAATCTACCTGGCCGTTGCCACCCCACTCATCTCCAGAGATGGCGTCCTCTATATCAACATGGCGAGGACTCTCTCGCACGATCCCCTGCGCACGGCACAAACGTACCCGGCGGGCTATCCGTTTCTCCTGCACGTCGCCCATCGGGTCGGGGTCCTGTTCGGGGCCGGCGATACGCCCATGGCTTGGGTCATTGCCTCGCTGGCTGTGACGCTCCTGTTGAGGCTGTTGGCGCTGATTCCGCTGTACCTTCTCACCCGGATGCTGGTGGGCGCGCGAAGGGGGTTCTGGGCCGTCCTGATCCTGATCGTCTTGCCGTATCCGGCGCACAACGGCAGCGACGTGCTGCGAGAATGGCCGTTTCTGTTCTTCCTGGCCCTGGGCGTCTGGCTCACGGTGCTGGCCCTTCGCCGCAGGCGATGGTGGCTGTTCGGGCTGATCGGTCTCGACACGGGACTGGGTTATCTGATCCGCCCGGAGTGTGCCCAACTGATTGTCTATGGTCTCGTCGGCCTGGGGGTTGTCGTGAAGGAGTCGCGATCTCGGTGTTCGCCGGGATCGGGGGTACCTGCGCGGACCCCGATCGGAGCGGCCGTGCTCTTGCTGCTGGGGTTCGCGATTCCGGCGGCGCCTTACGTGGCGTGGGCGGGACTTCCGACCGCTCGCAAGCTGGACCCTCCCGTGTTCAACCGGGCGCCGGTCATCGCGTCTGTCGGTGGCCGGACCGTCCGCTACGAGCCGTTGCGATTCGAGGTTGCTGCCGGAGCGCGTCTGGAGATACCGATCGAGGCATTCGACCCCGACGGGGACTCAATAACGTATTCTGTTGTCGCGGTGCCCGTCGGTACGCGCCCCGTGTACCGGCTTTGCCTGAGCGCTACAGGTGACAGCCTCTGGACGATCTCCGACCGCCAAAAGAGCCTGCTCCTGACTCGCTACCGCCCCGGCGTGTGGGAGTACGACGGCATCGGCGGCTATGCCTATGCCGAGCCGAATGGGGCACCGGGGCTCTTGCCGGTCTACGGGTTCTGGTCGCCAGTGCTCGACCGGCATTTCTACACCCTTTCGGAGTCGCAGCGGAAAGCAGTGGTTGAGGGCGAGCCGGAGCACCAATGGCAGAGCGAAGGCATCGCATTCTATGCCTTCGGCGAAGACCGCCCGCCGGCCGACGCGATCGCTGTCTATCGGTGCCGGGATCGGGCAGGTGAGCGCACGTGGGCCGTCGAAGGCGACGAGAATCTCGTGCGCGACGCGTTCGCGTGGTACGCGCATGCGGGCTCGGCGCCGCCGGCCGGAATGACGGTGGAAGGCAATCTCGTTCGGTGGCGGCCGGGATTGCACCAGCGGGGCCTCCATCAACTGAATCTCATCGTGGACGACAGCCGGCTGCAAAGCTGCCAGTTGGTTCAAATCGATGTGGGCGACGCCCAGCCGATGCACGCAGGGGTATTGGCAGGATCTGCACAGGGCAGTCTGAAAGCGTTCGGGCATCTGGTGAACTCGATCTTTCGCAGCATCGGCGACAATCTGATGCAGTACTTCCTGGCGCCGCTGTGCGTGGGCCTGTGGTTCCGCCTGCGCCGCGAGGCCGGAGCGTACGAGCGGGCGTTGATGTTCGCCATTGTGTCTGTGAATGTGCTTCTGATGCTGGGCCGGTATCTGTGCATTCAGCCGGTCATGTCCAGACGCTACAGCCTGGGACTGGTGGCCCTGACCATGGGCTACGTACCGGTGGGTCTCGACGTGATCGCGCACTGGCTCGCCAGGCTCGTCTCGCGGCAGAGCAGGCAGGCAGTGCCCGAGCGGACGCTGCAACGTCGCTGGTTTTGCCTTCTCGTCGCGATTGGCGTGGGAGTCTGCGTTCCCAAACTCCTGTCGCCCGGCAACGACAAGGACCGGGCCTTCCTCGCAGCGGCCCGCTGGCTTCGGCACCACACGACGGCCGATGAGGTGATCGCGGCGGCCGACCGTCGAATCGGTTTCTATGCCGAGCGGACGCAGGTTCCCTACGAGCAGTCCGTCGATCTGCGGGAGGTGGACTACATCGTCACGGTATCTTGCCCCGGTGAACCTGATGCCGCGCCGGCGGACTGGGTCCCGACATTCTCCACTCCGCTCGATTCCGACGGTGACAGCCGACTGACGATCCGCAGACGCCCGTGATGATTCGTCTATCGGCTCGTCACTTGCCGGGGCTTGGTTTGGCGTTGAAGAGCCAGCGGCGCCAGGCGAGCAGCGCCGTCAGGAAGATCCCGATGTACACGACCAGGTTCGTCAGCCAGGAGCACTCGCGGGCGAAGTGCTTCCTGTGGAACAGGACCATCGCCCGATAGAACTCGTACGTCGTCTTGCGGTTATTGGTCCGGCAGCCCACGCCCTTGTAGTGAACGATCTGGGCGTGCGGGTAGTACATGACCTTCCACCCGGCCTTCTTGGCGCGGATGCACCAGTCCATGTCCTCGCCGTAGATGAAAAAGTTCTCGTCGAGCACTCCGATGGCGTCCACGACACTCCTGCGGATCACGAGGAACGCCCCGGAGACGGCATCGACCTCATGGGGTTTGTTCGGGTCGAGGTAGGTCAGATTGTAGCGGGCCATCGTCTTGCTGCGGGGGAACAGACGGCTCAGGCCGGTGAGGCGATAAAATGCGACTCGTGGCGTCGGGATACTCCGGCGGCAGGCCAGTTGAAGCGACCCGTCCTCGTTCAGGACGCGACAGCCCGAGACACCGACGTCCGGATGTTCGTCCATGAAGCGGACCATCTTGTCGATCGCGCCGTCCTGGACGACCGTATCGGGATTGAGCAGCAGGATATAGTCCGAAGTGCACTGGACGATGGCCTGGTTGTTGGCCCTGGGAAAACCGACGTTTTGATCGTTCTCGATCAGGTGAACATCGGGGAAGTTCTGTTTGACCATCGAGACACTGCCGTCGCGGGAGTGGTTGTCCACCACCCAGATATCGAAGGCCGCCTCTGTCGTCTCGCGATAGACCGACTCGATGCACTCCTTCAGGAGCATCTCGACGTTGAAGCTGACGATGACGATGGAGATGGAAGATCGCATGTTACCTCAGAAGAGCTTGTCTTTCCAGGTGTCCGGCGTCTTGTCGTTGATGATCTCCAGGTCGATGTGGTACTTGAAGGGTCTCGGGCCGCGCTGGCGAATATACTCGATGACCGCCGCCAGGCCGTCGCGCAGCTTGACCTGGGTCTCGTAGTTCAACAGCCTCCTGGCCTTGTCGGCCGAGCAGTTGGCCAGCACCACCTCCTGCGGCCGGCTTCGGACGTAGATGGGTTTGACCTCGAAGTTCAGAAGCTCCCCAATGGTCTCGGCCAGCGCGCGGATCGTAATGAACTCGTCGTCCGGGCCGATGTTAATGACCTCACCGTTGACGGACGGCTCGGTGGCCAGCCGTTTGAGAATCTTCACGTCGTCCTGAATGAAGCTGAAGCACCGTTTCTGGTTGCCGTCCCCGTAGATGATCGGCTGGCGGCCCTGGAGCATCAGGTTGACCATGATGCTGACGACGTTGCGATAGGGATCGTCGTATTTCTGTCTGGGACCGATGATGTTGTGCGGGACCGCGATGACGTATTCCATCCCGTGCACGCCCGCGAGGTTCTCCAGCAGGGCCTCGGAGCTGAGCTTGCCGATGCCGTACGGGTCCTGCGGCTTGGGAACCATGTCCTCGGTGAACGGCACCGTGTCCTGAGTCCCGTAGCGCGCCATGCTCGAACAGAAGACGAAGCGACGCACGCCGTTGGCGATCGCGGCGCTGATCATCGAGACGGAAGCCTGAACGATGTTCTTGGTGACGAAGAAAGGACTGAAGACGCTCAGTCCCTCGTAGGCGCTGGCAGCGCAGTGATAGACGACGTCGCAGCCCCGGGTGATCTTGACCATCGAGTTGTGGTACGTGCAGTCGTACTGGTGGAACTCGACGCCGGTCGGGACGTTGTCGAGATAGCCACCCGTGAGATTGTCGCATCCGACAACCTCGTGGCCCTCAGCCAGAAAGGCGTCGGCCAGATGACTGCCCAGAAAGCCGGCGACGCCGCTGATAAAGACCTTCATTCATGCCTCCGACGGACGAATACGCCGACATCATGCTCCCTCGGCCGATATCGTGATGAGGAAGCTGTGCACGAAGTCCTCCTCAGATACCGTTTGGCATAGACCGGGCTCGCACGCACAAGCCGACCGATGCGGAATCGAGCGCCACAGTATACCGTCGGCAAAAGGGCCCGTAAAGAGAGGCCTCAGTCGTTTTCGGCATCCGGCATGTTGCCGGTTGGCCGGTGGGCCCGGCGCCGGTCGAATGTGGCATAAAGCTCCTGTTGCCGCTGCGCGATTCGGTCCAGAGAGAATTCTGTCTGAACACGCCGGCGGGCGGCGCTGGTCATGGCTTCGGTCTGATCGGGTGTTCTCGCCAGGTGTTCGAGCACCGCTGCGGCGATCGCTTCGGGGCTGTGCGGCGGCACGATGGTGCCCGTTCGGCCGTCGGCGACCAGCTCTGAGACGGCGCCCACGTCGGTAGCCACTACGGGCACCTTCATGGCCATCGCTTCGAGTACCGCGTTCGGGCAAGACTCGCGAATCGACGCCAGGACGAAGACGTCGAGCGCCGCCAGTATCGATGGAATGTCGTCACGAAATCCCGTAAAGATCACGTCGTGTTCGAGGCCCAGGGCGGCGGTTAATTGCTGCAATCGTTCCCAATAGCCGGGAGCGGTCGTCAGTCTTCGTCCCACTATGATGAACCGGGCGTCAGGGACCTGCTTCTTGATCTGTGCCGCAGCTCGGAGGAAGTCCCCGTGTCCTTTGAAGGGATTCAGATTGCCGACGATGCCGACGAGCGGGCTGCCCGGTGGGATGTCCCACTGCCTTCGCACGCGACGGCGGACCTCGGCGCCGTAGCGGTCCGGGTCGAACACCGTCGTGTCGGTGCCGGTGTGGAGCACCGCCGCCTTCTGTCGCAACAGCGGGTGCGAAGCCGTGCGGGCCTGGCGAAGGCATTCGCCCTGGATGACAACCTTGGTCGCAAGCCGGGCCACGAGAGGCAGAAGCACGAGTCTGACCGCACCGGGCAGATGGTCGTTATAGCACCAAAGAACCGGGACGCGGCACAACCAGGCCGTCAGTGCCGGCGGCACGTTCAGCACCCCGTCCACGTCTACGACATCGATCCGTCTGGATCGGATGAGTTTGCGAATGCGCAGGATGTTCCATGGAAGCCAGAGCAGGAAGGCGAGCAGATTGAGGATGGGGCACCGGCGGCGGAGAAAGAGCAGGTGCATTAGATGGAAATGCTCGAACGGACAGGCCGGACCCGATTCATCCGTCTCGGGGCCGAAGAGGAAGATGGTCTCTATGCCCTCCGCCCGCAGGCGTTCGGCGATCGCGAAGCTCAGACGGTGCGGCCCGCCGAAACGCGGGTCGGCGATGCACTTCAATATCCTCAGTCGGACATCCATCGATCGCTATAGTCCCTCAGCCCCCGTCTCCGGAAGCCGAGAGCGGAAGAGCAGATATCCGAAGAACGCCTGCAAGTAGTACTGATTGGATATCAGCAGGTGGTCGTAGAACGTGAACAGGATCACGATCAGAACGATCAGGTAGAAGTTCAGATACGGGACGGATTGTCCGGCCCGCCGCCGCAAGCCCGCGGCCAGAAGCCCCAGCAGATACGGGAGGACGGCCAGGCCGACGAAACCGAAATCCTCGTAGATGTTGCGCAGGTATGTGTACACGTTCGCCATGTACGGAATGTAGATCTTCTCCATGTACATGATGCTCATGGCATCGCCCGGCGGAACCAGATGGGCGCGGGCCAGCCACTTGTATATGGGCAGGAAGACACTCTCCCCGAGGCGCCATTCACCGTCGTGGGTCTTGAGAAACTCGCCGAACGCCGCCAGGGGGGAGGCGATGTACCAGTAGATCGAAAGGAAGAATCCCCTCCAGCGGTTGGCGGGATCATAGTTGGAGCCCTTTCGCAGCAGAACATCGACCAATACAAACAAGACGATCAGAGCCACGGCCGGGACAACCAGGTGCAGGACGACCTCGCGGGACCGTCGAGTGCGGTAGCACTGATGCATGAACAGGTAGGACAGCACCAGGAAGGCGATGTTGATCGTGACTTCCTTTCGTGCGAGGCTGAGCAGGCCCACGCCCAGCGTGGTCAGCAGGAACAGGGCCACCGTCGCATAGCGCCGTCGCTCACGGCCGAGATAGAGCAGGATGCCCAGCAGGACGAAGCCGATGGAAAACACGCTGCACGTCACCGTGATGGCGATGGTGCAGGCCCGAATGGCGATCAGGTCCGGCGTAATCGGACGGGTCAGCGTTTCTCGCCACAGGATGGAATCGGTGACGAGCCGCAGCAGATCGATTTCGTACGTCTTGGCCAGGACCACCACACGCAGGGCGGAACACGCCACCGCCAGCAGGCCGAAAACCAGGGTAATCCGCAGGTAGCGTCGCAGCGATTTGGCGCTCAGCGGAGGAGCGGCGGACCAGAAGAGTCTGTCGGCGTCGGTCCTGGTGCGTCGGATGAGGCGCCATGTCAGGCAGCCCAGCACGAAGGCCGAGACGCTCAGAGCCACCGCCCAGTAGAGCCGAGGGGTGGGCGTGGGGAAGAACCGGGTGTTCACTCCCGCCACGTACAGGATTACGACCGGGATCCAGATCGCCAGGTAGAGGAACAGCGGATTCACGAGATATCGAGCCATGTGTGTACCTGTTCTCTCCTGCCCAGGCGGCCGGTGAGCCCATCGGCAATCGCGCGGACGACCAGGGCCGTGCCGCGCGGACCGTGGCGTAACCCGAGCGCCAGACTCAGGACAATCAACTTGAGGTTCCTCAGCCATCGGAGATTGAAGTGGCCATTCACGATCAACATATTACGGATGTGATAGTACTGCTTCCAGTCGAACGCGTCAACTCGCGGCCTCGGATGGTATGCCTTGCTGTCGATGACGGTATACAGGTCGAGCTTCCGGGCGGCCCGCCAGAGGAAGTCCTGTTCATCCCCTCGGATGAAGAACTCCCTGTTGGGCAGACCGATCTCCCCCAGCGCGTCGACGGGAACCAGCGTCCCATTGAACGGACAGGCCCAACGGTAGACTCCATCGCGCACCTTGCCGGTCACTTCCGACAGGCGCCAGTGGTACACACCCAGTCGGGGATGACCCTTCGTGGTGATCTCCTGGAGTGGAAAGGCCAGTGCGTCATTGTCCGCATGGTCCTGCGACAGGACGACGCAGTTCAGGAGGAACGGACGAGTCGAGGTCCTTGCCAGAGAGTCCCTCCTGACGACCAGTGCCTCCAGCGCATCGCCGGCGGGCAGCAGGTCATCGTCCATCAGCCACAGCCAGTCGAAATCCGCCGCAGCGCTGCGCTTCATCCCCTCGTGAAAGCCGCCGGCACCGCCGGTGTTCTCGGGCATCCTCACATAGTGAATCGCTACGGACCCGCCTGGCGGGGACGGCACGTCGACGACTTTGACCTGCTCGCACACGTCTTCTGCATGGAACACAGTTGGCGCGATCAGGCTTCTGTTCACCAGTTCTCCGTATGTCCCGTCCGTGGAGTGATTGTCGATGATGTAGATGGCGTCGAGCCGACGGCTTTGCCCCAACAGCGCTGCGAGGCATCGCAGCAACAGGGTCTTCCTGTTGTAGGTGACCACAATCGCGGCGATCCGTTCGCGTTCTCTCTCAGCCATCGGTTCGGATCTCTTCGAACACAGCCAGGGCCCGCTCGACGACCTGATCCATGTTCAGATACTCGTACTGAGCGAGTCGGCCGACGAAGCGGACACGCTCCAACTCCTCGGCTCTGGCCTTGTACCGTTCGTACAGCCTCAGGTTGTCCACCGTGGGAACCGGGTAGCACGGCGGGCCTTCGGCCGCTCCGTATTCATAGCAGATCGTCGTCTGGGGATGCTTCTGCAACGTCAGGTGCTTGAACTCGGTGATACGGATGTAATCCTGTTCGCCGGGATAATTAACGACCCCGGCGTTCTGGAATCGTTCCATGTCGAGCGTCTCGAATCGGAACGTCAGACTCCTGTAGGGCAGGCGGCCATAGATGTGGTCGAAGTACTCGTCGATAGGCCCCGTGTAGATGAGCCGGCCAAACCGTTCCGACGTCGCGACCGATCGATAGTCCGTGCGCAGTCGAAGAGAGATGCAGGGTGACGCGATCATGCGTTCGAACATGCGCGTGAAGCCATCCTTGGGAACACCCTGATACGGATCGTCGAAGTACCGTGTGTCCCTGTCGAATCGGATGGGCACCCGCCGGGTGACCTGGGGCGCCAGTTCGTGAGGGTAGAGGCCCCACAGTTTCTTCGTGTAGTGCTCATAGAACAGCTCGTACAACTCCCGCCCAACCTGGGAGACCACGACGTCCCGCGCGTTTTCGATTCGCTCGGTTGGCACGCGGCGCTTGGCATAGAACGCGCGGGCCTGCTCGGCCGTGAACGGCCGGTCGTACAGTCGTTCCAGCGTATCGAGACTGATCGGAAGATGGACCACCCGATCTGCAACCTGCGCCAGGACGCGATGAACGTACCCGTTCCAGTCCGTGAACTGGCTGACATAATCCCAGACCTCTTTGGCGTGGGTGTGGAAGATGTGAGGCCCGTACCGCTGAACGACAATGCCATGCGCGTCGGTGAAGTCGTACGCATTGCCGCCGATATGGTCGCGGCGCTCGACGAGCAAGACCTTCTGCCCAAGTCCGTTGGCCAGTCTTTCGGCCAGGACACAGCCGGCCCAGCCCGCACCGACGATCAGGCAATCATAGACCATGATCCGGCTCCGTGTTCCTGTGCCGCCGGAAAACGTCCAGCCCGTTCTGTCGCAGAGCGACGTATGTCGCGATCGCGATGGAAACCTCCGTCAGCAGCACGGCGATGCTGACGCCGACGTGATGCAGGGGTGCGACGAGGATGAAGACCAGAACAACATTCACGACGCCTGCGATAGCCAGAATCTTCGTCAGCGTCTTCTTCAGTCCGAAGTTGATCATGATCTGCACCCCGAAGATGTTGCTCAGACTGCACACGAAAGGCAACAGCGACAGGATACGTATGACCGGCACGCTGGCGTCGAACTGCCCGCCCAGAATCAACCTGCCGAGCGGTTCGGCTGCGAAGAACAGTCCCACCGACAGGGCCAGCGCGACGATGCCCACGATCTCGGTCATTCGCGCCGCGAACGCCAGTGCGGCGTCCTTCGATTCGGCCGCCAGCTTGCCGATGTACGGGTACACCGCCTGCGAGAGAGGCAACTGAAGCCCCTGGATCGCTCGCACGATTTTCTCGCCGGCGACATAGTACGCGACGAACGTGTTGTTTGTGAACAGCCCCAGGATGACGGTGTTGCTCGTGGTGTACAGTGTGATCGACATCTTGGAGATGAACAAATGCCAGCCCTCGGCAAGCTCCTGTCTCAGGAGTGCCCTTGACGGCGGGGCGAAGCGAACGGGGAACTCTCGCAGGGCCACGAGCAACCCGGCCAGACCCATGGCAATTGTCCCGACCGACTCAAGTACCGGAACGTAGATGTAATCGTCGCTCTGTCGGATGAATACGAAGATCGAGACGGTGATCACCAGCTTCGAGAGAATCGTCAGGATGGCGGTGTACTTCATCCGCTCGAGGCCCTGGAACAGCCAGATCGGAAACAGGCATTGCCCGATGACGGTGCCGAACGCCAGAAGGTAGACCGCCCAGTCGCCTCGCAGCTTGGGTACGGCAAGAACCGCCCCTGCCAGGGCGATGAGGCTCGCGACGGTCAGCAGCAGCTTCAGGAGCATGACCGCCGAGAAGATCTCCGACAGCCTCTTCGAGTCGTTCCGGCACAGGGAGATCTCCCGGGTCGCGGAGAGATTGAATCCGTAGTCCGTCAGAATGACCAGATACACGGCGACGGCATGGGCCAGCTCGACCAGTCCGAATCGCGACGGGCCCAGGACGCGGACCAGATATGGCAGGGTGATCACCGGCGCCAGATACGTCGCTACCTGAAGAACGCTCAGCGAGAAGAAATTGCCCAGGATCGTATGGTGCTTACGCCACGTCGCTTTGAGCGTCTTTGACATCTTGGAGGGCAGCCCTTCTGTGCAGGTCGGCCGGCCAACAGTACATCCATCGTCGGCGCTGGGACCGTGGCCAAAGGCGCAAGTATAGGTCTGCAAAAGGCCTATGTCAAGACCCCCGCAGCCGGAATGCCGTGGACTCTGCCATCTGACCAATTCGCCCTGAATTTTCTCGGCAAACTCCCCTTAGTTTCCCAGATTACCTCATTTAACACCACCGGATTAACCGATACAGACGGAAGAACGACAGGAGCAGATCCATGGATTACAGAGTGAGCCTGGATGACACGTTATCGGATCTTCTGAGCAAACACAACCTGGTGCGCCTGTTAGTGTTCTGGTCGGCAGGTATCATCGCAGTCGGCCTTCATGCGGGACTCTCCGGGCAACCGCGCAAGGCGGGGGTTCCCTCAGACTGTGTTTCGCCATTGGAGCGCAATGAGACAGGTGCTCTGACGGCATGGCGGAGGCATTCCTCAACCGAAGCTGCGCCTGCCTGGCGGATTGCCTTCGACAACCTCCGCGCCGAGAACGGCGATCTGGGGGTCTTCAAGACGGCTTCGCTCAAGGTCGTGTATGTCGAAAACCTTCGGGCGGTGCTGTTTGCAGACGGCGTAGAGCTTTCGGATTTTCACGCCCTGCTGGCGCCGCGCCGAGGCGGTGCGTGGGGCGCCAATCCGCTGGGTCTTTTCAACGAGATGGAGCAATCGGTCGCCGACTGGTCGATTCCCGTCGACATGGCGAACACAACCGAGGTCCGGATCAAACAACTGGATTGGAGAGTCTGCCAGGACGACCGGACGATCTTCCACGTGCAGTGCCAACACGCGACATTGCGATCTGACGCGCCGCGGATGGTGCTGCGGGGACATGTCACGGTGACGACGCCCGAGGTGGTCCTGGAGAGCAATTGGGTGGAGATGGATGCGAAGGACGAGTGCATCGTCGTCCCAGGACACTATTCGCTGAAGTGCGGGGGAGGAATGCGGACGGGACGATGCGCGCAATTCAGCAAGGAACTGAAGCCGACAGGTGCAGACTTTTCGAGAATGGAAGGGGACCAGGGATGGGTAAGCGAATTGCCGCTTGGATCGTTCTGACCTGTTGTGGCCTGACGGCGGTGGCCTCCGCTCTCTCGGCCGACGACTACGCTCTGGCGGGCCGCATGCACATGTGTCAGTGGACGCCTGCGGGTCTCGCCGATGCGCACGACATCTTTCTTGCCGGAATCGAGGATGCCAACTGCCCTGACTGCAAGACGGACCGCGAATTGACCTTCCTGCGGGCGATAACGGAAGCCGCCATGCTCTTCGTCGACCACAGTGATGCCTTGGATGTCGGCGATTTCCTGGAGCTGGCGGACGGGTTTGGAGTTGCACGGGCCCTCGATACGCTTGATGGTGTACGCTCCAGGAATTCAGTCGAGCCGATCGGCCCACATCCGCTGCTTCCTGAAAGGGACCCGAATCATGTGCGCCGGGCGCTCGGCGAGTCCATCCTGCCCCGATTGGAGTCGATCCTTGCGGAGCTGGATTCCATTGAGGATGCGCCCACACCGTTTGTGATGTACGTGCCCCCCGAGGAGACGGGACTGACCGGCGATCTGGAGATCGATTACGGCGACGTGCTGATTCTCAGAGGCCTGCTCCTGGCTTACAGGGGAGTGCTGCGAGCGCAAATGGTGTGCGACGAGAAGCCGTATGTGTATGAAGCGGCCTCGGGTCGGTTTGAGCTTCGCGAGACCGTCGGGGACGGCAACCTTCTGATCGAATGGGTGCGGCGTCTGGCGGACTGGCCGATGCGGGAAGCAGACGCCAACAGCCTTGGATTGATCCAGCAGGCCCGGCGGGACTGGATCGAGGCAATCACGTGGTACATGGATGCCCTCGAATACATCGCCCTGGAGGACAATCCGACGGGGGCCGATCCCCAGGAGGACGAACTGACGTACATTGATGGGACCAACCTGCCTCATCTGGATGTCTACGTAAACGTGCTCGTGACGCTGCGCAGCTACCTGCGGTGGGATATGGCGGGGTCCGAACCCATTGTCACGACGCGAACCTACGAGGTCCGGGACAGTAAAGCCACCCCTGTAGGTGAATTGACTCTCGTCTTTGAAAGCACCCGTTTCGAAGGCTCCCGAGGCTCTCTGAGACTGCCGGACGGAGATATGATGGAGGTTGAGTGGTTTGGTTTGGTTGACGGCGATACCGTCGGGATCAGCCTGTTCTGCCCCGGTCGCCAGGCCGAGGCCTGGTTGGAAGGCGAGATCGACAGCGCCCGCGGCATCATCGCAAGAGCATCGTTGGACGTCTGGGGACCCTGCCTGAGCAGCGCCATGCCGTCGGAGATCCCAGCCTGGCGCGTTGCCTTCGACGATTCCTCCGGCCGTTGATCCATCTGCGACCAACACGACTTCAAGGGCGTTCTGCAGCGCGGATCTGCTCGGCGAAGGATGCAGCGATCATCGTGTTGACCCATGTCCGATAGTGGCCGCCGGAGTGGGCATTCAACGTCGGAAGGCTTTCCATGACCTGGCACACCGATTGGACGCGTCCATGCCAGTCCGCAAAGGCGACATTGTGGGAGCGGGCCCACTCCTTGAACCACTGGTACGAGGGCGATGGATCATCCGGGAGGGCGGCCCAACTGACCACCAGCGTCGCGTCCAGTTCTGCGGCGGCTTCCAGCAATCTTATGAGGACAGGTTCTTCCAGGGCGGCTCGACATGGGGCTTGTTGCCCGGCTGTTGGCGGCTTTGACGCCCGCAGTCGGCGCCGCTTCTGCACCGTACGGATCGCGACCTTCAATCGCTTGCCGATCTCGCTTTTGACGGTCAGCCACTGCACCGGTTTGAGCCAGGGGCCCCAATGGGGATTGCCTTCCGTCAAATGACGGTGACGGTCCCCCTCGCGGAATTCGATATCGTCCGCATAGTCGTTATCGCAGCCCAGGAAAAGAATATAGTCGGGCCGACCCAGGATGCCGGCATAGCGGCGCAGGCAGATGAGCGTCTGCTCCAACCCATAGGCGGAAAGCCCCAGGTTGACAACCCCATACGTCGGTTGATACACGCCGTTATGCATGTTCAGCTGCAGGTCGAGCTGAAAGGGATAGGATGCATCGGCCGGCAGGCCGGTCCCTTGGGTGTACGAATCGCCCACCGCAAACACGATTCGCTCGTATCGCTCGAACGTCTCCTGAAAATTGACCGTCCCCAGCCTGTTGGTGTGCATCTCCTCCTGATAATCGGTCGTCCGCGTGAAGTGGATGCCGGGGCGAAGACGGTCCCCTAATTCCGCGTCGTATTGGTACAGTCCGATGACTCCGCCGGCCGTGTAGAGTGGGAAGAGGCACCGCAGAACGACCTCCAGGACGCAGAGAGCCAACAACAAAGCAATGACGGCCAAGGCCAGCTTGGCGAAGACTCTTCTCGCGGGACGTTCAGACGGTTTGGCGTCGGCGGACGGAGATGTCTTCATTTGAAGACGGCGGCTCCTCTGTCATCAAGTACGCAGACCGCACGCGGCACCCACATCGGCACAAGAAACGGAGAGGGCGGGATTCGAACCCGCGGTGCCCTGTTGGACACACTGGTTTTCGAAACCAGCTCGATCAGCCACTCCGACACCTCTCCGTGCTGCAATCCGACAGGAGCCTGCTTGCGGAGGATGCCCCGTAAACAGGCCCAAACTGCAATATTGTACCCGCCATCCAGTCACCGACAAGCATAAAAGGCGACGCTGCCGGAATATCCGCGCAATGGCCGCCAGAATGATATAGCCATAACTGTCTCATATGCAATGGCTTGCATCACATATGTGTTTTATTTTCGAAATTGTCTTGCATAATATGAACATGGATTCATAATATGAATATTACAGTTATCCTATGATTGTCAGTTCGCTTTGTGTGGTGTCTGTGGGTGCGAGCCATGGCCGAAACGACGAGACCGTCCCGGAGGCAACGTGAGCGTCAGCGTCACAGGGATGAGATTGTGGAAGCGGCGATGAGGCTCTTCTCCGAGAAGGGCTTCCACAACGTGTCGATGCAGGAGATCGCCGCCGAGGCCGAGTTCGCCACCGGAACGATCTACAACTTCTTCGACAGCAAAGAGACACTGTACCGGGAGATCATGAACGAGGTAGCCGACAATGTTCTGTCGGTCGTCCAGCCGATCCTGGAGGGCGGCGCGGACGAGAAGGAGAAACTGGCCGGTTTCATCAGAGCCAGCATCCGTGTTTTCCGTGAGAATTCGGCGGCGATTCGGTTATTTCTCCGGGCCAACCAAGGACCGTTGACGCACATCGGCACGGCCCACTTCAGCGAAACGGCCGGCAAGGTTCACGATACGTTGCAGGCGAGGCTCAGACAGGTCTACGCCGCGGGCGTTCGCCGAGGAACGTTTCGGGCCCTCGATCCGCGCGTGGTTTCACTGGCCCTGGATGCCGCATTGCGTGCAATTGTATTCTCTGTGGCCGAGGACACGGAAGAAAGCGCGCTGGAACAGAGAGTGGCCCACATCGAGGAGCTGTTCTTCAGAGGAATCTTGAATGGGTAGAATCAGAACCGTCTGTGGGGCCATCGGCGTGACGGGCATTGCGATCGTGCTGGTCATAGCGCTGACGGGCTGCCGGTCCTTCGACGGCCAGAAAGTGCGGGCCGAACACGCCCAGCGCTATCCGGCGGAGCTGGCACAGAAGACCGAGGAGATGCTGAGCGTCAGGGGGCCGCTGAATCTCGACGCCTGCATACGCATCGCACTGGAGAACAACCTGGACGTCCGGAGCTCTCAGATTCAGCAACGCATCGCAACCCTCGAACGCAAGATCGCTTTCGCCAACTTCCTGCCTGTTCTGGATGTCGGCTATATGCACTACGAGTTCGACCCGGCCATTGCCCTGGAGCTGTCTGACACGACCCTGCGCATCGACAAGGTCCGGACGATCACCTGGCAGGCGAACATGTCAATCTTCAATCCCGCGACGTGGTTCCTCTACGCGATGCACAAGCGGGGGGCGGAGATCGCCGAGCTGGTGACAACGTACACTCGACAGGTCACGGTCCTGCAGATCACGGTGCTCTATTACCAGTGCCTGTCGCTGGAGGAGATGGACCATGCGCTGGACAGCGAACTGACAGCGGCACTGGAGACCGAGAAGCGGTTGCGGTCGCTCCATCAGGAGGGGCTCGTCAGCGCCTGGCAGGCCGATCAGGCACAGGTCCTCGTGCAGACGCGCCGGGTGGAACGGCAGCGCATGCAGCGTGAACTGCGGCGGGCGAAGGCCGATCTTCTGGCGGCGATGGGGCTGTCTCCCGTGGCGGAGATCACACTGGCGGCCCAGACGCCGCTGGAAGCACCGGGCGGTACTCTCGAAGACCGGATCGCCGAAGCGCTGCTGAACCATCCCCATCTGCGTATCGCGGATCGGAACATCGAGATTCAAAAGGAACAAGTCAAGATTGCGGTGTCCGACTTTCTTCCTCAAGTGTTCGGTTTCGCCACGTATCCGGACTCGATCGACGACTTCGTCGATACCTCGGGGCAGTGGGTCTATGGTCTCTCGGGAACGATGACTCTCTTCAACGGGTTCGCCAATGTCAACGAATACAAGGCCGCCAGGGCGCGTCGCGAGGAGAGTTTTCTGCAGAGAGAAAACGCTTCTCTGACGGTCATCCTGGAGGTGATCCGATCCCATCTGATGCTCGAAACCGCCGCGGAACAGGCCGCCGTGGCCCAGAGTGCCTATGATGTGGCCGTCGAGCGAGTCGTGGAGGCCGAGCAGAAGTGGCGGGAAGGACTGATCGATTCATCGGAAATGCTCGATCTGGCGGCGCAGCGGGACAAGGCGCGCGTGCAGGCCATCGCGGCGAAGTTCCAGCACCAGGTCGGCATTGCCACATTACTGAATGTCATGGGAAAGACCCAGATCGACATCGAGGAGCCAGAGCATGACGGCCCATCCTGAGAATGGGAAGAAAACACCATCCGGCAAGTCCCATACAGCGCGAAACGTCTCGATCGGCGTCGCGGCGCTCGTCTGCCTCGGCGCGGGCGGATACCTTCTGTATCAGCAGAAGAGCCGGGCCGGGCAACCAGCGGCGACCGAATTGCAGAGCCGACCCCAGCGCACTCCCGTGGTCACGACCGCCGCGGCGATTCGGGATTTCGAACGCGTGCTCGTGGTTCAGGGAAACCTGGAGAGCAAGAATTTTGCGATGGTTTCTCCACGAGTCCCAGGGACGATCGAGGCGATCTTCGTCGAGGAGGGCGATACCGTCGCGGCGGGAAAGACCAGACTCTTTCAAACGGATGCGGCCAATCTCGAGAAGAACGTGCAGATCAAGGAGCATGCGACTCTGGTGGCGCGAAGTGCCAGCCGTGAAGCAGCGGCCAATCTCGAACGAATCATGGTGGACCTGGAGAAGGCTCAGCTCGATTACGACCGTTTCGAACGGTTACGGGACAAGCAGGCGGTCACCGCCGACGCGTTCGAGCAGCAGCAGTCGCGCTATCGGCAGCTTCAGGCCTCCCGCAAGCTGGCGGAGGCCCAGGTAGAGGTGGCAGTCGCCAAGGAAGCGCAGAGCCAAGCGGAACTGGCGATCGCCCGCAAGGACCTGGCCGACGCAGTGGTTTATGCCCCGATCGACGGCAAGATCAGCGCTCGCCTCCAGGAACCGGGGGAGATGGGCAACCCGGGCCGACCGGTCGTGCGAATTGATGACACCTCGGTCGTTGAAATGACGGCCTTCCTGCCCGCGGAATACTACGCCGCGGTGATCCCGGGGCAGACGGCGGTGAGGATTCAGGCATCCGGCGTGGATATGGGTCGGCATGTCATCACCTACAAGAGTCCGACTATCGATCCGAGACTGCGTACCTTCGAAGTCAAATGCCTCCTGACCGATCCGCCGGAAGGGGTGACTTCCGGGGCCATGGCCCAGATTGTCGTAGCCCTGGAGAGCCGCCGGGGTCTCGGCGTGCCTTCGCAGGCGGTCCAGCAGCGAGGCGGGCAGACGGTCGTCTTCGTCATCGAGAATGCCGTGGCGCGGCAGGTTCCCGTCACGACGGGAATCGAGACCGACGGCTGGACCGAGATTCGCGAGGGCGAAGTGAAGGAGGGAGCCGCGGTCGTCACCATAGGCCAGTCTATGGTGGAGGCGGGCATGGCGGTCAGCGTTCAACAGGAGGAGAAGTGATGTTCTTGTCCGATGCCTCCATCCGCCGGCCCATCGCCATGAGCTGTCTGATCATCGGCCTGGCCCTGCTGGGTTTGAACGCGTACCGCAAGCTGGGTCTGGAGCTGATGCCCAAGATGGACGTGCCCTATATCACGGTGACCACGGTCTATCCCGGCGCCAGTCCGGAGCAGATCGAGACGGACGTGGCCAAACGCATCGAGGATCAGGTCGTCACCATCGACGGCCTCAAACACGTCAGCTCCGCCTGCATGGAGAATGTCTGCCAGACCCTGCTCGAGTTTGAGCTGGACGTGGACGTGGATATCGCGGCGACCGACGTGCGCGAGAAGCTCGACCTGATCAAGGCGGACTTCCCCCAAGACGTGGAAGACCCGAAGATCCTGAAGTTCGACATCAACGCCCAGCCCATCATCAACATGGCGCTGACGGGCGATGTTCCTCTCGACGAGCTGTACGATTACGCCAACAACACGCTGCGCGACCGCCTGACGGTCATCGCCGGCGTCGCGAACGTCGAGCTCGTTGGCGGGGCCCGGCGCGAGGTACACGTGCTGCTGGACCGCCAGCGACTGGCCGCCAAGGGCCTGTCGAGTCTGAACGTCGTCCAGGCGATCCAGCAGGCGGTGCGGACGATTCCGAGCGGTCGCGTGACGGACCACGGCCGGGAGTATTCCGTGAAGTTCGACGCCGAATACAAAGACGTTCCGGAGATTGCCTCGCTCGAAGTGGCCGGCGAGGACGGCCGGCGCTGCTACCTTCGCGACATCGGCACGGTGGTCATGACCACCGAAGAACTCCGCCAGAAGGCCACCATCGACGGCAAACCGTGCGTGTACGTGAAGGTCATCAAGAAGGCGGACGCCAACGCCGTGAAGGTGGTCCGCGGCGTCCGCGAGGCATTCGACCGTCTCCGCGAACAACTGCCCGGCGGTATGGAGCTCGTCTGGGTCAGCGACGACGGACGGTTCATCGAGGCCTCCGTCCGAAGCGCCTGGAGCAACGTAGGGCAAGGGATTCTGCTGACGGCGGCGATTCTGTTCTTCTTCCTGTACAACGTCCGAGCCACACTGGTGGTTGCGATCACGATGCCGTTGACGATCGTCATCGGTTTGTTCTTCATGCAACTGGCCGGTTACACGCTGAACACCTCGACGCTGATCTCGATCGGTCTGTCGGTAGGCATTCTGGTGACGAATTCCATCGTGGTCCTGGAGTCTATCGTCTCGCGACTCAAGGACACGGGCGATCCGAAGGAAGCCGCCCGGCTGGGAGCCAAGGAAGTCACCGTGGCGGTGGTCGCCAGCGCCGGGACCAACATCGTCGTGCTGTTTCCCATCGCCATGATGGGCAGTATCATCGGTCAGTTCATGAGACCCCTGGCCTGGACGATGCTCATTATGACGGCAGTGTCGCTGTTCATCTCGTTCACGCTGACACCAATCCTGTGTTCGCTCCTGCTCCGTCCGGGCAACGGGCAACAGAAAGGGATCCTGCATCGCATGGAGACGGGATTCAATCGCTTCCTGGACGCCACCATCGCCGGGTACCGGCGCATCCTCTCGTTCAACGAGAGGCACCGCGTTGCGGCGTTGGGCGTCCTGGCCGTCACGATCCTGTTGTTCTTCCATGCCATGTCCCTGGGGGGTAAGATCGGGTTCAGCTTCGCGCCGAACAGCGACCAGGGCAGGGTATTCGTCAAGCTGGAGTACCCGACTTCCTACGATCTTGATCGGACGGTCCAACGGGTTCGCCTCGTGGAGCAGCGGCTCCGGGACGTGCCCGAGCTGAAGCACGTGCTCAGCGCCATCGGCAAGGTCGAAGGCGTGATCGGGCAATCCACAGAGGGCGTCTACCTGGCCCAGTTGCTGCTGACGTTCTCCGACCGCGATCAACGGACGCTGACCATCGAGGAGATCCAGGCGGAGATCCGCAAGCGTCTGGCCGGCTACCCGGAGTGCATCGTCACGGTGACCCAGCCGGCGATCGTCGGTGGGCAGAATCAGGATATCGAGCTGCTGATTGCAGGCGACGAACTGGCGACCCTCAACCGGCTGGCGATCCAGACGCAGGCCCGGGCCGCCCGCATTCAGGGGATCGAGGACCCGGACACGACGGTACGGGCGGGCAAACCCGAAGTGGCCATCGTGCCTCGGCGGGCTGTCCTGGCGGACTTGAACATCCCCGCGACCAGCCTCGGCATGGTCCTGCGAGCCAACCTCGAAGGGATCGAAGCCGGCACGTTCAAACGAGGCGACCGCAACTACGACATCGTTGTCGAACTCGCCGACGAGCAGGGCCGAGATCAGGTCGAGCAGTTCCTGTTTCCCGGGGCCCCCGGCCAGCCGATCCTTCTGTCAAATCTGGCAGACATCGAGCATCGTGTGGTGCCCGTTCAGATCACCCGGCACGACAAGCGCCGTGTCACGAAGGTCTTCGCCAACGTCACGCCCGAGCTGCCGTTGGGGACGGCGGTCAAACGGATCGGGGACGGGATCGACTCGGAGGGGCGTTTCCCGCCGGGATACGACTACCAGTTCACGGGCATGTACGAGAGGATGGCCGAGGCGGTGGCCGCCTTCGGCGAAGCGGGCGTGATGGCCATCATTCTGGTGATCCTGACGCTTGCGGCGATCCTCGAATCGTTCAAACAACCCGGGCTGATCCTGGTGACGATCCCGTTGGGGCTGATCGGCGTGATGTGGGCCCTGGCCATCACGGGTCAGAGCATGTCGATCTTCGTGTTGATGGGCATGGTCATGATGGTCGGCATCGTCGTCAACAACGCCATCTTGATCGTCGACCAGCTCAACGTCCACGTCCGCGAAGGGATTCCACGCCACCGGGCCATGATAACCGCCTCCTGCGAGCAGTTTCGCCCGGTGACCATGATTACTCTGGCGGCCGTGCTCGGAATGCTTCCGCTGGCCGTCAGTCGGGGGATCGGCGCTGAACTGCGAACCGGCGTAGGCATCGCCTCGGTTGGCGGTATTCTGATCTCCGGGATTCTCACCCTCTTGCTGCTGCCGATTCTCTACGACCTGTTTACTCGCAAGGGCAAGAACCAGGGAACGGACATCCATGTTGGAGAGTAGCCATGTTCGACAAGACGGACTTCGCCAGACTGGAGGAGTACCTCGGGGTAGAGCGGCTCGAGTGGGCGGATCTCGTTCGCTTTCGCGACGACGTGTTCGCCATCGCGGAGACGCCGCATGCGATCGAGAGTTTCCGCCGTCTCCTCGAAGACCTGGCCCATCATCCGGGCAAGGCCCTCGTATTCTACGGCACCAGCCGTTGCTTTTCCCCCGGGCGATGCAGCGTGCTGCTGAAACAACTTGGCGAGATGCAGAAGCCGATGGAAGGACGGGGCGCATTTGCCAGTCCGCTGGCCGGGTTTGTCATGGCGCGCGAGGAAAATGTGTTCGGCGGACTGATTCGCTGGCTGCGGTCGGTCAAGCGACCTGTGATGATGGTCTTTCAGGGCGACGTTTCCCTGCCGTTTCTCGGAATCGGGCTGGCCTGTGATTTCCGCATTGCGGCCTCTGACACCGTCTTCCACAATCAAGGACGCGAGCTGGACATGCCCCCCGGCGCCGGACTGCTTTACCTGTTGCCGGCCTACGTCGGCTTGGGCCGGGCCAGCAGCCTGGTGACACGAATCGCTCGAATGCCGGCTTCGTCCGCGTTCGAATGGGGCCTGCTCGATGAGGTCGTTGCCCCTTCGCAGCTGGATGCGGCGATCCAGAGGATGGCGGCGGAGGTATCCTGCTACTCGCCGGAGACTCTGGACACGATCAAGCAACTGCTCAATTACAGTCTGCCCAGCTTCGATGATTTCTTCACGCTGGAGACTCGTGGACTGGACAAAGCGTTGCGAAGCCGACCATGGGAGCGGCTCCCGGACGGAGAGCCCTCGGACGCTTCGCCATAGAAACCGAGCTGCGCGGCTTCGGGCTCCGATCCCGGATCAGCCCCACATCCACCTGCGGCGGAGTCCTGCAACCGGCTGAATCCCGCTTGCGGTATCCCGAGCGTTGCACTACTATTAGGGTGGCCCCATGGATGAGCAGAGTCCACAACCTGGTCTTTCGCGCAAGCGGTTTCGGCTCGTTTGGCAAATCTACGGCCTGCTGGCCCCGCGGGCGTGGAGCGTCATCGTGTACGCGGCGTTGGTTTGCAGTCTGGTCGTAAAGCTCTACCACGCGCTGCGCTACGGATTGTTGCGCGAGTATCCCAGTTGGATCCTGACGGACATCGCCATCCTTCTGAGCCTGGAGGTGATCCTGGCACTGATCTGCTATCGCTGGCCCCGCCAGGCGGTATGGCGGGCGGCCATGATCGTCGCCACGATCACGTGTACGTGGTCGGTGATGAACGCCGGCTGGCTGATTCGCACGGGGACGCAGATCCTGCCGATGGAACTGTTGCCGTGGTTCCGCGACCCGCTCAACATCACCAAGCTCGTGGGCCTGAACCTGATCCGCATGCCGGCTGCGGCTGCGGCGCTGCTGTTGCCCAGTGCCGTCGCCTTGGCGTTCTTCTTCGCCGCTCTGGTGAGACCGCTGGCTCCGGCGTATGAACCTCGTACCTTCCGCACCAAGATCATCTTCTCTCTCGTGGCGATTGTCGTGGCGCTCGTCGGCACGGCGGCCGCCTCTCGCCTGGGTTCGGCGCAGATCACGGCCGCCGGGCTGCGGTTCAACTGCCAGGCGCGGGCGATCCTCTCTTTTCTGTTGCCGGAGTATCGGCACCTGGTCCGCGACGATTTCAGCAACGCCACGCGTCAAATCCCGTACGCCAAGGACATCGCCATCTCGCTGCGGCCGCGCCGGGTCAACCACAACGTGGTGATCGTCGTTCTGGAAGGGGTTCAGTACCGTTGCACTTCCTTGGCAGACCACCACCTGCAAAGCGATGATGACGGATACGATCCGACTCCCTATTTGGCGGCCTTGGCCTCCCAAGGGGTCTGTTTCACCAACGCGCGTGCGGTCGTGACCCACACCACCAAGGCGCTGTTCGCCCTGCTGACGGGCCGGCGACCGGGCGCGTGCCAGGACATCGGCGAGACCGTGCCCGTCGAACAGCCCTATGCCAGCCTGGCGACCCTCCTCGAGAAGGGGATGGGCTTTCGAACGGCGTTCTTCCAGTCGCCCACCGGAACCTTCGAATCCCGCGCGGGGCTCGTTCACAACCTCGGCTATCAGAAGTTCTACGCCCGCGAGGACTTGAAGGACCCGAACGCCTTCGTGGGTTACCTCGGCGCCGACGAATTCGCTCTTCTTGAGCCGATCCGCGACTGGATCCAGTCGGACGACAAGCCGTTCCTGCTGACCCTGATGTGCTCGGTGACCCACGATCCCTACGAGGTCCCGTCCTGGTACGGCGAAATGGCCGGGACGCTGCCCGACCGCTACCGGCAAACGATCGCCTACACGGACAAGTTCATCCAGGCTCTGGATGTCGAGCTGGCCAGTCTGGGGCTTACGGACGACACGATCTTCTGCGTCGTCGGTGACCACGGCGAAGCCTTCGGTGAGCATCGTATCCAGGGGCACGAACGCGTGGCGTACGACGAGGTATTGCGAATCGCGATGTGCATGAGAGCGCCGCTGCTGATCGAGCCGGGACAGCGCATCGCCAGTCCCGTCAGTTCCGTCGATCTGGTGCCCACCATCCTGAGTCTGCTCGGATTCGAGGTGGCCGGACTTGGCTTCGACGGCGACGATGCCCTTGGGCCGTTGCCTCTGGATCGCAAGGTCTTCTTCGCCGGTTGGATGCAGCAGGGCCCCTCCGGCTTCATCCAGGATGGCAACAAATTCGTCTACGACCCGGAACAGAACACGGTCTCGCTCTTTCGCCTGAGAACGGATCCGCTGGAGATGTCACGGTTCGATCTGCCTGAATACGTCGCCAAGGGGTTCAGCGAGGAGATCATCCAATGGCGAAGGGGCACCATCTTCCGCATCGATCAGAAGCCGACGGGAAGCATGACGCTCTTCGGCTCGTGGTTGTGCCGGTGGAACGGTCGCATATCCAACGTCAAGCACCTCGAATGATGACAACCGGTCGGTTCCGTCATCGGATGGTTCAGCCTGTGAAACCTTTTTTTTTCGGCTCGCGCGAGAATCGGCAGAACAACCATTGCGGCTCTTAGTACGGGTGAATACGGCACTTGCAGCAGCAGGGTCAAGGGTAAATGCGGTTTCTGGAAAAAATAGGGCAAATGAGATAAATAGGTGCTTGCCATCGGCCGAAGGATTGACTACGTTGTTGGTGGCAGGTCGTAGGGCAGCGGTTGGGATGTGACAGATGGCCCGACGACAAGGACACGGGATGTGGACCGGCAGACAGGCCAAAGACCTCTGTAAACGCGGATCTCCGAAAACCCGGGGCGGGCCGTCCTAAACTGACATGACGCCGATCTGACGAGGAGGAGGTACCGCCCGCCCTTTTAGAATGGCAAGAGCCGAGGTTGGACCCGAGGCAGCAGGCGCGGGGCCGATCGCGGTTTCCCAGAAGCTACGGAGTCGTTCCGGAGGAGGGCGACTCCGTCTTCCTTTTTGCAGGCACCGGTGTGCGGTACCGTTCCGGCTGCGATGGGGCTGTGCCAGGCACGATGAGACGAATCATCTCAGTTTCACGACGCACCGACATTCCGGCCTTCTATGGCGAGTGGTTCATGAAACGGATTCGGGAGGGATTCGTCGGCGTGGTCAATCCCTTCGGCGGCCGGCGATATCGCGTGTCCCTGACGCCTGACGATGTGGACTGTTTCGTCTTCTGGTCGAAGGACTTCACCCCGTTCCTGACGCACCTCGAAACCCTCGATCGCCTCGGCTATCGATTCTACTTCAACTACACTGTGACGGCATTGCCGTCGGCGTTCGAGAGCGACGTGGACAAGCAGGCAGCGCTGAGCACATTGAAGCGCCTTGCCGGGCGCTACTCGTCCGCGCACATCAACTGGCGGTTCGATCCGATCATCCTGTCGAGCATCAGTGACGAAGCGTTCTATTTGCGTGCGTTCGAATCTCTTGCGAGCGAACTGGAAGGACTCGTCGCGCGGTGCTATTTCAGCTTTGTTGCGTTCTACGGGAAGGTCCGACGCAACTTCAAGGATTTGGAGAGGGCCCAAGGCGTTCGGGTGATCGAGCCGAGCGAGCAGGTGCGGATCGATCTGGCCAACCGGCTTGCGGAGGTGGCTGCTGAGCACGGCATCACGATGCACTCCTGCTGCGGCGATTACCTGCTCGGCGAGCGGATTCACAAGGCCCACTGCATCGATGGAGCTCTCATCGAGCGATTGTTCGGCCCGAGCGAGACACCGTACAAGGACAAGGGCACCAGGCCTCAGTGCGGCTGCACCGAAAGCACCGACATCGGGACCTACAACACCTGTCCGCACGGCTGCGTATACTGCTACGCCAATGCAAACAAGGCCGCCGCCCGCCGGGCCTTCGAACAGCACAATCCCGATTCCGCCTTCCTGGGCTACTCGAAGGCCCAATCGGATGTGTGGCTGGAGGAGTTGCAGGGCTGAAGGAACCGGCCCTACCCGGCGAGGCGGAGGACGAGCTGCTCCATGGCGACCTGGGTCTTGGCCTGGCCGGTTTTGACGGCGTAGTCGATGGCGGCTAATTGCTCGATGTATTTGCCCAACTGCTCCAGCGACGTCTGCTTCAATTGTGTGAAGAAACGGTCCTTGTTGTTCCAGATCCGCAACTGGCCGGCGACATCGCCCGGGGCGGCGCCCTTCTCGAGCATGACCTTGGCGGTGAACATGCGGCGCAGGTGGTAGGCGAAGGCGCCGACGACGGTGTACTCGGCGCTCTTGTCTTCTTCGAACATATTGCGCAGCCGCCGGATGGCCTGGAGCGGGTTGCCGGCGATCATCGCTTCGATCACTTCAAACGCACCGAAGATACGGTTGTGTCCGGCTAACGACTCGACGTGTCGCGAGGTGATCGTCTTCTCGCCCCGCGCAAACAGCGCCAGTTTGTCGATCTCGTTGTACAGCAGCGTCAGGTCTTCTCCGACCAGCTCGATCAGCATCTCGGCGGCCGGGCGGTCGAGCTTCATCTTGCTCGTCCGCTGCGCGTATTCGATGAGATGCTTGGGCAGCTCGTGACGCTTCGGCGGACTGACCTCGATCAGCGTGCCTACCTTGCCCAGTTTCTTGGCCAGCTTCGTCTGCTTGGGCCAACTGCCGACGGTCAGCACAAGAACACCGGTGGGAGAGGGTTTGTCGAAGTAGTTCTCCAGGGCCTGGCGGTTCTTCGAGACGAAGTCGTCGGCGCCCTTGATGACCACCACGCGCCGGCCCGTCAGGAAGGGCGCGGTCCGCAGTTCATCGAGCACGTCGGAGAGCGAAACCTGGTCGCCGTCGGCCGAGAGCAGTCCCGTCATGCGGTCTTGCGGATCGACCAGGCGATCGATCAGCTCCTGGCACCGGGCGTTGACCAGCGGTTCCTCTTTGCCTGCGATGACGTAGATTTGCTCACCCATGGGCGGGTCCTGATCTCGTTTGTAGTGGCGTCGTAAGACGCTACTTTGGCGGCGGCCCTATGCCCCGTCGGCTTCGTTGCGAGCTCGCTCCGAACGCAATTGAAGGGGCAGGCTCCCATGGGCGCATTACGAACGACCGTTGCCTTCCCCTTCGCCTTCGTCCTCGAGGTCTTCGGCGGCGATCTTCTCGGCGGCGACCAGCTTGTCGCCTTCCTTGAGTTTGATCAACCGAACGCCCTGCGTGTTGCGCCCGATGGAGCGAATCTCATCGAGGCCCGTGCGGATGATCATCCCGTTGGCCGTGATGAGCATCAGATCGTCTCCGCTGTGAACCGCCTTGAGCGCCACGACCTTGCCGTTGCGCTCGGAGGTCTTGATGTTCTTGAGGCCGACGCCGCCGCGCGACTGGGCCTTGTAGTTCTCGATGCCCGTGCGCTTGCCGTAGCCGTTCTCGCAGACCGTGAACAGGGCCGATTTCTCCTCGACGATAACCATGCCGACGACCTCGTCGCCGCTGCGCAGGTGGATGCCGCGAACACCGCGCGAGGCGCGCCCCATCGAGCGGACTTCCCGCTCGTCGAAGCGGATCGTCATCCCGTCCCGAGTGCCCAGAATGATCTGGTCCTGGCCGGTGGTTTGAGCCACCCCGATCAACGCATCGTTCGGGTCCAGGTTGATCGCGATCACGCCGCTGGCGCGCGGGTTGCCGTAGGCACTCAGGCGCGTCTTCTTCACGACGCCGTTCTTGGTCGCCATCACAAGCTGCCGTTCAGGGCCACCCTCTTCGTCCTCGAAGCTGCTGACCGCGATGATTGAGGCGATCTGCTGGTTGCCCAGGTTCAGAAGGTTGGCGATGCTGCGTCCTTTGCTCTGGCGGCTCATGGCAGGCACGTCGTAAACCCTCAGCCAGTAGCACTTGCCCCGGTTGGTGAAGACCAGCAGGTAGTCGTGCGTCGAGGCGATGAACAGGTGCTTGATGAAGTCGCCTTCTTTCGTGTCGGAGCCGATGACGCCGCGACCGCCCCGGCCCTGGCGACGGTAGGTGTCGGTGGGCATCCGCTTGATGTAGCCGATGTGACTGACGGTGACGATGACGTCTTCGTCGGCGATCAGATCCTCGATTTCGAGCGTTTCGACGGCGCCGGCGATCTGGGTGCGGCGGCGGTCGCCGTACTTCTCTTTGATCTCGTGGAGGTCTTCCCGGATGATGTCGAGCAGGACGTTCTCGTTGGAGAGGATGGCCTCGTAGCCCTGAATCTGCTCGATGAGTCCGGCGTAGTCCTTGGCCAACTTCTCGATCTCCAGTCCGGTCAGCCGCTGCAACTGCATCGTCAGGATCGCATCCGCCTGGGGCCCCGTGAGGAAGTGGTCGCCCCGGCTCTTGGCCTTGACGAACGCGGCGGGCAGCAGCTTGCGCAGCGTCTCCATCTCGACCAGCCGCAGCGGCTTGTTCATCAGGTTCAGCTTGGCGGTCGGCGCATCGGGCGATTTCTTGATAATCTCGATGATCTCGTCGATATCCGTCACCGCCAGGATCAGGCCTTCCAGGATGTGGGCGCGGTTGCGGCAGCGCCGCAGAAGGAACCGGCTTCGCCGGCGAATGACGTTCTTGCGATGGTCGATGAAACACTGCAGCATCTCGCGGATGTTGAGCGTTTCGGGCTGATTGTTGACCAGTGCAATGTTGGCGATGGCAAACGTGGTCTGCAACGGCGTGTAGCGGAACAGCTTGTTCAGCACGATCTCGGCGTCGGAGTCCTTCTTGAGCTCCACCACGATCCGCAGCCCATGACGGTCGGACTCGTCGCGGACGTCGGCGATCTCCGGGATGGTCCCGCCGTGCACGCACTCGGCGATCTTCGAGACGATCGCCGTCTTAATGACGGTGTACGGGATCTCGGTGACGACGATTCGCTCCCGTCCTCGCTTGTCGGTTTCGACCTCCGTTTTGGCTCGCAGCTTCAGATGGCCGCGGCCGGTGGTGTAGGCGTCGACGATGCCCTTCTTGCCGCAGATGATGCCGCCGGTGGGGAAGTCCGGGCCGGGCAGGACCTTCATGATATCCTTGAAGCCGCACTTCGGGTCGTTGATCACCAACAGCAGGGCATCGCAGATTTCCTTGATGTTGTGCGGCGGGATATTCGTGGCCATCCCGACGGCAATTCCGGTCGAGCCGTTGACCAGCAGGTTCGGAAATCTCGACGGAAGCACCACCGGCTCCATCCGCGTTTCGTCATAATTGGGGATGAAGTCGACCGTATCGTAGTCGAGGTCCTGAAGCATCTCCATGGCGGGCGCCGCCATGCGGGCCTCGGTGTAGCGCATGGCCGCGGGCGGGTCCGCGTCGATGCTGCCGAAGTTGCCCTGGGGGTCCACCAGTGGATACCGCATGTTCCAGTCCTGGCCCAGGCGGACGAGCGTCCCGTAGGTGGCCTGATCTCCGTGCGGGTGGTAGTTGCCGCTGGTGTCGCCGACGATCTTGGCGCATTTTCGATGGGCGCTTCGCGGACCCAGGTTCAGATCATTCATCGCCACGAGGATGCGCCGCTGGGAGGGCTTCAGGCCGTCCCGTGCATCCGGCAGGGCGCGCGAGACGATTACGCTCATTGCGTAGTTCAGATATGAATTCTTGAGCTCCTCAAGAATTGGCATATCCTCAAAGCGTTCCTGGGGTTGTTCCACGTCCTTCGTCATGTCTTCTATCCCTGGCCAGGGTTCCCAAAAATATGCAGCCTACCACGGATATCGCCACCCGTCAAGGGCTGCACAACGACGCGATGACCCGTTTCCTGCCGGGAGCGGAAAAAAGCGCTTGTGGAAGATATGGAACGACCGGCTCTCGGGTTTTATGGTCGATAAGGACCACCGTGTGCCCGTACGGGCATACCAGGAGGATCATCCGCCCAAGGCGGATCGCTACGAACCGGACTTTGACCCCAAGCCGAAATGGGTAATCGCTCCCGTGCCCGCGGATCCCGGCCTCTCGGGCCGGCCTGAGACGAGGGTGGCCGGGCGGGGCGGCTACTTCTCGGCGATCGTTCGAAGCGCGATATCCGAGATCAGACTGTCGAAGTCCCGGGCGGTCCGGAGCGTCGGGACCATGTCCGGCAGGCGAATGATCCGGGCGATGTCCGCCAGGGCCCGCAGGTGCCTGGCCGGGTCCTGCCCGACCGGGTCCAGCAGGATAATCAGCACGTGGGGCGCGCCGGAAGCCAGCGGCACGTCCAACGGGGCCTGCGAGACCCCCAGGAAGACCACGGATCCCGAGACCTGCGGGATATGGGCGTGAAGCAGCACGACGTCCTTAGTCAGCTCCACCAGCTCTTCCTGGCTCATCGTGTGCAGCAGGCGGGTGATCGCACACGTCTCGTCGGAGCCCGCGTCAAAATGGCAGCGCAGCAGTTCTCGAATGGCCTGCTCGGTGCTCGTGACGTCCATCTGCAACTTCGTCCGCTCGCGGGTGAACGTCGAAAAGATGTAGGAGGAATCAAGGATTCTGTCGGCCGCCTGTTGACTGTCCCACCTTTGGACAGGTGGTATGATGACGGAGAACGTCGTGTCAGGGAACTGCGCGGCCAGACGACCGGGCAGACGGTCCAGGACAGGTTGCCACGCGACCTCTCCTTTGCGCGCGCTCATGAGAATGAGCCAGTCGTTCGCCTGGATCTCGGCAGCCAGGTCTGTCTGCACCGCCTTCCACGTCTGAAGGGTCCGGACGGATGTGGAGACGGACGGCGGCGTTTTCGTGATGAACGCCTCTGCGGCGACCTTTGTCTCGACGGAACAACGGACCAGCAGCGTGGTGCCCGCCTGACTGGCCAGCGTCTTGACCGCGGTGACGACTGACTCGAAGCCGCCCTGGCGCTCCGCCAGGGGCGGCAGGACGAGCACAATCCGTGTGGTTGTGCTGACCGGCTTGCGGAAGCGACTGACCAGGATGAACTGAACACTCTGTTCGACGACCGCATCGATGATGCGTCCGAACGTACGGGTCTTGAAGCCGACCTGTCCGTCCCAGTTCAACAGGACCATGGAGATCCGATTATCCCGGATGGTCCGCAAAATGCCCGACGTGACGCTGAGGTCCACGCTGGTCAGAGGGGTCACCGGGACACCGGCCGCCATGGCGCGGACGACCGTATGGGCAAGGACTTTCTCGGCCGCCGCCACCTGCTGATCCGAGTCGCTGCCCTCCTCGGCCACGCGAACGGGGTACAGCGGCTCGTGTGATCCCTTCTCCCGGAGCAACAGCGCGACGTCGAGCAGCTCTCGGGCCCCTCCTCGCTCCTCCAGGGGGATCATAATCCGGTGCGGCGCCGAAGAGGCATCGAAGCCCGCCTGCTCTTCATGCAGAGCGACGGCCCGGGCGGCGCGTTCGGTGACGAGCGAGCCGACCAGGCAGGTCACGGCGATCATCATGATGGTGCCGGTGATGACCGCCTCGGAGAACAGTCCAAGATCAAAGCCCACCATGACCGCGGCCAGCGTGGCAGCCGCCTGATTGACGCTGAGCCCGTACATCAGTCGGCCTTCGTCCCGTCGATACCGCAACGCCGCCGTACAGCTCCGCGCGGCGCCCCACTTGGCCAGCAAGGCAACCGCGATCATGCTGATGGAGATGATCCACGCCCCGGAGCCCTCTACCAGCAGGCTCAGATCGACCAGCATGCCTACGGACAGCAGGAAGAAGGGGATAAAGATGATGTCGCCGGTGAAGTGAATCCGGGTCATCAAGAGGCTTTTCTCAGGAATCAGAGAGTTCAGAGCGATCCCGGCCAGGAAGGCGCCGATGATCGGCTCCAGTCCGGCGGCGTGCGCCAGAAACGAACTGAACAGCGCCACCGCCAGGACAAAAATGAACTCGCTGTTCTCGTCGACCGCGATGTCGCGGAAGAACTTGCGGCCGATCCGGGGGATGAGGGTCAGGACAGCCACAACGTAGACGAACATCAGGACGAACAGCCGGACCCAGAACCCCACGGTCAAATCGCCCCGGGTGGTGCTGGCGATCACCGAGAGCAGCAACAGGGCCAGCGTGTCGGTGATGATGGTCCCGCCGATGACTGTTGTCACCGAGCGGGACTTGGCCAGACCCAGCTTCCCCACGATCGGAAAGGTCACCAGCGTGTGTGAGCTGAACATGCTCGCCAGGAGGATGGCCGAGGGAACCGTCAGCCCAAGCACCCAGATGCCCATCGGGATTCCCATCGCCAGAGGAATGCCGAACGTCAGTAACCCGAAGACGATCGCGTGGCTGCGGTTCTTGCGCACCTGATGCAGGTCGATCTCCAGCCCCGCCAGAAACATGATGTACAGCAGACCGACGGTGCCGAGCAGGTGGATGGTCTGGTCCCGGGCCAGAACCCCGACGCCGTGCGGACCGAAGACGATTCCGGCGGCGATCAGTCCGATGATCTCGGGCAGGTGCAGTCTCCGCGCCAGCAGCGGCACGACCAGAATCAGCGCCAGGACCGTGGCGAAGATCAGTACGGGATCGGTGAACGGCAGCATCCAGGGTCCTCATACAAATCCGAAGCGGCAGGTGGCAGCCTCAAATCCGCAGGACTTGGGGATGGTTCTCCCCAAGAATCATCCCCAATCCTTCGACGAGCTCAAGAGGGCCGCTGCGCTTGAGGCTGCCACACACCTTCTGTCGTCGCGATCATAGTGAATCGGCCCGCGTCTCACAAGCGCCGGTACGGGCGAATCGTCTTTCCCCCTACGGATTCGGCTCCGCCCGTGGCGGACCGGGCTCATGGGGAACCTGCGCAAGAATTTTCCGGCTGTTTTTGCTCAGGCCAAAACCTGAACTATACTTTGGGTGTAAGGGGGTAGTAGAAAAGCCCGAGATTCGGAAAACTCGCTCATAATACTCCTTCCTTCTTTTCCAGGGGGGGCGGCTGACCAGGTGTCCATGCCAAGGGGGGTCGCTGTCTCCCTCTTTTTCTGCGCGCTCCTCACCGGGCCCCCTCGCCACATCGCCGGCCCATCGGCCTACCGCGTGATGTCGCTCACGCGGAACACATACGCATGTTGACTGTCGAGTTCATCGGGATCGAACTCGGGAAGTGCGATGATCAGATCGCCGTCTTCGGTTCGCCAGGACAGCGTCGCACGCGTGGCCAGGAACGTGACGGTCGTGTTGCTGCCGGGCTGGATGTCTCTCAGCCGCAACTCCTTGCCCGGCCATTTCGGAGCGATCGCGTACAGGTTCCCGTCCCTGAAGGTGAACAACACCTCTTTGCGCGCCTGTCCCGGCGGTGGCGCGACCGTTTGCTCCAGGATGTTAAACTGCGTCATATACTCGCCCCGCCGGACCTCGGGGATGTTTCCTGCGCTCCACTGGCAGGGCGCTTTCCACATACGCGTGCCGTAGATGGCCTCACCGTTGGTAGCGAGCCAGGCGCCGATCTGGAGCAATCGCTCCTGCATGATCACCGGGATCGTCCCGTCGGCCCGCGGCCCGATGTCGAGGCAGAGATTGCCGCCCCGGCTCACGACGTCGGCCAGCATCAGGATCAGCTCCTGCGCGGATCGGTAGTCCTCGATGTTCTCGGCGCGGTTGTAGCCGTACGAATACCCCATCCCCCGGTTCTCCTCCCAGGGGTGGCTGTCATCGTCCAGGCCCGAGCCGTATTCCGTCGTGTAGAAGCCGCCGTGCTTGTGCCGGACCCCTTTGCCCCATCGGTCGTTGATGACCAGGTCCTTCTCGTTCGGCGCATGATTGAACAGCCAGGCCAGCAGTTCGGGGCTGCGCCACTGCTCCCAGGTCAGGTCCCATTCACCATCCGCCCAGACCACATCGGGCCGATAGCGCGTCACGAGGTCCTTGAACTGCCCAAACAGATGCTCGGCGACGAATCGCGCCTTGTCGCTCTTCCAGAGCGGGTGATACCACTCGTACAGCGAGTAGTAGAGCCCGACCTTGATGTTCTTTCTGCGTACCGCTGCCGCCAGGTCGCCGACGAGATCACGCTTCGGCCCGACCTTGACGGGATTGTAGTTGGCCCCATAGGTCCGCTCGGCCTCGGCGCTGGGCCAGAGCGTGTAGCCGGAGTGGTGCTTGGTGGTCAGGACGATGTACCTGGCGCCGGCCCTCGCGAACAGGTCGGCCCAGGCGTTCGGGTCCCACAGCTCGGCCTTGAACATCGGCGCAAAATCCCGGAACTGGACATCCGCGCCGAATACGCGGGCATGGAACTCGGCCACCTGACCGTCGAAGGACTTCTCCTGGAGCCAGTACTGGTACCATTCCGCATAGTGGCCCTTCGGGGTCCACGCGGGCACGGAATACAGGCCCCAACAAACGAAGACGCCGAACTTCGCATCCTTGAACCACTGCGGCGTAGGGCGCGCATCGAGCGATTCCCACGTCGGTTCATACCGCTCGGCCGCCGGCACCCTTGTGGCGAATGATGTGAGGATCACAAGCACAGCAAGAACGGCAATGGTGTGTCTGTCCATCCCGGCACCCGAAACTTCTACTCGGACGAAGAGGGCGGATCCGCCCGCGCGGCTACGCAGGCGATCCCCATGGCGATCATGCTGCCTTCGGCGTGCAGAGAATGCAAGCCTTGCGATTCGGCGGGCGGAAAAATCGCGGGCCGCAGTTCGCCCCTGGCGAACCACGGCCCGTCCTTCCAAGGTAGGGGGGGTCACTTTATTCGTTTCGGCGCTGTCGCGCCAAGGCCAGGCCGCCGAGCGTGAGCAGGGCGATGGTCGTCGGTTCGGGGACTGAGATGGCCCCACTGAACCCGCCGCTGCCGCTGTGGCCTCCGTCGAGCATCTGGGCGAAGCTGTAGTAGCCTGGGCCACTTCCACCTTGAAGAGAAAGCTCAAAATCGAGCGAGGGTAGTCTGAGGTTTTCGAGGAGGGCCAGTGCGGCCGATCCGAGCGCCGAGCCTTCGTGCGTGATGAACAGGTCGGTGATGTCCATCTGGAACTGCGTGAACCCGCCGGCCACCGTTCCCAGGGTGGACAGATCGCCGCTGCCCAACGTGCCGGTCAGGTAGGTGACGCTGTTGTCGGCGCTCTTGATGACGATCTGCGCGCTGCCCAACGGGGTCAGGGTATACGGCGCGTCGGGAATGCCTGCGACCTGAAATGTCGGCAGATACATGTGGGCACCGACCAGGGCGTCGTAGTTGCTGCCCAGGCCGGAACTGATGATGATGTCCTGATCGAAGCTCAGGACGCCCGCGCCGTTGTAGGACCAGTCGCCGGCCGCGTTCGGCGCCGGGCTGAATTCCAGCACCTGTTGCGGCGGAACCGTCTCGGCCGATGTCCCGGCACAGAGGACTGTCATAAGTACGGCCATTGATATCAGCGGGGCTTTCATCCGTCTTCCTTCGGCGTCGTCGCTTTCAATTGCCGGCACTCGGATGGGTCCTGACATAGAAGCGTTCCTGCACCGTGGCCTGTCGGTGGCGTCCAAGCAAGCCGAGCCATCCGCCGAGTCCGAGCAGCAGCAGGGTCGCCGGCTCAGGGACGGCCACGAGGTAGTCCTGCTTGCCGTTGTGCGAGATCACGAGCAGGTCCGCCTTCGCGCCGCCGCCGGTCAGTTCGTGCAGCCATTTGTTGGCGGTCTCGACATCGAGGTTCGTGGCTCGAAAACCGCCGTAGCCCGGCGTGCCGTCGACGGTGACGTCCCACCCGGCCGGCGCCGTCGGCAGTTTCTCATAGATGATTTCCCAGACCGCCGCCGCAAAGACTGCCGCCATGCTGTTCTGCTGGTCGGTGTGAGAGCCGCCGCCGGCCCAGGCCGAATCGTAGTGCTTGGCCCACAACTCGCGGAGGTAGTTCGCCTTTGTGGTGCCAAGGATCTCGCCCGTGTAGCTGTTATAGAAGTCGTCGGGCATGCGCACGTCGTATGTCACGGTCGTGTTGGGCGCCGGTTCGTGCAGTTCGATGCAGAATCCCGGAATCAGACCGTTCGACCAGGTGTCGCCGATTCCGGTGCTGTTGGTCTTATCGAGCATGTAGACACCGGCGGCCACGACGTCTCCGGCATATCCTGCGCCCCAGAAGGTGATGCTGTCGTAGGCCCCGAAGCCATCGTGTACGGCGTCCACGGTGTCGGCCTCAAGCGACGGCACGGCCGAGAGCAGCAGGGCAACGCCCAGGAACGCCGCAAGCTGTCGAGATATGTCTGCCCGTCTCATGCCACCACACCCCTCTCGTAGCTCGAATCTCGTATCTCGCAAGGGGCCACGTGAACCCTCCGCCGATCGAGGTGCGTAACACCAGATACGAGGTACGCGCCGACGGCTGGGCAGAGCCACCCCACGGATGAGTCCAAACCATCGAACGAAACTGCCACACCTGCCTATCGAGTGCCCATGAGGTAAGCGATGAGCACCCCCCATTTCGAATGGATCGTTCCGTGGAACGATCTATGATGACCAGTCTACCCTATTTCGGACCCAATGTCAAGAGAATTAGATGGGATCGGGCCGCCGGAGTCTCCTTTTGCAACCGATGTCGCCACGCAGCCCAGACAGGATGTCAATTATCGGGCGATCGCTGTATTTTCCAGGAGCGCATCGGGTGAAAATCGATCCGCCGCAAAGCGTTCTTGTCCCAGCAAGCTCGTGGTGAACGGTGACGAAACCGAACCGTGTACGGACGCTGATATTGTCATCGGCCATGACCGGGATTGGGGTTTGAAGTGATTGTGGATAACGTGTGGACAAGTTGGTGGCAAGCAGGTCATGGCCTGTCTCCATCCGCCGGAATGCCGCAACCGGCGTGCCTGAGGGAAAGGCACCTGAGGTCAAAACCAAGAGGCTTGCGATTTGATGTCGCATAAAACCTTATATGCCAAGATTTTATGAAACGACGATTTCCCCCTTGCGAAAGCGGGGATGCTCGCTCTTACCCAAAGCCCCGGTCTTGCCGGGCATTCCCCTGTCCTGGAGAATCTGTCTGCCCGAGGCGCCTTAAGGTGGATAAACCGTAGAAAAGTCCTGGCAGAGGGCCCGAAGCGGGCTGAAAGACGCTTGACGAAAGCGTACGGCCCCGGAAAGGAACTGCTGGTATCGCCGTCGCGTGGAGCTATAATCGTCAGGCGTCGCTCCAGCAACAGGGATTTATGGTAGAGAAAGCCTATGGAGAAGATAGGAACTCGCGTGCTGCGGATTGCCCTGTTGTGCAGTCTATTGTCCTCGGGTTGCTCGCGAGAGGCCGGAAAACCGGCGGCGAGAACACGTCATGCCGTCGGGACGACATCCGACTGGGGGATACGAGTCGAGGGGCTGCAATGCCGACTGCGCCCGACGAAACGGCTCTGGCACAGCGGTGAGATGCCGACCTTCAGGCTCGACCTCCGCAATCAGGGTCGGCGGCTGTTCGCCTTCAATACCTCTGAGCCCATTTGTCCCGATCGTGTTTGGTTGGATGGACGCTGGTACCGGCGGCGCGCGGACGAGGCAGCGGTGGCGAAGATACGTCCGCTGACGCCTGGTGAGGAAATGGCGGACCTGATGGTAAGTATGCCTGTGGAGATGGGCCTGCCGCTGGCACCCGGCCGGCATACGATCCAGGTGGCGTTCGACATCGAGGATCTCACCGTGGTGAGCAACCCCGTGGAGATCGAAGTGGCCGCGGCGCCCGCCGGAACCGCAGCCGACACGCCGTAGTCCGCCACAGGCGGACTGGCTTGCCGGTTCATCGGCTTCTTTCGGTTACTGCACGCTGGGGCGGCCTTTGGGATAGGCCTCGGTGCTGCTGGGGGTCGCGCCGGTGATCGAATTGACGCTGATCTGCGTGGGACGCACGACCGCGTCAATCAGCGAAGCGTTGTTTGCCGTTACGGCTCCGTCGACCAGTTCCGGCACGCTGTAGAGACGATAGCAGGACTCGTAGAAGGACGGACGCCGTTGCGGCAGCACGAACGGCTTGTGCATCCGGCCCTCGGCATCCACGTAACTGATGTACGGTCGGGTGTACAGTCCTCCCTGTCTCTTGCTGCTGAATACGATCCAACGGCTGTTGCTCGACCAACTGTGCCATGATTCGCTGTGCTCGCTGTTGATCGCGACCTCGCGGTACGCGCCGGTCGTCAGGTCCATCATGTACAGGTCGCTGGTCGGTTGGTAAACGGGGAAACACCCGTATCGGCTCATGCAGAACAGCAGGAACCGCCCGTCGGGCGAGACACGAGGCAGCAGAATGCTCCGGCCCGTGTCCCTGGCGCTCAGCACCGTCTCCAACGTACCCCACGCATCCGTCGCAAGATCATAATGGATTCGCATCAGATCGTACCGCACTTCGGCGTAACGCCTGGGTGGCACCGTCTGCCTGTCCGTCCACAGCAGCGGGGCGCTGCAAAAGTACAGGTACTTGCCGTCGGGCGTCCAGGCGGGATAGGTCTCCAGACGCGCCTTATCGGACAGAGCAGGCGCCGTCCGGACCTGGTTCTTCTCGATGTCGTAGTAAACGATGATGGAGTCGAGGTCGATGACGTCGTGGATCTCCGGCTGCGCCGTGTGGAAGAACTGCCGCACGTCGTTGATCGCGTACGCCACGATCCTGCCGCTCGGATGCCATGCGGTGTATCCGAACTTGGCGCCGATCTTCTCGATGCGTCCGTCGTGGGCATAGACGGTCGCGCTGGGAAAGGACGTACTGCGAATTCCAAGGAGCATCCTGTCGGGGTCGTTGCCCACGAAGCTGTGGCAGTTGGCGCAACCGTTCCCGAAACGGCGCGTGTCGAGCAGAACGGTTTCCTCGAAGGTCTCCAGATTTCGCTGGCAGATCTGCATCGGCTTGGGGAAGTACGACGAGGGCATCATGAAGCGGTAGACCAGATGCGAGTCGATCGGCTCCGGTGCGATCCTGTTGCGGATGGGCTGGTACTGATTCCACCTGCCGTCCTCGGTCTTCACATACACATCGACCGTGATCTCCTTGCCCACATTTGCGTTGAGCAGGGCCTTCCATCTTTGCTGCGGGATGAGGATCTCGCCGGTTCGGCTGAGGATTTCAACCGGCTCACCGACGTCGGAATGGATCCTGGCGGCGTATCGGCGGCCGGGCTCGTCGATCCGGAAGTTCAACGGGGCGATGTTGGGTGGAAGGACGACCCCCGCATAATCCGGCGTGATCCGGGGCGCCCTGCCCACAACCACGGGCGATGCGGGACGGTCATCCTCGCACGATCCCGTCAACAGAGCCGTGACGACGGCCAGCAGGACCCATCGTGTTGAAAGGAACCAGGTCGCATTCATGGGCGTATTCGTATCGATGTCGGCATTTCGCAACACCCCTTTCGTCCGGGGCCCATCTTACTGCCGTCGCCCCAGGAGCCAACGTTTTTCTTGTCGGCTTCGGCCCCGATGCACTATAAGGTCCGAATGGACCGTCGAAGGCTGGAACTCTGGTGGCAGGCAGGTCTGTTCCTGGGCCTGTTCGTATATGTGTGGAGGGGGGTTCAACCTCAACTGTTGTATCACGGGTTCGGCGTGTTCGCCGCGTATCCGGTCTGCTCGTGGGAACGCCCGTTCCTTGTCGCTGCCTCGACCACTCCCGGCGGTCCGCTGAACGCGCTGGCCGCACTGCTGACGCAGACATATCGCAGCTCCTGGCTGGGCGCCCTTGTCATCATCGCAGTGCTGGTCCTGCTCTTCGTCGGTGTGCAGCGCCTGCTGCACGCGATGCGGGCAAGTTGGTCGAGGGACTTGGCATGGGTCCCGGTGATCGTCGCTCTGATGATCTACAGCCGCTACGACGATCCGCTCGCGGTGCTGCTTGCGATCGCGCTGTCTGTCTGGATGGCGGTCCTGTACGAGTCGATTCCGATGAAGACCTTGTCGGCGCGGGCGAGCGTGTTTGCGGTCCTGTTTGCCCCGGCGTATTACCTGGCCGGTGCATCGGCCTTCGTCTTCGCCTGTGTCGTGTACCTGATCGAAGCCTTGCCGCACCGGCGGATCATCGTGGCGGTGGTCGAGGTTGTTCTGGCCGCCGGCGTCTCCTTTATTCTGGGTCGGTTCATCTTCGGCCTCGAACCTCGGGCGATCGGCATGATCGGCACACTCTGGGGTTCCGGCCGCAGTTCTGAATTGGCCATCTTCTCCCGTTCGCTGATACTCGTCTTGTATGCCTTCGTCCCGGCCCTGATTCTGATCACATCTCTCGGGCAAGGCTTTGTCGTGCGGGAACGCACGCTGTGTCGCCCGTGGATCGCTGCGCGTGTGCTCGCGGTGATTGTGCTCGCGGCCCTGTGCCTGGCGCTTTCGCGGAATCATCTTCGCGACGAGCGAGCGCTGCATTACCATGCCCAGCAAAGGCAGTGGGATCGCGTCCTCGCGCTGGCGCATCGCATGCGCGGCAAACGCGTCTTCACGCGTTCCGGCGTCTTCGACGTCAATCGCGCTCTGGCGCACCTGGGCCGCTCGGGTGATGAATTGTGCGCCTATCCGCAGGACGAGACCAGAACGCTCTTCCTGAGCTTCGACGACATGACCGGGCGGCTTCAGCACGCCAAGCTGCTCGAACTGTACCTCGACCTGGGCTGCCCGAACGCCGCCGAGAAGAACGCCTACGAACTACTGGACAACGAGGGTCCGTCCCCGCTGGTGCTGGAGGCCCTCGTCCGCATCCATCTGGTCAAAGGACAGCACGAGTCCGCCCGGATCGTCTTCGAGGCGCTGGAGAAATACGCCGGCGGTCGCACGCTGGCGCGCCGATGGGCGGATGTGATCGCCGACCCTGCCAGGGCCGACAGCGATCCGCTGATCGGCGCCTGGCGCCGCGCGCAGGGGACGACGAACCATGCGATCGCAGGGATCTCCTTCGAGCCGCTGCTCAAGAGGCTCTTGCAGGACCACCCCGACCATCGCCTGGCGTTTGAATACCTCATGGCGCATTTTCTCCTGACGCATCAGCGGGCTGAATTGGTGCGCGGTCTGCCTCTGCTCGGGCCGCTCGGCTACACGCGGCTTCCGCGTCACTGGGCCGAGGCAGTGCTGGTGCATGCGCTGGAGACCAAGACCGCCCCGGATGCGCGAGGCTGGACGATCGACCCGGACGTGCAGAATCAATTCCGCGAGATCACCGCCATCGTCCGAGGCGCGCACGGCAACAACCGGGCCGTCTTCGATACACTGGCGCCGAAGTACGGCGACACCTACACCTTCTACAGCCTGTTCAACACCTGCGGCGCCCAGTGACATTGTTTGGGCGTTTCCCGCAGTCGCCTACTGGAACAACTGCGGCGCGAATTCGTGGAGGTAGTTCCGCCAGTTGATCCACGTGTGCGCCCCGTCGGTCTCCTTGTAGACCACGTCCAGCCCGTGCTTCTTGAGCATCTCGACGCTGGCGCGCGAGGTCTGGACGAGGAAGTCGTCCTTACCCGTCGCGAACCAGACGAGCCTGAGCCCGTCTTTCAGCGCAGCGCCGTCGAGCTTGTCCTTGTGCTGCTCTTCCCACGATGGCCCCTGGGGCGCGCCGCCGGGCCCGCCGCCGGCGATGCCGAAAATGCCTGAGCTGAACACGCCCACGTACGCGAACTTGTCGGGGTAAGGAATGGCGATGTTGAGCGTCTGCGCTCCGCCCATCGACAGACCCGCGATGGCGCGGTGGGCTTTGTCGGTGTACACGCGGTAGTTCTTCTCCACGTATGGCATGATGTCGCCGATGAAGTCCTTCGTGAATTCATCGTCGCCCGACCGGCGGCCGAACGTGAAGGGGCCCGTGTGTCCGGCGGGCATCACCACCACCATCGGCCTGGCCTTTCCGGCCGCGATCAGGTTGTCCAGGATGAAGCCCGCCCGTCCGACCGACGTCCACGAATCATCGCTGTCGGACGCGCCATGCAGCAGGTAGAAGACGGGGTACTTACCCTGGCCCGACTCATAGCCCGGCGGGGTGTACACGTGCATCCGCCGGAACCGCCCGAGCGACGTCGACCAGTACGTGACCTCCGCGACGGCGCCGTGCGGCACCTGCCGGGTGTCCATGAAGTCCGAGCCGGGAACGTACACGAGGCTCCACGTGTTCGCGTTGGATTCGCTGGTGGCCGGGTTGCGCGGGTCGATCACCGAGACGCCGTCCACATTGAAGTTGTACCGGTACGCGCCCGCGTCGATCGGACCGAGCGTCACCTCCCAGACGCCGTTCGGGTCCTTCGTCATTTCGGCTCCCTGCCCGACGTTCGGGATGTCGCTACCGGCCAGTCGAACGGTCTCGGCCTTCGGCGCCAGGATGCGGAACGTCACGTGCCGGTCGGCGGCGACCTCGGGCGATGTCACGCGCGGACCGCGCGGTCCGCCCGGCCCGGGCTGCGCCTGCGCGGACGGCGTGAAGGTCAATACGCACACGGCCAATGCTACGGCGACGGTGGTCTTCAGTCGGTTCATCGTCTTTCTCCTTTCAGCACTTGTTCTGTCTCGGTGGTTGGCGTACCGCCGTACTCTTGGGACATCGCTTCGGAAATGCGTGTGAGGAAATTGACCAGCAAGTCGGCTTCCTCTGGGGTGAACGGGGCGAGCAGGCGCTGCCGCACCGGTTCGCTTTCGGTCCATAGGCGGTCGAGGGTCTGTCGGCCTTTGCGCGTCAGGCTGACGCAGCGGGCGCGGCCGTCGATGGGGTGCGGCCGTCGCGCGACCAAGCCACGATCTTCCATGAGCACCAGCATCGCGCGGATCGTGTTGGCGTCGGAAGAGGCCCGCCGGACCAGCTCCTGCTGCGTGACCCCGTCCTGCTCGGCCAGCAGCGTCAGCAGCACGAACTGATCGACGGTGACGGTCCGCCGGGCCAGACAGAGGTTGCTCTGCCGGTGCATCCGCCCGTACGCGGCCCGCAAACCCATCGCTATCTCGTGCCCGGTCGCCATCGCGACCCCCGCAACTGGTACGTATACGTAAGACTTGACTTCGATAAACCTACTCCCCCTTCCGCCCGAAGTCAACACCAAAACCGCGGTGTCGGTCCAAGCGATCGACAATGGCACGTGTGTGGCAGCCTCAAGCTCGAAGAGCTTGGGGATGGTTCACGGTTTGGTGATCTCGACGCGGCGGACGGCCAGCTCCATGTCGCCGCCGGTGGCGACCAGGCGCAGGTCCACGCCGTTGCAGCGGCCCGCGAACCGGCACTCGGGCAGCGCGAAGTGCGCGGTCTTCCACTGGCCGCTGCCCGTCAGAGCGACGCTGCCGGCCGGCCGGAACGAGCCTTCCAGCGGGCCCTCGCTGACCGTGCTGTCGTACTCGACGCCGAACGCGGCGCACCCTGCGTCACGATGCGTCACCGCGAGGGCGACGGACTTGCCGCGCACGCCGAACGCGAACGCATCGTCGACGTCGAAGTACAGATAGCGAGTCGTTTGCGAATGAGGGTTGGGCAGCGTGACAACCGCCGAGATCCCATCGTGTTCGATCACCTGCCAGTTGCCGTCGCCGCCGCTGGCACGCAGCGTCAGGCCCTTAGGCGTGTCCGCTTCCCAGACGATCCGCTCGGCCTCTGCGTAGGGCGAGCCGAACCGAAGCTGCGTATCGGTGTGCCACATGTCGGCGAACAGCTTCGTCAGCACGATGTAGCTTCGCCCGTATTCGCGCGAGCGGGCGACGTCGGTTCCTTCGTGCCATTCGTTCCACGTCTCGACGTGCACCATCCAGGGCCTCTGCCCCGGCGGCAGTTGCAGCAGCTTCGTCCAGCGTTTGATGTAGGTCTGGCCATCGCAGCGTTCGACGATCAGGGGTTGCCGGCCGGGCACAGCGCTGTGGTCGTAGCCCGGGCCCAGTGCGGCCACGTCCTCGAAGAGGATCGGACCATTGACCGCGCCGCCCCAGGAATAAGTCGCGTCCGCCTGGCCCTGCCAGCCGGCGGACTTGACGAGGAACGGCTCGACGCCGAAATCGGCCGCGAAGCGTTCCTTGACGAACGCGAACTGCCGCTCGGGGTCCTGTCGGGCGGCGAAGGCGGCTTCGTAGAAGAAGATGATCGGCTTGCCGTCGACGCGGGCCCACTTGGCCGGCGGGATCAGGCTGAAGAAATCGCGAATGGCCGTGTAGAACCAGCGCCTGCCGAAATCCGTGGTCAGGTCCACGTGGTAGCTGCTACCGTCGGCGTTGAAGCGGTTCCACTGGAGGATCGAGGTGTCGTAGAACAGGCCGATGGCCGGAGGCTGCAAGCCCGCCTTCTCCAGCTCGCTGTGCGCCTCGACCAGGGGAGGCAGGCCCACGAAGCTCCAGCCGTCGTAGGCGCCAGGAACGCCCCAGTAGACCGGCATGATGAAGTCGATGCCCGCATCCATCACGTCGAGCAGTTGGCTCTGGTGCCAGGAGGCCCGCTTGTAGCTCAGGTCGGTCATGTCGGCCGGATGCGTCGTCATCGCGTCGGAGCCGTCGTGGTCAAAGATGTGGGCGTTGCTGTCGATGTCGTACCAGTAGAAGTACGTCGTCCCGACCACCGGCCGGCCGCGCTGGAACGAAGCCGTATCGCGATGGTCCCGCGCCCTCAGCGGAAAGTACGCCCCCGGCGCCCGCTCCGGCAGATCCCCCACCTGACCACCCGCCACCCCGCACCACAGAACCACCCACGCCACCATTGTCAGTCGCATAACAGCCTCAATCATCATTCTCTGCCAAAGTGGACACTCCATCCGAAGCACTGATTATACGCTTTCCGGCAGCGTCGGAAACGCTTGATTGCTGTGAGCAGCACAGATTCCGGGCCCTTGAGATCTGTGTGGCAGGCTCCCGCACCACGCTGCACGCAGGCGAGCGGGGGCGCTCGCCCCACGTACGATCGTTTGTCGCGCAGGCGGTTCAGTCGAAGTAGTTGACGAACTGGAGGTCCTTGGCGACGCGGAGGAACCAGCCCTCATCGGGATCGAGGTTGGCGACTTCGCCGCCGGGTGCTACCTGGAATCCCCAATGGCCCACCAGGGGCGAGCCCCAGGTCAGTTGAACCAGGCCGCCGCGCGCCATGACATGGCCCGCTCCATGGTTCCAGTTGAGGAAGGGATACCGCGAGACCAGATCGTTCCATTGCTCGATTTGTTCGGGCGACGCGGTCTTGCGCTCCTCCGGCTGGATCAGGATTCCCTCGGTGTTCACCAGGGGGTGGTTCTGAGATACCTCCTTGGCGAAGTGGCTCATCCGGGCGTAGCCGATCTTACTGACGAAACGGTCCCGGAGGCCATGAAGGAATGCGTGCAAGTGCCGAATGCCAAGCCAGTGGGTCGCGGTCAGTGCCAGAACAGTGAGCAGTGCGCCGGCGGTCCAACGTATGTCTCTGTGGGTGACGAGCGACCGGACAACCGCGCCCAAGAGGTAGACAGTAGCGACGAACCTAATAGGTCAGCGCGACGAGGGTGCGCGGGTCGATCGTGGTGAACACGATCCTGCCGGCGTCGCACGAGAAATTCACGTCGGCGTCGACGGGCAGCACCACGGCGGCCTTGGCGTCGATGGGCCTGTCGAATTGCAGCGTCGCGTCAATCGGCTGGTCGTTGAAGTTCTCGATCACGACGCAGTGGTCGCCGATCAGGTACAGGGCCACCTTGTTGGGCGCATCGAACTTGACTCCAAACGGCGCCAGCATCTTGTCGCGGATTGGCGCCAGGTCCTCGCGCGACAGTTGCAGCAGGCTCTTGGGGTCGCCGCCGACCTTGAGCGTGAGCAGATTGTCGTAGGACTGGCTCGTGGTGAATCGCTCGGCCAGGCCGTCGGTGACGAGCACGGGCGCGCCGGAATCGAGCAGGCGTCGCAGCTTGGGCCAGAGCTGCGGGTCCTTCATCGCCTGGATGGGCAGGAAGGCGGCTTTCGCGTCGTCGCGGATCGTCGCGGTGGGCACCAGGGGCAGGCCGAGCATGCCGACGAAGTCGTAGACGTAGGCTTCGCCTCGCGGCTTGCTGTTGGGCGGCTTCGGCGCGGCGATCCCTCGCAGGGGCTGGCCGCGCACCAGCGAGGCCAGTTCGAACAGGGCCGGGATCTCGGTCCGCAGCCGCGCGACGTTGGCCGGACCGGTGCCACGCAACAGCGAGCCGTAGCAGAACAGCAGCATCTCCTTCGCGTCGGCCAGCACGGTCTGGCGGGCCTGCTCGACGTAGGTGTCCTCGTGCGTGCCGTACGGGTCGAACCAGCCGCCGCCGCACTTGGCCCCGCCGATCTCGCCCAGCCACCGCATGATGAAGTATGCCTCGTACTGGACCTTGCCACCCCACTGCGGGTCGTCATAGTCCCGCGTCTCCGTCCCCACCCAGATCCGGTCGTACTCCGCGGTCTGCCGCACCACCTCATACCCCCGCTCATGGAACGCGCTGTACCATTGTGGATATTTGAGGATGACTTTGACGTTGGGGTTGACGGCGCCGGCGGGGGCGAGGATGCGGTCGCGGCTGACGCGGACCATCAGGTCGCAGCGGTACTCGTCCCACGCCTGCGTGCCGCGGGCCTGCTGGCACTCCTCGCACTCGCAGTCGGTGAAGAGAAAATCATCGATCATGATCTCGTCGAAGATCGACGCGGCGTACTCGAAGATCTCCTGGATCCGCTGTTGCGTGTCGGCGTTCGTGTAGCAGGAGACGACGCGCCAGCCCGTGGAGGTCTTGCCGAAGCCGGTCGGCGTGACACAGCCGGAAACGTCAAACCCGTTTTCGCGGAACCGGTCCCGTGCGTGCTCGAGGGCCTTGCGTTGGGCGGTGTAGCCGTCGCGAAACGACTCGATGAACGCGTGCGTCACGCCCGTCTTGCGGCACCAGTCCATCGCGCTGTCGATTCCTTCGTTCGTCGAGAGCTTGTCGCGCACGTCTTGCGCGGTGAACAGCGTCGCGATCCGCAGCACGTTCTTGTTCCGGTTGGCCAGCTCCCAGAGGTCCTCGGCGCTTCCGACGGGGGCCCAGCCGCCGACCAGAATAGCCGCCGTGACGAGGCATCGGATGGATCTCGCTCTAATCATTTGCTCACCTCACCTTCGCTTCAGATCGTTCTGCAAAAAACCCGGCGATCTTGTCCTTGAGCCGGCGGCACGCATCGCCGGGGTTCGGCGCCTCCGTCACGTCGGCGCAGACGGCGACGCGCTGCGCTCCGGCCCGGAGCACCTGCTCGACGTTCTCGTGCGTGATCCCGCCGATGGCGACGTGGCTGACGCCCGTCTCCGCCAGCCGCTCCAGCCCGTGCCGAACGTAGTCCAGCCCCGCGACCTCGATCCTCGGCTTCGTCGTCGTCGCAAAGGCCGGACCCAGACTCACGTAGCTCGGCAGCGAGTCGACCGCCCGTTCGAGCTCATTCTCGTCGTGCGTGCTCTTGCCGATGATCAGCGGGCTCAGTTGCAGCCGCCGGGCCTGCTCCACCGGCAGATCGTTTTGACCCAGGTGTACGCCGTCGGCGCCCGCGGCGCAGGCGACGTCAACGCGGTCGTTGATGATGCTCAAGGCCCCGAAGTCCCGGCAGATGTCCACGAACTCGACCGCTACCGCGAACAGCCGGTCGTCGGGCATGTTCTTGGCCCGCAACTGGAGGCAGTCGGCGCCGCCGGCGGCGCAGCGACTGGCCAGCGAGAGGATCTCGGCCGGCAGGTCGCTCGTGACAATCACGTACAGCCGCACGCGATGGAACTTCTCCACCGGCTGCGCGAACAGCACCACGTCCTTCTCCAGCGTGTACGCCTGGTAGCGGAGCCGCTCGATGGCCGCCGCGACCGGCTTGCTCTCGCCCTGCGCCATCTCCGCCAGCGCCCGCAGCGCCTCGGTCAGCCGCCGGGCACCCGCGGTGAACGCCTCGGCCGCCGTGGCTCGCTGGAGCTGGTTCTCCACCTGCTGTCCGACGCCGACGTCGCCCAGCGTGTCGCGGCCCGCCAGCAGCTTGCCCAGCTCCAGTTGCCCGATCGCCGCACACAGCTCGTGCCGCAGTTGCTTGGCCCGGCCGCTCAGCGTGCCGTTGTTGACCGCGAACCGGCAGTACTCCTCCATCACCCGCAACGCCTCGCGGGCCCGGTTGAAATTCGCATCGATAATCCGGTAAACCGCTCTGTCCATCATGGCCGCCATTCTAAGCCCGAAAGCCCGTTTTCGACAGCAAAAAGGCGAGTTCGTCGCGCGTGTTGCCTATTGGGTTAAGGCCTCGCAGTGCCTTCCTTCGTTGTCACCCTGAGCGGGGCACTGCCCCCTTTGTCACCCCGAGCGCAGCCGAGGGGTCCGGCCAGAGACGTTGCGCGCCCATGTCCTGTGTCAGACGCAAGCGTCCCTCGCTCGCCATCCCCAAGCCTCCGTTACGCTTCGGCTTGAGGCTGCCACCCGTTGTCATGTGTCCCTGCGGTCTACAGCCTACCGCCTCCGGCCTGTTTGCACTCTGCCTTGTCATCCTGCTGTTTGCTCCTTGCTGTTTGATTTGTCGTCGGGGAAGTTCAGGCAGGCGAACCTGCCGTACAATTCGAGAGCCTTGCGGTCGCGGGCCTTGGCGGCTTCGACCTTATCGTCGAAGGCACCGATCATGATCTGCTCGCCTTTGTGCGCGATAAGGGCCTTCCATCGCTTGCCATAGGGGTAGACCCCCGCGAAGCCCGACCAGTTGCCCCTGAATTGCCGGTTGTGATTGTTCTGTCCCGGCGTGCAGATCCGCAGGTTGCTGCGCCGGTTGTTGAGGGAGTTGCCGTCGATGTGATCGACGACCATGCCGGGCGGTGGCTTCATGATCTCGCGGTGCATCATGATCATCTCGCCGCGTTCAGCGCGTCCGGCGTAGTACTTGCCGTCCATGCCCTTGGCGAACCATCGGTACTGACTGAGCCACTCGTAGTCGGCGGCGCCAACAATCGCCACCATCCGCAGCGTCAGCGGGATGAAGCGCACGTCGCTCTGCTCGTCCTGCTGGACTTCGACCCGCTCGGGCGGCTTGCGTCTCGCGCGGAAGTTCGCGCAGCACTGGGCCGGGTGCACCTCCCGCAGCTCGCCGGGACTCTCGGCGTGGTGCGCGCAGATGGGCAGGATCAGCGGCCCGTCCGGCCCCTCGTGGAAGTCCACCAGCCGCTTCGGCTCCAGCAGGTACACGCAGTCGGCGCAGGTGCCGTTGCATCGCGGCCTCTCGTCGCGCCTCTGTCGCTGGCGTCGCGTTCGCGGTTTCGTGCTGTTCGCCATGTCGCTTCCTTTCATGCATTGCCGCCGGTCCAAAATCTCATCACGACCAGGCGAGCCGGCGACTGAGGCCCGCCTCTACAATGGGCTGGTGTTGCACGTTTGGTACGAAAAAATCGCCACTTTTCGAGCCCCCGACCGCCATAAGTCCAGCCCGACCAACGAATAAAAAAAATCTGCATGTCACGCGCACTTTGTCGTTTGCCTGTTGCGTGTTTGGTACGAAATCGCACGCGTTTTGCATGCTACGAACACCACCGTGCCCTCCGACCGACGCGCCACTATCAAGTCGAGAAGTCACCACAACACGAATCCTCAAACGCGGAGGAGCCCCATGCCGGATTTTCGCCGGGTTTGCGTGCGCTGACCGTTCTCTGGCAGGTGCAGGGGCCTCACGGGTGGGTGGATGCTCTGAAGTCGAGGCTCCTATTGTTGTATTACTGGCGGGGGGGCGGCGGGGGGGCGAGCGGGCGTATGCGTCGGACGATGTGCGGGTGTTTCTGGAGGGGTTCCGGCGGGCGGTGCTGGACCGCGACGAGAAGCTTGTTCTAAAGAGGTACATCGATCCGGCGTATCGACGCGAGCAGCTCGAGGGACTATTGGGCGGCGACCGCCGGCAGTTCCTCGATGAGCTGTTCGGCCTGGGCAAGAACCGCTTTGACCAGATCGTCGAAATGGAATTCGCCTGTGAGGACATCCACTTCGAGCCCCGGAAAGAAGGCTCCATCTCGGACGTCCAGACAACCCAGTGTCCGGTCGTGCTGATCTACCGGAACGGGGTCCGGATCGAGGACACCGTTCTCGTCGTCCGCCACCGCGACGGTAATAGAACCTTCGCTGTCGATGGCGCGAGAGGCTGACACGATACGCACGACGCGGGACGTGGGATGTGCCACGTCTCTGGCCGGATGCTTCGACTTCGCTCAGCATGACAGAAGAGGGCAAGAGCGTTCCGTCTGGCGAGTGAGAGAGCAACTGCCACCCATGACCATGCACCGCCAAATGGGGGATTCGTTGTACTTGGGGCGTGGGTGTGGTATAAGGTCCTGTCGAATGTGGATTCGCTGTTGGTTCGATGCCCTCACGGGCACACTACGAACCTGAGAAGACCTGTTGGGAGGTTCTATGGAGATAGCCGAACTGAAGGGCGCGATCGGCAACCTGGAGGCCCGAGTCGTGAAGATTCGGGACTGGCTTTGACTTGCCCGGCAAGAGGGCGCAACTGGATCAGTTGACACAGCAGATGTCCCGCCAGGGCTTCTGGGACAACCCCGAGGCCGCACAGCGGGTGACCAGCCAGCTCAGCGCGCTGAAGGCCGTGGTCGAGCCGGTCGAGGAGTTGCAGCGGGAGGTGGCGGACCTGAGCGAGCTGTATCAACTCGCGGCTGAGGAACAGGACGGCGACGAGCTGGAGCAACTGGAGGAGGACCTCGGCGCGCTGCTGCGCCGCTGCGAACAGATCGAGCTGGCGGGCCTGCTGTCGCGTCCGGAGGACACGAAGAACTGCTTCCTGAGCATTCACGCCGGAGCAGGGGGCACCGAGAGCTGCGACTGGGCCAACATGCTGCTGCGGATGTACACCCGTTACTTCGACGCGAGCCGGTTCAAGTATGAAGAACTGGACCTCGTGCCCGGCGAAGAGGCCGGAATCCGCTCGGTGACGCTGCGCGTGATCGGCCCGTTCGCGTTCGGAAAACTCTCGTGCGAGGTTGGTGTCCATCGGCTCGTGCGCATCAGTCCGTTCGACTCGCAGAAGCGCCGGCACACAAGCTTCGCGGCGGTCGACTGCCTGCCCGAGTTCGAGGACGACATCCAGGTCGAGATCAACGAAGACGATCTGCGCATCGATACCTATCGTGCCGGCGGGGCCGGCGGCCAGCACGTCAACAAGGTCAGTTCGGCGGTTCGCATCACGCACCTGCCCACCGGTCTGGTCGTGCAGTGCCAGAACGAGCGGAGCCAGCACAAGAACAAGGCGCGGGCCATGGCAGTGCTCAAGAGCCGGCTCTACATGCTCGAACAGCAAAAGCGCGACGCGGAGTTGGCCAAGCTGTACGGCGACAAGGGCGAGATCGCCTGGGGCAACCAGATCCGCAGCTACGTGCTGCAGCCGTATCAGATGGTCAAAGACCATCGCACGGACTACCAGACGGGCAACGTGGATGCCGTGCTTGACGGCGACCTCGATGCGTTCATCGAGAGCTACCTGCACTATCGGGCCAAGGACAGAGCGAAGAGCGCATAGGAAAATCAAGAATCAAAATGCAGAGAGCGAAATGGAATGCTCCTGATACGGTGAGAAACTGATGAAGCAGATCATTGCGGTGGAGATCAAAGCGCGGAAGGTCGGGTTGGCCCAGTGCAAGACGGACCTGCTGGTGCTGGGACGGTTTGCCGATGCGGCGGGCGTGGACAGAGACGTCAAGGCGCTGGACGAGAAACTGGGCGGCGCGATCAGCCGCGTGACCAAGCTGGGCGACTTTGTCGGCAAGGCCGGAACCAGCTCGCTGATCTACAGCGATGGCAAGATTCCGGCGCGGCGCGTGATGCTGATCGGACTGGGCGAGCAGAAGAAGGCGACGCTCGACACGATTCGCAAGGCGGCGGCCACGGCCGCCAACCAGGCGGTCAATATGAAGCTCCCGACGCTGTCGTTGGCCGTACACCTGGCGGCGCAAGGCAAGCTCGATATCGCTGCGATGGGCCAAGCGACGGCCGAAGGTGCGTACTTCGGCAGCTATCGCTACGACGAGTACGTGACGGACAACCAGAACGGGCGGCGCAGCGCGTTGAAGGTCGAGGTAGTGGACGCCGACGCCGGGCGGCTCAAGTCACTGAACCAGGGGCTCGGCGCCGGCGCGGTCGTCGGCCGGGCTCAGAGCTATGCCAGAACCCTCGCCAACCGCCCGGGCAATGTGATCAACCCGCCGGCGCTGGCGAAAACGGCGATGGAAGTGGCCCGCGCGACCCGCGGGCTCCGTTGCACCGTTTTTGACGCCAGGCAGCTCAAGGCCAAGAAGATGGGCGGGATTCTGGCGGTCGGAGCCGGATCGAGGAGCGAGCCGAGGCTGATCGTTCTCCGGTATACCCCGCCGAAGAAGCCGGCCAAGGGTCTGCCTCGCGTGGCGCTGGTGGGCAAGGCGATCACGTTCGATTCCGGCGGGATCAGCATCAAGCCGTCGGCGGACATGGACCAGATGAAACTGGACAAGAGCGGCGGGATCGCGGTCCTGGCGGCGATGAAGTCGGTGGCCGAGCTCGGCCTGCCGGTGCACGTGTGGGGTCTGATCCCCTCGGCGGAGAACCTGCCGAGCGGGTCGAGCTACCGGCCCGGCGACATCATCACCACGTACAGCGGCAAGACCGTCGAAATCCTCAACACCGACGCAGAAGGACGGATGATCCTCTGCGATGCTCTGGCCTATGCCGCCAGGCAGAAGTTCGAGACGATCATCGACATCGCGACACTGACCGGCGCGTGCATGGTGGCGCTGGGCACGTACAAAGCGGGCCTGATGGGCAACAACGACGAACTGATCGCACAACTGCGCCGGGCGGCCGAGGAAAGCGGAGAGAATGTATGGCACCTGCCCAGCGACGACGAGTACGCCGACGAGATGAAAAGCAAGATCGCCGACCTGCGCAACACGGGCGGCCGGTGGGGCGGCGCCTGCACGGCCGCCGCCTTCCTGAGGCAGTTCGTCGGCGAGACGATGTGGGCGCATCTGGACATCGCCGGAATGGACATCCTCCAGAAAGCGACCGAGTACGCCAGCGCGGGCTCGACCGGCTTCGGCGTGCGCCTGCTGGTGACCTATCTGATGAATCTGACGAGAAAGAAATAGATCGCGAAATCGGGTGAAGTCGATGGCAGCGCGAAGACGGAAGGTGGACCAGGAGCGCATCCGCAAGGCGGTGCGTGAAATCCTGCTGGCGATCGGTGAGGACGTGGATCGCGAAGGGCTCCAGAAGACCCCGGAGCGGGTGGCGCGAATGTACGCGGAACTACTGGGCGGGATGTACGAAGACCCGAACGTGCATCTTCGCAGCGTGTTCACGGAGGAGTACGACGAGATTGTCCTGCTGCGCGACATTCCGTTCTACTCGCTCTGCGAGCACCACCTGCTGCCCTTCATCGGCAAGGCCCACGTCGCGTATCTGCCGACGGGCAAGGTGCTGGGCGTCAGCAAGCTGGCGCGGATCGTCGACTGCTACGCACATCGCCTCCACACGCAGGAGCGGCTGACGGGCCAGATCGCCGACTTCCTCATGCAGAACCTCAAGCCACAGGGCGTGGCGGTCGTGCTCCAGGCTTCGCACAGCTGCATGACGATTCGCGGTATCAAGAAGCCCGGCTCGCTCATGGTGACCTCGGCGCTGCGAGGCATCTTCAAGCGGGACGCCCGCAGCCGCAACGAGGTACTGAGCCTGATGCACCAGGGCTCGGTGTAAGGGGGCATCTCATGGTGCGGCTGGCCCGCCAGGTCCGATTCTCGATCAATCCGTTTCGCGATCAGGACCATCCCGGCGCCAATGCCTACGCGTCCAGGCCTGCCGGCGAGGGTCTGGCCCTGTTCCTGGAATTGACGATCGAGCTCGTCGGTCCGGTCGCGCCCGACACCGGTTTCGTCGTCAACGTCATGGACATGGACCGGATCGCGCGGCAGTTTGCGGTGCCCGTTTTCGCGCAGGGTGTTCGGGAACGGTACCGGCGTGGCTGTCCGATCGGTCTGGACCGCGTCGGCCAGATGCTCACGCAGGCGCGCCAGCAGTTGACGGGCCGATTCGGCGTCGCCGAGGTGGACCGGCTGATTCTCAACCTCAATCCATACAGGAGACTGACGATGGATGCCTGCGAGCCGCACGTACTGCGCTTCAGCGAGAAGTTCGAATTCGCGGCGATGCACAAGCTCTGGAACGACGCCTTCAGTGAGCAACGCAACTTCGAGGTGTTCGGCAAGTGCGCCCACCCCACCGGACATGGGCACAACTACATCGTTGATGTCACGGTGTCGATGGCTGCCGATGCGGCCGGGTTCGAGACCGGCCGGTTCCAGCAGACCGTTGAGACGGAGCTGATCTCGCTGCTGGACCACAAGAACCTCAATGCCGACCTCGACGAGTTTCGCGAGGCGATCCCGACGGTCGAGAACCTGGCGGCCTTCGCGTGGCGCCGTCTGGTGGGCAAGTTCGATCCGGCACAGCTGCACAGCGTCACCGTTTGGGAATCGGACCGGACGTACTGTACGTGCTGCGGCTGACAAGGACCGACCGCGTCGAGGATGCCGCCGTCGGCGGTCACACGCAGGAGCCACCATGGATTACACATACAGCGACATCGCCAAGATGATCGACCATTCGCTGCTGAATCCCACGCTGACGGATCGGCAGCTCGAACAGGGGTGCCGGCTGGCCCTCGAATACGACGTTGCCGGCGTCTGCATCCTGCCGTACTACCTCAAGCGGTGTGCGGAGATCCTCCAGGGCAGCGCGATCGCGGCCAGCACGACGATCGGCTTTCCGCACGGCGGGCACACCACCGCGATCAAGGCGGCCGAAGCAGAACAGGCCCTTCGCGACGGCGGCCAGGAACTGGACATGGTCGTCAACATCAGCAAGGTCCTCAGCGGCGACTGGGACTATGTCCGCAGCGATCTCGGCGCGGTGATCGACCTGACCCACAGGCACGGTCAGAAGGTCAAGGTCATCTTCGAGAACTGCTATCTGAACGTCGATCAGAAGGTCCGGCTCTGCGAGATCTGCACCGCGCTCGGCGCCGACTGGGTCAAAACCTCGACCGGCTACGGCACGGGCGGCGCGACCATCGAGGACCTGAAGCTGATGCGGGCCCACTGCCCCGCTCGCGTGCAAGTCAAAGCCGCCGGAGGCGTCCGCGACCTGGACACGTTGCTGGAGGTCCGCGCGGTCGGCGTCACCCGCGTCGGCGCCACCCGCACCGCCGAGATCCTCGACGAGTGTAAACGCCGCCTCGCAAACGCCACCTGACCGATGCGCCGATCGGCGGCGCGCGGGTGCGGCAGCCTCAAACGCCGTTGGCGTTGGGGGATGGCGGGATGTGACGGGTGGCAGCGGCAAGCGGTGCACGGAAGGCAGGCAGTTGCGTGTCAAGGAGGACGCCGATGTGGAGGATTACGGTCGTTGTCTTCATCGCGGTCGCGGCAGCGGGCGCCGGCCGGGCAGAGTTGTGCGGCGTCGATATCGAGATGTTCAAGCGGCCGGAGGAGACGCACCCGCGCTGGGAGCAGAATTGCCGTTCGCATGACTTCTTCTGCGATTGGCGACTCGTCTGGCTCGATCTGCCTGAAGCTCAACCGCCGGAAGGCTTTGCCTGCCTTCTGACGGTGCCTGATGACCCAGACAGGACCGGCTGTGCCGGCGCGATTGACTGGGCCGGGGACGAATTGGACCGATGGTGGTACGTGTATCTCGACCGGCAGCACTATCGGTTCCTCGATGTGACACAGTACAACCTGTTGGGCGGGCCGCCTGGCTACGAATGGCGGTGGGGTCACGGGGTCTGGCCTGACGTGTTTTGGCTGCCGGCGCCCGTCCGATGTGGTCGGCAAGGGGCTCAGCCGATTCCCGAATCGGCGACTGCCGCATTACTCGCCTTCGGCGCGGTGGTTCTCCTGCGGGCAGGTCGGTCAGAAGGCACTCGGTGAGGCACCCTGCTCTGTAGCGCGGGCCGATGCGCGGATCAGCGCGCTGTAGAGCCGGGCCTGCTGCACTTCGCGCTCGCTGTCCGCCTCCGCATCGGCCAGATCGACGATTCGCATCGACCAGGTGCCTTCGTAAGGCTGCAAAACCGTTCCGGCCACCGCCTGCGCGACCGTGGCGGCCTCCACCTTCGGATACGGATGCTCGCGGTAGATCGCGACGTATTCATGTCCCGGCAGGAACACGTGCTTGAGCTTCAGCGGGCGGCCATACGCCTCGCCGATCAGGCCGGCACCGACGCGCGCGGCATAGTGAAACGATGCCGTCAACTCGTGCTCGCCCGGGCGGATGTGGTGCTCGCAGACGCCGCCGCGGCCGATGCACGAGGCGCGGACGTTGCGGCCGTCGATCCGAAGGATTCGCAGCTCCGCCGTGTTGACCAGCAGCAGCGAGCGCGTTGCCTGCATCGTGGGGGACTGCCAGGGGCTTTGCGGCGTGCACGGCCCGCCACACTGCCGGCTGCAACTCGATAGCAGTATAGCAGTGAGCAAGCCGATGAGCAGGCACGCGCCCATCGCAGGAAAGGCTCGAACGCGCATAACCCTACCTCCTTATAGAGTTACCTCGTTCCGTTGATGGCGCACCGATCCGAGCGGACCGATGTGACCGCGTCGTCGCTAATAGGCGTTGGATGCATCGGGCTGCTTGGCGGTGCCGCCCGGCTCCCGCACCCAGGACAGGTAGCTTCGCGCCTCGGCCACCTCCGGCTCGGCACTGGCTCCTCCGACATCCACGATCTCCAGCGTCCAGTACAATTCCGGCGGCGGGTTCAGGACGTTGGTCGCCACCTCCGCGAGGCCCATCTGGCCCTCGGGTGCGGTCCCTTCGTGCTCGCGATAGACCGCCACGTACTCGTGCTCGGCCAGGAACTCGTGCTCCAGCGTCAGGGCCTGGCCCTGGACGTCGGCCAGCACGCCCTCGCCGGGCGGCGCCGCGTAGCGGAACACCGCCGTCAACGTGTGCCAGCCGGGAAGCAGATGGTACTCCTGGACGCCCTGGGCGCTGACGCACGTCGGGGTGGCGTCGTGTCCGTCGATGTAGAGGATCCGCAACTCCGCCCGGTTGACCAGCAGCAGAGACCGCGTCACCTGGATCGTCGGCGATTGCCACGGGCTTCGCGGCACGCACTTGGCGCCCTCGCAGTCCTTGCACCGACAGCCGGCGAGAAATGGGGGTAGAAACAGTGCAGCAACCAGAAACGGCATGACCAAACGGCGTGTGTGAACGCACATAACCCTACCTCCTTATAGAGTTATTCGGTTCATCGAATCCCTGCTCCGGCTTCCGAACGGCCTCCAAGCCGCAAAAACCGACGCAGCCACGAAAACGTGATTCCAATATACAACAACCGGCCGCTTTGTCCAGTCTTTTCCGCCCGGAATGACAAAATCGCGTGCTTTCCTGCCCCGATGTCGGTGCCCGGCAGCGCGCATCCGTGTTATGGTCGTTGCAGAGCCCCTACCATTGCGAGATACGAGCAACGAGATACGAGATACGGGTCGTCGGTAGTCCTTGAACTTCCGCATCCATTCGGGCCAGTCCTCGGGCTCTGCGCCGCCGGCCTATGCGAACTCGCCTGCCACGCGCTGATCCGGCTTGTATGCGGGCGACGCTGCCGTGCTTACGCCGTGTCCTCGGTGGATTCGGCGTTGCGCTGGGCCTTGTGCATCAGCTTGTAGACCCAGTCCTCGAAGTGCATGGGGTAGAGGTTGATCTTCTCGGTCGCCAGTTGCAGGCCCTTGCGGGACATCCACGCCCTGATCTGTTCCTCGTATCCCGGCAGCCGCTCGGTGATCTGCTTTCGGTAGAGCCGCTTGAGCATCCGTCTTCTCTTCTGGCGAATCTCGTCGGGCTTGCCGATGGCGCGGAAGTACCGCCGGACCGTATCGACCGTCATTTCCCGGTCCTGGCGGAAGTACGGAGCGAGCCCCTTCGGCACGTCGTCGCGCAGCGTGAACTCGTCGTCGATCGCGCGGAGCTGCACCTCGCTCGGTTCGTAGTGCAGCAGCGGATCGTAGAAGAACACAGCCGGATGGTAATCGACGCGGTGCGCGCCGAGGTAGATCGTGAACACGTCCAGCCCGCGCCCGTTCTGGTACAGCATGGGCGGCCCGTCGCCGATCAGAATGCTGAAACAGAGTTTGTTGAAGTCCTTGCGGTTGAAGCCGACGATGTCACGATGGACCTTGCGCAGCTTGGGCAGGCCCGCACGCCGGACGTCGAAGATCAGCAGCCGGGCATGCGTCGTATCCGCCGCCGCCCGTTCGATGGCATCGACCGTGCCGTCGATTGTGCCGGCGCTCGGCCGGACGATCTTGTACCGCTTGAGCCTTTCGTCGGCGCCGATCCGCTCGGCCACATCGGTCCCGAGGATCGGATCGAGCGTCAGGATGTAGATCAGGTTCTTCCTGGCCCGATGGGTAAGGATATCCTGCTTGTCGTCGATCAGTTCCTGTCGCTCGATCACCTGCGCAACGCCTTGGTCATACGATGTTCGGGAACCACCCCTGGGTTGTACGCCCGCGTGACGGCGCATGTTCGCGGGCTTCGCTGCGGCTGCGGTCGGGCTTGCGAGACGCTTTCGACGGGTCTTTCATCGACAGGCTGATTCGCTGCTTGGCCAGGTCGACCTCCAGCACCGTGACCGTTACCTTCTGGTGGACCTTGACGACCTCGCTGGGGTCCTTGACGAAGCGGTCGGCCAACTGGCTGATGTGCACGAGGCCGTCCTGGTGGACGCCGATATCGACGAAGGCGCCGAAGGCGGTGACGTTGGTGACGATGCCGGGCAGGCGCATTCCGGCCTGGACGTCCTCGATCTTGTTGATTCCGTCGGCGAAATGGAAGATCTCGAATTGTTGACGCGGGTCCCGGCCGGGCCGGGCCAATTCCGCCATGATGTCGTTCAGCGTGGGCAGGCCCACCGTCTCCGTGACATAGTCTTGCAGGCGGATCTTCGCACGGATCGCACTGTCGGTCATCAGGGTCGCCACAGAGCAGCCCAGGTCCGAGGCCATCGCGTCGACGATCCCATAGCTCTCCGGGTGTACCGCGCTGGCATCGAGCGGATTGGCGGCGTCGCAGATGCGCAGGAAACCCGCTGCCTGCTCGAACGCCTTCTCGCCCAGACGCGGCACCTTCTTCAGCGCCAGGCGCGACTCGAACGGGCCGTTCTCATTGCGGTAACTGACGATGTTCTGGGCCAGTTGCGGGCCGAGGCCCGAGACGTACTGGAGCAACTGCTTGCTGGCGGTGTTGACCTCGACGCCGACGCTGTTGACACAACTGACGACCACGTCGTCGAGGCTCTGCTTGAGCAGGGACTGGTCCACATCGTGCTGGTACTGCCCGACGCCGATCGATTTCGGATCGATTTTGACCAGTTCTGCGAGCGGGTCCATCAGGCGGCGTCCGATGGACACGGCGCCGCGCACCGTCACGTCCTCGTCGGGGAATTCCTCGCGGGCAACGTCCGAGGCCGAGTAGATCGACGCGCCGCTTTCGTTGACCATGACGATGGGCGTGCTGCGGGCGAGCTGGATGTTGCGGATATAGCTCTCGGTCTCGCGGCTGGCGGTTCCGTTGCCGATGGCGATGACCTCGATGTCGAACTTCTCGCACAGCGCCGCAAACTTCATGGCGTCGGCCGCCGCGCGGGCGTCGCCCGTGTGCGGATAGATCACGTCGGAGTGTTTCAACTGGCCCTGCCGGTCCAGGCAAACAACCTTGCAGCCGGTGCGGAAACCGGGATCGATCGCCAGGACGTTCTTGCGACCCAGCGGAGGCGCCAGCAGCAACTGACGCAGGTTCTCGGCGAAGACCCGGATCGCCTCCTGGTCCGCCCGCATCTTCGCGGACGCCAGGACCTCCGTCTCCATCGAGGGCGCCAGCAGCCTCTTGTAGCTGTCGACCAGGGCCTCGCGGACGAGGGCCGTACTCTTGCAGTTGCCTTTGATGAACAGCTCTTCGAGAATCCGGTGCGCCTGCTCTTCGGGCGCGACCACCTGGAGTCGCAGGAAGCCTTCTTTCCGGCCCCTTCGCATGGCCAGAATCCGGTGCGACGGCGCCTTGGCGACCGGCTCTTCCCAGTCGAAGTAGTCCTCATACTTGCGGCCCTCTTCCTCCTTGCCCGGGACAACCTGAGATTTCAGCACGCCCTTGGCGCTGAACAGCTCGCGCATCTGCGCGCGGGTCTGCGGGTCCTCGTTGATCCACTCGGCGATGATGTCCCTGGCTCCCGCCAGCGCATCGTCAACCGATTCGACCCCCTTGGCGGCGTCGACGAAGGCCTCGGCCTCGACCGCCGGATCCACCGCCGGGTCTTGGGCATAGAGCACTTCGGCCAGAGGCTCCAGCCCCTTTTCTTTGGCGATGGTCGCCCGCGTTCGGCGCTTAGGCTTGAACGGCAGATAGATATCCTCCAGCGAGGCCATGGTCTCGGCCTGGAGGATGTCCTGCTTCAGTTCCTCGGTCAGCAAGCCGCGCTCGGTAAGGGACTTGAGGATGGCGTCGCGCCGATCGTCGAGGTCTTTCAATTGCCCGAGCCGGTCGCGGATCGCCGTGACCGCGACCTCGTCCAGACTGCCTGTCGCTTCCTTGCGGTAGCGTGAAATGAACGGAACGGTGGACCCTTCCTCCAGCAGGCCGGCGGCTGCAGCCACCTGGCCCGGCCTCAGAGACAGTTCCGAGGCGATGCGTGCGATGTGTTCCTGCTTCAACGATCGATCCTTCTCATGCGTCGTTCGAACATCCGGCGCCCCGGCGGCGCCGGCGCTGCGAGACTATATCCCGTTGGTGCCGCTGTTTCAAGGACGCGTGCTGGAGCGGGGCGTTACAGATCCGGCCCAGAGGATGCCCTTACGAGCACACCACGAGCCAGGTCAGATCTCGGGACTGGTGAGCCCTTCCTGGATGGCGTATTTCGTCAGTTGGGCCACGTTGTCGATATCGAGCTTGTTCATGACGCGCAGGCGATGGGCCTCGACCGTCTTGGGGCTGATGTAGAGCCGGCGGGCGATCTGACGCGTGGTATTGCCCTCGGCCATGAGCTGGAGCACCTCGCGCTCGCGTGGGGTCAGCAGGGAAAACGCCGTGGGGGCACCCGCCTGGCGACCGTTCAGCAGATCCTCGACGATCACGTCTCCGATCGACGGGCTGACGTAAACCTTGCCCTCGGCGACGGTGTGTATGGCTTTGACCAGCTCGTCGTAATCGCAGTCCTTCAGCAGATATCCCATTGCTCCGGCCCGGAACATCTCCATGACGAACTGCCGCGACGAGTGCATGGACAGGGCGATGACCTTGACCGCAGGGCATTCGCGAAGTACCTGGCGGGTCGCCTCGACGCCGTTCAGGTCGGGCATGCTGATGTCGGTGATCAGGATGTCCGGGGACAGCTTGCGGACCAGGTCGATCGTGGCACGGCCGTTCGGGGCCTGCCCGATCACGTCCATATCCTCTTCCTGCCCGATCGCCCGGCTGAGCCCCTGCCGGACTATGGCATGGTCGTCCGCTAAAATGATGCGAATCTTCATCCGTTGCCGCTCCCTGTCCGCTGCTCTGATCGGCTACCGCCTCTGGCGGCCCGCACAGAATGTACGGTATCTTACGAGAGCCGTCGAGCGATGTCAACCGCTATCGGGACCCGCCCAGCGGCCGGGTCTGACATTTCGGATTGCGGATTGGGGACTCCGGATTCGTCGATGAAAGCCAATCCGCAATTCAAGATCCCCAATCCTGCTGGGGCTGCCGGCGGAGGCAAGAACCCGCCCGGCCGCCATGACGTACTCACAGGGGATGTTTGGCGATGGCTGAGCGGAAACCTGCATGAATCCCGATCCCGAGGGCAGGCGGGGCAGGGACTCGACAGCCGGCACGCTGGAGATGGTCCGGCATGAATGTCTTGATGATGACCAATACGTTCACTCCCTTCGTCGGAGGCGTGGCGCGATCGGTCACCGCGTTCACCGACGAGTTGCGGAAGATGGGCCATCGAGTGGTGGTCGTCGCGCCGGAGTTCGAGGGCGCGCCCGAATCGGAGCGGGACGTGATTCGCGTTCCGGCGATCCAGCATTTCAACGGCAGCGATTTCTCGCTGGTGCTGCCAGTTCCGGGATACCTTTCCGCCCGCCTGGAGGAATTCAAGCCGGATATCGTTCATTCCCATCACCCCCATCTGCTGGGCGGCACCGCCGTGCGCATCGCCAGTCGCTTCGAGTGTCCCCTGGTATTCACCTACCACACCATGTACGAGCATTACCTGCACTACGTGCCGGCACACGCCAAGCGATTGCACCAGTTCGTGGTCAACCTCGTGACGGGATACTGCAATCTGTGCGATCACGTCATCGCGCCGAGCCGGTCCGTCGCCGATGTTATTCGGGCACGCGGAGTCGAGGTGCCGATCGACATCGTCCCGACGGGCGTGCATACGGAGCGATTCGAACACGGCGACGGCCGCACCTTCCGGCAACTCCGGGGAATCCCCGAACAGGCCTTTGTCGCCGGATACGTGGGCCGGCTGGCCCCGGAGAAAAACCTCACGTTCCTGGCCGAGGCGGTCGGCCGGTTCGTCACGCGGACGGCGAACGGCCACTTTCTCGTTGTCGGGTCCGGTCCGTCCGGGCAGAATATGCGGGAGATCTTTGATCGCCAGGGAAACTCCGACCGGCTCCACCTCGTCGGCTCGCTGGAAGGACAAGCCTTGATTGACGCCTATCACGCCATGGACGTGTTTGCCTTTGCCTCACACACGGAAACGCAGGGAATCGTGCTGCTGGAGGCGATGGCGGCCGGCCGGCCGGTGGTGGCGATCGATGCCGCCGGTGCCCGCGAGGTGGTCAGGGATCGGCAGAACGGTCGGCTTATCCGCGCGGAGGACCGGCGGGCGTTTGCCGAGGCCCTCGAAGGAATGGCCCAAGCAACGCATGAAGAAAGGACCGCTTACAGGCAGGCAGCCCGGGCGACCGCCGCCAGATTCACGATGGCCCGGTCGGCGCAGCGGCTGGTGGAGGTTTACGAGAGGGTGCTGGCTCGCGAGGGACGCGAATCGAAGGACGAGAGCGCCTGGGGCGGCGCGATCGAGGAGATCAAGGCCGAGTGGGAACTGCTCAAGAACATCGCCGAAGCGGCCAGTCAGACTTTCCGGTGAACGCGCGGCGGCTGGCCCGTGAGATCGCATGCTGAATTTCGTGGAAACGTTCGTCAGGAGGTCGCGTCACCGGCTCAGCCGCAGCGAGCTGCTGGTCCGCCTGCTGGGCTTGTCCAAATCGAAGGAAGTGCCCTCCTCGCGGGGGCTGGTGCTGATCCAGATCGACGGGCTCAGTCGCCGGCAGCTGGAACGGGCGATGGCCCGGGGGAATCTGCCTTTTCTGCAGCAGTTGATGCAGAAGCACAAGTACCGTCTCGACTCACTGTACAGCGGCCTGCCTTCGAGTACGCCGGCGGTGACGGCCGAACTGCTGTACGGAGTCAAAGGCGCCGTCCCGGCGTTCAGCTTCTATGACCGCGCGACGGGCCGCACCCTCCGTATGTTCGAGCCCGATTCCGCCAGAGCGATCGAGCAGCGTCTGGAGCAGGAGGGCGAGCCGTTGCTGACCGGAGGCAGCGCCTATGCCTCGATCTACACCGGAGGCGCTGCGGAGAGCCATCTGTGTGCCTCCTCCATGGACTGGAGCGACCTGTTCAAGCTCGGCCATCCGCTGCGTATGGCCCTGCTGGTGCTGCTGAACCTCTACAGCGTGCTGCGCACCGTCGTGCTCCTCGTGGTGGAATTCGTCCTGGCGCTGGTGGACTGTCTGCGCGGGCTGATCGCCGGCCGCGACCTGTGGAAGGAGATCAAGTTCGTTCCTTCCCGCGTGGGCGTATGCATTCTGATGCGCGAGCTGGCCACGATTGGCGCCAAGATGGACGTGACGCGGGGACTGCCGATCGTCTATCTCAACCTGCTGGGCTACGACGAGCAGAGCCATCGCCGGGGCCCGACGTCGCGTTTTGCGCACTGGTCGCTCAAAGGCATCGACGACGCGATCGCCCGGATCTGGAAGGTGGCGCAGCGGTCTCCGCGGCGCGACTACGACGTCTGGGTCTTTTCCGATCACGGCAATGAGGACACCCGGTCTTATGCCCGTGAGCATGGGCGCAGTGTGCAGGAGGTGGTGGCGGAGGTCCTCAGCACGGCGATCGCGCCGCTGGCGGACAATCGCGGCATCCAGTCCAAGCGTCTGGGTGCGTACATGAGACGCCATGCGAGGCAGGCACTGTCCGCCGAGCGCGGCAAAGTCGTCGTTACCTCGATGGGGCCGGTGGGACACGTTTATCTCGGCGCGCCGATCGGGCCGGAGCAGCGCGCCGACCTGGCGCGGGCGCTGGTGGATCGCGCGGAGATTCCGCTGGTCCTGACCACCGACGGGCCGGGCCGCGCGCGGGCGTGGACGAAAGAGGGGACATGGCGGCTGCCGGAGGATGCGGCCTGCCTGCTGCCGGTCGATCATCCCTTCCTGGAGGAGGTGACGGAGGACCTCATCGCGCTGTGTCACCATCCGGACGCCGGGGACTTCGTCATCTCCGGCTGGACCCGGACAGGGCGCAGTCTCACATTCCCCCTGGAGGGCGGTGCCCATGCCGGACCCGGGCTGGAGGAGACGCATGCGTTTCTCCTGGCACCGGACGATGCGCCCCTGCCGTATCGAGCACAGGGCTATCCGCGACCGCTGAGTCTGCGACAGGCGGCTCTGGTTCATCTGGGCCGGGCGTCGGCCGAGCGCGTGGTCGCTCCTGTACCTGTTGCTGCCGAAAGGACGCTGCGCGTGGTCACCTACAACGTCCACACCTGCATCGGGATCGACGGCAAGCTCTCTCCCCGCCGGATCGCCCGCGTCATCGCCAGATACCGGCCCGACGTCGTCGCGCTCCAGGAGGTCGACGTCGGCCGCCTGCGGACCGGGCACACCGACCAGGCCGAACTGATCGCCCGGTTCCTGGAGATGGAGTACCATTTCCACCCCGCGATGCGGATCGCCGAAGAGGCGTACGGCGACTGCATTCTCAGCCGGCTGCCGATGCGACTGGTCAAGGCGGCAGCCCTTCCCATGCCGGCCGGCGGCCCTTTCGTCGAGCCGCGCGGGGCCCTGTGGGTCGCCCTGGAGGTGGGCGGGACGACCATCCATCTCATCAACACCCACCTCGGATTGACCGCCGGCGAGAAACGCATGCAGATCGAAGCCCTGCTCGGTTCCGACTGGATTGGAGGCAACGGGCAGGCGGAGCTCTTCATTCTCTGCGGCGACTTCAATTCGTCCCCGCGGTCGCGTATCTGGAGACTTTGCGCAGAAACCCTTCGGGATGCCCAGGTTGCAGCGGCCGCTCACAAGCCGCGAGGAACATGGTTCGGCCATGTCCCCTTCGCGCGGATCGACCACATCTTCATCAGTCCGCAGATACAGGTCGTGGCGGTCGACGTGGGCAGCGACTACCTGGCGCGCACCGCGTCGGACCATCGTCCCTTGTTTGCCGAATTGCGTATTGGCCCGTAGGGGCAGGCCCCTGTGCCTGCCCGGCTGCGATCAGATGGTGCTCGACTCCATGGGCGTTGCGAGAGGCGGTCAACTCACCTTGATGGGCCTGCTCGACTCCCACAGGCCGTGGATGTTGCAGTAGGCGATGGCGTGCAGAACGCCCGGCTTGGCGATGCGCAGGGTGGCCGTGGCCTCATGATGGGCGTACACCGGGCCTTGATTGGGGCCTTCCACCGATTCGCCGTGGGCGTTGAATTCGATGTGGGCGACTTCGTGGGGGAACTTGCCGCCTTCGTCGTGGTAGTACAAGGTGATCCAGCGAATGTGATGCTCTGTCGTGTTGGGGTGGGCCACTTCCTTGCCCAGCGTGACCTTCACCTGGAAGACCTCATTGGCCTTGACCGAGTCCGGGCACTCGATCACGGGGACATGCTTTTCCTTTTTCCAGTCTGCCTTCTGGATGTGTTCGCTGAGATTGCCCATCGTCTCTGCTCCTTTGTCGTCATCTGTGTTTCAAAGTTCCCATTGCCTGCTGCGGGACGCCCCGCCTTCCGGCTGATTTCACAGCCCGTACGCCTGCAACCGGCCCAGGGTTTGCCGCTTTCCAAATACAAACCAAAGTGTCGTTTTGTGTGCACCCGTCGTTGGACGCCTCCCATCCTCATCGATACGTGACAGGATGCTCTTGCGCAGCCCCGGGCGGACCACCGGTTGGCCGCGGGTCACCCTCTCTTAAGATAGGCCGCCTGCGGGGGATGGGGAAGGGGAAATTTCCCTGATTTGCATCCGTCAGGACTGCAACCGTGCAGGATGGGCATCCCGATCCTGATGCGCATCGGAATCGGGGTTCAAGGTCCGGATCGAGCAAAAACCTCATTGGTGCGTCTGCAAAGGATGCATACAATGCCCTAGGCGAGGTTGTGGCGACGAAGAAACCTGTCGAAGGAGGACAGACCATGTTGCGCAGCGTCAGGAGTTTGCGGGGTTTCACAATCCAGGCCGACGATGGGCACATCGGAAGGGTCCACACGCTGTTGTTTGACGCCCATACGTGGGTCATTCGATACCTGGTTGTCGACACAGGCGCGTGGCTGCCCGGACGCAAGGTGCTGATCAGCGCGACGTCGCTGGGCCGGCCCCGCTGGCTGGAGCGGGTCTTTCCAGTGGCGTTGACCAGGGACCAGGTTCGCAACGCCCCCGACATCGATGCGGACAAGCCCGTCTCGCGGCAGCGGGAGATCGAACTGCACACGTACTATGACTGGATTCCGTACTGGGGCCTGGGCAGCGACTGGGTCGGCGCCGTGCCGGTTCCCATTCCGGCCGGGCCCGAGGCAGTCGAGGGGGCGGTCAGGGGCGACCCGAACCTGCACAGCGCCCGCGAGGTCATTGGGTATCGCATCCACGCCCGGGATGGCCAGATCGGCCACCTTGAGGATTTCATCCTCACCGACAGCGACTGGGTGATTCGGTACCTGGTCGCGGACACGCGAAACTGGCTGCCTGGACGACATGTTCTGCTGTCGCCCAAATGGGTGCGACAGATGAGCTGGGAACAGCGCGAGGTGTGGATCGAGGTCTCCAGGCAGAAGGTCTGCCGATGCCCTCCCTGTCCCGATCTCGATGCGGATCGCGGGCCGGTTGGAGAGTACGAAGTTGAAGTGTTTGACTTCTGCGTCTGACCCCAGTTGACGGATGGGCGCGACCTCGGATCGGTAAGGGGAGACAACATGCCGGAACTGCCGGATGTGGAGACATTCCGAAGGTTTGTGGACGAGACGTCACTGCACCGCAGGTTGGTTGACGTCACGGTGTTCAACCGGCGTGTCCTTAACGGCCTGTCTCCGCAGAGACTCAAACGAGCCCTCCAGGGCCGGTCGTTCCGTTCCACGGCGCGGCACGGCAAGCATCTATTCGTCGAGGTAGACGGCTCTCGGTGGCTGGCCCTGCATTTCGGGATGACGGGTTACCTCGACTTTGGCAGACAGCGCCGAACGGGACCATACGACCGGGTGGTATTTGTCTTTGCCCACGAGTACAGCCTGGCCTTTGTCTGCGCGAGGCTGTTGGGGCGAATCACACTGGCACAATCCGTAGAGGAATTCATCGGCGACAAGAGGCTCGGACCCGATGCAATGGATGTCTGCGGAGAGGAATTTGCCTCGTGCGTGCGCCGCTCGAGGGCCACGATCAAGTCAATCTTGATGGATCAGTCGCAGGTCGCCGGCATCGGGAACCTCTATTCCGATGAAATCCTGTTTCAGAGCCGCATCCATCCGGCCTTTCCCGGCCACCGGCTCACGGCCGAGCAGGCAGCGTGCTTGTACCGCAACACGCGGAAGGTCCTGCGGATGGCGATTGGCCGAAAGGCCGACCCGTGGGCAATGCCCCCATCGTATCTCCTGCCGCACCGCGAGCGGGAGGGGCGTTGTCCGAGGTGCAAGGCCGCCCTGACGCGGGAGACTGTGGCGGGACGAACCGCCTACTGGTGTCCGCGCTGTCAGCGCAAGTGAGAGTCGCCCCGAGATGGCGGCGAGGTGACGCGGCGAAACGTCATGGAGTCGGTTTCTTCTTGCCCTTGTCCTCGGCGGAGACACCCGCCGTCAGGACGAATTGCATGGCCTGATCCACTTTCAGATCGACCGGATGGATCTTGTTCTTCGGGACCATGACCGTGAATCCGCCCAACTGATAGCTCATCGGCAGGTAGACGGCCACCGTCTGGTCATCCCCGATGCCCTCGGGCAGGTCGTCAAAACCCTCCCGCGTGACCAGGCCCATCAGCCGGGTGTCGGCGTCGCCGAGGGCGACCATGACGGTCTTGTCAAAGTCCTTCTGCTTCGACGAATCGAAGAAGCCGACCAAGTCGCGAACCGAACCGTACAGCGACTTGATCCCGGGGATTCTCTGCAGCAGCGCCTCGCCCAGCGAGAAGACCTTGCGAAACAGCCACAACTGAAGAAGCAGGCCGACACCCAGGGTGATGAGGAACCCGAACAACACGCCCAGGCCGGGGACATAAGCGTCGCCGATGACGTATCGGATGATCCGGCCGAGGACGGATTCCGCCGTCGTGGCCAGCCAGTAGACCAGATACAGCGTCACCACGATGGGCAGAATGGCCATCAGTCCCTGGACAAACAGCTTGCCGATCCTCTTCATGTCTCGTTCTCCATGTAGAACATGTCGGAATCGAGTCTCTGATGGACGGGCATTATACGGGCGCCTGCGGACATGCAAAAGCCCCACGGCTCCGGAAACCGCCGGCACGATCAAAACTCCGGGCCGACCGCCGGTTGATTGACTACGCCGACACCTTCTGAAGGACGCTCCGCAAGGTCTGGGCGGATCGTTCCAGGCCTCGCTGTTCCTGCGGCGCCAACTGCGCCGCTACGATCCGCTCGACGCCGGCTTCGCCTACGATGCAGGGGACGCTCAGGCAGATGTCCTGCAGGCCGTATTCGCCCTCGAGCAGTGTCGATACGGTCAGCACGCTGTGCTCGTTCCGCAGGATCGCGCCGGAGATTCGCAGCAGCGACAGTCCGATCCCGTAGAAGGTCGAGCCTTTGTAGTCGATGATGTGATAGGCCGAATCGCGGACCTGCCGGGCAATCTCGGCGTGGTGCCTGGGATAGTCACAGACCTTGCAGATCTCACAGTACTGCCGGATGGGGATGCCGGCGATGTGGGTCATGCTCCAGGCGGGCACCTCGCTGTCGCCGTGCTCGCCCAGGATGTATGCATGCACGTTCCGGGCGTCGATCCCGCAATGCTGGCTGAGCAGGTACTTGAATCGGGCACTATCCAACACGGTTCCCGAGCCGATGACCTTGCCTCGCGGCAGGCCCAGGTGGCCCAGCGCGATCTGGGTGAGCGTGTCGACAGGGTTGGTGACCATGAGGATCACGCCCGTTGGGTCGGAGCGCCGGATCTGCTCGCAGATCGATCGGATGATGTCGGCGTTCTTCTGGATCAGCTCGATGCGCGACTGTCCCGGCGTCTGCTTGGCGCCCGCCGTGATCACCGTCAGATGGGCATCGGCGCAGTCGGCATATGTGCCCGCCTTGACCGAGACCGGCGGAATGAACGGCAGGCCGTGCGAGAGGTCCATGATCTCGCCTTCGACACGCTTGGCGTCCAGATCGATCAACGCGATCTCGTTGGCCAGGCCCGTTTGCAGCAGCGCGTAGATGTACGTCGTTCCCACCGAACCGGCGCCCACGACCACGACTTTGCGATAGGTTCTCGTCATGCGAGCTGCCCTTTCCTTGTCCTGTTGCTACGCTGACCATGCCGCTTTGTGCTTGGCGCGCGGGCCGGTGGGCATAGTCCAGGAATCCGCGTGCCGGCGGCTATGCCCTCGGATTGCCGTTGCCGCCCCGGCGGGCGCGGAAGAAGGTCTGGAGCAGGGCGGTGCAGTCGTCGGCGAGGACGCCGGAGGTGACCTCAAGGCGGTGGTTCAGCCGCTCGTCGCGGACGATGTCGTAGAGGCTGCCGCACGCGCCGGTCTTCGGATCGGGGCAACCATAGACGAGGCGGTCGAGCCGGCCGAGCACCAGCGCGCCGGCGCACATCGGGCACGGCTCGAGCGTAACGTAGATCGTGCAGCCGTGCAGCCGCCAGCTTCCGATATAGCTGGCCGCCTGCGTCAGAGCGATGATCTCCGCGTGGGCGGTCGGGTCGTTGAGCTGCTCGCGCTGGTTCCAGGCCCGCCCGATCACCTGGTTCTGGTAAACGACAACCGCCCCAATGGGCACGTCGCCGTTCTCCTCGGCGATCATAGCGGCGTCGATCGCCTTACGCATGAACTGCTCGTCGGTGACGCTGGCAGCAGGTTCGCCGTTGGGGCTAATCATGGGGGGGAAGGTCAATCATCCATCGTCAGTCATCGATAGAAAATGACAAAGTACCCCCTAGGGGAGTCGAACCCCTGTCTCCAGGATGAGAACCTGATATCCTAGGCCACTAGACGAAGGGGGCACGAAGAAAACACAATCGTGCGGTACCCGTCCAAACACCACTTGGGCGATGCGGGACAGCAATAGCGGCGGGTGGACTCGAACCACCGACCTTAGGCTTATGAATCCCACGCTCTAACCAGCTGAGCTACGCCGCCGATTCTGCCAAGTCGAGTCAGTATATGGGCATCTCCGCGATGCTGTCAAGGTGCATTTCCCAAAATCGTCGGTCGGGGGCAAGACGCGTAGCTCGTCCCGGCACATGTATAGCAGGTCAAACCGGGCGGTCTGCCCAAGCCTTCGTGGCCGGGCAGCACCGCATTCGGTCATCGGGACAGGTCTGTGCCCGGCAGATAAAGAAAAAGCTACAATCTCAGCATTTTTGCATCCACATCGGTACTCTCCAGAACGCTTTTGACTCGGAAGAGCGACGAGTGAAGTAGCAGGCTCGTTCTCGGATGGATTTGCAGGCGGCCCGTTGCGACAGGCTGATGCCTGCTCTTGGACAATGGATGACCCGCGATGATTGAGCAACGATGTGAATTGTGCCGGTATTTCTCCCCAGCGAGGACGTGTATCGAAAAGCCCACCTGGGGCCACTGCACCTGGGCAGCGCCGGCGAACGCCGACGAAAGCGGGATGGCAGGCCTGTTTACCTGGGCCGACGACTTATGCCAACACTTTGTGTTGCGGCGGGAGTCTGCCCTGCAGCGATAGTCATTCGCAGGGCTCCGTCCCTCGGCAGACGCGAGTGTCCGTCCGGAGACAAGATATGGATTTCCGTGCCGGCGGCTCTCTGTCCTGCGCACCCAATCGGCGCGTCTCGCCAACGGACAACACTCCGGGCAAACGTCATTTCCGTTTGATCTTGACCCAATCCCCTGAATTGCCTATACTATCGGCGATCGGGTGCGGATCTGGGCAGGAAAGAAGGAATGTGCCGCGCGACCGGCGGCAAAGAATCGACCGGATGCACCGCCCCTGGCGGGGGAAAGCGTGTCTTACGAGGAGAGGTGGTGGTCAGAACACTGGCTTGGCTGGTTCTGCTTGGGGTTCCCGCATCGCCGGCGGTGGCTGAAGTCCGCGTCGATGTCTATCGCGCGGACGAGGTAACACCACTGGCCCTGGCCGACCCCAACACCCCGGGCCTCTACCGCGATATCATGGTGGGGACCAGGCTGACCCTGTTCATAACTTCAGATAGTAAAGGTATTTGGGACGGGCAGCTTCGGTTGAGCGCGGAGTCGGCAACCGTGGGGACGATCTGCGGTCGGGGCTGCAATCCGAAGAGCCCGTCGCGGAACCACGAAGGCTCCTGCCTCAAGGCGGCCGGCAGAAACCCGCGCGTGAACATCCACACCGGGCCTGATGGGGTCAGTGCCAGCCTGCTGTCCGCGTGGGATGCCCAGCCGGGAGAATGGTTCGTGCTTGATTATGAAGCCAAGGCTGTCGGCAGGTGCGAAGTCGAGTTGTATGCGGTCAGGATCAACAGTGACCTCGTCCGAACCCCGGACCCCTATGTCGACGATCCCCCCGGGTTTGAGTTGGACCTGACCCAATCGCTTGCGTTCACCCATGTGCCTTCGCGAGATTTCAACGGTGACGATGTGGTGGATTTCGACGACCTTGCCCGTTTGGCAGCCGGATTTGGAACGACAGCCGGCCCGGACCCGAACGAGAGCATTCCCTTTGACTTCAACGCGGACCGCCGCGTCGATATGCTCGACGTGGCCGCGTTCAGCGAATACTGGCTGGAGCGGACAGATGTCCGGCCGTCAGACGGCAGCGTATCTGCGCCGTAGCCCAGGCACACCTGGGTGTGCGGCCCCGCGCGCGAATGGCTTGCTTTCATCCGGCGCGGTTCCTATAATGTCAGAATGCGGAGTCTGAGATCGAATATGCAAAGGCGACGACGGGCGTGCGTGAGGCGACCGGGACTCGATCTCAACGCGCCTTTGAGGGACCGGACCTGCATGGGTCGAACACACTTCAGCGCCATGTGCGCCCTTTCATTGGTTCTGGTGGCTTTCCACACATCCTCCGCGTTGGCGAAGGTCTGGGCACGTGTCTGCCTGGCAGACGAGGTCACACCTCTGGCCTTGGCCGATCCCAATGTGCCCGAAGTCTATCGAGACATCATGGTCGGAACCAGACTCACGATTTTCATAACGTCCGACACGGCAGAACGTTGGGACGGTGCGCTCTGGCTCTCACAGGAAAACTGGGCCAGAGGAGGCCTCTCGGCCAGAGGTTACGACCAACAATCCAGGAATTACCGGGGCTCCTGCTTAGAGGCTGCCGGCAACCTCTCCGCAGTCAATATCCGTGTCAACTCCAGCGGGTTGAAGTTTGACCTCTTCTGTGGGCCGACTGCTGGTGCAGGCGAGTGGTTCATTCTCGACTATACGAGCAGCGCGGTCGGGACCTGCAATATCGGCCTTTATGCCTTTGATGTGGGCGACAACATTGCGATTAATCCAGATCCGTGGATCGATGATCCGCCGCCTTTTGAAGCAAATCTGATCCAGGTCCTGTCTTTTCGCCATGTACCGTCGCGTGATTTCAATGGCGATACCCTCGTCAACTTCGTTGATTACGCCTGTTTGGCGGGTCTCTGGGGCCAGAGCGTTGCTTCGGAACCGAACGCGCCGGTGGCGCCGGATCTGAATGCTGATGGACGAGTCGATGTTCAGGATGTGGGTCTGTTCGGCGAATACTGGCTGGAGCGAACGGAAGTAGTGCGGCCAGCGCCTGAACCCGCCGAGATGGATTCCATGCCGTGAGTTGCTTTCTCACGAGCATTGCGGAATAGCAGAGATACAGCGGAGCGGTTTTTTTCATTTTCTTCCCGGAGGAGCATCCACATCCACCCAGAGACGTTCGCCTTAAAGTAGGTATTTCTGCGCTGTCTTGGTGTCTGTACAGATGGTCGGTTCCGACCATGTGCGGCGTATGTATTGTTACGACAATACTTTGTTATAAGGAGATAGGCCATGAGATCCGCGAGATCGACATTGATTCTGTTTCTGGCATTGTGTACGGTGGTTCCGGCATACGCCCAGAGGGTACTGGAGAACGCCGAAGCGCTGGAGATCGTCGAGAAGCTCACCAGCGGGGGGCGGGATACCTGGATTCCGGCCGGAACCATCGAGGCAACGCACCGGGAGTACAAGGCCCCCAGAACAATGGACGAGACGTATATCGCTCGAATTGTCGAGGAGAAGACGAGCGAATACGAGGCAACGGCCGAGAAGGCCCAGCGCAGCAAGGAACTCCAGAAGATGTATCTGGAAGCCATCCCGTTCAACGTTCGCTATGAGCTGTCCAACGAGTCCAGCATGACCTCATCGGTTGTGCTCAAGTACGATGGGGACCGGTTTCATTGGGAGGTGGCAATCTCCTCGCGGAGCGATTCGATTGCACCGCCGGCCGACCTGGCCGGCAACTACATGGTCAGGTACTTCAACCAGGATTGGAACGCCCGGCGGGTCTTCGCCTGGGATGGGCAGGAGTATACGATCTACGCCGTCTCGGCCGGCGAGGCCATTGTGGATGCGAGCAACCGGCTGCCGCGCGTCGTTGCCGGTCCGCTGACCGCAGGCATCATCCCGTGGGGGTCCGGCCCGCTGTCCTACGAGGACATGACCGCTGCGAAGATCACGGCCAGCGAAGTCGCTCGCGATGGAATCAGGCAGATCGAGCTGGTCGTTGCACCGTCGGGCGGTTCGCCATGGACTTTCGTCCTGGATCCATCGAAGGACTATGCCGTAACGTCGGCCTTCATGCCGAGCGGTGACATCGCGACCTCCATCGGCTGCTCCGGGTACCGGAATGTCGGCGGGTACTGGGTTCCCAAGTCGGTTACGATCGAACAGCGGGACGTCTTCACCAACCGGTTGCTCCGATCCGACGAGTGGGATTTTACCTCCGTCGTCGTTGCTTCTCCGGGGGTCGAGGCGTTCAAGGTGGCGCTCGGCGCCGGCACCGCCGTCGAGTATTACTCGCCGATGAGCGCCAAGGCATCGGTGTACAATTACTCCAACGCGGTCGACACGGGTCTCCTGCTGGCCGAAAGACTGACCTACACTGCCCGCCAGGACAGGCGGCCTCAGAACTGCGCCACCGCCTCGCTGCGGTACGCGACCGCGCAGTTGGGCAAGGTCGTGGCAGACAGTCAACTGGGCCAACTGGTCGATTCGAACGGACGGACGACGTTTTACGACATCCAGCAGTGTGCCCGGAATCTCGGTCTGCATTGTCGCGCCATCCAAGGGGACATCGCCGCCTTCGAAGAGGGTCTGAGCGGGTGCCGGGCAATTCTGCACATCCCGGGGCAGGATCATTTCGTGGTCCTGGACCACGTCGACGACCGGTACGCCTGGATCGTCGATCTGGCCGGCGACAGGTTCTATTTCCGGAAGGACAGAAGCCTCCTGGCAAGCGAGTGGTCCGGGGTTGCCTTGTTGGTGTCGAATCAGCCCGTGACAGGGCAGTTCACGGACATCGCAGACGATGCGCTGCGCAGAATATCCGGCGGGGCCGGCTGGAGTTGCACGATGTTGCTTCAGGAGGAATGGATCATCCCGTGTGACTCCGCGCCCGGCGGAAACGGCTGCTATGGCTACTTCCAGTGGTACTTCGAACGCTGGGGCTGCGAGGAGGCTCCGAGCGGCAGTTGCGTTGACGGCATTCTGGCTCGGATGGCCGGCAGCGACTGCATCTGGGATCCGCGTGGCCAGTGTCTTGTGACCGGCGTCTGGGACTGGTACGGTATGAGCGCGTGTAAGTAGCGACGCATTGCACGTTGTGCGTCGAATGGTCCGCGATTGACGGGGGTGCCGCCAGTTCTAAAATGCAGGCCATGAGGTTCCGAGGTCTGACGCTGGTCGAGCTGCTGGTCGTGATCGCGGTCATCGCGATGCTGGCGGCGCTGCTGCTGCCGGTCTTCCACAGCGCTCGCGAGCAGGCGAGGGCGACGGTGTGCCAGGCGCACATTCGCGAGCTGGCCATCCAGTTCCATCAATACGAAGCGGAACACGAGACCTTGCCGTACGGAATCTGGGCGATGCGGCCGCCCCCACCAGGGGGATACATCAGCGACTCCCGGTATGACCTGCCGGGCTGGTACTGGCCGAACTTCATCGGCGCGGTCCGCCACCCGTCACGGCGTGACCGGAGAATCCTGGAGTGCCCGTCCAGAAACCTCAAGGACTCGGAATTATCGGAGGATGTCCTGTGGGGCAATTACGGCGCCAATCGGTCTCTGTGCCGAAGCGGCGCCGACATCACTCTTTACCGCCAGGAGTTTCCAGGGCCTCCGCTGTCGACGAGCGAGATCCGTCACCCGGGCTCGACACTTCTGCTCGTTGACAGCGGATACGCTCTCATCTGCTGGTGGGATGTCATGGCGGAGCCTCCCAAGCGATACTCCGGCAGCCTGCCGGTTGGCACGGCCTACATTCCCGGCCTGGCGATCAACACGGACAGGGAATTGCTGCCCGCACAGATCGATGACGCCATCGGCGGGCGGCACGCCAACAAGACCGTAAACGTCGGGTACGCCGATGGGCATGTCAACCGCATGCAGGCCTCTGCGCTGGAGGTGGAGACAACAGGTGAGGGCGACGAGAAGACATACCGCAATCGGACCCCTCTGTGGGAACCCAGGTAAGACAGCGTTACTTCACTGACAGCAGTGCCTGACGACGCGTCTCGATCTTCTCCTCATCGGGATATTCGTATAGAGTCGTCTGCACGTGCCAGTCATTTGTGGCAGGAACCCATGACGAAAACTCCTGGCGAACAGGAAGTCTCTTCACGGGGTCAATATAGAGCCGCAGCTTCCTGGGCAGTGGCGTTCCGTTGTCGGACGTCTGATTCCAGGCCAGTTCGTATATTTCGAGTCCGACCTCATCCGGCGAAGAGGCCCCCGGCTGAAGGATCAACTCCGCGTCCAGCGGGACGCTGTCCAGTGAGAATTCCAGGAAGCGACACGCCGAGCGCTCGATGGTTTCCCTTTCGCCGCTGTCCAGTTCCGCGTACTCGAACGTACCGCGCCCGGACGGAATGATTGTCGTCTGACCACTGCGCAAATCGTGAATCCTCCGTTCCGACGCCAGCTCGGATATCACCAGCCCGGCGGCGCGGGAAATCCACAACTGCTGGATAGGCTTGGACTTGTCTTCGCCAAACACCGACACGTGCACGGCCCGGGTCCTGGCAAGGACGCGGTCAACCTGACGGACACTCAGCGCGGACGCCGCCGGCAGGCTCAAGGCGAACAGAACCGCCAGCGGGATCATCGCAGCCGCCAGGAAGGCGACCCTGGAAAGCGGACCACGCGCGGACCCGTAAACACCACATTTCGTCAGAAGGGTCCCGATTCCGAGATGCTTCGAAGCGAGCACGTGGTCGCGATCAGGCACCTGGACATCGAGCGGGGAGGTTTCGGAGGAGGTTGTCTGTGCGTCGTCGCAGGGCGTTCCCGCGTAGTCTTTCGCCGCGTACACCGTGGTGACGCCGGAATCGGCCCGTTCGGCAATGTCCGCGACGATGCGATGAATCTGCTGCATTCTCTCCAAACATAACGGGCAGGAACGAACGTGCTCGCGAACGGCTTGCTGCCTTTCCGTCCGAAAGGACTCGGGGCGTCGACCGTATGGAATGGCCCAGTCCAGCAACTCAGCCGTGGTGATCTCTTCACAGCAAAGCACCGTGGTCTGAGTCTGGTCGAACCGAACGTGGTCCAGGTAATGCTGCCGGCGCCGGTACACCTCGCGACGGCATCGCGGGCACTCGCACAGGTGGTCCAGGATCTCCGGCGGGATGCCCTCGGGCCAGAGCAAGGCCAGAGCAGCCACATGCGACCGGGCTCGCAGGCACAGGCAGGGGTCCTTCTGCGGCTGCCGCCCCAATAGCGGTCCCAGACGGGTCAACTGCTCGATGCGCGGCTCAAGTCGCCGCAGTGATTCGAGATCCCTCGCACAGGCTTCGCACTGATCGATATGGGCGGTAATGGGCGTCGGTATCCGGATCCTCACGGATGGGGTCAGCAGACGGCCCAGAAACGGCTTGACCTGCTCACATGTAATCGGCTCGTCGACATACTCGAAGTGCGACCGCAACTCATGGATGAGTTGAAGATTCTGGTCGGCCGATGCCGGCCGGGGACGCCCGTCCAAGTCGCAAAGAAGCTCACGGAGCGATTGAACCCGGCTCCGGCAATAAGGGCACGCTTCGATGTGGCATGCTACAGACCGCGGAACGGACACGTTCCTCGGGTCCTGGAGGTAATCAAAGTAATAAGGTTCCGCTTCTCGACACAACTCGCTTCCGTCGAACGCAACCATCCGCATCCCTCATTCAATTGCACAGATTCTCCTCAACCGCCTTATCGCCGCGGCCAGATAGTGGCTGACAGTCCGCCTGTCAACGCCCATCACGCGCGCGATCTCCGGGATACTCCGATCATCCTGGTACCGCAGAACGACGGCCTCTGCCTCTCTCTTGCGCAAGTGGCGGGCCAGGCACGCGAACGCGGCGTCGCCATCGACTACACCTATAAGGGCGTCCGCCGGTGCCTGTTTGTGGATGGAATTCCGAAATTCTTCGGCAATTTTTTCAAAATGTTTCTGTTGGCGGGCTTCGCGGCGTGCCGAATCGACAATGTCGTTGGCGATAGCCCGGTAGAGGTAGCTCTTGACGTTCTCGACGTCGGGGGGCATGGGTCTGCTTACCAGCGACAGAAACAGCTGCTGAAACAGATCATCCTCATGAGACTCATTCCTGGCCTGGAAACGAATGACGGCGCGGATGAACGCACCGTGCTCACAGAAAAGCGCCCACGCCGCATCGACTGCTGCTTTGCTCGACACGCCGATCTGATGCTGCTCTGTCACTGTTTTTCCTGCTCCAGCCCCCGGACCGCAGTGAGAATGACATCTCCTGCGGCCTGTTTCATTATAGCATGATACTCGGTGATTACAAGCCAAAGGCTACAAGGACGTTCCGAAAAGGAATGGCGGACGCCTGCCCGCCCGTCTGCAGCCCATCTGGACCGGAGAATGCATCTCAAGCCTGGACGCGGAGGAAAGGGGAGGCGCCGGCCACTCTGTCTTCCTATAAGCATCGTCCCGGCTCCGCAGCGAACATAAGTAGAAATACGTATATTTCACGCCCAGCTCGCGGAAAAGCTTGACAGGATGAGCCCGTATTTGTATGGTATGGTTTCCGTGCATGAACACGGATGAATGATCCTGGTGCATCTCAGCTTGGCTGGGATGGTTACGGGGTCGTGGCAGAGCACGTATCTCCGGGTGCATCGGCCGCTCTTCAGTGCAAGAGCGGTTGGTCGCCGCGAGGAGCTTCTCGACGCCACGGTCCCCCGGAATGACCAAAGGGCCCCTGACGGTAGGAGCCCGACGTGTTGATCGGGAAAGGTAATAGCGTATGTCATCTGAGCTGCCTGCCTCGGCCGGACCGGCCACGCCTCCTGTCTGCAAAACTGGCGCTCAAGTTGTTGTCGACGCGCTACTTGCGCACGGCGTCGACACTGTTTTCGGCTATATCGGTGCCTCCGTGCTGCCCTTGTTCGACCGGCTGCAAACCGCCCCGATTCGCTTCGTCGTGCCCTGTCATGAGCAGGGTGGCTGCCACATGGCCGACGCATACGCCCGTGCCAGTGGCAGGACGGGCGTTGTTATCGCCACCAGCGGACCCGGCGCGTGCAACCTGGTCACCGGTCTGGCCACCGCCATGATGGATTCGGTCCCCCTGGTTGCCATCACCGGGCAGGTCCGAACCGACCTGATCGGCGGTGATGCCTTCCAGGAAGCCCCCATGGTCGGGATCACCCGTCCGGTGACGAAGCACAATTACATCGTCAAGGACGTCAAAAACCTGGCTCGCACGATGCACGAGGCCTTCTACATCGCCTCGACCGGTCGGCCCGGCCCGGTCCTGATCGACCTGCCCGTGGATCTCGAATTCGCCGCAAGTCAGTCTGAAGCCACGCCTCAGATCAATCTGCCCGGCTACAGAGTCCGCATCGTCGGCGATGCGACACAGATTGTCCGTGCCGCCGAGGCTATCGATCAGGCCCAGCGCCCCGTCCTTTTGGCCGGTGGCGGGGTTATCAGCGGCAATGCCACAGGCGAGTTGAGAGACCTGGCCCGCAAGGCCAACCTGCCCGTTGCCATGACGCTGATGGGGCTGGGCAGCTACGATCAGACTTTGCCCCAGTCGCTGGACATGCTCGGCATGCATGGAACCGCCTACGCCAACTACGCGGTTCAGGAGTGCGACCTGCTGATCGCCGTCGGCACGCGGTTCGACGACCGCGTCACCGGCAATCCGCGGCGTTTCGCTCCCAAGGCCCAGGTGATTCACATTGATATCGATCCGGCGAGCATCTCAAAGCTCGTTCGGGCGGACATCCCCATCGTGGGCGATGCCAGGACCGTCCTTTCGGAGCTGGCTCGCCACGTCAGGCACTACGCAAGGGCGGCTTGGTTCGCGCAGATCGCGGCGTGGAAGAACGCGTGGGCCCCGGATTTCGATCGGGCGGCCTCATCGATCAAGCCGCAATACGTCATCGAGGAGCTGTGCCGGCGCACGGACGGCGAGGCCGTCATCACCACCGGCGTGGGCCAGCACCAGATGTGGGCCGCTCAGTTCTACCGCTTCCGCCGAGGCCGGCAGTTGATCACCTCGGGCGGTCTGGGGACGATGGGTTTTGGCCTGCCGGCCGCCATCGGCGCGCAACTGGCCCGACCCGAGGCGACGGTCATCGATATCGACGGGGACCACAGCTTCAATATGACGCTGTCCGAACTGTCGACGGCCGTCCAGACCCGGCTTCCGATCAAGATATGCATCTTCAACAATGGGTATATGGGGATGATCCGCCAATGGCAGGAGTTGTTCTATGATCGCCGTTACATTCACAGCCGTGTGAGCAACCCCGATTACGCTGCGTACGCTCGGGCGGTCGGCGCGACCGGGATCACCGTGGACGCCAAGACCGACGTCGACGCCGCGATCGACCGAATGCTTGCGGAGAAGAAGCCCTGTGTGGTTGATTTTCACGTCGAGGCCCATGAGAATGTCTGGCCAATGGTCCCGGCCGGCAAAGGCCTCCACGAGATGGAAGGATTGCTGTCGCCTGTCGGCGCCATGTAGCGTCCGGGTGTTTGCCCGGAGCACAGGTCCTGTCGGATGAACTGCCGAAGGGACGATCTTGCCAGGTCAGAAAGTCACGACGGTGGAATACCCCGGCGTCGTGCTGTTGGGAAAGGAGATCAAAAATGCCATCAAATCCGCCTGATTCGGCCCCCGCCGCCGAGAGTCTGCCGGAACGAACCGGCGCCAAGATCATCGTTGACACGCTCGTCGATCTCGGGGTCGAGGTCATGTTCGGTTACACCGGCGGAGTGGTCCTGCCGCTGTTTGACCGGCTCTACGACGCCCCGATCCGGTTCTTCGTCCCGCGCCACGAGCAGGGTGGTTGCCATATGGCCGACGCCTATGCCCGGGCCAGCGGCAGGGTCGGTGTAGTCCTGGCCACCAGCGGGCCCGGCGCGTGCAACCTGGTCACCGGGCTGGCCACCGCCATGATGGATTCGATCCCCCTGGTGGCCTTGACGGGACAAGTGCGGACCGAGCTGATCGGCAACGACGCCTTCCAGGAGGCCGATACCACGGGGATCACCCGGCCGATCACGAAATACAACTGCATCGTCAAGGATGTCAGGGACCTGGAGCGTACGATTCGAGAGGCGTTTCACATTGCCTCCACCGGGCGCCCCGGACCGGTCCTGATCGACCTGCCCGTCGACGTCGAGGTCAGCAAGCATCGCGGTGACGGCAAAGCCCAGATCGATCTTCCGGGATACAAGGTCCGCACCAAGGGTCATGCCCGGCAGATCTCCACGGCCGCCGAGGCGATCAACCAGTCGGAACGTCCCGTGCTGTACGTCGGGGGCGGGGTCATCATCGCCAACGCAGCCCAAGAGCTGCGCGCCTTTGCCGAGAAGGCGCATCTGCCCGTGACGATGACGCTGCTGGGACTGGGAAGTATCGACCAGAGACACCCCGCGTCGCTGGACATGCTCGGCATGCACGGTTCGGCATATGCCAATTACGCGGTCCAGGAGTCGGACCTGCTGATCGCGGTCGGCGCCCGGTTCGATGATCGTGTCACCGGCAAGCTGAGCACGTTTGCGCCGAACGCGAAGATCATCCACATTGACATCGACCCGGCGAGTATCTCCAAGAACGTCCACGTCGACATCCCGGTGGTCGGCGACGCCAAGCAGATCCTGGTGGAACTGACCAAGGAGGTCGAGCCGCGGCCGCGCGAGGCGTGGTTCGCCCGGATCGCCGAGTGGAAGAAGAAATTTCCCTTCAAGTACGATGGGAACTCCGGCCGGATCAAACCGCAGTACGTCATCGAGGAGTTGTGCCGCCAGACGAAGAACGATGCCATTATCGCTACGGGCGTCGGTCAGCACCAGATGTGGGCGGCGCAGTTCTATCGGTTCATCAAGCCTCGCCAGTTCATCACCTCCGGCGGGCTGGGCACCATGGGCTTCGGCCTGCCGGCGGCCATCGGCGCCCAGATCGCCCGGCCGGACGCCACCGTGATCGACATCGACGGCGACCACAGCTTCAACATGACCATGACCGAGCTGGCGACAGCGGTCCAGTACGAGCTGCCGATCAAGGTCTGCCTCATGAACAACGGCTACATGGGTATGGTTCGCCAGTGGCAGGAATTGTTCTACGGCCGACGCTATGCCTGTAGTTACCTGAAGAACCCCGACTATGCCGCCGTTGCCCAGGCCATGGGTGCGGTGGGAATCACCGTGGAGAAGAAGGAGGACGTCCCCAAGGTCATCGAGCGAATGCTCGTCGAGAAGAGGCCTTGCGTGGTGAACTTCCACGTCGAGGCGGAGGAGAACGTCTGGCCGATGGTTCCGGCGGGCAAGAGCCTTAACGAAATGAATGGTCTGGATATTCTCGAACGACTCATCTAACCGAGTGCATAGAAAGCGGGGTTCCCCATGAAACACATAATCAGCGCTCTCGTCGAAAACAAGCCGGGCGTTCTGGCCCACGTCGCGGGAATGTTCGCCGCCCGCGCATTCAACATCGATTCCCTCGTCGTCGGACGCACCGAGGACCCCAATCTCAGTCGCATGACGATCGTCGTCATCGGTGACGACAAGGTCCTGGAGCAGGTGCGAAAGCAACTGGCGAAGATCATCCCCGTCGTCAAGGTCCAGGACTTCGCGGGCCAGCCGGTGGTTGCGCGCGACCTCATGCTGATCACGGTCTCGGCGCCCCCGGAGAAGCGGCCCGAGATCTTTGCGCTGATCGAGATGTTCCGCGGTCGCGTCGTCGACATCGGCCTCAAGTCTCTCATGGTCGAGGTCAGCGGGCCCGAGACGAAAATCGAGGCTTTCATCAATGTCTGCAAGCCCTACGGCATCAAGAGCGTCGCGCGAACCGGCACCATCGCCATGCCGCGACAGGGTAAGGGCGACATGTAAGATTCACGCCCCGACTTGCGCAAGGTTGAAAGCCCCGGAGATCGTATGAGAAAGTCGAACGTGTTCCGCAACATGGTGATTCTGGTGATCATGGCGCTCGTGACCTCGTGCGCCGATCTCAAGACGGACAGGGATTCCACGGCGGCCAGGGCCGGGCGTGTGGCCTTGTTCGACGGCAAGACGCTGAACGGCTGGAAGGTCCTCACGTGCGAGGCGACCGTCGACGACGGCGACATCCTCCTCGTCGCCGGCAACGGCCTCGTACAGACGGAAGAGCGATACGGCGATTTCATTCTCGAATTCGAATGGAAGGCCCTGCGCCAGGACCGGTGGGACAGCGGCGTTTACTTCCGCTACGATTCCGTGCCGGAGGGCCAACCCTGGCCCGAACGTCACCAAGTCAACCTCCTCCAAGGCCAGGAAGGCAACGTCGCGTCGCTGGAAGGGGCGCGAAGCGAAGGGCTGGTCAAGGCCGGACAATGGAATGCTTTCCAGCTCACGGTGCAGGGCACGAAGGCCTCGCTGGTCATCAACGGCGTGCCGGCCTGGCAGGCCGACGGCCTGACCGGACCGGCGACGGGGTACATCGCGCTTCAGGCCGAGGTTCCCGGCGGCGGCCAGTACCGGTTCCGCAACATCTACCTGACCCGGCTGGATTGACCGCGCGAGAGAAACCTGTGCCCGTGTGTCACGCGACGCGTCAACCGATCCTGCCATCCTGGTCGATGTCAATTCCGTGAAGCTCCTCCAGCTTCTTGACCAGAGACCGCAGCGTGTCCTGCGTGGCCCGCAGTTGATTCTCCAGAGCCTCGACCCGGTCTTCGATGGATTCGGATTTGCGGTATTGTCCGTACATCAGGCCGCTTTGCACGATCTCCCATAGTGCGCCCATGGTTGTGTTTCCCCTATCGTTCCTGTCCGGTGTCTTAGGCTTGGCCACAACGCGGTCGGCCCGCGCGGCGGCATGTTGTCCACGCGGATTATGCGGCCGCCGGTCGCCTGTGGCAAGCGCGGATTGGGACAGACGTCAGCAGGTCACGGCCCTGGTGGCCCACACGGGGCGGACATCCGGTTTGCATTTCCGCTCGATTCATCCTACAATGGAACCGGCCCCTTCGGGACGGGAGTGCTTCGTGAGGTGGACCAGATGCCTGGGACGTATGGCTCCCGTTGCCATCGGGGCGGATCGGCAGCACGTGAGAATCGAGTATGGCGGGAAGACGTCGAGACAAGGGCACCGGAGCCCGGCCCGGCGGGGGTGGGGACGCGCGGCAGCCTGACGACAAAACGGGTGCCGCCATCGGTGCATCCCACACGAAGTTCCCGCCCACCTTGGTCCTCCTGGTCCTGATCCTCCTGTCGGGAGGAGCCCTGCGGATCTCCTACCTCCGCGAGCTCGTCCGCAATCCGGACTTTGCGCTTCCGCAGATCGATCCGGCGTACCACGACTATTGGGCGCGGGGCCTCGCCACGGGTGACTGGACGCTGCCGAAAAACCTGAGCGACTGGACCGATCCGGAGATCCGCTCGCAGCCGTACCTGCGTCCGCCGGCGTATCCGTTCTTCCTGGCGGGCGTGTACTATCTGTTCGGCGGCAGCTACCTGGCCGCGCGGATCGTGCAGATGGCTCTGGGGCTGGTCAACGGCGCGCTGGCGTACCTTCTCGGCCGCAGGCTCTTCGGATCCGCGACGGGACTGATCTTCGCCGCTTTGATGTCGTCCTACTGGGCGTTCATCTACTTCGAAGGCGAGCTGCTCGAACCGGTGTTGCTCGTGACCCTCGGCCTGGCGCTCTTCCATGTTCTGAGCCTCTGGTCCGACCGGTTTACGTTCGGACGCGGGCTGGCCGGCGGCGCGCTGTTCGGGCTCTTCGCCCTGGTGCGCTCAAACATCCTGCTGTTCGCGCCGGTCGTTCTCGGCTGGTCCTGGTGGGTGGCCCGGCGGCGGAAGGATCATCGGCGGCCGGGGCCGGTCGGTCTGGGATTCGTCGCCGGGATCGCTTTGATGATTGCCCCCGTGACGATTCGCAACTGGGTCGTCGCGAAGGATTTCGTGCTGATCACGTCCAACATCGGTATCAGTCTGTACACAGGCAACCACGAAGGCGCCAACGGGCGGTACACGATCATCCCGGACCTGAAGGAGCTCGGCGCCGGCGACAACTGGACGTGCTTCGACTATCCCAAGATGGTTCGGGGCGTGGAGAAGAAACTCGGCCGCAAGGTCAGGCACTCCGAGGTCTCTTCCTACTTCGTCGACAAGGCGATGCAGTTCATCCGGACCCATCCCGCCCGGGCACTGAAGCTCGTCGCGATCAAAGCGGCGCTGTTCTGGGGGCCCGAGGAGGTGGGCAGCAACAAGGTGGTGGAGCTGGAGAAAGCCCACTCGGCCACGCTGCGTCACCTGCCGGGCTTTCCGTTGCCCGTGTCCCTGGCGATTTTCGGCGTTCTCCAGTTCTTTGTCGCCAGGCGTTCGCGCGGCGAGAGAGACGAGCTTCCGTCCCCAGCCGTTGCTCGGCAGTTCGAAGTGTCGATATTGCTGATCCTGTTCATCCTGACCTATTTCGGCTCCTATCTGCCGTTCTTCGTGGTGGGGCGGTATCGCATGCCCGTGGTTCCGTTCCTCTTCCTGTTCGGGGCCTACGGGTTGTGCCGCCTCGGACGGCTGTTCGTAGCCGGCCGGCGTGCGGCGGCTCTCGGAGGACTGGCCGCCCTCGTCGCGCTGTACGCGATCGCCAGCATCCACGTTGTTCCCTGCCAGCCGAATCGGGCGCAGTGGCACCTGCTGCGGGCCAGTTGCTATCGTCTGGCCGACAAGCCCGACCTGGCGACGCAGGAATGCCGCGACGCGATTGCGGCAGACCCGGCGTCGGAAGAAGGACACCGTCGCCTGGCAGACCTGCTCTACAACAAGGGGGACTATGCCGGGGCGGCCGAACATTACGCCAGCGCGGTCGAGCTGCGCCCCGATTATGTGCAGGCACGGTACAATCTGGCCTCGGCGTTGCGCGAGTTGCGCCGCTATGACGAGGCGATCGTGCACCTGCGATGGATCGTCGAGCACCAGGCGGGCCTGCCGGAGGCACATTATCTGCTGGCCCGGACGCTCAAAGACGCCGGGGATGACGATGGGGCCGTCGAGCAGTATCGCCAGGCGATCGCCCTGCAACCCGGGTACTACCAGGCGCACAACAACCTGGCAAACATCCTGATCGCGCAGGGCAAGGTCGATGAGGCCATCGAACACTATCGCAGAGCGCTGGAGGCGAAACCGGATTACACCACCGCCCGGCAGAACCTGGACCGGGCGCTTCGCTCGAGGGGCACATCCAATTAGATGGACACAAGACCGGTGACATCGCGTGCGGCGGTCCTCGGGTGGGTCGGCGCCTTTCTGCTGCTCTTTGTGCTGCTGGGTGCGGGCGTCTCGGCATGGTGGATCGGCATGCTCGACGGGCCGGGCGCCGTGCTCGACCGACTCGGCGCCGTCGTCGCCGGACTCGGGTTGACGGTTCTCATGACCGCCGCCAATGTCTCTGTGCGCTGGGTCCGCTGGCATTTCCTCCTTCGGTCGGTCGATATTCGCCTGAAAGCCGAGGACGGTCTGCAGATCTACCTGGTGACACTGCCGGCGATCCTGACGCCCTTCTATGTGGGCGAGTTGCTCCGCGTTCCACTGGTGGGCAGAACGCATCGTTCGTATCGAACCGACGTCGTGTACATCTGGCTGCTGGAGCGCTTGACGGACCTGCTGGCGCTGTCGCTGTTCGCGATGCTGGCGGGCCGATTCCGCATCTACGGCCCCGCCATCATCGTCGTGTGGGTGATCGGTCTTCTCATGGTGCGGCGGAGATTCCAGGTGCAGCGCCTGCGAAACTGGCCGCGTCTGTTCCATGCGGCGGTCGCGCTGGGCCTGACGGTCCTGGCCTGGGCCCCGGTGGGCCTGGCCCTTTCGAGTACACTGTCCCTGATGCGGTCGCCTCTGCCGTTCGTCGAGGCGCTGGGCACCTTCGCCCATACGACGGTCCTCGGCGGTCTGACCGGTATCCCCGTCGGCATCGGCGTCGCCGGTTCGCTGCTGGTTCGCGAGCTTGTCGCCTCAGACGTCGCCTTGTCCGCGGCCATCCTCTCCACGGTGGCCTTTCGACTGGGCACGGTGTGGTTCATCGTGGCGGTCGGGTCGATCACGCTGCTGCTGAGGTGGAAGCCTCTGCTTGGCAGACTGCGCAGCCGCAGACCCGACGACCATTTCGAGGACATCGCCGAGACGTATGAGCATCGCATCCCCGAGCATGTGCGGCAGCGCCTGCTGCTGCGCAAGGTGCGCTACATGCAGGAGACACTGAGCGCCTCCGGCCTGAACCGCGGCGCGCGGGGGCTTGATATCGGCTGCGGGCACGGATGGTATGCGTGCGAGATGGCGAGACAGGGACACCAGATGGTCGGCGTCGACCGCTCGCCGGCCCAGATTCGCATGGCGCAACGATATGCACAGGAGCAGCATGTCGAGTGTCGCTTTCTGACCGTCGATGCGGCAAAGCTGCCATTCGACGACGGCCATTTCGATTTCGCGTACGCGATCAACGTGCTGCATCACGTCGTAGATCCACAAATGCAGTTGCAGGTTCTCGAAGAGATCGTACGAGTTCTCAAGCCCGGCGGCGTGTTCTTCCTCCAGGAGATCAACACGATGAATCCGCTGTTCCGCTTCTATCTCGGATACGTGTTCCCGCTGATTCGCGGGATCGACGAGGGCAACGAACGGTGGATTCGCCCCGACCGGCTCCCGGATTTGGCCGGCGCGGACTGGATGGCGGACAAGCTCTATTTCACGTTCCTGCCGGACTTCATTCCCGCCGCTCTGCTCCAGCCGCTGGCGGGCTTCGAACGATACCTGGAGACGTCGCGTCTGCGAAAGGGCAGCGCCCATTACGTCGCGACGCTGGTCAAGAGGCCCGTCGAGAACAGCAAGTGAGTTCGTGCGTCAGCAAGTTCTTCATAAAAGAGATGTGAGGCACTGATGAACGCCAAAGTCGCCGTGATCCGCACCAGCCCGAGAACGGTTCTGGAGGACTATCACCGTCTGATGAACCTGGCCGGCTACCAGGACGTGATCGCCAAAGACGCCGACACCGCCCTGAAGATCAACATCTCCTGGCACTTCTTCTTCCCGGGCAGCTCGACCACGCCTTGGCAGCTCGAAGGCGTGATCCGGGCGATGAAACGGGACGGCTACGACCCCAACCTGATTCACGGCTGTCACAATCGGACCGTCGTGATCGACGCCCACCTGGGCGAGCGGGAGAACAAGCAGATCAACGTCATCGATGCCCACGGCCTGCGGAACGTGCATCTGTACGAAGGCCAGGAGTGGATTCATATCCGGGACGCGGTGGGCGACCTGGCCGACAAGTTCCTCTGCCTCAACGCGGTCTACCCCAAGGGGTTCCACATCCCCAAGCGGTTCATCGGCGAGAACATCATCCACCTGCCGACGGTGAAGACGCACGTCTTCACGACGACGACCGGCGCGATGAAGAACGCCTTCGGCGGACTGCTGAACGAGAAGCGGCATTGGACGCATCCGGTGATCCACGAGACGCTCGTCGATCTGCTGATGATTCAGAAGAAGATTCATCGCGGCGTCTTCGCGGTGATGGACGGCACCTTCGCGGGCGACGGGCCCGGCCCGCGCTGCATGGTGCCGCACGTCAAGAACGTGCTGCTGGCCAGCGCCGACCAGGTCGCGATCGATGCGGTCGCCGCGAAGATGATGGGCATGGACCCGCTGCACGACCTCAAGTACGTCAGGCTGGCCCACGACATGGGGCTCGGCTGCGGCGACCCCGGCCAAATCGAGATCGTCGGAGACGTCGACGCCGCACAAGAGAACTGGCATTTCGAAGGCCCGTTCAAGAAGATGACCTTCGCCGCCAGAATGCAGCACAAAATCTACTGGGGTCCGCTCAAGAAGCCCGTCGAGTGGTCGCTCAAGACCGTGCTGGCTCCCTGGTCGTACCTGGCCAGCGTGCTCTACCACGACAGCTTCTGGTACTCGTTCAAGGCCAAACGGGTGATGAACCGGATCGCCAACAGCGACTGGGCCCGGCTGTTCCAGAATTGGGAGAAACTCACGCCGGATGACAGAGGTTTCCCGGAAGTCGGAGATCAGCCGCTCACCGTCCAACGCTCGGGCATTACCGCGGCGGCCAAATCGCTCCGCATTCTCGGCACCTGCCTCAAAGAAGCCCCCGAGTTCCACCGCCACGCCCGCTGACCCGGGCCATCCCTATCGTTTCACCCACGGCCAAAGGGTAGGGGCGAGGCATGCCTCGCCCCTACGGCAAACCACCTGCCATCTACAAACAGGAGATCGCGCCGCGAAAGCGCTGTTGCACTTGTGTGCGGGCTCTCGTATGATCGCATCTACGTGGTGGAGATGCGATGCTGCGAATGTGATGAAGCAACGATTCCTTATTCTGGTGATCGCTTCGATCTGTGTTCTGGGCTATGCGCTCTATCGAAGTGACATGAGCCCGAGGCTGAGTGGGGACGTCTTCCATGTGGATGGTCCGTCGATGACGAACCGCGACGAGACGACGGCCCTCAAGCCCGAGGATATCCAAGCCGCCTGGACCAGCCTGTGCGATCGCGGCGGTTGTCTGACGGGATCTCAGGACTACGCCAACGGAAGCATCAGCGAAGGTAGTATATTTCGAATGCCGGAGTGGAAGGCTTTTTTCGATCTGGACCCAAATGTGGCGACCCCTTTTCTGCTTCAGTTTGCAGACAGCAGGCGGGAAACGCGTTTTCATGTCTGTCCGTTTGAAAATGCATGGGAAGGTGAGTTCGCATTCTATGTTCTCCAGCACATCCGGAAAAAGAACTGGTTCGACGCCCCCATCGAAGGTGCGATCTTCGAGCGAGCCAGGCGACTTCACAAGGAACGCCGCCAGGAGGGCTTTCGACTCGCCCTTATGGATGAGGACGTGCGAGAGGCATTGAAATTCTACTTCCGCACCGAAACGGTAGGGGCGAGGCATGCCTCGCCCTGACGCCCGATGCGTGCGAAGACGTTCGACATTTACTTGGCAGCCTCAAACGCGCAGTCCCGATCCCGATGTTCATCGGGATCGGGAGAGATGGCGGGCCGCCCGGCGCGGTGATCGAATCGCTCGGCTTCAAGAGCATGCGGGTCCGCGATGCCGTGGCCAGTTCACTGCACGCCAACTTCATCGTCAACGTCGGTGCCGCCGGCGCCCGCGATGTCCTCGAACTGGTCCGCCTCATCCGCCGTCGCGCCTTCGATCGCCTCGGCCACACGATGACCTGCGAGGCCAAGTACGTAGACGCCAACGCCCGCGTCCGCCCCCTCGACGAAGCCCTGTAGACTCACCGGGCTTTCAAGAATCAGGCAGGCTGTGGAGTGGTTTGCAGGCGGCGGAGGAGGGCGAGGGTTTCGTCGAACTGGTCCTTGGCCTTGGCGAGGTATTCGTGAACCTCGTCGATGTAGCCGTCGGCGGAGGCGGACCACACGCGATTGAGGTAGCGTTCGCCGGCGGCGAAGGCGGTCATCACCTCGGCGTAGGCGGCCAGGCCGTAGCGATGCGCGATGCTCTGCCGGGCGTCCACGAACGTTTCGAGATCCTCGGCGAACAGTTCGTCGATCCGATGCCGCACGTCGTAGGTGTCGATGGCGTGCTTCTGGGCGTCGAGCGTGCCGATGTTGGCCGCAATCCTGCCCAAGCTGGCTTCGATGGTCTCGATGTTGGCCGCAACGTGGTCGTCCGCCTTGGTGTGGCGGGCGACGTGGGTGTGGATCACCACGACTCCCGCGATCCCCAGCGACAGCGCCGGCAGATACCACAGCCATTTCACCGTGCTCTCATCGATCACCGCCGCCAGCGCCGCGGCGATGAAGCCGACTGTCACCATCAGGAATCCGAGCAGTCGCACACTATCCTCCCTTCATTCCGACGATGACCGAGTAGACGGCGAAGCCGACACCGACCAGTCCTTCGCCGATGATCAGACCGGCAGCGATGGGGATGCCCGCCTGCTCGCTGAAGTGGCGGCCCTTCATCCTGTCGCTGACGACTCGCAGGACGGTGCCGATCGTGTAAGTCAGCACGATGCCGAACGGCAGGTAGAATCCGAGGCCCACCTGGATGCCGAGCCCGCCGATGCCGGTCGTACTCAGCAGGGCGCCCAGGCCCGCTCCGGCCAGGTATTTGTACACCGGCACATCCCCTTCGAGAATGCCGCGTATCATGCTGGCCAGCACGGTGCCCTGCGGGGCGGGCAGCTTCTCGCTGCCCAGGCCATACGCCTTGTGCAGGACGAACAGCAGGCCGACCATCAGGATCGGTCCGATCCAGCTGGCGAGGAACTGGCCGATCTGCTGTCGCCGCGGGATCGCGCCGACGAGATAGCCCGTCTTGAGGTCGAGCATCAGGTCCGTGGCCTGGGACATGGCCATACACGTGGCGGCGCCGACCATCACGGAGGAGATCATGGCGGCCTTGTCGCCGAGGCCCCTGGTGATCACGATGAGGATCGTCACGCCGATCAGGGTCATGCCGCTCATGGGCGACCAGTTGGTCCGGCCGATGCACTCGGACAGGATCACGCCCGCCATCCAGATCCAGATCGTCCCGAGCACCGCCATGAGGATGCCGCGCGCCAGCCCCATCTGCTCGACGGACAGGACCGCGACGATGCCCAGGACGATCACGGCGCCGACGACGCCGATGTAGAGAAGCTTGATCGGCATCTCGTCTTTCGACAGGGCCGCGCCGGTCCTGGCGGCCGATTGCATGCTGCGAACGGCGCTGACGATCAGCGGCAGCGCCAGGGCAATTCCGGCCAAGGCGCCGCCGACGAGCATCCCGATTCCGACCGGCCGGAACAGCGAGACACGCAGGTAGTCGGGCATTGCCATGTCGAGACTCTGCAACTGCTCCGGCGTCGGCAGCAGGCCCATCCTCGCCAGGATCGGCGCCAGCACCCAGTAACAGGCGTAGCCGCCGATTACGAAGCACAGTCCGCCTTTGCCCGCGATGAATCCGATCCCGATCGTCAGCAGCGAGACGAACCAGACGCCGTTCATGTAGTCGGGCATGCCGATGTACGCGCCCAGCGCCCAGTTCTCGAATCCTGTCGCATGGCTGACAATGGCAACCGTCGCGCTCAGCGCCGCGCCGATCACCAGCAGGATCGCCTTGTGCACGCCCGCGCCGGGGCTCTTGAGCACCGTCGCGACCGCCACGCCCCCCGGATAGGTCAGCCGCTCGAAGTCGATCATCTGCTTGCGCAGCGGAATGATGAACGCAATGCCGAGGACGCCTCCGGCAATCGCCCCGAAGACCATCAGACAGGGGTTGAAGTCGGTCTGGCCCAGGATGAACAGGGCCGGCACGGAGAACATGATTCCCGCCGAGGCGCCGTTGACGCTGCTGGCCACCGTCTGGCTGATGTTGTTTTCGATGATGCTGTTGCGTCGCAGGATGCCCCGCAGCACGCCGAAGCCGAGAATCGCCGCCAGCTCCGAGCCTTCGTGCGAGAAGCCGAGAATCAGGCAGGCATAGCCCATGCTGATGGTGATCAGAAAGCCCAGTCCGTAGCCGACGAGGATGGCGGTCCACGTCAGCTCCGGGTACGGCCCCCGGCGGATGACCTTTCCCCCACCAGTGCGAGCTTCTGTCACGTCCTGCTCTCCTTATCGCGGGCGCACAGCAAGCTTGTCTCAGGCGTCGCTGACCTTCTCTGCCCAACAGCGCCCCGAAGGCCAAGAACGAACGGAGAGGGCGGGATTCGAACCCGCGGTAGGGACAAGCCCTACACAGCCTTTCCAAGGCTGCTCGATCAGCCGCTCCGACACCTCTCCGGCAGCAATGCACCTGTGTGCGGCGCCAGCACCGCGATTCTACGCCAAATCGGCTCGAAGACAAGCCCAAATGCCAAAAACCTGCCCGGATACCCCGGTGCATGGGGGCGTGCGGTGGACTTTTTCGGGCCATCTTCACAGAATGATGAACCGCAGCATCTGTGGCCGGGACTGGATATGTGAATATGCGTGATGCAGCCGGACAACTCGTGGACGAGCTGCTGGTGATGGAGGCCCAGAGCGGCAATGCCAAAGCCGTTGAAGCGCTGGTCCGTCGTTGGCAGAAACGGCTCTGGCAGTACGCCCGCCAGTTGACGGGCAGTCCCGAAGCCGCGTGGGACGTTACGCAGGAGAGCTGGCTGGGGGTGGTGCGCGGGATTCGCAAGCTGAACGACCCGGCGCGACTGCGACCCTGGCTCTATCGCATCGTGACAAACAAGGCCAACGACTGGATCCGGTCTGCGGCCGAGGCTCGAACGCCGCTACCCGCTGCGGCACGTCCGACATCGGCGGACGGGCCGACGGACGTGGATGTGCCGGCCGATCTGCAAAGCATCCTGCGGCAGTTGCCGGTGCACAGCCGGGTAGTGCTGGCCCTGTACTACCTCGAAGGGCTCGGCCTGTCGGAGGTCGCCAGCGTGCTGAAGGTCCCGGTCGGGACGGTCAAGTCGCGTCTGTATCACGCCAGAAACGAGTTCAAGGAGATTTGGCAACGATCCGCAGGATGACCTGCAAGGAGAACCATCATGAACGACGAACAGATCCGAAAGATCATCGACGGACCGAAGGACTACGAAGACTCGAAGGAAGACAGCCTGTGCTCGATGCTCAGCGATTTCTACAGCCGCAAGATGCTCTCGACCGTAATCCTTGTCTGGTTCTGGGGGATTGTCTTCTGCGCCGGGGCAGGCATCTGTGCACACATGTTCTTCCGCGCCGATCAGACTAAAGACCAGATCATGTACGCGGCCATTTTCGTTTGCCTCGTGCAGTTCGTCGGCCTGATGAAGGTCTTCGCCTGGCAGATGATCGCACGAAACAGCGTCAAACGCGAGGTCAAGCGCCTCGAACTGCGCATCGCGGAACTGTCCACGGCGCTGTCCGGCGGTCGTTCGTAGGGGCGAATGACTATTCGCCCTCGCGCTTCTACTGCGGCTTGCGCAGGACGGCGGGTTTGATCGTCCAGGCCTGGAGCTTGGCGACCTCCATCATGTGCGGCGCGCGGAAACCTTCGGGGAAGATCACCCATCCCCACAGGCCGGGCGAGTCGTCGGCAACGTACTTCTTCGCAACCAGTTCGCCGCGACGCAATGCAACATCGCCCGACAGGCCGCCGGACGCCACCACCTCCGCCAGCGTAACAGCGAAGTCTTCCGGACGCACCGGCTCGCCCGCCACCCAGATCACGGAGGGCATTTGCCCGGTCTGTTGGACGATATCGAGCAACTCTTGCGAGGCCTCCCGAACCGCGGCAAAGGAATACGTGCCCTCCGTAACGAATCGCTGCGGCGCAGAGGCCGGACCGTAGGTGAATTCCAATGTAACGTCGCCGGCTTCAGATTCGCCAGCCTTGGCAACCGTCCAAGCCAGGGCCAGCAGGCCTTCGCCCGCCGAGGCGATCTTCCCATCGAGATCGACATAGGAAAGCTCTTTACGGAAGGCCTGCGCGATCATTTGAATATCGCGTCGCGTCAGCGGACGAGAGTAAATGCGGTCGGGATACAACGATGGAATCTCCCGCGCCGTCACCAGGCGGGTCCGGTCGTGGCGGACGATGTGATCGAGGAACGTCTCGAACGCGTCGAAGGCCTGCTTCTGCTCCTGCGGCGATTTCATGGGGGGCCGCTTCCACTGCGAGCGGGGCGGATTGGCGCCGCGGGCGAAATTAACGCCGTCCCAGAACTGCCGATGGACGAATTCGCACGGGTGGTAGTAGATACTGATGATGCCGCCGCCTTCGTCAAGCAGCTTGCGGTGGACCCGGTCGAACTTGTCGCAGGCTTCCTTGACCTCTTCGTCGGTCCAGCCGGTACGTATAACGGCGTCGCCGAGCCTCAGGATGTTCAGAACGCCGCAATACCAGAAGGGCCGGTCGCTGACGTTAACGTGCGAGGTCTCGTCGAGATAAAGCGGGATGTCAAAGGCGCGGAGAGCGGCGTAGCTCTGCGGCGTCCACGACCCTCCCGGCTGCCCATAGCAGGAGGCATTGACGCCAAAGACCTTCCGCAGCGTTCGAAGTCCGGTCCCCTCGCGCCGGATGAACTCCGAGACCCCTTCCTGCCAGGTCAAATCCCGGCAGTATTCCGACGGCGTCGGGTGTACGCTGTGGTACGTGGAATGGTAGGCGATGTCGTTCTTCGCCAGCGCTGCGATCACGTCATCCCGGCCTCGCTCCTCCAGGACTCGGGCCTTCTCGCCGACGATCTTGAACGTGGCCTGGACTCCTCTGGCTGTGAACATCTCCGCCAGCCGCATCGCCGCATCGTCGGCCTCGGGAAGGATGAAGTCCTCCGTGTCGAACCAGAAGGTCACGTACACCGGCAACGCCGCCGCCGTCAGGGGACCGGCCGAGAAAGCGAAGAGCACCAGCGAAACCACCACCACGCGCGACCAGAACCGTCTCATTCTCCATCTCCTTAAGCCAAATGCTCATTTGGTCAGCCAAAGGCTATCCGCCTGAAGCACCCGCCCTGTCAGGTCTCCTGGGGATACATGAATTCCGGGATGCGGCGGACCTTGCGTTCCGCATCGAGGCAGGCCAGAACGCTGGAACCCTCGGTCAGCAGCAGGCCGCTGTCCTGCCGCACAAGCCGGTAGCTGTGCTCGACCTTGGCAGCCGAAACATGGGAACAGGTCGTCTCCAGCAGCAGGGGCTCGTCGTAGAACGCGGGCCGGCGGTATTTTATCCGCAGTTCGGCCACGACGAAAAAGATCCCGGCCTCTTCCAGGTCCTTGTAGGCGATCCCGTTGGCGCGGAGCAGTTCGGTCCGTCCCATTTCGAACCAGATGGGAAAGACACTGTGGTGGACCACGCCGCCCCGGTCGGTCTCGGCGTAGCGAGGCACGATGGGAATGGTATGGCTCGACAAGGTCATAGGCCCGGGCATTTCCTTTTCCATCGGCGCATAGGATACCACATAAGCGGGTCTCTTCAAGCGGCTGTCGGCCGGAAAACGCCCGATCCGAAGGGCGCCGTCGCCCCGCCAAAGATGACTGCGGCCGGCCCCTGCCACCCCTGTAAACTGCTGGACCGCAGAGCACGGAATTGCCCCCGACAGACGAAAATTCCAAGGAAATTTCTCTTTACCGGATGCGTCGCAAAGGGTATATTCTCGATAGTGAAGTAGCAGGATGTGCCCTCAAGCCCCTGCGTGTTATCTCGCTTTTCCTCTCCCTCCGCCGCGCAGGGGCTTCTTTCCAATCTTATGTTTTCTGCGGCTCTGCGCGCCCCCGATCCCCGGGTCCGCCGGCGGAGCTGGTCTTCAGAGTTGCATCCACCGGCGCTCGATCTCTTCCAGCGTCCGGCCCCTGGTCTCGGGCACGAAGGCGCGGACGAAAAGGAACAGCACGATGCAGAAGGCGCCGTAGAGCCAGAAGGGAAAGCCCCGATGGAAGTTGTCGACCAGCCAGGGGTTCTGATCCATCATCGGGAAGGTCTGTGAGACGAGGTAGTTGGCGATCCAGAGGCAGACCGTGGCGACGGCCATGGCCCGGCCGCGAATCCGCGTGGGGAAGATCTCCGAGAGGATCACCCACGTGACCGGCCCGACGCTCAGGGCGAAGCAGGCGATGTAGCCGAGGATGAACAGCAGCATCCAAAGCCCGGTCGCCTGCCGGTAAGCCGCCAGGCCCATGGCGATCAGGCACAGGCCCATCCCCGCCGAGCCGATCATCATCAGTGGTTTACGACCCAGTTTATCCACGGTCCAGATGGCGATCACGGTGAACGTCAGGTTCACGACCCCGACGACGACCGTTTGCAGCAGGGCCGCATTGGTCGCCGAGCCCATCTTCTTGAAGATCTCGGTCCCGAAGTACAGAAAAACGTTGATTCCCGTGACCTGCTGCAGCACCGCCAGGACGATCCCGATCACGAGAATGATCTTCATGCCCGGCTGGAGGAGTTGTTTGAGGGAACCGCTCTCGTGGCGGAGGGTTTCCTTGATTTCCGTCAGTTCCGCCTGCGCATAGGCCGCGCCGTCCACCCGGCCGAGGATGTGCAGGGCTTCGGCGGTGCGGCCCTGCTTGGTCAGCCATCGCGGGCTTTCCGGGACCACCAGCGAGAGGATCAGCAGTCCGAGGGCCGGCAGCGACTCGGAGCCGAACATCCACCGCCAGCCGAGCCGCTCGTTCCACGCGGCGTCGCCCTGGAGAGCGATGAAGTAGTTCACGAAGTAGACGACCAGAAATCCGCTGACGATGGCGAACTGGTTGATGGACACCATCCGTCCGCGCATGCGGGCCGGACTGATCTCGGCAATGTACATCGGCGAGATCATGGAGGCCGCCCCGACGCCAAGGCCGCCGAGAATGCGGTAGAGGATGAACGTCGTGAGCGTGCGGGGGATCGCGGTTCCCACGGCGGAGACGAAGAACAAAACGGCCGAGACGATCAGGGCCTTCTTGCGCCCGAAGCGATCGCTGAAAGGCCCCGCGCCGACCGCCCCCAGGGCGCAGCCCAACAAGGCGCAGCCCATCGCCCAGCCCTGCTGGACGTCGTTGAGGCCGAAGTGTGCGGTCAGCGGCCCGATTGCCCCGTTGATGACTCCCGTGTCGTAGCCGAACAGCAGCCCGCCCAGAGCCGCGACGATACAGACCAGGAAGACGTAGGATGTGCTGCCCGTTTCCGGGATGGTCGGGTCAAGGTCTTGGCTCATGGGTTGCAGGACTCCCTTTCCATCAACGTTGGCAGTGGTCCATCGCGTTGGCCAGCGCCGGCGCCGCCGGGCCGTACCGCAACACCACTGCAACCGCGAAGACGCCCAGCGCGATGCCAAAGAGGAACGGCACCGCCCCGAGCAGCGCGGAAATGAAGCTGAACGCGGGTGAGCAGATGGAGTTCAGGTACCCGCTGATGAACTCCCGCAGCACAACATCGACCGCCGCCCATGTCGAACGAAACCCTGTCCACCGCCACGGTCTCGCCATAGACCTTCCACAAATCCCTCAGCGACAGCACCTTCGTCGAAGGCGTCTCGGCACAGGCAGACGAAATGGACGCAATTTCTGCGGGCATCACGGCAGCAGATCATACGGCGGCCCACTTGACAACGCAACAAGGCTCTCGCTGCACCAGGCTACAGAGCCGTTCGCCTGCGAGCACACGATGTGGTAGAATGGAGCGATGAGCAAGGACCTCAAGGACATGACGTTGGGCGAGCTGGAGCAGCTCGTTATGGAGCTGGGGCAAAAGGCCTACCTGGCGAAGTACATCTTCAGCTTCGTGCACACCAAGGGCGCGCGGACGATCGCCGACATCACGCCGTTGAGCAAGGCGTTCCGCGACCGGCTCGGCGAGCAGGGCTATTTTGTTTCGCAGCTCAAGACGCTCAACTGCCTGGCCGACCCGGACGGGTCGAAGAAGTACCTCTTCGAGTTGGCCGACGGCGAGCGGGTCGAGGCGGTGCTGCTGCGCGACGAGCAGCGGCAGACGCTGTGCGTCTCGACCCAGGTCGGCTGCGCGATGGGCTGCGCGTTCTGTGCAACCGGCCGGATCCAGCTCCGCCGCAGCCTGACCGCCGGCGAGATCGCCGACGAAGTGAATCAGGCGGAGAAGGATGCAGGCAAGATCCACAACGTGGTCTACATGGGCATGGGCGAGCCGTTCGAGAACTACGACGCGGTGCTCAGGTCCGTCCGTATCCTGAACCACGCTTCCGGCAAGAACATCGGGATCCGGCACATCACAATCAGCACGTGCGGCGTCGCGCCCGCGATCGTCCGGCTGGCCGACGAAGACGTCCGACCCCGCCTGGCGATCTCGCTGAACGCGCCAAGCGATTCGCTGCGCAGCCGCATCATGCCCATCGCCCGGAAGTACCCGCTCGCGGAGTTGCTCAAAGCCGTGCATACCTACCAGGCGCGGACGCAGCAGCGCGTGACTTTCGAATACGTGCTGATCGACAAGCTCAACGACTCGACCGCCCACGCCCACCTGCTCGTCAAGCTGCTGCACGGCATCTCGTGCAACGTCAACCTGATCGAGCACAATCCGTATCCGGGCTGCGAGCTGGCGGGCAGCAGCCGCGAACGTATCGCCCGCTTCGCGTCGGTCCTCACCGACGCCGGCGTCGAGACCGTCACCCGCTTCCGGCTCGGCCGCCACATCCAGGCCGCCTGCGGCCAGCTCCAAGCCGGCTACGGCCGCCCCCGCTCGTAGTGACGCCGTAAGGCGTTACCATGTATGCCCTTATGGGCACACTGCGAACGTGCTGGACAAATCCCGTCGGATGTGCTATGATCTCTAATAGAGTTGAATGCCGAGATCAGATACGGAGGGAGCACCATGATGCGGAGGATCGTTCGGAGAGTCGCATTCGTCGCGGGAGTCTTGCTGCTGATTGCCGGCGCTGCCCCTGTAGCGGCCCAGCGCATCGTCTACGTGGATGACGACGCGGCGGCGAATGGCGACGGCCGGTCCTGGGCTACGGCGCATCGGTTCCTTCAGGATGCCCTCGCCGATGCCGAAGCCGTGGGTGAACCCGTCGAAATCCGCGTCGCGCAGGGACTATACATGCCGGACCGGAGTTCGGTTGTCCCGCAGGGATCGGGTGATCGGAATGCGACATTCCGGCTGTGCGACAGACTGACCCTCCAGGGAGGCTATGCCGGAGTGGGGGCAAGCGATCCGAATGTGCAAGATTTCCGGGCGTACCAGACGGTGTTGAGCGGCGATCTGGCTGGCGATGACCTCCCTTTGACGAACCCCATCGACGCGAGCGGGGAACCTGCGCGCGAAGACAACAGCTATCACGTGGTCAGTGGAGATGAAGACGGTGTGCTGGAACGAGAGTTTACGGCGGTATTGGAGGGATTTGTAATCACGGCTGGGCACGCTTTTAAGAGGGTAAGTGGCGGAGGGCCCACCTATGCGAGCCCGCGCGAGCACCTGGGAGGTGGGCTGTTTCTTTATCACGTGACTTCGTCCCCGGCCGTGAAAGTCACCGTTCGCCACTGCGTGTTTGAGAACAACTACGCCGAAGAGGCCGGCGGTGCAGTCTATGGGCAGAGGATAGAGGTCTTGTCTTTGAAGGACTGTCGTATCGTTTCTAATGGCTGTCGGGGATCTGGAGCCGGTCTGTATGCCATGTTTGGGAGAACCGAGTTAGTGGATTGTCGACTCGATGCCAACTCCTCGGCTTTTTGGGGAGGCGCGATCACGTGCCATGATGGCAAGGAGATTACGCTCACAGGATGCACGATGATGTCGAACTCAGCGGCTATCGCCGGCGGTGGCATGACGATCACGAGCTGTTCCGCGAAGCTTGTCGACTGTATCCTGCGATACAATTGCGTCGAGGGGTCTGGCGGAGGCATAGTTGTGCGGACAGCAAGCCCATTTGATGCTGTCCGATGTCGCTTTGCGGCGAATCGGGCCGGCGACAGGGGGGGGGCAGTGGTGAGTGACAGTCTTGCTGACGTGAGTTTCAGTGGTTGTCTGTTCTGCGGCAATATGGCCGGTACCAAGGGAGGAGCGATCTGGAAGTGGATTGGCACGTTGTCCATGGTCAACTGCACCGCTTGGCGGAATCGGTCTCCCCAGGGAAGTACATTGTTTGACCAGACCACATCTGACGTTGGCAACTACACGCGCGGGTGGTTAAGTGTTCGCAACTGCATTCTCGCGGAGGGCCCGGGCCAGATAAAGAACGACTTTGGTCTGATCTCCCTTGAACACTCGAACCTCGTGGGCGGCCAGGCGAGCGTGGACGATGCTTCGGGTTTTGTTCTATGGGGGCCAGGGAACATTGATGTTGATCCTCTTGTTGTCGATCCGGGGTATTGGGACACAAACGGTACGCCGGAGGACCCCAACGACGACGTCTTCGTCGAGGGAGATTACCATCTCAGAAGCCAGGCGGGCCGATGGGACGTGAACAGCGCGACTTGGGTGCAGGATGACGTCACCAGTCCCTGCATCGACGCGGGCGACCCGAACAGTCCCATCGGGTATGAGCCTTTCCCCAATGGCGGGATCATCAACATGGGCGCCTATGGCGGAACCGCTGAGGCGAGCAAGTCCTACTTCGGCGCACCACCCTGCGAGACGATCATCGCCGGCGACATCAACGGCGACTGCCGCGTGGACATCGCCGATGTCATCCTCCTCCTGAGCCATTGGCTCGAAAGCGGCTTGTAGAAGCGTTTGTAGTGATCCGCCTTGGGCGGATTGGCGTTACCATGTATGCCCCTTCGGCAAGCTCAGGGCAGGTTCTTACGAGCACACGACGAACGGCACACGACGAACGGGTTAGCGGAGTTTGAGGGTGGCCAGGGCGAGGGCGGCGAAGGCAGCGGCCAGAAGCCAGAAGCGGACGACCACCTGCGGCTCGCTCCAGCCGGCCAAGTGGAAGTGGTGGTGCAGCGGCGCGCAGCGGAAGAGGCGCTTGCCGTGGGTGTACTTGAAGTAGCCCACCTGGAGCACGACGCTCATCAGCTCGATGACGAACACGCCTCCGATGACCAGCAGTAGCACCTCATTGCGCGTCACAAGAGCGCCGTAGCCCATCGCCGCACCCAGAGGCAGCGAGCCGACGTCGCCCATGAAGGTCTGGGCCGGATAGCAGTTGAACCACAGGAACCCCAGCACCGCGCCCAATACCGCCGCGAAGAAGATGCTCAGCTCGCCCGCCTGCGGGATGTGCGGCAGCAGCAGGTAGCTGGCCCACGTCATAGGCGTCATGCGCGACATCGTCTCGGACGCGACGTAGCAAAGGAAGGCTAGCACGAGACTCATGATTGCGACGCAGCCGGAGGCTAGCCCGTCCATGCCGTCGGCGAGATTCACCGCGTTGCTCGTGGCCGAGATGTAGAAGATGGCGATAAAGATGAACGTCCAGTTGGCCAGCACGAGGCCCTTCTTGTAGAACGGCACCCACAGCAGCTTGGCGTCGGGGATGTTGGCGAAATCGAAGTACAGGAACGACGCGATCAGCACCGCGCCGGCGATCTGGAAGATCAGCTTCTCCCAGGCGTGAAGGCCGTCGCGGCCGCGCTGGCGGGCGGCGGCGGTGAGCTTGAGCCAGTCGTCGATGCCCCCCAGCGCGCCGAACCACAGCAGCACGAACAGGGCCTTCTGGACGAACGGGTTGTTGAGCTTGGCCCACAGCAGCGTAGTCACGGCGGTCGAGAAGAGGATAATCAACCCGCCCATTGTGGGCGTGTTGGCCTTCTCCTTCGTCAGCTCGTTGAGTGCGGCGTGGTGGAACTCCGGGCGGTCGCCGATCTTCTTGCGCATCAGCCAGCGGATGATCCGCGGGCCGATCACCAGCGCGATCGCCAGGCTCGTCAAGGTCGCCATGACGGCGCGGAACATGACGTACTGGTACGCATAGAAATGCAGCGTCTCGGTCAGGAAGTCGCTGAAATGACGAAGCAGATGGTAAATCATTTAGAATGCAAAGATCAAAAATCAAAAGGCAAGACGGCGAGACTCAAAACGGCCATGCACCGACTTGGCTGTCATGCCGTTTGATATTTCACCTTTGATATCCCCTTATCAATTCCTGGACCACGGTCTCCAGCCGGGCCGCACGTGAGCCCTTGACCAGAATTATGTCGTATTCCGTTATGATCCTCTCCAGATTATCACAGAGAGAGGCGGTGTCGTCAAAACAAACTGTCCGCAGATCGTACGTCGCGGCTTCGCGGGCGGCTTCGGCAGTGGCCCTCGTCGGCTCCCCGATGGCAACGAGCAGGTCCACACCCGCACGGGCCACCTCGCGCCCGAGTTCGGCGTGCAGCGCTTTGCTCTGCTCTCCGAGTTCGGCCATGTGTCCGCAGATGAAGACCGTGCGACGCTTCGTAGTCGCCTCGGCACGCAGACCGGCGAGAATCGCCAGGGCGTTCTTCATGGAGGCCGGACTGGCGTTGTAGCAGTCGTTCAGCACGGTCAACGTGCCGAGCTGCAACGGTTCCGCTCGCATCGCCACGCCGGAAAGCGTCCGCACCGCACGAGCGAAGTCGTCCGCGGTCAGACCGAACTGCCTGCACACCGCCCAGGCGGCCAGCGCATTCTCCACGTTGCCCGGTCCGGCCAGCGGCAGCTCGACCGGCGCGCCGTCGATGACGAAGCGGCTGGTCAAACCGTGATACGCGATCCGCTCGGCGCGGTAATCTGCGCCGGGCAACCTCCCGAACGTGCGGAAGGGCCTGCCGAGATTGCGGCAGGCCGTCGTCAGAATCTCAATGTCGCCGTTGACGATGAAGGCGCCGTCATCGGCCAGGCCCTGCGCAATCGCGGTCTTCTCTCGGACGATGGTTTCGAGGCTCCCAAAGCCGGCCAGGTGGGCCGGGTGGACGTTCGTCACCACCGCCACGTTCGGCTGCGCGATCCGCGTCAGGTATGCGATCTCGCCCGGTTGGTTGGCGCCCAGTTCCGCAACGATCACCTCGTCGTCGGGCTGGGCGTCCAGTAGCGTCAAGGGCAGGCCGATGGTGTTGTTGAAGTTCTTCTGTGCCTGGTGCGTCCGGAAATGTCGGCTCAGAACATGGTGAACGATCTGTCGGGTGGTGGTCTTGCCGACCGAACCGGTGATGGCGACCACCTTGAAGGCATGCATCCTGCGGTATGCGCGCGCCAGGTCGCCCAAGGCGACGATCGTGTCCGCGACCTTGAGCATAGGCCCGGGGGCCTCGACGTCGCGGCTGACCACGGCGCAGGCCGCACCCCTCGCGAACGCTGCGGCCACATGGTCATGCCCATCGAACCGCTCGCCGGGCAAGGCGAAGAAACAGTCGCCGGCCTTCGTCGTCCGCGAGTCCGTACTGATTCCGGTGATGGATAGCCGGGGCCAATCGCCCGGCGCGATCTGCGCGTTCAGGATGCGGCCCACGATCTCGATGGAAAGCTGTTTCATCGGCGTCCTTTGAGGCACTCTCGAGCAACCTCCTGGTCGCTGAAGTGGATCTTCTCGGTACCGATGATCTGGTACGTTTCGTGTCCTTTGCCGGCAATCAGGACGATGTCACCCGGCCGAGCCTGGTCGATGGCCAGTTGGATCGCCTTCTTGCGGTCGGGCTCGACGAGAATCGTATCTCGTATCTCGTGTCTCGTATCTCGCACGGAGTTGGCGAAAGTTGGCGGTCCCGGCTCGAAGCCGGCGAGGATGTCGGCGAGGATCGCATTCGGGTCTTCGGTACGCGGGTTATCGCTGGTGACGATCGCGACGTCGGCCAGATGTTGGGCCACCTTCGCCATGCGAGGGCGTTTGGTCTTGTCGCGGTCGCCGCCGCAGCCGAAAACGACGATGAGCCGGCCCTTGCAGAGGGCCTGGAGCGTCGTCAGAACGTTGTGCAGGGCGTCGTCGGTGTGCGCGAAATCGACCAGGACGGAGAACTCCTCGCCGCCGACCTTTTCCAGGCGACCAGGAATGGTCTTCAACGAGGACAGTCCCGCCGCAACGGTGTCCAGATCAAACCCCGCGGCCAGGCAGAGGCCCGCGGCAGCCAGATGATTGGCGACATTATAGGCACCCAGCAGCGGCGTGACCACGCGAGCCTTCCGCCCTCCGTGTTCGAGCGTGAATCGCGCGCCGTCGACCGTCATCGACTCGACGTGCGCGGTGATATCGGCCGGCTCATCGACGGCGAACCACCACACGCGGGCTCGGGTCTGCCCGGCGATGGCCTGCGCTTCCGGTGCCTGCTTGTTCAGCACGGCAGTCGCGTCCGGGGCAAGCGCGGAGAACAGGCGGATCTTGGCGGCCAGGTAGTTGTCTTTGGTCTTGTGATAATCGAGGTGGTCACCCGTGAGGTTGGTGAACGCGGCGGCTCTGAACTCGATGCCTGCCAGGCGGTCCTGATCCAGGGCGTGGCTGCTGGCCTCGATCACCATATATTCGGCGCCCGCTTCGACCATGCTCTGCTGCATCCGGGCGATGGTCAGCGTGTCCGGCGTCGTCAGCGAGGCGGGCGTGACGCCCGAGCCGGTGTCGTAGATAACGGTGCCCATCAGGCCGCACCGTTTGCCGGCGTGGGTGATGCACGCGTGCACGAGAAACGCGACGGTGGTCTTGCCGTTGGTCCCGGTCACTGCCAGATTCGTCAGCTTCGAGGCCGGCCGCCCATGGCTCGCCTGGGCCAGCAGCCCGGCCGCCCGGGCGGAGTTCTCCACCACCACGGTCGTGGCCGACGACGATGAGTGGTTGGGCTTCTCGCAGACGATGTACCCGGCGCCATTGGCGACGGCCTGGTCGATGAACTTATGGCCATCCGCCGTGCTGCCTGCGATGGCGACGAACACGTCGCCGGGCCGCACCAGACGTGAGTCGGTGCGAACACCGGGCGGGACATCGCCGGAGACCACGGCCAGCAATTCGTCAAATGTCATGCTCGTATGTTCCCTGTCTGCAACGGCGCAGACGAACCTAACTGCTGTGAATAAGCCATTTTACGTTGAACACCTCGAAGGTGCAACGGCACGCAGCCGCTGCTCGAAAAGCGCAAACCTTCACCGGCTATACCTATCGGCATCCGACGCGATTGGGGATGAAAAACAACGGGTCTGCCCGTACAATCAGCGGGGCGCTGCAAACATGGCGTGACCGGTATAGAATAGGTAATCGAAGGACAAGCTCAAGCCTCGTCAACAATGTCTCGGGAGGAACAGGAACACCATGAAGAAGACGCTAGCGATCGTTCTGCTGCTTGCGGCATGGTGCCGGCCCTCGTGGGCGGCGGAAGAGACGGAGTACTTCGCAGTCTTCATGCAGGGCAAGAAGGTGGGCCACGCGGCGCACACGCGCTCCGTCGAGGGCGACAAGGTCACAACGAGCGAGGACGTGAGCATCACGATCAGCCGGCTCGGCATCCCGCTGACGGTCCGCATGACCGACGTCAGTGTGGAAACGACGACGGGTAAGCCGCTGAGCTTCGAATCGATCCAGCTTCTCGGCACCATGACGGTGATCAAGGTCACCGGCACCGTCGGCCGCGATGGCGTCGTCGAGCTGGTCAGCACCTCCATGGGGGCCGAGCAGAAGACCACCATGGCCTGGCCCGAGGGCGCGGTCATGTCCGAGGGTCTGCGTCTGGTAACCCTGGAGAAGGGCCTTACGCCCGGTTCCGAGTACCGGGTGAAGATCTTCAATCCTTCCGTCACACAGGCCCTCGATGCGGTCGTGTCGATCGGCTCCAAACAAGAGGTAGACCTGCTCGGCCGGATCGTCAAGCTCACCGAGGTCACCAGCACGCTGGCCATGCCCGGCTCCGGCCCGATCACCAGCACCAGCTACGTCGACGACGACATGCAGGCCCTGAAGAACACCATGTCCATCGCGGGCATGAACGTGGACATGATCGCCTCTCCCAAGGAGTTCGCGCTGGGCGAGAACGACGTGCTGGAGCTGATCAGCACGATGTTTGTCGCGAGCCCGACGCCGCTGGGCAACCCGCGCAGCGCATCTGCCATCACCTATTGGCTGGTGCCCAGCGGCAGCGAGGAGTTCACGATCCCGACGACGGACAACCAGACGGCAGAACGGCTCGGCGGCGGCCAGGTCAAGCTCGTAATCCGGCCGGTGGCGGCGCCGGAAGGCGGAGTGTTCCCCTACGAAGGCAGCGACCCGGCGTTGCTGGAGGCGGTCAAGCCGACGCGATACCTTCAGAGCGACCGCAAGGAGATCGGCGAACTGGCACGCAAGGCCGTCGGCGAAACAAAGGACCCGGCCGAGGCGGCCCGGCGGATCGAGGCGTTCGTCGCCGACTACATCGAGGACAAGAGCCTGTCGGTGGGCTATGCATCGGCGGCCGAAGTGGCGGCCAGCCGCCAGGGAGACTGCTCGGAGTTCGCGGTCCTGACCGCCGCGCTGTGCCGGGCGGTGGGCATCCCCGCACAGGTGGTCGTCGGAATCGCCTACGTGGAGGACTTCGCCGGCCACGAGGGCTTCGGAGGCCACGCTTGGACGCAGGCCTGGATTGCGGGCAAATGGGTCGGTCTCGATGCGGCGTTCAAGAGCAGCGGTCGCGGCGGACACGACCCCGGACACATCGCCCTGGCCGTCGGAAACGGAGACCCCACCGACTTCTTCAACATGGCCGGCGCCCTCGGCCGATTCAAAATCGAACGCCTCGAAGTGCAACAGGGGAATTAGTGGTCGTACGCGGGGTCACCCGTGGCACCTGACCTGCATTGCCCTATTCAACCAACAGGTTCTCGAGGGCCTTCTGTATCGCCGGAAGGTGCGTGCGTATGGCATCCCAGACGAGTTCAGGATCGACGATGTCGTAACCATGACTGATGACGTTTCTGAAGCCGATGATTCGCTGACAGGCAGGGACCGCGTCAAGCAATGAGGAATCCAAACGCTTGGGTCTGCTGAGAGCTTCACCGATGATCTCGAATTTGCGCTCTACGGCTGCCTGCACCATCCCATCGGCGCTGTCTCTCTCGTAGGTCATGCCTCGCGTGAAGTCCTGGATCTTCCGGGAGGCGTCCGCGACATCGAACAGACATTTACTCGCTTCAAGCTGCATAGAGGTTTCTTCTGCTGCGCTCGATACTCATCCTGAAGTAGGGGTTCTTGACGGTCTCCTCGATAACCACATCCACCTGCCGTCCGAGAATCTGTTCGAGTCCGTCTTTCAGATCGAAGTAGCGTTCGAAGAGCCTTCCCGCGTCGCGGTCGAAACGTACAAGCACATCCACATCGCTGTCCGCGCGGAACACATCTTCCGTCGCGGAGCCGAAGACATCCAACCGGCTCACCTTCAAACGCTCGCACACCTCCGCGATGGCAGGCCTGAACCGCTCCATATCAAACATCGCACGACCCCTTCGTCGTCTACCGGCGTCGAGTGCTTCCGCCGGACCCGCCGCTTACGCGCCGTCCGCCACGTGATGGTCCGACGCCGTGCGATTATCCCCCAACTCCAGTGGAAACGCAACAGGCACGGCCACACATCGGGCGCTGCGACTGGCCCAGTGCGTGATTCCTATCTGCGCGCAGACAGTGCAGAGTCGTCTGACAGTTCTTGCCGCTCTGGTTCCGAGTTAAGGATCACTCGAACTGGACGTCGAGGGCGATGAATTCGACGTTGCTGTTGCCGTTGTAGTGGTTGATCTGGGCCTCGAAGGCGACGTTGAAGAACTCCTTTTCGAGCATCTTCTTTTCGAGGTGACCCATGCGGAATCCGACGCAGCGGGCGGCGCCGGTGTTGTCGCTGATGGTGAACTGGAGATGGTCGCTCTTGGCGCCGACGCGTCGTGGCGTGGCAGCCAGCCGCACCCCTTTGACTGCAAAGACCGGCCGGGGATTGCCCTGCCCGAACGGGCCCAGCAGGTTCAGTTGCTCGACCGCCTCACGCGTGAACTGCCGCAGCGGAGCCAGCGCATCGATATGCAGCTTGGCGACGATGTCGGCCTCATGCAGATGGTCCGCGGCGTAGGCCTCGAAAGCGGCGGCGAAATCTTCGATCCGGTCCGGCGGGATCGTCAGGCCTGCCGCCATCGTATGACCGCCGAACGTCGTCAAATGGGCGGCGCACGCCTTGATCGCGCTGAGCAGGCAGAAGCCGGGGATCGAGCGAGCCGAGCCCTGGGCGACTCCGCTCTCGCCGGGTGCGGCGTTGATCATGACCGTGGGCCGATAGTATTTGTCGACCATCCGCGAGGCGACGATACCAAGCACGCCGGTGTGCCAGCCCTCGGCCGCCAGCACGATGCTGCGCCGGTCGGGGTGGTTCAGCCCCCTCCGGACAACCATGTCGCAGGCCTCTTTGACGATCTTCTTCTCGCACTGCTGGCGTTGGGTGTTCTGGTCCCTGAGGTACTCGGCGATCTGCATGGCCCGCAGGTCGTTGGTGCTGGTCATCAGCTCGACCGCCAGGCGGGCGTGGCCCATGCGTCCGGCGGCGTTGAGCATCGGCGCGAGCCTGAACCCGATGGCGTAACTGTCCAGGCCCTGTCCGGTCAGTCCGGCCGAAGCAATCAGCGCGCGAAGGCCGCACAACTTGCTCTCGGGCAGCGACCGCAATCCGTAGCTGGTCAGGATGCGGTTCTCACCGCGCAGGTCCACGACGTCCGCGACGGTACCGATGGCCGCCAAACTGGTGGCGTTGAGCATGAACTCGCGCAGCTTCGGTTCGAGCCGAGGCCCCCGACTGAACTCCTCCGCCAGGGCCCAGGCGAGCTTGTAAGCGACCATCGCACCGGCCGAGTCCTGGTTGGGATACGACGCGTCCAGGACAGGATGCACGATGGCGACCGCCTCCGGCAGCGTCGCCTCGGGGCTGTGGTGATCGGTGACGATCAGGTCCATGCCGAGCGTGCGGGCCTGGGCAGCGGCCTCGGTCGCCGTGATGCCGCAATCGACCGTCACCAGCAGGTTGGTGCCGGACCGGGCGAGCGAGCGCACCGCGTCGATGTTCAGGCCGTAGCCTTCGTCGATCCGATGCGGAATGTAGAAATCGACCGTCGCCCCCAGGAGCGTCAACAGCTCCCAGAGGATCGAGACGCCCGTGATGCCGTCAACGTCGTAGTCGCCGTAAAGGGTGATCTTCTCTTTGCTCTCGATGGCCTGCGCGATTCGGCGCACGGCCGGTTCGATGCCAGGCATCTTGTCCGGGCGAATCAGCTCGGTGAGCTTGGGACGCAAGAAGATGCTGCCGTCGCCGGCCTCGGTGATCCCTCGGTTCAGAAGGACCTGCGCCACCAGGGGCGAGACCCTCAGCGATTGGGCCAGCGGCGCGACCCGCTCGTCGCTCGGCCGGACCACCCATTCATTCTTCTGCGTCCTTGCGGATAACAACATCTAACCCACGCGCCAAACAGCCACGGTTGAAACCGATATCCCGCGCCCCTTATACCACAACGGACGTCCCCCCTCAAGCGGGTAGGGGCGAATGATCAGGGCAATCGCAAAGTCATGCCGTGAGGACCTTCAGGAGGTAGTCTTCGTCCCAACCGGCTCGCAGGCGTTTGACTTTGATGCCCACTTTCTCGGTGGTCTCTCGCTTGAGCAGGTTCAGAGCGATGCGTCGCAGTCGCGAGAAATTCTCGGCCGCGTAGCCGTTGCGAATCCGGC
>Ga0209506_1000021_pt1 | contig 190371 bp, 155 predicted proteins | sample AD_JPNHG2_MetaG_FD_184409 | JGI IMG/M metagenome (GOLD analysis project Ga0209506, IMG submission 184409) | Active sludge microbial communities of municipal wastewater-treating anaerobic digesters from Japan - AD_JPNHG2_MetaG (SPAdes) (version 2) | ecosystem: Engineered > Bioreactor >...
GTCGGAAATTATCCCCGGAACATTATTCGTCTGCGTTTGCGCGATCCCCGTGCCGATTGCCGCGAAGATCGCAACGATCCCCAACCTCCATACCCGCTTCATCGCGCATCCTCCCATTGTCCATTGACTGTTCCTGCACGGCACCCGGCAAACACCCTCTTTCCGCAGCGTAGTATGGCACAACCGGCGCGGTTTGTTTGTAGGGCTATTTCACATACTTTACGGGAGGGTAGGTACGGACGGCACGGAATGCAAGGCGCAAAACATGGAATGCGAAATGCGGCAAGTTTGGTGGACTCGCTACATGTGCATCCGTAAAGCCTTCGTTGGCCGCAAGCGTTGCGCGGCGGCGAGCAGTAAAAACAGTCCCGCACCGATCGCCGGCAGGGAATCGCCGTGTGCGCCGCCGTGCGGTCCGCCAAGAGGCATGGCTTTGACTGTACCGGCAAAGCAGCCGCCCGTGTTCTCGCCCTCGCCTTCGCCTTCGCCTTCACCCTCGCCTTCACCTTCGCCTTCACCGGCTTCGAGCGATTTGATGGGGACGACGAGGGCGGTAACTTCACCGCTCTTGGCGGTCACGTTTCGCGAAGCCGGGTGATAGCCCACGGCGTTGATGGCCAGCCCGTAATTGCCCTCCGCCAGGCATGAAAGGGTATAAATGCCCTTGCTGTCGCCGGTTGTCGGCATGAAAACACCGGGCGTCAGCAGGATGGACCCGCCGACGATCGGAAACTTGTCCTTGGCGTCCCATACGGTACAGACGATACTGGCCGGCACGAGGGACGACCCCGACGCCAGCGGCGGATCGTAGTTGACCGGTCCGGAAATGCGCGTGGCCGGATCGGCGGCGCCCCAGCCATTGTTCTGCATGACAACGGTCTGCGACCGTTCGTTGACCACATCGTAGCCGCCGATGTCCTGAAACGTATTCCATCCGGTGTTCGGGTTGTAGACGTTGCCCAGCGACCCCTGCGTGCCGGCCTTTTCCGGCAGCGCGCGGATAATGATGCCGTGTTCGACGATTTTGCTGAAGGCGCAACGGCGCACCGTCGGCAACGATCCGAAGATTTCCATGCCCCGGCGCAATTCGGTGAACGTGCAGTCGGAAATCAAAGCCCCGCCCGGGGCTTCGCCGCGAAACACGATGCCTGTGGCTCGACTCGAATCGTCGGCGCCGTGGAACGCGACGTTCAGCACGTTCATGGCCGCGTCGTTCATCGAAAGCAGCGCGATATCGCCATCCTTGTCGTCCCCTTCGCGCAGGACAAGCCGCTGCAACAAGGCGCCTTCCGCGCCCTCCACCGTTCCCTCGACAACGGCCGCGTCCGTTTCGCCGACATATCCCTGCAATCGCACAAACGGCTTCAGAACAATGGCGCCCGTATATTTTCCGGGCCCCGCCAGTACGGTCGCGGGCAGGTTTTCCATCGGCGAAACCTGGTCCATGGCAAACTGGATGGTGCGCCACGGCCGGGCCGGGGAACCGTCGCCGGACTCGTCGGAACCGTCTTCGGAGACATGGACGGTGGAATAGGGACTGGCGGACGCATGCGGATCGGCGCGCAGCCAGAATTCTTCGAGATTGGTAAGGCCGTCGCCGTCGGAATCTGCGTCGGCATCCGCGGGGTCGAGCGGATTCAGGCCGTATTCGACCTCGTAGCCGTCGGCGATGCCGTCGCCGTCCGAATCGGCATTGGCCGGGTCGGTACCGTTGGCCACCTCGCCGCAGGTATAGAGATTGTCGCTGTCTTCGTCCGGTTCCTCATAGGCGACACTCACGCCCAAATCGGCAAGCGTTTCGACGTCGGTGCATAGCGACTGCACGGAAAGGGGATTGCCGAACAGGCTGATGTCGCTGAGCCAGGGATTGTCGAGCAGCGGCGATATGTCTTCAATCCGATTGTTCTCGATATTTACGAACGTGAGCGACGTCATGCCGCGCAAGGGTTCGATACTGGCGATGCGGTTGCCGTAGGCGATAAGCGTCTGGAGATTGACGCATTGCTGGATCCCGTCGAGCCGCGCGATATCGCTTTCCGAAATGTCGAGGTAGAGCAGCGAAGCCAAGTCGCCCGCCGTGAGCGCGCCCGAAGGCTTGCCCAATGCCTCGCGCACGGCCGCTTCGAGATTTGCGTCGAGAAATTGCGCCCTCGCGCACGCCCCCCACAGCGCCAGAACCAGCGCCAATAGCCATGCCGGCCGGCGGCGACCGCGGAATGTAGCCTTGGAATCCATCGCCGAACGCCTCCCTGACGTTCATACAGCGAAACTACCACCTACATTACCTGCCTGCGGGGATTATATCACAAAAAGGCGTTTGACATTTCCCGGCCCGCGCCGGATACTTTGCACGGTTTCACAAACCGGTTTTTTTGCTATGGAATGTCCTGAACAAAACACGCATCCATCCATGCGGGGGTGGCGCTTGGCGCTTGCGGCGGCCGTGCTGGCGGTCGTCGTCATCGGCATCTATGGCCAGACGCTGCGCCATGGCTTTTCGGTGCTCGACGACGACGACTACGTCGTGAAAAATCTGATTGTTCAGGACGGCCTCACAACGCGGGGTTTTGCCTGGGCCATGACGACGGGGGCGGTCGCGAACTGGCATCCCGCGACGTGGCTGTCGCACATGCTGGACTGCCAGCTTTTCGGCATGAAAGCCGGGGGCCATCACGCGGTCAACACGCTGTTGCACCTGATCAATTCGGTGCTTCTGTTTTTTGTGTTTCGCGCGATGACGGGCGCCGCCCGGCGCAGCCTGTTGCTGGCGGCGTTGTTTGCCGCGCATCCGCTGCACGTCGAGTCGGTTGCGTGGATTTCGGAGCGCAAGGATGTCCTGCACGCATTTTTCTGGATCGCGGCGATGGGGGCCTATGTCCGTTATGCGCGCAATCCCGGCGTTCCCCGCTATCTGGTGGCAACCGTCCTGTTTGCGCTGGCTTTGATGGCGAAACCGATGGCCGTCACGCTGCCCTGCGTGTTCCTCCTGCTCGATTATTGGCCGCTCGAAAGGCACAAAGCACGCGAGATCAAGCGGGAAGCACTCGACACAAGACGCAAAAAAAACAAAACGGATCGCCTTTCGCCTTCACCCTTCCGTCTTCAGGCGTCCGCGTGGCAGCGCCTCGTTCTCGAAAAACTTCCCTGGTTCGCCATGTCCGCGGCCTCGAGCGTGGTTACGTTTATCGTGCAGCAGCGTGGTGGGGCGATGCGGACCCTTGAAGCCATGCCCCCCCTCCAACGGATCGGCAATGTCTTTATTTCCTACGTGCGCTACGTCGTGAAGGCCGTCTGGCCGTCGAACCTGTCCGTCTACTATCCGCATCTCGGCGCGGAGACGAGTGGGTGGATTGTGCTGGCGGCGGTGGTTGCGCTCGCGGCGGCCACCGTATGGGTCTGGCGCGGATCCCGCACGCGGCGCTATCTGGCCGTGGGCTGGCTGTGGTTTCTCGGCACGCTCGTGCCGGTCATCGGAATCGTTCAGGTCGGATCCCAATCCATCGCCGACCGCTACATGTACCTGCCCATTGTCGGACTGTTCATCATGGCGCTGTGGGGATCGCACGATGCGGCGGCATGGCTTCGGACCAAAGCGCCGTGGTTCCGCCCGGCCCTTCCCATGGCGGCGGGTTGCGCCCTCGTGCTGGCCTACGCCGCGGCGGCCTTCGCGCAAACCGCGAAATGGCGCGACAATATCACCCTGTTCGAACATTCGCTGAAGGCCACCAGCGGAAATGATTTCGTCCATTACAACCTGGGAATCGCGCTGAAGCGCGCCGGCCGTCTCGATGAGGCGCTCCATCATTTTCAAAAAGCCGTGGAATTCCGCAACAGTTACGTCGCCGCGCGAATCTATATCGGTCTCATCCATTATGAAAAGGGGGAATATGAGGCGGCCATCCGGGAATACGAGCAGGCGATGCAGTTCGCCGCCGGCCATCCGAACCACGCGGACCTTGAAAACGATCTTGGCGTCGCCTATTTCTCGCTGGGAAAGATGGAGGAGGCCGCAAGCCATTACACGAAGGCGCTTCAAATCAATCCCAACGACCCCGACGCGCATTACAATCTCGGATTGACCTTACAGCGTCTCGAACGACATGACGAGGCGCTGCGCCATGTTCGCGAGGCCGCCCGCCTGAATCCGCGCCACGAACCCGCGCACAAACTGGCCGAATCGCTCGAAAAGGAAGCGGCGGCGCATCGCCCCGCGATTGTCGTGCCGCGGCTGGCCGGCGCCGGCGACTATTTCACGCGGGGCAACGAACTGGCCGATGCGAAAAAATACGCGGAAGCCGCCGCGCATTATGAGGAGGCGCTGAAACTCAAGCCGGATTTCACGGACGCGCGCATCAACCTCGGCAATGCGCTTGCGGTGCAGGGACGCCTACGGGAAGCGGCCACGCAGTTTCGCGAAGCGGCACGCCTGCAACCCAACAGCGGCGACGCCTTTCTGAATCTCGGCCACGCGCTCACCGAACTGGGCGAACTCGGCCCGGCCGGCGATGCTTATGCCAAGGCCGCGGCGTTGAATCCACGTAACGTCGAGGCGTGGATCGGCCTTGGATTCGCCCTTGCCCGTCAAAACAAACCCAAGGAAGCGCGGGAACCCCTGCAGAAGGCGCTCGCCCTCGACCCGAGCAACGAACGCGCGAAGGAAGCACTTACGAATATCGAAAAATACCTGCGGGAAAGGCAGTAGGCAGGAGTTGGTGGTTGGTGGCCGGTGGTCAGGAGTCAGGAGTTGAGAGTTGAAAATCAGAACACTTTAGCCTTTAGCCTTGCCCCTTGAGCCTCATCTCATGTCGCGAAGATCCGTAAAATCGAAACCCGTCAAGCCGTCCACGCCGGCAAGACCCGAATCGCCCACGGCGAAAACGAATCCGTGGCCGGTAGTGGCCCTGATCATGGCCTTGTTCTTGGCAGGACTTGCGCCCTACATTCAGACCGCGTGGTTCGATTTCGTCAATTTCGACGATCCCGCCTACGTCTACCAAAACCCACACGTCGCTTCTGGCTTGACTCTTGAAAGCATCCGCTGGGCTTTTACGACGGATGCCGTCTGCAACTGGCATCCGCTGACGTGGATCTCGCTGCAGTTGGATGTTTCGTTGTTCGGCGTGAATCCCGGTGTGCACCATCTTATCAACGCGTTCATCCACGCATTGAACGGCGCGCTGCTGTTTCTCCTACTGCGCACGATGACGAGGGAAACGGCGGCAAGCGCGTGGATTGCGGCATTGTTTGCCCTGCATCCGTTGCACGTTGAATCGGTTGCGTGGATTTCCGAACGCAAGGACGTCCTGAGCGGACTTTTCTGGATACTTGCGACGGCCGCGTATGTCCGGTATGCACGCGGCCCCTGCATGGGCCGTATGGCGCTGGTTTCCGTGTTGTTCGCGCTGGGATTGATGGCAAAGCCAATGCTTGTGACCCTGCCCGCCACGCTGCTCCTGCTCGATTACTGGCCGCTGAAACGATTTGGAATGCAAGACGAGAAACACATCACCCCTTGGCGATCCCCCTACTTCCCCCGTTTGTTGATGGAAAAAACGCCGATCTTCGCGCTCGCCCTCCTGTCGGGCATAATCACGTTCATCGTCCAGCGTTCCGGCGGCGGTGTCGTGACGGTTGACGCGATCCCAATCTGGGCCCGGCTTGCGAATGTGCCGGTGGCCTATGTTCGTTATCTGATCATGACCGTCTGGCCGGTGTCGCTCGGCATCTACTATCCGCACCTTCGTACGGAGATTCCGCTTTGGCAGCCCATAATCGCCTCGGTCATCCTTGTTGTACTGACGGCGTCGGCCTTCGCATACGGCCGGCGACATCCGTGGGGCCTTGTCGGGTGGCTCTGGTATCTGGGGACGCTCGTGCCCGTTATCGGCATCGTTCAGGTTGGGGATCAGGCGCTTGCTGATCGCTACACCTACATTCCGCATATCGGCCTTTTCCTCGCGGCGACATGGATTCTGCTTCCAGTAGCGCGGAAACACGCGCGGGCGGCGGTTTTGGTTGCATGCGCCATCCTCGCCGCGCTGGGTCTGCGGACCCATGCGCAGACGGAAACATGGCGGGACACGATTGCCTTGTTCGAACATTCCTTGCGCATCGCGCCGGATAATTATCGCGCACACAAGGGACTCGGCGTCGCCTACGCCGACGAACGCCGGCAGTTCGACAAGGCAGCCGAACATTGCCGACGCGCGATCATGCTCGATCCGGGCGATGCCTCGCTGCACTATAACTTGGGCAATGCGCTCATGGGATTGAACCGACTGGACGAGGCCATCGCTTCGTATCGCAAGGCGCTGGAAATGGATCCCGGCCAACCCAACGCCCGGTACAATCTCGGCATCGCCTTCGCGAAACAGCAACGCTATCCGGAAGCCGTCGAGGCCTTCCGGGAAACATTGCGGCTCGATCCCGGCAACGCAAAAGCGCACAACAACCTCGGCAGCGCCTTCGCCATGGCCGGCCAATTCGAGGCCGCGCTGCCGCACTACCGGCGGGCCATCGAACTGCAGCCGGACGACACGGAAATCTGGTGCAACATGGGGTATGCGTATTCCCAACTGGGGCGGACTGCCGAAGCGCGCGAAGCTTACCAGCAGGCGCTACGGCGCGATCCGGGAAATATTCGAGCCGGCGATGCAATCAAGCAACTGCCTGCCGAGTAAGGGAATCAAAACGGCCTGATCAATGCGCGTTGTCGTCCGGCGGCGCAGGACTTTCATCCGCTCCGGCTTTGTCGTCTGATGCGGCATCGTCCGGCGGTAGAGGCCGTGTTTCGCGGGGCGTTATCAGCGTCAGGCCGCCCTTTGCCGATCCGCTTCCGTCCGTGCCCGAATCGGCGGGGGCCTTGGCCGGCGGCGCGGCATCCACCACGTTGACCCGCATGACGCAGGGCTGGTCGTTGCGCAGGATGCGGACATTGAAACCCGGATCGTTTTTCAGGCTTTCCAGGATGCGCGCCGCCTGTTCGAGCGATTCGACCGGACTGCGGTTGATGTTCGTGATGATGTCCCCGTCCTTGAATTGCAGCCGCAGCAAATCGGCGGCCACGTCCGCGCCGTGCGGCCTTACAACCACGATCCCTTTGCCATCCGCCCCGGATTCCGCCTTCAACGAGGCGATCAGTTCCGGAAGATTCTTCGCGTACTCCGCTTTCGTCAGGCCGGGCGGACGTTGGGACGCATCGGCGCCGGGAGCCGGCTCTTGCTGTTTGGATTCACCGGTTTCAGGCGCGGCCTGTTTTCCTTCCGGCGTTTCGGTCGCTTTTTCCTCCTCGGCATTGGGGGTGGGTACAGGCTTCCGATCCTTGGACTTTGCGGATTCGGCCTTTTGCCGGGCTTCTTCCAATCGTTTCACCGACGCCTGCAACTGCGCCTGGGCAATATCCGACCGCTCACGTTCCTCTTCCATCTGCCGGCGCAATTGCTGCGCCTCTTCCAAATCGCGCGCCAGGCGATCCCGTTCTTCCTCGGCCCGTGCGCACTTCTGCTCAAGGGCCGCAAGACCGCGAAACGCTTCCGACGCCCTATTGGCCGCTCCCGCGTACAGGAAGGCCAAGGCAAGCGCCACAAGTCCCATGGCGCACGCGCCAAGCAGCGCATAGGGCCAAACCGGCCGCGGAGTATCCTCGCGCAAACGGGCCACGGGCGCGCGAAGGGCCTGCGACAGTTCGTCCGCGAGTTGCTTCGCGGACGCATACCGCGCGGACGGTTCCTGGTGCATGGCGCGTTCGCAAATGGCCACGAGTTCCGGCGGCGCCGTCGGTTCGGACAGCGACACAGGTTCCGGTTTTCGCGATCCCGCCGCGCGCAGGATTTCGGAAGGGCATTCCGCCGAAAAAGGCGGCCGGCCGGCCAGCATGGTGTAAAGGATGGCGCCGAGCGCGTACACGTCGGCATGGGCGTCAATTTCCTCGATATGGCCGCGGGCCAGTTCCGGCGGTAGGTAGGCCGGAGCGAGCGTTATTGACAGGGCATCGTCCAGTGGCCGGTCCTCACGCAGACGCTTCACGGCCTCTGCAAGCGCATCGCCAATCGCGTCATGCTTGCCGCGCACCCGGCAGACATTCCAGCCGCGTACGGCAACCGCGTGCGAATGGCCTATGAAGATGGCGCCCGGATGGAGATTGCGGTGTATCGTTCCCCGCGCATGCGCGGCCCCCACGATGCGGCAGGCTTCCGCGAACAACGGCAACAGCGCGAACCGTTCTTCCGGTGTACCGGCCCGTTCAATGAGCAGGCTCAAAGGCGCACCCCGCTCGATATGCCAAGGCGGCTGGCCGCTCTCCGCGATGCCCCCCAGAAAAATCCCGTGCGCCTTTTCCATCCCACCCAGCACATCCAATGCCGCGAATTCATCGTTCCCGCACGCGCGCACGAGTTGGCCCGCGAAGGCCGCCGCTTCCCGCGCATCGTCCGCCGACAGCACATTCATGCCTGCCAGATACACGAGCCAGTCGCCGGATTCTTCCGCGGCATACGAATGATAGGCATCCGCAAGCCGGGACGCATCGGTCTTCCCCAGTTGCAGCGCCGCCAGTCCAATCAACAAATCCCGTGTATCCATGCCGGCCTCCGATTCGTCAGTCGCGAGACGATCATGCGCGAATTGCCTCCCGTTTCACAAGTCGAAAGACGAATACGAGCACGAGCACGAGGAATGAAGAGAAACTGGGTTGTGGGCAACGCCCACGTTTTATAGGGAAGACCCTTTTACCTCCGTTTATCTTTTCGATATCTGCGTGTATCTGCGTCATCTGTGGATCGTATGGTTCTCCGCAGATGACGCAGATGCACGCAGATGAAAAACAGGGTATGAGTGTTGGGGCCACGCGATTCCAAACTCGAATCAGTCCCTTAAGGTCCGGCTTAAAAGGCAACAAGAAATTCCGAGGCTACTTGCGTAAAAAACTGAAGTTCCATGATTGAGTGAGTGCAAAAACCTCGGGGTTTTGAGAGCGATTACGACTACAAGTACGAGCACGAGGCACGAAGAGAAACTGGGTTGTGGGCAACGCCTACGTTTGACAGGAATGACCTTTTTGTCCCTGTTTATCTTTTCGATATCTGCGTGTATCTGCGTCATCTGTGGATCGTATGGTTCTCCGCAGATGACGCAGATGCACGCAGATGAAAAACAGGGTATGAGTGTTGGGGCCACGTGATTCCAAACTCGAAATCAGTCCCTTAAGGTCCGGCTTAAAAGGTAACAAGAAATTTCGGGGTTACTTGCATAAAAAAGTGAAGTTCCATGATTGAGTGAGTGCAAAAAACCTCGGGGTTTTGAGAGCGATTACGACTACAAGTACGAGCACGAGGCACGAAGAGAAACTGGGTTGTGGGCAACGCCTACGTTTGACAGGGAAGACCCTTTTACCCCTGTTTATCTATTCGATATCTGCGTGTATCTGCGTCATCTGTGGATCGTATGGTTCTCCGCAGATGACGCCGATGCACGCAGATGAAAAACAGGGCATGGGTGTTGGGGCCACGCGATTCCAAACTCGAATCCGCAGGTCAAAAGGGATTCAGGGTCGCCAGCGTGCCTGAAAGCCGACAAAGATGCTGTATGCGGGGCAACGATCGTCTGCGCGATTGGGCATCGTGTTCTCGATCGAACGAGGCGGCGGAAAGGCGGCAGGATGCTGCCTCTATCGTAGACGCGGCATCCTTGCCGCGCGTTCCTTGCGTGGGAATTGGTAGGTCGCATTCAGCTTGACACGGCACGCCGAATCCAACCAGAATGATCGCGTCACAGGCTGGAAATTCGTTCCGGCTGTTTTCATGCAGGAGATCCGCGCAAAGTGTCAGGATTCGGGCGCGCGCCGCGTGTGCATTTTTCGGGAATCGGCGGGACGGCGATGGTGGCGGGGGCGCGTTTGGCCGTGGAAGCGGGCTGGGAGGTCCGGGGCAGCGACAATCCGCTGTATCCGCCGACCTTGGACATGGTCGCGGCGCTCGGCGTGCCCGTCGCGGAAGGGTACCGGGCGGAAAATCTGGATTGGAATCCCGATCGGGTGGTTATTGGCAATGCGCTGAGCCGGGGCAATCCGGAAGTCGAAGCGGCCCTGGATCGGAAACTGCATTATACAAGCCTGCCGGAGTGGTTGAAGGACGTGGTGCTTCGCCGACGCCGTCCCGTGGCGGTTTGCGGCACACACGGCAAGACGACGACCACCGCGTTGACGGCCTGCCTGCTTGATCGCGCCGGCTTCAATCCGGGATTTTTGATCGGCGGACAGCCGCTCGATTTCGATCATTCGGCCCGGCTCGGTTCGGAAGGGGCTCCGTTTGTTATCGAGGGCGACGAGTACGACACGGCTTTTTTCGACAAGCGTGCGAAGTTCTTCCATTATCTCCCTGAAATCGCGGTCGTGACTTCCGTTGAATTCGATCACGGCGACATCTACCGCGATCTCGGAGAAATCGAGCGCGCGTTTCAATGGATGCTGCGGCAGATTCCGCGCGGCGGGTGGCTGCTGGCCTGCGCGGATCATCCCGGCGCGGCGGCGTTGATTCCGCATGCCCCGTGCCGGACGGCCACGTACGGTTTCGATAAAAGCGCGGACTGGCGTGGCGAGTGGGACGGCACGTTCCATGACGGCCTCGCGCAGGTCGCGGTTTACCGCCAAGGGCAGCCATGGGCGGAAATGGCGATCCCGCTGGCGGGGCGGCACAATCTGCTGAACGCCTTGGCCGCCGTGGCCGTGGCCGGCACGCTCGGCGCGGAACCGGAAGCCATTATCGCGGCCATGCCGGCGTTTCGTGGCGTCCGCCGGCGCATGGAAGTCTTTCTCGAATCGCGCGGCATGATCTTCGTGGACGATTTTGCGCACCATCCCACGGCGATCCGCGAGACCATCGCCGCGGCGCGCGGCCGCTGGCCGGAGCGCCGCCTGCGCGTCCTGTTCGAACCGCGGTCGAATACGACCGTTACCAATCGTTTCCAAGCCGAGCTCACGGAAGCATTCGTGCAGGCGGACGAGGTGTGGCTTGGCCCCATCCATCGCGCCGAACGCATTGCGGACGACGAACGTCTCAATCGGGAAGCCCTTGTCGCCGAACTGAAAACACGCGGCATCGAAGCGCATTGCGGCGAAGACGCGGCCCAAATGGCCGGCGAAGTTCTTGCCGACGGTCGTGCCGGCGACCTTGTGCTCATCATGAGCAACGGGGCCTTCGGCGGCATATACCAAAAGTTTCGGGAGTTGACGGGAGACGGTTCGTGAACGCGTGTCCGGATGGATTTTCCGAGCGTGATGGATCGGCAGGAAGCCTGCCGCATTTGGCCTGCATACCCTTGCCGGCCTGACCCGTTTCGCCTTTCGAGAAGGGATCGTGTCGCTGGATGATTGATCCGGGCGGTTCAATGAGAAAAGGCTATTTCAGGACTTCATCCGGAATCCGCCAACAGCGGATTCGCTCGCGTTTCCATGTGTATGAAATGGCCACGCCGTTGGACGTGCGCACGATGGCGGGATAGGAATATTCGCCCGGCGCCGTTTCCAAATCGGCGATCGCGGACCATGTTTGGCCGTTGTCTTTCGATACGGTCAGGGTAAGCGGCGTGCGCGGCCCCCAATTGCGGGCGACGGGATTGTACACGAGCAACACGCGGCCGTCATCCAGGCGCAGGGCGTCAATGCCGCTGTTGTTGTTGGGCAGATCGGTCATTTCGGCGGGGGCCCATGTCTTGCCGCCGTCGGACGAATCCGCCCGCGCGATTTTGCCGGCCGTGGTCCGCATGAGCGCATGGACATGGCCCGGGGCTGACTCCCAGAACGTCGGCTGGATCGCTCCTCGGCAATTTGTTTTTTTGACGTCGAAGAAGAAGTCGTCCGAACGTTGCCATGTTTTGCCGCCGTCTTCGGATCGGTCGGCGAACGCTTTCCATGCTTTCTCTTCCGTGGAGGCGGGGGCCAGCCACGCGCCGTCGGACAAAATGATTGGCTTGTTCTTCACGGGACCGCGCCCGCCGCGATCGCCGGGCGCCAGTTCGACGGGATCAGACCATGTCTCCCCATCGTCGCCGGATTGCATCCAATAGGTTTGCCATGACGGCACGCTGGGGCCGACCTTGAAAAAAAGATACGTCGCGCGCTTGGGATCGCGGAAGAGAACCGGGTTCCAATGGGCGATTGGGGCTATCTTCGCCGTGCGCTTTACGGGAGACCATGTGCCGTTGGCAAAGCGCGACGTCCAAATTCCGACATCCGGATCTTTTTCCTTGGTTCCCCCAAACCATGCGCAGAGCAACGTTCCATTGCCCGTTTCGACGAGGGTGGATGCGTGGCATTCGGGGAAGGGGCGATCATCCCCGAAAATGAAGTCCGCCCCGCCGCCCTTTTCGATCACCTGCCGCAGAAACACGTCGGGCGTCAATGCCGCCTGCCCATACGCAGCCAGTCCCGCCACGATCCCCAGAGTCCACATCATCCATCCTCCTTGTCATCGCCATCGTCATTGTTGCGACACAAAGTACAATCCGCATTCATTCAAGTCCGGGTCGCCGCCATGATTGCGGCGCCGAGCGCGCCGGTGAATTGGGGTTTTTCCGCCATGCGCACGGGGCGATCGAGCGCCGTCTCGATGGCCTTCGCCATGCCCGGAACCAGTGCGACGCCGCCCGTAAACAGGATGGGCGCTTCGACATGGCGTCCGGCCATGGCGACCACACGCTTGGCAATCGAGAGTTGGACGCCGGCGACGATGTCGGCGGGCGGCGTGCCGGATGCGAGCAATCCGATGATTTCCGTTTCGGCAAAGACGACGCAAGTGCTGCTGATGGAGGCGGGTGCGGCGGATTGCCCGGCCCATTGATCGAGCGTGGCCCAATCGGCGCCCAGCCGCGATGCAACCACCTCGAAAAAACGGCCCGTGCCGGCGGCGCACCGGTCGTTCATGCTGAAATCGCGGACATTTCCCTTTGCATCAAGCCGGATCAATTTGCTGTCTTGGCCGCCGATTTCGATGATGGTCATAGCATCGGGCGCAATAAAGCGGACGCCGCGCGCATGGCAGGTGATCTCCGTGACGGTTGTGCCGGCGCATTGGATGAGGTTGCGGCCGTACCCTGTCGCGACAATTCCGCCCAGCGTTTCGCGCGCGATGCCTGCGTTTTCCAGCAGCGATTCCAGCAGTCGTTCCGCGAGGGCCTGCTGATCAATGGATTGATCCGCGGCGCCTTCCGCGAGAATTGTGTTGGCATCGGCGTCGAAAAGCACTATCTTCAGCGCGCGGGATCCCGCGTCGATGCCGGCTGTGATCACGTGGCTTCCTCCTGCCTCTGTATGGGCAATTCCAGCGTCATGTAGTAGTAAGGCAAACCGTCATCGCCCAAAAAAGATTCCTGCCGAACGAAGCCGCGCCGCTCGTACATGCCGCGCGCACGATCGTTGTCCTGCACCACGGTCAGGGAAATCCTCGGAATGCCGCGCCGGGCCGCTTCGGCAAGGACATGATCCATGAGACGTCGGCCCAACCCTTTTCCCTGCCATTCGTCCGTGACGCCCAAGCCGAAGGTAGGGCAATCCGAAGACAGATTCCAGAGGAAACTCCATCCGATGATCTGTCCGTTCGTCACGGCCACCATGTCGAATTTTTTGCCGGCTTCCGGCGCGTTTTCGGCGATAATGGCCTCGCATGCTTCGACGGTCGTCCGATCTCCCAAGGGATGGAACGTGCGCTTCGACTCCGCGCCCAGCGCATTGTACACGGATTCAAGCGCCGCGGCATCGCCATCGGCAATGGATCGGATAATCACGTTTTCCATGCGGGGTAAGGTACCGTTTTGGCTTGGCATCTGTCCACTTCGTGCTTTGCGGTCCTGCGGGCAGCCGACGCAACGCCTGAACGACCCAAGATTTCACAACCTGCCTTGTTGTGCAAAATGTTGCCAACGCCCAGCCGCGGCGGAACATGCTTCGCGGGATGAACAAGTATCGAAGGCTTGCGGGATTGATTTATGTCCGGTATCTGAAACGACAATTCAACAATTTTGTAGCATTCGTTTTAAATTCATACTAAAAGGTATGATTATATGCTGCTGTAATAGTGCATAATTACATCTTGAGGCGAAAACGTCTCCCGGCAGGGATTCGAAGAGTATGAAGAACGGCAAATCCATGACTGAAAATAAATTATGCAATTTTTTTTGACAAGCCTTCCGGTCGGCGGCTATAATCGGTGCATGGATTGAGGCTGTCCAGAGCGTTCCTTCCTGTAGGATTGCATGGCATACCCGACAAGGCCGTCCGGAAAAGATATTTGTTTTTCGGCGATGCGCAGTGAGAACCTCATGAGTGAAACCGTTTATACGGGCGTGACAGTATACGTTTGTCATCGTTGTATTCCCGCGGGTGTTCTTCTCCCGCGCCAATGGACTCAGGATGGTGTTCATGTGCGCGTGAAAGAATTGCCGTGCAGCGGCAAGACCGATCCGCAGTATCTTTTTCATGCCATCGAATCGGGCGGACGGGGTGTTCTCGTGGTGGCGTGTCCCCGGGGAGAATGCCATCTGGCGCAGGGCAACTACCGCGCCGAAATCCGCATACGCACGGCGCGGCGTCTCTTGGCCGAAATAGGCATGGAGCCGGAACGCGCTGAAATCATTCATTGCCTGCCCGGCAGCGATCTTCAAGTGCTAATCCGCGACGCCGTGGAACGGTTCAGGGCATTGGGTGAAAGCCCGATTCTTGTGTGATGTCTTGTCCGGCAACGGCGTCGTTGTCCGGCGGAAGGATTTGGAGCGAATGCAGACATTGGGTGAAGGTAAAGACGTATGAGTGAAAAGGCCGCGGGACTCCAGGCAAGGATAGACTCGGGAAAACCGATCCTGCTCGTCGAGGTTGAACCGCCGAAGAGCGGGGACGCCGCGCCGCTTCGCGCGACCGCGAAACGGTTTGCCGGCAAGGTTGACGCGATCGGTTTGAGCGATAACCGCCATGGCGTGTGCATGTCGGCGCTGGCCGCGGCGGGGATTGTCGCGTCGGAAGGCCTCGAAACCATCCTGCACATCGTAACGCGCGACCGGAACCGCATTGCGTTGCTGGCGGAATGTCTCGGCGCGCAGGCGCTGGGCGTGCGGAACATCTTCTGCACCAGCGGCACGCATCAGACCCTCGGCGTGTGCCGTCCCGCCAAGAATGTGTACGACATAGACTCGATTCAGTTGATTGATGCATTGACCCGCTTGGCCGAAGGTTCGGCGGTATATCCGGAACGTTTCGAAAGCGTGGGACCGTTCTGTCTGGGCGCCGTCGCGGCGCCATTTGCGGATCCGATGGAAATGCAACTGATTCGGCTTGCGAAGAAGTTGAATGCGGGCGCACGCTTCTTGATTACGCAACCCGTGTACGATATCGAACGGTTTCGCGCATGGTGGGAGCAGATTGAGAAGCGCGGTCTTCACGAGCGCGCGGCCATTTTAGCCTGCATTCAACCGCTGTGCGATGCCGCCGGGGCGGCCGTATTCGCGTCGAGCCGGCCGTCGCCGCTGGTTCCCCGCGAACTGTTGGATGCGCTGTCGTCCGCCGGTGATACCCAGGCGCAGCGCGAAGCGGGTATCGGCATCGCATTGGAAACCATTCGGCAACTTTCCGGCCTCAAGGGATTGCGCGGATTCCAAATTTGCGCGGAAGACGATGAGAGCGCCGCCCTTGAAATCATCGAGCGTGCCGGATTGGGAGTTCGCTGATCGTGCCGGCCAAGTATCATATTGACACCCGTTCCGCGCCGCCCCGCGAACGGCCCGTGGGTAAACTGGGCATAGTGGATTGGCGCGAGGATTGTTCGAATTGCCACAACTGCGTCAAGCGCGACTGTGTGTACGGGTTCTATCGCGAAGAGGCCGACACGTTACGCGACGAGATCGGTTACCTCGATTATGTATACCAATGCAAAGGTTGCCTGACCTGCGTGCAGAATTGCACAAAAGGGATCCTTACCCGCGTCGTCAATCCCGAATACCGGCGTCTTGGCGACGACTATTATACGCCTGAAATCATCATGTCCAACTGGTATCAGGCCGAGACGGGATCCATTCCCGTGTCCGGTTCAGGGTACGGCGGCCCGTTCTGTGGTCCCGATTTCGATTCGATGTGGACGGACATGTCGGAAATCGTCCGTCCGACGCGCGACGGCATCCACGGACGCGAATACATCTGCACGAGCGTGGACATCGGACGCAAGCCTCCGTTTTTATCTTTTCGCGATGGCCGGATGATGGATACGCCGCCCGCGCTAATGGAAATTCCGTTTCCGGTGATCTTCGACATCGTGCCGGTGCAATTCCGGCGCGGATCGGTGATACGGACGATAGCAATGGCCGCGGCAACCCTTGGCACGTTGTTTGTGGCTGATGGACGCGAAACACCGGAGGGAGTTTCGTTCGACGAGGGGCACGGCATTCCGTTATACGACGGCGCGGAGTCCCCCATTCATCCGTCCGCGCCAATGATAATGATCTCTTGCGACGAAAATGTCCTTGCCGTCCAACAACGCATCAAGACCCAGTCGCCCAATCGCCTGGTCGCCATCCGGCTGGAGGCCACGCCGGACTCCGCGAACCGAATCTGCCAATTGACGCGGGATGGAGCGGAGATTGTGCATCTTGTGTTCGACGCGCATGGACGTGAACACACGCCGTCGAATTCCCGCCACATGCGCGACGTATTGCGCGAGGTGCATCGGGTCTTGGTGAAGGAAGGAATGCGCGATCTCGTCACGATTATCGCATCGGGCGGAATTGCGCAGGCCGAGCATGTCGCGAAGGCCATCATTTGCGGGGCGGATCTCGTCGCGATCGACCTGCCGCTCATGATCGCGCTCGAATGCCGGTTGTGCGGCGAATGCGCGCGCGGCGAGAGGTGTCCCGTTCGCGTCGAGGACGCCGGGGAGGACTACGGGGTTCAGCGGATTGTGAACCTTATGGGCGCGTGGCGAAACCAGTTGCTTGAACTGCTGGGCGCGATGGGCATTCGCGAAATGCGCCGTCTGCGCGGTGAAACAGGGCGCGCAATGTTTTTCGAGGATCTCGAGGCGACGCATTTCGGCCGCCTGTTCGGCAAACGGAAAGCGGGAGCATAGCCGGCTATGAGCGCGATGGCATCAACCGATTTTTCCAACGAGGTTCGCCGCGAAGTGCGCGTGGCGTCGCCGAGGTATCGCAACGAACTCGGCAAATTCCGCGTCTATCGCGACTCGCGCTGCACGGCCTGCGGAAAATGCGTCGAATTGTGTCCCTATGGCGTTCACAAACGCCCCGAAGGCTATCGCGCGCCGATTCGACCCCTCGACTATCGTTGCATCGGTTTTGAATGCGAGCAAACCGGGCATTATTGCATTGCCGCGTGTCCGGTCGGATCATTGTCGTTGTCCGACAACCCGGCGTTTGCCACGCTGGGCGATTACCGCTGGACGCCTGACTTGCTGGCAAGCACATGGGCCATGGCCGAGACCGGGCAACGCCCCCCCGCCCATCTCGAATGCGAGACGGGCGCTTCGGGCGGCGGATTCGACAAACTGCGGTTTCGGTATCCCGAAAAAACAGGGATTCGGCGCGAGGACATCTCGACCGAGTTGCTGCTCAACCGGCGGAACGACTCGCGTCCCAAGATCAAGATAGATGTGCCCTGGTATGGCGGCGGTATGTCGTTCGGCTCGACGAATATCCGCGCGCTGCTCGGCAAGGCGCGTGTCGCCAAGGCATGGAATTCGTTTACATGCACCGGCGAGGGTGGCTATCCGGAGCGTTTCATACCCTACGCGGATCATGTCATTACGCAAGTGGCCACGGGCCTGTTCGGCGTCCGCGAAGAAACCATCAAGCGCGCGCGGATTGTCGAGTTCAAATATGCCCAAGGCGCGAAACCAGGCTTGGGCGGCCATCTGCTCGGCGATAAAAATACACCGGAAGTGGCCGCCATGCGCGAAGCGGTGGTCGGCACTTCGCTCTTTTCGCCGTTCCCATTCCATAGCGTCTATTCGATCGAAGATCACAAGAAGCATCTCGACTGGATTGCCCATGTGAATCCGCGCGCGTTGTTGTCGGCCAAGGTCTCGACGCCGGCGGACGTGGACATGGTGGCCGTGGGCGTGTATTGCGCGGGCGCGCACATCGTCCATATTGACGGCAGTTACGGCGGCACCGGCGCCGCGCCGAACATCGCCAAGAAGAACATCGCGTTGCCCATCGAATACGCCATCAACCAGTGCCACCAGTTCCTTACCGCCGAAGGCGTGCGCGACGAGATCACGTTGATCGCCAGCGGCGGCATCCGCACGCCGGCGGACGTCGCGAAGGCCATCGCCCTGGGCGCCGACGGATGCGTAATCGGCACGGCGGAACTGGTCGCGCTCGAATGCATCCGGTGCGGCTGCTGCGAGAGCGGGCGCGGATGTCCCCGTGGGATTTGTACCACGGACTCCGGTCTGCTTGAACTGATTTCAATCGAGTGGGCGACGCAACGGCTTGTCAACATGTACACCGCATGGCGCGAGATGTTGATAGACATTCTGTACCGGCTGGGGTTGGATTCTGTGGCCGCGCTGCGGGGCCGCACCGACCTGTTGATGCACCTCGATTACGAGAATGGAACCGAAGCATGACGCCGCATTCCTTCATGAACAAAATGGATGTTGCGACCCGCCTGATCCGTGCCCGGGCCGGGTTGCGTCCGAATGGCGACTGGTATCAGCGGTCTCCGGAAGCGGAAGGTGGCTGCGGCGTCACGGGTTTTGCCTGCACCATTCCCGTGCGCGGCAAGCACATCTACGAACCGTCCATCCAGATGCGCAATCGCGGCAACGGCAAGGGCGGCGGCATCGCGGCGTGCGGTCTTGCGCCGGAGGATTTGGGCGTGTCGCGCGACACGCTCGACGAGAGTTACATCCTGCAAATCGCCCTGCTCGATCCGAATGCGCGGGAAGAGGTCGAGAAGAAGTACATCGAACCGTTCTTTGACGTCAGCCACGGCGGGCTGATCTCGACTGTTGACGATTATCGCGATGTGCCCCTGCTCGACATGCGCCCGCCCGATGTCGCACGCTACTTCGTGCGCGTCAAGAAGGACGCATTAGAACGTTTCGCAACGGAGAAGAACCTTGCGGATTTGCGCGAACGCGAAATCGAGGACGAGTTCGTTTTTCAGAATTCCGTCAAGTTGAACGACGAGTTTTACGCATCGCTCGGCGAGAAACGCGCGTTCGTCGTGTCGCACGCCCGCAATCTCATCATTATGAAAATCGTCGGGTACGCCGAAGCGTCCGTCCAGTACTACAAGATGGAGAACGTGCGGGCACATGTGTGGATCGCCCACCAGCGCTATCCGACCCGCGGCCGGGTCTGGCATCCGGGCGGCGCGCATCCGTTCATCGGTATGAACGAGGCGCTGGTGCACAACGGCGACTTCGCGAATTACGTCTCGGTGTGCGAGTACTTGGCGCAGCGCAACCTTTTTCCGCGATTCCTGACGGACACCGAGGTTTCCGTCATGTTGTTCGACCTGATGCACCGCGTGTACAAGTATCCCGTCGAGTACATCATCGAGGCGCTTGCGCCGACGACGGAACTCGATTTCGACCGGCTTTCTCCGGAACGCCAGCGTATTTACCGGCAGATTCAGGCGTCGCATATTCACGGATCGCCCGACGGCCCGTGGTTCTTCATCATCGCCCGGACATTGAGCGAGATGAAGGGATTCCAACTTCTCGGCATCACGGACACGGCCATGCTGCGCCCGCAGGTCTTTGCGCTGCAGGAAGGAAAGGACGTTTCCATCGGGCTGATTTGCTCGGAAAAGCAGGCCATTGATGCGACGCTCGCCAGCCTCAACAAGGAAGATCCGCGGTTCCTGCCCGTGGCCGACCAATATTGGAACGCCCGCGGAGGCAGTTTTACGGACGGCGGCGCGTTCCTCTTCAACATCGTGCCTGAAAAGGGCGAAAACGGACATTATCGTTTGAACGCCACCGACAAGTTCGGCGTGCCGGTTTCAACCCCGCGCGGCCAAGTCCATTGCGATCTCTCGATTGCACCAAGTGTTTCGACGTCCGCCGAGGAAGATTCATCGGCCATCGAACGCGCCATACACGACAACGATGCCGCCGGGCTTTTCGGGTATCTGCGCGATGCAATAGCGGGCATGGATTACGATCGGCTCCGTAATGCGGTAAGCGAACTGGCCGCCCAGACGGCGCTCCGCGCTCCGCGCGTCGGCATCGAGGCGTTGACATTGTGTATCGATCGCCGCTATCCCACGGGAGAGAAGAAGCGCGGTTCCGTCTACACGATTTTGCGCGATGGACTCGAAAAGATCTTCGCGCAACAGCCCTTGCTCGACGATCCGCGCGAGAGCGTCTATCGGCGGGTTACCCTGGCCACGCGCGATCGGCTTCGCGCGCCGCAATCCAATGAGCGGACGCTTCTCATAGACGCGCGCGGATTCGCCCCGCAAGGCGCGGATTGCGACGCGCGCGTCGCGGTGGATGCCTATAATCTCGGATGGCGTCATATTGTTCATTATAATTCGCGCGGGACCCGCTTCCATGCGTCGGGTTTCGGTCCGGCCACCGACGGCCTGCGCATTGATTGCTACGACAATCCCGGCGACTATCTGGGATCCGGCATGGACGGACTTGAAGTCTACGTCCACTGTAATGCCCAAGACCAAGTTGGCCAGATCGCCAAGCGCGGCAAGATGGTCGTCTATGGCGACGCCGGCCAGACCTTCCTGTACGGCGCCAAGGGCGGCACGATCTTCGTGCAGGGCAACCTCGCGGGACGTCCGCTGATCAATGCCGTGGGCAAGCCGCGCGTCGTCATCAACGGCACTGCGCTGGATTTCCTCGCGGAATCGTTCATGGCGGGCGATCCGCTTGACGGTGGCGGATTCGTCATTGTGAACGGCGTCCGTTTTGATCAGGACGGGCATGTGGTTCCGCTGGATCTTCCCTATGCGGGCGGCAATTTGCTTTCGTTGGCGTCGGGCGGCGCGATTTACGTGCGCGATCCGCATCGGACATTGGTTGTGGAACAACTGAACGGCGGCATGTATCTTCCGCTGACGCCTGAAGATTGGCGGCTTATTCTGCCCTATCTCCAGGAGAACGAGCGCCTGTTCGGCATTCGTGTCGATCGGGACCTGCTGACCGTGGATGGCGTGATCAGGCGCCCGGAGCAGGTTTACCAGAAAGTGGCGCCTTTTAAGAAGGAAATGATAAAGGCCGCCGAAATAACGGACGAGGTGGGCGAGTAATCATCATGAACGCCATGCAAATCAACGCAACGATTCCATCGTCGCTGGAATGGACGGACAGCACGCTTTTATCCGAGGTGGAACGCCGGAGCGGCGCGGCTGTCGGCACGTGTTTTCAGTGTCACAAATGCTCTTCGGGATGTCCTGTCGCGCCCGAGATGGATTTGTTGTCGAGCCAGATCATGCGCCTGATTCATCTGGGCGCGAAGAACGAGATCCTCGATTCCGGGGCCATCTGGGTTTGCGCTTCCTGCGAGGCTTGCACCACGCGTTGTCCGATGGGCATTGACATTGCCGCCGTCATGGACACGCTGCGGATGATGGCCGTCGAGGACAAGGCATCCGCAAGCGATGCGCGCACCCGAAGTTTCAACAAGGCGTTTCTTGCCAGCGTGCGTTGGCACGGGCGCGTGTTCGAGGCCGGCATGATGACCCTCTATAAACTTCTAAGCCGGGACTTCTTTTCCGACATGGACAAAATTCCCCGGATGCTGCAAAAGCGCAAACTGGCCATGCTGCCCCATTTCACGAGGAGCGCCAAGGATGTGCGCAAAGTCTTCAAGCGGGCCGAAGAGGAGGAGAAGAAACGGTGAAGTACGCCTTTTTCCCCGGCTGCAGCCTCGAATCCACCGCGTGGGATTTCGACAAATCCACCCGCGCCGTGTGCAAGGCGCTGGGCATCGAGTTGGCCGACATTCCCGAGTGGGTGTGCTGTGGTTCGACGCCCGCGCATTCCAGCAATGCCTCGCTGGCCGTGGCGTTGCCGGTCATGAATCTGCAGAAGGCGCGGGCCGCGGGATATTCGGACGTGCTGACCGCCTGCGCCTCGTGTTACGCGCGGCTGCGGACAGCCAATCACAAGGTGAATGCCGATGCCGGCGAGCGTGAACGCGCGGAACGGATCACCGGTAAACCCTATGACGGCGGCGTGAAGGTGCGCCACATTCTCGACGTGCTCGTCAATGATTTCGGCGTGCGTGAAATCCGCGGGCGCATTCAAAAGCCGTTGAGCGGACTTCGCGTTGCGTCCTATTACGGTTGTCTATTGTCGCGTCCTCCGGAGGTTGTCGCGTTCGACGACGCCGAGCATCCGTCCTGCATGGACGATCTGGTCAAGGCGTCCGGCGCGCAGGCCGTGGATTGGCCGCTGAAAACCGAATGTTGCGGCGCGAGTCTTTCGATCTCCAAAACGGATGTCGTCAATCGCCTTGGTTATCGGTTGTTGTCCATGGCCCACCGGGCCGGAGCGGAGTGCATGGTCGTGGCCTGTCCGCTTTGCCAGTTGAACTTGGATTTCAGGCAACCCGAAGCCCGCAAGGGCCACGCGGACGTTCCCGATATTCCGGTTGTCTATATCACGCAATTGCTGGGGCTTGCGTTGGGCATACCCAAGGGCGCACTGGGCCTCGACGCACTTACCATCAGCGCCGACCATTTGTCCGCGCGATGCGCCGCCGCGGGAAGGTCATGAGCATGGATGGCAATTCGATTCCAACGGGTGCGGTTCTGGTATGCGGTGCGGGCGTGGCCGGCATTCAGGCCTCGCTCGACTTGTCCGCCGCCGGTTTCCACGTTTACCTTGTGGAAGACAAGGCGGCTGTGGGCGGTGGCATGGCGCGGTTGGACAAGACGTTTCCGACGGGTGATTGCGCGACGTGCATCATTTCGCCGAAACTCGTCGAGTGCATGCGCGATCCGAACATTGAAGTGCTCACCATGGCCGATGTCGTCAAACTCGATGGAGAACCGGGGCATTTCAAGGCGACGGTGCTTCAGCGGCCGCGTTATGTGGACATAGACAAATGCACGATGTGCGGCGACTGTTCCGCGGTATGCCCCATTGAAGTTCCGAGTGCGTTCGATGCGCAACTTGGCACGCGCAAAGCCATCGATCGCGTTTATGCGCAAGCCGCGCCGAATGCGTTCGTCATTCAGAAACGCGGGCGCGCGGTGTGCAGTTCCGGCTGTCCGATTGATTCGAGCGTGCAGGCGTATGTCGCGCTGATTGCGGCGGGCCGTTTTCAGGAAGCCGCCGACGTCATCCGGCGTGAAAACCCGCTGCCCTCGATTTGCGGGCGTGTATGCTTTCATCCGTGCGAACTGAAATGCAACCGGGGCGCGGTTGATGAACCCGTCAATATCCGCGGCCTCAAGCGGTTCGCCATGGATCAATTCCCTTCGATGACGCCGCCCGCGGACATCCCAGCGACGGGCAAGTCAGTCGCGATTATTGGGTCGGGACCGGCGGGCCTTTCCGCCGCGCATTTTCTGGCGCTGGCGGGACATCAAGTGACCGTATTCGAGGCATTGCCGGTGCTGGGCGGCATGTTGTCGGTTGGAATTCCCGATTACCGGCTCCCGCCGGATATTCTAGAACGGGACTTGGCGGGAATCCGATCCTTGGGCGTCGAATTCAAAACGCGCACGGCGGCGGGTAGGGACGTGTCCGCCGATTCGATTACAAACGATTTCGATGCGGTGTTCATTGCCACGGGCGCGCATGAAAGCCAGAAACTCGACATCCCCGGCGAGAATGCCAAGGGCGTCATGCACGGCGCCGATTTCCTGCGCCAGTATGCCCTCGGTGAAAAACCTCCAATCGGGAAGCGCGTGGTGGTGGTCGGCGGCGGTAACACCGCCATAGACGCCGCTCGCACCGCCGTACGTCTGGGCGCACAGAAAGTCATGATCCTTTATCGCCGCACGCGCGACGAAATGCCGGCCGACCCGCTCGAAATTGATGCCGCCATCGCGGAAGGCGTCGAGATCCAGTACTTGGCCGCGCCGATCCGGGCCGTGGCGGAAAACGGCACGTTGACGATGCTCCGGTGCAAACGGATGCAACTCGGCGAACCGGACGAGAGCGGCCGCCGCCGTCCCGTTCCCATAGAAGGTTCCGAATTTGAGATCCAACTCGACACGTTGATTCCGGCGGTCAGCCAGTCGGTTGACCGCAAACTGGCGGAACTCTTCGGACTCGATGTCTCGCGGTGGGGAACTATCGTGACCGACGAAGTGACGATGGCGGCGTCGCGCAAGGGGTTCTTCGCGGGCGGCGACGTGGTCATGGGACCGTCGAGCGTGATTGACGCCATCGCGCACGGCAAGCGCGCCGCGAAGGGCATTGACAACTATCTTTCCGGCAGGCCGTTGGATACGGGGATTGCAAGGCCCTCCGAACGTCCGAACCCGCTGTGTCCGGACGATCTCAAGAAACTCAAGAAAAAGATCGAGGAAGCGGATCGTGTGGCCCCGGCCGAACGGGACGTATCCGAGCGTATCAGGGACTTTCGCGAAGTCGAGCATACCTACACCGCCGAAGAGGCCCAACGCGAGGCGCGGCGCTGCCTCAATTGCGGCGTCTGCTGCGAGTGTCTGCGGTGCGTCGAGGCGTGCAAGGCCGGCGCCATCATGCACGAACAAACCGCGCGGACCATCGAACTCGAAGTGGGCGCCGTCGTGCTTGCGCCGGGATTCGAGGCGTTCGACGGCGGCCGGCGCGGCGAATTCGGATTCGGACACGCGCAGAATGTCGTCACCAACGTTCAATTTGAGCGAATCCTGTCCGCATCGGGGCCGACCCAAGGCCATGTTGTCCGTCCCTCTGACGGCAAAACGCCCAAGCGTCTGGCCTTCATCCAATGCGTCGGGTCGCGCGACACGGGTTGCGACAACGAATATTGTTCGTCCGTGTGCTGCATGGCCGCCACGAAGGAGGCCATCCTGGCGAAAGAACACGAGCCGGATCTTGACATCACGATATTCTTCCTTGATCTTCGCGCATTCGGCAAGGATTTCGACCGTTACTATGAACGCGCGCGCAACATGGGCATCCGCTACGTGCGATCCTTCATCTCGCGCACGTTCGAAATGCCGGACACGAAGAATCTTGCGCTCGCGTATTTCGGACCGGATCGCAGGCAAGTCGAGGAAGAATTCGACATGGTGGTGTTGTCGGTCGGATTCGAGCCGAGCGAGGCGCTCCTCAATCAGGCCGGCGCGATGGGTATTGCGCTCAACAAATGGGGATTCGCGGAAACATCCGAACTAAGTCCAGTTGACACGTCGCGCCCCGGCGTGTTCGTGGGCGGCGCGTTCCAGGAACCAAAAGACATCCCGGACACCGTCATGCAAGCCAGCGCCGCCGCGGCGCGCGCCATGGCGTTGCTCTCGCCCGCGCGCGGCACGCAAGTGCGCGTCAAGCAATATCCGCCACAGCGCGACGTCACCGACGAACCGCCGCGCATCGGCGTGTTCGTCTGTCACTGCGGAAGCAATATCGCGTCCGTCGTTGATGTCGAGCGTGTCGTCGAGCGCATCAAGACGCTGCCCCATGTGGTGTATGCCGAGCACACCGTCTACACCTGCGCGGACGACAGCCAGGCACGAATCAAGCAGCATATCGCCGAGCATCGCCTCAACCGGGTGGTTGTCGCGTCGTGTACGCCGCGCACGCATGAGCCGATTTTCCGCGATACCTTGCGCGACGCTGGCCTGAACCCGTACCTGCTTGAAATGGCCAATATTCGGGAGCAATGTTCGTGGGTGCATGCGGGCGACCACGAGGCCGCCACGCAAAAGGCCATCGAAATTGTTCGCATGATCGTTGCGCGGGCCGCGGAACTCGTTCCGCTCAAAGACGAGACGGCGCCGGTTGAAAAGGCGGCGCTGATCGTCGGCGGCGGCATTGCCGGCATGACGGCGGCGCTGGCCATCGCGAGTCAGGGCTTTTCCGTCCACCTCGTTGAAAAGTCGGACACGCTGGGCGGCACGGCGCGCCGCATTTACCGTACCCTTGACGGATCGGACGTGCAGGCGTTCCTCGACACGACCATCGAAAAAGTCAATGCCGATAATCGGATTACAGTCCATTTGAATGCCAAAGCTTCCAAGGTGGAAGGCCATATCGGCGCGTTTTCCTCGACTATCGCTTCAAACGGCCAGTCGCGTGTCGTAAAACACGGTGTCGTGGTCGTGGCGACCGGCGCGACCGAATTGCGCCCGCACAGTTACGGTTACGGAACGAACGACAAGGTTCTTACGCAACTGGAATTGTCCGAACGCCTGGGCCGCGATGAAATTCGCTTGCCGGATAGGGGCACGGTGGTCATGATTCAATGCGTCGAGCAGCGCAACGGCGATCATCCCTATTGCAGCCGGGTCTGCTGCGCCACGGCGGTCAAGAACGCGCTAATCCTGCGCGCGCGCTATCCCCAGGCGCGGATCGTGGTCCTGTACCGCGACATGCGCACCTACGGATTCCGCGAGGCGGCCTATCGCGAGGCGCGCAAGCAGGGCGTGCTGTTCATCCGGTATGACGTGGAACAGCCGCCGGAACTCGATGCCGCCGGCCTCCTTCGTGTAAACGAGCCCAGTCTTGGCCGGACACTGGAATTGAAACCGGACATGATTGTGCTGGCGGCGCCGATGATCCCGCGTGCGGATCGGGAGGAACTGTCCGAGTTGCTCCGCGTTCCGCTCAATGCGGACGGTTTCTTCCTTGAAGCGCACGTCAAGTTGCGGCCCGTGGATTTTGCGAGCGAGGGTCTGTTCCTGTGCGGCACGGCGCATGCCCCCAAGAGCATCGGTGAGACCCTTTCGCAAGCCAACGCCGTCGCGGCCCGCGCCGCTTCGATCTTATCGCGCAAAACCATGCCGGTCGGCGGGCAAATCGCGTGGGTCGATCCCGACAAGTGCATCTCGTGCATGACCTGCGTGCACATCTGCCCGTACCATGCGCCGATGATCGGGCGCAACAACAAGGCGGAAATCCAAGGCGTGGTCTGTATGGGCTGCGGCAGTTGCACCGCCGAGTGCCCCGCCAAGGCGATCGAGTTGCGCCATTATCTCGACAACCAGATTCTACGCGCGCTCGATTTCCTGCTGGTGGGCGATTCCACGGAGGAATCCGTTGATTTGGATTATCTCGAACAAGTGGGCGTGGCGCCGCCGCGTTGGCATAAAGGACTCGATTGATTTCATGAAAGACGAACCTGTGATTGTCGCGTTTTGCTGCCACTACTGCGCGTATGCCGCCGCCGACTTGGCGGGCACGATGCGGCTTCAGTACCCCGGCACGGTGCGCGTGTTGCGCCTTCCCTGCACGGGCAAGATTGAGGTGAATTACCTGCTGGCGGCCTTCGAACGCGGCGCGGACGGCGTGTTCGTGGCCGGTTGTCTGGAAGGCGGTTGCCATTTCCAGGAAGGCAACCTTCGCGCCCGACGCCGTGTCGAACGCGCGAAACAATTCCTCACCGAAATCGGGCTTGAACCCGAACGCCTCGAAATGTTCAACCTTTCATCCGCCGAAGGCGCGCGTTTTGCCGAAATCGTCCGCGAGATGAGCGCGCGGATTGCGAAATTGGGTCCGAGCCCGTTGCGGCAAGGCGTGGAACATGTTTCCAAGGATCTCGATGATATTCAACGTGAAGCCGATAAAGTGATTGCATCTGGCGCCGCCTGCAAATAGCGGTTGCCGCAGGAGAAATATCATGATAGTTGCCGATCGAAAAAAAGTGCCGGAGATCCGGGACATGGTCAAGAACCATGAACGTGTGCTCCTCGTTGGATGCGGCACGTGCGTAACGGTGTGTCTGGCCGGCGGCGAACGCGAGACCGTCATCCTGGGATCAGCGTTGCGCATGTCGCTGAAACTGGCCGGGCGCGGCAATGTCGTGGTGGACGAGTGCGTCATCGAGCGGCAATGCGAAGATGCCTTCATAGATGTCCTGGCGCCCAAAGTGGCCGAATATGACGCGATATGCTCGTTCGGATGCGGCGCGGGCGTGCAGGCGCTGGCCGAGCGTTTCCCGAAGACCGCCGTCTATCCGGGACTAAACACCCAATTCATCGGCATCCTCGAATCGCAGGGCGTCTGGACCGAGAAGTGCGGCGGTTGTGGCGCGTGCCGCCTCGGTGAGTACGCCGGAATCTGCCCATTGACGCGATGCGCTAAGAAACTCCTCAACGGACCGTGCGGCGGATCGCGCGACGGCCAGTGTGAAGTCCGCGAGGACTTGGAATGTGGCTGGCAGCTTATCTATGACCGTGCCGTTGCCTTGGGCATTCTGGACAAGTTCGAGGCGTTGGCAACGCCGCAGGACTGGTCGTCGAGTCTCGACGGCGGCCCGCGAAAGGTGATCCGGGAAGATCAATGTATCGCCGGCATGGGTCCCAAGGCTTAGTTTGCTTCTTCGTAAAGACGCTGACGAAGTAGCGCCGATTTCCAAATCGGAAGGGCATGGAACGTCTTCGTCGGCCGATTCGGAAATCGGCGTTACGGCCCGAAATTTCACAAAATCAGGGCCATTTGTATGTTTTCGATGCGCTTGCCCTTGGCCGGGGCCAGCGGGACGTTGCAGTCTGCCGTTCCTGTGGTATAATTTCTCAAGGCGGCCCGGCCGCAATGACTCAGCCAAGAATATCATGCGCCGTCTGGCACAACAGCCGCGCGGCGCATTTTTCCCGAGGCCCCGTTGGAATGCCATTGGACGAAGGTACGTCTGCAAACGATACGTCGCTGTTGGACCGCGTAAACGGCCCGAACGATCTGCATGTGTTCAGTATCGAGGAACTGGAAATCCTGGCGCAGGAAATCCGCCGCCGGATTGTGGGGACGATCATGGCCAACGGGGGGCACTTGGCCTCGTCGCTCGGCGTGGTCGAATTGACGATTGCGCTCCACCATGTTTTCGATCTTGAACGCGACTGGATTGTGTGGGACGTCGGCCATCAGAGTTACGCGCATAAACTTCTGACCGGACGCAAGGACCGTTTCGACACGCTTCGCGTCAAGGGCGGGCTTTCGGGATATCCCCGGCGGGCGGAAAGTCCTTACGATGTATTCGGGACCGGCCACAGTTCGACGTCCATCTCCGCCGCGCTGGGCATGGCGGTGGCGCGGGACTATTTCCACGAGGATCGCCGCGTCATCGCGGTTATCGGCGACGGCGCGATGACGGGCGGCATGGCGTGGGAGGCCTTGAGCCACGCGGGGCACCTGGGCAGCGATTTGCTCGTGATTCTCAACGACAACAAGATGTCCATCGCGGAAAATGTCGGCGCGATGTCCGAATATTTCAGCCGGCTGATTACCGGCCGCCGCTACAAGCGGGCCAAGGAAGACGTGGCCAGTTTCGTCAAGACGGTCATCGGTCCCCGTTTCAGCCAGACCGCCCACCGCCTCGAACAATCCGTAAAAGGCTTCATTACGGCGGGCGGTGTGTTTCAGGAACTGGGATTCAATTACATAGGACCGGTGGACGGGCACGATCTGCCCGCGCTGGTGGGGCTGTTTTCCAATCTGAAAGACATGCACGGGCCGATCCTTTTCCATTGCGCGACGCAGAAGGGCAAAGGATTTGCGGAGGCCGAAAACGATCCGCTCAAGTACCATGGCGTAAAACCGTCCAAGTCCGATTCGATTGAAAACGAGGGTGAAGCGCGCGCACCCGAAAAAGAATTGCCCGCCGAGTCTTCGCTAACCTTTACCGATGTGTTTGCCGAAGCGCTTATTGAACGGGCGGAGGCCGACCCCACGATCGTCGGCATCACGGCGGCCATGCCTACCGGGACCGGATTGAACCGGTTTCAGGAGGCCTTTCCGGAGCGCTTTTATGATGTGGGGATTTGCGAACAGCACGCGGTCACGTTTGCGGCGGGCCTTGCCGCGCAGGGCATGCGCCCCGTGTGTGCGCTTTATTCCACATTTTTGCAACGGGGATACGATCAGGTCATTCACGACGTCTGCTTGCAGGATCTGCCCGTCGTGTTTGCCATAGACCGCGCGGGCGTGGTCGGCGAGGACGGGCCGACCCATGCCGGCGCGTTTGATCTCAGTTTCCTGCGCGCGTTGCCGAATCTGGCGATCCTTGCTCCGCGCGACGATTGCGATCTGCGGGCGATGCTGGAGTGGGCGCTGGCCCGGCCCGGCCCGGTGGCGATTCGGTATCCGCGCGACAAGGCCGTGACTATCGGCGATGGGGGTCCACGCGACATTTCGCGCGGGGAAATTCTGCGACACGGCGAGGATGCCGTGTTTCTGGCGGTGGGATCGCTCGTTCGCGCATGCATCAAGGCGGCGGAATTGCTCAAATGCGAAGGATTGTCGGTAGGCGTGGCTGATGCGCGGTGGATCAAGCCGTTGGACGGGGCTTTGCTGGACGCCCTGGCGTCCGTTCCGCTGATTACCGTCGAGGAAAATGCGTTGATGGGCGGATTTGGATCGGCCGTGCTCGAATATTACGAAAATACGGGGCGCCTTGCCGATGTCCGCATACACCGGGTAGGGTTGCCGGACCGATTCGTTGAACATGCCACCCGCGCCCAGCAACTGGCGGATCTCGGCCTGGACTACCGATCGCTCGCGGCCGCGGCCCGTGCGCTTGTAGCCGCCACGCCTGAGATGGGGGAGCGGGCGCTGCGGAGTTGACCGTTGGGTTCGCGGTTGGCGCGCGAAGGAACATAAAGAACCTAGACGACGCAAAGGATCTTGATCGGGAATTGCCGCCCATGGAGTTCCTTGCGTATCTTGCCTTGGAATCGGCCCTCTTATGAATTTTGGCAAGAAGCGGAGGATTGTGCGACATGGATGCCTGTGTGGTTTGTGTATGCGCCTTGGTTATCTTGCAGGCGTCCCATGCCGGATCGCCCACCGGCCGTTTTGCGTTGCCGGGTGAACAAAACATCATGGAAGAAGAGCATTTCGGCCTGGCGCACGGCATGCTGACGGCCGGCATCCCGTATCGCCACGTGGGCGGCATTCAGGGTATCTGGTCGCCGCCATGGGTCAGTTCCGATTTTTCCGTCGAATTGACGATAGACGGCCGGCTTGTCCGAACGGACCGGTACACGTGGCGTTACGGTGAAGTTGAGTGCGCGGGGAGGTCGGGCGAAATAACGGCCGTATCGGATGCTGTTCTGATCCCCGGTTCGCGTGCGGGCCTGATTGTGCTTGGCGTGGCGAACGCAAGCAAAACGCCCCGGACGTTGTCGGTGGCATGGACCGTTCGCGGCACGCTCGACGAAACAACCGTTTGGGAATTTGCGCGACCCCAGAGCGCGACCGCCGTGAATGTGTCCGCCCAAGGCCCGGAACTCCGTCTTGTGCAGGGTTCGCAGGCCATCGTGTTGCGAGCGGATGTTGCATGGGATGCGTCCAGCGGGCGTGGGATGGTTTCGATTGCATTGAAACCGCGCGAGCGGCGGCGCGTATGCCTCGGCTTTGCGATCGGCAAAACAGGGGAGGCCGTTGCGGAATGCGCGCGGCTCTTTGCGCGGCCGGGCCGCACGATCCAAAACGCACGCGCGGCGTTGGACGGGCATGTCCGCGAACTGTTTGACAAACTTCCGGTGTTCGACTCGGACAATGCGGACCTGACGGCGTTTTACAACCGTTCGCTGGCGCACCTGATTCTCAATCGGTGGACACTTCCGAATTTCGTGTTGAATCCTTATTACGGAACGGGGAGCGTCAAGGGGGGATGCGTCTGCAATTATTTGTGGAATTTCGGCGAAGTGTGGGAAATACTGCCGCTCTTCGATCCCGCCGCGACGCGCGAACATATCAAACAATTCTTGCGCACGGACCTCGCTTCCCATTTCGCGTTCATCCCGACGACCGGCGAGGCGTTCGGCCCGTGGTACATGGTCAACCAGGAAAAGATCATCGGCCTGATTTATTATTATGTAAAGAACACCGGCGATCTCGCGTTTCTGGACGATCGCGTGGATGGTAAAACGATCCTCGAATGGGCTGAACATCATGCGCGCGTGCTTGATGACCCCTCAAAGCCCGTTGCGCTGATTGACTACGGGCCGTCGAACAGCCATCTTGAACTTCGGCGCGGGTATCCCTACCACCATGTCATGCCGGATCTCAACGGGCGGCGTTACGGGAACTACCGGATGGCTGTTCGACTGTGCGAATGGGCGGGCAAGCCGGCTCCGGACCTGTTGGAACGCGCGGCGACGTTGAAATCCCTGTTGAAGCAGCGTCTTTGGGATGCGGAGGCCCGGTGGTTCCGCTTCGAGGACGGACAGGGGCGTTCGGATCTGCGCCATACGATTCAGATATTCAAACTCTTTGGCAGCGGCGTGTTGGACGCGGAACAAGAAGCGGGACTGCTCTCGCATTTGAACGAGCGCGAGTTTCTTTCCGAATACGGTTTGCACAGCATGGCCAAAACGGATATCGCCTACGATCAGGTGGACATTGACAACGGCGGCGGAGGCGCATGCGCCTGTTTCCCGCCGCAGATTGCGGAACGTTTTTACAAGGCGGGTCATGCAGGCGCGGCGGACGACCTTCTGCGGCGCATTCTCTGGTGGGGCGTCCGGATGCCCTACTGGGGCGATTCGCTGGTTGCCAACGCGATCGATTACCGGAAAGATTCCCCGCTTCAGTGCACGCTGGACGGAGCCGCCGCCGCCCAATGTGTTATTTTCGGAATGTTCGGCGTGGATGCCCGTCCAAACGGCGATATCGTGTTCAATCCGCACCGCCCTTCGTTCGCGGGCCGGATTTCCCTGCGTGGACTGCGTTTGCACGGCATATCTTTCGATGTGGAAGCCGCAGGGGATTCCTTCAGCGTTTGTGCTCGGAACAAGCGGTTTCGTTCGACCATCGGCACGCCTGTACAATGGCGCGCGGGTGAAAGGGTCTTTCAATACGTTCCATGAACGAAACCGGAGTTGTGCATAGCGTGATGGCGCCCGGTCATGGGTGGCTTGAATCGGCTGCCGAGAGACGGCTGTCCGCCGGTTATTCCCGCAACCTGTTTATTCTTGTTTCGTGCCTTTTCGCCGTCTGGCCGGCCAGTGCCCAGCGACTTCTTGCCGTTACGACCACCTTGTCCGTCATGCGCGAGGCGGGGCGCAGTTATGTGCAAATCGTGGACATGGGGGAGGGGCGTGTCGAGGCAATGGCGGTTTTACCGGGTACGGTCGTTGGAAAACCGCCGCTAGTGGCCCCGGACGGGCTTGCCGCCTTTGTCTTGTCCGGCCCGCCGCGATCCATGTCGCAAATGGCGTGGGATTATTTTTCACGAATCAATCTTTCCAATTTTAGCCTTTCATTGTTGGGCGCGTCGGCCACGGGTGAAAGGGGGGGTATAATTGCACTGTCCGGCGGATCCGCGCCGTTTGTCCTTCGTGTTGGAACCGGCGAAAAGGGATTTGTCGAGGCCTGGCCGCTTCAATCCCAGGCGGATCCTCTGCGCGGAGAATTGACGGCAACGCCCGTCGCGGCGGCGCGGATAGCCGATACCGGACGCGTGGCCGTTTTATGCCGGTCTTTGCCGAACGCGGGAGTTGTCGTGCACATGGTGGATGTGGGGGAAACGATTCGTTTTACGGGTGAAACGATCATTGAAAACGACCGCCTTTTTGACGCCATGCCCGCCGGATTGGCCGCAAATGCATCTGGATCGTGCCTTTTTGTGTTGTTGACCGGCCATGCGGTGGATCGTCCTTCGGGCGAACCGTTGTCCTGGCTGCATGTCCTGCGTGTTTCTCCAGATGGGCCGGCGTTGCCGGCTGAAGATGTTGAACCGGTAGAAATTCCCGGCATGGCGCACGGATCAGAGGATCCGTTGCTGGCCGTGGGGGAGACATCCTGTTGGGTGACGACCCGCACACCGGGATCGGGATTCGCCCATGCCGTTCGCGTAACGCGGACCGAGGGTGGCTTGGCAAAAGATATCCAAGTGGACTTGGCCAATGTGTCAAATCCCCTGCGGATGGCGCCTGAACCGGACGGGAGCCGTGTGGCCGTGGTAGTGGATGATGCGCTTGAAATATGGCAGGGCAATGATCGGGGTAACGTGCGCCAAACCTTTGATCAGGCGCCAGTGGCGGCATGCTGGACCGGGGCCGGCCTTTTGATCGGCGAGGGACGTTTTGTTCGCCAGATAAATCCCGACACGGCGGAAACCATCCGTTCCGTTGCGCTCGGCAGCGGCTGGGTCATGTTTATGGAGACTCTGGAAAATCTGCTGCAGCCTTCCGTGCAGGCGGAGCCACCGGCCCCATTGCCGGGCGAGATTCTGTTTCGGGCCGAAACGGCGGGCCAAGCCGTAAAAGCGTTTCGCGTGGGAAAAGACGTGCCGCGCGGCACGCCGTGGCAGGTGTCTTTCGATCGCGGCAGACTGCCTTGGCTTGTGATTCATCCGATACAGGGTCTTGCGCCCGGCGTGGTATACATGGGCGTGGATCCCGGCCTGTATGCGCCTGAAAACGCCGACACCGGTCTGTTGTCCGTGTCCATGACCCACTATGCGCAGCCCCATCCCATTTGTTTGCGGGTGTTGCCGCCGGCTCGCGCGGATGTTCGCCGCATCCTGTGGATCTGGCCGGACGAGGCCGGGGGGATTTCGTTTCGCGATATTTCCGATCCGCGTGGCCTGCGGCGGCTGGGGGAACTGTTGGCCGCGCCGCCACATCTTTTCGCCCATCGCGAAACGACCGTCCCGGTCACGGAACCGCTCGAAAAGTTTACGGTGGTGGTTCTCGACGCGGCGGCGGCCGCGCGCGGCGCGGTTACCCGGCAGGCCTTGCTGGATTATGTGCTGCACGGCGGTTCGCTGCTTTTCATGGGGCGTTACCTCCCGGACGCCGATCCGTCCGCGCTGGCATCATGGCTTCAGCCCATTCAAGTCGAAATTGATACCCATACGCCGTTTGAAGGCGTTTTTCCCTCGACAACCGATACCCGTGTGGGAAGTCATTGGCGGGATGTGCGTTTGGAGAACGGCTGTGCCGTCTTTACCGATGATCCGGCGTCCATCGCCGTGCCGGTGGCCGGGGAAGCACGCCAGGCCGCCTTGATCGCGCGTTCATACGGTCGCGGGCGGATCGCCATTCTTGCCGCTCCCGGTCCCCTGACGAGCGCGTCCCAGCTGGAGGCCGGACACCGGCGGTTTGCCGAGGATTTGTTCGGCTGGCTGGCCCGGGCCGGCATCGATCCCCTCGAGCAGGATATGGACGGCGATGGTGTTCCGGATGCCGTCGAGGACAAAAATGGAAACGGCCTTGTGGATCCCGGCGAAACGGATTATCTCGATCCCGACAGCGACGGCGACGGGGCGCCCGATGGACTGGAAGATGTGAATCTGAACGGCATGACCGACGAGGATGAAACGAGTCCCCTCAATTCGGATTCGAACAGCAACGGCATACCCGATGGCGCCGATCCCGCGCCTCTTCCGGTTGCCGGCGCCCCTGTCGTAACGGGGGTCAGTCCCGTCGAATGCCCCGCGGAAGGTGGTTTGCCGGCGGTCGTTTCGGGCCGAAATTTTCCGCCCGACGCGGCAGTCTGGTTCGGTGATGCGCAGGCGCGTTGGGTGCGCGTTTTACGCGGATCGGGTATTCTCGTCGAAGTCCCGCCCTGTACATCGCCCAATGGTGGCGATGTCGCCGTGCGGGTGCGCGGAGAGTCCTCCGGCCTTGAAGCGGCGTTGCCGTCGGCCTTTCATTATACCCCCCTCAGTCGGGCGGTTATCGTTCTGCACGGCCCCGGCAAGGCCGGAAAGAAAAACGAAATGCGCCACGGAACCATCGGTATTCATCTTGAAATGCCGCAACAGGTGCAATCGGGGCAAGTGGTGCTGTTGTTGAAGGCCGAACCTTCCGACGGCCTCGTGTGGGAAGAGCCGGCCGTTTCCAATGCGCCGGACGTGCGCGTCGTCACGCGAACGACCCAAACGAATGATTTGCTGGTGGCCATACTGGCCGACAAGCCCGGCGCGGCGCTTCGGGGATTGCTCGGCACTGTGGCATGGCGCACGGCACAGCCATCCGGTACGATTCGGTTTTCCATCGATCAACCGCGTGTCATGTCGTTCACAAACCGTGCGCTCGACGTCGTTTCGCGTCCCCTTACGGTGATGCTGCCCTGAGCCGGGGCCGCACGACGGTTTGATGCGCCCGGATTCGTTCGTTATCATCCGGAGGTTGAGCGGCAAACCCAAAGGATCGTGAAACGATGGCAAAGAGGGCTTACATTATTGATGGCGGCGCAATCGCCGCGGAGTTGCGGGCGGAGATGAAGGCGGAAGTGGCGGCGCTGGCGAAGCGGCGGATTGTTCCGGGACTGGCGGTGGTGTTAGTGGGGGAAAATCCCGCCAGCCAAGTTTATGTGCGCATGAAAAAGAAAGCGTGCGCCGAAGTGGGCATTCAGTCATTTTCGCATGAATTGCCGGCTGAATGCAGTGAAAAACGCCTGCTCAATCTGATAACGAAACTCAATGCCGATCCACGCGTGCATGGCATCCTTGTGCAGTTGCCCCTGCCCAAGCAAATAGCCGAGGCCAAGGTGATCGCCGCGATGGATCCTGAGAAAGACGTGGATGGGTTTCATCCCGTCAACGTGGGGCGCATGCTTTCCGGCGATCCGGGCTTTCTGCCCTGCACGCCTGCGGGCTGCCAGGCCTTGCTGGTGCGTTCGGGGTTCGATCCTTCCGGAAAACATGTGGTCATTGTCGGACGGTCGAATATCGTCGGAAAGCCGCTTGCCGCCATTTTGATGCAGAAGGCCGCCGGGGCCAATGCCACGGTTACGGTGTGCCATTCGCGCACCCGTGATTTGCCGGCCATCACGCGCATGGCCGATATTCTGGTCGCGGCAATCGGTGTGCCGGAATTCGTCAAGGCGGACATGATTCGCCGCGGGGCGGTCGTCATTGATGTCGGCGTCAACCGGGTGGACGATTCCTCCGCGCCCAAGGGGTACAGGCTCGTCGGCGACGTGGATTTTCCGGCAGTTTCAAAAAAAGCCGCCGCCATTACGCCCGTGCCCGGCGGTGTCGGGCCGATGACCATCGCCATGTTGCTGAAAAACACCGTCGAATCGGCCAGAAGACATCGAACGAGAGCATGACGGCCAGGATCGCGTACGGGATGGCGCCGGATGGCGAAACCGGCCGGACAACGCCTCCGCAACAACCGTCATTGCCGCCGCCCCCGGCGCTCATGCGGACCTCGACCGTCGAGACGTCGCCGCCGATGACCAGTACGTTGCGTTCGGTTGTGCCGGGATAGGACGGCGCGGTCACGGAAACTTTGTGCGAGCCGGGACCGATGCAGGCGAACGTGTAGATTCCTTGCGTGTTCTGCGTCAGGGGGAAGGGCGGACCGGGAACGATTTGCACCGAGGCATTCGTCACGGGCAACGAGGTGGCGTTGTCCACCACGGACACGACAACCGCGCCGCAAACGAGACTCCCGACGGCAATCATCCCGCCGCTAGCTTGCACGTCGTTCTGCCAGACGAAATCGTCGCCGTACTGTCCCGCAAGTTTTACTTCGTTGATGCCGATGGGCAGGTTTGTGTTGTTGGGCGCGGTTTCGGACACGGTGAAATGCAGGATGGCCAGGCTTTGGGGCGACTTGCTGCCGGTAAGGGCTTCGTCGCGGCTCAGCGCGATGCGCACGAATCCGTTTCCGGCAACATATTCGAGCGAGAAGTTCTGCGTGGCCGATCCCCTTTCGACCGAGTCGAGGACCAGCGAGGTGAGTTGCGGCGGATAAGTCACCAGCAATTCAATACCGCTTAGTCCTTCGGGATTGTCAATCATGATGGGCACGGACAGCGTTTCGCCCGGCAGCGCCCGCAAATCGGAGGGAAGATAAATGTTCAGGGTCCGGCCGCGCACCGGCGTTTCGCCCACGCCGGGATTCAGCGGGCGATCCTGCGCGATGCGCATGATCATGACCGCGTCGGCGCTGTCAATGAAGCCGTCGCCGTTCATGTCGCCCACAGTGGGCTGGCATCCCTGCGGGAACACTTTTCGGACCGTAATCTGCAAGGCCACGGTCGCGTCCGCCATCTGTACGATGCCGTTGCCGTCGAGATCGCCCATTTTGCACTGGCCCGAAACGCATAACTGGGCCGTGGCCGACCGGTCCGCGGAAACGGCGCTCCCGAAGGCGTCCTCGAACACGGCTTCGGTGAACGACAGCGTTCCGCATGCGCCATCCGGGGCGTCGGCGCTGATGGCCGCGAACACGTCGAATATGCGGCCTTCGCCGGCGAAAACCGTGCTGCCGCTCGTCGTGATGGCGATTCGGCCGGGGGTTGCCGTGTCAACGCCGAGCGTTACGCCCGCCGTGATGGCCGTTCGCTCGACCGCGATCGAGGCGGGATTGATGGGCGCGCCGTCGTAATCAATCACGACACGCAGATTCGACGGGCTGATTCCGGAGGTGTTCGTCACGTTGACGGGGATGCGGACGCGTTCGCCCGCGGCGCCGTTCACGTTGGGCATCCATACCGTCACGGTTCCCGCGCGCGCCGTGACGGATGCGGACGGCCGGCTTGCATTGCCGCGCGCATCCAACGCCACGATGCGGTACCAGAAATCCTTTCCCGCCGGCAAATCCGTGTCGGCATGGCGGGTTTGCGATGCCGGCGTCTGAAAGAGGATCGTGTAGGGTCCGTCGGCCGAATCCGCACGCTCGACGCGGTATCCCGCGATGTTCGCACTGGACGAGGCGTTCCAGCGCAAGACGATGCCATTGGCGCCGGGAATCGCCACGACCCCTGTGGGCGCGGCGGGCGCCTGCGAATTCAGGCGAATCTGCAAATTGGCAGGGGCGCGGAAATAGGGGATATCGAGGCTTTCGTAGCCGGACCGTTCGACGCGCAGCGCCAGGAATGCCTGGATATCCGGGACCACGAAATTGAACGAGCCGTCGCTTTGCGACTGGGCGGCGCTCAGCAGTGCGCCCGTCGCGAAATCGAAGAGCGTCAGTTTGGCGCCGCCAAGCGGACTTCCCGTTTGCGCATCGGCGACCGTTCCAATGACTTCGTCTTCGAGCGTTCCCTCGATGAGGGTCCAGATTTTGGCGGAGGAATTCATGTCGCCGGTAAGCGCCTTGGTCCCGTCCGGAGACAACACGGCGGACCATACAACGGAAGACTCCGGAAGGATGCACAGGGCTTGTCCCGTGTCGGCCAGCCAGAGGGTCGGCCCGGGGAAAAAATCCGCCGTCAATACGCGCGTGCCATCCGGTGAAAACATGCCTGAGACGCCGCAATGCGAAAACCGGGAAAGTTCCGCGCCTGTCCCGGAATCCCAAATCTTGGCGAAAGCGCCCACGGTCAATACTTTGGTCCCGTCGGGTGAAAAGGCCACGGCTTTCACATCCGCCGACTTGCCGGCGTCGTGAATAAAGGTTCGGATCAACCCGCCCGTTTCCAGATCCCACAGTTTCGCCGTGCCGTCCCAACTGCCTGTCAGAAGACGGGCCCCGTTCGGCGAAAACGCGAGGGAATCCACCCAGTCTGTGTGGCCTTCCAAGGTGTAAATCGGTTCGCCGGTTTCCAAATCCCAGACCGTCGCCACGGCCGTCGGGCTTCCCGAGGCAAGCCGGGAACCGTTGGGAGACATCGCCAGCGCGGCGACGCTCTGCATCGTGCCCGTGAAGGAACGAGTTTCCTGGCCGGTTTCCAGATTCCAGAACCGGATACGGTTGAATGCTCCCGTGACGGCCGTGGATCCGTCCGGGTAAAACACCACCGACCAGACAGACGGATCATTGGGATTTCTGAGTGTGCGGATTTCCTCTCCGGTTGTGGCGTTCCACAGTTTCGCCGAGCCGTCCCAGCTTCCCGTCAATACCATCGTGCCGTCGGGCGAATAGGCTACCGAATGCACGGCGTCCGTATGTCCCGCGAGGGTGAAATCGAGAAGGCCCTCGCGCGGGGATTTTTGCGCGCCGCTGAGATCCGGCGCGGCGGCTCTGAACGATTCCATGCGTGCGATGGCCTCTTGGCGCGCGGCCTCGTCCTGCAAGCGGTCCGCTTCCGGCGGCGCGGCTATGGCCGACCCGGTCAATGCGCCCACTAAAGCGACAATAATCAAGGGTAGAACTTTTTCGCGCATTCCAAACGCCTCTTGGAAAACCGCCCCACTGCGGAATACTTCTTCGCGTCCAGTATAACACGAAACCGCCCAAAAAGCAAGTATCCTTATTGTGTTATGCTAATATTCTCCGTGTTGGAGGGGTATTGAAATGAAATGGATGTCTGTCGCGAGTGTCATATTGATGATCTTGCCGGTATGGGCGCAAGGCGTGGAAACAGTGTCCGGCGCGGCCTTTTCGGCCCGATTCGATCGCGGAACGCTTGTCGAACTCACAACACGCGACTCGCGGGGCTTTGTCATGCCGCCGGAAAAGGCAACAGGCGCGGGCATTCGTTGCCTGGACGGCGATCATTGGGCGGGGACGTCCCGATCAGAGGGTAATCGGGAAATCTGTGAATCGCTGTCGGATTTGCCGGAGGGACGCGTGACGTGTTTGTACCGCCTGGATGCGTCCGGCGATGTGATCGTGACGCAGAAGGCCGAATCGCCGAAAAAGGGCGTGTGGGGCGTCGAGTGGACCATCGAGAACATTCCGCTGGACATGAACATCCTGATTCCCGCGCATTCGGGCATGAAATGGACGCGCAACGATCGCATCGGCACGGAATCCTACGATTATCCGATGGCGTGGGAGGCGCAATTGGTCGTTGTCGAGGGGCGGGGTTCCGGATTCTATATTTGGGCCGATGACGCTAAGGGTGTGTTCAAGCGCTTGATGCTCGAACGGGGCGCGAAGGGATGGCGCTTGCGCTTCATCACGATGCCGATGGCCCCTTTTGAGGAGCGCGATACGTGCGAATCGGTCCCGTGGCATGTCAACGTCTATGAGGGCGATTGGCGCGTTCCCGCGAAACGCTACCGCGCATGGGCCGAAAAGGCCTTTTCGCCAATTCCCATCGCCCAACAGCGGCCCGAATGGATTCGCGACATCCGCGCCTGTGTCATCATGCCCCTGAGCATGAAAATGCTCGAGGCCTTGCCGGGCCGCACCGACCCGGCGCAGACACTCCTATATCTCTATAATTGGCGCGCGGCGGGCTACGACCGCGACTATCCGGCCTACGACAAGCCCGTGCCGGCATTCGGGCCGTTTGTCCGGCGCGCGCACGAACTCGGCTTCCGCGTGATGCCGCACGTCAACTATTTCGGCTGCGATCCCCTCAACCCGCTTTACGCGCAATTCGAGCCGTACCAGGTGCGAAATCCCTTCGGCGCGCACGAAAAAGACTGGTGGCTGTGGACGCGCGCCGATCCACCCATTAAATTCGCCTACATCAATCTCGCTTGCAAGGCATGGCGGGACATGCTGGTGTCGCGCCTTGCGGACCTCTGCAGGACGTATGCGATAGACGCCCTGCACCTCGATCAGACGCTTTGCATCTACAACGATCACAACGGGCTTGTGGACGGCATGACGTTCATCGAGGGGAACATCGCGCTGCACCGTGAATTGCGCGAGGCGCTGCCGGATGTCGCGCTCAGCGGCGAGGGGCTGGACGAGATTACCTACCGGCATGAAGCGTTCGCGCAACGGCATGCGCGCGGGCTCAATCATGCGGATGGCACGTTCGATGTGGACCAATTGCGGCAGGCTCATCCCATCGCTTCCTACCTCCTGCGCCCCTACACGATTCTTTACGGCTACCTCGGCTATGCGCCTCCGTCCGCCGGACAACTCTACGGCGCATGGAACGAGGCCTACGGCCGTTTCGGCGTCATACCCACACTGAAACCCGGATCCGACGATCTGGCGTGTCAAGGCGGATTCGACGCCCAATTGTTCGACGAGATGGCCTTTTGGCAACAAGAACGGGTGGAAATAGACATGGAGGCGGACTGGCCCCCGGACATCGCCTTTCCGTATCGCGCGGCGGACGGATCGCGGATTGTGCGGACGGTGGACCGGCGCCTGATGCACGGCGATCGCGTGATCACGCAAATGATCGCCGGCGTTGCGGAACATTGCGCGCCGGGTTCCATTCCCGGCTGGCGAGTTTACGATGAAACGTGCATTCGCGGGCTCGATCCGGGGCATTGGCATCCCGTGACGGCTTTGCCGCGCGACATGACCGTGCCGCACGTTGCCTCGCCTTTTCCGGAAGGATTCACCATTGCGTCGTTCGTCGCGCGTGATGGTTTCCTTTTCGTGCGGACGCGGCCGGCCAGCAATCACGATATCCGGCTTGCGCCGCTTGTCGCGGGCGGGATCTGCGGCGAGCGTCCGACCGACGGTCCACCCAGCGAGGCGCCGGGAGAATTACATGCGCCGAGCGGGGCGGCGTTCCATGGCGGCGGCGATGTCGTATACGCACATCCGCCCTATCGGAACCGGGGCAGCGGATCCGCCTTTGCTCGCATCGCGCTGGAACTGCCGAAGGACGCCGCGCGCTTTGCCGGCGACGTGGCCGTCGAGGGCGCGGACGGTCGCACCGACGGCGTGACCTTCGGCGTGTCCGTTCGTGCTGGCGGCCGTTTGGAACGCACCGAATTGCACACGGCATCCGCGGAACGACGTCCCTTGGCGTTGGATCTTTCATCGTTTGCCGGGACGCCCGTGGAAATCGAAATGTCCGTTGACGCCGGGCCCGCGCACGATCCGACTTGCGATTGGGCGCGCTGGTATGCCCCTCGCATCGAGCGCGACGCGCGCGTTACCGCTCCGATGACAATTGCGGGGTTTGGCCGGTGGCGTTTGGCCTTGTCGGGCACGCGCATGGTCCGCAACGATCGCGAAACGGGCGAATGCCGCATTGAAACCGATTTTCCCGGCGGCATCTGCCTGCTCGATGAGATGCCCGATCCTGTTTCATTTCCCTTCGACATTGCTTCCGCGCCGTTCCGTGTGGCTTATGTCGCCGACGATGGAACGGTGCTTGAATCCCCGCTTCACGCTTGTGCGATACCCGCCGAAACAGTCGTCGGTGGCGTAAGCCGCCAAGGCCTTTTCACGCATCCGCCCAATCGCGGGAGCACATGCGTTGACATTCCCATGTGTTTACCGAAAACGCCGGGCAGGTTTCAGGCTCATGTCGGCCTGCGCGACGGAAGCAAATCCGACGGCGTTGTTTTCCGCGTCGAAGTCAACGGCAGGGTCCTGCTTCGCCGGGATATCCGCCCCGGCGCATGGTGCGAAATCGAGGCGGATTTGGCGTCTTGGGCCGGACAGCCGGTCGTATTGTCGCTCGTGGCCGATTCCGCGGGTGAATACAATTGCGATTGGGCCGCGTGGGGCGATCCGAAAATCGGTCAACATCATGGAGAACCAGGATAGTTTTGCGGATTTTTATGGCATGACGTATCCTGAGGTTCCCTATTGGTAATTGGAGCGTTGCGTTGAAAACCGGATTGCCCTTTCGAATATGCCTGGTCTGCTCGCATGGCGGCCATCTGGCGGAGATGCTGGCCTTGATGCCGGCGTTCGAGGGATGCGAGACCTTTTTTTTCTGCTACGACGCGGACACAACGCGGCGGCTCGACCGGGCGTATCGGGTTCCCAACATGCCGCGCAATCCGATCGAATTTGTCAGGAACTTGTTTCGCGCCGCGCGCATCATGCGTATCGAAAGGCCGCGGCTCATCGTTTCGACCGGCGCGGAGATAGCCATTCCCGTGGCGCTTGCGGGAAAGGCGTTCGGCGTCCGCCTGATTCATGTCGAATGCGGCGCCCAAGTGGTCACGCCGTCGTTTACGGGGCGCGTGTTGTATTGGCTGGCGGACGCCTTTTTTGTGCAATGGCCGGAACTGTTGCGGGCTTACGGGCCACGGGCGCAATACCGGGGAAGCCTGATTGATGAATCATAAGGAGCGCCGCCCATGATCTACGCCACCGTCGGCACGATGTTCCTCGATTTCCCGCGACTGATTCACGCCTTGGACGCCATCGCGCATGAAACGGGCGAGGACATCGTGATTCAAACCGGCATGGGCAAGACGATCCCGCGATATTGCCGCCATTTCGATTTCAAGTCCCGTGAAGAAGTTCTCGCGCTTCAGCGGGAGGCCCGCGTAATCGTCTGCCACGCGGGCATCGGCGCCGTGACGGATGCGCTGGAATGCCGGCGCCCCTTTTTGGCGGTGCCGCGCTTGAAACGCTTCAAGGAACATCTGTCGGATCATCAGGTTGAAATCGCGGAAGCTGTTCAAAGGCGCGGATGGGGAAGGGCTATTTTGGATATCGCCGAACTGCCCGCGGCGTGCGCATCGCCCCCGGCCGTTCCGGCGGCCTACCGTCCGGCGCGCGATCGCCTGATTGCGGCCGTGCGCGAATTCGTTGAAGCGGCGGCAAGGGAGTGAGGAAGTGCGAGCAAGCGTCATCATTCCCGCCTATAACGCCGAAAAAACATTGGCCCAATGTCTAACCGCGTGCCTGAACCAGACCCTTCCCGCGCATGAGATTATCGTTGTGGACGACGGTTCGACGGACGATACCGCACGCGTTGCAGCCACTTTTCCCGTGCGATGCGTGCGGCAGGACAACGCGGGACCCGCCTCGGCGCGCAACCACGGCGCGGCGTGCGCTGCTGGGGATATCTTTGTCTTTACGGATGCGGACTGCATACCTGAACCGGACTGGCTCGAACAATTGCTGAAGGGTTTCGAGGAAGATGTCGCCGCCGTGGGCGGAACCTACGGCATCGCAAACCCCGGATCGCGCCTCGCCCGCATGATTTACCGGGAAATTGCGGACCGGCATGCGCGCCTGCCCGCCGATGTTGATTTCCTCGGTTCGTTCAACGTGGCGTACCGCCGCGAGATTTTCGAGTCGCTCCACGGATTCGACGAGCGATTCCGGGAGGCTTCCGGCGAGGACAACGATCTAGCCTATCGCATTCAGGATCTTGGCGGACGCATGCGGTTCATGCCCAAGGCCCGCGTGGCGCACTATCATCCGCAGCGTCTGCTGCCCTATCTTCGCACACAAATGCGCCACGGTTTCTGGCGCGTTCCACTCTATGCCAAGCATCCGGGGCGTGTCCGGCGGGGCGATCGCTATGCCGGCCTCGCGGAACTGCTGCTGCCGCCATTGATGCTTGGATTGGCAGGCGGCCTGCCTTTGGCCATGGTTTTCGATTCCATCCGGTGGTGCTGGGCCGGCGGCGCATGGCTCTATCTTGTTCTTCGCGCTCCCCTGCCTTACCGGCTGGCCAGGCGATCACGCGATCCCGCCATGGCCGCCTTTATCGTTGTGGCGGCCTTGCGCGACATGGCCAGGGCCGTGGGCATGGCGGCCGGCATTGGACGATATCTCCTTGATCAATGGAAAGGGCCTTCGTTGAAATAGGCGCGCATGCGAGTGAAATCCCCTATGATCCCCATGATCCGAAAAGACCTTTCCGCGATGACGGCAATCCCGTGTTGTTTCGACATGAAACAAGACGTTTCAACAAACCTGAACCGCCGTTTTCTGGAGGTCCATTTGGACAAGCGTGTGCCCATCTCTATATTTTGCGCGGCGATGGTAGGATCGCAGAAATCGCGAGGAGGCCTATGAACTGGATTCTGTTGTTTGCCGCCGGCATGGCGGAAATCGTGTTTGCCTTGAGTCTCAAGTACAACCATGGCTTCACCAAGCTGTGGCCGGGCGTTTTTACGATTATGTCCGGCGCGGCAAGTTTCTATCTCCTGATGCTGGCGCTCAAGACGTTGCCCGTTGGCACGGCCTATGCCGTGTGGACCGGAATAGGCGCGGTAGGCGTTGCCGTCATTGGGATCTTGTTTCTCGGGGAATCAATCAGCGCCGCCAGACTCTTGTCGCTTGCCCTGGTGATTGCCGGCATCGTTGGACTCAAGTGGTCGCACGTGGAGTAGTGTCGCATGGAAAACGACCAAGGGCGGACTTGGGTCTCGCGCCCGCGCCACAGGCGATATCCGGACGGAAAAAGGCCTGACATGGACACGGGAATGGGCCGAAACCCTTGTCTCATGGAATCGGAGAGAGGAAGCAAATGCAATCCCAGACGAAATGCTTGATTTTCGCGTTGTCGTTTCTGGTGGTTCAAGGAGTCTATGCCATGGAGAACATCCCCGAAATGCCCGGTGGCTTCATCACGCACCAGGATTTGTTCAACCGCACGATGCGGGCGGGCGTGGCCTGTTACCGGATCCCGGCCTTGGCGACAGCGCCGAACGGCGATCTGGTCGCGGCCATGGATGAACGCGTGGCGTCCTGCGATGATTTGGGAACGAACAGGGATATCAACATTGTCGTGCGTCGCAGCGCCGACCATGGGCTGACTTGGTCCGGAATAGAGACGGTGATTGATTATGACCACGGTATTTCGGTTTCCGACCCTTCGATAATTGTGGATCGAAAGACGGGCGTGATGTTCCTATTCCACAACTACATGGACCACAACACGGCTCATGGCATTTATCGTTTGCACGTGGCGAGAAGCCGGGACAATGGAGTCTCGTGGGAAAAGCCGGAGGACATCACGTCCCAAATCACCAAACCGGAGTGGGGGAGCGACTTTCAGTTCATCACCTCCGGCAATGGCATTCAGACGAGGTCGGGCATGTTGCTGCACACGCTGGTAAATCTGGACAAGGGCCTGCATGTGTTCGGAAGCGGCGACGGCGGTGATACGTGGTTCCTCGTTGATTCCCCGCTGAAACCGGGGGACGAGTCCAAAATCGTTGAACTGGCCGATGGCTCCTGGATGGTAAACAGCCGCGTCAAGGGGAAGGGAATGCGCCACGTTCATTTAAGCGCCGACAAAGGCAAAACATGGCAGGGCAGGCCGGAACCCGCGCTTGTGGACCCCGCGTGCAACGCAAGTCTTATCCGGTACACCCATATCGCCGACAGACACAACAAGAACCGGTTGCTTTTCTCGAACGCAAAAGCGAAAAATGCGCGACGGAACATGACGGTTCGCGTGAGTTATGACGAAGGCGTCTCATGGACTGACGGGAAGACCATTTATGCCGGCGAAGCGGCCTATTCCTCGTTGACCATTCTTGAAAATGGCGAAATCGGCCTGCTGTTCGAGAAAGACGATTACACGGAAAACGTTTTTGTGCGGTTTTCCCTTGAATGGCTGACGGACGGCCGGGACCGATATGAGCCGCCAGCCCCCCGTGGAGATTCGGATCGCGAAAAGAGGTAAAGCAGGACGAATCCTCCCCAAAAACAATCTTGGGACCTGCGGGGTTTGGCGTTTCAAGCATCCTTTACCGGTAAAAATCCCGGTATTTTTCGAGGGCTTTGCAGATGGCCTCGATGTTTTCGAGAGGTACATCGGGACCGCATTCGGCGCACAACCACAGGCCGCCTTCGGGTGCGCCGAGTTTTTCGACGGCTTCCCGGATATGATTGTCAATGTCCTTCGGCGTGCAGAAGGGGAAGAGTTGCCGGTCGAGATCAAGCGCCACGCAGACCTTTCCCTTGCAGGCGGCCGCGAGGTTGTCGAGCCCGTTCGCGCGGATCTGGGCGTTGACGACGTTGACGCCGCAATCCATGAGGTCGGGGATGATCTCGACGATGTGGCCGTCCGTGTGCATGTAGACCCAGTGTCCGGCGTCGCGGCAACGCCCGTAGATTTTCGCATAACATGGCTTTAAATATTTACGCCACGTTTCCGGGCTGATGGCGAGGCTGTGCTGGGCGCCGAGGTCGTCGCCGAAACCGATGAGATGCGGCTTGGGATCGGTTTCCCTCAAAAGTTTATCCACCTGCCGCAGGTTGTATTCGAGGACGACGTCTATCAACATCTGCAATTCGGGCGGTTCTTCCGCGAAATCAATCATGATCTCGTCAAAACCGCGCAGATCCGCCAGGCGCAACCACATGAAACCGTGCGGAAATCCCGTGTCTTTCTCCGGCGCCTTGAGCCGGCGGACGTCCGCGCGCGTCGGCACGGGATGTTTCGTCACGATGGATTCCATGCCGTGGCGCACGTTGCTCCACACACAACCCCAGGCATCCACGTGTTCGCCTTGGACGTACGTTCCGCCCACCGCGTCGTAATCCCGCGCGCCGTTTTGAGTGAACACGGCGGGATGGCGCGCAAGCAGTTCGTCCAGCGCCTCGCGGTGGCGAATCCACGTTGCCGGCAGAAACGATATGCCGACGGGAATATGCGCCGGATGCCGGTACAACATCGCGTCGAGCCGGTCGTCGCCCATTACAAGTTTCCTCCTTCATATCCGCGCTTTCGCGCAAGCCGAACCGGTATGGTTTTGTCTATTTTCCTTCCAAATAGGCCTGTTCGGTGTTGACGTTCCAGATGGCGTCCTTGGATTCGACACCGTTGACGAGGTTGTCCACGGCGGTCATGGCGGTCAGCATCGAATGGTCCATGTTGTTGTACCGGTGCATGCCGTTTCGCCCGATGAGAAAGAGATTGGGAATGGTGTCCGTGAAGGCCCGGACGGTCGGGAACTGGTCGTAGGCGCCAACGTACGCCGGGTAGGATTTCGGCACGCGCAGGACAACGCCGTCCATCACGTCGGCGGGATCAATCACCGAAATGGAAGCCAGTTCGCCGATCGCGAATTTCAGGATGTCCGGATCGGGTTGCCGCCAGAGTTCATCACCCTCGTTGCAGAAATATTCAAGGCCGAGCCAGAGGGTGTGGTCGGGATCCCGGAGCATATAGCGGCTCCAGTTGTTGAATATTTGAAGGCGTCCGAGTCGGACCTCGCGCTCCTGGATGTAGATCCACGTGTCGGGGATCAGGTTCATCGGATTGGGACCGGAACCGGCGGGGAGCGAGGAAGGAAGCGGACACAGTTTCTTCGCGAGGACGCCCACTTCCATGAAGTCCCGGTATTGCAGGCCGTCGGATACGGCGCGGACTTCGGGGGGGACGGCACAATCCAGTCCGGCGATCATCTCCTTGACCGGCATGGTCGAGAAGACGGCTTCGCCCAAAATCCGGACGGTCTTGCCGCTCGAAGTGTCCACGGCTTCGACGCCGGTGACGCGCCCCCCGGCGGCATGGATGCGCGTGACGGTGTGGTTGAACAGGATTGCGCCGCCCTGTGCGATAACGGCGTCCGCGGCCTTTTCCCACAACTGGCCCGGACCGAATTTCGGATACATGAACTGATCGATCATCGAAGTCGAGACGTTTTCCTGTCGCAGGCTTTCGCTGCTCCGGAATGGCCGGGAAAGAAAATGCAGGACCGCTTTCGCGATGGACATGTCCTTGATGCGCTGGAGCCCCCAGTCCGCGCTGATTTGCTTGCAGGGAACCCCCCAGACTTTCTCGGTATAGGACTTGAAAAAGGTGTCGTAGAGTTCATAGCCGAAGCGGTTGATTAGAAGATCCTCGATGTTTCTTACGTCGCGAATGGGAAACGCGAGGCTCTTGAGGTAACTCAGCGCAATGCGCGCGGCCTTGGCCATGCCCAGTTTGCGGAATGTTTCCGGCGTGAACGCCACGGGATAGTCGAAGAAAGAACGCAGGAAGTAGATTCGCGACAAACGCCGGCGAATCAGCATGACGTCGTCGGTGGTTTCCGGATCGGGGCCGTCCGGCGTTTCGGCGCTACGTTCGAGCGGGAGCAGGTTCAGCCACCAGTCGAGGACGCGATCCGATTTCGTGAAGAAGCGGTGCCCGCCCAAGTCGAGACGATTGCCCTGAAAGCGCACCGTTTTGGAAATGCCGCCCACCTGATCGCACGATTCGAGAATAACCGGCCTCAGATCGGTACGGTGGGCGAGTTCATAGGCCGCCGTGATACCGGCGGGACCAGCCCCGATGATGATTGCGGTTCCCGATTTCGGTTTTTTCAGACCTTCATTCGTCATTGCCGTTTCTCGAACACGCCCCATTGCGCCGCCAAGCCCACGCGGCGGATGGTTACGGGCATGAATAAGGGAATATCCTCAAACTCAATCAGGTGATTGTGCGGGCTGGTGCGCCGCTGCGTCAACCGGATTGCCTCGAGCAACCGGCAAAACCAATCCATGCCGGGCGCGGGGGATGTCAGCAGGAGCCGCCCGCCCGGTTTCAACAACGCGTGCATGGCCGCGAAACAGTCCACGTGCTCCACAAGTTCGAATGCGACGACGATGTCGAAGGATTCCGGTTCGAGACCGAGCGATCGCCAATTCCGGACATCGCCGACGATATCGGCCGGGGGATTGAGATCCAGGCCCGTGTAATGCCGCCAACCGTTGGCCCGCAACCACGCGCCCAGCCACCCGTCGCCGCACCCGATTTCAAGAATCCGGCTGTCTTTCGCCACATCCCGGAAAAAAAACGACGTCTTCCGGGCGCGCGCGTATCGGCTCAACAAAGGCAAGGCGTCAAATCCCTTTCATTTCTGGCATTTTCAGACGCGCCCATTATGACGGATGACGGGACGGATTGCCAAAGTCGGGGACGCGCCGGCAGCGCATGAACAGAGCGTGACCCAATTTCACGGCTGATTTGATGCCGCTTTCATCTGGTTCTTGAGAGTACCGTGTTCTCGGAATCGTGAAGGTCTCGGAATGTAACGCCGATTTCCAAATCGGCTTGCTGAAACACAACATGCCGATTTAGAAATCGGCGCTACAAAACGAATAATGGTTTTTCAGTCGCTTACCGACTGAAAAACCACGACCGCTGTCTATTTGCTCAAAATGGTTTCCAGTAAACCGTAATTTGGATAGAAATGATTTTGGATTTTCAACAGGGGCTGCGTCATATCTTCTACGAACAATTTCGATGTCTCCACGCTGTGGCGGACTGACCAGTCAACTGCTTGAAACGCCGTGAAAAATAGGCCGAGTCTTGGAAACCGGATTGCACGGCGACCTCATGCACTTTGCGCGTGGTATCACGCAATAGCGATTTCGCTTTATTTATACGGCATTCCGCTAAAAACTCACTGAACGTTTTTCCGGCATGCTTGCGAAACAGGGTGGAAAAATGATTTGGCGTCATGCGAGCGGCACGTGCGATTTCAGCCACGGTAAACGGCAAGGATGGGTTATGGTGTAGCATTGCGATGACCGTGTCTGTGAGGGCGTGTCCGGTGTTTGCCAGCGGATCTTCGACAACTCGCTCACTCAACATCGTCAAAAGGTGAGCCATTGACATGCTGCCGTCTTCCGGAAAGGAATCGTGCGTGAAAGATTCGGGCGGGCAGGAAAAATTTCCACTGCGCGCCGCTTCCGTAAGAGCCGCTGCGGCGAGATCTATAATTGCACGGAGCAACACCGCCCGCTCGTTTGTAAGCACAGGCAGAGCGAAATACGCTTTGCGAAGTGATTCCAAATCAATAGGCGAGCCTCGCACATGGGACCGTACGGCTTTCCACCCTTTTTCGCGATTTTCCAAGGAAAACGCGGAGGAGACCACCACTGTTGGAGACATGGTTCCCTCCGTGCAACTTGGCACGGGCGCCACAACCATTTGAATACCCCCGTGGCAGGTATACTCCGTCAATCCGCGGAAATGGGCTGAAAAAAGAATAAGGTGCCGGCAGGCGCGGCAGGATCGGCCATTTGGGTCTCTGCTTCGCATCAACGTGCAAAATTGGGGAAGTAGGTCTGGCTTTCCACGGATATCAAACCGTACAATTTCCTCGTCCTGTTCCGCTAGAATCGCAATTGAAGAGTCCGTAAAGTTACGCGCCATTGCTACCAAGCGTTCCAGCACCTTGTTTTTTTGATCCCATTTCCGCATTTATGTGCTTCCCTGCTTTGTCTGACTTGGGCGGATGGCCCAAACGCGATAGAAAGATCCAAGTAAATACTTCAAATTTTATGCAAAAACATAGGAGAAGTCAATAAATCGTAGATATGTCCATTGAATTGTCCATGCCTCGAATGTACCATTACATTTGTTTTTCGGTCACATAAAGGCGCAACAATACCTGCGCGGCATGTGTTCGTATGAATTGTTCTATTGTCAAGTCAAAGGAAAGGAAATATAGTTATGGTGATAAGATATTTTTATAGTTTTACAATTGTTTTGTTCAATTTATTTATTGTTTTTGGACTAACGGGTTGCCCTCGGGATTTCAAGGTTACGGTAACGCCGAAAACGCTTACGATTGTCGTGGGGAATACCGGCGATGTGACTGTGGCTTCGACGGATCAAAATGATAATGCCTTTGTATGGACGTCGGACAATGAGGCAGTAGCCACGGTGAACGCGGTCGGCGATACTTCAGGGGCAACGGTTATGGGCGTTTCCGCCGGCAATGCCACCATTACGGTAACCGGCAATCACAGTGGCAAAAGCGACACCGTCGTAGTTACCGTAACGCCCGCAGGTGAAGGCGAGGGAGAAGGTGAAGGTGAAGGCGAGGGCGAGGGAGAAGGTGAAGGCGAGGGTGAGGACTTGGCCGCCATCGCCGAGCGATTTGCGACCAGCCTTCACGCCACCCGGGAAGGCAAGATGACTTGGTACGCGGGCACTCAAAACGAACCGGGATTGTTCAGTTTGATTCAGACTCCAATGGACGACCTGTCCTGCATGGGTTGCCATGCCGCCAACTACGCAAATGGCACTCCGATTGACGCGGCGACGTATGCGCCGGGATGCGGCGATTGCCATGTGGACCCAGCCAACCCTGGACCGGTGACGAATCAGGCCGTTTGTACTGCGTGCCACAGCCGCCAAGGCCGGGAAATTCAGATGGATAATGCTGGAAATCCGTTGTTTGACGACGTGCATCGTAATGAAGGGATGACGTGCATGTCGTGCCACAACTTCGACGAAATTCACGGCGACGGTACGGCGTATTCCTCAATACTCGAGTCGCCTAGTTCCGATTGCCTTGACTGTCATAAGGAAGGAGGAACAGCTCCCGCGCCTGCAGCAAATCACGAGCCGCACAATGGCAAGCTCCATTGCTCGGCCTGCCATGTCTCCACGGTGATCTCTTGTTATAATTGCCACCTCGAATCACAGATCGATGCCCATCAGAAGCGGGCGTTCACGATGATCTCGGGCTTTTCATTCCTGGTTAACAATCTGACCAAGAACCAAGTACAGACTGCCTCGTTCCAATCGGTCACATACAATGGCAAGAAATTTGTTGCCATTGGCGCGTTTCACGGTCACACAGTCGTCAAAGGCGCGGCCAAGACTTGCGATAAATGTCACAATAACGAGAATGTGCAAGCGTATAAGGCAACAGGCCAGTTGAAAATCGCCACCTGGAATGAAGAAACTGACACCCTTTCTTCCATCACGGGTGTGGTGCCTATTCCTGACGACTACAAGACGGCGTTGAAATTTGATTTTTTGACCTATGCCGGCAACACGCATGATCCTGTTCCATCAACTCCGGCTGAGGTTACGCCAGAATATCGCGAGGCTTGGAATTTGGTGTCCGAAGATGGGACGGCAGACTCTGCCGACCTTATTCAAATGGCGGATGGCCTTGTGGCTCCCCTAACGGATGACCAAATGAATTGGCTATCTTTTCCAATGCAACAACCGTAGAAAAAAGAAAAAACGTTGGTGACATTTGACCCGTCTCGGAAATTTTCAAGGCGGGTCTTTTATTATGTGGAGCTTGCGACAAGGCCGGCCATGTTGACGCGGCAGAGCACGGCTGTTCACGGCAGACTTCGCGCTTGTGGACTTTCGTATGGATAGAACACTCAGATTCCCTCAATGCTAAACCGACTTCCGCAGTTTGATGCCGTTCGGTTAGAAGGCAAACACTCCCCCTTTTGTGTCTCATGGGCAACCGCTGGCGTGCCAAGAGAGACCGATAACAGCAGAGAAACTGGACTGGATTCCCGGACTTTTTTGTCTTTTCGAACGGGATCAGGCGTGGCGATGGCGGGTGGACCGTCGCATGTTGACGATGATCGCGCTTGCGACTAGGCCGGCCATGCTGGCGCAGCAGAGCGCGGCGGTTCGCAGCAGGCTTCGCACTTGCGGGCTTTCGTGGCGGCCCGTTTGGCACCATCGGGCAAAATGCTCGCAGTTGTTCGTGAAAATGCCGTAGCCCGATTCGCCCAATCGGCTTTCGGCGCGCATCATGACGCAATCGGGATTGTCGGATTTGTCGTGGACAACGGTTTCAACGCAGCCCCCGCGGGTGAATTCGGCCATGGACGTACGCTGGATTGATGCATGACGCTTGTTGTCGAAGAGTTCCCCTGAATAATGAATGACCGTTCCATCGCCGCAATCAATTCCGTGGTGCCAATATCCCAAGCGACGGACACGAATATGGTCGCCTCGCGACATAAAGTAAATTCCACTCCCATCCGCCGCGTTCCCATGCGCGTCGTTGCGTGTAAAACCAAGTATTTCAGTCCTTTACCGAACCGGTTGGGAGTCCGGTCATGGCGCCCTCAAAAAGCGCCGGGATCTCCGCCCAGGAGATCCCGTATCGGTTACGACTGTGTTTTTTACTCTGTTCGATTGAAACACCGCTGGAATGGACTCTATTCCACTCCGCATGACTCTGCTTCTTCCCGAAACGCATTTCCACGTACAAGTGAAATTATACCGTACACTCACCCGAAAATACAACGTCGCGTCGCGAACGAACCGGTCGGCCCTATCGCACAATCGGCGTCAGGATAATGTTTCGGTACTGGACGCCGGTGTGATCGCCCTGGAGATAAACGGGGCCGGGTCTGAATTCGTCGGACCAGAGCGCGCCGCCGGTGCATCCCTGAAGCGGCGCGTTGTCAATAATCGTCTGGCCGTTCAGCTTGACCGTGACGTGCCGGTCGGCAAGCGTAATGTCGAAAGCCTGCCATTCACCCGCCGGTTTTTCGGCGGCGATCGCCGGCCGGATGCGGCTGTAGATGCCGCCCATGTTGTGCGCATCGAGCGGCTTCCCGAACGTGTCCGCGACCTGCACTTCGTAGATGCCGCGCAGATAGATCCCGCTGTTGCCGTTGGGCGGAACGTTGACCTCGAGTTTCAGGTTGAAATCCTCGAATTCTCGTTCGGTGCGCAGATTGCCGTAATGCTTCTTCGGCTGGCCTTCCGCTTGTTTCGGATCGTTGACGAGGAGCCCTTTCTCGACGCGCCAGCCGTTGGCCGCGCGTGGATCGGTCAGCACCCAGCCCTTGAGATTCCGGCCATTGAACAGTTTTATTGGCTTGCCGAATTTCAACGCGCCCAAATCCGGTTTCAACGGTAACGGCGGAATGCGTTTTCCCGTAAAGGCGCTTTTTTCGACGGCGTTTCCGGTGGGGGCCGGATTGATCCGGTTGCCGGCCAGCGTGTCGCCGGAAACCGTACACGACAAGATTTCCGTGTACGTCTGCCTGCGGAGCACGTTGCCCGCGGCGTCCTTGCGCTCGACGGGTCGCAGCCGTGTCACATACAGCGTGTCGCCGTCAAGATATACGCTGTCCACCGGCACGACGCTGCCGCCATACCACAGGATACTGCCATCCAAATACCCTTCTTGCTGAATCACTTCCAGCCATCCGGCGCCGTTGTTCGGCAGGTCGAGCGCCCACCGTCCGATGAAGGGATTGCCCTCCGCCGCATAAGCCGCTCCAGAAACTGTCGCGATTGCCATAAACGCCGCTCCGAACCGAAAAACCATCTTCATGTGCTTTCTCCCGTTCCACGCCACTTTTCGACACCACTATGCCCCAACGGGGGCCCGTTTTCAACCTGCATTTATGGTTATTGAGAGTAGCGAATTCCCGTAGCTTGTTTCTGTATGGAATCCTCAAAGAAAGGGTGTTTTTGGGTTGAATAGGTTCAGGAATGGCATCGAAGCGTCGCTCATGAAATGTCGGCATGACAGATACACGTGCGAATGCGTGGGACCGGCTGTCCAGCCTGCCTCTGAAGTTTGGCCGATTTGAAGGTAGTCCACTCGAAGCCCACCGGGTCCGCCACATACGCTTCAACGGGAATCGTAGAGTTTTCTTGCCCGCAATTGTCCACAGGCGGCCTTGATGTCCTGGCCGCGTTCCTGGCGCAGTGTGGCGGCCACGCCGCGGGCGGTCAGCGCCGCCTGAAACGCCGCGCAGACAGAAGGCGAAGGGGCTTTGTAGGGCTTTCCATCCACGGGATTGCAGGGGATCAGGTTTACGACGCTTTTTACCCCCGCGATGAGCGTGGCCAGTTCTTCGGCATCGTCTTCGGAGTCGTTGATTCCCTGCATGAGCACCCATTCGAAACTTAGCAACCGATCGGCGGACGACGCGTAACGTCGCGCGGCTTCCATGATCGCTGCCAGCGGATACCGGCGATTGAGCGGAACCAGTCGCGACCGCAGCCGGTCATTGGCCGCATGCAGGGATATTGCCAGCCGGACCTGCCAGCCTTCTTGAGCGAAACGTCCGATTCCGGGCACATCGCCCGCCGTGGACACCGTAATCCGGCGCGCACCTATTCCCAAGCCTTCCTTGGCCATCAACAGGCGTATGCTTTTCGCCACGGTGTCGTAATTCTGAAATGGCTCGCCCATGCCCATGTAGACAATGTTGGGAACCCGGCCGGCCAAATCCTCAAGATCGAGCAGATGCAAAACCTGCTCGACTATCTCTCCCGGCGTGCACTGCCGCCGGAATCCGGAATCGCCCGTCGCGCAAAAGGCACACCGGCAGGCGCAGCCCACCTGCGATGAAACGCACAGGGTCACCCGGTCCCCGTCGCGCAGAAACACCGACTCGACCGTCTCGCCGTCCGAAAGCTGGAACAAGGCCTTTCGCGTGCCGGTGCGCGCCGAGGTTTCCATGTCCAACAGGGATATCTGCGGGGCGAGGCATTCCGCATGGAGGCGTTCGCGGAGATCCTTCGACAAGTCGGTCATGGCGTCGAAATCGAACACCCGCCGCCGGTGGAGCCATGCGAAAATTTGCCGGCCCTGGTACGGTTGCAAATTGAAAGTCCGGGCGATTTCCTCGGCGGACAAGTCCGTTAGCGCGATACGCGGGGACATGTCTCACCGTTCTCCCGTGCTTTGCGGTGGGCGATTTTCCCGCGCGGATCGCTTCACGTCCACGCCCGCGATGCGCGCGCGCGCTTTGATATCGAACCAGTCCGCGCCCAATTCGGTATTCGGCCAGACTTTTCGGAGATCGAGCGTCATCCGCGTCTGCTCAAGGGGAAACTCGACTTCCATCCGGGACGGAAACCGGATGCCCTCCACGTCCACATACTGGTTCTTCAGCGTGACGGCGAGCGTCCGCCCGTCTTCATCGAGGCGTTCGCTGTGCGAAACAACCCAGGGGGGGCCGATGACCGACACGATACGCCGGGGCGTTTTGCCACGGCCGATGACGATGGTGGCCTGTTGTTTCGTTTCGTCGTACGCGGCCATGCGCACCTCGTTCTCGCGCAATTCCGCCCAATCTTCCGGCAGAAACATTTCCCGCGCGATGTCCGATGGCGACACGCTGAACGGGACGCTGTCGAACTGCTCGCCTTCCAGGCGATAATATGGTTGTTCTTCCGGCGCCGCGGGGAATTCAATCAAAAATTCGCTACCCACGCACGTCAGGCGGAACACGGCCGCGCCGAGGTATTTCCGGCCAATCACGCACAGGTCGGCCGGGCGTCTGAACGCCACGAAACCGTCGTCAAAACTCTTGACTGCGGCGAGATCGGGGCTGGCCAGCGTAAAAGCGCCCTTGGCCTTGAAATTCCGGATTGCCTGATCGTTGGCGGCCAAATCCCCAAGGATGGCCGCAATCGGGGGCGCTCCGGGCGGAAGGACACCCTGCTCGACATGCGGTCCCAGCCGCGAACAAGCGCATGCCAGAAGGCAAATCACCGTTGCGGGAAGGCATCGGATCGGGCGTTGGATGCTTGAAACGGAAGTGAACATATGCTACTATTACGTGCTTTCTTTGGAAAGTATATCAAGTTTGCCATCCCGAACCAACACGGGAACAGGAGAATGTCATGTCGCAAGTTTGTGAATACAGCGGGAAACGGCCGCAAGTCGGCAACCGGGTTGTCCGTCGAGGCAAAGCCAAGCGGGAAGGCGGTATCGGTCAGAACGTAACCGGCATTACCAAGCGCCGGGTCAAGCCGAATCTGCAGCGGATTCGCATCGTGGACGAAAACGGCACTGTCCGCCGCGTGCGGGTTTGCGCGCGCTACATCAAAGCGGGCAAGTTCACGAAAAAAGCGCGCATTCCCAAAGCGTAAGAACCCCCTGCTCACAGCAATAAACGCCAAGGATGTTTTGATCCTTGGCGTTTCTGTTATGTGCTTCTTTGTGCGCCCCGTCCGCGCGTCCAGCACGGATGGATCGCCTTTTTCGGGTTATTTTTGCTACGGTTCGGCAGGCTGGGCGTCTTGCGTTTCGGGGGCCGCCGGTGTTTCGGGAGCCTGTTCTTCCAGGGGAGGCGATTGCGTACCCGGTTGTTCGGCGTCTGCGGGCGCATCAACGGACGGAGGCGCGGGCGGATTGGCGACGAACGCCATAGTGTCCGAATCCAGTTCGACCTTGAGCCGGTGTTCGAGGGCCAAATCCGTTATCTTGCGAATAACGTCCTCGGGCGCCCGTAAATGTTTGCGCAAGACCACCACCGTGGTGGCCGGTGAGGAAACCTGTGCGAAGGAACGTTCCAAATCGTCCAGACCGGCTCGCTTGCCGTTGGAACGAATCGCGCCGCTCTGGCCGACCGCGACAACGATTTCATTGCGTCCGCGCCTAATGGCGTGCCCGATGTCCTTGAATTCATTTCTCTTGGCTTTTCGCAAATCCGCTGAAAATGCTTCGTCGAATTGGGCGAGATGCTCCGTTTCCGGATGGGTCTTTTCATCTACGATGGTCGTCGTGATAAAAATCATTAGCATGGCGTTTTTAATGCTCTTGCTTGGATTTCTGAAAAGACGTCCCAGAATCGGGATATCGCCCAAAAGGGGTAGCGATTTGGACAGGCTGCGCGTGTCGGTGCCCTTGCGCAAACCGCCAATGACGATTGTGTCGCCGTTGTTGACGCGCACCTGGGTTTCGGCGCGGCTTTCGCTTTTTTCGGGGATCGTGTTTTCCTGTCCTTGGGAGATTACCGTCTTCGGCGTGGCGTCGCTGTCCTCGGCCGATATGTCGAGCAGGATGCTATTGTCTTCCGTGATGCGCGGCAACACATTGAGGATGGTGCCCACCTCGATGAAATCAATGCGATTGTATGGCTGGGATCCGTATCCATAATAACTGTTATAGTATGGATTGACCGTCGAGCCCGCTGTGCCGGTTATGTTGCCCGCGTAGGAGTAGGGATACGATCCGTAGGTCGTGGATGTCACATAGGGCACGCGGCGTCCGCTTTGGAAAATGGCTTCCTCGCCATCCTGCACGGTCACGCGCGGCGCGGCAATGATCTTGGCTTCGTTGCGTGTGTCGAGGTAGTTGAGGACGGCGCCCACCCGATTGCCGGAAAACTTTTCGATGATCGGTTTGCCGTTTACATCCTTGATGATTTCCCCCGCGGCATCGCGCAGATAAATCGGATAGGCCAGTTGTCCGATGGTGAGCGTATTGGAAAGACTGCTGAAATCGGGTTTGGCGCCGCCTCCGAACTGCAGCGCCTGCGGAGCATTGCCCGTCGAGTCCATGAAGGTCCACGAGACGTTGAGATTGCGCGCCAGTTCGCTCGAAATTTGCGCCATATAGGCTTCAATCTGAACCTGCCGTCGCTTGACGTCCCACGACTTGATTAGACGATCAATTTCGTCCAGGCGTTCGACGAGCGCCGTGACCGTCAATTGGTGCACGTCGTCGTCCACGATGATGTCGCCCATTTCCTCGGGCACAAGGCGTTCGAGCCGGTCGGCCACGTCTTCCGCGTTGATGTAGTTCAGCACCCATGTGCGCGTGTCGAGTTTCTGGTCGAGCGCCTCGACCATACGGGCGACCATGTCCTGCCGGGAGGCAACGTCCGAGACGATGAGCGTGTTCGTGTGCGGATCCACCATGGCCTTGCCCCGCGCGCTCAGAATGCTCTCGATGCTGTCAACAAGATTGTCCACGCTCACATATTTGACCGGGAAAACCTTGGACTCGATGGGCACGTCGAACTTTTCGACAGCCGCGGCCATCTGGTCGAGGTTTTCGCGCAAATCGCGCGCGAGCACGTGGCCCGTACGCGGATCGACCACGAGCGTCCCGCTGGGGGATAGCATGGTGGAGAGGATGGGCTCGATATCGGCGGCATCGGCATGTTTGATGGTGAACTCGGCCTCCTCCATCGGGACGTCCAAGCGTTCCACCGCCTCCTTCATCTTGGCGATATTTTCGGCCGTGTCCCAGACAAAAATGTGGCCGGTCCGGGGATCCGTCACGGCGCGGCCCTTTGGCGACATCAGACTGCCGATCAACGATTCCACGTGATCAGCCGGCGCATGTTGTATGCTGATTTCATACTCCTGAAGCGCCCCGTACTGTTTGTCCAGGCGCTCGACTTTCGTCGTGACGTAAAGATATTTATTCTCTTCGTTATACTCATAATAGAGATCGTGAAATTTGAGGATTTCCAAGGCATCGCGCGGTTTTGTGTCGGTAATCCAGAATTGGAGGTTGACCTTCTGGGCTTCTTCCGTCACCAAAATATTCCAATTGGTGGCCATCGAAAGCGTTTCCAGAAAATCCTTGACGGTCAACGGGCCGTTGAGGGTCATCGGTTCGCCCACGTCCGGGACATCCTTGTACTCAAGGAGTTTTTCAATAATCGGATCATAGGTGTTGGGGCCCAATACTCGAACCATTGGCGCCGCGGCTCCCGCTCCTCCTTGGCGTCCGGCGCTTTTGCCCGCTGCGCCGGTTTGCTGGCTGGAAAGCGTTCCCCTGGCTGCACTTGCGGCTCCCTGCTGCCCGCCTTGGACCACTTGTGTCGGTCCTGAAATGCCTGCGGTGACGGTTCGTTCCTGGGCAGGCTGGCCGGCCCGCGGACCGGGCGGCGCCTCGGCCTCACCCGTGGCGGTTCCCGTCTGCCGGCTTCCCTGTTGAGCCGATCGCAAACTTTGTTGAAGTTGCTGGCGAAGCCGGTTCAATTCCGGGGTTGCCTTGGGCTGAGTGGGGGATTGCTGGGCATGAGCCATCCCGGCAACCGCCAACCCCAACGCGGCCAGACCGATGGCAATGCGCTTGGTCATTTTTCCAGTCGGAATCATGCTGATTGTCCGAACCCTTCCTTGTGGCGATACAGTTTCTTTGGTTTTATTGAAGAACGATTTGACAAACGGCCTCTTCGTTGTCCTTCGCACCACGCAAACAGCCATGGGACCTTCCTGCACGATATACCACCCATACTCTTCACATCAACAACGCTGGCCGTCCGCGCAATGACGACATTCCAGTCGAGACGCCAAACGGGTTTCAGAACGCGAATGGAACGTTTGCGGAGCAGTCTGTTTCGTCTGTTTTTCCTCAAGGTTCCCTGTCCACGTTCATAATGCCATCCGCATTTCGTCCATTATTTCCGGGGAAGTTCAATGGTCAATTCCTGGTCTTCCCAAGGAAGCGCCAATAATACGCTTGTCTTGCCGATGGACTTAATGGTGAGTCCGTTTACGGTGTCGCCTTCGGCGACAAACCGGCCCTTGGAATCCTTGCCGTCCATCATTTTGATCTTCGCGCCGATCTGCTGACGTCCAAAAGAGAGTGATTGCACCATGGCGTTGAGGTCCGGCGGTTGCTTGGGGGGAGGCGGAGGCGGCAAGGGAGGGGCGACCAATGCTTCCCAGAGAGCCGGCTTGGAGGCAATCGAACTCTGCCATTTGTCGAAGTCCCAAGGGGGTTTTTCGAATTTGACGTCAATGGCCTTGATGCTTTTAAGATGATTTTCAAGGGCCGCCTTTCGCGCATTCATGGGATTCGAGTACGTCCGGTAACCGCCGAAGGCAATGATTCCGGCCAGAATCGCGATGCCGATGGCTGTCATTATGCGTTCCATGGCTAATCAATCGCCTTTTTCAGAAGCACGTTGTCCACATAGGCTGTTCCGCCATCCTTGAACAAAATCACGGGAGCGCCTAGTTTCACCTTGTCCTTGTCGCCCCCAGTCGTAAATGCCAACTTGTAACGCCGGCAACGTCCGTCGCCCGGCACGTCAACCGTACCTTCGTAGCGGGTGCCCTTGGCATCGGCAATCATAATGAGAACCGGCTTTTCCGCGGCCACCTGCACCGACAGTTCATAGGTGGTTTTTGGCTCCAATTCCTGCCTCATATAGGCGGTGGCGTCCGGTTTGCCCGCTGCCAGTTTCAGGCAACTGCCCCCATCCGCCACCAGCGAACCGACTGTCGGACTGGGGGCCATGTCACAGGAGTCGCCTTCCCATCCCGCCGCATCCGTTCCATCCCAATTGGCAACATACGCCAACGCCGCGGGATCGCCCGACGGCATTTCGGGGGATCCGGCCTCTGCCTCGTCCGGACTTCCCGCAACCACCGTGCGCGTAACATTGATATTGGCGCCGATCAGCGGGCCGTCGGGCGAACGCGCGATATCCAAGCCGTCAATCCGAAGCGACTGCGGGCTGGCCTGAAGACGGATCAAAAATAAGGCCAACGAATAAATATCCGTCTGCGGAATCTTGATGCTCAGTTGGTATTCGCGGTAACCGTGCCCCGTGTCGCGTAATGCGCCTTGGCGCAACGTGGGGATTTCGACCAGTTTGTTCGGCGAATCGGGGGACCCTTCGGGGTCTTCAAGCGCCAACCGATAGATTTCCTGGCGTAAGCGGTTGTGGATTTCTGCCTCGGTCCATGCGCTCGAATGCTGGGCGGCAACACCTGCATAGGCTTTGCTCACGCTGACGCCCCGGGCCTCCTGTTCCGCGTAGTTGACGATGTCCTGTTCAAGCCGGGCTATCGTCCGATCCAGTTCATGAAGATACCCCGCGGCCCGCACGCCCACCATCACGGCCAACGCCAAGCACACAACCCCCGCCGTGGCGATCGTCAACCGTTGTTCACGTTCGTTGAGGCGTTCCCACAGGCTATTCATTGCCGAAATCCTCGTCCGACACTTCGGCGTCCGATGCCTGGGTTTCGGTTTCGGGGAACGGAATGCTGATTTTGAAATCCAGCACTTCCTCACCGCGTTCAATGACCTTCTGCTCGTACACCTGCTGGGCGCGGATAAATTGGGGGATGGTGCTTTTGCCCGCCGCGCCCAAATCCTGCGCGAGTTTTTCGATGGCCTGCAGACTGCGCGCACGGCCCCAAAGGTCGATCTTTTCCCGATGGCTGAAGGAAAACCGCGTGATATTCATGTCGGCGCCGGGAAACAAATCGCAGAGATCCGCCAGCATTTCAATCGCATTTCCAGAACGCTCGACCTGGTTCTGTAAAATGGCCAATTGCTTCTGTTTGGACATGATGCCGCGCGCGCGGGGCGCCATGGCCGCCGCACGCCGGGTCAATTCCGCGATGTAGGCTTGGCGCATCCGCACTTCCTGCCAGTACACGCCTGCCAGCGCCAGCACGATCGTGGCAGCCAATACGCTCATCAAGGCGAACCGGCGTTTCACACCGGCGCGCTGACGCGATTTCTTGACGGCTTCGGGCAGTAACTGCACACAAACGGCGCCGCGTTCCTGCGCCAACAGCGCCGCCCCAACCGAGGCCAGCGGAATGGATGGCAAGCGGTCGCGTCCGCTCTCGACCAATGTTTCAAGGAAAGGCGCCGGTGCGCATTCTTGGCCGGTTTCATGGCACAATGCCTCGCAATGGGACGCGACATCGGTCCATTCCGAGCACAAATACACGGCTTCGATGTCTTCGCCTTCTTCTGCTTCCCTTCGGTAGGCGGACACCGAGGCGCGCAACTCCACGCCCAATTCCTCCAAGATGTCCTGTTTGACATCCTCGCGCAGGCGCCAGTCCTGCTGCGAGGAAACCGCACGCCCATAGGCTATCGTCTGTTCATTCATGACGACGATTTCGAGGCCGCCCGAAGCCAAGTTCATCAAGGCATATCGGCCCGGAGCATTGCCGCGCGCGGCCAAAGCCGCCGTGGCCAGACACGCGGTGCTCAGATAGACCTGTTCCGGTTCGAGTTTGGCGGCCTGCAGCATTTTGATATGCGTGTCCACGACGTCGCGGTGGGCAAAAACCGCCAGCACGCGCGATCCGCCGTCTTCGGTCTTGCCGAGCACACACTGATCGGTAATCAGTTCTTCGGCGGGAAACGGCACGTATTCTTCCGCGCTTAGCCGTATCATCCCCGCGATTTCGTCCAAATCTTGGCTGGGCAGTTCAAGGATGCGGGCCGTCATGTCATAACGGGGCAGAATCGTAAACAGTAAATCGTCAGCCAAGTGGTGTTTTTGCGCGAAGACCTGCAACGCCGCTTCGAGCGAATTGTCGCGTCCCGACCAATCCCCTCGTTCCTGGTCAAACGACGCCACGACGACACCTTTGGATGAACGATGAACGCGCAATCGCGAGATAGCGCGCTCGTCGAATTGTAAGATGCTGATATAACTTGCCTTACGAGCCAAGAAACTCCTCCCGCCACTTGATCACCGTGGCGTAGGGTGGGTTCATCACGACCGTTGCAACGCAGGTCGCCCGGACTTTTCCTTGCCTAAACGTTGCAATGCCATGAATTGTAAAGAATTGCGAATCTACCTTGCAATACTGAACCAAGGGCTGCATATCCTGCCCGGATATACCCGCAAGATTGGCGACGGCGCCCAAATCGGGGAAATCCTGATCGTCCGCCGTGTAAAGTTCACCGTCACTGCCGGCCCGGTACGCAATGATGCCTTCAACGACGTTATCGTGGACATCGGGAATGCACTTGAGCACTTCCGGGGAAGCGGTATTGATATTGATTTTACCGTCGCCCCAGCATGTCATTAAATCGCGAAGTCCTGGGCTGTCGTCGTCGCCGAACCAATCCTTGTCGTCAATGCCTTCGATGGTGCGTAATTCCTCGATGGTCTGAAAGCCTTGTCCCGGTTCGTTGGTGTCCGGATCGCCGCCGCGCCGCCGCATGATTTTGCGCACGGCGCCGGGCGTAAGCGCCTTGATGCGGGTTAGAAAGGTATCGTCCACGCCGTTGATGCAAATCAGGCTTTCCTCGTCGCGAATGCGATAGCGGCAGACATCCCGCTCTTCTTTTTTGTTGTCTGCCCCTTCCGTTTTCTCGAAATAGACGCCTTCCGCCAGCATATCCACCGGCCGTGACCACGATTGCGCATAACTGGTCCGGCCCTGCTGCATGTTCAGCGCGTCAATAATGGCCTTGTTGCGCAGTTCCGCGATGCCGCGTTCCACCGCACCCCGCGCGCGGTACATGGCCCGGTCGTGATCCAGCGTATAGGTGGCCGCTTTGCGATCGAGCATCGCGCGCCGTCCGAAGCCAATCGTAATCAACGACAGGATGGCCAGTACCCACAATACCGTGACCAGCACAAAACCACGCGGAGACGTCATGATTACAGTCCTCCCACCGAACCGAGTCGCTGCTCGTCATAGGGGGTGGTGGGGCCGCGGAAAGCCGTGCGAAACGTGAAGGTTGTCTTGCCCGATTCCGAGTTCGGATCCGTGACGGTCAGCGAGGCGCGGAGTCCCTGCGGCAATCCCCATCCCTGCCGGTTCTGTTCCATCTCGATGGGCACGACCCATTCGGGCGGCTCGTCCTTCGTGCGTTCCAGAGGCGGCACCCAGTAATAGGTAATATCGAACCCCCGCACGTTTTTCGACACCAGATCGAAGGAGTGTTTCCGGCCAAGTTTGACCCTTGTCTTGTCCAGTTCGCTTCCATCCGCCGGTTGCAGGGGCAAGGGTTTTTCGACGATGGCTTCCTGGCGGACCAGTGTGTGACCGGTCGCATTGTACCGGTAACGGACCCATAAGACCTGTGCGTCTTCCCCTTTTTTTAGGTCCATGGGCGGCGCCACTGTGAAAAATTCCAGTTCGTGCGGTTTGCCCTCGAATAAATGTTCGCTGCCGCCCAAAATGCAGCCCAGTTCCCGCGCCAGAATCGTCATGGCCGTTCGTCCGTCCTGGTAGGCCTCAAGATTGGTTTCGCCCCGCCGCCATGCGCGCAAGGTCGATCCGAAAGCCGTGTACACCGCCGTCATGACCAGCGTCAGGAGGGTCGTCGCTACGATCAACTCGGCCAGCGTAAATCCGGCCCGCGTCGGGTCTTTTGGGCGGGGAGTCATGGTTGAAGTCCCAATGCCGCGCGTTCTTCAGGCGGGATGAACAATTTTTCCGGGTTGGACAGGGTTTCCGCTTTCACCTCATAGGTTTGACCCCGGCGTGTCCAACTTACGGTGGCTTCGATTTTCGTCAGGTACGGCACATTCAATTTGAAGCGTGCGACGAGTTCCTTGGGCGCATTGGGCGGAAACGGCGGAAGCGGAATGTTCACCTTGGAAACTTTCCACTTCCAACTGAACCGCGAAAATTCACCCTTGAATCGTCCTGAATCGCTGGCCTGCGTCAGCATGGGCTGGAGTTCCACTTTTGCCATGACGTTCGACAACAGGAAACGGGCATGGGTGTAGTCGCGCGCCTGTTCCCGAACCCATATCGTCTGCCTCAATCCATTGTGTATAACGATCAGACTCATGCTCAACAGCGACAGGGCCATGACCGATTCGAAAAGAATATACCCGCGGATTGCGGAGCGGCCTCGGCGAGCCGGCGTCGTATTCCGTACAGGCCGATTTTCTTTCGATGAAACCGTGGACGTCCCCCTTATTGCAAAGTGTGCCGAAATGTCCAGCGGCCCCACGCTACTTTTTCCGCGTCCGGCCGTCATTCCGCATCAACCTTTATTTCCCCCAGCGATCCGCGCAACTGGATCTTCATGCGTTTCCCATTATCGCGTCCCACCGTGAGCGACGCCTGATCGCAGGCGCCGCTCGGATAGAAGGAAATATAGGCAGCCTTTTCCCTGCGGTCTTTCTTGGCGTTCAGGCGCTGAATTTCAAGCCGTTTCGACAGCGTCATCCGGTCGCCCTGCCGCTCCTCGACCGGAATGAACTTTTTACTGTCCTTGCCCATGCTCCAGGCCAGGCTCATCAGCCAGTATTCGTTTGTTTCCTTGGAGATGTACAGGCGGTATTCGCGGCAATCCGTCACGGCGCGTTCCTGGGCGTATTTGATCGTTGCGATCAGGTCGCGGAACGAATGGTCGCTTTCGACGGATTCCAAGGTTCCGCGAAACAGGGGAACCACCGCCGCCGACATAATCGAAAGAATCGAAAGGACGACGATTAGTTCCAGCAACGTGAAGCCGGGGCGTCTCATCGAATTACGGCGCGGCTCCGCCGGTGTCCGTGTCCACGCTGTCGGCCGATGTCAGCGTGACGTCGTCTTCCGTGCCCGGCTGGCCGTCCGGGCCGGCCGACGACACCGTGTAACTGCCCCCGGACACCTTGTAGACATAGTCGTTACCCCAGGGATCCTTGTTCAGTTCCTTGACATATTTGCGCTTGCCGCTGGCTAGATCCTGCAGCGAACTGGGGTATTTGTCGTTGTGATCCAGCGCGTAGAGATCGATCGCGGTGCCGTAACTTGCGATGTCGCCCTTGGCGGCGCGCCGGCGGGCCTCCTCGGCCCGTCCCGCAAACGTCAGCGTGACCATCCCGGCCAGAATGCCGATGATGACCGTCACCAGTATCAACTCGATGAGTGTAAACCCGCCTTTGTCGCTCATAATCCATCTCCTCGACCGGGCGTATGCAAAAGGCGTGCCGGCCCGTTTTTTCCCTTATCCGACATGCGAACTCAACGTCAACATGGGCAACAGCATTGCAATCACCAGAAATCCGATTACAATGCCCATCACGACAATCAAAATGGGTTCGAACAATGCCGCCATTGCCTTGACTGCGCGGTCCACTTCGTTGTCATAGGCATCGGCGATGCGTTTGGCCACCGCGCCGAGACGGCCGCTTTCCTCGCCGATGGCGAACATGTTGACGACCATCGGGGGAAAATGCTTGGTGTGCCGGAGGCTGTCGCTGATGCTGTCGCCTTCAAGCACGCGCGCATGCACGGCGTCCACTTCCCGGGCGATCGCGGCGTTGGTCAGCGTGTCCACGGTGATCTTGATGGCCGTCAGCACCGGCACGCCGTTGTCGAGCAGGGTGCCCAAAACCCGCGCGAATTTCGCCATTTCATAACGCTGGATTACGCCGCTAACCACCGGCATGCGCAGCAGAAATGTGTCGAACTGCATGCGCCCCGTCTCAGTCTTCACAAAAGAAACGAACGCGGCGACTATTCCGGCGAGTCCCAGCAACACCGCCCACCAGAACTTGCCCATGAAATCGCAGAGGCTCATCACCACAACCGTCGGCCACGGCAGGGCGGCATTGAAATCCTCGAAAATCGTTACGAACTTCGGAAACACAAAAGATACGAGAATGAAAATGGCCGTGCTGCCGATCAGCAGCAGAAACGCCGGGTAAATCATCGCCGAAACGGCCTTGCCCCGTAGTTCCTCCTCTTGTTCCCCGAAGGCTACGATGCGCCACAGCACGTCTTCGAGCATGCCGCCCGTTTCGCCCGCATGGATCATGTTGCAGAACATGGCGGGAAAGATCTTCGGATGCCGTTCGAGCGCCTCGGCGAACGAGGCGCCCTTCTGAACGTCGTCGCGGATTTCGGCGATGATCTTGGCGAGTTTCGCGTTTTCCGTCTGTTCAACGAGGGTGTTCAGCGCGCGGGTAATCGGCATGCCGGATTCGGAGAGATTGGCGAGTTGGCGAAAAAACACATTCCGATCGGCCAGTTTCACGCGCGCCAAGGCTTGTTTGAGCGTGTCCTTGGTTTCCTCGCCCTCATAGGGTTCGATCGAAATGGGAAAATACCCCATGTCGCGCAGCCGGGCCACCGCGGCGCGCTGGCTTTCCGCTTCGATGATGCCCCCGGTGGCGGATCCGGGGCTTTTCTTTACTTCATACTTGAACTGAGGCATCGCCGGTCTCGATCGCATCCAGTACATCGGCATCGGAGGTGACACGCATCACTTCTTCGAGTGTCGTCCGGCCCAGGCAGACCTGCTGCCACCCCGACTCGCGCAACGTCCGCATGCCCTGTTCACGACCTTTCCGCTTGATTTCAGTGGAAGGCGAACGGTGATAGGTCATTTCCTTGATGGTGGGAGTAAACGTCAGGATTTCATAAATGGCGATTCGACCCCGGTAGCCGGTATGGCGGCATGCATCGCACCCCCGGCCGCGCCGGAATGTCGCGGTTTCGATTCCCTTGGGGGACACGCCGAATTCGCGCAGCGCCGCCGGATCCGGTGTGTAGGGTTCCGCGCATTGTGTGCATACGCAACGCACCAGGCGCTGGGCAATCGAGGCGATCATCGTGCTCGCTATCAAAAACGGTTCCACGCCCATGTCCACCAACCGCGTGACGGCGCCCGCCGCGTCGTTGGTATGCAGCGTGCTGAACACAAGATGGCCGGTCAGGCTGGATCGAATGGCCATTTCGGCGGTCTCGAAGTCACGGATTTCACCGACCATCATGATGTCCGGGTCGTGCCGCAGCATGGATCGCAGGCCCATCGAGAAATCGAAGCCGATACGGGGCTGCACCTGCATTTGCGTAATGCCCTTGAGTTGGTATTCGATCGGGTCTTCGATCGTGATGACCTTCCGGTCCACCTTGTTCAATTTGCTTAGGGATGCGTAAAGCGTCGTGGTTTTTCCGCTGCCTGTCGGGCCCGTTACGAGGATGATCCCGTGCGGTTTTTCGAGAAAGGCGTTGAATTGCCGTAAATCGTCGGGCAGAAACCCCAATTGATCCAACGTCAGAAACATCGAGGTCCGGCTTAGAATACGGATATTGACCGTTTCGCCATACGCCGTCGGCAACACGCTTACGCGCAGATCGTACTGGCCATCCCCCAGCGAAACGGGGATCTTGCCGTCTTGCGGCAGCCGCTTCTCGGCGATATTCATGTTCGCCATGATCTTGATCCGCGAGACGATAGCCGACTGAAAGCCGCGGATGGTGGCCGGCGTCGGCACCTGATGCAGAATGCCGTCAATGCGGTAACGCACGCGGAGTTGATCCTCGAACGGTTCGATATGGATATCCGTCGCGGCGGACTGAATAGCCTCCATCAGGACTTCATTGACGAATTTGATAATCGAAGCGTCAATATTTTCGTCACCCAGATCCGATCCGATCTGTTGCGTGTCCAGGCTCAACAGCGACGCGACGCTGTCCTGCTCGCTTAGAATGCGCTCGACCGTGTCCGCTCCGAGACCATACAAGGTTTTAGTGGCGCGTTCGATTTCTTCCGGCGTCGTCACGACCGGCTCGATTCGTTTTTTGAGAACCAGGCGGATATCGTCGAGGAGTTGTGCATTCAACGGATCCGAGACGGCGACCACATACCCGCCGTTCTTTTCCTGGATAGGCACGAAGCCATAATGGGTGGCGAACCGGGCCGGCACATTCTTGATGACGGTTTCCGGAATGTCCATCTTGGAGGGCTGCACGAAGGGGAGTTTGCAGTAGTTGGCCAAGGAACGGTACACGGCTTCCGGCGTTGCATATCCCAGCATCGGAACGACTTCGAGCAGGCTGGTCCCCGTCCGCAGGGCTTCCGCCCGGGCACGTTCCAGTTTTTCGTCGTCGAGAATGCCGTCGGTTATAAATTGTTTCTCAAGCGCTTTTCGAGCCAACACGGCCGCGTACTCCATGTCTCCAAAGGGTATGTTACCATCCGCCAAGGGTTTCTACAACCGGCCCTTTCGCCGATGGGTCGGATCCGCCGGATTTTCGGGTTAGTTTCCCGAACTTATGCGGGAGAGGCATTCCTCGGCGAGTTTGGCCAGCACGGCATTCGGGGCGGCCGCCGCTTCGCGATACTGTTCGGAGGCCTTGGCGGGTTGTTTGAGTTCTTTCAAATAGACATGGCCCAGTTCCATGCTCAATTGCGCGCGCGCGGCAGGATCCGTGCAACGATCGCGCGCCGCCATGAAGGCTTGAATCCGGTCGGCGTTTGTGGAAGTGTCGAGCGTGAGACGGGCCATGTCGTGTGCGGCGAGGGAGGCAACAAAGGTGCCGGGGTATCGGCCGATGACCTGCTCCAAACGCGCAAAAGCCTCCCCACCATGGCGCCGCGCGGCATCGAGCGCGTACAAAGACGCGAAATCGTTGGTTTGGGCTTCGGCCAGCAGATCGCGGCGCGCACTGGCGCCGGGATCCTCTCGGAACCGACTCGGATACTGTTTGGCCAAGCGGTCGTAATCGTCGTGGGCTTCGGCGTACCAATGCAACTCGGAAAACGCGATGTCGGCCCCGCGGGATTGGGCCTCGGCGGCGGCCGGATCGTCGGGATGCGCCTCGATGGCCTGTTTCAGGATGCGGTATGCCGAGGCGAAGTCGCGTTTATCGGCCAATGAATCGGCCTGGAGTATGGCCTTTTCGACGGGACTCTGTGCGACTGGGGTGGGGGGGATGGCCACCACGGCGGCTCCGCGCTGGAGGTAAAGGTAAGGGATCGCCACCACGGCCAAGGCAACGGCCGCCACCGCGACACTGGCCCATGCCGGTCCAAACATCGGGATTCGCCGTGATGGGCGATCCGCCCGGATTGTCGCAAGGATTGCCGGTGAAAGATCCCGATCCAGTTCGGGGGGCGAAACCGGTCGTGCGCCCGCCAGTGCGGCGAAGGCCGCCCATCGCTCTCGGCAGCGCGGGCATGTGTTCAAATGCGCATCAAGCCGCCGTTGTTCGTCCGGCGACGCTTCACCATACACCGATGCGGCCATCGCGCCGCGCAACCGCCAGCAGGTCAACATGCCATTCCCCTTTCTTTCGGTCCGGCAATCGTATCAATGCGCCACATCGTGCAAATCGCCCAATTCCCGTTGCAGTTTCTTCAGCGCCCGGAACAAATGCACCTTGACACTGCCGACGGTGCATCCCAGTTCCGCCGCGATATCCGAAAGTTGCAGACCCTCATAGTGCCGCAACACAAACACCGTTCGCTGCGACTCCGACAAAACCGTCAGCGCCGCGCGCACGCGCTCGTCAATTTCACGCGCATGGACCGCCACGCCGGTATCATGCCCGGCGGGTTCGATCGGCGCGTGCTCCGAATCCGGCAAATAGGCTTCTTCCAACCGTTCCTGACGCCGCCGCTTTCGCTTGCGGACGACGTCAATCGCCTGATTCGCGGTCAACCGCAACAACCACGGGAGAAAGCCGCCCGTCGGCTGCCACGCGTGTATCTTGCGATAGGCCTTGAGCAACGACTCCTGCGTGACATCCAGCGCGTCCTCGCGATTGCCGGTGAGACGGTACGCCACCGCGTAGACCCGGCCCTGATGCCGGCGGACCAACGCTTCGAGCGCGCGTTCGTCGCCGCGTTTGAGCGCCTCCGCCAACGTCTGGTCGTCCAGTGAATTCCAGTCTATCGGAACGTCCTGTCTCATCTGGGAAACGCGATTTTCTTCCAAAAGGTTTACACCCTGTTCGCTAAATCTCACGCCAGGAACACGAAATCCCGAAGTTCCCGGTATCCGCGCGGGATCAGCCATGCGCGAATCTCTTCGCGGGCCGTGGGGGCGCCGACTGCGACCACGATGAATGTCTCGCCCGGTCCGGGCAGTACATCCGGCCAGATAACCGGAATGCCGTGAATCCGCCGTCCAACCTTGCGTGGGTTGATGTCCGCAACCGCCAACGGTTTCATGACATCCCATTCCCGTAGCCATGCCTTGCCGACTTCGCCGGCGCCCCATTGATGAAACGCGCTGCGCCCGCGCAGATGGCTCTGTCCAAGGTAATACCGTTTCAAGGCGCGAAAGTTTTCCGGACTATACCGGGGATCGCGCATGGAAAGCCTTTTCGGTGACTCGGTCCAATCCAGCAACGGTTCGGCCACCTTTCCGAACCGCTTGCCCGCCAAGGCCATGCGCATGATCAAATCGTAGTCCTCGGCCCAGCCGCGATCCTGGTATCCGCCAACCGCTTCGAAAGCATCCCGGCGCATGAAAAATGTTGGGTGGGCCAGTGGACATTCGACGAAAAGGTCCCGGACGATTTCCTCGTGCGAAACCAGCGCGTTGATCCATTTTTCATAACGCCTGCGTCCGTAACCGATGCGGCCGCCCGTCATCTTTACGCCTGTTCCACAAAGGTCAACGTCCGGATGCGCCCGCATGAATTCGACTTGCCGCCTAAACCGATCCGGATGCGCCGAGTCGTCCGCGTCCATTCGCGCGATGAACGATCCGCGCGCGTTCTGGCATCCGTATTGAAGCGCCGACACGATGCCTTCGTGGTTCCGTGCGATCACGCGGAGGCGATCGTCCCGCGACGCCGCTTCCCGCAACACCGCAAGCGTTCCGTCGTCCGAACCGTCATCCACCAGGATCAGTTCCCAATCCGGCAATGTCTGCGCCCGAAGCGAATCCAATGCCTGCGACACCGTTTCGCGCGCATTGTAACACGGCATGACCACCGAGACCGCCAACGTGTCCTTTTCAGGCGGCGGCGCGTTTGTCAGTTTCCCCGGCGGATCCATGCTTCGTCCAGATGCACGTACTTGATTGTTTGGGTGTTGAGGGAATAGGTGACGTGCAGCGTTTCGTCGGCGGATTGGACGATGGAGGGATAATCGAACCGCTGTCCGGGTTCGTTTTCAAGACGGCGGGTCCAGCGCCACGACGCGCCGCGATCCTCGGACAAGGAAATGGCAAGGCTGTCCCGGTTCTTCGTGCTGTCATTATAGATCATGGCCAGATTTCCGTTTTTCAGCACGATGGCCTCGATGCCCGAGCCGGGATGCGGCAGTTCGGTCAGCACGGCGGCGGACCATGTCTGGCCGCCGTCCGTTGAATCGCTTCGCAGAATACGGCGCTTGAGATGTTCGTTTCGGAAGAAGGCCGTCATTGCACCGTCGGGATATTCGACCACGGTGGGCTGTTCAAGACCCAGTGTGGGGACGAGTTGCGACAGATTCCATGAAAGGCCGCCGTCCCGCGAAAAGGCCATGGCCGCCGCCATCGCATTTTCGTTGGCCAGCGGGAGGAGGATGGCGCCGTCGTGCAGGATGATCGGATGCGCGCGGGGCATCCAGCCCAGCCGGCTCTTGTACGGGTCCGCAAACCAGTTCTGCAATAGGCCCGGACGTTTTTCTGTCCGGGTTTTGCCGTCGGCGGGGGCCGTGTCCGAGGAAACGGGCAAGGGATGCGGCGCTAGAATGCTTGAACGCTCCCATTGGGGTGGGCCGGCCTTCATGTAGTCGGACGAGACATGAAATTGAATCAGGGCGCTACCCCATGCGACTTTCGGCACGCCGAGCAGGGTTGCGTGAAACAGCCACAAACGCCCGTCGCGATCAACGACCATGCACGGGTTGTTGTCCGAGACGCCGAAGGTATCCGCCATGATGAACGGCTTTTCCCAATGGCTGGATCCGGCGGTTTTACGACTGCCGGCAATGCGCACGTCATCGCTTTTGTCCTGTTCACCCGAAAAATGCGGTTCAGGCAGGCGGGGACCGTTCTCGTACCATGCCGCCAGCAAATCGCCGTTGGGACACAACACGACACACGATGCGTGCACATGGCCATGGCTTTCCTGAGCGGGATCGAAAATCAACGCGCTGTCGAAAAGCGGTTTTCCGGCGTCTGCCGCCATCAGTAAGCATCCCATCATCGCCAATGCCGTCATTGTTTTCCCTTTCCGTTTGCGGTTGGAATGGACAATACCCCATACGCAATGCCGGTTCAATTTGCAGTCCATTGTGCATGCTACAATGGAATACGACACGGGGAACCGTGTAGGCTACCGGCGTGGAGGACTTTTGCATGGTATCGGTTGACGAACTCATTGCGCGCGGCATCGAACGCGGAGTCACGGCGTTGTCCGAATACGATTCGAAGCGTGTGCTGGCGGCGTACGGCGTGCCGGTGGTCGAGGAAATTCTGGCGGCCGGCGAGGAAGAGGCCGTGCGCGCGGGCAAGAAACTGGGTTATCCGGTGGCGGTGAAAGCCTGCGGCGCGGGATTGATGCATAAGAGCGATGTGGGCGGAGTCGCGCTGAATCTTGCCGGCGGCGCGGCGGTGCGCGATGCGGTCAGGCGCATGCAAGCAAGCGTAACCGCGCCTGTGGAGGGCTATTTGGTGCAACGAATGATTACGGGAAAGCGCGAGGTTATTGTGGGCGGCACGCGCGACGCGCTTTTTGGTCCCAGCGTCATGCTTGGATTGGGCGGCATCCTCGTCGAGGCGCTGGCGGACGTGTCGTTCCGGCTTGCGCCGCTCGAAGAACGCGACGCGCTCGAAATGCTGAATGAACTCCGCGCACAAAGGCTTTTCGGCGCGTTTCGGGGCGAACCGGCAGTAGACCGCGCGGCGTTGGCGCAGGTGCTTATCGCGGTGGGGCGCATCATGGCCGATCGCCCGGAAATTGCGCAGGTGGATGTCAACCCGCTAATTTTTCTGGGCGCCCGGCCGGTGGCCGTTGATGCGCTAATCACGCTGGCGAAAGGAACCCGCTCATGAATGCCTGCCCGAACGATTCACTGCGGTCGTTGCCGCCCACCGAACTCCGGCAACGCTTTCACGCCTTGTTCGAACCGGCGAGCGTCGCCATCGTCGGCGCATCGTCGTCGCCCTTGAAATGGGGATTTCGCATCCTGTTCAACACCATCATGGGCGGTTACAAGGGCGCGCTGTACGCCGTCAATCCGAAACATTCCGAAATACTCGATATCCCGTGCTATCCGAATATATCGGCTTTGCCGGAAGCCGTGGATCTCGCGCTCATCGTATTGCCGCCGAAATATGTGGTGGATGCCGTCAGGGAGTGCGCGATGCGCGGTGTGCGGGCCGTTATCGTGATTACAGCCGGTTTCGGCGAACTGGACGATCCCGCCGCGCAATCCGCGCAGGAGGAACTGGCCAGGCTCGCCGCGGAAACCGGCATTCTGCTGGTCGGGCCGAATTGCGCGGGCGTGGCGAGTCCGAATCCGAACAGCCTGTACAGCGGCATGCTCTATCGTTATCCGGGCGGCGGGGGGATGTCGGTTGTGTCGCAGAGCGGCAACGTCGGAATGACCACGTTGACTTGGGCCCAATTACATCAGGTCGGCATAGCGCGGTTTGTCAGCAGCGGCAACGAGGCCGCGACCCGTTGCGAGGATTATCTCCGGTTTTTCGCCCATGATGCGCATACCAAGGCCATCCTCGCCTATGTCGAGGGCACCCGCGACGGCCGCCGTTTTTTTGAGGCGCTCCGCGAAACCGCGGCCTGTAAACCGGTGGTCATTGTAAAGGGCGGGCGCACCGACGCGGGACAACGCGCCGCCGCCTCGCATACCGGTTCGCTCGCAAGCGCCGTGACGCTCTTCGAATCCGCCTGCCGCCAAGCCGGCGCGAACGTCGTGGACGATATTTACCAAGGCATGGAACTCGCCTCGGCCTTTGTTCATCAACCCCTGCCCAAAGGCCGCCGGGTGGTCATCGTGTCGGAAGGCGGCGGCTGGGGCGTAATCGGTGCGGACGCCTGCGCGGCGGCCGGTCTTGAAGTCATACCGTTGCCCGGCGAGATCATTCGCGAACTTGACGCGATCCTTCCCGGTTGGTGGAGCCGAAACAATCCGATTGATCTCGTGGCCGGCAACGACCGATCGCTCATGTCCCGGTCAGTCGAGGCCGTGCTGAAAAACGAGGGGGTGGACGCCGTTTTGGTGCTCGGCGTGGGCTACATGTGCAGCCGCAGCGCACGCTTGCGGGATTCGAAGGTCGTCGAGGATCTCGGCCTGGCCAAACTGATCGAAGTGGCCACCAACATGGAACTTCACGACGTGCAACGCATTTCCGGCCTTATTGACCTTTACGAAAAACCCATCATTGCCGCGTCCGACACGGTCATGCTTGCCTACGGGCCGTCGCCCAACGAGGCGATCCGCGAGATGGAACGCCTTGGCGTCTATGCGTATGCCAGCCCGTCCAACGCCGCGCGCACACTGGCCCATCTGGTGGAGCGTTATGAATTCCAACAACGCATTCCCCGCCGGCCGGCGCGCACCCAATAAATCAACGCGAAGCCACCTATTCTGGTGGTGAGAATCCATCCGGTTTCACCGTTCCATCGGCATTTCTCGTGCTATTCAGAAAATACATCCGGCCGCCACTCTGTTCTTGCTCTTGCTCTTGCTCTTGCTCGTGCTCTTGCTCTTGCTCGTGCTCGAACCTGCTGGCCCTTTTTAAGGGTCTTCCTCAAACCATCGGCTATGCTGGTGCTCGTTGTCTCTGCAGTCGGTTCAGTCCTGTTCGATGCAGACAAAGGCGACGGCGTATGAAGGGGTGTGCGAGAGGGCGCATGCGATTCGGACTCCGGGTGGCAACAGGTCCTTTAGCGCCGGTCCGAGTCTGATCCCCGGCCGTCCTTCACCGTCGTGAACAACCTCGATTTGATCGAGAGGCCACTCCGCGCGCAATCCGGTTCCTACCGCCTTGGCGAACGCTTCGCGGGCGGCCCAGCGGGCCGCCAGGATTTCGGCGCGCCGCGCAGGCCGGCTGTCGGCATAGGCCTGTTCTTGTTCGCTGAAAACCCGGACCAGTTGGCCGCATGCGAGCCGCGACGCGAAATCCGCGACATCAACAATGTCCACGCCTATTCCGAAAATCATCGGGCGGCTCTCCTCGTTCAAGGCGGCGCGTCAATCAGGTAATGGCTACGGCCGCGAACGAAACGATCCCGCCTGCGGGATCGTGCGCGTAGTCGTAGGCGAGCATCTCGGCGCGGACGGCGAGGTCTCCCGTCGTTTTCATGGCCGCGTGAATACAGCCCAGTCCGCAGACGCGCCGCGCATTGCCGTCGCGCCACACCGATTCCATGAATCCGTCCGCGTCGAGCGCAACCACGCGGGCCAGATCTTCCGTGTCCCGCTGCCGGACGAATTCGATGATGTCCTCGTTTATGTCGAAGGGATCCCCAAATCGCCGGCCGACATGGGCGAGATCGGCGCCCGCAACGACAACCGCGCGCTTGTCGCTTTCGGCCACCACCGCGCGGCATCGGTCGAGAAAGGCGGCCGCTTCAGGGCGGGCGTCGGGCGCGCCGCATAAAACCGGCACAATGCGCACATCCGGTCCAAACAAGTGCGCGAGCATGACCACCTGGAACTCGATGGAGTGCTCGGTCTTGTGCAACAGTTCGGCCTCGAAGGGATCCCACGGGCAGCCCTCCGCAATCCGTTCGACAATTTCCGGCGCATTGGCTATCAAACCGAGCGGCGTTTCAAAGTCTTTTCGAGTCAAAATGTAAGGCGAGGATGCGCCCGCATGGGCGACCCCGAAAACGAAGGCCAAGTCCGGGGCGGCTTGCAATTGGAGGCGTTTGTAGGCGTGACCGTAAACGCGCGCGCCGCGCCCGAAATCAATGTGGGGCGCAATCAGGCAGCGAACGGGCGGCGCCGCGTCTTCCGGCCCTTTCGCCAAAGCAAGACAATCGTCGAGAAAGGCACGCAGTTCATCCGGATTTTCAGGATACGATTTTCCCGCCAGATACGGTTCGCGCGCGGAAGCCGCCCTGAACGCGCCGAGCGCCTTGTCGTGGATGGCCTGAAATCGCGGCGTGGCCAGAAAGCCGTGTTCATCGAGATATTCGACGATTTTCAAAATGTCCTCGGACATGAGCATCGAACCGGTGTGTTTGGCGAAGGCATACTGGATATCGGCCACGTCGGAATGACCATCCAGATTCGCGGCGACAAAGTAGGCGACCGGCGACAACACCAAACTATCCTCGACAATTCCTTCCATGTCGTGGAGGCAGATTAGATGTTGTCCTTCGTGTTCTATCGAACTTGCATCGAGTTGCCGCAGTGCCGGGAGCGCCATGCCGGAACTATACCGTGCAAACCGTCTTCCACGCAAGATCCCCCTTTTGATGAAAACCTGCGCGTGAAGACTTTATACTGGTGACACGATTGGTTCGACAAGGGAGGGACTCGCGATGGCGCGCATGAATCGCAGGACGTTTATCGGTGCATTGGGTGCGGGCGCCGCCGGTCTTGCCGTTGCGGGCGCGGCATGGGGCAAACCGCGGAAACTGCCCAATATCGTGTTCATTCTGGCGGACGATCTCGGACGGCACCAGGTGCGTTGTTACGGCAACCCCTTTTACGAAACGCCGAACCTCGACTCGCTTGCGGCGCAGGGCGTGAAATTCAGCAATGCCTATGCGGCGTGCCCGGTATGTTCGCCCACGCGCGCGAGCATCATGACCGGCAAGTATCCGGCACGCCTGCACATTACCGACTACATCCCCGGCGACCCCTATCCATACGCGAAACTCAAGACGCCGGACTGGACCAAGGAACTGCCGACGGAAGAGGTAACGCTCGCGGAGAAGTTGAAAAGCGCGGGATACGCGACGGGTCATTTCGGCAAGTGGCATTTGGCACGGGAGAACGACGCGCGTTACACGCCGGGCGGGGCCGGCATGCCCGAAACACAGGGTTTTGACGACGTGTTGGTTACGGCGAAACCGGCTTCCAAAGAAACCGCGGCGGCCGGCGCCGATCCGGATTACGACGCGCATCACGCCCGCGCCATTACGGATCGCGCCGTCGCCTTCATCCGGTCGAACAAAGATCGCCCGTTTTTCTGCTACATCGCGCACAACCTCATCCATCGTCCGGAAATGGAGTATGCGCCCGCCATCGTCAAGTATGCCCAGAAATCCGAAGCCGGAAACGACAAGGGCAACAATCCCGTGCTCGGCGCCATGGTCGAAACGCTCGACAAGCAGATAGGCCGCATTTTGACGGCGCTGGACGAACTCGGACTCGCGGACAACACCGTCGTGGTGTTCTTCTCCGACAATGGCGATTTTTACGGGCGCGAAAGACACCAGCCGTTCCATGGGCACAAGGCCGACTTGTACGAGGGCGGCATACGCATGCCGTTGATCGTACGCTGGCCCAACGCCATCGAGGCCGGAAGCGAATCGGATGCGTTGGCGTGCAGCATTGACTTCTTGCCGACCTTTGCCGAGTTGGCGGGCGTACCCGTGGAGGACGGCCGACTTGACGGCGTAAGCCTGGTTCCCGTTTTATGCGGTGGGGCGCGCCTCGAACGCGACACGCTGTTCTGGCATTACCCGCATTATCACTCGATCGGCTTGGGGCCTTCCGGCGCCATCCGCAAAGGCAAGTACAAACTCATCGAATGGTTCGAGAAAAGCATCGGGGAGCCCATGCCCGACGATGCCTTGGAACTGTACGATCTCGAGTCCGATCCCGGCGAACGCCACAATCTGGCTTCGATCATGCCCGAAAAAACACGCGATCTACACGCCCGGTTGCGCGCGTGGCGACGATCAATCGGCGCGCAGGAAATGGAACTCAATCCGAATTACGATCCGGCGCGGGCCGCCGCTATCGCGGCTTTGATGTAGGCGACGTCTTCTTCCAGCACCTTGACCCGGGCTTCACCGGGGGGAAATCGGCCCAAAGATTCGTCTTCCAAGCAGATGTCTCCTTGGTAACCGGCGTCGGCAAGTATGCGAAGGACTTTGCGGTGATCAATGTCGCCTTCGGCAATGGGCGCGACATACACGCCGTATTCCCATCCCGCTTCCCGCATGATTTCGCGTTTGTCTTCGGGATAGTTGATGTTTTTGAGATGCGTATGCTTGGCAAAGGGCGCCAAGATGCGCAGAATGCCGTAGACTTCCGAAAGCGGGTAGCCGCGCCAATAAAAATTGCCCGTGTCCATGGTCGAACCGAGCCGGTCGGACCCGACGGCCTTGTAGACATTGAGTTGAAAAGCGAGATTGTTGCCCTGATACCCGTGGTTTTCAATGCCAAGGGCGACTTTCGAACCCTTGGTGCGTTCGAGGGCTTCACCGAGACCTTCCGCGAAAAGCGCAACGCGCGATTCAAAGTCCAGTTCGCGCTCGCGGCGCATGGCGGAATCAATGCGCACGGCGGGCATGCCCAGGATATCGGCGAGTTCGATGGCCCGCGCGACCCAAGCCGCATTGGATTCCGGCGTTCCCGCGCTGAAATCGCACGCCGTCAGGAATGCCACCGGACGAATGCCCAGCGATTCGAGATGGGCGCGGTAGGCGTGCGCGTCCGCGTCGGATGCGAGTTTCAACGTCGCTTTTGAATCCATGGCCAGCACGTCGAGATCGCTGGACAACGCGATCTCGACCGCGTCCACGCCCAGATGCCGCATCCCTTCGGCCGGACTCGGAAATTCGTCTATCGCCACCATACAATCGCGCACGGAACAATACATTTGAAAAGACTCCTTCCTCTTTGACCGGAATCGCCATGGGATTATTGTGGCACGGATGGCCGCCCGATTTCATGACGGAGAAAAGACCGGGGTGGCTTTGCCGTACTACATCCGCGGGATGTATGCCACAAAATGATGCGCTTCAATCCAGTCGAGGACATTTGCGCGGCAGGCATCGCTGAGATAATCGAATTCGATGCCGCTGACGCACGTGTCGCCGCGAAAACCGGGCCGGACCCACCGGATCGTGCCCGTGCCTTCGAGCAGCGGCAATTCCGGATCATCGAAGACGAATTTGAACCCTGTCAATTCGCCGACATGCGGTTTCTCGCCGATCGTGGTCAACGCGAAACCGCCCCGTCCCAGTTGCAGCAGGCTTTCTTCGCGGGCCTTTTCGATGGACGGGAATTGCCGATCGATAATCCGCACCGGCATCGAAGCGGGACGATGCGCCCAGCGTTCTTTCGGCGGCGCAAGCGCCTTTTGGACATTGTCCACCAGCGACTTGAGGCTGAAAGGCTTGGGAAAGATGCCCTCGGCGCCCCGGTGGTAGGCTTCCGAAGGCGCCAAATCGGATTCGTAGGCCGTGATGAAAAACACGGCGGGATCGGATATGTTGCGCGATCGGATGTTGTCGAGGAGTTCGATGCCGTTGTAACCGGCCATTCGGATATCCGTAATGACGGCATTGACGTGATGCGACTCGACGATGCCGAGCGCGCTGCGCCCGTTGTTGGCGGCGAAGACGCGGCTTCCCTGCAGCTTGAACTCGAATGCGACCATGTCGCACAAATCGGGTTCGTCGTCCACGACAAGTACGGTGCTTTCCTTTAAATCCACCATTTTACAACCCCTGTTCGGAAGCCCATGACCGGCATGCCGGATTCAATTTCCGCATGAAAGGCATCGCGTATCCTTTCGCGCGATCTCCGTCTCCGGCTCATGTTGCCTCCTCTTGGTAGCCCTGCCGCCCTTGTTATGTAAGTTGGCCTGAAAACTTCGACGCTTCTTACACGCGTAATTTTCCGACACCCTAATTGTGCCATGTTTTGGGTCAAGTTGCAAGTGAAATATCTTTTTAAAAACTCGGGGCTTTTTTTAGATTTCTTTGATTGAGGCGTTGCGGCTGAGCCGCCTTAGGGGAAAAAACGTTTTTATCCCCGCTCTTTTGCCGTTTCCCACATGGCGACCATATTTTCAGGGGGAACGTCCGGCTGGATGTTGTGAACTTGGGCAAAGACAAAACCGCCGCCGGGGGCCAGGTCTTCAATCCGCCGCTTCACCTCGTCGCGCACTGCTTCCACCGAGCCGCGCGGCAAAACGGTCTGGGTATCGCATCCTCCGCCCCAAAAAACGATGTCCCGGCCAAATTCGGCCTTGAGTTTCCGGGTGTCCATGTTGGCGGCGCTGACCTGAACGGGGTTGAGGATATCCACGCCCATTTCGATCAAATCCGGAATAAAGTCGTAGACGGAACCACAGGAGTGCATGAACAGTTTGGCGTCTTTCATCCGGCTTTTCATGAAACCGTACAACCGGGCCATGTGCGGCTTGACGACACGCCGCCACAACGCCGGGGCGATTTGCGGTCCGCCCTGCATACCGAGATCGTCCGCAACCGTCACGACATCGAGATAGGGACCGAGCGCCGCGATATAATGCTCGAATTCTTCCATGTGGAGTTCCGCGAGTGTCTCGAGCAGGGCCGTGGCCAGCGATTCGCCGGCCACGAGATCACACATGAAATTTTCCATGCCCCGGATGAGTTGCGCCGCGGCGAAGATATGGCCGCCGAAGACGCCCGCGATGGCGCAGTCCGTCGTCTCGCGAATCTGTTTTGCGCGTGCGGCCAACGCGGCGAGATCCTCGTCCAGCCATGCGGAACGATCCATCATCCGCAACACCGGCGTGTATTTCCCGACGTCTTCAGCCGTCTGGATGAACGGGCAAATGGGACCAGCGGGAGAAAACCACGGCGAATCTGCATGACGCTGGAGCATCGGCTTGCCATCCATGCCCATCAGAACGTCCGAACCGTCCTCGAGACGCACCGGATTCCAGCCTGCGGGTACTTCGCACGGCGAACCGTCCGACAACACGCTCGGTTTCCATTGTGTCGCCTCGAAGCTCAGCCGGATCACGTCGCCCGCGAAATACCGCCGTACTTCGTCATCAACCCGCGCCAACTGCATATAGACGTGAAAGAGGCGCGTGGGGCCGCTATGTATGCCCAGATGCGATTTCAGGCGGTTGTATGCGATGCCATGCAGCCCCGTCACTTCTGTGCCGCCCACGTCTATCGGCAAGCGATCCGGTTCGCGATGGTTGATGGCCGCCAGCACTCGTTCGCGTGATGTCATCTTGCATCCCTCCTTGCCATTGAGCCTACACGATATTTCAAGGATCCATCAAAATCTTCACGGTACGCTTTCAAGGCAAGACGATCAAGGGCATAAGGGACGTAAAAGACCTCAAGAACGGCAACTCCGCGTTGAAGCCTAAGGCGGCTCAGCCGCAATACATCAATCAAGGGCATGATTTCTTTGTCCGCAACTTCAGTGTTTCACACACAGAAGTTGCGGACAAAGAAACCATTACATCGCATGCCTTATGTCTCTTATTTATCGTTTTCCTTCAGAGGATTTCCCGAACGCCGGCGGATCCTCGAACGGCAAGCAAGATGAGGCGGATGCGATTCATGCCATGCAGGCCGCGTTTCGATGAAGGGACATGATCACCAGGCGCTTGATGTTCGAGAGGCGCGTGTTCCTGTTCGTCCGATCGGCGAGTACGCCGATCCTCCCCGTTCGCGCGGCGGAAATTGGCTTGAACTTAATCTTCCCGTCCCGGCATAATTCCGCGATTCATACGGGGTTTTCCCCGATTGTGCGGGAAAAATACGAATGACGGAACTGTTGAAAAATGAGCCGGTGGATTGCGTGCCGGATTGCCGCGTGGTGCCGCGCTTTCGCCGTATCGTGGTGTTGCTGTCCCTGGGTTTGATGGCAGCGCTTGCGTTAGCGGCGTTGCTGTTTGGAAAACCGGCGGCGCACGGGGTCATGCTGGGCGGAACGGCGGCGTTGCTTGGCTTCGAGATTTCGGTGCGCACGTTTCGACTTGAAACGGGTGGTGGAGATAAGGTAAAGTTCCGGCTCCGTATCTGGTGGGTAGTGCGATTCCTCGCCTACGCGGCGGCTTTGTGGAAAGGTCATAGCCTGGATACGGTGCAGTACAGCGGTCTCTTCGGTGCGATTGTGGGCTTGCTGATTGTGCGAGTGGTGGTAATGGTGGTTGGTATAACGGGTGTGGATTTGAAGAAGGCGTCCGGTTGATGGAAGAGATCGGTCAGCGGCTGACTTGGCACTATGTGCCTTTTACGGATATTCCCATACCGTTGGATGGAATCAATATCCTGACGGTGGCCAACAGCGTCCTTGTCATGCTCATTCTTTGGGCGGTGCTGTGGCTTGGCGCCCGCAAGTTTGCATGGGTGCCGGGACGTGGGCAATTGTTGGTGGAAACCTATGTGTCGGCGTTCGACGCGATGGTGACCGAAACGCTGCAGTTGCACAAGAAAGAAGAGAACCGCCACTTCTTTCCCCTGATTGCATCGTTGTTTGTCTTCATTCTACTCTGCAACGGCATCCCCCTGCTGCCGCTTCCGCACATCGAGGAACCGACGAGCGATCTGAATTGCACGCTGGCACTGGGCCTGATGGTCGTATCCTATTCGATGTATTGTGGGTTCAAGGCGCACGGAATCAAGGGTAAACTGGCGGAGATGTGCGGCCCATTCTGGCATCACGAGGGCAAATTCACGCTGGCGGCGTTGCCGGGCAAACTGATCGGCATCGGCTTTTTCTTTCCACTGCACATCATCGAAACGTTTTCGCGCGTACTTTCGATCTCGTGCCGTCTATTCGGCAATATCACCGGTGCGGCCATTATCATTACCGTGGTTTCGGCGTTGACCTACGGCATGGTGGTGCCCCTTGGATTGTATGCGTTTTTCCTCGTGTTTGAATCCGCCGTACAGGCGTTCGTGTTTTCCATGCTTGCCTTGATTTATATCGCGACAAACATGGAGCACGAATAGCGGCGGGGTAGTCGGGTCCGTAGCATGGCGGCCGCCTGCCGGTCTCCGTGTGGTTGATTACAGAAATCGAAAGGAGAAGAGAAACGGTTATGGATATCGGAACGGTAATGACGTTGATGCAAACCGTGGTCGGACAGGCTGCGGAAGGCGCACAAGGGATCAGCGGCGCGGATTTGATCATCATCGGCAAGGCGCTTGCCATGGCCTTCGCCATCGGCGTCGGCATTCTGGGCCCGGGTCTGATGGAAGGATATGCGACGGCCAAGGCCGTCGAGGGCATCGCCCGCAATCCCGGCGCGGCGGGCCTTATCACCCGCACCATGATCGTCGGCCAGGCCATCACGGAATCGAACTCGATCTACGCGCTCGTTATCGCGCTGTTGATCTGGCTTGTCCTGTAATCTTCAATTGCAAGCATCCCTGACGGAAGCGCGATGATTTCGCTCAATTTCACGCTGATCCTCCAGTTTGTGTTGTTCCTCATTTTCCTGTGGGGAGCCAACACGATGGTTTTTCGCCCGCTTCTGAAGGTCATGGACGACCGCAAGGCCAAGATTGAAAACGACCGGGCGGTGGCGGACGCCGAAACCCGTGAAGTGCAGGAACTGGATTCGGTGTACACCCGCCGTCTTGCGGAAGCCCACCAGGCCGCCGCGCATCGGCTGCACCAAGCCCGACATGAGGTGTACCAGCGCAACCGTGACTTTCTCGAGGAGCAGAAGCGCCGGGCGGATGCCGAGGTGGCGGCGGAACGCGCCGCGATGGATGCGCGTATTGAGATGGAACGCGGGAAGTTTCCGGAACTGCTTCCGGGGATAGTCGAGGCGATGGATCGCCAAATTGACGCGGAGGGCAGTCTGCTGTGAGGAATGCACAGGCCCTTTTCGCCGCCCTGAACGGAGATTCGGCATGAGCACGAAGAAGTTCTTGTATATCATGCTTGCCCTCTACGTGGCGGGCGCCGTCGTCGGCGTGGCGTTGTTTCGTTCGCCGGGGCTTTCCCGCGCGTATCTGAAGGAATTCGGCAAGGAACACAAGGAATTCCTTAAGATCAAGAAGTCGGACTGGTTCAAGGCGTACGAGGAAAGGCCCGCGCTGCACCCGCCCGTCAACGAGCATCAACGGGAACAGATCGAATTCGTCGAACATTACGAGGCCAATCCGCGTTTCCACGCCGAGGAGACGCGCGCGTTCCGTTACACGATTTATTTTCGCTTCCTGAACTCGGCGGTTTTCATCGCCCTGATGGCGTTTGCGTTGCGCAAGCCGCTTGGCGATTATCTTGACGGCAAGATTGCGGAAATCCGGTCCGAACTCGACGAGGCCGCGAAGGCTCGCGAGGAAGCCGCGCGTCTCAAGGAGCAAGCCCGGGGCAAGATTGAACATTGGGAAGAGGTCGAGGCGGCGATCATCAAGGAAGCCGATCAGGCGCTCGAAAAGGATCTGGCCAAGATCAATCAAGAGTTCGAGCAGTCGAAGGCCCAGTTCGAAAAGGAACTCGCCGATCGCCGACTGGCCGAACAGTACCGGGCGGAACGCACGATCAAGACGGAACTTGTGGAACAGGCCATTGCGGCCGTCGAGAACCGTTACCGCACGGAAGCGACCCTGGAACGTCTCAACCAGAACGTGGATACGTTTACCAAACTAATGGAACGACTGTCATGAGAGGAACGTTGCTGGCGGACCGATACGCGCGGGCCCTGCGCGGGGCGATTACCGATTCGGCGCTGCTTGAAGAGGCCTCGCATGTGCTCAACAGGCTGGCGGCGCTTCATGCCGGCAATTCCGATTTCCGGATGGCGATGGAAAATCCCGTGATTGAGATGGCGGCCCGGCGCCGGCTGCTCGATGCGGTGCTGGAGGCCCTTGCGGCGCCCCCGGAAGTGTCGCGGCTTTTGCATACAATGCTTGAGCGCAACCGCATGGCGGCGTTGCCGCAGGTTGCGTCACGATTTGAAAGCCATATCAACGAGTGGCTGAACCGCGTCGAGGCGTCGGTCGTGACGGCGGTGCCGCTGACCCCGGAATTGGAAACCAAACTCGTGCACAGCCTGCAGCGGTTTTCCGGCAAGACCGTGTATCTGAAGTGCAAAGTGGATCCCGGCATCATCGGCGGTCTCGCGGTGTATATGCGGGGCGTATTCTTCGATTTCAGCGTACGAACGCGATTGGAACGGCTCAAACAGAAACTCCTTACGGAGGAGATGACGCATGGAAATTAAGGCGCGCGCGGACGAGATTACCCAAATCATCCGCCAGCAGATTAGTGGGTTCAAGTGGAACGTGGACGTCGCCGAAGTCGGGACGGTCATTCTCGCGGGAGATGGCATCGCCCGCATCTACGGCCTTGAGAAGGCCATGGCGGGCGAACTGCTCGAATTCGATCACGGCGTGACCGGCATGGTCCTCAATCTCGAAGAGGACAATGTCGGCGCGGTGTTGTTCGGCGAATACGAGCGTGTGTGCGAGGGCGACACGGTCAAGCGCACGGGACGTATCGCATCGGTTCCGGTTGGCGAGGCGCTGATTGGGCGTGTCGTGAATGCCTTGGGCGTTCCGGTGGATGGACGTGGGCCCATTGAATCCGCGCAGTACAATCCGGTCGAACGCATCGCGCCGGGTATCGTGGACCGCCAACCGGTCAAGCGTCCGCTTCAGACCGGATTGAAAGCGGTAGACTCGATGACGGCCATCGGGCGCGGACAGCGCGAATTGATCATCGGCGACCGCCAAACCGGAAAAACGGCCATCGCTCTTGACGCCATCATCAACCAGAAGGGTCAGGACTGTATCTGTATTTATGTGGCCATCGGCCAGAAACGCTCAACCGTGGCGCGCGTCATCCAGGAACTGCGCGAGCACGGCGCGATGGACTATACCATCGTGGTCAGCGCCGCGGCGTCGGAAGCCGCCCCGCTCCAATATCTGGCGCCCTATTCGGGCTGCGCGATGGGTGAATTTTTTAGCGACAACGGCAAGCATGCGTTGATCGTCTATGACGATTTGTCAAAACACGCGGCGGCTTATCGCCAACTTTCGTTGTTGCTGCGCCGTCCGCCCGGCCGCGAGGCGTATCCCGGCGACGTGTTCTACCTGCATTCGCGCCTGTTGGAACGCGCGTCCTGCATGAGCGATGCGCGAGGCGGGGGATCGTTGACCGCGCTTCCTATCATCGAGACACAGGCCGGGGACGTGTCGGCCTACATCCCGACGAACGTCATCTCCATCACCGACGGCCAGATCTATCTCGAATCCAACCTGTTCTATTCGGGCGTGCGCCCGGCAGTCAACCCCGGCATCAGCGTGTCCCGCGTGGGCGGCGCCGCGCAGGTCAAGGCTATGAAGAAAGTCGCGGGCATGTTGCGTTTGAATCTGGCGCAATACCGCGAACTCGAATCGTTTGCCCAGTTCGGCAGCGACCTCGACAAGGCCACGCAGGCGCAATTGAACCGCGGCGCGCGGCTCGTCGAAATCCTGAAACAACCGCAGTACAAGCCATTGCCGGTCGAAAAGCAGGTATTGATTATCTTCGCTGCGACGAAAGGGTATCTGGACAATATTTCGGTACAGGCCATCGCGCGGTACGAGCAGGAATTGTACGCGTATTTCGACACGCAGGCGAAGGATCTCCAGGATGAACTTGCGCGAACCGGCGATCTCAGCGATTCGCTGATGCCAAAAATCGAACAAGCCGTGAAGTACTTTACCGAAAACGTCTGGAAAGAGGGCGGACACGAGTAATGCCCAGCCTGCAGGACATACGGCGGCGGATTGCCAGCGTCAAAAGCACGCAGAAGATCACCAAGGCCATGAAAATGGTCGCCGCGGCCAAGTTGCGCCGCGCACAGGACGCCATTGTCAGCGCGCGGCCCTATGCCTACAATATGCGCGATCTGACCAAACGCCTTGCGGCACGCGCCGATCGCGAAAGCCATCCGTTACTGAGTCCGGGCCGCAGTGAGACCGTGGCGTTGATCGTGGTAACGTCCGACAGGGGACTCTGCGGCGGTTTCAATTCAAACCTCGTAAATACGACGATGCGGGTCTTGCGCGAGGATTTCGCGGGCAAGCCGGTTGAATTGATTATTATCGGGCGCAAGGGCGTCGAGGCGTTGCGACGCCGCCCCTGCACCATCCGGGCCACCCATGTCGGCGTTTTCGAGAAATACTCGGTTACGGCTTCCGGCCGGATTATCGAAGAGGCCGCGAACGATTTCGTGGACGGCCGGTATGGCGAAGTGTACTGCCTGTACAACGAGTTCAAGTCGGCCATTTCGCAAAAAGTGATTGTCGAAAGGCTGCTGCCGTACGAATTGCCCGAGGAATCCCCGGGCGCCGACATTCCCTATATTTACGAACCCGGCGAGAGCGCGATCCTGTTCTCGCTGTTGGTGAAAAACATCCATGTGCAGATGCACCGCATCTTCCTTGAATCCGCGGCCAGCGAGCAGGGCGCGCGCATGGCGGCGATGGATTCCGCCACGAAGAATGCGGGCGATGTCATAGACCGTTTGACCCTCAAATACAACCGCGCGCGCCAGGATGCGATTACCAAGGAAGTGGTGGAAGTCGTAAGCGGCGCCGAAGCACTCTAGTTGATAGGCGCGGAACGTTTTTGCGCCAACGTGGAGGAACGCATGAAGACAGGACATGTTTCGCAGGTCATCGGACCGGTGGTGGACGTGAAGTTTGAACCCGGAGAACTTCCGCCGGTCTATACCGCGCTCGAAATTGCCCGACCGGGCGGAAAGACCCTGGTGCTCGAAGTCGCCCAGCATACCGGCGAAAACAGCGTACGGACCGTCGCCATGGACAGCACGGACGGACTGGTCCGCGGCATGGAAGTCGTCAATACGGGCCAATACATTACGGCGCCCGTCGGCAAGGAAGTCTTGGGGCGCATCATCAACGTGGTGGGCCAGCCGGTGGATGAAATGGGGCCGCTCGAAACCCGCGAACGCTGGCCGATTCACCGTCCCGCGCCCGATTTCGCGGATCTCGACACCCGCACTGAAATTTTTGAGACCGGCATCAAGGTCATTGACCTGCTGGCGCCTTATTGCCGCGGCGGCAAAACGGGCCTTTTCGGCGGCGCGGGCGTCGGCAAGACTGTGCTGATCATGGAACTCATCCACAACGTCGCCAAGAAACACGGGGGGTATTCCGTGTTTGCGGGTGTCGGCGAACGCACCCGCGAAGGCAACGACCTCTGGCTCGAAATGAAACATTCGGGCGTCATTGACAAGGCCGCGCTCGTGTACGGCCAAATGACCGAACCGCCCGGCGCGCGCGCGCGCGTCGGATTGACGGGCCTGACCGTCGCCGAATATTTCCGCGATCAGGAAGGACAGGACGTGCTCCTGTTCATTGACAACATTTTCCGTTTTACACAGGCCGGCTCGGAAGTGTCGGCGCTGCTGGGCCGCATGCCGAGCGCCGTGGGATACCAGCCGACCCTCGCCACCGAAATGGGCGAATTGCAGGAGCGCATCACGACGACCAAAAAGGGTTCGATTACGTCGGTGCAGGCCATTTACGTTCCCGCGGACGACTTGACCGACCCGGCGCCCGCCACGGCCTTTGCGCATCTCGACGCCACCACAGTGTTGTCGCGACAAATCGTCGAACTCGGCATCTATCCCGCCGTGGACCCGCTCGACTCGACGAGCCGCATCCTGGATCCGCGCGTGGTGGGCGACGAACACTACCGGGTTGCGCGCGGCGTGCAGCGCATTCTTCAGCGCTACAAGGATTTGCAGGACATTATTGCGATCCTCGGCATGGACGAACTGTCCGAAGAAGACAAGCAGATCGTCGGGCGCGCCCGCCGTATCCAGCGATTCCTCTCGCAGCCCAACTTCGTGGCCGAGGAATTCACGGGCATGGCCGGAAAATACGTTGCCATCGAGGACACGATCCGCAGTTTCACCCAACTGCTGGCCGGCGACTACGATCACCTGCCTGAACAGGCATTCCTGTACTGCGGCGCCATCGAAGACGCCGTCGAGAAGGCCAAGGCCATGGGAGTGAGCTGATTGTGGCGGAAACGCTGAATCTGGAAATTTGCGCGCTGGACCGATCGCCGCTGCGCTGCGACGCGGCCGAAGTTTCCGTGCCCGGCACCCAAGGTTTGTTTGTCGTGTTGCCCGGCCATGCGCCGTTGCTTTCGACCATCGAACTCGGCGTGATGCAAGCGGTGTTGCCCAACGGCGAAAAGCGATCCTTCGCGGTCAGCGGCGGATTCGTCCAGGTTCTGGACAACAAAGTCTTGGTATTGAGCCAGACTGCGGAGGCGGGCGACGAAATAGACATCGAACGCGCCGAAGCCGCACGCGATCGCGCAAAAAAGCGCCTTGAACATCCAAATGAAAACACCGACGTGCACCGCGCGGAAATCGCGTTGAAACGCGCACTCAACCGCCTTTACGCTGCGGGACGATCCGGCGACGCCTGACGGTTGCCTGCCGGATACGGTTATTTTCTCGTGTTTTTTCGACGCGAGTACTAGGTATCCCCATGCGCATGAAACGGTGGACAAGCGGGGCGCGCATTTGGTATCATCAAGGCAGTTTGGCGGCGTAGCTCAGTTGGTAGAGCAGCGGAATCATAATCCGCGTGTCGGCGGTTCGATCCCGTCCGCCGCTACCAAAGAAAACCCAGGGTGGGCGAGGTTTTATATCTTGCCCGCCGTTCTTTTTGTGCGCCTGCCACAAGTCCTCCGTGGATTCTCCGGCCCTTTTTCTTGGACGCACGCGCATTGGCCGGACTTCGACCTACGTGGCCTCAGATGAAAAGAGAATGTGTTCGGATGTCGAATCCGTGACTTATCGAGGCCATATCCAAGGCGGCGCCATAGTAACTGTGGGCCATTATTTCCAGCAAACGGGCTTCAATGTCCTATTGTTCTACTTATTCATATGAATAATAATACATTGATTCTATGAAGCACGTTCAGACGGGATTGCCGTCGAGGAAGACGCCCCGCAAAACGGCCTGCCAGCGAGCCGGATCTTTCTTTATGTCGAACACGATGAATTCGGCTTTTGCTCCCGGTCGCGGCGGCTTGAATCGCAGGGGGATGCGCAGGATTCGGGCGGGCACGGTCGTGGCGCAGGCGATGGCCTGTTCGAGGGTCAAATCGGTTGTGCGCGCTGCGTTGATGACGCCTTGCAGCAACATGCAGGAACTTCCCGCGAGCAGGTCCGTTCCGCTGAGGCAAATCCGGCCTGTCGGCAGCAGTTCCACGGCCATGCCGCCCAGTGCATAGCGGCCCGGCTTGAGGCCCGCAAGGTGTACGCAATCCGAGGCCAAAATCGTGCGTTCGGGACCTTTTACGCGCACAAATGATTTCAAGACGGGTTCGGGCAGATGGTCGAGGTCCGCAAGCAGACTGGCGGCCAGCCGGTCGTCGGCCAATTGGGGCCAGATCGGATTGAAATGACGGTGAATCATCGAGGCGATGCCGTTGCCCAAGTGCGTGCATAGCCGCGCGCCGGCTTCGATGGCCCCCGAAATCTGTTCCGCTGAAGCGTCGTGATGGCCGATGGCCACGGTCACGCCCTGTGCCGTTGCCTCGCGGATGAATGCCGGCGCGCCATTCCATTCGGGCGCGAGGGTGATATAACAAATGGCGCCTCCGGCTGCTTGTTGCAATCGCGCGAATGCGCGCAGGGACGGCTTGCGCACATAATCCTTTGCATGCGCGCCGCGCGGCCCGTCGTGGGGGGAAATGAACGGGCCCTCGATGTGGATGCCGGGAATCGCGCGGCGAATGACGGGGTCGCGCCGCGCTTGTGCAATGATCCGGCATGTGCGTTCCATGAGGCCGAGAGGTCCGGTAATCAGCGTTGGAATCCAGTAGCCGACCCCGTGTGCGGCCATGCCGCGGGACAACCGGCACACATCCTCGACGGACAGCGTGGGGGACTGCAGGTCAATGCCTCCCCACCCGTTGACTTGGATATCGAACAGCGGCGGCGCGATAATTGAATGACGCGAACCCCAATCGGCGCGCCCGCGGCCCGCGCGCCGGATTGAAACAATACGTCCCTTGGCGATGTGGATGTCCCACGCGCCCGCTTGGCCCATCAACGTTCCTCGAACCAACATATCCACCACATGTCCTCCTTGGGTCAAGAGTGCCCAAATTGAACCATTGTATCAAGCCGGTGTATCGGATGGCGTGGAATGTTCAGGATCGGATGCTCGCGCATGCGTGCGGACTTGGATTCAACGGGACGCAATCCAAGAGTACGTGGCCATGGATTGCGGCGGGAGTTCGGCCTGAAACGCCTGGCCCTGGCAACGGACGCCGAACTTGCGCTTTTCCCGGGTGTTGTTTGCCGCAACCAGAACGGCTGTTCCGTCAGGATTCAGGAATGCGATGTGATTGAAGCGAGGATCGCCGCGGACCGTTTCAATGACGCGCGCGCCGCGCTTGACGAACTTGGAAAAGTGGCCGTACATGTAGTAATCGAAACGGTAGGCGAGCGTTTTCGCCACGGGATCGAATACGATGCAGGTGGGGCTGCAATGATGGGGGCCGTTGTTTGGTTTGCCCTTCTTGTCTATGACCGTCACCCACGCGTTGTAACTGCGCGCCCCATTGGCGAAATAGTTCATGATTTGGATGGCGCCGCCGAGGTTGTAGGTCGAACCTTCCGTGAAATAGACGTGCTTGTCCGGAAATTCGCGGGCGAGCGCGCCCATTGCTTCCGGTTTGCCCTCGTATAGATGAAACGCCGTGCCGTCCACGAATTTCGCGGCATCGGGATCGCGCAGAATGGCTTGTGGAAATGCCACATTGTTGAAGTTGTGGTCGAAACACCAGACAAGCGCCTTGATGCCTTCCGAGGCAAACAATGGCCCCAGGCTGTTCTTGATGAAGTCGCGCTGAACGTCGCCCGTCCATGCGCAGGAAGGATAGGTGGTCACGTTGACGCCGGGTTCGTTTTGAATCGTGATGGCGTGGATGGGGATGCCTTCGGCTTCATAGGCCTTTATGAATCGCGCCAGATAACGCGCATAGGCATCGTGGTGTTGCGGCAGGAGCCTGCCCCCGCAGAGGTTTCCCGAATCCTTCATCCATGCCGGCGGACTCCATGGCGATGCGAAGAAGAGCAGGTCCGGATTGGCCGCTTGGGCCGCCTTGATGATCGGCAACAGGTAGTCGTGGTCTTTTGCGATGCTAAAGCGTTCCAGGTTCGGATCGGTCTGTCCTTCAGGCAGGTCATCGTAAGAATACCAGGGATCGCCGGTGAAATCGGACGTGCCGATGCAGAGCCGCATCAGGTTCATGCCTATCCCCTTGTCCGGATCGAGCAGGCGCTCGATTGCCTCGCCGCGCGTGGCCGGATCGAGTTGGGAGAGGTTGTAGCAGGTGCTGTGCTCGAGCGACGAGCCGATGCCCAGGATGGACTGCCGCGTTTTTGTCAGATCAACGATGATGTCGTCCGCCTTGCCGCCGCGATCTTTCTTGAGGGCGATGGCGGGCTTGGATGCCAGACAATCTCGCATGTCCAGGGAACTAATCCATACGTCTACCTCCGCCTGGCCATGGGATGCCAACACCATTGCGCAGACCGACACCGCCCAGATTCTCGACGCCATACACACATTTTTCATGATTGTTTTTCCTGCCATGATCCGCGTTCGGACAGCACCAGCCGTCGTTCTGTGCGGGGGTATTTGATTTCCAGCCAAGCCGGGATTGTGCCGGGATTCGGGTTTGTGAACATATAACGAACCGTTCCGCCGTTCTCACGCTCGGCGCATAGATTTTTTTGGGCATGGCCGGAAGGGTCCCGCAACAGGATTGGAAGAGCGGCCTCGCGCGCAGCCCACGGACCGTGCAGCCTGAACACAATGACGATATGATCGTTTTCCATCCATAGCTTCGACGGATCGCCGCCCCATTCCGCGACCGGTCCCGCGCCTATCTGGCCCTTGATGTCTTCCTGATAACTTTCCCATGCCGGATTGCTTTGGGCTATACGCGCCGCGAGTTCATTGTCCGACGGTCCTTGGCCGCATCCCGCGAGCAGGATCGCGGCCAAGAGACCGATTGCCGCGCTAAAGAACCCTCGGTTGGGCTGAACGGGAAAGGGGAAAGCGGACGAAGGCCGAAGGCGCGTGTCCACTTTGTCCATTTCTTCCACCCCGTCCATTTTGCAAGAGCCGATGCGTGCGAAGCACGATGCCCGTGCCTAGCGGTCCGTCCGGCGCCGATCCACGAACATGATGCTCCGTTTGTTGGGCTGTGCCATTTGCCGTACTTGGGCTAACACTTCGAACATTTTTTTGGCGCTTTTGAACTGGCGGTGCTGGGTGTGGGCCACGCCGATGGACAACGCCATGAGCGGACATCGCACTTCATTGCCGCGTCTGTCCGTGGCGATGATATGGCCTTGGGCCACTTCCTGGGGAGAATAGAGCGACTGCACGTTTTGATCGAATGTGTCCATGAGGGCCGAGCAGAAGCGTTCATAATCCTCGATGTTTACCAGCACCACAAAATGTTCGCCGCCCATGTGGGCCGTGAAGCCCTCGTAAATGCCCGCGTTGCGCATGAGGTTGGAGAGAATCCTCGCCATGAACCGCAAGGCATTGGCCATGCCTTCTTGGCCGCGCGAGGCGCAGTACGGCTTGAATCCGACAATGTCAATATAAATGGCGGCAATGGCGGTGCCCCTTGCCAGCCGGTGATTGATTTCCCGTTTGATGGCTTCGGTGCCGGGGAGATTGGTAACCGGGTTTCGCTTGTCCATGGATTCCAGCAGGCCGACCAGCGATGCCAGTTTGTCCGTGAGGCGATCCAGTTTGAACGGCTTGACGAGATAGTCGTCGGCGCCCTGTTCGAGTCCGTGGAGGATCTCCGGTTCCTCGCCGAGAGCGGTCAGGATCAAGATTGCCATGCGGTACAGTTCGGGATCCTTGCGTAGGCGGCGGCAGATCTGATAGCCCGTCACGCCGGGCAGCATGATGTCGAGGATGGCGATGTCGGGCTTGACCTGCTTGGCCAGTTCGAAGGCCCCCTCGCCGGTGTTGGTCACAAAGGCTTGGTAGCCGTCCGCCGCCAGTTTCGTGCGCACCAGCTCCGCCAAATCCACATCGTCGTCAACTATTAGAACCTTGGTCATGAAACCCGTACTCCCAGTTAAAGTGGTTGCCGTGCGTTCGCGCACGACCCTTGCGCGCGGAAAGAGCCGCCCCGGGCACACACGCCACGCTTAATGTAAAAGAACACTCATTATGATACCGTATAAACGGAATCCGCGCAAGCGTCGTTTGGAAGGTATTTGGATGGTTGCGGAACGAGTGAATCCGGGCGCCGCCACAGGGCGCCCCGGATCGAGGAGGTTAGGCCTTGTTGTATGGTTCATTGTCCCGATGGGCGGCGGTTGTCGTTGCGCCGTCCATGATCCTGATGGTCGCCTGTGCGCCGCCGGTCCCGCCGCCCACCGTGGCGGAGCCGTCGGCCATCGAGATTGCGGGTGCGTTTCGGCAGGCCCTCTATCCCATCACATCGCTGCTGGCGACCACGCCGGGTGTTATTGGTTGGGGCGATGGCGGCCGCGGCGCACCGGCTTTCATGACCGACGAGATCAAGGCATCCGTGGTAGAGAATGTGCGACAGGTCAAGGATCAGTATTCCGCCTGCAAACACTACGCCGAAGCGCTGAACATTGTAAATGCCGAACTGGAACAGTCCATGGCCGAAGCCGAATCGCAATTTCGCTGGCGCACCATGATGGGCTTCATCGAAGCCTATGAAACGATCAACCCGGGTACCCTTAAAATAGCCCGGCTCAAGGAACGCGCCCAAATCCAGTTGAATTGTCCCGAAGTCGCTCTCAAGGGCTTTTTCATTGACAAGGAAAAGAACGACACATACGCGTTTTTCCACCTCATTCTGCATCCCGGCAATGAAGAAAAGCGTGTTCAGGCGCGCGTGGGGGATGAATTTTATGGACTTCGTTTTGTGGAGATTATCGGCAAGCGAAGGGGTGCTGTATTGGAGTACCTTGCGGTTCCCGGGCAGACTTTCCGGGTGATGGGGCCTTGAAGACGGCCGCTTGCTTCCACCACGCGATCCGTCCGATCCGTCGGATCGGCCGGCTCCATCGGATCGGCCCTATCGTCCGTTATAAATCGCCTCTTCGTACCAGACGCGCCACATCAATTCGTACCGTTCGAGCGGAAGGCCCGTGAAGGCGCAATTGCTGGTCGAAAAGATGTAACCGCCGCCGGGCATGCCATGGCGGATGCAGTACCGGGCCGATTCGATCACTTCTTCGTCCGTGCCGGAAGTAAGGAGTCCGCAGTTGACATTGCCAATCAGGCACACACGGCTGCCGTACAGGCGCTTGACCTCGGCGATGTCCACATGGCCCTGCGGGTCGAGTGAATGCAATGCGTGCGGACCGGCCTCGACGAGTTGATCGAGAATCGGCATGATATTGCCGTCCGTGTGTTTGATGGCATAGAAGCCCATGTCCCGGTATCCTTGGCACAATTGGGCGAGATAGGGCGCGACGATGTCTGAAAACAGGGCCGGACTGAGAAACGGGCCCGTGTTGAAACAATAGTCCGCACACAGCGCGAAACCGTCGAGTCCGCCATGTTGTAGAAAGCGTCCGGCGCGTTCCAAGGCGCCGTCCACCTGCCGTTGGGCTTCTGCTTGGGCATCCTCGAAGTGGGTAAGCAGCCATTCGGTCCATGCGGCCATGTGCTCGCCGTTCGGAATCGAATAGGTTGCATCGCCGTGGATCATCAGGAAGAAATCATGGCCGGATTTTTCGCGGACGAGATCTATCAGGCGAAAGGTTTCCTCCTCGCTGCCGGGGTTTGGATGCAGGAATATGGCGTTGTGTTCGTAACGGCGGGCGGTGGCGATATAAAGATCGGCCATTTCGTTTCGATGCAGTTGCCGCTCCCGTTCGGTCATCTGATCCCATTGATGATAGACGCGCTGGCTTGGATGCAGTTTGCCAAAGGCTTCCATCGTGAGGAAAAACACCAGCTCGAAATGGGGCACGCGCCCCGGAACGGGCCGCCGTTCCAAAGCGGCAATAAATCGTTCACGCGGTGTCATGTGGAATCCTCCCGGAACTCCGGCTGTAAGCGGCGGCGCTTTTATTGCGCCTCGCCGCGGGCGTGCTGATCGGCCCATTCGGCGATCTGATCTTTGTCCAACTTCGGAAATAGGACCACGGGGGGCTTCAAGGCGGCGCCGGCGGGCAGCCGCTCCTTGCCGGCGTTCCAGCCGTCCGGACCGCCATCCGGGCCGCCTTGGGGCAATGTCGCACCGAGCACGTCCGCGAGCACGCCGGCGGCATTCGGGAAAAACGGCGCCATCGTCGTGCATAGGGCGCGCACGACCTGGCAACACACATGGAGCGTCGTGCCGGTTCGTTCGAGGTCCGTCTTGCGCGTGATCCACGGCGCCTTCGCGTCGAAATACTGGTTCGCGCGGCGCCCGATTTCGATGAATCGCTCCACGGCCAGCCGGAAACGGAAGGTCTCGATGGCTTCCGCCACGGCATCCATCTGTTCCGGCAGGAAGGCGAGAAGCGCCTTGTCGTCGTCGTCGAACGGACCGGGCGCGGGCACGCGGCCGTCGAAGTTCTTGACAGTCATTGTGAGGCTGCGATGGACGAAGTTGCCCACCACGTCGCACAACTCGCCGTTGTACCGTGCGGCAAATTCGTCCCAATCGAACGCGGCATCCTTCGTTTCGGGCGCGTTCGCGCAGAGGTAGTAGCGAATCGCGTCCGGCGACACTTTCGACAGCATCCAACGGACCGTAATCATGTTTCCACGCGATTTGGAACCCTTTTCCGATTTGCCCGTCTCGCGATTGAAAATGTTCAGATATTCATTTCCGATGACATTGTCTGCGAGAATGTAATCGCCTTGGCCCATCAACATGGCGGGGAAGATCACGGCATGGAACGGCACGTTGTCCTTGCCGATGAAATGAATCAGGCGCGTGCCGGCGTCTTTCCACCATTCGATCCAGCGGCTCTCGTCGCCGCAGGCCTCAATGGCCCATTGGCGCGTATTCGTGACATAACCAATCGGTGCGTCGAACCACACATAAATGCGTTTGCCTTCGGTGTCCTCGCCTTCGAGGGGAATCGGCACGCCCCAGTCCGTGTCGCGCGTGATGCAGCGCGCGCGCAGATCGTTCACCCATCCGTATGCGATGCCGCGCACGTTGGAACGCCATTCCGGATGCGAATCGAGCCATTCCCTCAGGCGGTCGGCGAAGGCCGGGAGGCTCAGAAACCAATGCGCCGATTCCCGCAGGACAGGCGTTGATTGGTCGCCGGGGATGTTGGCGCGCGGATTTCTGAGATCCTGCGCGCTGTACTGCGCGCCGCAATTCTCGCACTCGTCGCCGCTTGCGTCCTCGTAGCCGCACTTTGGGCAGACGCCCTTGACATAGCGGTCCGGCAGGAATCGCTGCGACTTTTCCGAATACCACAGCTTCATCGTTTGGCGTTCAATGAAACCGCCCTTGTTCAATTGCGTGAAAAACGACTGGGTCGTGTCTATGTGCAACGGCCAGGATGTGCGGCCGTAAATATCGTAGGAGATGCCCAGTTCCGCAAAGGCGGCGGCATTCGCCGCATGATACCGGTCTATCACGTCCTTCGGCGTCACGCCTTCCTTGAGGGCCGTCAGCGTAATCGGCACGCCGTATTCGTCCGATCCGCCGATATACAGCACACGCTCGCCGCGCAGGCGTTTGTAGCGCACGTAAATGTCCGCGGGGAGGTACGCGCCCGCGATATGTCCCAGGTGAATGTGCCCGTTCGCGTAGGGTAGTGCGCTTGTCACCAACGTCCGCTTGAATTGCTTTTCCGTGTTCATTGCACTCCATTCATCCGTCGCCGCCGGTTATCAATCTTCCGGCGCAATCATTTTGTTCGGATCCACCAACTTCCTGAACTCGTCTTCCGTCAGAAAACCCAATGCCACGGCTTCCTGCAACAGCGTCGTTCCATGCGCATGCGCCGCCTTGGCGATCATGGCCGCCTTGTCGTAGCCGAGCGTGCGGTTGAGCGCCGTCACGAGCATGAGCGACCGCGAAACATGCTCCTCGATGCGCGCAAGATTCGGTTCGATGCCGGCCACGCAATGTTCGGTGAACGATCGAATGACGTCCGACAGCAGGCGCACGGACTGCTGGACGTTGTACATGATCACGGGCTTGAATACGTTCAACTCAAAGTTGCCCGAAGCGCCCGCAATCGCGATGGTCGTGTCGTTTCCGATTACCTGCGCGGCCACCATCGTGACCGCCTCGCACTGGGTCGGGTTGACCTTGCCCGGCATGATGGACGAACCCGGTTCGTTCTCCGGCAGTTGCAGTTCCCCCAGGCCGCTACGCGGGCCGCTACCCATCCAGCGGATGTCGTTTGCGATTTTCATCAACGAACACGCCAGCGTCTTGAGCGCGCCCGATGTCATGACCAGCGCGTCGTGCGCGGCCAGCGCCTCGAATTTGTTCGGCGCCGTCCGAAACGGCAGGCCGCTCAGTTCGCTGATACGCTTGGCCGCCTCGACGGGAAACGCCTTTTTGGTGTTCAGGCCCGTGCCGACGGCCGTGCCGCCGAGAGCCAGTTCGCTCAGACGCGGCAGGGTCGAGACAATGCGTTCCGTCGCGTTGTTGATCTGCTGTGCATAACCGGAAAATTCCTGTCCGAGCGTCAACGGCACCGCATCCATGAGATGCGTCCGTCCAATTTTTACGATGCCGCCGAACGCGTCGGCCTTTGCGACGAGCACCTCATGCAGGCCGCGCAAAGCCGGCAACAGATCCCGGTGGATGCGCTCGACCGCCGCGATGCTCATCGCCGTGGGAAACGTGTCGTTCGATGATTGCGACATGTTCACATGATCGTTCGGATGGACCGGTTTCTTGCTGCCGAGTTCCCCGCCGAGCAGTTCGATGGCGCGATTGGCGATGACCTCGTTTGCGTTCATGTTGGTCTGGGTGCCGCTGCCGGTCTGCCAGATGACCAGCGGGAAATGGTCATCGAGTTTCCCCTCGATGACCTCGTCCGCCGCTTGGCAAATCGCCGTGCATAGGTTTTCGGGCAACAGGCCCAAGTCACGGTTGGCCAGTGCGGATGCCTTCTTGACGATACCCAACGCACGGATGAATTCGCGCGGCATGCGTTCCGTCCCGATCCGAAAATGGACCAGCGACCGCGCCGTCTGGCATCCGTAGTAACGATCCGCCGGAACCGGCATATCGCCCATGCTGTCACGTTCGATGCGATAGTCCATACCATGAATTCCTTTCGCGTATTCGAGAAATCAAGTGTCCGGCTTTCGTAACAAAAGGGCGTGGCCGTATCCCGTTCCACCTTACGGATGGGCCGGCTCCGCCGCGTCTTGAGACTTTTTCTTTTCTTCGGCCGCCTTGCGTTCGAGTTCCATCTCGTAGGCATCGGCATCCGAAATGCGCCGGTCGGTCACGACCACGAGATGAAAGCCGCTTGAGGTCTGAATGATCTCGCTCAATTGTCCAAGGGGCGCGGTCCAGACGTACTCCTCGAATTCCGTCTCGAAAGTCCGGCGCGGATAATATCCGAGGTCACCGCCGCGGGAGGCGCTGCCTTCGTCGTTCGAAAATTCCCGGGCCAGTTTGCCGAAGTTCGCGCCCTGCTGAATGCGGCTGCGCAGGTCGTTGATCAGTTCCAGCGCGCGGGCGCGATCAACCGGATCGTCTTTATTGCATCGGATTAGGATATGTTTCGCGCGTACCTGCGTGAGATTGGCGCCCATCCGGCTCGTGAACCAAAGCGCGGCCACCGCCGCCGCGAACAGCAACATGACGCCGAGCCAGATCCATCGGGTGCGATCCTTCGGCTCTTCTCCCATTTCCATGTCAGGTGAGTTCATCGAATTTTCCCAGATAACTTGAATAAAACGATATGACGATGTAACCGACGACGACGGCCACGGCAAGGCTGATGGCGACCTCGCCGACGCGCGTCGCGACATTTACCGCATGAACCGCCTCGTCCATCTGATATTGGGCGGCCTTGTTCAATGCCGCTTCGAGTTTCCCGGACTGTTCGCCCACGTGCAGCAATTCTCGCGCAGTTTCCGGCAGGTATTCCGAATGGGCGAATGCCTCAACCAAGGTCGAGCCGCCCGCGACCAATGGCGCCGGTTTCAACAGATCGCGCTCGATATAGGGATTGGCGCAGGTGGCCGCGGCGCGTTCCAACGCGCGCACGATGGGCACCCCGCTGCCGATGAGCAACGACAGGCTCCGGAAATACCGGGCCATCGCGAAACGCCGCGTGACCGGCGCGAGGGGCCAGACATGCGTCGCGACATATCCCCAGATCCATTTGAAGATGCCCAGCCGCGCAAGGACAACGGACGTGGCCGCGCCGCTGCCGAACAACAGCATCGCGGCGCCCTGAAACCGCATGTAGTATTCGAGGTAGGTGTTGAAATTGAAACTGGTGTCGGTGAAACTCATTTGCCGGATCAGCATCAATGCGAACGATCCCAGGAACCACGCCGCGGCGAGTTGAAGCGCGGGATAGATCGACTTGCCGATAATAGTGCGCTTCATGCGCTGGCGCTCTTCAAAATAACCGGCCAGATCCCGAAGGGATGCGTCCAGATTGCCGCCGACCTCGCCGCTGGCCAGCAACTCGACCATGATAGGCGGCAGCCGGTCCTTTTGTGCGCGCGCCGCCTCGCCCAAGGTCTTGCCGTTCCGAATCGCGCGGCCCATGCGTTCGAGCACTTCCCGCGCGGCGCGGTCCCGCGTGTTCTTGTGGACTATCTCCAACGTGCGGAGAATCGGAATGCCGGCATCGTACGAAGTGGCCAACTGCCGGCACAGCGGCACCAGCGTCTTCGTTGACAATTGGGGCGATACGATTCCCATGGCGATTGTTCCGCAATCCCGTTACGTTGCCTAAGCCTCCATTCGACCAATACCCTTGGACATGAGGAACTTGTCCAACTCCAAGGGCAACCGGCGTCGAATGGCGCCATTGCGCAATTGGCGTCTTTACCGTCGCTTCCGGTGCTGATTTTAGCAGACCCGCCCTGATTACCGCCAACCCGCATTGGCGGGCGCGCCTCCCGTCCGCGTGAGCAATCAGTCGAAGGCCTTCAGTGAAAGGCCACGGAATTCGATCGCCGCATCGTAAGGACCGGGGATTTCCCATCCGAGGTTGAAGGTCGTGATGGCCAGATCCTCGAATTGCGTGTTCTTCAAATGACCGTGTTCCTGTGAAATGGCCAGTCCTTCGCGCAGCAGTTGCCGCAGGTCCGTTTCGATCGATCGCCACCGTCCGTCGCCGGTCGGGCCATCCCAGAACCGCCTGCCGTCCAACGTGCAGATGAATTTATGGGAGGCGTCCGCCTTGCCGGTGTCGAGGGCGTAATGGGGACCGGGAATTTCCTGTCGCGCATCGAAAAGGGGTAGGCCAAACCAGATCATGTCCTGGAAATCGGGATTGCCCGGCTTCATATTATGAACCGTCCAAAAGGCCGTGACGTGCGCCGTGTGCAGGCTTGGATTCAGGGTCGCTTCCGAAAGAGGCTTGCAGTACGGGATCCGCATTTCGACGGCAAATGCAAGTCGCTTCAGCGGAGCCGGCGGAATCGGTTTGTCAAATCGTTGTTCAATAAGAAGATGCGGCCATGGCTCGCCGTAGGCGCGCATGCGACCCGCATATTCCGTCTTTCCAAACACTTCGAGACGAACGCAGGTTCGCTCCGGTTTGGTGCGGATGATAACGACCCGCTTGCCGGGCGTTTCCGCAAGCCACCGGTTCTTGCCGATGTCCCGGCATGCGCCGGGTTCCAGTAGGTAGCGCGATGCCCACTGGGCCATGCGCCATGTGGGCGGAAGGGCGGACGCCCGCGCGGTCGTCCGCAAGACGCCGAGTTCGACTTTTGGCGCGGGATGGCTGGCGGCCGTTAGAAGGAACCCGCGCTCGAACGTGGTGTCGGCGAACAATTCACGTCCTGGAGATTGCGCGGCAATGTCGTGCGCGAGCACGAGGATCATCGCCGCGCAAATGCCCGTCATGTCTTCAATTCCAGCACGAAACCGGCGTTTTCGTCGAACGTAAGATCGCCTTGGCGCCTGCGCGCAAAATCACGGGCAATCGAGAGTCCCAGCCCCAGGTGATCGGCGCCTTTGGTCGTGAAGAACGGTTCGAACATCCGTTCGCGGATCTCGTCCGGGATCTCGATATCCATGTTTTGCACAGCGACCGAGCAGGCGCCCGCTTGTGCCACGGTTCGCACACGGACTTTCGCGTTTTTCTTGCCCGCGCCCGCCTCGCACGCATTGATCAACAAACAAAGCAGCGCCAATTGGAACTGTTGGGCATTCACCGCCATGGAACAGCCGGCCGAGGCGTCCTCGTATTCCAGTTCCATCCGTGCGCGGCGAAAGTCGTGGCGGCAGAGAGCAATCGTGTTTTCCACAAACGGCCCGGGGTTGATCATGCTGCTCCCGGGTTGTTCCTTGCGCGCGACGTCCGCAAGGGTTTGGACCAGGCATCCGCAACGCTGCGCCGCGAGGGTGATCTGGGCAAGCATGCGCCGGGACTCCTCCGGCAAATGGTCTCCGGAAACAATCAATTCGGAATAGGAAAGAATGGCGCCCAGTAGGTTATTGAGATCGTGCGCGACGCTGTTTGCACACATGCCGGCCAGGTGGCCGCGAAACACCCGTTGGATTGCGCCAAGGTGTTCCGGAAATTCAAGGTTCATGCGCTGTTTCCGTGCGGTTACAAGGCCTCGGCGACGGCTTGGGCGAACTCGCTGCACTTCACCTGGCGCGCACCGTCCATGAGCCGCGCAAAATCGTAGGTAACCGTCCGGGCTTGGAAAGTCTTGACCAAGGCGGACGTAATCGCTTCCGACACCTCAGGCCAACCCAAATGATCGAACATCATCACACCGGACAGGATCAGGCTACTGGGATTGACCATGTCGAGATTGGCGTACTTCGGCGCGGTTCCGTGCGTCGCCTCGAAGACGGCCGTGCCGGTTTCATAGTTGATATTGGCGCCCGGCGCGATGCCGATGCCGCCGACCTGCGCCGCCAAGGCGTCGCTCATAAAGTCGCCGTTGAGGTTCATGGTCGCGATGACATCGAACTCTCGGGGACGCGTCAGGATTTGCTGCAGGAAAATGTCGGCTATCGTGTCCTTGACCAGGATCTTGCCGCCGGGATTGCCTCCGCAGTCGTCCCAGCCGACGGCTACGTCGGAAAACTCCTCGCGCACGAGTTCGTAGCCCCACTTGCGGAATGCGCCTTCCGTGTACTTCATGATATTGCCCTTGTGGACCAGCGTGACCGATCGGCGGTTGTGCTTGACGGCGTATTGGATGGCCGCGCGCACGATGCGCCTCGTGCCGCTTTCGCTGATGGGCTTGATGCCAAGGCCGGAATCAGGCCGGATGGTCCATCCGAATTCCTGCTTGAGAAACGCAAGCAATTTGGCGGATTCCGCCGTGCCGGATTGCAACTCGTAGCCCGCGTACACATCTTCCGTGTTTTCACGGAAGATGATCATGTCCACGTTCTCCGGTTCCCGGACGGGGCTGGGCACGCCGGGGAAATGGCGCACCGGCCGCACACAGGCGAACAAGTCGAGCAGTTGTCGCAACGAGACGTTCAGACTGCGGAATCCGCCTCCGACCGGCGTCGTCAAAGGGCCTTTGATGGCGACGAGGTGTTCGCGGATGGCATCGAGCGTTTCGTCGGGCAGATACGTGCCGCACACGTCGTTCGCTTTCTCGCCGGCGTAGACTTCCATCCACGCGATCGCGCGCTTGCCGCCGTAACAGTGCTTTACGGCCGCATCGAAAAGATATTTCGACGCGCGCCAAATGTCGGGGCCTGTGCCGTCCCCCTCGATGAACGCGATAATCGGCCGATCGGGCGTTGCCAGTACACCGTGTGCATTGGCCGTGATTTTTTCGCCTTCGGGCACGCGGATATGTTTGTATTTGCTCATGATTTCCGTCTATTCCGCCTAACCGGCCATTATCAAAGGGCCACAAGCCGCACTTCGGTGACGTGTGGGACGTTGCGGATCTTTTCCATGGTCGAGTCGTCAATCGGGGCGTCGAGATTCAAAACGGTAAGCGCCCGGCCTCCCTGGGCGTCGCGACCGAGCATGAGGTTGGCGATATTGATGCCGGCCTCGCCGATGATCATGCCCACGCGCCCGATAATCAGCGGCTTGTCCTCGTTCATGCAAATCAGCATCCAGCCTTCGGGCTTGGCGTCCACACGCATCCCGTCAATGCTGCAAATGCGCGGATCATGTTTGCTGAAAAGCGTGCCCGCGACGCGGTGGATCTCCTTGGTGGTTGTCACGGTGACGCCGATTTCAAAAGCGTAATCCGGCGCGCGGACGGCGCGCGTTTCGGTTACCGCGATGCCGTAGCCTTCCATGAGGGATGGAGCGCTGACCATGTTGACCGTTTCAACCAGCGGCGAAAGAAAGCCGGTCATGATCGATGCGGTAATGGCGTAGGTGTCCGAAACGCCGAGATCGCCCGCGTACTCGATGTCGAGTTTGGTCGGATGACCCTTGATGAACGACGACTGGAAACGCCCGATTCGCTCGGCGAGATACAGCATTGGCGCCAGCGCCTGCCGCGTTTCGCCGTCAAGACTCGGCACATTGACCGCGTTGACAATGGTGCCGGTATTGAGGTAATCCACAATCTGGCGCGCAATATCCACCGCCACCGTCAACTGCGCCTCGTCCGTCGAGGCCGCCAAATGCGGCGTCATGACGATATTATCCAGCCCGGCAAAGGGGTTGTTTTCCGGCGGTTCCTTCGTAAAGACGTCGAGGGCCGCGCCGGCGATGATTTTCTCCCGGAGCGCCTGCGCAAGATCCTCCTCGTTGACGATCCCACCCCGGGCGCAATTGACGATGCGGCACGTGGGCTTCATGCGCCGAAGGTGCTCCATGCGCAGCATGTTGTTCGTTTTCTCGGATTTCGGCGCGTGAATCGTGATAAAGTCGGACCGTTCGACCAGTTCGTCCAAGGAAACCAGTTCGACTCCGAGCGCATCCGCCTTGACCTTGGTCATGATGGGATCGTGTGCGATGATTTTCATTTCAAACGCCTGTGCGCGTTTGGCCACCGCCGAACCAATCCGCCCCAATCCCACGATGCCCAGTGTCTTGCCGCAGACTTCCGTGCCCATGAATTTCTTGCGATCCCAGCGGCCGGCGTGCATTGAGGCGTCTGCGGCGGAAATGTTGCGGAGCAATGCAAACAGCAGCGCAAAGGCATGTTCGCAGGTGGAGATGGTGTTGCCGCCGGGGGTATTCATCACGACAACGCCTTTTTTCGTTGCGGCGTCCTTGTCTATGTTGTCCGTGCCGACGCCTGCACGCCCCACAACCTTCAGGCGCCCGGCGTTTTCGAACACGGCGGCGGTTACTTTCGTGGCGCTGCGCACAATGAGCCCGTCGTACTCGCCAACGATGGCGGCCAATTCTTCCGGCTTCTGCGGTGGCATGACGTCCACCTCGATGCCTGCTTCGCGTAAGATTTCAACGCCCTCTTCGCTCAAACCGTCCAACACCAGCACACGAGCCATGGCCTAGTTCTCCGCAAAGCAGCGTTGGGCCGCCGCGACGCCTTCGCCGATTTTCACGGGGGCGCCCATGTCCTTTAGAGCAAGTTCGATTGCTCCGATGACAACCAGCACGTCAAATTGATCGTAATACCCCATGTGCGCGATTCGTTCGATCTTTCCCTTCATCTGATCCTGGCCGCCGGCGCAGGTCACCTTGTATTCATCGCGCAATTTCTTGTGCAGCGCCGAACCGTCCACGCCTTCCGGCAACAAAACCGATGTGGCTGCGTTCGAGGGCGCCTTGGAGAACAGCGCCATGCCCATGCCGAGAATGCCCGCCCGCGTGGCCGCGGCCAGTTTGGCATGCCGCGCCCAGACCGTTTCCATGCCCTCCTCCATCAACTGGCCAAGAGCCGTATCCAGCGCGATCACAACGGATACGGCCGGTGTGAATGGGGTTGTGTTCTTTTCAAGATTTTTCAGGGCCTTGTCGAACGACAAATAGAACTTCGGCAGCGTGGATTTTTTCATGGCGTCCTGGGCTTTGGGGCTGATGGCCGCAAAGGCAAGTCCTGGCGGCAGCATCAGCGCCTTTTGCGAACCCGACACCACCACATCCACGCCCCAGTCGTCCATGCGCAACACATCCGCCGCCAATCCGCTGATGGCGTCCACCACCAGCAGGGTGTCCGTCTTGCGGGTGATGGAGCCGATGGCCGCGATGTCCGTCAACACCGTCGTGCTCGTTTCATGCAGTGTTGTATAAACGGCCTTGATGGAGGGATCGGCTTTCAAGGCGGCTTCAATGCGCGCCGGATCCACCGCCTCGCCCCAAGGCACGTCGAGAATCTGCATGTTGACGCCGTATGCCTTTCCGATCTGGCCCCAGCGTTCGCCGAATTTGCCGCCGTTCACGGATAGGGCCTTGTCGCCTGCTGAGAGCAGGTTGACGATTGCGCCTTCCATCGCGCTGGTGCCGGATCCGGCGAGAATCACGACCGGATTCGTGGTTTGAAATACCGTTTTCAGTTTGGCCGACACCGAGGCAAACAGTTTTTCAAACGCCGCCTGCCGGTGATGCGTCATCGGCGCGGCCATGGCCAGCAATACATCGGGCGGTACAGGGGTCGGCCCCGGCGTGAACAATCGTTCTTTTCTTTTCATGAGTGTAAACCCTCTCCTTTCCGCCGCACAGGGTAACTGCGGCGGCCAGCGATGCGTGTGGATGTCTGCCAGTTGCCAATCGTCCCTCACGCGCACGAGTTGACGACGAAAGGCTATCAAAAGCGCCTTTTCGATTCAAATTGTCTTTGGCGCAGGGATTGAATTCAATTCCCGCGCCGTTGATAATGGCTTCCCTGAAAGCCGGTTTCGGGCTTCTGCAACGGGAAAGGGTTTTACATGCCGGTCAAGATGCTGTTTGTGATAGGAGCGCCGCGTTCGGGCACGACCATGCTTGAACGCATGCTGGCCTCGCATTCAATGATCATGGGCGGTCCCGAACCGCATTTGCTGACCCCGCTCGCCCACTTGGGCGTTTGGGCCAAAGTGGACAAGGCGCCCTATGACCACATCTTGGCCGCGGAATCGCAAAAACTCTTTGTCGAGTCGCTGCCAAACAAGGAACAGGACTATTGGACGGCTTGCCGCGCGTACTGTGATGTGCTTTATGGACAATACCTCAAGACAAGCGGCAAACCCATTTGCATGGACAAGACCCCGGCCTACGCGCTGATACTCCCCTTTATGGCCAAAGTCTTCCCGGATGCAAAATACGTCGTTATTACACGGCATCCGATTGCGACATTTTCGTCGTATGCCAACTCGTTTTTCGACGGCGATTATCATGCGGCGCAACAATACAACCCGATCCTGAACCGCTATGTGCCCGCGCTGGCGAACTTTCTGCGCCAGAAGGAAACGCCCTATGTCCATGTTAAATACGAGGACTTGGTCAAAAATCCCGAAACGTGGATGGAACGCATCTACGATTACATCGGCGTGCCGTTTGAAAGGGAAACCATCGAGTATGGGAAAAATGCCTCGGAAGATCAGCGAACCAAAGGACTTGGCGATCCAATTGGCGTGCGGCAGCATACGCGGCCCTCGACGGCCTCGGTCAAGAAATGGGTCGAGGATTTGGCCACGGACACCTCGCGCCTCAATCTGATGATCGAAATCCTCGAGCAGATCCCGCAGGAAGACTTGGAAACCATCGGCTATCCGCTCGGAACGCTGCTCAAACCGCTTGAGGAGGTTGACGGAACGAAAATTGTCCGAAAAGTTCCAAAACTGACACGATACCGCCTTGAACGCAAGGCCATCATCCGTCTTCGCGCCATGGCCAAGAAGCACGGATTGCTCCACAAGATGCTCAAGCGCGTGCAACTTGCCTGTGACGTGTTGTTGAGGGAATAGCGGCGCAAGAGGGGGGGGATACTTGAGAGGACCGTGTTCTCGGAGTCGTGAAGGTCTCGGAATGTAACGCCGATTTCCAAATCGGCTTGCTGAAACACGACATGCCGATTGGGAAATCGGCGCTACAGAGCGGCCATTTTCAATTTCAATACAAGATCTCCTTGCCTGATCTGACATGAAATTGCCCGGAAATGCCAATCTTCGTGGAAATTTTCATCTTTTGTCTCAAGAACTCGGTACTCTCAAGGGGGGATAGTGTCTGTCGTTATTGCGCGTCGGCGAGGCGCGTGGCCGGCTTTCCGGTTTTGCCGCCCGGCAGAAGACGGTGTTGGCGCGCATAGTTCTGTAGGCGGTTTCGCATGAGTTTTCGACCGCGAAACAGGCGCGACATGACGGTTCCGATGGGGCACCCGATACTGTCGGCAATTTCCTTGTAGGATTTCTCCTCCAGATCGGCCATGATGACTGCCACGCGAAAATCTTCGGGCAGTGAATCGAGGGCGGCCTTGACCTCGTCATCCAACAATTCCAATAGATCGGCCTTGGATTCCACCGGATCTTTTCCGACGGCCGCCGATTCCGGACTCGGGACCGGCGCCGCTTCCGCGCCGGTCAATTCGACCGAATCCAGCCGCCGGGCCTTGCTTCGGTATTCGTTGATGAAGGTGTTGCGCAGGATGGTCAACAGCCACGCCTTGATATAGGTCCCGTCCTGGAATTTGTCGTGAAACCGCAAGGCCTTGACGACGGCGTTTTGAGTCAGATCCTGGGCGTCCATGGCATTGCGCGTGAGACGCAACGCCACGGCATACAGCATGTTCAGATGTTCGAGAACCATCTTCTCGAACTCTTCTGAACGTCCGCTGCCGGCTGTATGACTCGACTCGCTCATCGTCGTTTTCCACCCGTTTGCCGCCATGAAAAAATACACACGGCGCATGGACCGGTTGACTGCCGGTCTTTCCTCCGTGTGACAGTGTAGCAGCCTTTTGCGCCAAACGCAACGGAATACACTTTTTCCTGTGGCGGGGCGGATCTTTTTTCTATATGCCGGGTTCCCCTTGTCCAGGCCGACCATGCTAAAATATAAACTTATTTTTTGCTCAAAGTATGCACGGAAAGTCCTTGGGGCGCGGAACGGAAGACAGACGGTCAACCCGGCCCGTCCCAAAACCGTCTGCGTTGTACGAAACGGACGGGACAATTTGTTCCATAATCTTTCCGCGCGCGCACTCGGACGGGAGAATTGCATGGATACCAAGATCGGTTTCGCGGAAGCCCTGCGCGGGGGCGTGCTCATTTTCGACGGCGCAATGGGCACGGAGATTTACAAACACAATATTCAGTCGTTTCGGAACTTCGACGAACTCTGCGTATCGGATCCCGGCATTATTCGCGGCATTCATGCGGCCTATTGCAACGCGGGGGCGGACGTTCTGACGACGAATTCGTTCGGGGCGAACCGTCTTGCATTGAACAAATATGGGCTGGGGGATCGGGTCCGGGAAATCAATGCCGCTGCCGTGGCGTTGGCGCGGGAAGTGGCCCTTCAGGCGGATCGCACGGTCTACGTGGGCGGTTCCGTGGGGCCGGTGTTGCGGGAATCGCCCGACGACGACGTCCTTGGCGCGTTGCGCGAACAGACGGGGAGCCTGATTGACGCGGGGGCCGATTGCATCCTGTTTGAAACCCTGCCGACGCGCGAGTCGGCGGAAAACTGCGCGGAGATCATGAAGGAGTGGCCGAATTTTCCTTTTGTCCTTTCCTATCGCGTGTTCGACGATTGCGAGAGCGCGGCGGGCGAGCCGCTTTCACGGCTTATGGCGCCGTTGCCGGAGGGCATGCCCATGCCCGTGGCTTGGGGTATGAACTGTGGGATTGGGCCGGATGCGCTGTTGACGGCCACCGAACGCGCCGTCGGATTGATTGACCGGCCGCTGATTGTCCAACCGAACGCCGGACGGGCCAAGGAAGTTGCCGGGCGGCAAATCCTTTTTTGCACGCCGGACTATCTCGGCGGCTACGCCAAGCGTTACCTGGATCTCGGCGTTCGCGGCATCGGCGGCTGTTGCGGCACGACGCCCGATCACATCAAGGAAATCGCCCAACGGATCAAGCCGCTCGCGCGCAGTTCCGGCAGGGCGGCCGCAATCGTCGTGGCATCCGAAACGCCCGCGAAGGAACCGATGGCGTTCCAGCATAAGTCGCGGCTCGCGTGGCGTCTCGCCAACGGGAAGTGGTCCACGTCGGTCGAATTGATTCCGCCGCGCGGATACGACTTGGGCGACACGATCCAGAAAGCAAGAACGCTCCACCATCACGGCGTGGACGCGGTCAATATTCCCGACGGTCCCCGCGCGAGTTCGCGCCTGTCGCCGTTGATTACCTCGCAGCAAATCCAACGCGAAGCGCAAATCGAAGTGATCCTGCATTTCTGCTGCCGCGACCGAAACCTCATCGGCATGCAGGCGGACCTGCTCGCCTGCGCGGCGTGCGAGATCCGAAATATCCTCTTCGTCACCGGCGATCCGCCCAAACTCGGCAATTATCCCTTTGCGAGCGGTGTGTTCGACATGGACTCGATCGGTCTGTGCGCGGTCCAAAGGCGTCTCAACCAGGGCATTGATCTTGGAGGGCAAGCCATCGAACCGCAAACCCACGCGGCCATTGGAGTCGGCGCCGATCCAACCGCCCTCGATTTCGAGCGTGAAATCAGGCGTTTTCATGAAAAGATCGCGGCGGGCGCCGAATTCGCCATTACGCAACCGGTCTTCGATCTCGACGCCTTGTTTCGGTTTCTTGACCGTGTGGCATGCCTGAACATCCCCATTCTGGCCGGAATCTGGCCGTTGGCCAGCCTGCGAAACGCGCAGTTCCTGCAAAACGAGGTGCCGGGCGTGACTGTTCCGGATAGCATCATGGATCGCATGGCTGCGGCCGGCGGCAAGGAGGACCAGCGCCGTGTCGGCATCGAGATTGCCCGCGAGGCGATCGAACGGTTGCGCGACAGCGTTGCGGGCGTGCAGATCAGCCCGCCCTTTGGAAACGTGCAAACGGCTTTGGCCGTTATCGAATAAAGAGAATTCCCGGAAATCGGAGTTCGCCCGCAGGTTTTTTGTAATCGGGAGATAAAACGATGAAACTCATGAGCGTGGACATCGAAATCGCGGATGTGTTCGAACTGGGCCGGTACGAAGACATCGAGAAGTATGCGCCATTTCACATTGCCATCGCGGCCACCGCCATCCCGGAGGGCGCGGAAACCCTGTGGTTTTCCACGAGGGAACCGGGCAGCCCCGAACCCGCGCCGTATATGACGCGCGAAAAAGCGCATGAACTCCTCGATTATCTGGCGGGCATGCAGCAGGACGGATACCGCCTGTGCTCATGGAACGGTCTCGGATTCGACCTGAAATGGATTGGCCATGTCGCGCAGGACATGAAACTCGCGGCGCGCATCGCGCTGAAAAGTTACGATCCGATGTTTCAGTTCTTCAACCAGACAGGGTATCCGGTCGGCCTTGATGCGGTCTCGAAGGGCATGAAGATCGGGCAGGCCAAGTCCATGGACGCCGCCGACGCGCCGAAACAATGGCAGGCCGGCAACCATCAAATCGTCATGGAATACGTCATGGGGGACTGCCGGCTGACCAATCGGATTTTTCTGGCCATCGAGCAGCACAAGCGGATTCGATGGATCGCCGCCAAGGGCGCCGTCCGCGAAATTTACATGCCCCGGCTCAAGACGGTGGAGGAGGTGCTGAAGGATCCCGAACCCGATCAATCTTGGATGAAGACCCCGCTGCGCCGGTCAAAATTCTGCGAATGGGCGCTGAAGGCTTGATCCCCGGGAATGCGCCTACCGGATAGCCAGCATGCGGTCAATGGGCACCCGCGCGCGATCGATGATGTCGCCGGGCAGTTCGATGGCAAACTGAAGGTTTTCAAGCGCGGCAAGGGTTTGTTCCAGCGTAATCAGGTTCATGTGTTTGCATCGGAGATTGCAGGCGCGGACCATTTCGCGGTGGGGGAACTCGGCGGCGACGTTGTCCGCCATCGTGCATTCCGTCAGCAGGATATAGCGGGGCGCATCCTCGTTTCGGATATATTCGAGCATGCCCTTGGTGCTGCCTTTATAATCCACAAGGGCGATGACGTCCGGGTGGCATTCCGGATGGGCCAGAATGACCGCGTCGGGAAATTGCCCGCGCAGGCGCTCGACGTCCTGCACCGTATACAACTCGTGAACTTCACAGCGCACGTTCCATCCGATGACCGTCTTGCGGCCCGGCGTGGCGGGTTCCGGCGCGGCGGCATAGGCCGCGTCCAGGTCGGCGGCGGTATTCCGCGCGAGATAGTCGTCGGGTAGAAAAACGACGTGCTCGTGTCCCTGATCGAACAAGTGCCGGACAACCGCGGTTGCGTTGCCCGAGGTGCAGCAGTAGTCGCTTTCGGCCTTGACGGCGGCATAGGTGTTCACATAGGTCACGACAGGCGCGCCGGGATACAGTTCCCTCAGGCGGCGGACATCCTCGACGCCGATCCCCTCGGCAAGCGAACAGCCGGCCTTTTCCGCCGGAATGAGCACCGTTTTATTGGGATTTAGCACCTTGGCGGTTTCCGCCATGAATTGCACACCGCAGAAAATAATGACATCCGCGCTGGTTTGGGCGGAAATGCGCGACAACTCCAGCGAATCGCCCGTATAGTCCGGCACGCTGTGATACAGCGCCGGTTCCATGTAGTTATGGCCGAGAATCACCGCGTTGCGTTCGCGTTTCATGCGATTGATACGAAAAGCCAGTTCGGCCTTGGGCGGCAATTCGAATTCAGGCACGACACCGTTCAGCTTGGCCTGCATGCGGCGCAAGGTTTCTTCCACGCTGGGCGCGTCCTGAACGATTCCACGATCTTCCGGCATGTAACAGTGTCCTTTCGGAAACATGGGACGACCGGCTACAAAACGGCCCGGCCGTCTGCGAAAACAATGGCGAAGACGTTTTTTACCTCATGTAACAAACGCCCTCGCCAGCCTTGTAGATAGTGTATCATCCGCTGCGCTTCCAACACAAATGGCGCATTTTGAACCCGGCGGCCTCTTGAAACGTCTATCGGCGGTTAGCGATCGAAAGGATCGCTTGCGAACGGTCGTAAAGGACTTTGATGGCGGGCGTTATTCCTGTAGAGCGGATTATGGAATTGTCCTGAAGCGTTGATCTTGGAGTCCCGGCATGGCAGAAATAGGGGCGAATATGTGGGACAATCTGTCCAGCCTGTCCATCCGCAGGCACGGTTTGGTTTCGGAAAAGGCAGACGGGACAGTCTGTCCTGCGTTGCGCGCCCAAAGAATTTTCCGTTCGCGTTCAGAACAGGTGTATACATGCAAGCACTCGGCGCTCTCAAGTCCGTGCAATTCCGGATTGAATTGACACGCGACGGTATGTTCATTCATGCTGGCGTTCAACGACCAAGGAGGTTGGCGGTGAGCGGGCATTCGGTGTTGATTCCCAGCGTTGCGCCGGAAGTGGCGACAGCCACGATGTCGGCGGCCGGCACGGCATTGACCGCGGGTCTGGCCGTCTATGCGCTTGCGCATGGTGTAAAGAAATTGGTTGAGTCGCAAGTGGATGGCGCCCGCTCGCGCATGGCCGCGGAAAAACAGCGGCTGGCCGAATGGATGCAGTTCCAGGCGGCGCAGCTTCGTTCGATGGAACTCTTCCGCCAGACGGAGGCGGCGTTGCATGCCGCCGAGGAACGTTTGGCTTCGTTGGGGCTGGCGGACGTAACCCAACGCGCGGCGCAAACGGCGGGGGAACCGTCCGCGCCGTCCGCAGAAGCCTATCTCTCGCTGGGCGCGTCGCGCATGACCCCTGAACAAGTCCAATCCATGTTCCACGATATGACCGCCATCTTCGAGGCGCTGCCGGAGACGTTTCGCGCGGCGGAGGATTCACCTTTTCCGAAACTGGCCAAGCAGCGGAAGCGTCTCGAAGCGCAATTCGCGGGCGGTGGACGCGCGTCTTGGCGCGAGGTGGCCTCGTTTAAGGAAACGTTGTCGCGCACCGTTGCAGATTATGCAGCCCGGACGGCCGCGCGCCGGGAACACGACGAGGCCGCGCTTGCCCGGCTTGAAATCCTGCTGGACGACCTCCTGTTCCACCGCGAATTGGCCCGGGGTAATGAGGAACGTTCCGCACTGGAAGCGTTGCTGAGTCAAGCCGTCACGCTGTTCGAACGGCGCACGGTCAAGACCGGCCAACTCGAATTGATGGAGAAGCGGCTCGAAGCGATCAAGAAGGGCATTGCACAGCGGGTCGTTCGGACAGCGCACCGGACAGGCCTGTGCGAATCCATCACCCGGCATCTTGGAACCATGGGCTACGGCATGGTCTCGGCGTTCCCATCCGATCCCGAAACGCCCAATCTCGAGGCAAGTTTCAAGATCCCCGGCGGTGACCGCATCTGTATCGCCATCACGGAAAATGAACAAATCCACTTTGAATTGCAGCATGAGCGGCTGGACAAGGCCGGGATTTTGACACCGTCCGACTGGATGGAGATCCGCCGGCAGGAAAGGCGCTGGTGTCAAGACTTCAAGGAACTGGTCCGGCGATTGGTCGCCGAGGGATTCTCCTACGAGGTCGCTTCGGAAAGGCTGGTTCCCGAACAGGCGATCAAAGTGGTGGTCGTGGACACGCCGGAGGACATCCTAGCCATGTCGTACGAGGAGACGCCGGAGCGAATCGAAGAAAAGAAGCGATACCTTTCATAATGGGCGGCTTACCGTTTCGACTCGGCGCCTGTGAACAAATTCATTGCAACGGGGCCGGTAACGTCGAATTCCCCATCGGCATGGACATGGGCCGCCTGGCCGAATTGGAATTCGGCGTTACGAGTGCTCAGAGCCGCCGTAGGGCGATCATCGTGCAATCGTCGTGCGGCCGGGCGGGCGCGCAATAGGCGGTGACGGCATCGTTGACGGCTTCTATCAATCCGCGTGGGGGATGCGCGTGAAAATTCCGGGCGATGCGAGCGAGCCCTTCGATGCCGAGTTCGTCGCCGGATTCCGAATGGCGCGCCGATACAACGCCATTCGTATACAGTAGGACGGTGTCGCCCGCGGACAAGTTCCATTCCGCGTCAACCCATGTCGGCGAGGCCGAAACGCCGGCCGGCTGTCCCGATGCGTGCCCTGCGAGTTCGACGCCATCCGGCCGGATAAGCAATGCCGGATGGTGTCCCGCGTTGGCGCAAAGCGTCCGGCCGGTCGCCAAATTGACCGTGAGATAGCACAAGGTGCAGAACGTGCTGTTTGGGGACTGTTTGACAAGGTCGGCGTTGAGCGATTTGAGCACCTCGACGGGCGAAACGACATAATGGGCGCACCGGCGGAACTCCGCCAGCAGTTGCGCCATCGAAAGCGACGTTGGTACGCCCTTGCCGCTTACGTTTCCTATCAGAATGCCGGCATGGTCGGCGTCCACGTGCACGAAATCGTAAAAATCGCCTCCGGCCACGCGCGCGGGCCTTGTTTCACCGTATACCTCGAACCGGCCCGTGCCGGCTGTTGGCCATTCGCGGATAAGAAAACCCTGCTGAATCATCCACGCATGCGCGATTTCCTGCTCGATGCGCTGCCGTTCGAGGATTTGCTGGTGCATCGAGGCGTTCTCGATGGCCAACCCGGCCCCGTTGCCCACTGCGGCGCACAACAGGAGATCGTCGCGAGAATACGTGTGGTTTTCCCGATCGGCATCCACATAAAGAATCCCGAGGATTTTTGACTTGGCCCGCAACGGTACGCACATAATCGATCGCAGGTTCAACGCCATGACGCTGTCCGCCATGTTTAAATCCGAATCCGTGATCTTGTCCCGGTACAATACGCTTTCGCCGCCCGTCAGCACCCGCCGCGCGGCCGTCCGGCTGATTCGGACAGCGTCCACATTCACCCGCTCAAGGCGTCCTTCGCGAATCGTATGGACTTTATGGCATACCGGACATGGAGCGAGTTGGTTCTCGCCTTCGCCGGCGAAGAAGATGCCCCCATGCTGTCCGCGAATAGCCTTCATCGTGGTTTCGAGGATTTGATCCTGAAGACTGCATGTTTCGTAGTTCGACGAGATCGCATTAAGCACGCTATAGGCGGCTTCAAGTAGTTCTGCCGGGCTGTGACCCTGCTGGGCGGAGGGATTGAAATCGGTCCCAAAGGTCAGTGTGCTTTCCGAGACGGCGCTTGACTTGGGCGTCGGGCGCGCGGGCGTATCCGCCTCGATTTCAAACCGGAGCACGGTGGCGCCGATGGTGATTTTGTCGCCGTGACGCAGTTCGCCTTCGATCATCCGCGTCCCGTTGAGGATGGTGCCGTTCGTGCTGCCCAGATCCCGCCAGTTGAACACCGTCCCATGCGCCACAATTTCGACATGGTGCCGGGACGCCGAGGGATCATTGATCACAAAGCCGCAATCAGGGGTCCGTCCAATAATAATGGATGAACCGACCGGTTTCCGCAAACCCTGCGGCATTCCGGTTTCCAGCACCAGATACCCTTTTACTGCACTGGCCATCCCAGATCCCCATATTACACTTTACAAAGATACCATTATTTTCAGCAAAGCGCAAGAATCAAGATTGTATGCCGTCGTTTCTCGTTAGATGGAAACGCCTTGGATGGATTGATTTGATTTCGTTGAATTATCGCTTTTCGCATTTCGACCGAGAATCAAGGCGATATGCTGCCCCATAAAATAACGTTTGGCTATCGCGGCCATCGCTCATCCATGGGGGGGAACACGGGATACGGTGCATGGGGTTCTATTTGATACCAGTACGCCACGCTGGCAATGTCGTCGGTAAGAGGCTGGAAGCGGTGCCCGGGCCACCATCCCAAGGCTTGGACCGTTGCGCGGAATTTCCGCTCGAAACGGATAGGATCGGGAATATGCCAGCGGTACATGCCGTAGCGGGGCGCTTCGCCGGCGATTTGCCGGGCGAGCGGGAGACCGAGAAAAGGCGTTGAATACACTTGCGGCGGTTGGCCGCCTTCGGCGAAACACCATGCGCCGCCGACGTAGTCCTCGGTTCCGGTTCCGCAAATCGTCGGATATGCCGTATCGTCGTCAATATAAAATTTAACCTCGCCTTCACCCCACCAGCAGTTGGAAAGTTGGGTCCACGCCAGATATGTGCCCGAATAATGGCCCCGGCCTTCAAGACCGTCCACGATGACATGCTCCGGGCAGTCGCGCGAGGTCATCGAACGCCTCCATTGCGCGTGAAAACGGCCGGCATCGGCGGGTACATCCGTCAGCGCATAGGTAATCTGGTAAAAAAGCAGCCGCAGAAATTCCTCGCCCTGATTTTCAATGGTTATCCGGCACGATTGCCCGAAGGGCATCGGCCAGTACGAATTGAAGCCGCCGACGGGATTGACCACGATGGGCATCGAATTCACAAGGGTGCGCAGGCCATGGCCGCACGCAAAAAAATCGCCGAGCGGAACTTCGACGCTGGGTTCCGTCTCGCCGTCCCAATAACAGCGGAGCACGCAGGTCCGGTAGGCTTCCGGGCGTGTCGTGATCCAGATATGCTGAATGACGCCCGGCCCTTCGATATCGGCCAGCGTGGCCGTGGCGCCCGCGGCAATCCCAATGAAAGGCCGCGCCTTCCAGCCTTTGCCGAGCACACGGGCGGGATTGGCGCGTCCGTCGGGTTCGGGTTCGGGCTCTGCCATGGCGCCGGAGCCGGGTGCGCCCGTCGGATTTTCCGCGCTGATGGATCGTGTTTTGGCTCCGCTGATCATCGGGATCATGCCAAGGTTCCATGCCGTGAACGGATTGGCTTCCATCGGACAGGTCTCCTTCATGCGCGCACCGGCTCGCGAAGGCCGGTGTCAACGCCTGCAATATGGACTTCGAGCCATTGCACGAGCAGGCCCATGACCATTTCCCGCAACGGCTCGGTGTTTCCGTATTGGGAGAGCATGGCGCGAATCCGTCCCAATTCGTCGCGAAACCAATGGTGATCCTCTCGGTTTTCGCGGAGTTTCGAGCAACCGCGTTGTTCCATCAGGGCCTCTTCGCAGTCGAAATGATTGTTGGCATACTCGCCGAGAAATTCGATCATGGATTGAAATTCCGCAACGCGTTCTTCCGCTTCGGACGCTTTCAACAGTTCGACGATATGGCCAAACAGCGCCTTGTGCTGCTCGTCAATGATTGGGATACCGGTCCCGTAACGGTCCTCACGCCATCGCAACATGCCCAAACGCTCCTTCCCGGGAAGGGATTTTACGAAAACGTCCGTCCCGGTTCCAGAAAACGAATCCGCATGACAATTTGATCGGGTAGCCGGGTTGAAATAGGCTATTTACTTGGATGCCCCGGCGGCCAAATTTTTTGTCTTGTTTGGAAACGCGTGTGGCGCCCATGTTGAAGAACCGGGAGAGATGGTCTATGCACAGGTTGCCGAGCGGCGGCAAACCGCTGGATTCGGAAGCGAAGTTGCGGATTCTGGCGGGAATACGGCAGGAACAGGCGGATCGAGAACAGAGTTATCGAGGACAGGCGCTCAAGTTGTTTCCGCATGTGTGCGCGCGGTGCGGGCGTGAATTTTCGGGCAAGCGTCTCCGCGAACTGACTGTCCACCATAAAGACAACGATCACATGAACAACCCGCCCGATGGAAGCAACTGGGAATTGCTTTGTCTGTACTGCCATGACGACGCCCACGAGGCGTATGAGCGCGCCGGCGGGCGATTGCCGGACAGCGGTGGCGAACCGTCGTTGGGATTTCGTCCTTTTGAGGGTTTGCAGCGATTGTTGAAGGCGCGGGAAAACGAAGCCGCTTCGGAATAGCGCTTGGGGCGAAGGTCTTCGCAAAGCGGATCAAGGTTGCTTCTTGTTTCCGGCAATGAGATTCTGATAGTCGTTCTTGAGTTTGGCCATTTCGGCGGCCAGTTGGTTGGCGACTATCTTACGCAGCGCGGATTCGCCTGTGTTGCGCGTGGCGGCGGCCGCCATCTTTTCGATGTCGAAGCGGAATGCGCTTCCGCTCAACGCCTGTGCATTGCCGATGAGTTCGTTTTTCAATTCACGCAGACGCGCGTTGATGTTGCCGACGCCGGCGGCGGCGGCCTGCGCTTCGGTGCGGAATTCGTCGGTGACTCGGTTATAGGCGGCTTGGGCCTTTTTCAACGCGTCAAAAGCTTCGGGTATTTGGCCCTTCAAAATGAACTGTTCGGCTTCGGCCTCAAAGCGCCCGCCTTCGTCTATTGCGGTTCGCGCCGCTTCGAGCCGCGCATCCCGTTCGGCGATCATCCGCGAGACCTCGAGGCGTTTTGCCTCTGCGGTCGGATGCAGGGGATCGGCCTTGGAGGCACGTGAATAGGCGTCGAGGGCTTCTTCAAGGCGGTTGCTTTCAAGCGCTTTGTCGCCTTGGGCGATGTAGAACCCCGAAATCCGTTCGACCACGTCCTTACGCTGCGGTTCAAGCGCCAGCACATACTCGTATTCCTTGATGGCGCGTTCGGCGAATCCGCCGTTATACAAAATATCCCCGATTTGCTTGACCATTTCCGGCGTTTTGGGCGGCGATTGCGTCAGGCGGTTGTAATGGAGTTCGATCTCGTTTTCGTTGCCGCGCGCGACGTAAAACGCCATGGCCTGCACGGCGTAATTCCGCCGTTGTGTGTCGCTGACTCCGGCCTGCACGACCCGTTCGGTCAAAAGGGTGTACCACACGTTCGCCACGGCGTCAATGGACCGGCTGAGATCGTCCGACAGCGCCGCCCGGGCCACCCCGTCGAACCCCGGACCGGATTGGTAATCCTTGACAATCAACTCTTTTCGTGCATCCGCCGTGCGCTGCAATTGTTCGATGTACGCCGCGAGTTCGATTTTTTTACTGGGCGAGGGTTTCAACGAGGTCTGAGGAAGGGCCTTTTCGACGTCTGCGTAATATCGGGCGCGAATGGGGGAATTATCGCGGGCGAGCGGCGCGGAAATCCGCGCCACCAGCCGCCCCAATATGCCTAGACGATACGCCAGATAGGGATCGATGGCATCGCCGCGGACGGCATCCAGCAGGTGCATTTCGCTCTGAATGACCGTGATGGGACCGGCTTCAAATCCCGGGAAAAGACGCTCCAGCGTTTCGTCGGTAACGGATGCGCCCTGCATGACTTCACGGTCCAGTTTGGACAATTGAATGACGCGGCCCTTCGAGAGAAGGCGTATGGCGGTGGAAACCACGGCCTGATCGGTCTTGGGCGACCATGCCACGGCGGTAACCGGCGCCAGCAATACCGCCAACACAAACATGGAAGCGCGTTTCATGACGGGATCCTCCCGGATCCGGCGGTCTGGCCGGCGGCTTGTTTCAGGTGTTCGATGAGCAATTCGACCTCGGTGGCGTGCATCCCCTCCCGGCGATCGCCCAGTGCCTTGATATAATTTTCCAGCGCGGCTATCGCTTCCGGAAATGCCACGCGCCGGGCATAAAGAAGACCCGATTCCAGATGGGCCGGAGCATATTGGGCGTCAAGTTGCAATGCCCGCCGAAAGAACTCCAAGGCGCGGTCCATCTCGCCGTTCACGGCGAACAGACGCCCGCGAATCGTGTGCATGGCGGCGCTGGTTTTTCCGGTCTGTTCGGCCTTGTCGAGGAGTTCCGCAGCCTTTGCCGGATTACCCTGCTCGATGTACAAATCCGCCGCGCGCACGAGCGCCTCCGCGGCTTGCGGGCCGCCCGCCTGTCCAATCGCCTCGTATTCAGCCGCCGCTTCGGGAAGCAGACCGTTTACACGCAGGCAGGACGCCCTCAGAAATTGCACGGCGGCATTGGACTTGTCGGCGGAATTGGCCTCGTTCACGATCGGCGTGGCCTCTTCATAGTTTCCGCGCGCTACCAGCAAGGCGCCGAGACGCGCCAGCGTTTCAGCGCGCACCGATGTGCCGGCGTTTACGGCTTCCTTGAAATTCGCCAGCGCCTCGTCGGCATTGCCTTGCGCATCCGCGACAAAACCAAGGGCTGCTTGGACATCCCCGGACGGCGGAAGCGACTTGAGATCCTGCGCGGCGCCCGCGTAATCGCCTTCCAGCGCTTTTGCGATGGCCTGTTGCTGGAGAACCAGCGAATCGCCTGGCGCCAATTCGAGCACGCGTTGGATGGCTTCCCGCGCACCCGCCGAATCGCCACCGTCCGCCTTGAGCAAGGCGGTAAGCCTCCATGCCCGTACGTCCCGCGGATCGTTTTCGGTCAGGCGCTTGAGAACCGCCAACTGGCGGCTACGGGCGTCGGCGCCTGCGCCCGGCTGGCCCAGCGCGACGACGGCCAGCCACGCCGCATCCTTGTTACCGGGCTGCAATTGCGAGGCCTTTTCGAATGACACGGCCGCGGCGGAATACTGGCTCATGCGCCATTGGATCCGTCCCATTTCATAATGGGCGCGCGGATCCGTATCGTGTTTCGCAAGATGTTTTTCAAGAACCGTGGAGGCTTCCAGTTCCTTGCCCGCGCGTGACAGCTCGATGGCTTGCGCCACCGGGTCACGCGTCAAGAGAAAAAAAAGAAAAATACCCGCCAACAACGCCAGAATCGCCAGAACCACCGCAGCCACAATCCACGTCATGTTCCGCGACGGCGCCGAAACGGACACCGCGGCTTGCTGTCCGCCCACAATCTTCTGGCCGGTTAGCAAGTTCGTGCCACACGCAATGCAAATGATGTCGCCATCCTGCACGAGCGCATGGCAATTCGGACATGTCTGGCGTTGCGTGGAACCGGTCGAACCTTTGGGGGACGGCGTCATGCGTTTGGGTTCGACACGGCCCCCGCAATGCGGACAGTGTTCGAGATTGGGGTCGGTCAATTTGCCGCAATACGGACAACTAATCATCTGGGGCACGGCATCCACTCCCTTTTCCACGGCGGGGCGCACGCCCGCGTATTGCCGGGCGCAAGCGCTACGTCCGCGGATCCATGGCGCTACTCATCTTCCGGAAACGGTGCGCCACACTGGATGCACACGCGTGCCTCGATTCCGTTGCGGGCGCCGCATTTCCGGCACTTCTTGCGAAACAACGACGGTATACTGACCACGCAGGCCAGCGCTATCACGCCCAGCATTACCGTCAAATACACCGTCGGGGACACCTTGCACAAACTCCATGCCTCGCCTATGCCTATGCCATGATTGTAGAGACCTTGCCACCCGTCTGTCAATGGAAATGACTTCGTAGCACCGATCATGGGACGAGATCAAGAAAAGACAATCTGGTCCGCAATGAATTCATTCATGTTGGAAACGTCTATCATAAATTTAGCCGGTCTAAGCGTTCTGAGGTACAGGCTTCGGCGACGTGAGGAGGAGATCCAGCGCCTTGTCAAGCGCGAGGGCAACGCCGGCTCATGTATATGATGATGCCAACGAACAGACGAAGCTGACCACGGACGGGATAGTGTAAGAAACCTTCTGTAAAAGTGACTGGACAAACGAGGCCATCGTTTGCTCCACTCTTGGAGAAAACCGAAACCAAGGCCCACGTGGCCGAACCGCGAGGAGGAGTAACGATGGCTAAACAAGATAGTGCCGGGTTCCTGAGTCAGATTCAAGACAGCGGCGCCCAAGACGTAATGCTGGAGATGTTGCGGCTTATGATGCAGACGGTACTGGAAGAAGGGATGACGCGCCATGTTGGTGCGCAGTGCCACGAGCGGACGCCAGAACGTCGGGGACATCGCAATGGCTATAAACCGAGGACCGTGAAGACGCGGATGGGCGAGCTGGCGCTGTCGGTCCCGCAGGCACGGGGTATTGAGCCGTATGAGCCTTTCCCGCTGGCGAAGTGGCAGCGTAGCGAACGGGCGCTGCTGGTGGCTTGCGCGGAGATGTACTTTATGGGCGCTTCGAACACATCGTCCGGGTGGACGAGAACGGCATTGGGGGCAATCTCCGCCTTGACCAGGCGGATGAAGGTCTCGACCACTTCGCGCAGCAGCGTCATAGGTTCGTCTCCGGTAAACCTCGTTCGGAGGTTACTTACCGGAAAGGGCGATAAATGTGCTTCACCAAAGCCAAGGGAGCAGAAACTGACTTTCGCTGACCAAGCGGAAGCACAATGACTTTATTAATCGAGAAGTAGTACCGTTGTGCTGCGGATTTCGGAGCGCCGTGGGGCGCCACCCGTGGCTGATAGCGGCGGTGGGCCTACCGATGCCTCACACCGAATGGAGGCCTGAAAGTTGAATGAAGACGTCCCGTGAACATCAAGACCGGGACCATCGGGACTACCGTCATCGCGCGCAACGCGGGGGCCTGGCTCTCAACGCGCGGCGGGTTCTCGCGGGCACGCGCGATTCCTCGTGCGGAGAAGTGAAGCGCCGCTACGGGGAACGGGATATATATCGCGCGGAACGGTTTCTCAGCACGCGCGGAAGTTCCTCGCAACGCGGGATGATTTCTCGGCGCGCGGAATGATGCGCGGGTGCGCGGATTGAGTTTTCTGCTGCGCGGAATGAATCCGCGTAGCGCGGATCAAAAAAACTGTGCAGAAACTTCGTCCCGCGCTGTGAAAAATGGTTCCGCGTAGCGCGGAATCGAGTTGCAGAACGCGGAAAAGCGTTTTAACGCATTGATTTACAATGATTTATGTGATCTTGGCCGGAAACGGCCTGAATAGACCGTACAAAAGGAGAAACAACCACGACGTAATTTCCAAGGCGGGAACCGCAACGCTGTGAAACCGGGTACTGCATGATTGGCGTCAATATAGCCGGAATCAGCGTCACAAGCAACACGGCGGGGAGTCGTACTTTGGCACGTCGTTGACCAACGCTAGACCAAGGTCTTGATGGTTGCACAGATCATCTGAAAGGAAATCAACGAACAATGGCAACCGCACTGGCAGATAAGACAGGAACTATTGAGCAAGGCCAACAGGTTGATTGGCGGGATATCAAGTTCGGAGTGCTTGTGGGGTGTGTATTTGCGGTGACGAAATACATCGTATTGTACCGGCTGGAGTGGCATTTTAACGCCTCTGAACCACTGGTCTGTTTCTTTCTGACATTCGCCTACATCCTCGTTCGCGCGCGCCGACAGCCAGATAAACTCGACGAGTGGGGCATTACGACTCCGCTCTCTGCGCCGGCTATTCTTGTGGCATGCGCTTTCTTCGGAATCGGCGTTCTTGTGTTGGCCATCAACAGAATCCACATCGCGGGAACATTACCCTTTAGCATGGGGATGGTCACCGGTTCGATTGAGTACATCTCCAGCGGCTTTACGCAGCAATTCTTCCTGTGTTCCGTCGGCCTCGTCAGCCTCGGCAAAATGCGCATTTTCCGTGGCTGGCTGCGGCTTTCGTTGACGCTGGCCGCCTGCTTCGGCGTTATGCATCTATGGGGACCGTTGAGCGCACCGGCCGAACGCTTCTGGATTGAACTCGCCCACGTGGCGGGTGTCGCGGGCCTGGGTTTTATTGCCAGCGCCTACTTCCTGAGTTTCCGCACCATGATTCCCATTGCCATCATCCATGCCGTCCAATTCGGCGTATTCCAGGATTGGATGAAAGGCCTCCAGTGATCAGCGTTGCTCTTGGGCCGGTAGCGACCTTCTTAGACATGGTCTTCTCGCGCCGAAGCGTGTTGTACATGGCCACCAGGGACACGTTGAACCCTCAGCGTTCGCGAAGAACGGCAAGGATGGCGTCGGGATCCTTGGTGCTCTCTTGCTTCAAGTGCGCCAAGTGCTCATCCGAGCTGACGCGCTTGCGGCCAGGGTTCTGAGGCTTGGGCACAACGATGCCCGCATGCCGTCCAGCGTCGGATAATTAGCCGGAAAACCGCAGGACAGGCCCGCAATCTTGTGTCCAAAGAACCGGGCGCACAGTGGGAGTCGAAAGGCATCTCTTCCGGCCAATTATTTTACAAAGCCCCCTGCCTGGGTAGAGCGACGCGAAACGGAGCGCGAGGAAGCGCGCCCTCCCAAACATCAAGCGAAATCATCCTGGATTAGTTTCTTATTTCTAGTTCCCGGTTGCCCAATTGCAAGAGAAGTAAGACAGGATTGGTCATCATGTTGCACACGGGAAACCGCATGCGGGACGAAATGCACCGTACCGATGCGTTGGACCTCTAATGCACCGTAGGTTCCACATTGAGGATGGAACTGGTCGGGGTGAGAGGATTTGAACCTCCGACCTCTTGGTCCCGAACCAAGCGCGCTAAACCGGGCTGCGCTACACCCCGACAGGTCAACGTGAAAACAATAGCATAGGAAAACGGAGCGGATCAAGAAAGTTTGCGTTTTCGGCATGTTTCGGCGGTTTGACTGCATGGGGCGATCGTCTGAAGGAGTGGGCCTGCAGCCTGCAACACCTTTGCGGCAGGCGGGGATATTGCGAATTATCCCTGTCCATAAAGAAGGCCCTTCGAAAACGCGATTCTTCGCGATGTTGCGACGTTGCGCATCATATTTTCCAGGGTTGCAATGGTTTACCGGACATGAAATTGATTCGATGACGGAAGTTATTCGCCGTGCTTGTCCACGATCCGAACGCAAGAGGCGGGCGGGACAGCGTTTCATATTGTGCAGGCCGCGTTTCAGAGGAGAATCATAATCGCAAGACCTTGATGTTTGGGATGACGCACGTCCGCGGCGCTTTGTGTTGATCTGTCCAATCAGGGATATTTGCGTAATTGACGGTCGGAAAGGACGCCAATCCTCCTCCAACAATGACGATTGGCGAGGATGCTGACCTTGCCGGCATGTGCGGATTTCGCCGTGTCTTGTGGCCGTTTCCATCCCAATGCTATGCTACGTTTGAAGGCATGAACAGGGAGGACGTTGCGATGTTGCGATATGGCGCGTGTTATTATCCGGAACATTGGACCGCGGAACAAGCGCGTCAGCATATTCCGTTGATGCAGAAGGCAGGCATCAACGTTGTGCGGATGGGCGAGTTTGCGTGGTGCAAGTTCGAGCCGGAACCGGGTCGTTACAAATTTGACTGGCTCGATCCGGTCATTGACGCGCTGGCAAAGGCGGGTATTGCAACCGTTTTGGGCACCCCAACGGCCATCCCCCCCAACTGGGCCTATTCGCGACAGCCCAACATTCTTCAGAAAAATGCGGGCGGCCACACACTCAATCCCGGCGCGCGCTGTCATTGCTGCAAGAACGCGCCCGGTTACCAGTTCATGTGCGAGGGCATCGTGCAGGAAATGGCGCGCCATTACAAGGACAATCCCGCGGTCATCGGTTGGCAGGTGGACAACGAGTTCGGCTGCCATAACACGACGCGTTGCTTTTGCGAGCATTGCGAAAAGGCATTTCGGGAGTGGCTCATCGCGAAATACGGCGATATCGAGGCGCTCAATGCGGCATGGGGCACGTCGTTCTGGGGATTCGATTTCCGGCAGTGGAACGAAATCCCGCTTCCGCGCACGATGCCGACGGGGCCGAATCCGGGGCATTGGCTCGATTTCGTGCGCTTTTCGTCGGACACCCAGGTGAAATTCATGAAGACGCAGTACGACCTGATCAAGGCGCTGTGTCCGAAACATTTCGTCACGCACAATTACATGGGCTGTTTTCCTGAAATTGACTATTACAAATTGTCGCAGCATCTCGATTTTCCCGTGTGGGACAACTACCCCGACTCGTACGGCGATCCGTTTCATCCCTCGTATGCGCATGAAATCACGCGGTCGTTCAAAGGGCGCTTCTGGGTGATGGAGGAGAAAAGCGGGCCGACCGGCGATGCGGAGGCGGGGCTGCTGGGCGAGCAGCCGGAACCGGGAGAGATTCGCCGGTGGGCGTGGCAGGCGGTGGCGAACGGCGCGGACGGCGTCGTGTATTTCCGGTGGCGCGTGTGCCTGTTCGGCGCGGAGCAGTATTGGCACGGCATTCTCGACCACGACGGGGTGCCGCGCCGACGTTACGCAGAGGTCCGAAAGACCGCCGAGGAGTTCATAAAGGTCGCGCCGGAGTTGGAAGGCACGCAGGTCGAGGTGCGGGTCGCGCTGATTCGCCATTTCGACACGCTCTGGTCCTTCGAGCGCCAGCCCGGAGTGGCCGGATTTCATTACGACGGTCATTGTTTCGAGATGTATCGCGCGATCAAGCAGAACGGCCACAATTGCGACATCGTCAATGCCGATGCGGATTTCACCCGCTATCGCGTGGTCGTCGCGCCGAGTCTCGCGCTGGCGGACGATGCGCTGGCGAAGCGTTTGCATGCATTCGCGGACGCCGGCGGCACGGTTGTGTTCACGCCGCAATCGGGCGTGCGGACTCCGGCCAACGCCATGTGGGACCGGTCGCGTCCCGGTCCGCTGGCGCCGCTCGTGGGCGCGACCGTGGACGAGGTCCGGCCTTACTACCACGGCCAGACTAACGAAATCGCGTTCAGGCAGGGCGTCCTTGCCGGCCAAACGTGCAGCGTCGGCACATGGGTCGAAATTCTGCATGCGGCTGGCGCCGAGACTGTCGCCGAATTCCGCGATGAGCCCTTCGCCGGTAAACCAGCCATCACTTGCAACACCGTCGGCAAGGGCAAGGTCTATTATCTCGGCGTGTTTTTACCCAATCCGGTTTTGAAAGCGTTTCTCGGTGGGATATTGCCCGAGTTTCCAATGAAGGATATCCCCGATGGCGTCGAAGTCACGATGCGCCGCGGTAAACAGGGCCGCATTGTGTTCGTGCTCAACAACACGCGGGAGCGCCAAACCCTGACGCTGCCGGGCCAGTTTCCCGACCTGCTGTCGGGCGAGACGGTCGGGCCGAAGATAACCCTCGCGCGAAACGGCGTGTTGGTCCTCAAGGCATAGGCTTCGGGTAAAAATCATGCGACGCTGGCTTTTTATTTTTAGCGACGGCCGAATCCTTGCGGGCGTTCTGGTCCTTGCCGCGTGCATCGGCAGCGCATTCATGTTTGAAGTTCCGGACTTGTCCGCGACGAATGTCGCGCCGGATTTTTTCAGCACCTCCGTCATGATTGCCTGCGGACGCGGATTCATCACGCCCGTTGTGTCCACGATTCCCGCCTTGTCGGACTTCCTCCTGCAGAAGACGAACACGTTCGATCCGAAACAACTCCCGGATACTTTCCCCACATTTCGCAACAGTCGGTTCACGGACAATCATTTCTATTTGCTGACGGCGGCGGGATGGATCTGGAAAGTGTTCGGAATGGATTGGCGTGTGTTGAAACTGCTGTTCGTGGTTCTGTACTGCGCCTCGGCGGGTGTTGTTTACGGACTTTTCCGGCTTGGCATGAACCGGCTGTTCAGCGCGCTGGGCGCGCTGTTTTTCATGACGGCCCCCCTGGTCTTGACAACGCTTCCCAATCTGCGCGATTTTGCGAAAGCGCCATTTCTGTTGGGCGTGATTCTCATGCTCGGCCATCTTGTGGCCCGGCCGCTTACCCCGCGCCGTCTGTTCGGGTTGGCGGCGGGCATCGGCTTGACGATCGGGTTTGGCCAGGGATTTCGCCAGGATCTGTTCATTTGCCTGATCCCCAGCGTTTTGATCATCGCCTTCTTTGCCCGCGGAATGGGCCCCTTGTCCGTGGGGCGGCGTCTGGCGGCTCTTGCATTGTTTATCCTCAGTTACGCCTTCGCCGTATGGCCGTGCCGCGCCACTTCGACCGACGAAGGCACGCTGATGTTCCACAATGTCATAATGGGGCTTTCCTCTGAGTGTTCGGACCTGCTTGGCGTGGGCAAGGCATCTTATGACATGGAGTATCTTTGCAATGACAATTTCGCGCATGCCGCCCGATGCAGTTATGCGCGCCGCATCAAGGGCAACAAGGATCCCATCGGTTATCAAACGGTGGAAGGGGCGCGCGTCGCGAAGGAATATGTTATTGATGTCGCCAAGACCTTTCCGGCGGATTTCATCGCGCGTGGCCTCGCCGCATTGCGTTTTATTCTCGGCGGCACATCCGTTGAACGGGCGCCGTATGGCCCTCCTCACAGTCAATTTCTCGATCGGATGAACTCACTTCACGCACCCGTGGCCGCGGTCATGAATGCGGCCGGTATTCTGGCCGCGGTTGTCGTCCTGCTCGCGGCAAGCCGCAGGGAACCGCGCGTGGCGATCGCGATGTTGTTTCTGCTCCTGTATTTTGGGAGTTACACGGCGCTCCTTTTTCAATTGCGTCATTGTTTCCATCTCGTCTTCGTGCCGATCTGGTTCTCGGGAGTGCTCATCGAAAACGGAGTCCGTGCCGCGGCGGCGTTCCGGCTGGACATGTTTCGCGGAACAGGCTGGTGGCGTACCGTCGAGACGCGGCGCATGGCCGTGTTCGCCCTGGCGTCTTTCGCGGTGATGGCGGCGCCGTTGTACGCCGCACGCGTTTACCAGTATGTGAAAGTGGGCCGGCTTCTCGCACCCTATCAGACGGCAAAGCTCGAATCGGTCGAAACCGAAACAAGCCTGCTCAAGAACTGGCATGTCTTCAAGCCAACGTCATGGGAACCCTTTCCCTCCCCGAACACAATCGCCGGCGCTCCCGAACCGAATACGCGGTGGCTCGCTCCCCTTCCTCGTTCCGGAAGTGGTTTCGATGCTTACGAAATGGATCCGCGCGTGTCCTACGGCGTGGTGGAACTGGCCTCCAATACAACGCCATGCCCTGTCGCCGTTCGCTTCGAGACCGAACAGGGCGGCAACGATTTCTCGCGGATACTATGCGCCCAATCGGGCGGCACGGGGCCGAATGCGCGCACCCTGTTCTTTTTTCCAATCTACGAATTTCCGGCATCTGTCACGTTGGGCCGAAGCCGCTTTGCCGGCGTCGCTTTGCCCGCGGACCGCGCCGCGGAGTTCAAGGGTCTCTATCGGGTAGCCGACTTGGAGCCTTTCCCGTTTCTGCCGGTGCTTTCCATTCCGGAGAACACATCGCATATTCAGCGGTATCAGACCATCTGGCCGGGCAAGAGGCAGCGCCGTCAACAATGTCCCGAAATGCCGCAATGGCTGCTCGACTCGCTACGGGAATAAGGAGCCTTTTCTCCATGCGCCCACGCCATGCTTGTTTGAAACGGGAAGCCACAAGGGCGCCGAATGCTCAAACCTTGTTACAGGCGGCATGTGCCCGAAAAAGGACGTTCTACCGGTTGACCGGATTGAAGCATCGCATTGAAACATTGATTGCGAAGTCCCAACAGGAGCAGAAAAAGGGCGCGTGGGACAGGCTGTCCAGCCTGTCCCCCTGCGGGCATGGCTTGGCTACGGAAAAGACAGACTGGTCAGCAATAAAAGCGCCATGAGGTTCAAGCCCATGATGAGCATCGAAACAATCCCGGATTGGGAACAACGTATCGCCCGGCAGGACGCGTTTTGGGATTGCGCGATTCTTGATCGTCCCGTGGTGTGCATGGCCGTCGGCAAAGAAAAGCCGGAATGCCCGTGGCCGTCAGAAAAACAATATGCAAACTGGCGTGAACGCTGGATGGACACCGGCCGGGTTGTTGAACAGGCCATTGCCAATGCGCGCAACACGGAGTATCTCGGCGATGCGTTGCCGACCGCGTGGCCGAATCTCGGCCCCGAATTGTTCAGTTCCTTTTTCGGAATGGAGATGGATTACACGGCGGACACTTCGTGGGGCATTCCAAACCTTCACGATTGGAAGGACGCCGATTTGCTAGTTTTCTCGAAAGAAAATCCGTACTGGAAAAAACTGGTCGAAATGACCGACGCGCTGCTCGATGCCGGGAAGGGCCTTTATTACACCGGGATCAGCGACATGCACCCCGGCGGCGACGCCATCGCGGCCTTCCGCGATCCGATGCAACTCAACATGGACTTGTTGACGAACCCGGACGACGTGGCGCAGCTGCTTGCGCGTGTCAACACGGCCTACGCGGGCGTGTTCGACTTCTTTCACGACAAACTCCGCGCGGCGGATCAGGCGATAACCAGTTGGCCCGGCATCGTGTCGTCGCGGAAATGGTACGTGCCGTCCAACGATTTCTCATGTATGATCTCGAAGGAAATGTTCGATACGGTGTTCCTGCCGGGCATTGCCGAGGAATGCCGCCACCTCGAAGCGTCAATCTATCACCTCGACGGTCCCGGCGCGCTGCGCCATCTCGACAGCCTGCTCGAAATCAGGGAACTCAACGCCATCCAGTGGGTCTTCGGCGCGGGCAACGGCATCGCGTCCGACTGGATTCACGTATACAAACGATGCCAAGCCGCCGGAAAGGGCATTCAGATTTTCGCTTCCGCCGAAGAAGTCGATTTCCTCGCATCAAATCTCCGCCCCGAAGGCGTCTGGCTGGGCGTATCCGTCCGTGACCGCGAAGAAGCCGATGCCGTCCTCAAGCGTGTTGCGAAGTGGACGTAAGACATACAGGCCCGAACAGATACCGGACTTACCGGAGTTGTTTTTCCTTCTTCTGCATCCCGTCTTGAGCCTACTCCGAACTTTCGGTATGGTAGCGGTGTCCAATCGTGGTGGATGAAGAGCACCGGCGGATGTCCGGGAAAGGAGATGGTCATGAACGTCATGAAAGTCCACTGCGTCGTCGCAATGGCATTGCTGGCGGGGGGGCTCCAGGCCCAGGAACCGCCGTCGTTGCCGAAACTCGAAAATCCGTTGGCGGGCGTGGCCGCGACGGAATCGTCGCTCGCCGATCAAACCGGCATTGCCGTTACGATCTACAACAACGACCTTGCGCTGGTCCGCGACACGCGCAAGATCAAGTTGTTGCCGGGTGAGCAGTCGTTGCGGTTCATGGATGTCGCGCAGAAGGTCCGGCCGGAAACGGTCAGCCTGAAATCGCTTACGGCGCCGGGTTCGCTGGCGATACTCGAACAGAATTATGAATTCGACCTGATCAGCCCGTCGAAATTGATGGAGAAATACGTTGGCAAGCCGGTACGGCTGGTCAATTTCAACAACCAGATTGGGTTCACGGAAAAGGACGCGGAACTCCTGAGCGTGAATGAAGGCCCGGTATTCAAGGTCGGCGAGGAGATCTATCTCGGTATGCCGGGACAGGTCGTGTTACCGAAGATTCCCGAAAACCTGATCCCGAAGCCGTCGCTCGTGTGGCTGCTGCAAAACACGGGAACGGACCACGAGGTCGAGGTGACGTATTTGACCGGTGGCATCCAATGGCGCGCCGACTATGTTCTCACATTGGCGAAGGACGAAAAAACGCTCGATGTCGAGGGGTGGGTCACGCTGATCAACCAGTCGGGCGCGCAATACAGGAACGCGCAATTGAAAGTCGTCGCGGGCGAGGTCAATATTGTTCAATCGCATGAGATGGCCATGGACATAGCGGGTGCCGGCGCCAAGATGATGCGCGCGGCGCCGGCGCCGATGCGCGAGGAATCGTTCGCGGAGTATCACTTGTATACGCTGCCACGGCGGACAACCATCAAGGAAAACGAATCGAAACAGGTCAGCCTGCTGACGGCCACGGGCGTGTCCGTCAAAAAGATATATGAATATCGCGGGAACGTCGCCTTTTACAGTCAGCAGATTCCGCCGCAAAAAGAAGAAAAGGTCGGCGTGTTCCTCGTGCTGCGCAACAGCGAGGCGAATCATCTCGGGATGCCGTTGCCGGCGGGCGTCATGCGCGTGTACCAGCAGGATCAGGACGGCATGCTCCAATTCGCGGGCGAGGACAACATCAAGCACACGCCGAAGGACGAGGACGTCCGGCTGCGTCTCGGCAACGCCTTCGACATCGTCGGCGAACGTGTCCAGACGGATTTTCGGCAACTCGCGCCCTCGCTGACCGAGGCGGCCTTCAAGATTGCGATTCGCAACCACAAAGAGATTCCAATAACGGTGGACATCGTCGAGCCGATGGCCGGCGATTGGGAAATTACCGAAAAATCCCAGGAGTTCGTGAAGAAAGACGCGCAGACTGCGGTGTTTTCAGTGCCGGTCGCGAAGAACGGCGAAACCGTAGTAACATACCGCGTGCGCGTGAAATACTAGCCATCCAATCTCTGCGTTTCCTGCGTTTTTTGCGGTTTGGAGTCCAGCCGCGAAGAACGCAAACATCGCAAAGGAGAAAGGTTCGCTTGTGCCGATTTACACACGGAGTTATCGAAGTTACGAGGGCGAGGTGCGGCGTCGTTTCCGCTGGTGGGTTATCGCGGTCCATGAATTACGGATCCTGTCGAAGAACAAGGCGTTTCTCGGCCTGACGGCGCTGGCGGGCCTGCATTTCCTGTTGCGCGTGCAGCAGGTGGTCGCCTTCGACACGCTGAACACCCCCGGCCAGACCAGCCCGATCGTCACCCTCATGCGCCAGATCGAAATGTTCAATGTGGATCCCGGTATGTTCTTCGATTTCATCCGCTTGCAGGCGCCGGCGGTTTTTCTCGTTTCGATACTTGCGGGCGCCGGCATGATCTGTGGCGATTTCAACAACAATCTCATGGAGGTTTACTTCTCGAAACCGCTGACATGGCGCGATTATGTGACGGGTAAAGCGATGGCGCTGATCATCGCGGGACTTTGTTTCACGGCCGTGCCCGCCGTTTTTCTGGTGATCCTGCACCTGTTGATGTCGCCGACGCTGGAAACTTTCCGGGAGATGTACTGGATACCGGTTTCCGCCACGGCATTCTCGCTGGTGCTGGTCTTGCCCTGTGCCTTGGGAGTGCTGGCCAGTTCGGCGGTGTCGCGCAGCGAACGCTATGCCTCGATTGCGATCTTCATGATCGTCTTCGGCGATCTGATGCTCGGCCAGCTGATGCAGGAACTGATGCACCAGCGACAATACGCCCTCATCGCCTTTCCTCTGGCCATCAACCGGATCGGCGAATCGTTGTTCCAGCAGCGGTTCCAATTCATTCCCCTGCCGTGGCACTATGCGGCCGTTTACGTCGGCGCGGTGTGTCTGGGCGCGCTGGCGATCGTCTGCCGGGTCGTGCGCCGTGCGGAGGTGGCCGCATGAATCCCGTCATCGAGGCGCACGGACTCTCGAAATGGTTCGGCGAAGTCGTCGCCGTCAACAACCTCGACCTTGCCGTGGAACCCGGTGTTACGGGACTGCTCGGCCCGAACGGCGCCGGCAAGAGCACCTTCATCAAACTGGCGCTGGGCCTGTACGCGCCGAGTCGCGGCACGCTGCGCGTGTTCGGCGAACCGCCGCGAAACAATTTCAACATCCTGCGCCGCATCGGCTACTGTCCGGAAGTGGACAAATTTTACGAAACCATGACCGGTTACGAATTTGTCTATTGGATGAATCGTTTTCGGGGCATTCGCCGGGACATCGCGTCCAAGCGCGCCGAAGAAGCCTGCGAACGTGTCCGCATGACGGACCGAATGGACGATCTCATCGCCGAGTACAGCAAGGGCATGCGGCAGCGCATCAAACTCGCGCAGGCGCTTGCGGCCGATCCGGAATTACTTTTCCTCGACGAACCCATGACGGGCCTCGATCCGGAGGGCCGCGAGGAACTTTTCGCCCTGATCCGCGAAATGGGCCGCGAGGGCAAAACCATTATCTTTTCAACCCATATCCTTTACGAAGTCGAACGCGCGACGAACGCCGTCGTGTTGTTGTACAACGGCTGCGTGCTGGCGCAGGGCGACATTCATCAAATTCGCGGACTCATTGACGAGCGTCCCCACACCGTTACGGTCGCCTGCGCCGTCCCCCACCTGCTGGCGCGACATTTTGTCAATGAGTCCGCCACACTCGGCATGGAATTCGACACCGACGGCCCCATACCTAGTTTCACCATCCGCACACGCGATCCGAATGCCTTTTACCAGCGGCTCAACGAGGCTGCCCTCGAAGACGGCATTGCCATAGACAGCATTCAATGTCCCGACGACAACCTTCAGGCGGTCTTCAACTACCTCGTGCATTGAAATCCTCGATAAAAAAACCGGCGCACCGTTTTCATTCATGGCATGGTATAATTTGATGGCAGGCAACCCATATCCGAAGGAGTAGGACGATGAAAAGTATTGTGCGAGTGATGATGGGCGTTTTGGCAAGCGTGGTGATTCTGCTGACGTTGGCCGGTTGTCCGGTTCCCAAATTCCGGCTTCATCTCAAAAACACGGGAACTACAAACACCATTGTCGGCGTGTATTTGGTCCCCCAAAATTCGACGGATCCCGGTTGGGGAGCGAATGTGCTCAATGCCGATCCGGCAACCGGCCAGCCTATTCCCCTGGCCCCCGGACAGGGTGTCTGGCTCGAGCGCGAATTTATCGCCGGCCCCACATACGATTGGATGGTCCAATTTGAAAACGCAGTCGGATCGCCCGAAAATTTGCCCTTGGGTCCCGTTACGGAAAGCGGCAATCAACTGATTTTCGAACAAGGCATTTGGACCAGCCCCAGCGTAAGCGAAATTTCCGCCTTTGCCTCGCTTGAAGAAGGCTTCGACGGCATACCCCACTACAGCATCGGCTACAATTGGGGGCCACCGCAGGAGTGAATGCCTTCACGCCTGTTACAATTGTTTTTCGAAGCGGATATTGTCGAGGTAATATGCGCCTTCTTTTGTCCCGGGCGACATGAACCACATGCGTTCAATGGACCGGAACATGCGATAGATACAGGGCACATTTTCGAATCGTTGTGTCTCTTGTCCGGGGATCGCAATGGACAGGGTATAGGTCGCGGGGAGTGATGCTTCCTTGCCAAGCGCACAGTCCACCTCGATATGGATCCATTCGCTGTGTGGGATTTGCGTCAGGACCTTCGGATCGTCGCCCACGCTGACTTCCCCGTTTCCGTTGAACATGACGCGGGGACCGATATGCCGAAAGGTCTGATCGCTACGCCAGTCGAATTGGAACGAAACACCGGGTTCCATGCGCAAATCGAAGGAACAGACGATACGGCCCTGCTTGAGACGAGGAATATAGCAAAATTCCGGTTGCCACGCTTCCTGTGGACCGTCGGAGTCCGTTACCTTCAGGCTTTTAGATCCGCCCGCGGCCGTCTCTTCCGTTACGCGGATTGAGGCTTTGCCTTCAGCCCCATAGACGGCCATGTCCGGCGGCTGCAAATCGGTTTCCAACGATTCGAAGTCTTCGCCAACGGCCTTCTCCTCGAGGGCCTCGGAAATGGCCAAAGGCGCGCGCTGAATGGCGCCGGGCCGGGAGGTCCATTCCGGTTCGCCATACAGGCCGGCCAAGGTGTAATCGAAAGGACGAAATCCCAATGCCAGCGCGGGCGATTCGGGCTTTAGCCGGAAGTTGCCGGAAGCCGGATCCTCAAAGAGCGGATCGGCAACCGCCGAATACATGTCCCGGCCACGCATTTGCCATTCCTCAAAAGTGCCGCCGCCAAAATCCATGACATGGCCGCCCGTGTCCCAGTAACAATTGCCATCCTGCCAGATGGGCGCGCCATCCCAGTTCATGCCGAACGGCTGGCCGGTATTCATCAGAAGGATGTTGCGCTCGAACAATATCGGCTGCACATTTTGCACCCGGCTCAACGAAACTTGGCATTCGTTCCCAAATGCGAAGATATTGTTGACGACACGGTTGAAGTTTCCGTAATACTGATCGAAACAGCCGCTGGTCGTGTTGTATACGAGATTGTTTTCGATTACAACGCTCGAACTGCCCTCGTCGTTGTGAATGCCCCAGCCGCCGTACAGATACGAGGCAACGTCATGAATGACGTTGTTGCGAATCATGCTGCTCCACGAACCGCCCAATATATAGATGCCGGCCATGTTGCTGAATTCGCCCTTGCCGAGGTGGTGTAGATGATTGAATTCGATCGCATTGTGGAAAGACACCCCGTCTTCCGTATTGCCCCATTGCCATCCGACGGTAATGCCTGAATTCGACATGTCCGATATGTCGTTATGGCTCACATTGTTGAACGTGCTTTGGCCGATCCAGACGCCCACGCCGGACCGAACAAGGTGACCGCCCGAATGGATGAAGTTATTGTCCACGGTGTTATGGCTCACATCGAGTTGGTCGCTTGAACGCTGTTGCTCGCCAACCCGCACGCCGCCCGCACCCAAATCCATGAATTCATTTTTCACGACGCGGTTGCCAAACGAACCTATGCGCAACCAGAGTCCGTAGGTGTCCACATGCGCGATGGTGCATTGCTCAAACACACAGAACCGGGCGCCGCGCGTCTGAATCGCCGCCGGCACGCCCACGGCGCCCTGTACGTCGCCATATCCTTCCGGTCCGATGGCAAACGCCGCGTGTTCAAATCGAAGTCCCCTGAATTGAACGTTGTCGAGGTATTGTCCCGTGGCGGGATTTCCGTCCAAGGCCACCAGTTGGCGCAACTTGGGCGCGACCACCTGGGCGGTGGCCATGTCTTCGCCGGCCATCGGCCGGTAATACAACAGCCCGTTTTGGCGATCAAGATACCATTCGCCGGGAGCGTCCAAGCCTTCCTTGGTGTTGAGCACATAATAACGTTGCCGGGGTCCCCAGTTTTCAAAGGGCCACTGGGCCGCGTTGCGGAAGGTCACGATTCGTTTTTCTTCATCTATGCTACTGATGTGATGAAAAGACGTTTCCCATGCGTGCAACACGACGACCAGCGCTTCGTCAATATTCTGCCAGCGGACGACGTCACCCTTTTTAAAACGGAACCCCGTGGTGCTGCGCACGATCTTTTCACCCGTGGCGGGGTTTTCGGTGGCGGGGGCCCGGCCATTGGTGTAAAAGAATCCCTCGTTCGGCGTGCGCGCCATGCCCCGTCGCTGGCCGTTCACCCACAGGCTGTTGAACCGCCAGTCGCTGGTCTGTACTTCGGGCACGGAAGCGACCCAGCAGTCGCCCTCCTGTTTCCATCCCGTAATGGTTTTTCCACCGCTCAAGACCGGATGTTCGTTCGGGTATGCCTCGTAAACGACCGGCGCCTCAAACCGTCCCGAATCCTGAAAGTCCAACGAAAACATTTGCGAAAGCGAGTACGTCCCTTCCCGCACCTGGATTGTGGCAGGCGCCCCCGCATACGCCGGATCCTTGCGCATCGCGCGCAGGGCGTCGCGCGCTCCCTCCAGCGTTGCCTTGGGCCCGTCCGATTTGTCCGAACTGGGTTCCGGCAAGGTTCCCGACCATGCATCGTCGCCATTCGTGGCCACATACAGCATGATGGGCTTGGTTTCCGTCTGACTTGACGGCGCCGCGGAAGACGCCGATTCTTGGGCCGTGGCCATTCCTGCCGCCCACAAAGAAACGGACAGTGCAATAATTGCCGGTAAACACTTCATCGTAATCTCCTCGGGGGAATCACCCGCCACATGTTTCGGGAAAGAGGCCCGCGCCAACGTGCCGTAGTTTCACCTGACGCAAGAAGGGTACCACGTTTGCCGCATCAAAAGATAGTCGCGTGACATCCTCTATGCACGGGAGATGCAGCCGGATGCGTTTCATTCTATGCAGGCCGCGTTTCAGTGGAACCGGCCGAGGTCTGCAAGACGTTTACGACCGCATGGTACAATGCGGATCGCACTGAAGTCGTCGTGTCCCATGGAGAAGCACCCACTTGTTCGGAAAACCAGCAGATTGGCGGATTCGGCCTGGCCAACATTGCCCACGCGAAGGCCGGCGAGCCGCGCATCTGGGTGAAATTCACCATAGACATGGACGACATCATGACCGTGTCCGCCGTGGATCAGCGTTCGGGACGCTGGGGGTGAAATCACCATTGATCGCTTCGAACCCAAACCGTACCAGCCCGAAGAGACCAAAGGAGTCAAATCGCTGGCAACCAACGACGATTGCCGCATTTACCTTGCCCAAGGCGACAAACCGCTGTTGGTCTCTTTTCCCCACGGCCAAGGCCCTGTGGTCTACGCGTCGTTCCGCAATGGGCGTCCGTTTTCGGAACAGGAACAGCGGCTGATTTCGTTCATTATTCTGAAAACGATATCCCTGGCTACCCATTCGCCGCTGGTCGAACTGGCCGATTCCACGAATGTGCGGACAAAGAAACGGCAACTCGCTTCCTTGCGCGCATGCGGCATGATCCGGGGGCGCGCCCGATTGTGAACTTGCGGCGTTGCGCGGTGTCCAATAAGATGAAGGCAAAAGGAACCGATTCTCTTTGACGCTGTTTCGGGAAGCGAGAATGCAGACGGACGCGGGTCTTGTCGAAGAATGCCGCGCGGGCGACGCGTCGGCCTTCGACGAGATTGTGCGGCGTTACAAGGACCGTGTGTACCGCGTGGTCTACCGTTTTCTGGGCAATCACGAGGATGCGCTGGACGTGGCGCAGGAAACCTTTATACGCGCCTATGGCGGCATTCGGGAGTTTCGCGGATCGGCGCAGCTATGCACATGGCTGCACAGCATCGCCGCGAATCTCGCGCGGAACCGGCTGCGCGACGGCTCGCGCAAGGGACGCAACCAAGGCGTGCCCCTGAACGGCATGGATCCCGCGGACGATTGCTCGCCCCGCACCTCCGCCGAGCGGCAGGAACTCGAGGACACGCTCCAGCGCTGCCTGTTGGAACTGCCGGAACCGTACCGGATGGCGTTCGTGCTGCGGACCTTCGACGATTTGAACTACGAAACGATCGCGCAAACCCTGGGCATACCCGTCGGCACGGTCAAGTCGCGCATCAATCATGCGCGGCGGCTGCTCCGGGAACGGCTCGAGGAACTCGCGATCGTGTGAGGCACGGCTATGAATTGCACCGAGATTCACGATGAGTTTTCCGCGCTGCTGGACGGCGAATTGTCCGGCGAGGCGCGTGTTCGCATTGAGGCGCATATCGCCAAGTGCGAGGATTGCCGGCGCGCGCTGGACAAGATGAAACGCGTGGACGCAATGTATCGCGCGCTCGATCCCCTGACTGCTCCGGCGGGATTCGAGAAACCCATCCAGGCCGCCATTCGGGAAAAGCATCCCGGACAAGTGCAAACCGCCCGCCCGGCGTGGCGCTGGCGGCTGGCGTGGGCCGCTGCGGCTGCCTGCGCTGCAATCGTCGTTGCCGTGGGAATCCTGCGCAGGGAGCCGGACACGGAACGTTTCAACGTGGCTTCGATCGAACAGAAATCCGAACCTTCGGAGCCTCGGCGGATTGTCCAGGAGCACGATGCCGGAAAATGGCAAACCGCCCCAACGATGGATACCGCCGTTCCGATGGCCTTGCCTTCACCGTCGCCTACGGAATCCACCGGCGATCAGGGACCCGAATCCATGCCATTCAAGGATCTGGCCGTATCCATTCCCCAGCAATCCGCCGTAAAGGAATCGCGGAAAGGCGAAGCATCGGAATCCGCGCCGGTTGCGCCGCCGCCGCCCGCCGCAATGGAATCGGGTGAGGTCAAAATGCCGGCCTCCGAACCGGCGGCTGCGCCGCCGCCTGCCGAGAGGGAATCGCGTAAGGCCAAAATGCCGTCCTCCGCGCCGGTTACGCCGCCGACAAGCCCCGTCGAAATTCCTCCGCCGTCTATTGCCGCAGAAGGCAACCAGGACGATTTACCGGTTCAGACGGCCCTTGTCCCGCCCGAGTCCACAGCGCCCGCATCTGTGGATAACGAAGAGGCAATTGATGCCGGCCACGACCCGACGCGCAAAAAAAAGGCAATCGCCGATGAACTTGTAATGCCCACAAACAAGTTAGGGTTTGGGCCCATAACCTTTGGTCTCGGATTGAAAAAGACGGACAAGAGACATGTGGGGATGGCGGCGCCGCTGGAGAACGACAAACGGGACATGGCCGTGCCGGAAAAGACGAAAACCGCAAAGGACGTTTCCCCGGATCGCGGCGATCGGAAAATCGTAGCGGAACGCGCTTTTCTTAGGATCGGCGATGCTTGGGTGGAAGACGGATATCCCCAAGACGCGCCGACGCGGATTTTGCGCCGCGGCTCAAAGGCGTGCAAAGCCTTTTTCGACAAGCATTCCGAACTCAAGCCCCTGCTCGAACTCGACGGCCGCATCGTTTTCACGTTCGATAAACGCTGGTACCGCATCGAGCCCGCCAAAAAGAGCGATTGATTGCTTGTAAAACGATAGAAAAACCCTCCAAATCAACCCACAGGGGTATACATTTCTTTTTCGCAGCGTACACTGTTTTTTACTGCAACTAACGCGGCAGACCAAGGGGATATTTTAGAAGGGGGATATATTGACGAAAAAAGTTCTTGACAAGCCGTACTGTATGCGCTATTATATTTGTGAAGAAAATAACAGCGTTATTGAAATCACATTCAGCGAAAATCGGAGAACCGGTCCATGAGTCAACAGCCGATTAGTGGAAAAACCATCGGGCGTCTCAGCCTGTATCGCCGCGTCCTGTATGGATTGTTGGCGGAAGGCGAACGGAGCATCTTTTCTCATCAGCTTGCGGCGTTGGTCGGCGGCACGGCCGCGCAAGTCCGGCGCGACATGATGGCCGTGGGGTATACGGGCAGTCCTACGCGCGGCTATGACGTTCAGGAACTGTCCGAAAGCATCGGGCGGTTTCTCGAATCGCCGCAGGGCCAGCGGGCGGCGTTGGTCGGTGTGGGCAATCTCGGACGCGCGCTGCTGGCCTATTTTTCAGGACGCCGCCCGAAACTTTCGATCGAGGCGGCGTTCGACACGGATCCCCTGAAATATGGCCGGGTCATTCACGGGTGCCGCTGTTATCCGATGGATGATTTGGTATCGAAAATACGAGAGTTGGGCATCACGATTGGGATCGTCACGGTGCCGGCCGAGTCTGCGCAGGGGGTGGCGGACAAGCTTTGCCAAGCGGGGGTATTCGGCATTCTGAATTTCGCGCCGACTCGCCTGTGGACCCCGTCGGTGGTGTACGTGGAAGACATTGACATGACCATGTCGTTGGAAAAGGTGGCGTTCTTCGCCAGACAGCGAGCAATGGAGAAAGGCAGTATATGACGACCACAACAGCGGAAGTGAAACCGGATATCGAGGCCATTTTGGCGCGCTATCCCGACGCGGGGCGGGATGCCCTGATCCCGTTGCTTCAGGAGGTGCAGGAGGTCTACGGGTACTTGTCCCGGGAGGCCATCCAGGAGGTGGGGCGGCATCTCAAATTGCCCACCAGCAAGATCTTTGGCGTGGCGACTTTCTACAACCAGTTCCGGTTCCAGCCGATGGGCAAGTATCACATTCAGATTTGCCGGGGCACAGCCTGTCATGTCAAGGGCTCGGCGGCGGTGCTGGATGCCTTGCAGCAGGAGTTGAACCTGTCCGCCGGGCAGACCTCTCGCGACGGATTGTTCAGCCTCGAAGTGGTGGCGTGCATTGGAGCGTGCGGCTTGGCGCCCGTCATGAGCATCAACGGCGTTTTCTACGCCGGTCTGACCCCCGCGAAGACGCGCCAGATTATCGAGAAATACCGGAAAGGAGGACCAGAGTCATGACGCGTCTGATAGACCAAAAATGCTGTGACCGGTGCTGGCATGGCGCGGAGCGGGCTTGCCCGGAGCTCGTGGCGTGCCTGACCGATGGTCCCTTGTGCCATGCCGATGAGTCGGGCGTCAACATGCGCGTCGCCGCCATGGCGCGGCTTAGGCGTTTGCACGTCGAGACGCCGGTCGTTTACGCCGGCGCCGGCACCTGCGGTCTTGCCGCTGGGGCCGCGAAGACGATCGAAGCCATTGAGGCGTATGTTCAGGCCAAGGGTCTGGATATCGAACTCGTTCGCGTCGGCTGCATCGGCCTTTGCGCCATGGAACCCATGATGGATATCCAGATGCCCGGAATGACGCGGGTTTCGTTCGGGGCCGTTACGGGCGACAAGGTCCATGAAATACTGGACAAAGTTTTCGCGGGCGTGATTCCGAAAGAACATCTTGTCGGCCAATTCCGGGAGGATTCGTTGAAGCCGTGGGCGGATGTCCCGTTTATTGACGAGCATCCCTTCTTTGCGCCGCAGACCCGGTGGGTGCTCGCGGAATGCGGCGTGGTGGATCCCTTGCAAATAGACGAATACATTGCGCGGGGCGGTTACAAGGCGCTCGCGCAGGTGCTGCGTTCCAAGACCCCGCAGGACGTGTGCGCGACCGTCGAGGCCAGCGGCCTGCGCGGACGCGGCGGGGGCGGATTCCCCACGGGCAAGAAATGGCAGTTCGCGCTCAAGACCGAAAGCGAACAGAAGTATATTGTCTGCAACGCGGACGAGGGCGATCCGGGCGCGTTCATGGATCGCGCGGTGATCGAAGGTTGCCCGCACAAGGTGCTTGAAGGACTGGCCATCGGAGCGTACGCCATCGGCGCGAGCAAGGCGTACATCTACATTCGCGCCGAGTACCCGCTGGCAATCAAACATTTGAAAGAGGCAATCAGGCAGGCCAAGGAATACGGCTTGATCGGCCATAACATCCTCGACAGCGGCTTCAATCTCGATGTGCATATCAAGATGGGCGCGGGCGCGTTTGTCTGCGGCGAGGAAACCGCGCTGCTGCATAGCATCGAGGGCAAGCGCGGCATGCCGCGTCCCCGTCCGCCGTTCCCGGCGGTGAAGGGCCTCTTCGGCAAGCCGACCGTCATCAACAATGTCGAGACCTTTGCGAATGTTCCGATGATTTTGAGCCGCGGTGCGGACTGGTATGCGGCGGTGGGCACGGCGTCGAGCAAGGGCACGAAGGTATTCGCGCTGAGCGGCAAGGTAAACCGCACCGGCCTCGTCGAAGTGGCCATGGGCACGACGCTTCGGAAGGTCATTTTCGATATCGGCGGCGGCATTCCAAACGGCAAGGCCTACAAGGCCGTCCAGATCGGCGGGCCGTCGGGCGGTTGCATTCCGACGCAGCATCTCGACATCGAGATAGACTACGAATCGTTGAAGACGGTCGGCGCGATGATGGGATCCGGCGGGCTGGTCGTCATGGACGAAAACACCTGCATGGTGGACGTTGCGAAATTCTTCATGGATTTCATTCAGCGCGAGAGTTGCGGGAAGTGCATTCCCTGCCGGGAAGGTACGTTGCGCATGCTCGAAATCCTTGAACGCATCACCCGCGGGCGCCGCTCGGAGGAAGGCGCGGATCCGCTGGAACGATTCAAGGGCGTGATGTATCTGAACCGCCTTGCCGAAGTCATCAAGGACACGAGCCTCTGCGGACTTGGCCAGACGGCCCCGAACCCGGTGCTGAGCACCTTGCGCTGGTTTCGCGACGAGTACGAAGCGCACATTTACGAGCGGCGTTGCCCGGCCGGCGCCTGTACGGAACTCCGGACCTTTGCCATCGATCCCGAAAAGTGCACCGGGTGCGGGCGCTGCGCGAAGAAATGCCCTGTCGAGGCCATTGTGGGCTGGCCCAAACAGGCGCATTTCGTGGTCGAGGACAAGTGCATCGGCTGCGGGGCCTGCGTGGATTCATGCGCGCATGATGCGGTTCTTCTCCGCAAGTATGAACCATTGAAGGCCAAGAAACGGGCGGACGGCGGCGCGCCGCGCGGTATGTTCGCCCCGGACGTGTTCGACGGTTGGAGCCGCGGCAAAAGCGTCATCAAGATGAACTGAAAAGGAGCGGTGAATCGCATGGCTACGATAGAAGTGAACGGACGGAGCGTGGAAGCAAAACCTGGCGAGATGCTGTTGGACACATTGAAACGCGCCGGCGTGAAAGTGCCGACGCTGTGTTATATGGAAGGCCTGTTTCCGAGCGGCGCATGCCGGATGTGCGTGGTCGAGGTGGAAGGCCAGCGCAATCTGATTCCGAGTTGCGCGTGCCCCGTCGCGGACGGCATGAAAGTGCGGACACACTCGCCCCGGGCCATTCGTGCGCGAAAGACCATCATCGAATTGCTGCTGGCGAATCATCCGGACGACTGCCTTTACTGTGTGCGCAACGGCAGTTGCGACTTGCAGGGATTGGCCGAAGAATTGGGCGTGCGCCAGCGTCGCTACGTGGGTCGAAAAAACCAGTGCTTTGAGGACACGTCGAGTCCGTCCATCGTCCGCGATCCGGAAAAGTGCATTCTGTGCGGACGGTGCGTGCGCGTATGCGAGGAAATTCAGGGCGTCTCGGCCATTGACTTCATCGGACGCGGCAGCAAGACCCGCGTCGGCACGACGTTCAACGCCGGACTGAACGTTTCAAACTGCATCAATTGCGGACAGTGCATTATGGTGTGTCCCACGGGCGCACTGACCGAGCAGAGTCATATCAAGGAAGTGCTGGATGCCTTGGCCAATCCGGACATGATCGTTGTCGGGCAGCATGCGCCCGCGGTATCGGTCACGCTCGGCGAGGAGTTCGGCCTCAAGCCCGGCGCCGACGTTGACGGATTGATGACGGCGGCCTTGCGACAACTTGGGTTCCAGTACGTTTTCGACACGTCATTCACGGCCGACCTGACCATCATGGAAGAGGGTTCCGAACTGGTAAAACGCATCAAGGAAGGCGGCGTATTGCCGATGCTGACCAGTTGCTCGCCGGGCTGGATCAAGTTCGTCGAACAGGAATATCCGGACTTCATCCCAAATCTGTCGAGCTGTAAAAGCCCCCAACAAATGATGGGGGCGCTCGTCAAGAGTTTCTTCGCCGAACGCCGGAACATTGATCCGAAAAAGATTTTCAGCGTTTCAATCATGCCGTGCACGGCAAAGAAATTTGAAATGAACCGCGAGGAAATGGTGCATGACGGGATTTCGGACATAGACGCTGTGTTGACCACGCGGGAACTCGCGCAAATCATTCGCATGCGCGGCATCAATCTCAACCGTCTCGCGCCCGATGCCGCCGACACACCGTTTGGCGAACGCAGCACGGCCGGCAAGCTGTTCGGCGCAACGGGCGGCGTCATGGAAGCCGCCATCCGTTCGGCGCATTTCCTGATCACCGGCAAAGAACTCAAGGATCTGAAAGTGCAGCCGGTTCGCGGACTCGAAGGCATCAAGGAAGCGAAGATCAAGATTGGCGATTTGGAGGTCTGCGTGGCCGTGGCAAGCGGTCTGCAGAACGCCGCCAAACTTCTCGACGATGTGCGGGCCGGACGCCGCCATCTGCATTTCATTGAAGTGATGACATGTCCCGGCGGGTGCATCGCCGGCGGCGGTCAGCCCTACGGGACGAATCTGGAGGCGGTTCGCGGCCGGTTGCAGGCGTTGTATGCCATCGATCGCAATGAGCGTCTGCGCCTGTCTCATGCCAATTCGCAGGTCAAGCGTTTGTATGACGAATTTCTTGGCGAGCCGTTGGGCGAAAAAAGCCATCACCTGTTGCACACGCATTACGCAAAGAGGGAAATGGCGGTATAGTAGTCGGCAGTCGGCAGTCGGCAGGCAAGGCCATGAGACAGAATCTCGACAAAGCGTTTATCACGACCATCAAGGAACGGTGCCGTGTTTGCTATACCTGTGTGCGCGAATGTCCCGCCAAGGCGATTCGAATAGTAGAAGGCCAGGCGGAGGTTATTCCTGCGCGGTGCATCGGTTGCGGCAACTGCGTGCGTGTGTGCAGCCAGCAGGCCAAGCGCGTGGTCAACACGACCCAGGACGTTCTGAATTTGCTGGACAGCGGCGAGCCGGTGGCGGCTTGTCTTGCGCCCAGTTTTCCCGCGGCTTTTCCCGACGTGGCCCCCCGCACGTTGGTTGGAATGGTCCGCAAAGCCGGATTTGCCCATGTGCACGAAGTGGCGTTTGGCGCGGATCTTGTGGCCCGGAAATACCGTGAATTGGCTGAAGGATCCGACGGGAAACGCTATATAGCGACGACATGTCCGTCCATCGTGGGATTTGTCGAACGGTATTACCCCGAACTGGTGGATTCGCTCGCACCCATCGTCTCGCCGATGGTGGCCATCGCGCGTGCGCTCAAGAAAATGTACGGACCCCAAATCAAGATCGTGTTCATCGGGCCGTGCATTGCCAAGAAGTGCGAAGCCATTGACGAAAATCTGCCGAATGAAGTTTCGGCCGCTTCCACCTTCATCGAATTGCAACACATTTTCGATGCGAAGCGCATTGTGCCCGACCGTGTCGAGCCGGACGATTTCGATCCGCCTCACGCGAATCTCGGCGCTCTTTTTCCGCTGGCGGCGGGCATGTTGCAGGCGGCGGGCGTCGAGGAAGACCTTGTCGAGGGCAAGGTGGTGTCCGCGGCGGGCCGAGAAAGTTTTGTCGAAGCGCTCCATGAATTCGCAAGCGGCGCGCTCGATTCGCGACTGCTCGAGATCCTGGCCTGTCCGGGCTGCATCATGGGACCGTGCATGGTGACCGATGCGCCGCTCTTCAACCGTCGCAGCCGTGTGAGCCAGTATGTGCGCCAGTGCTTGTCCCGGCGTGATCCGAGTCAATGGGAAGCGGCCATGGCGCGTTTTGCGGACCTAGATCTTACACGCCGGTTCACGGGACATGATCAGCGGGCGCCGTTGCCCTCGGAGACCGCCCTTACCGAGATTCTGGCCAAGATGGGGAAGTTCAAGCCGCAGGATCAACTCAACTGCGGCGCGTGCGGATACGAGACCTGCCGCGATCACGCCATCGCCATCTACAACGGACTCGCCGAGAGCAAGATGTGCCTGCCCTACACCATAGACGAACTGGGCAAGACCGTGCGCGATCTGGCCGTCACGAACGAGCGGCTGGCCAAGATGCAGGAGGCGCTTGTTCAATCCGAAAAACTGGCCAGCATGGGCCAACTGGCCGCCGGCATCGCGCATGAACTCAACAACCCGCTTGGGGTCGTACTCATGTATGCGCACCTGCTCCTCGACGAAATCGAGGAGGGCGGCAAGCTCAAGGACGACCTGAACATGATTACCGAACAGGCCGACCGCTGCAAGAAGATTGTGGCGGGGTTGCTCCATTTTGCACGGCAGAACAAGGTGCTGCGCGAACCCACCGACATACGGCAATTGGTGGATGACGCCCTGCGCGCGCTTCGGATCCCGCCGGGAATCGAAGTGCATGTGGAACATACCATGAACGATATGATCGTCGAGGTGGATCGCGATCAGATGATTCAAGTGCTGACGAATCTGATCAGCAATGCCTGCGCGGCCATGCCCGACGGCGGGACGCTTTCGATTCAAACCGCCGCCCGGGGCAGCGACCGCTTCGATATCAAAGTTACCGACACCGGCTGCGGAATTCCCAAAGAGAATCTGGGTAAAATATTTGAACCGTTTTTTACAACCAAGGGCATGGGCAAAGGGACGGGTCTTGGCTTGGCGGTCACCTACGGAATTGTCAAGATGCACCAAGGCGACATTCGGGTAAAATCGAACGCCGATCCCGCTGCCGGGCCGACCACGACCACATTTACCGTCTCGCTGCCCAGGCGGGCCGAGGAACAACATTCTGTCGCGTCGCAACGAAAGACCAATGGAAGGCGAAACGATGAGCACGAAGAAGACAATCATGGTGGTGGATGATGACAGCGATTACCGGTTCCAGCAACGCGTCCAACTGGAAGCGTCCGGTTACGCAGTGATCGAGGCGGACAGCGCCGAACAGGCCATGGAGGAACTGGAGAAAACGAGGCCCGATTTGGCCCTCGTCGATCTGATGATGGAGGAAATGGACGCGGGATTCACGCTTTGCTATCACATCAAGAAGAAATACCCCGACGTGCCCATTATCCTGGCCACGGCGGTGACGCGGGAAACCGGTCTTGAATTCGACGCCTCCACGAGCGAGGAGCGCTCGTGGATCAAAGCGGATGTGCTGCTGGCAAAACCGATTCGCTTCGACCAACTCCGGCGCGAAATCGAGCGCCTGCTCGGCGTTGCAAAGTAAACATCGCCGGGCGCGGGCGTCGTGCTTGCGCCACGCAAGGGCCATCCGCGATTGGAAAGGCAAGACATGGAAACATTGCAAGTGCTGGTGTGCGACGATGAGCCGGGTATGCGCATGAGCATTGCGCGCGCCTTGCGCGATTTCACGTTCACAGTGGCCGACGTCAACGCCGGGGTGCGCCTGGAAACGGACTTGGCGGAGACCGGCGAGGAAGCCGTGGCCAAGATTGACGCCGCGCCGCCGCATATCCTCCTTCTCGATCACAAACTTCCCGGCATCAGCGGCCTCGATGTGCTCGAACATATCGCGTCGAAAAAGATGGACATGTTGACGATCATGATTACCGCCTATGCCTCCATCGAGACCGCCGTGCGTGCGACTCGGCAGGGCGCCTACGATTTCCTTGCCAAACCGTTCACGCCCGCCGAACTGAAAAATGCTGTTCGCAAGGCCGCCGAACACGTCATTGTCGCCCAGCACGCGCGCACGCTTGCCCGGGAAAAGCGGCAGGTCCGTTTCGAGTTCATATCCGTCCTCGCGCATGAATTGAAGGCGCCGCTCGGCGCCATCGAGGGATACTTGCAAGTGCTGCACGACGGCAGTGCGGGCGATGATCCCACTGTTTACCGGCAGATTATCGATCGTTGCATAACGCGGACGGCGTACATGCGCAAGATGATCCTCGACTTGCTCGATCTGACGCGCATCGAATCCGGCCAGAAAAAGCGTGAACTGGTTGAAGTGGACGTCGTCGCCGCTGCGCGCACGGCCATCGAGACGGCCATGCCGGACGCCCGGTCGCGCGACATCAGAATTTGTCTCCTTGCGGACCAGCCCGTGACAATGCAGGCCGATGCCGGTGAAATAGAAATCATCCTCAACAACCTCGTCTCGAACGCCGTGAAATACAACCGCGACGGCGGATCGGTCGAAGTCAAGATTGGCGAAGCGGACGATACCGTCATGGTGTCCGTTTCCGACACCGGCATCGGCATGAGCGAAGAAGAATGCGCCAAGATCTTCAACGACTTTGTACGCATCAAAAACCGAAAAACACGCGATATTCTCGGCAGCGGTCTCGGCCTCTCCATCGTCAAGAAACTCGCGGTTGCCTATGGAGGCGACGCCACCGTGATCAGCCGTCCCGACGTCGGTAGCACGTTTACGGTCACGTTGAAAAAAGCGTTCGTGTCCGCTGAAACGACGCGGGACCGTTGAAAAGCGAACAGGGCGTAGGGGGTCAGGCGCCCGCGTCTTCGGGGTATTGCACGCCCACCAACGTGAGACCGTGCGGAGGAGCCGTATAGCCGTTATAGGGACCGCGCGAGGCAAGGCGTTCCTCGATTCGGGATTCGGGCAGATGCCCGCGCGCGATATCCACCAGGGTGCCTGTAATGTTGCGGATCATCTTGTAGAGGAATCCGCTGCCCGCAAACTCGATGCGCCAGAGATCGCGGGCATCACGGGGAGCAATCACACCGCCCGGCAGAATCTCGATGGATTCGATTTTGCGTATCGTCGAGGTGGGATCGGAACCGAGACATTGGAAACCCGCAAAATCCCGTTCGCCCACAAGGCGGGCGGCCAGTTCGGCTATGCGGGCGGGTTCAACGGTCCCCGGAACGCGCCAGGCATACCGCGCGCTGAAGGGATCCGGTTCCCGTGCAAGGCTTATTGTGTAAGCGTAGCGTTTGCCGACGGCATCGTGCCGCGCACTGAAACGGGGCGGCGCCTGCGCAATGTGTTCGATGCGAATGGAGGGACTCAAGATGCGTGACAATGAATGGCGGAGGGTTTCCAGGCCCGCCCGGCCGGGCCAGTCGCAACTGAAAACCTGGCCGAGCGCATGGACGCCCGCATCGGTTCGCGCCGCACCCTGAATCGCCACGGGCTGTCCGGCTAATCGCGACAGCGCCTCTTCGATCACACCCTGGACCGTTCGCGCATTGGCCTGTTTCTGCCAGCCGGCAAATCCGCTCCCGTCGTAGCGGACAATCGCCATGATGTGTACCGGGGATCGCGGGGGCGGCGGATTGGATGAATGTGAGTCAGATTCGGGCATGGGTGTTCGCCCCGCGTATTTCAACGATCCGAAACGAATCGAAGCAGGTGGTAGTTTTTCTTGCCTTTGCGGATCACGGCGATGCGCGTTCCGCAAAGACACTGCGGGGTAAGTTTCAAGTCCGAAGCGTCCACGCGCGTGTTGTTGACGTAGAGTCCGCCGTTGTCGATCAGGCGCCGGGCCTCGCCCTTGCTGGAGAAAACGCCGCACGAAACGAGCACATCCACCAGCAGACGGCCGGCGTCGAGTTCGCCGCGCGGGATTTCCGCCGACGGGACTTCGCTGAAGACCTCTTCCAGCGTGGCGTCGTCGAGGCCAGCGAGTTCGCCGCCGAACATGGCCTGACTCGCTCGGATGGCATTGGCCAGCGCGGTTTCGCCATGCACGAGCCGTGTCACTTCTCCGGCCAATCGGCGCTGCGCTTCGCGTTTTTCCGGTTCGCGGGCAATCTGCTCCTCGCACTCGGCAATCTCGCCGGGGGTCATGAAGGTGAAATAACGCAGCCAGCGCGGAACATCCGAGTCGGCTTGATTGATCCAGAATTGGTAAAATTTGTAGGGACTGGTCCGGGCGGCGTCGAGCCAGACATTGCCGGACTCGCTCTTGCCGAATTTCGCGCCGTCGGACTTGGTAACGAGGGGAAAAGTCAGACCGAAAGCGGGCTTGTCGCGCAGGCGCCGGATCAAATCCATGCCCGCGACGATGTTGCCCCATTGATCGCTGCCGCCGATTTGGAGGGTGCATCCGCGCGTATCGGACAAGTGCAGGAAGTCGTAGGCTTGAAGCAGGCTGTAGGAAAATTCGGTGAACGACATGCCATGTTCGCGGTCCTCGACGCGCTGGCGGACGGATTCCTTGGCCAGCATGACGTTGATGCTGAAATGCTTGCCGATATCGCGGAGGAAATCCAGCAGCGGCAACGTGCAAAGCCAGTCGCCGTTATTGACCATTTCGGCGGCATTGTCGCCGCTGAAATCGAGAAAGCGTTCCAGTTGTTTGCGGATTCCTTCAAGGTTTATCGCAACTTGTTCTTTGTCAAGGAGTTGGCGTTCCTGTGTCTTGCCGCTGGGGTCGCCGATAAGTCCGGTTCCTCCTCCGACCAGCGCGATGGGCTTGTGACCGGCGCGCTGGAAACGGGCAAGGCCGATGATGGGCAGCAGGCTGCCGATGTGGAGACTGTCGGCGGTGGGGTCGAATCCGCAGTAAAGCGTAACCCGTTCGCGATCAAGAATTTGCGACAACTCTTCATGAGTCGTCTGATGCACGAAACCCCGCCACGTCAATTCCTCGAAAAAAGCCACAATTCCATCTCCTCAACTGTTGCGCATGAATGATTCTTTCGTCCATGAATCGGGAGCGGACGGCGGGGACGCCGTCCCTTCCCCTATAAACACTGTTGCGCGTGAACGATCCTGTCGGCCTGAAAAAAAGAAAGACACCACGATCATCAACCAATGCCCTAGCATACCAAGGGTATGATTCTCCCCGCAAGGGGATTTGCCGGATTCGCCAACCCGTGGTAAAATGCCGGTGGAGAAGTGGAACCTGTCGTTCGTGTTCTCCGGTACGTGGCGTGGACATCGCGTAACCCCGATGCGCGATGTCCCGTTTCTTGGATTGCGTGGAAACCGCGCCGTGAGCGCGAGTTTTTTGAAGGGTGAAACGGGCCTGCCAAGCCAGGTTAGGCAGTTACTCTTGGGGAAGGAGTGACTTGAGGCAGATTTCTAACGGTATGCCTGACAAGCCCGTTTCCGGGAAGAATGAGGACGCGTTCCGGTGCGGAATGCGTCCTCGGCTCTTTGTGTTCAAAGACATCAGAGAGACGGGAGCAGAAGACTTATTGGCTGCAGTTACTCTTGGGGAAGGAGTGACTTGAGGTAGATTTCTCAGTGAGCGCTCCTGGCCCGTCTCTCTGAAGACCGAATTCATATTTACAATCCCACCGCCGACACTTTCATCGGCGTTTGTTTTCCGCCCGAATTATCAGGGACGATTTTCACGTGCAGCACGCCGGCATTCACGATGGGTGCGCCCGGCACGTCAATTTCGTGGGATCGCCGGTTGGGGTTGGCAAACACGCTTCCGTCAACATGGACGGAGAAAAGTTCGCGCATGGTTTCGTTATAAACATGCACATCGTAACCACACCGATCCGCATCGTCCCCGACGGGATTCCATGTAAGGCAAAACGAACTGACCGCGCGTGGCTTGCCATTCTTGGTGGTAATCACGGCAAAGACCTGCTCACCCGGCAGTTCCGCGATTTTGAGCGGCTGCACCTCGCGTGTGAAACTGTCATAGGCATCGGTGTCCGGCATGATTGCTTTTGTCCACCCGAGCACGCGGTTCGCGTCCACCGGGCGGATGGTGATGGCGCTTTGGCCGCGGGTGAAACAGGTTTGTTCGCCGGGTTTCAATTCGCCTTGTCCACCCGTGCTTTCGACTTGTAACGCGCCGGACTGGAGGGTAACGAGGGTCTGGACGCTGTCCACGCTGACTTCAAAGACGGTTCCGTAGACCGTGATGGTTCCGCTTGGGGTAAGCACCCGGAATTTTCGTTCATCCCGGCCCACGTCGAGGGCGATGCGACCGGTTTCGACGCGCACTTTCCGGTCGTCGCAGATTTGAAAGCGGGTGTTTTCATCTATCCGAAGTTGCGTCGGCCCGCGTAGCGACACCATTAGTCGGCTGTTTGGGCCTGTTTTATAAAAGGCGCCGAATTTTACGAAGTCTTTGAGCGCAACGCTTCGATGAAACAGTCCATGGCCCGCTTCACGGAAAACGGCGCCTTCCGTTTGGGTGATCATGCCGACGGCCCCATCGAAACTTTTTTCTCCCTTGGGCCACGCCGAATAGAGGAGACCGGCCAAGCAGACGAGGATGAAGACGGCGGCCATGCGCATAAAGGGCCCCAGCCATGCCCGCTTGGGCCTTGCATCGGCATTACGCCAATTGATGCCCTCAAGATTCACACGGAGCGGCTCCATTTCGGGGAGGTTTTCCATAATCCGTTGCCGGATGCTGTGGCGCAGGCGATGTTCGGAAAATCCCTCGAAAAGGAGCGCGGCGCAACGCTGGTGTTTGCGAAGAATAACGGCGCACAGGGGACATTCCTGAAAATGCTGGTCCAGAATGACGCGCTCGGAGTCGCCGAGTTCGCCATCAATCCACGCTTGGATCATGGACTCTACTTGTTTGCAGGACGCCATGCGACCGTTCCTTCATCTTCCTCATCGGTGTTTGCGAGGGCTTCGCGCAATTGCTGGCCCGCCCGCTGGAGAATCCCGCGAATTTCATCGCGCGACTCACCCGTGAACACGCTGATTTCGTCGTAACTCAACTCTTGCATGTAGCGCAGCACCACCGGCAGGCGATACCGCTCCGGCAGCGCGTCGATCGCCGCTTGAATGCGATCGAAGCGTTCGGAACGTTCAAGGTTTCCGCGGGGACCCAATCGGAGATCCGCCATGTTGGCGGTGCGCCGGTACGGCAACGGCGTTTCGGCGCTTAGACGCCTCGCGTTCTTCCGCAACCAGTTGGCAGCGGTGCGGCAGGCGATGGCCTTCAGCCATGGCCCGAACTTCGCGGCTTCCTTGAGCCACGGAAGGCTTCGGTACGCGGCCATGAAGGTTTCTTGGGCGATGTCCTCGGCGGCGCCGTAACGCCCGGCATAGTAGTATGCCGTCGCGTAAACGGCGCCTTGATAACGATCGACCAATTCGCCGTAGGCGTCGGTATCTCCTTCAAGGCACCGGAAAACCAATTGGGCATCATCCTGCAACCTGCTGTTCCTTCCCCAAGATATGGTGCCGGTTTGGTTCTGGCGCTACGATTAAACTGTCGTATAAATGTGGCGGAATGGGATGGCTTATGCGCGTTATGTTCCATATTGGAACACGCCTCCCCAATTGGGCTGTTATAGGCTGAATAAGGCCACGATCAGAATCGCGATGCCGATGGCCGTTTTGGCGAAAACGCCTCCAATTCGTCCGAGGGCCGCCCCGAAGCCTGTTCGCAGCGAATCGTGCGGGGTTTTGTTGACGATCAGCAATTCAAACAGGGCCGCTCCCGCAAACGCGCCGAGGACGGCGCCCGCCAAGGTTCCGACAAGGGGAAACCACGGTGTCCCAACGACGGCCCCCGCAATACACCCCAGCAACGAAGCGAAAGCGGCTCCGCGTCCTCCGCCAAATCGCGACGCCCCGTAGCCGGCGGCCAGCATTTCAAGCAATTCGCCCAAGGCGGCCAGGATCGCCATGATCAGAAGGGCGCCGAATCCGAAACGTTCGAATCCTGAAATTGCCCAAGCGGCGGCAATGGTCCCGAGAATAACCCAATTGCCAAAGAGGCCGACAAGATTCAATGCCAGCCCCACGGTTATTCCCAAGGCGAAGAGTGTCCAAGCAATGATTGTCATGATGGGGTAAGTTTACATGGAAGGACGCGGATTTTCTACATGGATGGACGAAGTGGACAGGGTTTTATGAGGGTTTTTCGATTCCGCGTCCAAGGACAGAGACGTGAAAACCGGCTTCGGCCCATTCGGCATGGTCTAGGAAATTGCGGGTATCGAACAGGACGCGCCGGCGCATGAGTTTGGCCGCCTGGCGCGGGTTGATGTATTTGAACTCGTCATGGTCGGTAAGGACGACCGCGCAGTCGGCATCCTTGAAGCATTCCTCGATGCCGACGAGTTCGGCGGGGCCGGATTTGACATGGGGATCATAGACGGCCACATGGACGCCTTCTTGTTGGAGCAGGTCCATCACGTGGATGGCGGGGCTTTCGCGGCAGTCGTCCACATTGCCCTTGAAAGCCACACCGAGGGCGGCGACTTTGGCGCCGGCATTGGAGCCGATCAACATGCGGATTGTTCGGACGACGTGTCCGGGCATCGCATCGTTACGTTCGCGGGCGAGCCGGATGATCTTCGCCTCGTCGGGAAAACGTTCGACAAGGAACCACGGATCCACGCTGATGCAGTGCCCGCCGACACCCGGCCCGGCTTTGTGCAGATTGACGCGCGGGTGCCGGTTGGCCAGTCGAGCGACTTCCCCGAAATCAATGCCGAGCGACTCGCAGAGGAGCGCCGTTTCGTTGGCCAAGGCGATATTGACGTCGCGGAAGGTGTTTTCGATGACCTTGACCATTTCCGCAGTGGTAATGTCGGCCAGGAAAATTTCGCCGGTGACGAACGAGGCGTACAATTCGCGGGCGCGCTGGGCGCATGCGGGGGTGTAGCCGCCGATGACGCGGTCGTTGCTGACGAGTTCGTGCAGGATTCGGCCGGGAAGCACGCGTTCGGGACAATGCGCGAAGTTGAAATCCCGGCCCGCCTTGAGTCCGGTTTTTTCGAGGATCGGACGGAGAAGGTCGCGGCTTGTGCCGGGGGGCGAGGTGGATTCGAGGATGACGAGGCAGCCGGGGCGGAGAACCGGCACGATGGCCTCCGCCGCCTCGCAAACGTAACGCATGTCGGCGCGTTTGTCTTCGAGTAGCGGGGTCGGCACGGCGAGAATGAAGGTGTCCGCCGGTTCGGGAACAAGCGCCGCGCGCAGATTTCCGGAATTGATGGCGGCGCGGACGACGGTGTGCAGGCCGGGTTCCTCGATGTGGATGTTGCCGCTGTTGACGGTTTCGACGACCTTGGCGCCGACATCCACGCCGAGGACTTTGAATCCATTGGTGGCGAACATGCTGGCCGTCGGCAGGCCGATATAGCCCAGTCCCATGACGCAAATCGTTTTCATCGGGTCGAAACTCCGTGTGTTATTCTGATGTTTGCAATGCAGCCAAATGGTCCGCGATACGTTTCGCGGCGAGTCCGTCGCCGTAAGGGTTCGCGGCCTTGGCCATTTTAGCATAGGCGGCGGGATCGTCGAGAAGCCGTTGAGTTTCGCCGCGAATGCGATCGTAGGAGGCGCCGACGAGCATGGCGGTTCCCGCTTCGACCGCTTCGGGGCGTTCGGTCACTTCGCGCATGACGAGGACCGGTTTTCCGAGGGCCGGCGCTTCCTCCTGGATGCCGCCGGAATCGGTCAGCACAATGTGGGCCTTTTTGAGCAGATGCACAAAAGGCCGGTATTCGAGCGGATGGATAAGATGGACGCGATCCTGTCCCGCCAACACCGCGTCCACGGCACGGCGGACGTTGGGATTCGGATGGACGGGGTAGACGATTTCGACATCCGGGTTGTCGCGCGCGAGGTCGCGCATGGCGGCGCACATTTGGCGGAACGGTTCCCCGAAACTTTCACGCCGGTGGGCCGTCACGAGGATGAGACGGCGGTCGCGGCCCGCGCGTTCGAGCAGCGGATCGGCAAAGGCATAGGGTCGCGCGGCGACTTCGAGCAGGGCGTCAATGACGGTGTTTCCCGTGACAACGATGTGATCCGGGGGAATGTTTTCGCGCAGGAGATTTTCGCGCGCAAGAGCCGTGGGCGCGTAGTGGTAGTCGCAAAGGTCATCGCCGAGGCGGCGGTTCATTTCTTCGGGATAGGGGCGATGCTTGTCGTGGGTGCGCAATCCGGCTTCCACATGGCCGACGGGGGTTTTCGTGTAATACGCGGCGAGGGCCGTGGCGAAGGAGGTTGTCGTGTCGCCGTGAACCAGAACAACGTCCGGACGCGATTCTTCCAGAATGCGGGTCATGCCGCATAGGACCATGCTTGTGATTTCGGCCAAGGTCTGGTTGGGTTTCATGACGTTCAGATCGTGGGCGACGGGCAATTCGAAGACTTCGATAACCTGATCGAGCAGTTCGCGGTGCTGGGCGGTGAGGCAGACGGCGGGCTCGAAGAGAGCGGGGCGCGCCGCCAATGCTTTGTAGACCGGCGCCATCTTGATGGCTTCGGGGCGCGTGCCCATGACAACCAGAACTTTCACGATACCTCCTCTTCTGGGAAATAAGGCCATTATCGGGGGTACGATACATGAGCGGATGCCGGGCAATCCAGCGCGGGCAAGCGGGAGGCGCTATCACTTTGGCAAGGGCGCCAACTGCCATTCGTCCCAGATCACGGTAAAGGGGAAAGCGTCGTCCGAAAGGGCGGCGGAGGCATGGGTAGCCAAAATAATGCCAAGGTTTTCACCCGGGGGCGTCTCGAAGACCCCGTAGAGATCTTGAAAGCCTGCTCCCGGAAAGACGGCGATTACGCCCGATGTAATGGGCGTGACGGAGGTGTAACCGTCGGGATGCGGCAGGATCTGCCAAATGGAAATGACCGCCAATCCGTTGCTGGACAGGTTCATGGCTCTTACGCGGAGGCCGAATTTGGTTTTCGGCTTCATGCCGCCAATGCCGACGTAGAACATTTCCGGGAGCGCGCCGCCGGCATCCTTGCGTTCCCACGTCTGTCGCACGGCGTAGCGTCCCTTGGCGACCTGCTTTTCCTCGCGTTCGATGCGCGACGAACGCACGGCATTGTTGAATCCGACCGGTGTCTTCTCGTCTTTCCACTGTTCGAATCCGCCGTCGCCGAGAATAGAGTGGCGGGCCACCAGCGCCTTTCCGAGATACGCCGGAATCATTCCGGGTTTCAATGTCTGATAACGCTGGGCATCGTCCCGGTTGGATGGCAAGGTCAGGGTCATCAGAAACGGCAACGTCGTGATGTCATCAATCCGAGCCATCGAAATCAGCCGGATATTGGGGTCGGAACTGACGCAGAGTCCCATGAATTCGCGGCGCCCCCACAAATCCGTCGGGCAGGCGTCGAATACCGGAAAAAAGAAACTCAGCGGGGCCTTTTCGGTTGCGCCCATGATGTCCACTTGTTCAAAGGCCTTGCTGTAATCGTTGAAGTCCGCCACGGCCGTGTATTGGGGTGAAATGAAGGTCCGGATTCCGTTTCCCGCGAAATCGGCGCGGACGTATGCGGATCGCAGACAGCGTTTGTCCGCGGGAAGGCCGTCGAAGAGATCGGGGAAGCGATACAGGTCCACGCCGGCGCCCGGCGTCCTGTTTTTCAGGTGCGTGATGGGCAAGGGTGTTCGTGCCGCTTCGTCGTAACGGCGGAAGAGTTCGCCGAGGTGTCGCTTCTGATACCCGCGCACTGCCAGCAGGGGGATGATCGTCAGCCACAGGGCCAGTCCGGCCAAGACGGCCGACCGGGCCGCCGCGTCAATCCATGCGCGATCGCGCCACGCCGCCATGAGTTTTGCCCGAAAGGCGGGCCTTGTCGCATGAACGGCAAGTAAAAGACTCCGTTCGACGATCACGCCCAGTCCCATGACCGGTATGAAGGCCAGATGAAAGGTGTGGCGGGGATCGAATTGAAGGCTCGAATAGGCGCCGAGATAGAACAGAAAGAGCAGGGCCGTAATCCCCGCCCGGAAATGACGGATGGTCACGAGCAGTATCATGAGGGCGACATAGCATGGTCCGAAGGCGCGCAAGTGCATCAGGAGAGGCAGCAGCCACGGCAGGATGTTTTCGGTGTAGCCGGCCGGCAGCGGGCGGGCAAAGGCGCCGGTTTGGAGCGGGGCATACTGCGCGATGCGCAAGGTGGCGGCCAGCGCCCGCATCACGACATCCGCCGGAAAATGGCGCACATAGGCGGCAAGGTAGGCGCGGCAGGCTTTTGTGCAATCCTCGTTGCAATAGGGGATGTTGCGTTTGATGCCTTGGACCCGGTAGGCGTAGTCAACGGCCGTATCGTAGGTCAACGCATCGTTATATAATCCGATCAGGCGGTACGACGTGTTGCCGACGCCCAGGTAATCGTCGAAAACCGGCGCGAGACCCTCCATGATGTGCAGCGGCTGAACGTCCTGCTCGCCCGTTACGCTCCGTAAAACCGGCCATGCGGGCACGGCAAATCCCAGGAGCATGAGTCCGAGCGCCGCCAGGCGCAGGCGAAGATGCTTGCGGATCCCGCAGGGCAAACCGGCCAGAATCACGGCCATCGCGACGAGCAGCATCAGGATTAGATCGAACCGGAATCCGAGTCCGAATCCGATGTCCAGCCCAAGCAGCGTCGAGAATAACAGAAGCCGTTTGCGGTTCAACGGCCGCGTGGCCATGTAGCCCATGATGGCGAGGGCCGCCATGATGAAGGGGGCTTTGCCGTAATCGCGAATGTTGGGCGCATAACTCAGATGACTGGGCAATATGACGAACAACGCGATGCAGAGCGACGCGGCGGTCCGGCCCAGCGCAAGGCGGAACAGCGAATAGGCCGCAACGGCGCAGAGTCCGAACATCAGCGCGATGGGCAGGGCCAGCGCGCTCCAGCGGACGCCGAAGATTTTCCATGCGGCCGCGACGCTGTAAAAGAGGTAACAATGGAGGCGGTGGAATGCGCCCACGGGCGTTGTGCGAAGCGTTTTGGGGATATCTTCCGGATTCAGCGAGGCGCGTTCGAGGGCGAGGAATTCGCGAAACGCTTTCGTTTCCGGGGATTCGGCCCACTCTTTCGTTTCGAGGTTGGGAGCGACGAACCCGCGGCCCAAGGCCCACATCGCGGACGGGCCGAACCAATCCGCCGTGGAACCGGCCGGCAACGCGCCGAGCGCAAAGAAATACCATGCGCCGCCGCAGGCCGCCAGCAGAAAAACGCATGCCACAATCGTCGTCTCGCGCCGCTTCAGCGGAATCGCCAATCGCATGAATACACCTTCTGTCGCCTCGCGAGACCCTTTCCCGGCATCGCTTTGTGCGCCCATTCATCGAACAGGCGGAGCCTATATAACGAAATGCGCCCCCGTAAGCAAATTTATCGCGCGGCAGTGATTTCCAATTCTTTTCCGTTGCGAACGAGTGTCTGGATTGCGTTTTTGTCGCCGAAAAGCACGCGGGCCTTCCCGGCTTCCAGGGCGATTTCGATGAACCCGGTTTGATCGCGCAGCGCCAATTCAACGTTATCTGTTTTGAGACGGCTTCCCTGGCAAAGGACGATGCATTCGCAGCCGTCCGCCCCATGCGTTATATGTGCCAGGGCGGCGATTGCCTCCGCGTTGATGTCGGGGATTTTCATTTCTTTACCCGCTTCGTTGCCCGCGACCATGCAGAGGTCGCGTCGTCCGTCGGTGCATTCAATGGCCAGCGCGACGCTTTCGGGGGCGGGGACGCCATCGAGGCCATATACCGGCGCGCGCCGGATGCCCGCTATTTTCGAGGCGCCTTCATAGGGTTCGACGACGGCTACGAAGGTCGAAGCGAGCGGCGCGCCGTCGGACGCGGCGCGGCGGGTCATGACACAGGGGATGTACATTCCGCCTTCGCCGCCGAACTGGGCGACGTCAATCCATGCTTCGGCCAAGGAAGCCGATGCACCCTCGGTGAGATCGGTGTACCGAAGATGGACCGGGCGCGGGGTGGAAAAATACGTGTAGTAATCCTCGATGGCCCAGTCCACCGACCAGCCGGGATCGGGCGCGTCGTCGCGCCGGAAGCGGCGCATTTCGGTGGCGAACCCGTAATCGTCCGTGTCCTTGAGCGCAAGCCCCATCGTTTCGACGGTTCCGAAGAAGGCATGCGTGAATTTTGCATGATCCCGGCCTCCGGCGACCTGGAACACGTCCACGACATAGGAGTCCTCGTCGTCGAGATCAATCATGGCGATGAGGCGATCGTAGCGTCCGCCGTCAATCATGGCCGGATCGGATGCGTGGATTGCCCGGAAGCGGCGCCCGTCGGCCCAGAGGGTCGTTGTTCCGCTGTTGACCCGTTGCTGATCGTGTCCGTCCACGACGACCGTGTTATGCGCGGCGGTTTTGGTGTACCAGACGGCTTTCGGCGCGCTCCAGCCGCCGTACCCGACGGGGGGGTAGCCGAATTCGGGGAACAGGTCGAGTCCCTTCGCAAACAGGCCGATATTCATGCCGTCGGCGTGGCTATGGCGTTCACCGGCATCGTAGTCCATCCACACCGCGCGGGCCCGATCGCCGGTTCCCGAACGGAGAATGGCGAGCCGCCATTGTTGCTTGTTTACGGATCCGATGACGGGCCGCGCGCCTTCCCTGTCAATGACGTTCTGGATGTCTTTTTGGAAAGCGGCGGGGGCGTCGGCAAAAAGATCGTGGGGAAGATCCGCCACGCTGTCTCCGTTTTCGCGGTAAATGATTTGGGCAAAGGCGGGATCGCGCGTCAATTCGTAAAGGCGCCGGAAAAAGGTGAAGGCCGAAGGGCCGGCGCCCGGATTCTTGCTGAATGTCGCGCCCGCGTAAGACACACAGCGCTGGCCGAATCCGCCGCTGTCGCCGATTTGCGGATAGTAGGCGTCGAGGCACATCGTCTCGATGTGGAAACGGTACATGGCGTGCAGCGAGGGATGGCGATCATATATGGCCTTCAAAAAGTCCGGCTCGATGCGCGCGAATTGTTCGAGCAATTCGGCCATGGCGCGCGGCGCGATGGTGGAGTAGCCCGCAAGCCCTTTTTCGCCGCTGAGTCCATCCACGGACGTCGCCTTGTCGAGAATGGCGTCGAGGAGGCCCATGATTTCTTCGCGGTTGCCCGGCCATTCGAGGACGGTCTTGATGATGAGCATGGTGCGGTCGGTCGTCGGGTAATTCGATTCGATGCGTTCGCGGTGGGCGAGCGTGTCGCGAAAGATGCGATCCTCGATGTTGCGCTGGATGTCTGCCCAGGTCTTTTTCGGGTTTTCGAGTTTGTGTGTGGCGGCTTTTGAGGCCAGAAACGCGGTCAATTCGCTTTCCCGCCCACGGGCCGCCTCGAACACGCGATCGTAGGCGAGGGCAAGTTGCCGCACTTCCTCGCATGCGTCGTGCCATGTCGAGACCTGTCCGCGCACGGGACCGGCGCGTTCCTCGTAAACGTGCCCCTGCGTGCTGAAATCAAATGCGGGGAAGAGGTCCGCAATGCGGTCGAGCAGGACAATCGTCTTATGCGCGCAGATCGGATCGCCGGTCGCCAGGTACGCCTCGCTCAAACATTGCGCGCCCGAAACGATCCGCTGTTTCCATTGTCCGTATAGGAGATAGGCCCCGATGAACCGCCAGCGTCGGCCTTCCGAATCCAGATAACCTTCGCCGTCGTCAACGCCGAAGGAACGGAGCGGATCGTCCGGGCCGGGGTGTTCGGCGTTGAACAGGAGCGATCGGTCGGCCTTGGCCGGCTGGAAGACGCCCTGTTCGTCCAGTCCGCTGCGATAGAAGGCCGTGAAATCGTTTTTGGGAAAGAATTCGCCGCAGTGGGGACATTGCACTTTCCATGGGTGATCCCATGCGGCGATTTTCCATGTGTACATCTTGACGTCTTTCTTGCAGGACGGGCAAAATCCATCGGACCAGACCATCCATGAACGCGAAATCGCCGGGCCGAACATGAAATCCCAGAGTTCGTCGTCGGATGTGTTCATCCATCGCGCCGCGCCGTCCGCAAGATTTTTCTGAATGGCCGCCGCCCATGGAAACTCCGCCACGTTGGCTTTAGCCTTTCGGGCCAAGTCGGTCGGGAACAAGACGGATTGCTTTTTGGCCAACAAAGGATCCTGCGCGGCAGCCGTTGCGGCCAGGAGCAATACAAGCCCCGCGGAGATCGGCACGGTCAGGAGCGATGGTTGGATTTCCATGGGTTCTTCCTTATTTCACATTTGCCGGGCCTATTTTATCGGAAATGCCGGAGTCTTTCATGGCCGGAAATGTTTTCGCGCCGGCGGACCCTGGCAAGCGCGCCGTTCGCCTTTGCTTTCGGGCCGCAAAGGTGCTAGAGTACGCCTTTATTTCCATTGGTTTCCGGCGTCATGCCATACGTGTTTCCGCGCGACGTCGAACAAGGAGAAGTAACAGATGCCGACATACAGTTATCAGTGTAAAAAATGCGGGCATGTGCAGGACCTGTTTCATGCCATCAGCGCCAATCCGCGGGTGAAATGCGAGGCATGCGGGGGCGCCTGCAAACGCCTTCTGGGAACGGGCGCGGGGATTATTTTCAAGGGTTCTGGCTTTTACCAGACGGATTACAAGAAGGACGGGAAAAAGGCCGCATCTCCGGCGGAGGGAAAGGGCGAAACCAAGTCCGAAGCCAAGAGCGAGTCCAAGGCCGAAACGAAAACGGAAACAAAACCGGCCGCGAAAGCTTCGGGAGCCGCAAAGGAATGACCGCAAGGGCGTGCGCATGGCGCATGTCCAAGTATCGGAAGAGTCTGACGCAGGAGAAGGATTGATGAACACGGACGAAATCAGGCAGTTGAACGACAAACACATCATCAACACGTACGGCGCGCGCAAACTGGCGCTGGTGCGCGGAGAGGGTATGAAATTATGGGATGCGGACGGTCGCGAATACTTGGATTTTTTTGCCGGCATCGCGGTCACGAATTTGGGTCATTGCCACCCGGCCGTGACGGAAGCCATCTGCGCGCAGGCGCGTAAGCTTGTCCACGTTTCAAACCTATATTATATCGAGCCGCAGGTTGAACTGGCGGAATTGCTGTGCCGGCACTCGTTCGCGGATCGTTGGTTTTTCTGCAACGGCGGGGCGGAGGCCAACGAGGCGGCATTGAAAATCGCGCGGCGGTATTGGGCGGAAAAAGGCACGCCGAAACCCGTGCTGCTTTCGGCGCATCAATCCTTCCACGGGCGGACCCTCGCCACCATCACGGCGACGGGCCAGCCGAAGTATCAAAAGGGTTTCGAGCCGCTTGTGCCCGGCATTGTGCATATTCCGTTCAATGACGTTTCCGCGCTGGAGGCCGCGATTACACCGGAAGTGGGCGCTGTCATTCTTGAACCGATCCAGGGCGAGGGTGGTGTATGTGTGCCGTCGCCGGATTATCTCGCGAAAGTTCGCGCGGTATGTTCGGCCAAGAACGTGTTACTGATTTTCGACGAAGTCCAAACGGGTCTTGGGCGCACGGGGAAACTTTTTGCGCACGAACATTATAGCGTTACGCCGGACATCATGACGCTTGCGAAGGGTCTTGGCAACGGGGTTCCCATCGGCGCGATGGGCTGCACGGAGGAAGTGGCATCGGGGTTCGCTCCGGGATCCCATGCCTGCACGTTTGGCGGCAATCCGCTGAGCACGGCGGCGGCGGTGGCCACGATCAAGGCGTTGACCGCGCCCGGATTCATCGAAGGCGCAAAGCAGACGGGGGATTATTTCTTTGGGAAACTCAACGCACTGGCCGTCCGGTATCCCCAAATCGTGGACGTGCGCGGGAAAGGTCTCATGATCGGCGTCGAAATGCGCGATCCCGTGGCGCCGGTCATCGAAAAACTGATCGATGCGGGCATCGTGTGCGGTCCCGCGGGACCGAACGTGCTCCGGTTCATCCCCCCGCTTATCGTGACGGCCGCGGAAATTGACAAGGTCGTGACCATTCTCGACGGCATTCTGGGAGGTGCGTGATCATGCGGGATTTTCTTTCGCTGGCGGATTTGGACCGTGCGTCCATTTTGGGATTGATTGATCTTGCGGACGAGTTGAAACAGAGACAGCGCCGCCATGAACCCTACCGTCCGTTGGAAGGCAAGACGTTGGCCATGATCTTCGAGAAGCCGAGCCTTCGCACGCGGGTCACGTTTGAGATCGGCATCTTTCAACTGGGAGGCTACGGCCTTTTCTATCAGACACGGCTGGGCGAACGGGAAAGCGTGCCGGATGTGGCGCGGAATCTTGAACGATGGGTGGATGGCATCATGGCGCGAACGTACAGCCATCAGGTGCTTGTGGAACTTGCCGAGTATTCGTCCGTTCCGGTAATCAATGCGCTCAGCGACCGGGAGCATCCCTGCCAGATTCTGGCGGACGCCCAGGCATTGCGCGAGCACAAGGGTAAATTTGACGGCCTCAAGGTGGCCTTCGTGGGCGATGGCAACAATGTTTTTGCGTCATGGGCGCACTTTGCCGCGCGGATTCCGATTCATCTGACGCTTACCTGTCCGGAAGGCTACGAGCCGGATCCGGAAATTCTGGCCTTTGCGCAGCGCGAAACCAATGGATCTGTCATGGTCACGCACGACTTGGCCGAAGGCGTCGGAAACGCCGATGCGGTGTATACCGACGTGTGGGCGAGCATGGGCCAAGAAGACGAGGCCGAGGCGCGCGCGGCCGTTTTCGCGCCGTACCAGGTCAATGCGAAGTGCATGGCGCTTGCGAAACCGGATGCGGTGTTCATGCATTGCCTACCGGCTCATCGCGGCTACGAGGTCACGGATGAGGTCATTGACAGCCGGCAATCCATTGTATTCGATGAGGCGGAAAACCGCCTGCATGCGCAGAAAGCCATTATGGTGTCGTTGATGAAATAGGCTGAAGGCAGAAGACGATAGGTGATAGAATTGGGTTGGCATGGTCGTCTGTTGTATCCATGGAGCCATCCCGTTCATCGGATAGTGGCGAAATTCCCAGAAAAAAGCGAGGATGCAAAGCATGGCAAGCGAGGTGAAGAAAATCGTGTTGGCGTATTCGGGGGGATTGGACACGTCGGTCATCCTGAAGTGGCTCCAAGAAACCTACAAGGCGGACGTGGTCGCCTATATCGCCGATGTCGGCCAAGGCGAAGAGACGGAACCCGCACGGCAGAAAGCCGTCGCCACGGGCGCTTGCGCCGTTTACGTTGACGATGCGCGCGAGGAATTCGCCCGCGATTTCGTCTTTCCCACCATTCGCGCCAACGCCATTTACGAGGGTACGTACATGCTCGGCACGAGCGTGGCCCGGCCGTTGATCGCCAAGGGACAGATCGAAATCTACCGCAAGGAAAAGGCCGATGCCGTTTCGCACGGCGCGACGGGCAAGGGAAACGATCAGGTCCGGTTTGAACTGACGTATTTTGCGCACGAACCGAACGTGCGCATCATCGCGCCCTGGCGGGATCCGAAGTGGGATCTTACCAGCCGGACGAAGATGATGGAGTATGCGCAGAAACACGGGATCGCCGTTCCGACGACGGTCAAGAAGCCGTATTCCTCGGATCGCAATCTGTTGCACATCTCGTTCGAGGGCGGCATTCTCGAGGATCCTTGGGCCGAGCCGCCCGAGGATATGTTTGTGTTGTCTGTGGATCCGCGCAAGGCGCCCGATATCCCCACCTATGTCGAGATTGATTTCGAGGAAGGCACGCCGGTCGCCGTTGACGGCTGCCGCCTTTCTCCCGCCGCGCTAATGGCGCGGGTCAACGAACTCGGCGGCGCCAACGGCGTGGGCCGGGTGGACATGGTCGAGAATCGTTTTGTCGGCATGAAATCGCGCGGTGTGTACGAAACGCCCGGCGGCGCCATTTTGCACAAGGCCCACCGCGCCGTCGAATCCATCACCATGGATCGCGAAGTCATGCTGGCGCGCGATCAACTGTCGCCCAAGATTGCCCAACTCATTTATAATGGCTTCTGGTATTCGCCGGAAATGTCGCTCATGATGAGTTTTGTTGACAAAACGCAGGAGAACGTGACCGGCACCGCGCGCGTGCGCCTTTACAAGGGTAATTGCGACGTGGTGGGCCGCCGCGCGCCGAAGTCGCTGTATGACGAGAAGATAACGACGTTCGAGGAAGACGAGGGCGTGTACCAGCAGGCGGACGCCGGCGCGTTTATACGGTTGAACGCGCTCCGTTTGCGGGTCAGAAAGAACGCAGGGCTTTTTTAAACGTCACAATCGGCCGGTTCCTTTTCCCGTTCGTTTAGAATTATCCAGCGAGGGTGATGGCTGTGCTCAGTCGCATTTTGCAGTCCCTTTTCGGCACGAGCAGCGACCGTGAAGTGAAGCGGATGATGCCGGTGCTTCAGGCGGTCCGCGATCGCGAATCCGTTTATGCGCGCATGACGAACGACGAGTTGCGCGCACAGACGACGAAATTCAAGGAACGTCTGTCGCAAGTCCGCGAAGAATATCGCCGCGCCCATCCCATCGGCACCATGGAGGCCGACGAATATCTCAAGGCGCTCATGAAACACTTGGCGCCGGAACTCGAGGCCATTTTGCCGGACGCCTTTGCGGTGGTTCGCGAGGCCGCGAAACGCGTGGTGGGATTGCGTCCGTTCGACGTGCAAGTGATTGGCGGGATCGTGCTTCACCGCAGCGGCATTGCGGAAATGGTCACGGGGGAAGGCAAGACGCTCGTGGCGACCATGCCGGTGTATTTGAACGCGTTGACGGGCGACGGGGTGCATATCGTGACGGTGAACGATTACCTTGCCCGCCGCGACAGTGAATGGATGGGTCCGATCTTCAAGTTTCTCGGCCTGACGGTGGGACTTATTCAGCACGACATGTCCACGGCGGAACGCCAGGTCGGATACCGGGCGGATGTCACCTATGGCACGAACAACGAGTTTGGATTCGACTATCTTCGCGACAACATGGCGTTGCGGCCTGAAATGCGCGTGCAACGCCTGCTCAATTACGCCATTGTGGACGAGGTGGACTCGATTCTGATTGACGAGGCGCGGACGCCGTTGATTATCTCGGGTCGCCCGGAAAAAAGCACGGACCTGTATTACAAGGTGGACGACGTTGTCCGCCAGCTTAGGCCCGGCAAGCATTTTGAATTGGAGGAAAAGGGCCACCACGTCCTGCTCAACGAAGAGGGCATGGAAATGGCCGAGCGGTTGCTGGGCGTCCAGGACTTGTACGTGGACGATGCGCTCGGCATTGTCCACATGATCGAGCAGTCCATCCGCGCCCACCATTTTTTCAAGCGCGACAAGGAATACATGATTCAGAACGGGGAAGTCCTGATCGTGGATGAGTTCACGGGCCGCGCGATGGAAGGCCGGCGCTGGTCGGACGGCCTGCATCAGGCCATCGAGGCGAAAGAGCGGGTGTCGGTTCAGTTCGAGTCGCAGACAGTCGCGACGATTACCTATCAGAATTATTTTCGGTTGTACAACAAACTGGCGGGCATGACGGGCACCGCGGCCACCGAAGCGGGCGAATTTCACCAAATCTACGGCCTCGAAGTCGTTCAGATACCGACGAATCTGCCGCTCATCCGGGAGGATATGACCGATCTCGTGTTTGCGACGGAAATGGGCAAGTTCCGGCATGTCGTAAACGAGATTTGCCAGATTCACAGCCGGGGCCGACCGGTGCTGGTGGGTACGGTGTCCATCGAAAAGTCGGAATTGCTGGCCGGGATGCTCGAAGAGCGCGGGGTAAAAGAATATCAAGTTCTGAACGCGAAATATCACGAGCGCGAGGCCTCGATTATCGCGAACGCCGGCAAACCGGGCGCTATTACCATCGCGACCAACATGGCGGGCCGCGGCACGGACATCAAACTAGCCGAAGGCGTGCGCGAACTGGGCGGACTCGCCATCGTGGGCACCGAACGGCATGAATCGCGCCGCATAGACAACCAGTTACGCGGGCGGTGCGGGCGGCAGGGCGATCCGGGAACGACGCGCTTTTATGTGAGCCTCGAGGACGAGGTTGCGCGGCTTTTCGGCGGCGACAAAGTCAAGAAGATGCTCGACTGGTTCGGCAGCAACGAGATGGACGACGAACCGCTCAACCAGCGGATGGTCACGCGCACGATCGAACGCGCGCAACGACAGGTCGAGGAGTATAACTTCGAGATCCGCAAACATCTGCTTGAATATGACATGGTCATGGACAAACAACGTCGCATCATCTACAAAATGCGGCGGGATGTGCTCGAAGACCGCGACGTGACGCAGCAGATTCACGACATGTTCGAAAACGTCATCGGGGACATTGTCGCCGAATACGCTCCGGAGGATGTGCAGCCCGACGAATGGGACTTGGAAGGACTGGCCACGGCATTCCGAAAATTTTTCGGATTTGAGCCGGATATCACGGGCGGCAATGCCGAGGACCCCGCGCCGTTGGCCGAAAGCCTGCTCAAACAGGCCATTGACGAGTACCTCCGGCGCGAGGATCTCATCGCGGAGGAAATCCGGCACGCATTCCACGAGCAGATTGGCGGCGACGACTCGTATGTGGATTTCAAGAAATTGGCGCGCAAGCGTGTCCACGATCTTGAAATGATGGCGTTGTTGCGGGCGGTGGACGACAAGTGGATCGATCACTTGTATTCGATGGACTATCTGCGTGAATCCGTCCGGCTGCGGGCCTACGGGCAAAAGGATCCGTTGATCGAATACAAGACGGAGGGGTACGAGATTTTCCAGGCCATGATGAAATCCATTGAGGAGAATGTCACACAAACCCTGTTCCGTCTGACTGATCCGGAGGTTCGTCGGACGCGTCAGATACAGGCGCGGCGGGGCATGTTGACGGCGAAGAGCGATCCGTTTGCGCAATTGTCGCAATACAGTTACGTTGCGGCGGACAAGGAACAGGACCGCAGTTTCGCGTCGTACGATACAAGCCGTTTCGCGCTGGCCGGCCAGCCGTCGGAGGCGCAGGGCGCCGCGCCGGGCGAATCCGCTCCGAAACCCAAGCCGCGTCCGATCCGGGTTGGCCCGAAAATCAATCCGAACGACAAATGCCCTTGCGGCAGCGGAAAGAAGTATAAAAAGTGTTGCGGCGCCCAAAGCGACAATTGATTTCCGCGGCTATCGTGACGTTTTGGTGCGTCATGATGGCCGCGTTGTTTTACCGGGAAGGCTCCCTGCCGTTCCTTGGTTCGAAGCCCGCATCCCTGCCGACTCGCGTGCTACGCCCCAGTTCAACGTGGATGGGAGTGTATTCGGGCGAGACGCGCGTGGGGTTCGTCAATATCAACACGACGCCCGACACGCGCGACGGCCATATCGGCGTCGCCTTTTCGAGCACGGCGCGTTTGCATCTCAATCTTCTGGCGACGCCGCTCGACCTTTTCATTTCAGGCGTGGCGTGGATTCCGCAGGATGGCGGCAAGGCGGAGTTCGATTTCAAAGTTCGTTCGGGCGAGCACACCATGCGTGTTTCCGCGACAGTTGCCAATGGCCTGCTCGACGCACAAATACTTACCGGGGGGGAGGCGATCCCGTTCCAGTTTCCCGTGGGCAAGGATCTGTTGTTGTCGGGCGTCATGGGGACGACCACGTTGAACGTGCCGTTGCTGCGCGTGGGGGAGGAGGTCGTGATAGACGCCTTTGATCCGATGACGTTTTCGGTGGGCAAGGCGCGGGTGAAATGCGTCGGCGGAAACGATCAAAGCCGCGCGGGCGCGTCCGTGCGGACCAAAATCGTCGAAACGTCCACGAACGGCCTGACATCCAAGGCGTGGATTGACGACAACGAGGAGATTGTTCGTGCGGAAACGCCTTTGGGCTTCACGTTGCGGCGCATCTCGCCGCAGGAAGCGCTGGCGCCGGCCGGTGAAACGCCGCCCTCGGATTTGCTTCGAACGGTGGCGGTTCGTCCCGAGGGAATGAAACCATTCCGTGGCGCGAAACGGATGACCGTGCGGGTGTCGGGCGTGCCGGAGACGAATTATCCGCCCGTGGACGACGTGCAAACGGCCAATGGCGCGGAATACACGATTGCAAGCCCACCGGAGCCGCTGGACATGCCTTCGGGCGGCCCATTGGACGAGACATTGAAAGCGAGTCTGGCGGGCGATGCGTTCATCCAATCGGAACATCCACGGGTGAAGGGACTGGCCGGAAAAATTGTCGGGGATGAAAAAGATCCCTGGCGGCAGGCGAAACGCATCTACGACTGGGTCCACGAGAACATTCGCAAGACGGTGGTGTTGAGCGTGCCGTCCGCGCTCGAAACGCTGGAAACGCGCGAGGGCGACTGCAACGAGCACGCCGTGCTGTTTGCGGCATTGGCCCGCGCGTCGGGGATTCCGACGCGCGTGGCGATCGGGCTGGCGTGGAGTGACGAACTGGACGGTTTTTATTACCATGCATGGCCGGAAGTCCACGCGGGGCGCTGGATTCCGATGGATCCGACGCTGGGCCAGCCCATAGCCGATGCGACGCACGTCAAATTGTTGAACGGCAATATTGAAACGTGGCCGCAACTTCTGCCGTATATCGGCCAGTTGCGCATGGACATTGTGAGCATCGAATAGGACGCGCCCATGATCTTGACGGAAAACCTGACCAAACGATTCGGCGGCAAGGCGGCGGTGGATTGCCTGAACCTACGGATTCCACCCGGCGAATTCTTCTGCTTTCTGGGGCCCAACGGTGCGGGGAAAACGACGACGATCAAAATGCTGACGGGACTGTTGCATCCCTCGGAAGGACGGGCCGTTATCGGGGGGTACGACATCCAGCAGGACCCCGTGGAGGCGAAGCGCGTGATTGGGTACGTGCCCGACAGCCCGTTCCTGTACGAAAAATTGACGGGGCGCGAATTCATGCGATTTGTCGCGGGGCTGTACCGTTTGCCCGATTCGCATGTGATGAAACAGGGCGAACACCTGCTCGAACTTTTCGGCATCCGGCACGTCGGCGATGAACTGATCGAAGATTACAGTCACGGCATGCGGCAGAAACTTTCCTTCGCATCATGCTTCCTGCACGAGCCGAAAGTCGTCGTCGTGGACGAGCCGTGGGTGGGGCTCGATCCGAAGAATATACGCTTCGTCAAGGATTATTTGCGCGAGAAGACACGGGAAGGCGTCACGGTGTTTATGTCCACGCACACGCTGAGCATCGCCGAAGAGGTGGCCGATCGCATCGGCATCATCCACAATGGCCGCCTGCTGCACCTGGGATCGGTCCCCGAAATCATGGCGATGGCGCAGCGTCCCGGATCGCTCGAGGACGTTTTCCTCGAATTGACACAGGGGGATGAAACATGACCCCGGTCCGCTCGATTGCGTGGGCCAAGCGCCGCATCGCGGTGCATTCGATCGCGTCGGTTCGCAAGGAGTCCAAGCTCAAAGTCGGCGTAATCACTTTCTGCGCGGTCGGGTTCTGGATCGGTTTTTTCTTCCTGTTCAAGGAAGGCTTTCAATGGCTGCTCGATTTCGGATCGAGCGTCGGCGGGGCGGGCCGCGGGATCGGAAACATCATCCTCGTGCGGATGCTTGGCGTGCTGATGCTGGCCGTTTTCGTCATGCTGACGTTCTCGAACATTCTGGTGGCCTTTTCGACCCTCTACCGTTCGCGCGAGGTCAACTATCTCCTGCAGGCGCCGATTACGTTTCGCGCGTTCTTCATCTCGCGGTTTTTCGAATGCGTCTTGTTCAGTTCATGGGCGCTGGCCTACCTCGGATCGCCGCTGATGCTCGCCTACGGCTACACGACGCACGCATCGCCGTTGTTTTACGCCGCCTCGCTGCTCTTTTTCATTCCGTACATCGCGCTGCCGGCCGGTATCGGATCGTTGATCACGCTGGCGCTCGCGCGCATTTTCCCGCGCCTGCACTTGCGCACGATGATCCTGCTGGCCATTCTCGCGGTGTCGCTCTTGTTTCTTTACTGGAAAAACTGGCTCAGCGCGCAGCGCCTTTCGGAAGACACGATCCTGCCGGCGCTGCTCGACATGACCGCGCAGACGCAGTCGCCCTATCTGCCGAGTTACTGGGCCACGCGCGGGATTCTGGCGGGCGCGTCGGGAAATTACGGCGAATTCGCGTTCAATTTCCTGCTGCTCACGTCCAATGCCCTCCTGATCGTCTGGATTGCCGCAGAAACGGCCCAACGCATCTTTTACCTTGGCTGGTCGTCGCTTGAGGGCCGCGAACGCAGCCGCATGCGCCTGTTCAGCCAGCATCTGCTCGGTTTCGCGGACACGGCGCTGCGCGGTGTCCCGAATCCGTTTCGCGTACTCATCGTCAAGGATATAAAACTCTTCTGGCGCGACCCGGTGCAATGGTCGCAGTTCGTCATTTTCTTTGGAATCATGGCCGTTTACATCGCCAACCTGCGCAACGCTTCGTCCCATTATCAGCAAGAGTTCTGGCGCAGTTGGATCGCGTGCCTGAACATCGCCGCGTGTACGCTTATTCTTGCCACGCTTACAAGCCGCTTCGTGTTTCCGCTCGTGAGTCTCGAAGGCCGCCGGTTCTGGGTGCTGGGGCTGGCCCCGCTGTCGTTCCGGCAACTGGTCTGGCAGAAGTTCTGGCTCAGCGTAACCACCACGTCGCTTTTCACGGTAGGGCTTGCCATTTTATCGGGTTTCATGCTGCGCCTTGAACCGATTTATTTCGCCTTGTCCGTATACAGCGTGATCATCACGAATTTCGGATTATCCGGCCTTGCAGTGGGCCTCGGCACGTTGTACCCGAATTTTCAGGAGGACAATCCGGCGCGGATCGTGTCGGGCATGGGCGGAACGCTCAATTTCCTGTTGAGCGTCGTCTACATCACGCTAGTCGTCGGAGCGCAGACCGTCATCCTGCAATCGCGCGTCCTCGGCCTTTATACGAACGATTGGATGTTCTACACGGCGTTGGTCCTCGTGTTGGTTTTTATCACCGGGATTAGCGTCATCAGCACCTTGGTCCCGATGCTCCTTGGCATGCGCAACCTCAACCACGCGGAGTTCTGACATGCACAAATTGACCGTTCGCACCACCGCGCATAGCGTGTTCGTGGACATTACGCGCGAGATCCAGCGCATCGTCTCCGAATCCAGCGTGCGCAGCGGCGTCTGTCACATCTTCGTACCGCACACGACCGCCGGCATAACCATCAACGAGAATGCCGACCCCGACGTGACGCGCGACATTCTGCAAACGCTGGAACGCATCGTGCCCTGGAGAGGCCCCTACGCGCACGACGAAGGCAATTCCGCCGCCCACGTCAAGGCCGGCATGATGGGATTCAGCCAGACTGTCCTGATCGAAAATGGCGCACTGGCGCTGGGAACTTGGCAAGCGATCTATTTCTGTGAATTCGACGGTCCCCGCAACCGCGAGGTCTGGGTGCAAATTGGCACTACACAGTAAATGCGGGTATTATCCAAACATTCACGATTCTAAGTGGACCGCCTTCGTGGGCACTTGACTTGTGTTCGAGCCAAGCACGGGCCGTGTCGATGAGGAGTATGTACCATGAATTCGCTTACAGTAGCTTTGCTCAAACGCGAAGCGCAGGCGTTCGCACAGTTGGAGTCTCAATGCCGCGAGCCCAGCCTCTTTGGCGTGACCGATGGGAAAGCCGTCGGTACATACCTGGAGCACAAGTTTCAGACAATCCTACAAGAGAAATATGGATATGTACGAGGCTCCTCGGCTAAAGGGATTGACTTTCCCGAATTCGGCGTGGACATCAAGGTAACGAGCGTTCGCCAGCCTCAGTCGTCGTGTCCATTCAAGTCCGCAAGGCAGAAGGTGTATGGATTGGGCTATTCGTTGTTGGTTTTCGTATACGACAAGACGGACAACCTCAAGACGCGAACCGCAACGCTCGACATCAAGCACGTTATTTTCGTTGAGGCTTCCCGGACAGCCGATTACCAAACGACGTCCGGTCTGTTGAAAATTCTGGACAATGCCGGCAATCTCGACGACGTTATTGCATTCATTACGGAACGGTTCCTGCCGGTCGACGAGATTCAGGCCAATGAATTGGCGTCCGAGATTCTGAGAAGTCGTCCGGAAGTGGGATGTCTCACTATATCGAATGCGCTCCAGTGGCGGCTTCAATACACGCGGGCAATCGAGCAGGCGGGAACCGTAGCGGGCGTCGAGCGACTTGCATGAAGAACACACGAAATAGAGTGGAATTCGGCGATTTTCAGACGCCCGAGCCTCTGGCCAGCCAAGTCCTTGTTCTCTTGGCATCGGAGCACATACGTCCTAACGCCGTTGTCGAACCGACCTGTGGGCTAGGTTCATTCGTTCTAGCCTCTCAACGAGTCTTTCCCGCCGCGGCAGTATATGGATTCGATATCAATGATGGTTATGTGAGCGCTGTTCTGCAGAAGGCGCAAACACATCGTGGGACGTTGCATGTCGAAACACAGGATTTCTTCGCGATGGACTGGAAAGCATTTTTTCAGGGTATCGATGGGGAAATCCTGGTCGTCGGCAATCCTCCGTGGGTAACCAATGCCGCAATGGGTGTTCTGGGCGGCGGCAACTTGCCCGAAAAGAACAATTTTCAGAACCATGTGGGATTTGCTGCAAAAACGGGAAAGGCTAACTTCGATATATCCGAATGGATGCTAATTAAGATCCTCGAATCGCTTGGGGCGCGGCGCGCATGCCTTGCGATGCTGTGCAAGACGAGTACTGCGAGGAAAGTGCTGAAACACGCCTGGTTGCATGGGTTTCCTGTATGCAATGCGTCGCTTCATGTCATAGATGCGCAAGCGCATTTTGGCGTTTCCGTGGACGCTTGCCTGCTGATCGTTCATACGGGATGCGCGGAATTCCCTCCAGTCGCGAGAACATACACGGACTTGTCCTTTGCGTCCAAATCCAAGACTATCGGCCTCCATGGGAAAGAGCTGGTTGCCGATCTCGATCTCTTCAGCCAGTTCAAGGACATGGAGGGAACTTCTTACTATACATGGCGGTCCGGCGTTAAGCATGACGCGGCACGCGTGATGGAGTTTTATCGCGATGGCGAAGTCTTGAAAAACGGAGCGGGCGAAATTGTGGACATCGAGAATCCGTACCTTTACCCGCTTCTGAAATCGTCGGACTTGGCAAACGGCGTGCTAAAACCCTCGCGATACGTATTGCTGACTCAACGCCATCCTGGCGACGATACGGGTGCCATAGAGAGTCTAGCCCCAAAGACATGGGCCTACCTCACGAGCCATGGCGACTTGCTCGATGCAAGGCGGAGCATCATTTACCAAAAACGCCCACGTTTCTCCATATTCGGAATAGGCGACTATGTATTTTCTCCGTGGAAGGTGGCCATTTCCGGCCTCTACAAGACGCTTCGATTCCGAGTGATTGGTACGCTGAACGGGCAGCCGATCATTGTCGACGATACCTGTTACTTCGTCCCGTGCCGTTCGGAGCATGAGGCACAGTTCGTTTCTTACCTACTCAACTCGGACCTCTGCCAACAGTTCCTTCAGTCGCTCGTATTTCCCGATGCAAAGCGTCCGGTGACAGTGGATATTCTGAGCAGAATCGATCTTCGACGACTGGCGGAACGTCTTGGCGTCGAATCCGAGGCAAAGGAAGTGCTGGCGGATGCCGCGTATTACGAAAACCGGCAATCTCTCCTGGTGTGCGAGTCTTCAGGTGAATATCGGATAGCGAAGGCAAAGAGTCCCATCTCGTCGCGACGGGGTCGCCGGTCGTCTTGAGACCATCTGGCAACGCTCGCGTTGAATGAATCGAAAACAATGTCGTCCGGCAAATGCCACTGAAGATGCGCATGGTTGGGGGAAAAGTGTATTCTGTCGGCATTCCACGGTAAGGAGAGGCAGGTTCATGAGCAAGATCAGGGTGCGGTTCGCCCCGTCGCCGACGGGTTTTTTCCATATTGGCAATGCGAAGACGGCATTGTACAACTGGCTGTTCGCGCGGAGTTGCGGCGGCACGTTCATTCTGCGGCTCGAGGACACGGATGTCGAGCGCAGCAAGGAAGAGTATGCCGAGGTCTTGGCGGACTGCCTGCAATGGCTTGGCCTCGATTGGGACGAAGGTCCCGCGTTCAGGAACGTTCCGGCCAAGGGCGCGTTCGGTCCCTACCGACAGTCGGAGCGCACGGAACTCTACCGGAACGAGGCAAACCGTCTGCTAACCGAAGGCAAGGCGTACAAGTGTTTCTGTTCGAAGGAAGAACTCGATGCGGAACGCGAACGGGCCGCCGCCGAGAAGCGTCCGCCGCGATACAACCAGAAGTGCCGCAACCTGACGCCGGAGGAAATCGCCGCCAAGGGCGATGCGCCCTACGCGGTCCGATTCAAGGTCATGGAAGGCGTTACGGAGATTGACGATATCGTCCAGGGCATCGTGCGGACCGACAACAAGGAGGTGGACGACTTCATTATCGTGAAGCCGAACGGCGATCCGATCTTTCACCTCGCGGTCGTGGTTGACGACGGCCTGATGAAAGTCACGCACGTCATTCGGGGCGACGATCACATGACGAACGCCGTGCGGCATGTCATGCTGTTCAAGGCGTTGGGTTACGAATTGCCGATCTTCTGCCACCACCCGCTCGTTCACGACGAGAAGGGCCAGAAGTACAGCAAGCGTCTTCCGGGCGCGAACGTTCTCGATTGGCGGCGCGACGGCTATCTGCCCGAAGCGTTGATCAACTACCTTGCGCTGCTCGGCTGGACGCCCGCGGACGGCAGTGAAATCCTGACGCTCCACCAACTTGCTCGCCAGTTCACGCTTGAACGCCTCAGCCCGTCGCCGTCGCGCTTCGATATCAAGAAGGCGCAATGGCTGAACGGACAACACATGCGCATGCTGTCCGTCGAGGCTTTGCGCGACCGCGTGTTGCCGATATTGAACGCGGCAGGATTCGACACTTCGTCAAAGTCCGCCGAATGGCTGACGCGGATGACGGCGATTTGCCAGGAAAAGATCAAGGTGCTGAACGACATTGTTCCGTACACGGACTTTTTTTTCGCGGAACCGGCGGCGTATGAAGAAAAAGCCGTGCGAAAATTGTGGCAGGCCAATGGCGCGGCGGACACGATGCGAACCATCCGCGACACGATGGCCGAACTGGATGTGTTGACCGCCGATTCCCTCAAGCAGCGTTACGAGGCGCTGGCGGAGTCCTCCGGCCAAGGTGTGGGGCACTACATTCACCCGACGCGGCTCGCACTGACCGGCAAGAGTGTCGGACCGGGCCTCTACGAACTGGCCGAGTTGCTGGGCAAGGAAATGTGTCTCGCGCGCATCGATCGCGCGATACAATACATTGAGGAATTGAACCGCTGACTGTTGCGCGGGTCCTGATCGCAATCGCAATGGCCAGGATTGAGTTTTTTCGCCCATGGGGTGTTCGATCGCAATGTGTCGTAAATCCTTGGCATCCCTCCGTGCAATGAAAATGAATTCTGGGGACCGGGCCGTAGGATGACGGAAGGGGCCCCGTTACACGCCATCGGATGCAAAGGTCATTTGGAAAGGTTCCAATCTCGGTGCTAAGATGAATCGAGCGTGGAACGAAGCGAGGTTGCGTTATGAAAGGCGTTCTCAAACGATTCGTGGTTGTTTCGGCGTGTGTGTTGTTGGGTGTGGCGGGGTTCGGCTGGTGGTATGCGCATCCGGGGCGCGGTCCGCGCGAGCGCGTCAATCCCGCCGCGAAGGCGTATGTTGAAACCATCGAGGGGACGACGGTCCTGCATGTGAAAGGTTCGCCGTATGAAATGGGTTACCAGCACGGGGCCTTGTTGAAGGACTCGATTCACAAGGGGCTGGCCGCGTTCAACAATCTCCTGAAGATGGGCAGCAAGGAAACCGGCGTGCCGGTATTCGTATTGAATTTCGCGCTGGATTGCGTGTACCGCGGCTGCGCGCCGTATATTCCGGACCGGTACAAGCGCGAGATGGAAGGCGTCGCGGACGGTTCGGGCATATCGTTGCGCGCACTACGACGTCTGCACGTCATTTCGGAGGTGACGGAGCGTAATTGCAGCGCATTCGCCGTGTTCAAGTCGGCGACGGCCGACGGCAAACTTTATCACGGCCGGAATTTTGACTGGAACATGGATGCCGGCTTGCAGGACAACCCCATTCTGATTTTATACGAGCCGGACGGTTATGTGCCGTTCGCGTCGGCGGGGTACGCGGGACTGGTCGGTGTGCTTTCAGGCATGAGCATGGAAGGCATCTGCATCAGCCAGATTGGCGCCGTCACGCGGGACGGCCGTTCATTCGGCGTGCCGCTCATGTTCCTCCTGCGGCGGTTTCTCGAAGAGTCCCGCTGTGTCGAGGATGCGACCCGCATCGTCAAGCATGCCCGCCGCACGGTCGGATACAACTATGTCGTGTCCGACGGCGACCGGCGCGAGGCGCGCGCCTATGAAACCTCGGCGCATCATTGCGCGGTGTTCACGGCCGGCGACCCGCGCGAGACCGTCGAGTATGCCATACCGATCCGGGATGCGGTGTTCCGCGCGGACGAGGCGATGGATCAGACTGTCCGGCGTTTCCAGACCTGTGCGGGCGGCTATCCGAACATGCCCTACGGCAGCGATTCCTACGACCATCGCTACAAGGGCATGGCCACGGACATCAAGGCATCATTTGGAAAGATTGACGCGAATGTTGCGCTTGAGATTCTCAAAAAAGCGGCCATGCGAAACGTCAATCTCCACAGCGTATTGTGCAACGTGACGGATCGCGAGATGTGGGTCGCCCACGCGAAAGGCGCGGAGGATGCGTGGAAACAGCCGTATGTTCATTACGATTTGCGGCAATTATTCCTACCGCCGGCGCAAAGAGGGAAATAGGCTGAAGGATGAAGGATGAAATGGGTGCAAAGACCACGGAGCACGAACCCCATTCCTCAACCCCGCTAGCCTGAAAATCGAAAGGATAGCCGCATGAACATGCCGGGATTTTTTGACAACCCGCACATTATCCATGCGCTGGCGGCGCATCTGCCCGTCGCCATGGCGCTGCTGGGCGTCCTTTTGGCGCTGATGTGCGCCGTGACACAGATGAAGAACGTGCCGCTGCGCCGGCTCGCCATCGGCTGGTACGCGTTCATGGCGGCCATCTCCCTCTTGACCATCTTGACGGGAGAACGCACGCTCGGCCAAATTCCGGGATCCGTCGCGAAGGAAGTGCGCGATGCCATCGCCATGCACCAAATGTTCGCCGAAAATGTTTGGATAGTCGCCCTGTTTACGACGCTTATCGCCATATTCTGCGGCGCGAAAAGAGACAACGTTCGGAATACATTCACGGTCTTGATGGTCATGGCCAGTTTGGCCGCCATGGCATGGACGTCCGCCGCCGCATGGTACGGCACGGCGCTCGTTTATCGCGATGGCGTCGGAACGCCCAAGCCGGCAACCGTTGCCGTGGAAGCGTCCGGCGCACCGGCCGCACCGGAATTGATGCCCGATTTGCCTATGCCGTCGGAACGGTCCGCCATGCCGGAAACCGCGCCCGGGGAAAAGATGCACGCACCGCCCATACCACCGCCGCCGCCCTTGTCCGCCACGCACGAGCCCTATTTGGGTCGCTTGACGAAAGTGTGGGATGGCGTGTTCAATTTCCTCTGGCCCACGCATTGAACGGCCGCGTTCGACGTTTTCGGGGAGTGTGCGATGAAGATTGACATGAGCCTTTCGGTGCGAACGATCAGGGAGCCGTTGTCCCGATTCTTCGCGATGGCGGGACCGAAAATCGCCCGGTTGCACTCGACATGGGATCCAGCGAAAGGCGCGCCCGTATTCACAGTGCGCGGGCGGTACACGACGCGCGGCTGGACGGAATGGACGCAAGGATTCGTCGGCGGGCTTCCCATCCTGCAATTCGACGCGACAGGTGACGAACGATTCTGGCGGATCGGCCGCGAGTACACATTCCATCACATGGCCTCGCATGTGAGCCATACCGGAGTACATGATCACGGCTTCAACAACGTTTCGACGTATGGCAATCTACGGCGGCTTGCGCTCGAAGGCCGCGTTTCGGAATCGGCGGACGCGATTGCGTTTTATGAATTGGCGTTGAAAGTCAGCGGGGCCGTACAGGCCTCGCGCTGGTCGCGACTGGCCGACGGAACGGGATTCATCCACTCGTTCAACGGGCCGCACTCGCTCTTCAGCGACACGATCCGCTCGTGCCGATCGCTGATCGTCGCGCACCAACTCGGCCATTGCCTCATGGGCGAACACGATGCGCGAATATCGCTGCTCGACCGCGCGATCCAACACATCCGCAACACGTCGCGTTACAACGTCTATTTCGGCGAAGGCCGCGATGCCTACGACGTCCGGGGCCGCGTCGCCCACGAGAGCATCTTCAACATGACCGACGGCCGGTACCGCTGCCCGAGCACGCAACAGGGCTATTCGCCGTTCAGCACATGGACGCGCGGCCTCGCGTGGATCATCCTCGGTTACGCCGAGGAACTCGAAGCCTTCGCCACGCTGGACGATTCCGAGTTCGAACCGTTCGGCGGACGAAAAGACATCGAGTCGCTCATGCTTGAAACGGCGGCGGCCACCGCCGACTTCTATATCGCCAACACGCCCTCGGACGGCATCCCCTATTGGGATACCGGCGCGCCCGGTCTGGCGAACATGCCGCGTCATCTTGAGAAACCGGCCCAGATTGACAATCCATGCGAGCCGGTGGACAGTTCCGCCGCCGCCATCGCCGCGCAAGGCCTGTTGAGATTGGGCCGGTATTTGGAAGAGAAATACGGGGGCACTTCTTTTCGCGGGAAACGAAGTTCCCCGGTGCCCCCTCAAGAAAAGCGGGGCAGAAAGTACTGGCAAGCAGGATTGACCGTTGCGAAGACGCTGTTTGCGCTGCCGTACCTGTCCGAGAACCCGAAGCATCAAGGCCTGTTGCTGCATTCGGTGTATCATCGCCCGAACGGTTGGGATTACATCCCGCCCGGCAAGCATGTCCCGCAAGGCGAATCGTCCATGTGGGGCGATTACCACGCCATGGAGTTGGCGGTTTATCTGAAACGGGGGTTGGATGGAAAACCATTTCCCAACTTCTTTGGGCCTTCCACGCCTGACGCGAATCATCCGCGGGCGCAGGTTGGTTGAGGTAGGGATGATGGATGCACGTGACATCCGTTCGGAGCTAAAGCATGCCGCGAATGCAGGGATAGCGAGGGGACTTGCGCGCTTCTTTAAGACCGGCAAAGGCGAATACGGCGAGGGCGACCAGTTTCTCGGCGTGATCACTTCGGAACAGAGACGAATCGCGAAAGCCTACCTCGCGCACAAGACTCCTCCGTCGGTGGATCGAACGTTATCGGTGGTTCAGATGCTCTTTCGCGGCGGCTATCATGAAGAGCGCTCAACCGCGTTGATGATCCTCGTGCATCAATACCGGAGAAGCGACGCCGAAGACAAGCATCGTATCTTCAATTTCTACATCAAGAATCTCCGTTACGTCAACAATTGGGACCTCGTCGATTCAAGCGCGCCGCAAATTGTCGGCGATTATCTGCTGGACAAGGATCCGGCGATTCTGTTTGAATTGGCGAAGCGCGAAGATGTATGGGCACGCCGCGTCGCCGTGCTTGCCACGTTTGTATTTGTGAAGACTGGGCGCTTTGGCGAAACGCTGGCGCTGGCCGAGTTCCTGCTCATCGAGCGGAAGGATCGGCACGACCTGATGCACAAAGCCGTTGGATGGATGTTGCGCGAAATAGGTAAACGCGACGAGAGCGTCTTGATTGCGTTTCTGGATCGATTCGCGGCGCAGCTGCCGCGCACGGCATTGCGCTACGCGATCGAAAAACTCGACCAAAAGAAACGGCGTGAGTATCTGCGGTTGGGCCGCCAATCGAATGTCTCTTGGATGGCCAGATGAAGCCGCTTCTGTACGTTCTTTATCCGCGACAAAGAGGACAGGCATATGAAAACGCATTGCATCGGCATCATCATGAACGGCGTGACGGGGCGTATGGGGACGAATCAGCATTTGATTCGATCGATATTGGCCATCCGCGCGCAGGGCGGGTTGCGCATCGGCGACGGCGAGACGATTGTCCCGGAACCAATACTGGTTGGGCGCAACGAGGCGAAATTGAAAGTGCTGTCCAAGGCCCATGGCGACCTGCCGTATGCGACGGACCTCGCGCCGTTGCTAAAGGACGACCGGTATCCGCTGTATTTCGACGCGCAGACGACCGCGCTGCGATACGAGGCGGTCAAACAGGCCATCGCGGCGGGCAAGCATATCTACTGTGAAAAGCCGACCGCCCTGAATTCGGCGGACGCGATGGATCTTTACCGGCTCGCCTGCGACGCGGGCGTCCGCCATGGCGTCGTGCAGGACAAACTCTGGCTGCCCGGCATCATGAAACTGAAATACCTGATAGATACCGGCTTCTTCGGGCGCATCCTCGCCGTGCGCGGCGAATTCGGCTACTGGGTGTTTACGGGCGAGAAACAGACCGCGCAGCGTCCCTCGTGGAACTATCGAAAGGCGGAAGGCGGCGGGATCATCCTCGACATGCTCTGTCATTGGCGGTACGTGATCGACAACCTGTTCGGCAACGTGACCGGTGTGTCCTGTCTGGCCGCGAACCATATCCCCGAACGGTGGGACGAACGCGGCGCGCGCTACGACAGCGATGCCGAAGACGCCGCCTACGCGACCTTCACGACCGATCAAGGCATTGTGTGCCATTTCAACTCGTCGTGGTGTACCCGCGTCCGCCGCGACGATTTGTTGACGATTCAAGTGGACGGCGTGAAAGGGTCTGCCGTCGCCGGATTGCGCGCCTGCTGGGTCCAGAGCGATGCTGAAACGCCAAAGCCGGTCTGGAACCCCGATATCGAAAATCCGATCGACTTTCGCGCAGGCTGGATGCGCATGCCCGACAACCAAGTCCACGAAAACGCGTTCAAGGCGCAATGGGAACGTTTCCTGCGCCACCTTGTCCTTGGCGAGCCGTTCCCGTGGGATCTCAAGGCCGGCGCCAAAGGCGTCCAACTCGCCGAACTCGGCTATGAATCTTCGAAACGCCGGACTTGGCTCGACGTGCCGGACTTGGCTTAATCAAGAGGCGCCGGACGCTTGTTGCCGTCCGGACAACTCCACCGTGCAAGAAAAGGGGAGGGGGAGACAGATGGGATGAAGCAGGGGAAGTAAATGCCTTTTTTCTTTTGCCGATTCCAATAGATTGGGCGGGGTGTCCGGAAGGCTGGCGCTCAGCGATGGGGATAGGCCCAGCGTTCCATGCGTTGATCCTCGTTTTTCATGCGCCAGCGAAGCATACGTTGGGCGTAGTAGGCCACGGTTGCAGCGTAGCGGGGATTGTCGGCGAGGTTGTCGAATTCGCCGGGGTCGTGTTGGAGATCGAAGAGAAGCGGCGGAAAATCGGCGCGGCCGAACTGGATGTATTTGAAGGCCTCGTCGCGCAAGACCCAGAGCAGGCATTCGTCGGGATCGAAGTCCGGCAGGTCGCGGGCCAGGGTGCGGAAATCGAATTCGTAGTGGATTTCGGTTCGGGCCGGCGTGTCCGGCGCATGGCGCACATGGCCGAGGAAACTGTGTCCCTGAAACCGGTCCGGCATGGGAAGGCCGGCGTAGTCGAACAGGGTCGGCGCAATGTCTATTGACTCGACGAACGCGCCGACGCGCGTTCCCCGGGTGGCGTCCGCCTTTGGCGATGGATCGCGGACAATGCACGGAATGTGCATCGTGCCATCGTGAAAATGGCCCTTGTCGAGCAGGTAATGGTCGCCGAGATAATCGCCGTGATCCGACGTGAAAACGATCAGGGTGTTGTCCCAATAGCCGTTTTTCTTGAGCGAATCGAAGAGTTGTCCCAAGCAGACATCGAGTTCCGTGATCATTCCGAAATAGGCGGCCTGGTACTCGTGCAGTTCGCGTTCGTCCATCAGGGAAGGGGTTCGCCGGGCCATGCGCATGTAGGGGTGCGGGTCTACAAGTTCTTGGGGACGCCGCGTGGGCGGCGGCATGGGCGCGGACGCGTACATCGCGTGATACGGCGCGGCGCAAACGAGCGGTCCGTGCGGCTTGATGTAGTTCACGCTCAGAAACCATGGCGCGGGCGGGCGGGCGTCCAAATAGTCGGCCACGCGTGATGTATGAAAACGGCACTCGCTGTCCTCGGCGAGGTATTTTGCCGGAAACACGCAGGGAAGGTGTCCGCCCGTTCCTTCCGGCGGGACATTCGGTTCGTGGATGGCGTAATGGTTGCACCATGCTTCCGGGTACCCCTTGGCCCGGAGGTAGTCGAAGTATTCCCGCGAATCGTGTTCGTGGTCGAGAACGACCTCGAATCCGGGGAGGAAATTGTCGTAATCCAGCCGGGTCCGGCGCGGGTCGTCCGGCGCGCAGAGGGCCGGATCGAGCGCGTAGTCGTTGTAGCCGCTGATCGCCGCGTGATGGCCGCGCTCGCGGAAATACACGGCGATGTTGTCTTCCGCGCGTTCGAGCGGCGTCATGTTGTTGACCGACCGCGTCGAGCACATGTACCGGCCCGTGTACAGACACATCCGGCTGGGGCCGCACGGTGCGCTTTGCGCGAAACAATTCGTAAAAACCGCGCCGTCCCGCGCAAGCGCATCGAGGTTCGGGGTATGAACGACGGGATGTCCCGCCGCGCCGAAAGCGTCATGACGAAACTGATCGGCGATGATCAGCAGAATGTTTTTCGGTTTTTCAACCACGCTCACTTCGATGATTCTACCTGTTCCGGCAATTTTTCAACGCGCCGACATAGTATGAGGCAAATGGCCGGAAATGCAAGGCATCTACTCCTCCGAAAATGCGCTCCGACATTATCACGCCGTTCGTCATCGTAATTTAAGAGTACCGAGTTCTTGCATGTGTTCATTCTGAACGCGCACGGGAGATCCTTTGGGCGCGGAATGTAGGACAGACTGTCCAGTCTGTCTTTTCCGAAGCCACGCCATGTCTGCGGACGAACAGGCTGGACAGCCTGTTCCACTTATTCGGCCCTGTTTTTTCCATGTCGCTTTGCTGAAAAAAAGTTTGATTACGGCAAGATTGTGGTATATTTGGGACGAAGTGGTATGACAACTTGAGAAGAAGGGAATGTAATCAGGAAGTGGTCGCGATTGCCGCGAAACCCAACGGAGGCGCTCAAAATGAAGACGCGTGGATTTACCCTGATCGAGTTGTTGGTGGTCATCGCAATCATTGGCATTCTGGCGGCGATATTGTTGCCTGCGCTTGCACGGGCGCGCGAATCGGCGCGCCGCGCGAGTTGCGCCAATAATCTCAAGCAGATGGGCGTGGTGTTCAAGATGTATGCGAACGAGGCCCGCGCCCAGTTGTTTCCGCCGATCATCCGATGCCGGATTGACAAATCCCTTGCCAACGACTGCAAAACGTGCAACGCGGGGGTGAGTTTTGGCGAAGCCCTCTTCCCCGACACGGCTTCGCTGTATCCGGAGTATCTGACCGATTGGAACATTCTTTTGTGCCCCTCTTCGACCGATCACAACATCGTTGGGCCGGACAAGGAGTGGTTTTGTCCGCCTGGCGGTCCGGGCAGCGTTTTTTGCCCCTTGCTCACCTGGAATCTCAACTACGTTTATTACGGCTGGGCATTCAAACCGGAGCATTACCTCAATAATCCGCAGCAAGACCTGAACGATACGCGGGATATCATCACGTCCGGCGTGCTTCGGATGGCCTTTTTGCAACTATTGATTGCCGGCAATCCCCTGGCGAGTCCGGTACTGCCGCCAATCGTGGATGCGGTGGAAAAGGCTTGGGAAACCGGCAATTACGACATTTTCGACCGGGATATCCCCGTTACGGGAACGGAAACGGTGTACCGGCTACGGGAAGGCGTCGAGCGTTTCTATATCACCGACATCAACAACCCGGCGGCCACGACCCAAGCCCAAAGCGAATTGGCGATCATGCACGATGACGTGAATGGCAACACCATGCACTTCAACCACGTGCCCGGCGGCGGCAATGTTCTGTACCTCGATGGCCATGTCGCGTTTATTCGCTATCCGGGCGACTGGCCCATTTGCGCGACGTGGACATCGCTCACGGGTTCGATAAACACTCTGCTTTGATCGCCGTGATCGCGCATGGCGGACTCGCTCGCCCCCTTTCGCCGGTCGTCGAAAGCCGCCGCGTTTTTGCTAGGCCTGCTTGTCGTTCGGCGGGGTCGTGGGCTTGTCGCTGTCCTCTTGGGGTCGGACGCTGTTCTTGAATTCGTTGATGGCCGTGCCCAACTGCCTGCCCAAATCCGGCAACTTGCCGCCGCCGAAAATGATAAGCACGATGATCAACAGAATGATCAAGTGGGTTGCACTGAGACCGAACATGTATAAACCTCCATTCGCCGCGCTGGCGTTTCTGACGGCGTCCGCGCGGATGGGCCGCTGCATGGTCTGGCGCGCATTCGCCAGATAAACTCAACCAACGAAAATTCTAACCCAAACCCGTTCGATTGTCAAAGAAATTGCGCAAGACCGCAATCCCCGGCTAAGGAAGCGATTGGGGCGGGTCATGTCAAATTGAGTCGGCGAGGCGGGTCATTTTTTTGGAACGGTACGAATGGCGGTATTGAAACGGGCTTTCGCACACCGGTGGATGGGCATGGCGTGGGATTGGCAGTCGAATTCGGATGAAATGGGTGCAGTTCCCCTATCGAGAGGTTGTTTTGGGCTTCCGGATTGCTTCAGCAAAGGGCTTGGAATTGCGCCAGCTGCGGATGGCCTCGTGGGAGCTTGAGCAATAACCGTCTGGCGTGGCGGACGATCAGTGCAGGCAAGCCCAGCAGGCGGAACAGAATTGTCTTGAGGCGAAGGGCTTTGTAAGGTTCGGGCAGTGTTAGCGTCTTTAGCGCCACGAAGAGGTTGTAGGCCAGCGTAATGATGCGCAAGTACACGGCATTGACGAAGAAGTCG